>Ga0209172_10000131_pt1 | contig 222785 bp, 202 predicted proteins | sample LarsenN4metaG_FD_184113 | JGI IMG/M metagenome (GOLD analysis project Ga0209172, IMG submission 184113) | Hot spring sediment bacterial and archeal communities from British Columbia, Canada, to study Microbial Dark Matter (Phase II) - Larsen... ...
CCAGCTTTTGCTCAACATCCCAACGCTTCTTCCCCGAAATCTTTCGGGGCTGAACAGGCATCGTCGTTGTTTCCATCGAACCTCCTCATGCAATTATACCTGTCCAAATCTTAAGTGGGGCACGGCAATTATCGTGCAATCCGGCGAGCGATTCTCGATCTATCAAAATTCGAGCAATCGGTCTGACGAGCGGTAGTAACCTCTTTCCTCGCTCGGATCGGCCCCCTTGCCGAGAGGGGACAAAAAGAGGGCGCATAGCAATACTCCCCTACAGGAAGAAATTACCAGCCCCCGGTGGCGCCGCCGCCGCCGGAGGAGCCGCCGCCGAAGCCGCCGAACCCGCCCCCAAACCCGCCGCCGCCACTGCCGCCGCCGGAAGAGCCCCCGGAAGAGCCGCCCCCCATCCACCACGGAATCCCGTGCCGGCCTTTCTGCCAGTGGCTGCCGCGCATATAGCCGGGCTGGTTGGCTTTGCGGATAGCCGTGAAGACAAATACGAGGATGATGCCGCCGACGAAAAACAAAAGGAGGAGGAGAAACCAGTCCGGCGGACCGGTTTTTGGCTTTTCGATTTCGCCAGTGGCGTAATATTTTTCAAGTATCCGGGCCGCCTCGGCGGCGCCAGCGGCAATACCGCCGTAGAAATCCCCTTCGCGGAAGCGGGGGGTCATCTCCGTGCGGATGATTTCACCTGCGCGGCCATCGGGAATCACCGGCTCCAGCCCGTAGCCGACCTCGAAGCGGATTTTGCGCTCTTCTTTGGCGACTAAAATCAGAAGGCCGTTGTCCAGTCCTTTTTTGCCCGGCTTCCATTTTTCGAACAAGCCGACGGCGAAGTCCTCGATGGGGACGCCGTCCAAGGATTGGAAGGTGGCGACGACGATGGCAACACCGGTGCGGTCGAAGAAGGCGCGGAGGGATTGTTCCAACTCCTCCCTTTGGGAGGAGGATAAAAGGCCGGCGAAGTCGTTGACCGCGCCGGTGGGAGCGGGGTAGTTTTGGGAGAAAGCGGGAGTGAACGCTAAAAGGAGCAGGAAAACGAGCTTGCGCAAGGGCACGCTTGGAATATATGCGGAATTAAAAGGAAAAAACTACCGGTTCAAAGAGGAGAGCACGACGCGGACGATGTCCAAAAGCCGCTCGCAGGAGAAGGGCTTTTTGATGTACATGTCGCCGCCGGACTGGAAGCTGCGGCCGCCGTCCTCCTTGGCGTCCCGGCCGGAGAGGAAGACGACCGGGATATTGGAGGTGACTTTGGATTTCTTCAGCTCCTTGCAGACGTCGTAGCCGTCCATGTGGGGCATGGAAATGTCCAGCAGGATAAGGTCGGGCTTGAAGTTGCGGGCCCGCTCCACCCCCATCACCGACGAATTTTCCGCCATCACCTGGTAGCCGACGTTTTCCAGGAAGGTCTGGATGATTTCGGTTATTTCCGGCTCGTCGTCGACGACAAGAATCCTGGCCGTGCTGACTTTTATCTTTCCGGTTCCCGTGGTCATAATCTCCCGGGGCTTGGCCCCTACAGGTATTTTCGGCGGGACGGGAGCTTTCTTTAGGCACAGGAAAACCACCCCTTTTTGGCAGGGAGGACGGGAGAAGCAATTAGTGATTGGCGGGAAACTGACGTATAATTAGGTTGAGATATGGCAGGCGAACAAAACGGGATATTGGGACAGACGCCGGAGGAGCTGGCGGAGCGGGTGGCCGCGTTTGGGGGGAAGCCGTTTCACGGGAAGCAGGTTTTCCGCTGGGTGAACCAGCGGGGGGTTTTTGATTTTGAACAGATGAGCGATTTGCCCAAAAGTTTGCGGGAAACGTTAAAAAAAGAAGTTTCCATCGGGCTGCCCAAGGTGGTGAAATCCACCACGGCGGGCTCGGACGGGGCGACCAAACTGCTTTTGCAGTACGCCGACCGGCAGGAGGCGGAGGCGGTGATTATCCGGGACCGGGGAAAGATTACCCTCTGCCTTTCCACCCAGATTGGCTGTGCTTTGGGGTGCACGTTTTGCATGACCGGGGCGATGGGGTTTAAACGGAATTTGACGGCGGGGGAAATCGTGGGGCAGTTTCTTTTCGCCCAAAAATATCTCAAAGCGGGCGAATCCGTGCGTAATATCGTTTTGATGGGGATGGGGGAGCCGCTTTTGAACTACGAGGCGACCTTGAAAGCGATGCGCATTATCACCGCCGAACAGGGTCCCGGTCTTTCCGCCCGGCGCATCACCCTTTCCACCGCCGGCGTGGTGCCGAAAATCCGGGAGCTGGCGGAGGAGAAAATCAAGTTAAAATTAGCCGTCAGCCTGCATGCGGCGACCAATGAAAAGCGAAATCTGCTCGTGCCGCTGAACAAGAAGTATCCGTTGGAAGAGCTTTTGCCGGCGGCGGAGGAATTCGCCCGCAAAAGGAAACGAAGAATAACCTTCGAGTACATTCTCATCGACGGGCTGAACGACACGCCGGAGGATGCCCATCTTTTGGCCAAGCGGGTGGCGCAAATTCCCTGCAAAATAAACTTGATTCCGTACAACCCGACCCCCTTTGCGCCGTACAAAAGGCCGTCCATTGAGCGAATCAACCGCTTCCGCGAGATACTTTTCCCGCGGACGCCGGCCGTGACCGTGCGCTTTAGCAAAGGGAGCGAAGTGGAAGCCGCCTGCGGGCAGTTGGCCGCGAGCTATCCGCTCAATCACCTGCCCAAAAGTTTTTTGACACCAGCCCTCGCAACCTAAGGAGAAAAATATGAAGAAAGCGTTTTTGGCCCTACTGCTTTTATCCGCGACCATCTTTTTCTTTCAACAGGTAATCCCACAGGATTTGGGGTTCAAAAACCTGAAGGTCTTGAAACCGGCCGACAAGGCGGAGCTGATGCGGGTAATGGCCGCCTACAACAAGGAGCTGGGGGTGAAGTGCGAGTACTGCCACGACCCGAACGACTGGGCCAAGGAGCATAACGACAAATACACCCGGGCGCGGATGATGCAGACGATGGTAAATACGATTAACACCCAATTCTTCAGCTACAAGGAGGCCCCCAAGGTAACCTGCGTTTTCTGCCACGACGGCAAACCCCGGCCGAGGGCCCTGCGGGGGGAAAAATAGACCGTGGGTTTAAGGCCCCCCCGCGAACGCATTGGAACCAAAAATAAAGGCCCCGGGAAACCCGGGGCCTTTTTGATTTGGTGCGAGCGGTGCTTAGGCCATGGCTTTGGCTTTGACCGTGGTCCGTTTGCCGTCGCCGAAATGCTCCGGCATATACACTTTGGCCTGTTCCAGCATTTCCTCGTCGGAAATGGAGGTGGTCCGCTTGGCGGCGTACTGCTTGTCCACCCATTCCAGAATCTTGGTTATTCCCGGGTGGCGCTTGTCAATCTGCTTGTCACCGGTCAAACCGAGCTGCTGGTTTATCCAGAAGGCGATGCCGGCGATGCCGGACTTGTCCGTGATGCCGACCGCTATGGGGCGCCGCAAAACCTTGTTCGTGTCGAAGATGTTGTAGATTTCCTCCGACTTCAAGACGCCGTCGGCGTGGATGCCGGCCGAGGTCTTGTTGAACTGCTTGCCGACCAAGGGATACATCGGCGGGATTTGGTAGCCGATTTCCTCCTCGAAGTAGCGGGCGATGTCCGTGATGGCGGCGGTGTCCACCCCGTTGTAATTGCCGCGGAGCAGAATGTATTCCATCACCATCCCTTCCAAGGGAGTGTTGCCGACCCGCTCGCCGAATCCCAGAAGCGTGCAGTTGGCGGCCGAACAGCCGTAGAGCCAGGCCGTCGAAGCGTTGATGAGCACCTTGTGGAAGTCGTTGTGCCCGTGCCATTCCAGCCGTTCGGAGGGGACGCCGCAGTAATGGCGCATCGTGTAAACCAGCTCCGGCACGGACTGGGGCAGGGCCACGCCGGGATAGGGCATTCCGTACCCCATCGTGTCGCACATCCGTATCTTGATGGGAATTTTCGATTCTTCGGAAAGCCGCATCAGCTCCTGTACGAAGGGAACGACGAAACCGAAAATGTCGGCCCGGGTCAAATCCTCCAGATGGCAGCGGGGGATGATTCCCTGTTCCAGCGCGGCCTTCACCACGCCCAGGTAGTCATCCATCGCCTGGCGGCGGGTTTTCTTGAGCTTCAGAAAGATATGGTAATCGGAGGAGGAGGTTAAAATCCCGGTCTCCTTCAGGCCCATATCCTTGACCAGCTGGAAGTCGGATTTGACGGCCCGAATCCAGCCGGTGATTTCCGGATAGCGGTAGCCCTTGGCGCGGCATTTGTCCACCGCCTCGCGGTCTTTTTCCGAATAGAGGAAAAACTCGCACTGGCGCACCACGCCGTTGGGGCCGGAAAGCCGGTGCAAGAGATCGTACAAATCAACGATTTGCTTCACGGTGTAGGGCGGGCGGGCCTGCTGGCCGTCCCGGAAGGTCGTGTCGGTCACCCAGAAATCCTCCGGCGGGTCGACCGGATAGAGCCGCCCGTGGAAGTAGACCTTCGGGGGATCGGTATAAGGGAACTGTTCCCGGAACAAATTCGGCTCCGGGGTGTCCACGAGGTCGAATTTATACCCGGCACGGGACAGCAAACGTTTTTGTTTGTCCACTTTTAACATAGGTCCTCGCCCTTTATATTTTTTATGATCAACCGCGGCGTCATCTCAAACTCCTTTATTTAGTATATCGACACCGGCAGCGAAAGTCAATGGAAGCTGCTCCTTTCTATAGATTAAAACACTTGATTTCCGTTAAGCGTTCCAAAGAGAAAACCGGCTTGCCTTCATCGGTTTTTGGCTTTTTTTCGGGCTTGGGCCAGCGCCTCGCGGCTTTGGGGAGATATGGAGGAGAAGAGGCCGCCCCCGGCCTGCAAAGAGGTAACCGATTGGGAGAAATAGGGTTCAGCCCGTGTCTCCAGACGTTGCAAATCGGCCGCGACCGAAAATCCAATCCTCCGCACCTTGCGCGCCAACTCCCGATCGCGAGTTATGAGCACGGTCGATTTTCCGGCCCGGCGGGAAAAATATTTTACTATCCAAGCGTCGGCGGACTCACCGGGTTTACTAAAGGCGACCGAAACCGGGCGCTTCCCGGTTGAGTTTTTAGCGTTCCGGGTGTCGTCGTCCGGTTTTAGAGCGCCGTCAAAGACGACCAAAAACCTCTCGCCGGTCACCGCGGAGAATTGCTCCAGGCGGCGAATCAGCCCCTCCCTCTCCCTTTCAAGCGAAAGGCCGGACAACTGCCCGGCCTCCTGGCCAATCAGATTGTAGCCGTCCACGACAATCACGGTCAATCCGCGGATGGTTTGGCCGGTTTGGGAGTCTCCGATTTCGGCTTGCTCGTCTCTTTTTTTTCTTTGGAATTTTCGCTTTTCGGCTTCTCTTCGGCCGCTTTTTTCTTGTAGTTTTCGCTGCGGTAGTCGGTGATGTAAAAACCCTTCCCCTTGAAAAGCAGCCCGGCGCCGCCGGAGATTTTTCGTTTGACCGGCCCTTTGCAGCGGGGGCATTCGGAAAGCGGCGCTTCGGAAATTCCTTGAAACGCTTCAAAAGCGTACTGGCAGGTGTTGCATTCGTATTCGTAGGTCGGCATGGCGCTCTCTTTCTTACCCTTTAAAGCGCCGAAAGTCCGGCGATGATTCGGCGTACGCCTTCTTCCAACCGCCCCTGCTGGATGGCGTAGGCCAGCCGGACATAGCCGGGGGAGCCGAACGCCTCGCCGGGGACCAAAGCGACGTTATGTTTTTCCAAAAGATACTGGCAGAGTTCAATCGAGTCGGCAACCTTACCGCTGAGGTAGGCGGAAACGTCGATCCAGAGATAAAAGGCCCCTTCCGGCACCGGGTAGGAAAGCCGGGGAAGTTTGCGCAAGGCCTCCACCAGAAAATCCCGCCGGGCTTTGAATTCATTGGCCATTTCCGCCATGGGCTTCTGATCCCCTTTCAAGGCACCCACCCCCGCTTTTTGCGAAATGGAGGAGGCGTTGGTGGTGATGTGGCTCTGGATGGCGGAAGCCTTTTGAATCACATCCTTCGGCCCGGCGGCATATCCCAGCCGCCAGCCGGTCATGGCGTACGCTTTGGAGAAGCCGTTTACGACTATGGTCTTTTCCTTCATCCGCGGCGAGCGGGCGATGGAGGAACCGGCGTTGGAGTTGTAGGCGATTTTCTCGTAGATTTCGTCCGAGATAGCCCAGATTTTTTTCTCCGCCAGAAAGGAAGCGAAGGAGTCGAGCTCCCGCTGGGAATAGACCACGCCGGTGGGGTTGCAGGGAGAATTCAAAATCAGGACTTTGGCCTTCGGCGTCCAGGCCTTCTCCAAGGCCTCACGAGTTAAACGAAAACCGTTTTCCTTGGGGGTAGAGACAAACTTCGAAACGGCGCCGATTAAACAGGCCATGTCCGGGTAGCTGACCCAGTAGGGTTGGGGAATTAAAATCTCGTCGCCGGGATAAACCAGGGCCCAGAGCAAATTGAAGAAGGCCTGTTTGGCGCCGTTGGAGACCAGAATTTCATCCGGAGCATACTCCAGTCCATTGTCATTTTTCAACTTCAGGGCAATCGCCTTGCGCAGTTCCAAAGTGCCGTTGTTCGGGGTGTATTTGGTGAAACCATCCCGTATCGCCTGAATTCCCGCCTCGCAGGCATCGGCAGGGGTGGGGAAATCCGGCTCGCCGGCGGAAAGGGAAATCACGTCGATTCCCTGGCTGGCGAGTTCGGCGGCGCGTGTGCCAATGGCAATGGTTGGTGAAAGCTTAACTTCGGCTGGGCTCATCCTCTTTCTCTTCTTGTGCGGGCTGACTGTTCGGTTTGGACAAATACGCCTCGATGAATTTGTCGATTTCCCCGTCCATTACCCCTTCCACGTCGGATGTTTCGAATCCCGTGCGGTGATCCTTTACCAGCGTGTAGGGCTGGAAGACGTAGGAGCGGATCTGGCTCCCCCATTCGATTTTCTTTTTCGTCTTTTCCATTTCGGAAAGCTTGGCCTCTTCCTTTTCGCGATAGTACTGATACAGGCGGGCACGCAAAACCTTCATCGCGGACTCCCGGTTTTTGTGCTGGGAGCGCTCCGTCTGGCATTGGACGATGATTCCCGTCGGGAGGTGGGTGATACGAACGGCCGAGGAGGTTTTGTTGACGTGCTGGCCGCCGGCGCCGGAGGCCCGGAAGGTATCCAGCTTGATATCCTCGTCCTTTATTTCCACTTCCAGCTTGTCCTCGATTTCCGGCAGGACGAACACGGAGGCAAAGGAGGTGTGTCGCCTTTTGTTGGCATCGAACGGCGAGATGCGCACCAACCGGTGGACGCCGGATTCCGACTTGAGAAAGCCGTAGGCGTAATCGCCGGTCACTTCCAAAGTGACATCCTTGATGCCGGCCTCATCTCCGGCTTGAAAGTCGAGCATTTCGGCTTTAAAGCCGCGGCGTTCCAGAAAACGGTTGTACATACGCAGAAGTATCTGGGCCCAATCCTGCGACTCGGTGCCGCCGGCGCCGGGGTGAATGGTCAAAATAGCGTTTTTAGAGTCATCCTCGCCGGAAAGCAAAGTCAAAAGCTCGAAGGCGGAGAGCTCGCGCGAGAGTTCCTCGATTTCCCGTTCCGCTTCTGTACGGGTGACCTCGTCCTTCTCCTCGGCGGCCATATCCAAAAGCCCCTGCAAGTCGACGGATTTCTTTTCAAATTTTTCCAACGTGGCAAGCATTTTCTCTTCGGCGTTGATTTGTTTTAGAATTTTCTGCGCGGCGGCCGGGTCCCCCCAAAAATCAGCCGCCTCGGTTTTTTTCTTTAGCCCGGTCAAAATCTCAATTCGCTTGGCGGGGTCAAAGATAGCTCCGCAGTTTGACAAGCTTCTCGGAAACGTCAACGAGGGAACGGTTGTACACGCCGGGCATTATTTTTTCAACCCCTTGGGCTGCGGGAGGTTTTCAATCAGCCGCAAAAAGCGCCTTTTTCCCACCCGCAGAATTTTTTGTTCCTTCCAGCACTGGGCCGGGACTTTGTATTGAATGTCGGTGACCCGTTCGGCGTCCAGCTCCACGGCTCCCTGCTCCACCATCCGCCGCCCTTCGCTGGCGGATACCACCAACCCGGACTCGGTCAAAAGGCGGATAATCGGCATCCCATCGGCCCCCGCGGGCAGAGGGAAAACCGGGACATCTTCCGGTATTTCCTTTTTGGAAAAAATCCGTTCAAAATTTTCCCTTGCTTTGCGCGCCTCCCCCTCGCCGTGGTACATCCGCACCAACGTATGGGCGAGCTGCTTTTTCAGTTCCATCGGATTGCTGCTTTTGTCCGCCAGTTGCGTGCGAATTTTTTCCAGTTCGGAAAGCGGCTGGTCGGTCGCCAGTTCGAAGTAATTATAAATCTGATCATCCGGGATGGACATCGTCTTGCCGTACACCTGCTCGGGGGACTCGGCGACACCGATGTAGTTGCCGAGCGATTTGCTCATCCGGTTTATGCCATCCGTACCGACCAAAACCGGCAGGGTCAGAATCACCTGCGGCTCCTGGCCGAACTCCTCCTGCAACTGCCGCCCGGCCAAAAGATTGAATTTCTGCTCGGTGGCGCCGATTTCGACATCCGCTTCGATCGCCACGGAATCGTAGGCCTGCATGATGGGATAGAGAAGCTCGTGGACGGAAATGGGGGAGCCGGCCTTGTAGCGTTTTTCGAAATCATCCCGTTCCAGCATCCGCGCGACGGTGAAATGGGACAGGAGCTTGAGTATGTATTCGAAGCTCATCGGGGCGAACCATTCGCCGTTTCGGCGCACCTCGGTTTTGCCTTTGTCCAGAACCTTGAAAAACTGCGCGAGGTAGGTCGCCGCGTTTTCCTCCACTTCCTTGCCGGAAAGCTGGGGGCGGGTGGCGGAGCGGCCGGAGGGGTCGCCGACGCGGGCCGTATAGTCGCCGACAATCAAGACGATTTGATGGCCGAGGTCCTGAAACTGCTTCAACTTGCGCAGCCCGACCGTGTGTCCCAGATGAATATCCGGCGCCGTGGGGTCGAACCCCTGCTTGATGCGCAGGGGCTTGCGCTTTTCGTAGGAGCGCTCCAGCTTTTTTCTCAACAGCTCCTCGGGGATGATTTCCACCGTTCCCCGCCGGATTATCGCCAGCTGTTTTTCGACCGTCAAAAACATAGTTAAAGAAAGTTACCGAGTTGCAGAAAAAAGGCAAGGGGGAATTGAAGATTGGAAGACTGAAGTCTTCCGCTACGCTAAAAACAAATGCAAGCAACCAGCTGTGAACGCCGATAAACAAAGGGTGTAAAAGGTAATAAAAGCTTGACCTGTGTTGCCGGGTCGGCTTTATTCGGGAAAGAAGAATGGAGAAAAACAAACTCTTTGTCGGGAGCTTGCTGGTTTTTGCCCTCGTTTTATTCTGCTTTATCGTTATCGGCGGGCAAACCGTCAAGCAGTATGAAAAAGGGCTCCCCTCGCTTTCGCAATTAGCCAACATCGAGCCGCGCATTGTGACGCGGGTTTTTGCCTCGGACGGCTCGGTGCTCAAGGATTTTTACAGCGAACGGCGGATTTTGGTGCCGCTGAAGGAAATTCCCCCGTTTATGGTGGACGCGCTGCTTTCCACCGAAGACAAGCGCTTTTACAGCCACTGGGGAGTGGATTTAATCCGGGTGCCGAAGGCGTTTTTGGTCAATTTGCAGCGCGGGGAATGGGCCCAGGGGTTTTCCACGTTGACCCAGCAGTTGGCGCGCAATTTGTTTCTGACACGGGAAAAAACGCTGACCCGCAAACTCAAAGAGATTCTGACCGCCATCAAAATCGAGCGGACCTATTCCAAGGATGAAATTCTGGAAATGTATTTGAACCAGCATTACTTCGGGCGGGGGGCCTACGGGATTCAAGCCGCCGCGCAGACCTATTTTGGCAAGGATGCCCAGAATTTGAAAATCGAGGAGTGCGCTCTTTTGGTGGGGCTTTTGCAGGCGCCGGAGCGCTACAACCCCTTCCGCAAGCCGGAGGTGGCCACGAAGCGGCGGAATTTGGTTCTGCGCAACATGGTCGGTTACGGCAAACTTTCCGAAAAGAAGGCGGACAGCTTGAAACTGCTTCCACTCGGGCTGGGGGAAGGACATGACGACGTGGGGCTGGCCCCCTATTTTACCGAGATGGTGCGGCAGCATCTGGAGACTTTTTACGGCGAGGGGGCCCTCTATTCGCGGGGGTTGAAGGTTTATACGACCTTAAACGCCACGCTGCAAAAGGTAGCCGAGGCGGCGGTGAACTCCGGCGTCGATTCGCTGCAAAAAAACATGGAGCAGACCCATTCGCCGGAGGATCCCAACTACACGATTTTGGTTCCGGAGACCACCAAGGTGCAGGATGGGAAGAACGGCCTAGTGAAAATCAAAATCGGCCAGAAGCGGGTTTATAAAAAATTGCAGGCCGCTTTTGTGGCCATTGACAACGCCAACGGCAACATTCTGGGGCTGGTGGGGGGACGGGATTTTGTGGAGACCAAGTTCAACCGGGCCGTGCAGTCCTACCGCCAGCCGGGATCGGCCTTCAAGCCGTTTGTCTATACTGCTGCCATAGAATCGGGCACCAAGCCGACCGATTTGATGTACGACGCGCCGATTGTGATAAACGTCCCCGGGTTCGGGGAGTGGCGGCCGGAAAACGTGGACAACAAGTTCTGGGGGGAGATGACTGTGCGCCGGGGGCTGGCGTGGTCGCGAAATTTGATTGCCATCAAGCTGATGCAGAAAATCGGCGCGGAAAAAGCGGTGGAATACGCCCGCAGGATGGGAATAACCTCCCCCTTGAAGGCCGTTCCTTCGCTGGCGATTGGCACCTCCGACTGCAATCTATTGGAAATGGTTTCGGCCTATTCCGTTTTTCCGAATTTGGGCGTGAAAGTGGAGCCGCGCTACATTTTAAAAATTGAGGACAAGGACGGCAACGTTTTGGAGCAGCACGAAACCACTTCGCGCAAGGAGGTGTTGAACTCGCAGACCGCCTATACCATGGTCAATTTGATGACCTCTGTGATCAACAACGGCACGGCCTCCGCGGCGCGGCGGGCGGGTTTTGACCGGCCGGCGGCGGGCAAGACCGGCACCACGGACAATTTTTCCGACAACTGGTTTATCGGCTACACGCCGCAGATAACGGCGGGTGCCTGGGTGGGGTTTGACGACAAAACCTCCATCGGCGCCAACCAGACGGGGGCTTCCAACGCCTTGCCGATTTGGACCAGCTTTATGCTGGCGGCGACGCAGTATTATCCCTACAAGGATTTTGAGATTCCCTCCGGCATTTTGTTCCGGGACGTGGACCCGGAAACGGGGCAATTGGCCACCGACCGTTGCCCAGAGACGATTCGGGAGGTTTTTACGGAAAAGACCGTGCCGACGGAACGGTGCCAGAAGCACCGGTAAATACAAACTCGCAGGTATTGCGAGTGTGCTACTCATTTACTTCATATTGCTTTTCCACAGAGATTAGGTAAAGCACTCCCCATTGGGTAAATCCACCAGCCCTTATCGGGGACAAAACCTAACTTTTGCAAGAATGCCTTACCGGATTCGGAGCTATGCATTGCGTGAATATTTGTATTTCCTCCCAAAATTCCAAGAAGATGACAACCTATTTGTACACCAAAACTCTTTCTCTGATAAACTTTCTTCGTTTGGATATGATGAAAAGTACATTCAGTTGAGCCAAACAAATCATAAACCGCATAAGTAACTGCTTCATTCCCAACAAAGCCTAAAAGAAGATGTCCATTTCCCCTGAACAAATCTTCTTGGTATTCAAATGAATTGTCCATACCAAAAGCCCACGGTGCTTTCTTCCTTAACGTATTCTCTAATTCGTTAACATTTCCGCACGAAAAATCATCAACATGCAGACTGTGTTTTAGACCACAGATGCATTCCTTACTTTGATTCATTAATCTTTTTATCTTTATATCTACAAATTAAGCGTTATCAGGCGAGGGGCGAGTTCGTTGTCTTTGATTTCGAGGATGGCGTAGGTCAATTCCCGGCGGTCGTTGTTGAAAGAGAGGGAGCCGGGATTGTAGAAGAGGATGCCGTCTTTTTCCTCGCTGTGCGGGACGTGGGTGTGGCCGAAGAGAATCATATCCACTTTTTCAAGAAATTTTGACTGCACCTTCTCCACCATTCCCTCCGGCGCGCCAAAGCCGTGGGTGATGCCGATTTTGAAGTTCTGAATCTCCACAATCGTTTTTTCGGGCAGTTCTTTGCGGATGGCGCCGTCGTCCATATTCCCCCAAACGCCGAAGACCTTGGCTTTTTGCTGGAGGAGCTTGAGGGTGTTGCCGGAAGTCCAGTCGCCGGCGTGGAGGACGATGTCCTCTTCTTTCAACTGGGAGAGGAATTCCCTGGGGATTTCCTCCCGGCGTTCCGGGACGTGGGTATCGGAAATTAGATAGACAGTCGGCATGTAAAACTTCCCATCGGTTTAATCAAGGGCCAAAGACCTCCCCGGCTTTGTCCGGTATGACAAAATAACTAAAAACCACAACTCAAGCCAATTTTGAGCCGGTGAAAGGGGAGCCCCGAGAAACCGCGGCTTAGCGCAGTTTCTTTTTATGACGGTCGCGGCGCCGCCGCTTGCGCAGCTTGTGCTTTTTGATTTTGCGCCGCTTCCGTTTTTTTCCGCTGGGCATCGATCTCCTATAAGGGTTGCTTTACGATTGCCGCTTTGAATTCGTTGGAGGGCTTGAAAACCGGGACTTTGCGGTCGGGCACCGGCACCTCCTCGCCGGTGCGCGGGTTGCGCGCCTTGCGCGCCTTGCGGGCCTTCACCTTGAAAGTCCCGAAGCCCCGTATTTCGATGTTGTTTCCCTCCTCGAGCGTTTTTTTAATCTGCTCGAGAAAGTTTTCCACCACCACCATCACGTCGGTCCGGGTGAGCCCGGTTTTTTCGGCCACCCGTTCGACCAAATCCGCTTTGGTCATCGTTCACCTCCTCGCCCGCTATACGTTTTCCTCAATTATCGCCTCCGTATTTGCCGCACACGCAGCTTGCCGGCCCGCAGGAAGAAGCATCCCCCTTCTCTGCGGAACCGGTCGTTCCCACGCCAAAAACCGAAAAAAGCTTTTCCACCTTCTTTGAACCGCACGAAGGGCAAACGCCGGTTCCGCGCTCCTCCATTTTCTGTTGGAGCTCGAACGGTTTGCCGCAGTCTTTGCAACGATATTCGTATATAGGCATTAGCGAATTTACATTTTGTACAGGTATTTAAGCCCGGGGGAAAGCAGGTCCTTCCACTCCTCGGGCAGTTCCATTCCCTTGCCGAAAATTTCTTCCGCCGCAAAGTCAAAAATGGTGCGGCGGCGGTATTTTTTCTCCTTCACCGTGCGCGGCTCGCCGGAAATGCCTCCCATTTTGCCCGCTAGGCGGATGGCATCCTCCTGATTGCCCAGCGCGTCGATGAGCCCGTTGGCCTGGGCCTGCCGGCCGGTGAATACCGAGCCGTCCGCCAGGGCCAAAACCTTTTGGCGCTCCATTTTGCGGTTTTTTACCACCGCCTCCACAAACTGGTCGTAGGTGTCGTTGATGACCGACTGGATCATCGCCCGCTCTTTTTCGGTCATGGGGCGGGTGGGGGAGCCGACATCCTTCAATTCCCCCGATTTGATCACTTCCGTTTTGATGCCGATTTTTTTCAAGAGCTCGCCGAAAACCGGGAACTCGGCAATTACGCCGATGGAGCCGGTGAGAGAGCCGGGATTGGCCATGATGGTGTCGGCGGCGCAGGCGATGTAGTAGCCGCCGGAGGCCGCCACGGAGCCCATCGAGGCGACCACCGCCTTTTCTTCCCGCGCCTCCAGAACGGCGTCGTAAATCTCCTGCGAGGCGGAAACCCCGCCGCCCGGGCTTTCGATGCGCACGACAATCGCTTTGACCGAGCCGTCCTCGGCGTATTTTTTCAACTGGCGGACAACTTCCGAGGAGCTGGAGATGATGCCGGTGACGTCCACGATGGCGACCTTGGCGCCGATGGCAAAGACCCCGTCTTCCGTTTCCGCATAGCCGGCACCGGAAGAGAAATAGGCGAAAACGGCTAAAAGCCCAATCCCCAGAAAGAGGAAAAGGATGACCAGCCCGACGATTAAATTTCTTTTTTCGGCCATCTTACGGTATCCGAATCACCGTTCCCACCGCCAGAATGTGGGAGGACAGGTTGTTGAAGGCCTTTAGTTCCCGGACGGAAACGCCGAAGCGCTGGGCGATTTCCCAGAGGGAATCGCCGCGCCGGACCCGGTAGGTGGAGGGGCGTTCGGCTCCCTTGGCGCTGTCCTTGGCTGGAGCCGCGCTCGCGTAAGCCGTCGGTTTTTTGCCCGGAATGACCAAGCGCCGGCCCCGGGAGACAATGTCGGAATCCAGGTTGTTGGCCTGCCTTAAGGCATCCACGGTTACCCCGAAGCGCCGGGCGATTTTGCCGAGCGTGTCGCCGCGGCGCACCCGGTAGGTGCCCTTCGAGGATTTCTTTTCCGCCAGATAATCGCTGGAGACGTAGGCCGGAACCAGAAGCGTCCGTCCCGCCTTGGGGCGGTAGGCCTTGCGCAAGCGGTTGATGCGAATCAAATCGCCGGCCGTGGTGCCGTAGCGCTGGGCAATCGCCATAAGCGATTCACCCCGGCGGATTTTATGGCGCACCAAAACCATCTTCCGGGCCTGGGGCATCTGTTCATAATGCGCCGAGAATTCCCCTTCCTTGCCGGACGGCAGGCGCAGGGTGAATTTTCCCGGCGGGGTTACGCCGCGGGCCAGATGGGGATTCAGCTCCTTCAGCTCCGCCACGGTGCAATCCACAAAGCGGGCCACCACGGAAAGCTCCAAGGGCTTGCGCACCACCACCGTGTCGAATTCAATGGGGGCTTCGTAAATCACGTCGCCGAAACCGTATTTTTTCGGCTCCTTGGCAATCATCACCGCGGCGGCGAAAAGCGGAACATAGTTCTCCGTTTGCTGGCGCAGCTTCATCTCCCAAAAATCCTTGGTGTCCTGGCGTTTCATCGCGCGGGAAATCCGCCCCGGGCCGCCGTTGTAGGCCGCCAAGGCCAACTCCCAGGAATTGTATTGGGCGTATAGGTCGCCCAAAAAGTTGGCGGCGGCATAGGTGGACTTGACGAAATCCCGCCTTTCGTCCACGAAATAGTTTATGTCCAAATCATAGAGCCGGCCGGTGGAGGCGATGAACTGCCAGGGGCCAACGGCATGGGCGTAGGAATAGGCGTGGGGGTTGAAACCGGATTCGATAAGCGGCAGATAGACCAAATCCTGCGGCACCCCCTGCTTTCTTAGAATCTGCCGCATCAACTGGATGTACCGGCTGGAACGGGAGAGATACTGGGAAAACGGCTTGCGCGCCACGGTTTGCAGATAGGCCAAGGCGTCCGCCACCCGCTCGTTGAACGGAATCTGCACGTCGAACTGGACGGAAGGATCCGGCCGGGTGAGGGCCTGCGGCAGAAGCTGGGATTTCAGATTCTCAAAATTTTTCAAGTGGCGGAAGCGGTCCAGAAAGGAGGTGATGGAAGCCTCCGTTCCCAAGCTCCCCTGCGCTTCCAACGTGATTTTCAACTCGTCGGCGATTTCCGAGAGCAGCTTGTTCATCCGTTCGTGCAGTTCGGGGAATTCCTCTTCCTCTATCCCGATTTCGGAAAGCTGCTTTAAAGCGGTTTCAAAATGCTTTTGAGCCAGATCCCACTGCCCCTGCCGGTTGGCGGTAATTCCATCGCTTAAGAGGTCCTCGACTTCTAAAAGCTGGGCGGCGTATTCTTCTTCATCGTTATCACCCGAGCCGTTTCCGTTTTCGCCGTTGGAGGGTTTTTCCTTGGCCTCGGATGGCGCCTCGGCAACCTCTTGGCCGCCGGAAGAAGTGGTGGCCTCCTTGGCCGAGCCTTGAGAGGCAGAAGGGGCCGGCTTTCCGGCCGTCCGCTTGGAAACCGATCGGCTGCTGCTGCACCCGAAAAGGGTGAAAAAGAAGCAAAAAAGTATGGGCAAAAATAGCTTCATGATATCTTCCCTCCTCATAAGCCGTTACCAATAATGAAATTAGTCATAGTTTGTCAAGCTTTTTTATTAACTTTTTTTCGGAAGTCAATGAACGGTCTCATCTTACTGATTCAGCTCCCAGTATTTCTCAATTTTCTCCTGAACTTTTGGATCGGCGGCATTGAACCAACTAAGCGGCGCCTGGTGGCGAAACCAGGTAAGCTGGCGTTTGGCGTAGTTACGGGTTTTCTGCTTAATCAGTTGAACCATTTCAGAATAGCCCAACTCACCGGAGAGGTGACGGTACACTTCCTGATAGCCGATCGTCTTGAAGGCCGGCCAGGCCGGGCCGAAACCGGTTTTTTTCAGCCGCCGAACTTCCTCGACCCAGCCATCCGCCAATTGCTTTTCCACCCGGTCCTCGATTCGACAATAAAGCTCCTTGCGTTCCAGATTCAAGCCGGCCCAAAGGAATTTGAATCCGACCGGAGAGGAACGTTTTTTCTCCAACTCGGACATCGGCTTGCCGTGGGCATAAAAAACCTCCAAGGCCCGCTCAATGCGCTGGCGGTCGTTTTTGGAAAGCCGGGCGGCCTTTTCTGGGTCAATTTTGACCAATTCGGCATACAGCTCCGAGACCGGCTTTTTTCCCCAGTTTTTTCGCAAGTCGGCCACTCTTCCCGTCCCCGGGAAAAGCCCTTCGGTCAGCGCCTTGAGATAAAGGCCGGTACCGCCGACTACGAACGGCTTTATTCTCTTTGCTTTCAAATCGTTCAATACCATAGTCGCCTTTTGGCAAAAACCCTGGGCGGAAAAAAGTTCATCGGGTTGGACGACATCCAGAAGATTGTGCCGCACCCGCCTTTCCGCCGAGGGGAGCTTGGCCGTGCCGATATACATCCCGGCGTATATCTGCCGGGAATCGGCGCTTACGACCTCCCCTTTATATTTATCGGCAATTTGGACGCCTAATTGACTCTTTCCCACACCGGTCGGCCCGCAGAGGATGTAAACCGGCCAAGTTTGCTCCAAGCGGCTCAATGACTTGGGTATTGGGTAGTTTCAGCGGGCTGAAAAATCCCTTTTACCGAGGGGGTAAAAAGGTGCCGTTTTATCTTGCGGGTGAAGGTTTTTTCGAACTCCTCCCGGCGCAGGGTGATGTGCTGCACCCGTTTGTAATCCGCCAGCTGGTCGGAAAGGCGGCGGACTTCGGATTTGACCCGGGCCTGAATCTCTTCCTCCGAGCAGGTTTTGCCGGTTTGGAGGTTGGTGGCCTCGAAATACTCCCGGTTGGGGACGACGATAGCTTCGATTTCCTCCCCGTGCAGTTCGGGATTGCGGCGGCCGACCACCAGCGCTTCGGCGATGAAAGGAGATTCCAGAAGTTTCCCCTCCACTTCCTCCGGACAGACGTTTTTGCCTCCCGGCGTTACGATGATATTTTTGCAGCGGCCGGAGATGTGCAGGTAACCCTCTGAATCAAGATAGCCGATATCGCCGGTTTTGAACCAGCCCTCGTTATCCAGCACCGCGCCGGTGGCAGTTGGATTTTTGTAGTATCCGGCCATCACATTTTCCCCCTTGGCCAAAATTTCGCCGTGCCCAGAGGGGTCGGGGGCATCTATTTTGAATTGAACACCGGGTAAAGGGGGGCCGACGGAAGCCGGTTTGACTTTGTACACGTCCACGGGATTGACGGAGAGAACAGGCGCCGTTTCAGTCAAACCGTATCCCTGCAACAAGGGGATTCCCAAGGCGAGAAAATCTTCGGCGATTTTCGGCGGCAGGGCCGCCCCGCCGGAGACCAGCACGCGCAAGCTGCCGAGGCCGGCTTTGTGGCGGAAGGATTTGAAAAGTATCAATCCGGCCCGCTTCTTCCCTTTTTGCACGAGGTAGCGGCTGAAGCGGAAAAGCAGTTTGAAAATCGTGTACGTCAAAAATCCCTTTTTGGAAACGCCGCGAAACAAACCTTCCGCCATTTTTTGGAAAAGCAAAGGGACGCCCAGAATAAAAGTGGCGCCGGAACGCTGAATATCCTTGACGAGTTCTTTGGACTTTAAGCTGCGTGCCGTAACGACGCGGGCGCCGAAGCCCAAGGGCATCAAAAAGCCGCCCGTGCATTCATAAGTATGCGCCAGCGGCAATACGGAAAGGAAAGTATCCGCCGGGGTGCAGTCGAAAACGGACAAAACACTCCAGACGTTGGTGACCAGATTTTTGTGGGTGAGCATTACTCCTTTGGAAGTGCCCGTGGTGCCGGAAGTGAAAATCAAGGCGGCCAAATCGTCCGCTTCAATGGGCGGTTGCGGTGCCATCTCCTCTCCGAAGGCGAGCTTTTTCCAATCAACGGCATATTTTTCAGAAGAGTCTCCGTCCAGATTCACCACGCAGGCGAGTTTATGTTTTTCCCAAATCTGCCGGATGTTCCCCGCCTCCGGCGTAAAAAATTTTCCGGAAGTAATCAGGCCTTTCAGTTCCGCCATTTCGAAAATCTGGGAGATTTCCTGCGGTTTCAAACCCGGATCCATCGGCACGACTACAGCGCCAGCGGCCTGAATGCCCAAGTAACTGATGCCCCACTCGGGGCGGTTTTCGGAGAGTACCCCGACCCGATCTCCTTTGCCGATGCCCAGTTTTTTCAATCCGGCGGCCAGGCGGAAGGCGGTCTGGTATACTTCGCGAAAAGAATAGCCAATGATTTTGTCATTTTCAAAGCGGCACAAAAAAGGCAAATCCTCATAGCGTTCGGCCGCTTTTTCCAAAAGCCGGGGAATTGTACCGCCTTTGATTTCGGCAAGGAATTGTTGGAAGGTCATTTTCAGTACTCGGTTAAACAAAACAGGGCGGGCACATGACCCGCCCCGGCAAACGCGTACATAGCGAAACTAAATCGGCTCGATCAAAAACAAGGCCTGGCCGAATTCGACCGGTTTGCCGCTTTCGGCGGGAACTTTGACGATTTTTCCCTTCACTTCCGATTCGATTTCGTTCATCAGCTTCATCGCCTCGATGATGCAGACCACCTGCCCCGGCTCCACGATGTCGCCAATTTCCACGTACGGCTTGGCGTCCGGCGCGGGGGCGCGGTAAAAGGTGCCGACCATCGGGGATTTTATCGGGACGAGCTTGTCTTCGGCCGGAGGAGCGGAGACAAAAGGAGAAGAGGCGGATGAAGGAACGCTCGGAGCGGCCGCGTGCGTTGCGGCCGGATAGACCGTCAAGTTGGACGGCGTTCCCGAACCGTTGGCGCCGTTGGCCAGCTTTTTCGTGATGCGGATAGAGGTCCACCAGTTCCTGTATTCCAGGGACTCGATGTTTGATTCCTCGACTATGGTAATCAGTCGGCGGACTGTTTTTTCGCGCATAACACCTCCTCTCCCCTCCTCGGGAGATTACAATTCCAAAAGCTCTTTGGGGGCCTTGTTTAAAACCAAACCTTTTTTCGGCCCCACGTAAACGTCATCTTCAATCCGCACCCCGCCCCAGCCGGGAAGGTAGATTCCCGGTTCAATGGTCACCACCATCCCCGTTTTTAAGATATCCTCGCTCGTCTGTCCCAAACCCGGCACGTCATGCACCAAAAGTCCCAGCCCGTGTCCCGTGCCGTGGCCGAAATATTTTCCAAACCCGGCTTTTTTGATAACAGCACGGGCGGCGGCATCCACGTCTTTCCCTTTCCGCCCGGGACGAACCGCTTCAACCCCTTTTTTCTGCGCCCGGGCCACTACGTCATAAACTTTTTTCTGCCGGGGAGTCGCCCTCCCCACCACCACCGTGCGGGTGATGTCCGAGCAGTAGCCGGAATAAAAGGCGCCGAAATCCAGCGTGACGAATTCCCCCGTTCCAATTTTTTTGTCGCTGGCCCGCCCGTGGGGCATGGCGCTGCGGTGGCCGGAGGCGACGATGGTGCCGAAGGCCGGCTCATCCGCGCCGTTTTTCTTCAGCCGGTACTCGATTTCGGCGGCGATTTCGTTTTCCCGAACCCCGGGCCGGATGGCGGGCAGAATCTCCTCAAAAGTAATATCGGCAATTTCCACCGCCTGTTTTATGCGCGAAAGTTCTTCGGCATCCTTGACCGCCAAAAGCCCTTCCACCAGATTTTCGGTCTTTTCCCACAGGGCACCGCGGACGGCCGCGCCGCACAAGTCCAGCATTTTTACCGTCACATTTTTGGCATCCAGGGCGACCCGCTGGCGGGGTTTTTTGAAAAAGGGAACTTCCTTAAGCCCGTTCAAAAGCGGGCCGGAGACGACTTCTGTTTTGACTCCGCGCACTTCCTTTTTAATCTGTTCCGCATAGCGGGAGTCGGTGAAAAACCAGCTCCCTTCTCCGTTGGCAACCAGCCCCAGCCCGTTGGAGCCGGAAAAGCCAAAGAGGTAGCGCAGATGATGCGGGGCGGTGGCCACGAAGCCGTCCAGGTTTTCTTTTTTCAGCCGCTCGGCCAGGCGGTGCCGGCGGACGGCGTAGGTTTTTGGATTCATCAAGCCCTTTGTTCCTTTATTTTCTGTTCCAATTCGGCAATTTTGTTCTTATACAACGTTTCATCCGGGTTGGCGTTCAGCAATTTTTGATACACCCGCAGGGCCAACTCAAAAAGCCCCTGCTTGGCGTAGATTTCGGCGATGGAAGCGGTCTCGAAAAGCGGCTTGGGAGCGGATGGAGGGGCGGCCGTCGCCGGAGGGGGTTCCGGTTCCGGCCGGGGAGCGGGTGCGGGTTCCAGATCGCGGGGAGAAACCGAGGCCGGGCTGGAGGCGACCGGTTCGGCGGCCTTTTCCGCCAAGCTTAAATCGATACCGACCAACGGGGTGTCCACCCCCACTTCCTTGGCATGCATGAACTCGTCGGCGTCCTTGCGGGCGGGACGGGCCCGTTCCGATTTCGCTTTTTCCTTCGGAAATTCCATCGTCCCCTCTTCAAGTTCGGAAAGAGAGACCGTCAACTCCACCTTGTCCGCAATTTGCGGCGATTTTTCCGCCGCCGGTGCGGGCCGCATCACCGGGGTGAACTCCTTCGATTCAATTTCGTGCTTCAGCTTTTCCGCCTCGAGTGAGGCTTCCTCGCAGTAAGGGTCGGCTTCCAAAAGACGCTCGTAATAGGAATAGGCCAAGAGAATCTCTCCGGCGTTCTGGGCTGTTTTTCCCAACAGATATAAGGCGCGCAAGTTGTCCGGGTCCTGTTTTAGAGCGGTGTTGAACATTTCCTTGGCCTTTTCATAATTTCCCATTTCCAAATAACTTTCCCCCAAGATCATCATGCCGGAAAGATAGTTGGGGAAGCGGGCCATGTTTTCGCTGCACAAAGCGACGGCTTCCTCCGCCCGGCCCAACTCCAGAAGGCGCGAGGCGATTCGGGCGAAGACCGCACGATTCTCGGGCTTTTTGGCTTCTGCGAGGTAATAATCGACTTTGCTGGCTTTCCAGTCCATCGTGAAAAGAGAACTACCCAACGCCTCCTGCGCTTGGTTTGTTCTGCATTAATAACTAATTAACCTAACGCCAAAAGGGATGTCAAGGGGAAAAGGAAGCTCTTGCCGCTCAATCAGTTGCCAGAAGTTAAAAACTGCTCAAAACCGCTCAATTTTCCGGCGAATGGCCGTTGTGCTTTTGCCTTTGACCAAGGGTATTCGCACCACCCGGCCGCCCTTGAAGACGACCCAATCCGCGCCGACGATTTGGGAATTTTGGTAATCGGAGCCCTTGACCAAAACATCCGGTGACAGAGTGCAAATAAGATTTATCGGCGTCGGTTCAGAGAAGAAAACGACAAAGTCCACGTCCCGCAGGGCGGAGAGCACCAGCGCGCGGTCCTTTTCTGGAACGACCGGGCGGCCCTTTCCCTTCAATTTCCGCGCCGAACGGTCGGTATTCAAACCGACTATCAGAACATCTCCCAAACCTTTCGCCCTGCGCAAAAGGAAAATATGTCCAGCGTGGAGAAGATCGAAGCAGCCATTGGTGAAAACGATTTTTTTCTTTTGTCTTTTGAGGCGGAAAACGATTTTTTTTAAAGCAGGAAGCGAAACGAGACCCAATCAAAGCTCCGTTTGGATTTCGTTCAAGAGCTGTTTTTTGGTGACCTGGGCCGTGCCCAGTTCCTCCACCACCACGCCGGCGGCGCGGTTGGAAAGGTAGGCCGCTTCCGGAAGGGTTGCACCACCGGTCACCGCAGAGGTGAATACAGCCGTGACCGTGTCCCCCGCGCCGGTGACGTCGTACACTTTTTTGGCCCGTGCCGGGAAGTAGCACTCCTTTTTGTCCATAAAGAGGGACATTCCTTTTTCGCCCAAGGTGACCAGCATCGACTCCGCCTCCAATTTTTTCAAGAGGCCGAAGGCGACCTCCTTTAAGGTTTGGTGGTCACGAATTCTCTTTCCAAAGGCGAACCCGGCTTCGTGGTGATTGGGAGTTATCACCGAGACGCGCCGGTATTCGTGGAAATGGGTTTCCTTGGGGTCAACGGCGGTAAAGACATTTTTCCGGCGGCAGAAATCGAGCAACTCACGCAAAAGCGGCTGGGTGATTACTCCTTTACCGTAATCGGAGATTATCAAAAATTTGGAGCGTGAAAGTTCAGCTTCCAACCGGGAAAGTAATTTGTCCAACAAATTCCCGTTCAGTTCCTCCAGCTTTTCGTAATCGACCCGTACCACTTGTTGCGAATGCGCGATAATGCGGGTTTTGGTAATGGTCGGGGCGGCGGGCGTTGCGAGAACGCCGCCCGAGCTGATTTTCATCCGCCGCAGAAGACCCAGCAAAGAAGCTCCCCGGTCATCTTTTCCTATCAAACCAAAAAGTGAAACCGGATGGCCGAGAGCACGCAGGTTGGAGGCAACATTGGCGGCGCCTCCCAGCTTCATCGTCCGGGAAGTGACTTCCACCACCGGCACGGGGGCTTCCGGCGAGATGCGGCTGACGCTGCCCCAGAGATATTCGTCCAGCATCAAATCCCCCAGCACCACAACCGGTTTTTTCCCCATGCGGGAGAGGATTTGCTTGAGACGGGATATTTTTATTGTGTCGGACATCGATTATTTTCCTAGCGTGTCGGAAAACGCCGAATACAAAAACCATTCGGCGCTACCGCGGAATTTACGTTTTTAACCTTTCTTTGCGCATTCCGAGCTTTTGAATATATTGTTATCTTTAGCGAAAACAAGGAGGACAAATGAGCGACAAACCGCCGCAACCGGTGCAGCAGCAGATAAATTTGGAGTTTCCGGAAAAAGAGGCCGAGGGGATTTATTCCAATTTCGTTTTAATCACCCATTCCCCCTCAGAGTTCATTCTGGATTTCGCCCGGATTTTGCCGGGGCTGCCAAAATCGAAGGTGTATGCACGGGTGATTATGACCCCCCAGCACGTCAAATCCCTGCAAGGGGCGCTGGAGGAGAACATCAAAAAGTTCGAAACCCAGTTCGGGCAGATTAAAGTTTTCGGGCAGGACCAGAAGGGCCCGGGAGGAATCGGCTTTCAGAGTTCCGGCGGCAAATGACGGCCGGGTATTTCAATTTAGTTCTGCACACCCATCTCCCCTACGTTTTGGGACACGGCCGCTGGCCCCATGGAACGGATTGGCTCACCGAGGCGGTCTGCGAATGCTACGTGCCGATTTTGCGGGCGATTACTGAACTGAAAGAAGAAGGCATAGCCGCGCGGGCAACGTTGGGCGTCACCCCCGTCTTAGCCGAGCAGTTGGCAGATTCGCGTCTCGGGGACGAGCTTAATTTCTACATCAAAGAAAAAAGGGAAGCGGCCCGGGCGGACGTGGAGACCTTCGTCCGTGAGGGGTTGGAAAACCAGGCGGAAGTGGCCCGCTTTTGGCTCAAGTTTTACACGGAAATCAAGGATTGGTATTTTGACAAGTTCGGCGGCAATCTTATCCCCCATCTGCGCAATCTGCAGAATGACGGGACAATCGAGATTTTAACTTCCGGCGCCACACACGGCTATTTTCCCCTTTTGGGAATGGATAATTCCATTCAGGCCCAGGTAAAAGAAGCGGTAAAAACCTATCAAAAACACTTTGGGAAAAAACCGAAAGGCATCTGGCTGCCGGAGTGTGCGTACCGCCCCTCCTACCTCTGGGCGCCGCCAATAGGCGGAACAAATACAACGCCGGTTTTGCGTAAAGGGGTTGAGGAATTTTTGCAGGAGAACGGCATCGAGTATTTTTTCATCGACAGCCATTTGCTCAAGGGTGGGAAAGCTTTGGGCACTTACTTTGACCGCTTTCCCGCCCTGCGTTTTCTGAAAGAGCAGGAGGAAAAGGGAACAAAAGCCCAACCGGAAAGCGAGCGCAGCCCTTACCAGCCGTACTGGGTTGGTGAAACCAAGGACAGAAAACCGGTCGCTATCTTCAGCCGCGACCCGGTGACGACTGTTTTGGTCTGGTCGGGGGAGCATGGCTATCCGGGGGACGGAAATTATCTGGATTTTCACAAAAAGCATTACCCCGGGGGGCTGCGATACTGGAAGGTGACGCGGATCAAGTCGGATTTGGGTGAAAAAGAAGAGTACAATCTGGCAAATGTCGAAGCCCGGCTGGAAGAAAACGCCAGTCATATGATTTCACTGGTCACTCAACAATTAAAACAGCACTATGAAGCGAACAAAACCCCCGGCGTGCTATCGGCCCTTTACGACACGGAACTTTTCGGGCATTGGTGGTTCGAGGGGCCGCAGTTTCTGAAGAAACTCTGGAAAAAGCTCTCTCAAAACCCGGAGGTCTCCCTCGCCACCAGCAGTCGGGCACTTGAACTCTCCCCTCCCACCGTGCGGATCAGCATTCCGGAGGGTTCCTGGGGAGAGGGGGGGCATCATTACATCTGGCTGAACAAGGATACGGTTTGGACGTGGGAGAAAATCTATCAAGCAGAGAAGAAGTATCTTGAATTAGTCAAAGCCGCTTCCGCTAATGACTATCATCAAAGAATCCTAACCCAACTGGGACGGGAGCTTTTGCTTTTGCAATCCTCCGACTGGCAGTTTTTGATTTCCACCTTTTCGGCGCGGGATTACGCTGAGATGCGCTTTGCCGAGCACTGGGAGAAATTCAACCGGCTAACGGAGATGGCGCAAACCGTTTTGAACGGAAACAAACTGAACGAAGGGGAGAAAAATTATTTGAAGGATTGCGAGGAATCGGATAAGTTGTTTTCAGACTTTTCAGTGAAGTCGTTTTGGCCACTGGAATATCCGGCTGAAACAAAATAACACCTCCCCCACATCCAACACCCGGGCGGGCACAAGACCCGCCCCTACTAAGACACCCCGAAAAGGGCTTAAAAAGCGGGAGCCGCCTTCAGTTTTGCCGAAGGCGGCTCGATTGCAGAGTTCCGGACCCTGTCCGGAACTTAGGGCAGGTTATTCCCAGACACAGCTATCTGGGAGGCTCTTGGTAGAAGGGACTTGACCCTTGAGAAGAGCCAGGCATCCCTCCTGTGTGTTCCATAGAAGGCCAAAGGTTCGGTCGACCCGATTTTGACCTTCATAAATTATAACCCCGTCGGGGCGGGAAAGTTCCCACTGGAAAAGAGAGGTATCCTTCATTGCGCCAAGGAGATGGTTACGCCCCAATTGAAGGGGTCCTTGGGGGGAGCGGCATTCCAGTCCCCGGAGGAGTGGCTGCCGTCCGTGACGTATTTTACGGTGTAGCTGCCGGGAGGCAAAAGAACAATGTCGTCGAACAGCCGGTTTTTGGAGGCGCCGCCGGCGGGAATGGTGTTGCGCCAACTCATTTCCCACACCGTGCGGCCGGTCTGGTTGTTTTCTATCCAGGCGTAATCGTACATCTCATCTCGGCTTCCTTCACCGATGGCGTAGATGTGCAGGGCGGTGGTCTTGGTAACCCGGAAGCGCTGCTCCCGCTCGTCGTCATCCCGCACGCCTGTCAGTTTCACCAAAACCTCCTTGGAATCCATTCCCTCGTTGTAGGGACGGACGGCCTTGGGGTCGAAACTGCCCGGGACGCCGGCGACCACGATCCCCCAGTGATCCTGGTCGTAGGGGGCCGTGGAGTTCCAATCGCCAAAAGAGTGCGAATCGTCTGTAACGTAGCGGACCAAATATTTGCCACGGGGAAAATGAATGACGCCGTCGAACATCCGGTTTTTATCCGCGCCACCGGCCGGCTCCGTGTTGGTGCTGGTCATCTCCCAGACCCGCTGACCAGTGGCGGCGCCTTCCACGTAGCCGTAATCGACAAAAGAGTTATCGTGCTCGGAGTATTCACCGATGGCGTAAATGCGCAAATCCATCGGCTTGTCCAAGACAAACCCGGCGGATAAAAGCTCGTTATCCCCCACTCGGAGGAATTGTACCACGACCGGTTCTTTGGCCGGCTCCACCGGGACGATTTTTAGTTTGCCCGGCTCGGCAATCAACGAAATCCCCCAGAATTCCGGGTCGTACGGAGGAGGGGAATTCCAGCGGCCGAAGGTGTGGGAATCGTCGGTGAAGTAGACCATTTGATAATCTCCCGACGGGAGCGACACCTTGCCGAAAAAGCGGCGGTTTTTTTCCGCCCCCCCGGCATGCTCGGAGCGGGAATGGACAAGCTCCCAGAGCTTTTTGCGGGAGCGCATATCCTGAATGTAGCCGCCGTCGGCCGGCTGGTCGTACGATTTGGGATTTTCGCCGAGGCAGTAGACGGTGAGGGAGGTCGGTTCAGAAAGCTTGAAGTTCAAACTCTTGAAGCTGGAGTTGCGGGGCTGGGTGATGGAAAGGGCGACTTTCGTCTCCAAAGGGTCGGCGGCCAGCGGACGGACACGGTTTTTTTCGCCCGTTACGGTGAAGTAAAGCTTGCGGCGGTCTTTTTCGGAATAGAATTTATCCGTGTTGCCGAAAAAGCGTTTAAGCCCCTCGAAAAAGCTGCCGTCGTTCCAGTCGGAATTGAAGTAGTAGAACTGGTCTTTTCCAATGCCGCAGTAGTAATAAAGGGCGTATTTGCCGGCGGGGAGGTTGATTTTGGCCTCCACCTTCGCGGTTCCCTTTTTTCCCCAGAATTTGCCGGGGCGCAGTTCGCGGGCCATCGACCAGACTGGTTTGCGGGTTTCCAAATCCAGAATCCAACCGTAGGCCAAAGCGTAATCCCCCCGCCCTTCCCAATCGTCCCAATCATCCCAGTCATCCTTGCCATAATCCGGCTTTATCCCCATCCCCGTGATGCTGACGGAGAGGGGCTGGTTGGTTTGGAAACGCTCCACCCGCAATTCGCCGGGGCCGAAATCGCTCCAGTTGACAATGGGGGTTTGCTGCGCTTCGGACAGGACGAACGAAAAAATGAAGCTTACAAGTAAGCTAAGTATCAGGGATATAACACGCCACACACTCATCACCTCATCATACGCCCCCGAAGGGGGGTAAGTTTCAGATTTGTTGAAACTTAAAGCCGGACTGAAGTCTGGCCTATGGCGAACCATTCGAAGGAAATCACCTCACCCCTATCCCTCTCCATAAATGGAGAGGGGCACTATAATAGGGATGGCGCTAAAAATCCGTTTTTCCGCTGAAAGTGAATTCCCGGATGCGGAGGGCGGGGACGTGGATGCCGCCGATGGCGTCCCACCAGGTGTTAACAAGCTTGCGCTCGCGGGAGAGCTCCACCACGTTGGAAAAAGCCTTTACCATGCTTTCGGTAAAGCGCAGGTTTTTAACCCCGTGCTTGATTTGGCCTTCTTCCACCAGGAAAACGCCGTCGCGGGTCATTCCGGTCATCGTGGCCTGGGGGGGGTCCAAAAAGCCGTTCAAATAATGGAAACGGGTTACCAGAAGCCCACGGCCAACGTTTTTAACCATTTTGGAAAGGGGCACATTCCCTCCTTTCATTCCGATATGCAGGGGAACGGCCCCTTGGGCGGAGGCATCCGGCGTTAGCGCGTGGCCGGTCGATTTCTTGGCCTCTTTAGCCCCCGTCAACGAGTCGTACACCACCCCTTTGGCAATCCCCTTATCCACCATCGTCACTTTCTTTTTGGCCGTCCCCTCAAAATCAAAAGGAAAAGGGAGGGCCGTTGAATCGGTGGCGTCGTCATAGATGGTGACGTTGGGGCCGAAGAGTTGTTTGCCGATTTTCCCCGACAGGCAGGAGGACTTTTCCTGAAAGGCGACCGAGCCGAAGGAAACGAAACTTAACCATTCGAACAAATTTCCCACCGCCACCGGTTCCAAAACCACTTCGTATTTCCCGGGCGAAATTTCCTTGGGATGGTGGGCGGTCAAACACTTTTCGATGGAGATTTCCGCCAATTCATCAAAGTTCAGTTTCTTAACATTCTGTGCCAGCCCCTCGGCGTAGCCGGAAGAATCGTCCGACATCGTGATTAAATTGATGGAGGCGGTGGTTGTGGGCTGGTAGGCCCGGACGCCATTGGTGTTCAACACCGCCAGTTCTCCCTCGCTGGTTTTCAAGGAGCCGTAGGCCTGTAAATTATGCTTGGCGGCCTTTTCAAAAATCTTTTTCAAAACCGCCGCGCGCTCTTTTGGGCCGAAGGCGGCTGTGGCTTTGAAATACGAAGTCAGTTTCGGATATTTCTGCTTCTCCGGCAGACCATTGAAATGGGGCAGTTCCAACTGATGGCGGGCGATTTCCAAAGCAGCGTTCAAAGCATTCCAGAGTTCCGTTTTTTCGAAGGTATTGGTGGAAGCCACCCCTATTTTTTTGCCCAAAACGACCCGGAAGTAAACCCGGGAGTTGTTTTCCGCCACGTTTTGGTGGATGATTGAGTTGGCGTAGCGGGTTAATCCGGAATTGGAGCCGACAAAAACCGCTTCGGCCTCATCGGCGCCCGATTTTTTCAAAAGCGGCTCAAGCGTGCCAAAAATCTTTTCTTTACCTGTCATCGTGTCGCTCCTACGGTTACACCCCGGAAGCGGGCCGGGGAAGCGCCATGCGCCACGTGGGCGGTTTGAATCGGCTCCCCCTTGCCGCAGTTCGGAACGCCCCAGACGTGCCAGTGTTTTTCATTTGTCACGGCGTCGCAGGAGTTCCAGAACTCCGGGGTGATGCCGGTATACATCGGGTTGCAGTATAGTTGGCCCACCCTGCCATCTTTTATTTCCCAAGCAGCCTCGCAGCCGAACTGGAAATTCAGCCGGCGGTCGTCAATCGACCAACTTTTGTTGGTGTCGATCAAAAGGCCTTCCTTAGTGTCGGCAATCAAGTCCGCCAGCGTCCAGTCCCCCGGCAAAAGGTTAATGTTGGTCATCCGGATTAAGGGTATCCGGTTCCAGCCGTCGGCCCGCATCGTCCCGTTGGAAGTACTTCCGATGATGGGGGCGGTTTCGCGCGAAGTCAGATAACCGACGAAAAGCCCTTCCCGGATGATATCCGCCCGCTGGGCCTTCACCCCTTCGTCGTCGTAGCCGAAGGTGCCCAAACCGCCGGGCGTGGTGGCGTCGGCGACGATGTTCACCCGGCCGGAGCCGTAACGCAGTTTCCTAAATTTGTCGAGCGTCATAAAGCTGCCGCCGGCCAAAGAGATTTCAGTGCCCAAGACGCGGTCGAGTTCAATCGGATGGCCGCAGGATTCGTGCACCTGCAGGGCCATTTGCGAGCCGGTGATGATGACATCCTTTTTGCCGGCGGGGCAGTTCGGCGCGGAAAGCAGCGCCACCGCTTCGTTGCGCACCCGCTCTGCGTTTCCCAACAAATCCATTTCCTCGACGAATTCCCAGCCGCGGGTGGCAAAATCCCCGCCGTGGGAGTTGGGGTAGCTACGGCGCTGGAGGTTTCCTTCCTCCGCCGCCGTGGCCGTGTAGCCGGCGCCGGATTCGACGATTTTCTGCTCGATAAGCGAGCCTTCCGTGGAGGCGAACGTCTTCTCCGTGTCGTAGAAATTCATGGTGGCTTCCGCCACCACAATTTTGGGGTGCTTTTTCAGCACGTCGCAGCAGGAAACCAAGAGATGGATTTTGTCATCCAGGGAAACCAGGAAAGGGTCCTTGCGGACGGCGGTCACGAATTTATCCCTGTACGATTCCACCGGCGCCAAGCGGACTTTTTCTTTGGACACGGTGGCCGATGCACGGGCGATTGCGAGCGCTTGGTTGGCCGTTTTTTTCATCTCGGCGGCGGAGAGTTTGGAACTGGAGGCGAACCCCCAGCCCCCGCCCATTAAGACCCGGATGCCGAATCCGGCGTCGTTCAAACGGGAGAGGGCCTCCACCTTGCCGTCCTTGACCACGATGGTTTCAGTCCGGGCGCGGATGAAACGGGCGTCCGCGTAGTCCACTTTTTTGGATTTCAAGTACTTGATTACGTCCAGCAACTCTTCCTTCACGTTTCCTCCATAAAATGCCTGTATGCCGCCGAAAAGTCCCGGCAGTTAATTAAACTGTCCAATTTAGACCGCTATTTGAGCGCCGTCAAGAACCGTTTAAGCTCGTGTTTATGCTTTAACACGCTCTCGATCCCTTCGTAGCGGCATTTCCAGCTGGCCGCGCAAACGGCCTGACGTAGAGCTTTTTCCGGATGCTTTCCTTCCAAAATGGAAGATAAAAACCCGGCGGCGAAGAAATCCCCCGCGCCGGTTTGCTCCGGGTTTTTCACCCTTGGAGCCGGACAGGATATCGCGGCAAGCGTTTTTTTGCGATAGGCCAAAACCGCTCCTATTTCGGCGAGGGTGACGATCATGGCCTGCCATTTTTTCCTTCCCCATCGGCGGCAAAAACGAATCAGGTTCTTCCGGCTGAAAGGCATTCCGGCCACCAGTTCCCATTCCCGCTGATTCATTTGAACGAAGTCGGCATTCAGAAAGCAATGCCAATCTTTTGGCACCTGGCGAAAACGTTCCCCGTTTTTTCTTATTCCCAAAAGCAGGGAATGCAGATCCACGTGGATGGCGCCGGTATGTTTTCGGCGAAGGTTTTGAAACAGCCGGGGGGAAATCTCCCAGCCGGAAATGAAATTGAGGAGAATGGCATCCGTCCGTAACGCCGGCCTCAAATCCTCCCAAGAAAATTTTGGAACCGGATGCTTCAGCATTTCTTTCTTTTCACTGTTCGGCAGGTAAACGAGACGGACCTGATTGGTCTTTCGCTTCAACTTTTGGGCGCAACTCCAATCGAGATTTGTCAGGTCACGGGTAAGCTTCCCTGCTTTCGGCCAGATGTTTTTTCCCAAAAACGCAAACGGCGTAATCCGAGCGTTCGGCAAAAGCACGGACAGGGCCGCAAGGTTGTATAAAATTCCCCCGTAGGAATGCTTCTGTTTCCCTTTATGGATGATGAAGTCCTCGTTGATGGAACCGAGAACGGCAATTTCAGGAGGTGCCAACTCGCATCCTGGGTTTTGCAAGCCAAAATTCAACCGCCCTCCAAACCTCGTCCGTACTTATCAAATCCATGCATTCCAGCGGGTGGTCTTTGCGGCGGCAGGCGGGACGATAGCAGGGAGAACAAAAAATCTTCTTGAAGAGAACAGTTTTTTTATCCGTCCAAGGGGCGACCTCATCCGGATCGCCAGCTCCAGTCAAAATGATGACCGGAATTCCGCAGGCGGCCGCCAGATGGCCCGCGCCGGAGTCGTTGCCTAAAAACAGTCGGCTTTTTTGAAATAAAAAGAAGAGTTCGGAAAGCGAGGTCTCCCCCGCCAGATTGACTGGCGAAACGCCGGAAAGACGGGCGGCTTCGTCGCAATGCGGGCGGTCGTGGGACGCGCCGACCAAAGCCACCCGCGCGCCCTCCTTGACCAGCTTCTGAACCACCTCCGCGTAGCGGTCGGCGGGCCAGCGCTTGGCCGGGCCCACCGAGCCAGGGGCAACGGCTACAAAATTTTGAAATCCGCCGACTTTCTTATCCAAATTCTCTGTCTCTTTTTCATTCAACATCCGCGGCCATGCCTGTAAAGTAGGGATAGTCAATTTTCGCCCGGAAATAAGTTCAATCAACTGACCGTAAAACCGAACCCGGTGCGGGCGTTCGCCGTCCAGCGGATATGGAAGGGATTGGGTCAAAAATACTTTTCGCCCTTCGGCGGAGAATCCCACCCGTTGCCGTATGCGGGCCAGCCAGAACATCAAAGCAGAGGAGAAGGAATGTGGAAAGCAAACAGCCAGATCAAACCTCTTTGTTTTCAAGAAGGAGGCGGTGCTGAAAAGCTGGAAAATTTTGCGCCCGCCCGAAACTTTTGGCAGGGGAATGACTTCCTCAACAAAAGGACACGAGGCAAAAAGTTCTGCAAGGTTTTCGCGGACAAGGATTATGATAGCGGCATTTGGAAAAAGCTGATGCAACGCTCGCAGGGCCGGGGTGGCCATTACAGCGTCCCCCAGCCAGTTGGGCATCCGGACGGCAATTCGGTTCACGGACGGGAAGAAACTATCTGGGCGTCGTTTTGAAAAGAAAAAGCTTTAGGAAAGAATTTCCTTCTCCATTGTGTCGGACAAAGCGGATTTTGGAAGACCGGTTTTATAATCCATCAGATTTTTCCATTTACGGTGCATCCAGAGGTAGTGGTCGGGGTGCTTGCGCACCAGTTCCTCCAATAGTGATGTGTATGCCTGCGTCAAACGCAGAATTTCTCCTTCCCGGTCGGCGGAAGAGTTCGGCCAGAGGGCCGGGAAAATCACAATCTTGAATTTCCACAGTCCCGTCCTCACCAGAAAACCAGCGATGATGGGAGCTTCCAGCCGCACGGCAAAGGCGGCCGGGCCTTTGGATACGGTGGTGGGCCGGCCCATAAAGTTGACCACAATGCCATCTTCACCGACGTATTGGTCGGAGACGAAGGCCACCAACCGCCCTTCCGAAAGAGAGCGCACCACCGAGCGGATGGCCACGCCGGTTTTGATGATGCCGACCCCCTGCCTCATCCGATTCTTATCAATCCAGCGGTCCACAAAGGGATTGCGTTGCTCTTTGACCACAACATCGAGGGGATACCCCGACTGGCGGATGACAGTCCCTGAAAGTTCCCAATTGCCGAAATGACCGGTGACTAAAATTGCACCCTTACCGGCTTTGAGCGCCGCCTGCAAATGCACGAGATCAGCGCTGTCCACCTGTGTGTCAAAGAAGCTTTTATCCAGCCGGCGGAAACGGGCAAATTCGGCAATCGTCAACCCGACATTTTCAAAGGAGCCTTTAGCCAGTGACGGGCTCAATCCCGCAAGTTCAAGATTGGTTTCCGCCACCCGACGGCGGAAAAGGGAAAACCGGTAATAAATGGCACCAAACTTTCGGCCAAGCCAAGCAGCCAGACCCTTTGGCGTATAGGCCAGAAACAAACCCAGGGTTGTGAAAAACAGAAATTCGAGAAAATGTCGAATTATATGCATATTATAAACTCCATCCGACTACTCGGTCCTCAAAAAAACACTTAATCGTGCAAAATCAAGCTATCTTTACAAAGTGAATCTGTAGCTTTGGTTTGCAATGCATCAATTCATCGCTTAACCGTTATATTAATATTATGTTTCTTCGATCCTTATCTATGGGAATTTTTATCCTGTATTGCTCGCTAAGCTCAAGTCTTCACTGTTACTCCAAAAACCTGTCGTTCGATTTAATCCATCAAAAAAACGGTGCTACTCAAGAGGCCTTTGGCTATTCCGTGGCCGGGGTTGGGGACTTAAATGGGGACGGCCACTCCGATTTCATTATCGGGAATTACAAGGCCAGCCCGAATGGACTTTTAGAAGCCGGCTCGGCCTATGTTTATTCAGGGCTGGACGGGTCGGTCATATATCAAATCGACGGCGATTCTACCGGGGACAATTTTGGATATTCGGTTTCCGGCGCGGGGGACGTGAACGGGGATGCAATCTCCGATTTTATTGTTGGGGCTGTTCGGGCCTCTCCGAACGGAATTTTTTGGGCCGGATCGGCTTATGTTTTTTCGGGAGCTGACGGCTTGCTGCTCTACCGCAAGGACGGGTCGGCACCCCGCGATTATTTCGCCGGCTCCGTGGCCGGAGCCGGCGACGTGAACAACGACGGATTTGCCGACTTCATCATCGGCGCAACCAATACCAATCCGGGCGGGTTAATCAATGCCGGATCGGCTTTTGTCTATTCGGGAGCCGACAGTTCCCTTCTTTACCGCAAGGACGGCGGTTCGGTCAGCGAATTTTTTGGCGCTTCCGTAGCGGCAGCCGGGGACGTGGACGGGGACGGCCGGGCCGATTTTATCATCGGCGCACCCTACGCCGACCCCGACACCATTGACCACAGCGTCAACTCCGGAGTCGCCTACGTATACTCCGGGTTGGACGGGTCGTTGATTTATAAGGTTAAAAGCGATTCGGCGGACGACTATTTGGGGTTCTCCGTTTCGGGAGCAGGAGATGTGAACAACGATGGGCGGAGCGACTTTATTGTCGGCGCACCGAATACTGATGCCGCCGGGCTTTTGGACGCCGGATGGGCCGGAATATACTCCGGAGTGAGCGGATTATTGCTCCATTCCCTGCCGGGGGATTCGGCCGGTGATTTGTTCGGTTATTCGGTGGCCGGTCTTGGAGATGTGAACGGCGACGGCAGGGATGACGTGATGATCGGTATCATCGGTGCCAACCAGGGTGATTTCGATTATGCTGGTTCTGCTCGCGTGATTTCGGGAGCGGATGGTTCGACGCTGTTCCAAGTCGACGGCTCGGGGCTCTTGCACGAAATGGGTTACTCGGTTGCCGGAGCCGGCGACGTGAACGGCGACGGCCGGCCGGATGTCATCGTCAGCGCTCCTTTGGCCGATTCCGGCCGCGGGCAGGTATTCGTGTACGGCCTGGTTTCCACGGCGACCGCAGAGGAACGGAAGAAACATCCCGCCCGTTTCGAACTTTCACAAAACTATCCCAACCCCTTCAACCCCACCACTACTATCCGGTATTTTTTGCCCAAACGAGAAAAAGTAACGCTGGAGATATTCAATCTTTTGGGGCAACAGGTACGAGCACTTTCAGAGCAAGAGCAGATGGCGGGGGAGCATACGGCGGTATGGGATGGCAAGGACGGGAACGGGAAAATTTTGCCGAGCGGAATCTATTTTTACCGATTGAAAGGAGAGGATTTCTCAGAAACGAAGAAGATGCTGTTTTTGAAGTAGGGTTTGCTATTTTGGCTTCAGGCGTTTTAAAAGCTCGCTTCCCTTCTCCTTCAACTCCTCTTTTTTCCCCTCAACCAAACTTTCTTTTTTCTGTTGAGCGCCGGGAAGGGTGAGATTAATCTTGGGATCGGAGCCGGTGCCGGTCAACGCAAAACTGACTGGAATTTTTCCCTGCGGGTCTTTCATCATTTCCAGAAGCGCGGGCGGCAGGCCGAAGCGCTCGGCCGCTTGCGCTGTAACTTTGGAGTCCACGATAAAATCCAACGAACCGTCCAGCCCCAAGCTGCCGGTGGATTTGAAGTCCCCGAGGGGCAAGCCAAAGTTGAGCGGATTGAAAATGAGGCGCCCGTTCTGCATACGGAAAAGGGCTTTTAGATTTTTAAGCGGCAGTTCTTTTTTCCAGTCCTGCCCCATTTTTTCCCCCAGTTTAGCCACCGGGCCGAAGCGAACCAGTTTGCCCGAATCGATGTCCCAGTTGCCGTTGGCGGACATCGACCGCATGATTTCGGAAGCCATCAGTCCGGCGCCGGAGAAATTGCCGGAAAGGTTCATTTTGCCGAAGACCGTCCCTTTTAAGGGGGTAACGGCGGAGAACAGCTCGTTGGCCTCGATGTCGCTGGCCTGAATTTTGACATCAAACTCCGGCCGGGATAAATCGACCATATTGCGGGTCAGATCCCCTTCTACCTTGCCGGAGAGCATATCCATTTTGAACCCGCTCAGACGGATGACTCCGTCGTCGATTTTAACTGGCGATTGGAAATTGGAAAAAGGGAGCTTATTGATGACTCCTTTGCCAATGGAGATACTGCCCGAGCCGTTCCAGTCTGGAAGGGGAACGGTGTCCACCTTAACTTTGCCGTTGGGCAACCGCTCCGGCGGCGGAATAAGCTGGTCCAGATCCAGAAACTGCGAACGAAAATCGAAGGTGGCGGAGGCAGGCACCTTTCGTTTGGTGGCTGCCCAGGCGACGGCGTTCGCCACTTTGCCGTCGATGGCAATGTCCGAGCGGCCGGCTTTCAGCGCCAGTCTGAGTTGGCTGATGTCTCTGCCTGAGAACCCAATGTTGGCGTTTAAGTCAGTAATCGGATATTTTGATTTCGAAGAGGAGTATTCCACATCTTTGATTGTCAATTGCCCGTTCAGCCGAAAGCTTTCCTTGTTTTTGACCGAGCCGGAAAGGGATATATCAGGGGAAAGTTCGCCGGAAAGCTTGGCGTCGGCCATTTTCAAAAGTCCGGGCAGAACGGCCAGGTTCAATTTCCCCTTCAAATCCAAAACGATATTCTGTTTTTCCCAGTCTTGGACGGCCAAGCCGACTCGAAACGGTTCGCCCCCCCAGTAACCGTTGGAGGTGGTCAAATTCAGCCGTTTTTCCCCTAAATCAACTTTCGTTTCCAGCTTTTCTATTCTGATTTTTTCCTTAACCTCCGGCGCTGAAAGCTCGAAACTATTCACCATCAAACCCAATTGCCCCTGCAAAGGGGAAGCAAAACGTATTTGACCTGTAACCCTCCCTTTTCCTGAAAGTTTCCAGTCCTTGGCGGCGGCCGGCAGAAAGGCGGCGAAACTTTCTTTCAACTCGGAAGCCGAGAATTCCTCCGATTTGATGTCAAAACGACCTTTCTTTTTTCCGCGCAGGCCGGAAAGCTCGCCGGAGGCCAGCAGGGCTATCTGGCCGAAACGGAACGAGGCACTTTTCACTTCCATGTGGTCTTGAGCCATGAAGTAGGCCAGATTATAGCCCACTTCCGGCACCAGCTTGTCCGTTTCGAATTTCTGTTTAGGGGAACGGTAGCGAACCAGGCCGGAGGTAAGCTTGCCGGAAAAGTCGAGCGCTCGCTCCTTTTCGTGATAGGCCGATTTGCTGTCCCAATTCAACCGGGAGAGAAAGAAAAGGGTGCCGGTGGAATCGTTGCGGTAGCGAATCTGCCCGTTGGAAACTGACAAGTTCTCGACCAGCAAAAAAATTGTGCCGCCACCCTTAGTTTTTTGGGCATCGGCGGTGGCGACGAACCAATCGGCAACGTTACTCTGTCCGTTGGGGCGGATTTCGTAGCTAATGACCGGCCCCGCCACTTCGAGTGAGGTGATTTCAATTTGTTTCTTTAATAGGGGCAGAATTTTCACCGCCAACGCGACTTTTTGTGCCGAGAAAAGAAGTGAATCGTGAAAACCGGGAAGGTTTTTGACTTTTACATCCTTGAGATTAATTTTGATTTTTCCCCAGGCGGAAAAGGAAGCGTCCCCCAGCGCCACCGGCCGGTTGAGCACCTGTTGGGCTTTGGGCAGAACGAGGGTTTGTATCCGCTCCTTGGTGAAATAAAAGTACAAAACCGTGGCGGCAACTATCCATAACACCAGAAGCCCGCCCAAAAACCAGAGAGCCGCCTTGACTAATTTATTCATCAAAACTCCAACGACTTTCCCGGTTCCAGAATCACCACTCTGGACCCTTTGACGCGGTCAGCAAATGCCTTCGGGTCTTGCTTGATAACGTCCCAGGTGCCGTAGTGCATTGGAACAACGGTTTTGGGTTTCAAAAATTCAACGGCTTTGGCGGCATCCTCCGGCCCCATCGTGAAGTTGTCGCCGATGGGCAAAAGAGCTACTTCCAACGGATGCATCTGGCCGATAAGCTGCATATCCATAAAAAGCCCCGTGTCGCCGGAGTGATAAACGTTTTTACCCTCCACATTCACCACAAAGCCGCAGGGATTGCCCAAGTAGAGCATTTCTCCGTCTATTTGGTCTCCTGAACCGTGATGGGCGATGGTCAACTTCACCCGGCCGAAGGGAAAGGCGTGGCTGCCGCCGATATGCATCGGATGGACGTTGCATCCTTTGGAAGCGCAGTACCCTTCCGCCAACTCGAAGGGGCCGATGACTGTGGCTTTGGTGCGTTTGGCGATGGCCACAGTGTCACCAAGATGGTCGCCGTGGCCGTGAGAGACCAGAATATGAGTAGCTTGAAGCTCTTCCGCCTTGACCGGAGTTACGGGGTTTCCGGTGATAAACGGGTCAATAAGAATTTTGTACTGACCCGCTTCCAAAAGAAAAGCGGCGTGTCCGAACCAGGTAAGCTTGGCCATTTTCCCTCCTAAAAACGTCAGTCGTCTATAACTTGGTCAATGATGCCGCCACCCAGAACCAAATCGCCGTCGTAGAAAACCGCCGACTGGCCGGGGGTAATCGCCCGTTCGGGGGCATCGAATATCACTTCCGCCTTCCCTTCACCAAACGGAGTTATGCTCGCCGGCTTTTCCTTGGCCAGATAGCGTATGCGCACGGCGGCGCGGACTTCCTTTTTGGGGGGCGCAATCGATACCCAATTCACTTCTTGCACGAGGAAAGCCCGCTTCCAAAGTTCGGTGTCGTAGGCCAAATAGACGGCGCGGCGAAAGGGGTCAATTTTCTTGACATACACCGGCTGGCCGAAGGAAATTCCTAACCCGTGGCGCTGCCCGATGGTGTAGCGAAAAACCCCTTGATGTTCCCCGACTTCCCTTCCATCCGGCCCGATTATCGGCCCGGTTCCGGAAACACCGGCAAATTCGGAAACAAAGCGCCCATAGTTGCCATCCGGAACGAAACAGATTTCCCGGCTTTCCGGCTTGTCGGCTACGGACAGTCCCATCTCCCGTCCTTTTTGGCGCACCTCAGCTTTGGTCATCTCGCCAAGCGGAAAGAGGGTCTTCGATAACTCATTCTGGGTCTGACCCCAGAGAAAATAACTCTGGTCGCGAGATAAATCGACGGCCTTGCTTAAAACGAACCGCTCCCGCTCCTCGGAAAACTCAATCCTGGCGTAATGGCCGGTGGCGATTTTCGCCGCGCCGTAGAGCCGGGCTTTTTCCCAAAGCGCGCGGAACTTGATGAAACGATTACACTGCACGCAGGGATTGGGGGTGCGGCCGGAAATATACTCTGAGGTGAAATCGGAAATCACCGCCTCGAAGAACGGCTCCTGAAAATCCAGCACGTAATGCGGAAAGCCGAAGCGCACGGCGGCCTGGCGGGCATCCGCCATCGACTCCAGAGAACAGCAGCGGCCATCCTGATGGACATCGCCACCGACTTTGGAATAATCCCAGAGTTTCATCGTGACGCCGATGAGCGGATGTCCCTCCGAAGCGAGCATACAGGCCGCCACGGTGGAATCCACACCGCCGGACATGGCGGCTAAAATCAAATCCTTCACTTTACCTCTACAATTTCCTTGGATAAGGCCTTCAAGCGTTCTACAATGGGCGGGAGAGCGGAAAGGAAGTAATCAACTTCTTCGTCTGTATTGTCCCGGCCAAAACTGACGCGGATAGAACCCAATGCCTCCCGCTTGGAAAGACCCAACGCCATCAAGACGTGGGAGGGTTCGGTGGCGCCGGAGGTGCAGGCGGAGCCGGAGGCGACGGCAAATCCTTCCATATCAAGCCCGACGATGACCGCTTCGCCATCAATGCCGGGGAAAGAAATGTTGAGCGTATTGGGCAGCCGCCGTTCAAGCGAGCCGTTTATCCGAAAATCGTCCACTTTTTCTTTTAAACCTCTATACAGTTTTTCGCTCAAAACGGCAAACTTTTTCTCATCCTCGTTCATCCGTCTCGAAGCCACTTCACAAGCCTTGGCAAAACCGATGATGGAAACGAAATTTTCAGTCCCCGCACGTCGGTTCTGTTCGTGCCCTCCACCGACTAAGACCGGATTTATCTTGACTCCGCGCCGCACACACAAAGCGCCGACCCCCTTTGGACCATACAGCTTGTGAGCAGAAATGGAAAGCAAATCGACGCTGAACTCGCTGACATTGATGGGCCGCTTGCCGGCCATTTGCACGGCATCCGTGTGAAATAAAATTCCCTTTTCTCTGGTGATTTTGGCCACCTCGGCAATCGGCTGGATGGTGCCGGTTTCGTTGTTGGCGGCCATTATCGAAACCAAAACCGTGTCCGGGCGGATGGCCTTGACCAGTTCCTCCGGCAAAACGATTCCATCCCTTGTTGGCGCAAGATAGCTGACTTCGAATCCCTGCTTTACCAAATGATGGGCCGATTCCAGAACGGCATGGTGCTCGATTTGGGAGATGATGATGTGTTTGCCGCGATGGGAAAAGGCAGAGGCGACGCCAAAAAGGGCCAGATTATCCGCTTCCGTGCCGCCGGAGGTGAAAATGATTTCCGAGGGCTTGGCGCCGATAAAATTTGCCACCCTCTCCCTTGCCCCCTCCAAAGCCACTTTGGCTTCACGCCCAAAGGTATGGATGGAGGATGGATTGCCAAAATTGGCAACCGCCTCGGTCATTACCTGCCAGACCTCCGGGGCGATGGGCGTTGTGGCATTATGGTCAAAGTACACCCTGCGCTTCATAGCTGATAAAATATAACCAATTTCCTGTTTTGCCGCCAATGTATTGGTCCGCAGTTCCGGATAGTTAAGGTTGACACTATCCGCTCCAAAAATTAAATTGGCAGGGCATTTGTGAACACACTGGCCCCATCGTCTAGTGGCCCAGGACGGGTGGTTCTCAGCCATCAAACCGGGGTTCGACTCCCCGTGGGGCTATTTTTTATTCCATAAATTGTGAACCAGCATTCTGTCATTCAGCAACTTTTGGCCTCGCTCTCCCGCTTTTCAGACCCAAAATATTTTATGAACGCCCAGCAGTTCGAGAAGGAAAAATTGGAAAAGCCGATGGTCTTGCGGGCGGCGATTGTGAGGAAGATTTCGGCGGAGCATTTTCGGGAGACAAGGAATTTGCCCAAGGATGAAATATTCAAGCTGTGTGAAGAACTATTAAAATCTGGAAACGGAAACCTTGGTGAAATAGCCCGGGATTGGGCTTACCGTTGCCGGAAACGGTATGAAAAGAAAGATTTTAGAACTTTTGAGCGATGGCTTAAAAAATATGTGAAGGGTTGGGGGTCGTGCGACCATTTGTGCGTGCATCCCTTGGGGCATCTAATTTTGCAATTTCCCGAGCTGGCACCAAAGACGAAAAAGTGGGCGCGCTCCAAGCACATTTGGGAACGGCGGGCGGCGGCCGTGGCGCTGATACCAGCTTTGAGAAGGAAATTGCTCTTAAAGGAGGCGTTTCAAACGGCGGATATTCTTTTGCAGAACGAAGAGGATTTAGTGCAAAAGGGGTATGGGTGGATGTTGAAGGAAGCCAGCAACCAGTTTTCAAAGAAGGTTTTTCTATACGTGATGAAAAATCGGAGGAAAATGCCCCGGACGGCGTTGCGGTATGCGATTGAGAAGATGCCGATGCGGTGGAAAAAAGAGGCAATGAAAAAATAAGGGCAGACACATCGGTCTGCCCCTACAACTATAAGTTTCCCACGGATTCGATTATATTGGAAATAATGAGTTTATCGCTTCATAAAAAAGCGCTGTTTCTATCCTATTTCACCGTCGGGTATAATTTGCTCGAGGGGTTGGTATCGGTTCTGGCGGGAGTTTTGGCCAAAAGTACGGCGCTTTTGGGGTTTGGGTTCGATAGTTTTGTCGAGTCCCTTTCTGGCGGGATAATGGTTTGGCGGTTTCGGAAGCAAGAACGGACGTCGAAAGAAGATGTGCTTCGAATGGAAAAGAAAGCCGTGCGGCTGGTGGCCGTCACCTTTTTCATCCTCGGTGCGTATGTAATTTTCGAATCGGCCAAAAAACTCTATTTCCGCGAAGCGGCCGAGCCATCCCTTTTCGGCATCATCATCGCCATTGTTTCTCTAATCGTGATGCCGGTTTTGTTCTGGCTGAAATACAAAACCGGAAAGTCGCTGGAAAGCCGGAGCTTGGTGGCGGATTCCAAGCAGACGCTGGCCTGTATGCTGCTTTCTGTTGCGCTCTTGGTCGGACTGGGGCTGAACTATGCTTTCCACCTTTGGTGGGCCGACCCGGCGGCGGGGATTCTGATTGCCGTCTATCTACTGCGGGAAGGGTACGAAACCTGGCAGGAGGAAAAACTATGCGCCTGTTAGTTTCGGCGTCCCCGGAAGGAGGTAAGAATGCCTTGTGACCAGCATTCCCTGATTGCGGACGTGGCCTTTTTGTCAGACGGAAAAGTTTTGCTTGTACGCTACAAGGACACCAACAAGTACGACCATCAAAAAGGGTGGTTTTTGCCGGACGATGCGATTTTGCATCTGGAGCATCCCGACCAAGGGGCGCAAAGGATTTTGAAGGAGCAGCTGGCCTTCGACGCCGCCCAGCCCTCGCTCGTTTACATCGAGTCGTTCAAGGGAAACGATGGAAGCTGGCATTTGGTCTTTCATTACAAGCTGGAGCTGCCCGAGCCCCCTAAACTTTCTCCTTCGGCGGATATTGAAAAGGCGGAATGGTTCGATTTGAAAAACCTCCCACCCCCGCCGGAGGTAGCCCACCACGGCTGGGCGTTGGGGATTTTGCGGCGTATGAACCCTCCTGCTTAATTTTACTTTGTATTATAAAGTACTTGACAACGCAAATTACGCCGATATATTTATTGGGTGATTAGCATGACCGAAGAGCCAAAAAGCCAAAATCCGAAGGAAGCACTGGACGACCTTCGTTTTATCCGCGCTACGATGGAGCGGGCCTCTTCTTTCACCGGTGTTCCGGGGAAGGGGCTGGTAGTGATGGGCCTGACCGCCATTGGAGCCTCAATTCTGGCTTCCAAACAACCGACCAGTCCAAAATGGCTTTTGGTCTGGCTGATTGAGGCTTTCCTCGCTTTAGCCATCGCCATGGCGGCTATACGGCAGAAAGCCCAAAAGTCGAATCAGCCCGCTATTTCCGGTCCCGCATCGAGATTTATTTTGAGTTTGGCCCCACCCCTTTTCGCCGGGGCCCTGCTTACGCTACTTCTATATCAAGACATTTTCCCCTATCTCCCCGGCTTATGGCTTTTGCTTTATGGAACCGGGGTGGTTACCGGCGGCGCTTTCTCAATCCGGGTGGTGCCGATGATGGGGCTTTGCTTCATGCTGGTGGGAGCAGCGGCTCTTTTTTCCCCGGCCAATTGGGGAAATACGTACATGTTAATCGGATTTGGCGGATTGCATATTGTTTTCGGAGCCATCATTGCCCGGAGATACGGTGGTTAAGGAAAGTGTTTTAACAATGGAACCTCCGAAGAACGACCCCAGCAAAAGCCGGATTTTGCGAGTGGTAAAGAGTTTTGCAGCCAAGCCGCCCGAAGCCCCCAGCCGGTTGATTCACGAGCGGATACGGTTGGGCATCATCAGCACTTTGGCGGTCAATCCAAGCTTGAGTTTCAATGATTTGAAGAAGCTGTTAAAAGCCACGGACGGTAATTTGAGCGTGCATGCCCGCAAATTGGAAGAAGCCGGCCTGGTAAAATGCAGCAAATCCTTTGTCGGACGGATGCCGAAAACGGAGTATAAAATCACCGAAGCCGGACGGCGGGCACTGGAACGGTATCTGGATGAGATGGAAAATCTGATTGACGTTATGCACGAGCAGTAAAAAAATTTAGCCGAATACTTTACCATGCAAAGTGCTTTTTTGAAATCGAACTCCCAACTGAAAGGAGCCGTTGATGACGACAACCGCCATACCGAAGCCGCCGGAAAGCCTGCCGGCCCTGCCTGAAATGGGAGATAAAACCCGTTTAGGACTTTCCGTTCTTGGTGCGGCTTTTATTTTGGGGGTCTGCGGCGACCTTATGCTACGCGAAACCCTTTGGGGACTTAACATTTCACTTTGGATCACTTTCCTTTTTTCCTTTCTTGTCCTGCTCACCCGCCGGTGGAACAGTAATCTGCCCAAAGACACATCCTGGTTGATACTGGCGGCCATTCCTTTTGCCGCTGGATTTGCCTGGCGGGATTCAGATTTCTTAACGTTTTTGAATGTCGTGGCGGTTTTGGCAGCCCTTACACTTTTGACGATGCGGGCGCAGGCCATTCCGCTCCGAGTCGCCGGGTTCGTAAAATATCTTTGGGGAGCCGTCTTTACGGCCTTGAACGCTATCGCCGGCGTTTTCTCGCTTTTATTTATCAAAATCAAATGGGACGAAATTCAAAGTGAAGGATGGAGCAAAAAAGCCCTGCCTATCGGGCGCGGCGTTTTGATCGCCCTTCCAATTGTTTTGCTGTTCGGTGCCCTTTTGATGGCCGCCGATGCGGTTTTTGAAGGGATGGTGAAAATGATTATAAACATCGAAATAGCGGAGGAGATTTTAAAACATCTTTTCTTCACCGGCTTGGGCGCCTGGATTGCGGGAGGGATTTTCCACGGAATTTTCTTCTCCCAGGAAATACGCCTGCCAGAAAACCTACTTTCCCGACCATTGGTTATTGGGAATACCGAAATGACCATCGCGTTGGGGCTTTTGAATCTGCTTTTTTTGGGTTTTGTCCTTGTTCAGTTCCGTTATCTTTTTGGCGGCACCAATCTGGTCGAAGTCACACCCGGGCTGACCTATGCCGAATATGCCCGTCGGGGGTTTTTTGAACTGGTGACGGTCGCCGGTTTGGTTTTGCCCATGCTTCTGGGTTGGCACTGGCTTTTGCCAAAAGAGAATCCGAAATCAAAGAAACTCTTTCAGGTGTTGGCGGGGGCCATGATTGTCCTTCTTTTCGTGATAATGGTTTCCGCCGTCAAACGGATGCGGCTTTACCAGAGTGAATACGGGCTTACCGAGCAAAGGCTTTACGCCACCGCGTTTATGGGCTGGCTGGCGGCGGTTTTTGTCTGGTTCGCCCTGACTGTTTTGCGCAACCGGCGGCAACGCTTTATGTTTGGGGCGGTCGTAACCGGATTCGTGGCCATATTTGCGCTCCAAGTAATCAATCCGGAAAACCTAATTGTCCGCACCAACGTTTCACTGGCACAGACCGGTAAGGACTTTGACGTCGATTATGCCGCCACTTTGAGCGACGACGCACTCCCCGCCATCGTTGAAGCGCTGCCTTTGTTAAAGGAGAACGAACAAAAGAAGGTGTTTGAGCGTGTAATTGCACCCAGGCTGGCGGCTTCCCAAAAACCGGACTGGCGCAGTTGGAGCTGGAGCCGGTATCAAGCCGAAAAAATGCTTAAAGAATACCGAGAACCTTTTCAGAAGATTATGAATTTGTGGAATTACAAAAATTCGCCAGTTCTGGGTTATTCAATAGTTTTTTGAGAACAACAAAATCTAAACCTTCGCCGCTTCTTCTTTTTTCACCCAGCCCTTGACGCCGTTGGGCAGAAGCACTTCGAAGTAATCTTCGCGCTCTTCCAGAATCTGGAAGGTCAGCCCTTCGTGGCCAAGCAATTGGGTAACGAAATCATCGCCGGGGCCGGATTTGACGGGGGCTTCCCTGGCGATAAGGACACCCTTCGGAACTTTTGACCAACTCCAACTCAAGTAGAAACCAAGAGCAAAAACCCCCAAAAGAATTCCAACCAGCCAAGTACCCCAGCGCAAGAGGAACGCCCGGGATTTAAACCAGATACGAAGGGCGATTATGCCGGTAAAAAGGAAGTAGCATACCGTGCCCCACAAGGCCCAAGTACCCAAAGGAAACAGTTCGGTGAAAAAAGCCAAAGGCGGGGAGGAAAGGGTTCCCTTGTCAATAGTGAATTGGGAGACAAAGCGCAAATTTCCCTCGATATCGTCATCCCCCGGAGAAAGCTTTTGTGCCCGCAACAAGTAGAGAACTGATTGGCCGATTGCTTTGGTTTTAAAGTGGGCGGAGGCGAGATTATAGTACAAGGCGGGCGTGCGCACCCCCTGACCGGCCAGTTGTTCATATAACTGAATGGCGCCGGGATAATTTTGAGCATCATACAGCCGGTTGGCCTCGGCAAAAAGTTTTTTGGGGTCGTTTTCCTGCCCCCAAACTGCTGGGACGGTAAACAAGAAAACGGTCACCAGTGTCAAAAGTTTCTTCACCGGCTCCCCTCCAACGTGCGGATAACACGTTCGGCTTTGGCCAAGGCCTCTTCCCGCTCGGCCAGCGAAGGCTGCCAGCCGGAAAAGCGGGCCCGGTCGGCCAAGTCAAGCAGTTCCAAAAGGGAAACTTTGTGTTCCTCGGCAACCCGGTTGGAATTGAGAAGAACTTCAATTTCTCCCCTGGTCATTCCCCAACTGGCGACATTGAAGCGGTCACCAAGATATTCCAACAGCATCTTATGTAAGCGGCCGAAGTACTCTGCCGGCGGAAGTTGTGAAGCGGCACGGATTTCCTTCAGTCCCTTTTTGACCATCTTCGAAGCCCGCTTGGAACGGAAATAGGAGACATCCGATTCCTCCCGGTCGCGGACACGGCGCATCAGCATGGTCGCCCCGAGAAGCAAAACCGGCAGGGTCTGCAACGCCCAGAAGCCGGGAGAACCGACAAAACTGCCATGCTCATCCCCCAGCTCTTTCTTCAGATAGCGCAGGTCGGTCTGTTTTACATCCAGTTCCTTTTGGGTGATGCCGGAGTATCCCCCCGCCAGCTCGCGGGTACCGGTGACGGTCAAATGGAGCGGTTGGCCTTTCAAACTGACGTAGCGCCGCTTGGCCGGGTCAAAATAGGAGAAGGTGATTGGCGGCAGGGAAAAACTTCCGGGCTCGCGCGGGACGAAGGAAAGTTCGAAGGTCTTGCCGCCGCCGATTCTCGTCCCCTCGCGGGTCAGCCGCTCGGAGGAGCCGGCCAAAAACACGCGAAAGTTCTGCGGCGTGGAAACCTTTGGCTCGGCGATGGATTTGACGTTTCCCGTTCCCCAGATGGTGATTTTGGCCGTCACCGGCTCGTTCACCTGCGTGGCGGTTTTGTTCCATTCTGCCTTCATTTGAAACTGCCCTACAGCGCCGGTGAAATCGTCCGGCTGGTTTCCTTCGGGCAAGGGGAGCGCTTCTACATTTATCGGGTTGGAACGTAAAACCCGCTCCCGCATCCCCCGGTTGAAAAATTGGTTCAAATCCACGTTGAACGGGTCGCGGTCAAAAAGGGCGTCCAAATCCTCCACCTTACACTTCACGGTTGCTTCGCCGATGGTCTGTTTGCCGGCGGCGGTGGGAAAAAGGGCCATTTTGACCTCGGAAACCAGATAGCGCCGGCCGCCGACGGTCTCGTAGCGGGAGGTCTGCGGCGGCAGATCCTCCTTCCAGAAACCGGTCACGGTCGGGGGATAGTATTCCGGATTGTCGAAAAGCCGGACGGCTTGATAAAATTTCACTGTGTAAGTCACCTGCTCGGAAACATATACTTTAGACTTGTCCACTGACGCGGTAACGAAAATATCCTTCAGCCCCTCCCGCACTTGGGCCTCGGTGGGAACCGGCGCACGTTGTTTGGGAATGCTGCCGGAGGGTAAAATGGTGACGGTTTGGGGCATCGTCTGCAAAAGTTTGCCGTCGATTTCCAGCTCCGCCGGGCCGATTTTGAAGGTGCCCACTTTTTTTGGAACCAAAACAAAGTTGAACTGCGTCGTGGAGGTGACCACGCCGTTGACAAAAGTGATGTTCTGCGAGCGGCCGGAGGCGTACAGGGCAAAATCACCGACATTGCGGATTTTCGGCTCCGGAATTTTTTGCACGTTGCCCGTTATGACCAGCGTCAGGGTCAACTGGTCGCCGATTTCAAGCCGGTCTTTGTCCACGGAAGCTGAAAAGGAGAGCCCTTGGGCAACTGTCCATACGGGTATGGCCAGCAAAACAGCGGCTAAAAAAAAGGCTTTTTTCATTACCAGTCCCGCCCTCCGACCACCGTAACGGTCTGGGCTTTCTTTTGCTTTTTGGCTTTCATCTCTTCGTTTTTCAGCGCGGCTAAAATCCGCTCGGCCTCTTGTTTGGTCATCTGCTGCTTGGGGCGGGCCATCTTCTGTTGCTCTTTTTGGTCCGGCGACTTCTGCTGATCCTGATTTTGCGGTTGGCTTTGACTCTGTTTTTGTTTGGTCGAGTCGGAATCGGAGGAGCTTCCTTTGTCCTTGTTTTCTTTTTTCTCTTTCTGCTTTTGGTTTTGTTTTTGATTCTGCTGATTTTTCTTTTGCTCCTCCAGCATCTTCAAGGCCAGTTCCAGATTATATTTGGCGTCCCGGTCGTTGGGGTTGATTTCAAGACTCTTTTTATACGCACTGACGGCCTCATCGAATTTCCCCGCGCCGAAAAGCCCGTTGCCGATATTGTAGTGCGCTTTGGCCTGCTCCGCTCCAGTGAGCTTGGAGGCCGCCTCCCCCAGCTTGGGAAGGGCCTCTTCGTAGTTTTTACCCGTCACCAAGGCCGTGCCGAGGTTATAGGCGGCAACCGGCGAACCGGGGCGGTCAATTTCCGCCGAGCGGTAGCGCCGGGCCGCCTCGTCGTAGTTCCCCTGGCGATAGGATTTGTTGCCTTTTGAGATTTCTTTATTGAAGGAGTCCGCGTTGGCCGTGGAACTCATCGCACAAAGGCATACAGCAACAATGACCCACTGGCAGGATGCTTCACTCGCGCTCGGCACGAAGTTTTTAAGTTTGCTTAGTCGTTTCATACTGTTTTTCCACTTCAACTTTACGGCTGATCCGCCGTCTTTCATTCAATAAAAATTCTACCCCCAAAAGGGCGAAAGCGGCGGCCAAAAACCAGCGGAAGCGCTCCTCCCAGCGGGCCATAAACTGCCCGGTGAGCTCCTTGCGCTCCATTTTGGATATATCGTCAAAAATCTTGTCCAGTTCCAACTCCCCGGCGGTCGCCCGGTAATATTTGCCGCCTGTTTTAAGGGCCGCCTCCTGCAAACCGGCCTCATCCAGCCGGCTCATTACCACCTGTCCCTCGTCATCTTTTTTATACCCCTGCACCTGCCCGGCGGCGTTACGCAGGGGAATCGGTTCGCCGGCAGGGGTCCCCACGCCAATGGTGTACAATACGATGCCCGCTTTTCTTGCCTCTTCCGCAGCCTTCATCGGGTCCGACTCCTGGGTATCTTCCCCGTCCGTGATGGCGATCAAAACCTTGTGCTTCCGCTCCTTTTCCACAAAGGCCGAGGCCGCCCGGCGGATCGCCTCTCCCAAGGCCGTGCCGGGCTGGGGGACGGAGCCGTAATCGATGTCGGACAAAAACATCTTGGCGGCGGAATAATCCATGGTGAGCGGGCACTGCACATACGCCTCGCCGGAGAACACCACCAGCCCGATGCGGTCCCCTTTCAGCAAATCAATCAGACCGGCGGTTTCCGATTTGGCCTTGGCCAGCCGGGAGGGGGGCATGTCGGCCGCCAGCATCGAGGCGGAAACATCGATGGCCACGATGATGTCCAACCCCTCCCTTTTGACCAATTCCATTTTTTTGCCCCATTGCGGGCGGGCCAAAGCCAGAACCATTAGAGCCGAGGCCAACAAGACCAGCGCATACTTCCAGCGGCGGATTTTTTCCGAAAATCCCTCCAAAAGCCGCAGGACTACGTCCAGATCGCCGATTCGACCCAATGCCTTTTTGCGCCGGCGTTCCAGCCAGTAAAAGAACAGAAGCAAAAGCGGCAGGCCCAAAAGCCCGAACAGAAAAATCGGCTCAGCGAAGCGCACTACGGCAACCTCCGGAAAACGGTGCCGGAAAACAGGAGTTCAAAGACCAAAACCGACAAGGCCAAAAGCACCCAGATGCGGAATCTCTCGTCGAACTCCCAAAACTCTTTGACTTTTATCTTAGTTTTTTCAAGGGCATCAATTTCTTTGAATATCTGGGAGAGGGCCTGTGGGTCTTTGGCCCGGAAAAAGCGGCCGCCGGTCAGCTGGGCCATTTTCTGCAAGGTCGGCTCATCGATATCGGATTGCACCTGCATATAACGCCGGCCGAAGACCGGGTCATCCACCGGCATCGGCACCAAGCCCGGCCGGCCGATGCCGACGGTGTACACTTTAATTCCCAAAGCTTGGGCAACTCCAGCTGCCGTCACAGGATCAATAGCTCCGGCGTTATTGGCCCCGTCGGTGGTCAGAATAATCACCTTGTTCTTGCTGGGGGAATCTTTCAGCCGGTTGACGCCGTTCACCAGCCCCATGCCGATGGCCGTGCCATCCTCGATCATCCCGAAACGGACTTCGTCCACCAAATGGAGCAAAACGCCGTAGTCGATGGTCAGAGGGCACTGGGTGAAGCTTTCTTTGGCAAAAATCACGAGGCCGATCCGGTCGGTCTGGCGCCCCTTGATAAAGTTTTTGACAACCTCCTTGGCCACATACAGCCGGTTTTGAGGATGAAAATCCTCGGCCTTCATGCTGCCGGAGATGTCCATCACCAGCATAATGTCGATGCCGGAGGTGGAGCTTTCCAGGTTCCGTGTTCCCTTTTGCGGGCGGGCCATGCCCAGAATCAAAAACGAGAAGACCGCCAACCGCAGAAAATCCGGCAGGAAGGAGAATCTCTGCCGCCAGCTTTTGCGCACCCCAGACGCGCGGGCCACGTCGGAAAATCGCAGCGTCGGCGATTTTCTTTTTCTCCAGTGCCGCAGAAGCCACAGGATGGGCAACAAGGTGAAAAACCAAAACGCTTCCGGATGGGCGAACTGGAACATCAGGCCGTCACCTCCGCCACTTCGGCAACTGCCTCTTGTCTTGCTTTGGGGCGGGTGGCCTCGATTAATTTTTTTAACCGCTCAACATTTTCCGAAATTCGTTTTTCATCCGGCTCCCAGCGGGCAAATTTAACCAGATCGCAGAAGACCAGAAACCGCTTGGACTCCTCCCAGCAGTCATCCGTCAAAAATCCCCTCAAAAGTTCCAACTGTTCCTCCGTGGTCAAATCCTCGGCCGGAATGCGGTACATCCGGTGGGCATACCAGCGGAAGATTTCCGAAAGCCGGACGTGAAACGGTTTGAGGTTCCTTTCCGTCAAAAGCAGCGAAATCAAAAGCTCCTGCAGCTCGGCCAAGGCAATTTCCCAGGGGGGGCGCAAATCCGGCTTTTCCCGCTCCACCATTTCAACGGCCTTGTGTTTGAGCACCCAGAAAACAAAAGCGGCAGCCGCAAGCGCCCATAAGGATAATCCTATCCAGGGCCACCAGTTGGTGCCAACTTCAAACGGCGGCTTTTCGGCCTTCAAGCGGCGCTTGGTCGAGTCCGGCTCCAGAAGCGAAACGACAACCAGTTTCAGGGCGGGAGATAAAACCATTCCACCGCTGTCCCCTTGCTGATTGCGGTACGTCACAGGCAAGGAGGGGATGGTGAACGTGTCCACCGTGAAGGCGGTGATATCGATGACCGCCCGGCGCACGTCGCGCCCTTTTAGACGGCTTGCCGGCAAAACTGTATCCTTTTTGACCTCAAAGGAGGTCAAATTTGAACCGAAAGGAATGGAGTCTAGTTTGACTTCCGGGTAGCTGAAAACCTCCACCGTGTAGGTGGTGACATCTCCAACCGTGATTTTCTCCTTGGATAAGGAGGCCGTGACCTCAACGGGAGGAAGACCGGCTTGGGCGTAAGTAAGAGACGCGGAAAAAAGGAAACTAAAACAATCGAGGGCAAACAAGCGAACGATCTGCACTTTTGTTTTTTTGAGATTTTTCGCTTTGCTCAAAATGACAGTTTGAGGGTTCGAGTCCCGCATCTACCGAAATCTGCGTTCGCGCTCTTTGAAGAATTTCATTAAGGGAACCAAATAGGGGCGGCCGTTGTGGATGGGGATGAAATCGGTCTGATACCGCCGGAAGGTGCGTTCCAGGTTGGCTTGGAAGGCCCGCGCGCGCCCTTTGTAGATTTTGCGGAACTGCGGATCGGCGGCATCGACAATTACCCGCTGGCCCGTTTCGGCATCCTCCAAGGTAACCAGCCCAACCGGCGGCAACTCTTCTTCCCGCGGGTCCGATAAAACCAGGGCGATGACATCATGCTTGCGGGAAGCCACCGAAAGCGCCCGCTCCCAACCCGAATCGATAAAATCAGACACAAGGAAAACAATGCTCCTTCTTTTTAGCGCGTTTATAACGTATTGCAGCCCTGTCGCCAGAGAGGTCTTTCTGCCTTGCGGCTCAAAGTACAAAAGCTCCCGAATCAGCCGCAAAACGTGGCTTTTTCCCTTGGCCGGAGGGGCGAAGCGTTCCACTTTGTCCGTGAACAAAATCAAGCCGGTTTTGTCGTTGTTGAAGGCGGCGGCGAAGGACAAAATGGCGCAAACTTCCGCGGCGGTTTCCGATTTCCATTTCCCGGCCGTGCCGAAGCGGCCGGAGGCGGATACGTCCACCAAAAAAACCAAAGTCAGTTCCCGCTCCTCCCGGAATTTTTTTACGAAGGGGGCGCCCGTTCGGGCCGTGACGTTCCAGTCGATTAAGCGGATGTCATCCCCGGGCTGATATTCCCGCACCTCCTCGAACTCCATCCCCCGCCCTTTGAAGGTGGAATGGTATTCGCCGGAAAAGGTCTCGTTGACCAGCCGGCGGGAGAAAATTTCAATCCGGCGGATTTTTTCCTTGATTTCCCTGGGAATCACGGAACTTCGATTTTGTCGAAAACCTTGCGCACCACGGCGTCCGAGCTCATCTCCTCCGCCTCCGCTTCAAAGGTCAAAAGCACCCGGTGGCGCAAGACATCTAGGCCGATCGCCTTGACGTCCTCCGGCGTGACGTATCCCCGGCCGGCCATAAAAGCGTGGGCTTTGGCCGCCAGGGTGAGGAAAATGGTGGCGCGGGGGGAAGCGCCGTAGGCAATCAATCCCTCCACAGGTATGTTGTAGGCCTTGGGCTCGCGCGTGGCGAAAACGATGTTCAGGACGTAATCCTTCACTTTTTCGTCCACGTAAATTTTGTGCACGATTTGGCGGGCCGCCAATATATCCTTGGGGTGAACCACGGCGTTAACCTTGTGATTGGTTCCCACGGTTTCCCGGTTCAAAATTTCCAGCTCTTCTTTGCGGTTGGGATAGCCGACGGATAGTTTGAAGATAAAGCGATCCAGTTGCGCCTCCGGCAAAGGATAGGTTCCCTCCTGCTCGATTGGATTCTGAGTGGCCATCACTAAAAACGGCTCTTCCAAGGGAAAGGTCTTCTCCCCGATGGTCACCTGCTTTTCCTGCATCGCTTCCAGCAAAGCCGACTGGACTTTGGCTGGGGCGCGGTTGATTTCATCCGCCAGGATGAAGTTGGCGAAAATCGGCCCTTTCTTGACCGAAAACTCCCCTTTTTGCGGGGAATAAATCATCGTGCCGATTAAATCGGCCGGAAGCAAATCGGGGGTGAACTGGATGCGCTGGAAGCTGGCGTCGATAGCGGCCGAGAGCGTGCGCACGGTCAGCGTTTTGGCCAGGCCGGGAACCCCCTCGATTAAAATATGGCCGCCGGTCAAGAGGCCGATTAACATCCGGTCGACCATGTATTTTTGGCCGACGATGACTTTGCCGACTTCGTCCTGCAAGGGGCGGACGAAAAAGGCGGCCTTTTCTACTTGAGATTGAATTTTTTCAATCTCTTCGTGCATTATACCCTCCTTCTGTAAAAGCATATTAACTTATACACGGAAAGTTCCAAAAGCAATCGGTTTGTGGGGAGGCCTTATATCTTACCCAGCCAGAGAGCCAGAAGGCCGGCGGCCATTGAGAATTTGAGGTAATGGTTGATTTTGGATAAAACGGCCGGGACGGGGTTGCGAAGGGCGCGGTAAAGTGAAACGAACAGAACCAGGTCAATCCCGAATATCACCAAAACAAGGTAAATCCAGTTGAAATCCCCAATGAAAAAGGGAAACGAGGCCAGAACAGCCAGAAGGGCCAAAACAGCGGCGGCTATTTGCACGGAGAGCTTTGCGGAGGTGAGAACGGCAAATGTTTTGGCGCCCTGTTGCAAATCGGCCTCCCTATCCTCGGCCGCTTTCAGAAACTCCCGCCCCAAGTGAAAAAGAAAACCGAAAACGAAAGCGTAAAACGGAAGGCGGATTTCGGCATATTCAGAGACCCAGGCACCGAAAAGAAAACCGAAGGCGGAAAGGAAAGCGGTTACAAAGTGGCCGATAACTGCCACCCGTTTGAAAATCATAGCGTATTGGACAACCAGAAGGCCGGAGATAAAAGCGGCAAAGAAACTTTTTGGATTGATAAAGAAGGAAATGACAACCCCCGTTAGAACGCAAAGGAAGCCGAAAAATATAGCGGCCGGCCCGGATAGTTCCCCCGCAGGGAGCGGACGGGTAGGTTTGTTTACCTTATCGATTTTCCAATCAAAGAAATCGTTCAAGGCATAAGCCCCGGTGGCTATCAGAAACGCAGAGAGACAACCGAGGTAAGTGCTGGGGTTTATCCAGGGCTGAAGCTGGCTTTTTCCTCCGGCGGCAAAAAAAGCTCCGATGAGTACGGAGGCGACGACCATTGCACCGTTCCAGACCCTTCCCAGCCGGGCAAAGGCCCAGAATCGGTTTATCATTTTATATAGAACCAGTCCAGTTGCGGCGTGGAAAGAAACTCCGAGCCGTTCGCTGTAACCAGCAAATCTTCCTCGAGGGATACCCAGCCGGCACCGGGAATCTGCACTTCCAGTTCAAGGGTAAAAACGTTGTCTTTCTCAACTTTTCCATAAGGGGTCTGGCCGTAGCGTTCCCAGCGGGGACCCAACAATGTGCCGCCGTCATGCACGGCCCGCCCCAACTGATGCCCCAAGGCATGCTGGTAATCCGGAAAACCGTGGCTTTTTATCACCTTGCGGGCCAAATCGTCGATCTCTGCACCGACAGCGCCCGGCTTGAGCGCCTCCTTGGATTTCAAAATCGTATCCTTGACCGCGTCAAACCCGTTTTTTACCGCTGCCGGCGGTTCCTTCTCGCCCGGTTTTAAAAAATAGGCGAGGCGCTGGATGTCGGAACAAAAGCCATCTACACGATGGCCAAAATCGATGTGGAATATGTCTCCCGGCTCCAGCTTGGCATCGGAAGGGCCGACGTGGCCCACCGGCGACTTGTCGCCGTGATTAATGATTGGTGCGAAGGATTTGGGTGCGTTATAAGCCCTACTGCGTTCGGCGACGAAAACATCCACCTCTTTTTCCGTGACGCCCGCTTTCAACCATCCCAAAAGCTCCTGCCAGATTTTTTCGGTTATTTTTATCGCCTCTTTGATTTTGGCCACTTCGGCCGGCAGTTTGCGCCCGCGCAAAGCGGAAATCACTGGGTCAGCGGATATCAGCCGGTCGCGATAGGGAGTGCCCTGCAGAGCCTTATCCAGAAGCAAGAACATTCCATAGGTCAGCCCATCAGAAAGATTGTTATCGGGCGAGTAGTTGATTGCAATCGTTTTTGGGTCAAGCTGTTTCAATTCTTCAAGCAAAAATGGGGCGAAATCCTGATGGTAGCCGATGATTTTGTCGTACACTCCCATTCGTTTGAAATTTTCCGTGTCATAATGCCCCATTATGGCGATTTTCTCACCTTTGGCGGAAACGAGGAAAGCGGCTTGCCAGACAATCATGGAGTTGCCAAAATAGTCGTAAGCAGGATCGGGGATGACTTCCGTCTCGCGCACGAAAGTTAACCACAAATCGATTTTCTTTTCTTTCAGGATATCTACCGCCTGGGCCAGTTTTTCGGCAATCATACCGGCTCTCTCCTTTTCAACAAAGCAATTTTCATATCCGGCGAATTTAGGTTATATTTGTTTTCTTAACAAGGAGAAAAATGCAACCGGCAGTGAACCGTATCGTAGTAAATCAAAAGCATGGAGAACGATTGAGCCAGGTGGAGAAATGGCTGAAGCGTTTTTAAAAATTGATTCGATTTGCAAAAGTTTTGGCAACTTTAAAGCCGTAGACACCCTTTCTTTGGAAGTGCCCGCCGGCTCGGTCTACGGCATTCTGGGGCCGAACGGCGCCGGCAAGACCACCACCATCCGGATGATTTTGAACATCATTATCCCCGATTCGGGGAAAATTGAAATCGGCGGCCGGCCATTTGCCGAAGAGTTGAAGAACCAAATCGGATATTTGCCGGAGGAACGGGGGATTTTCAAGAAAATGAAAGTTCTTGACTTATTGAGTTACTTCGGCGAACTGAAGGGGCTTTCATCCAAAGAATCCAAACGCCGGGGTTCTGAATGGACGGAGCGCTTGGGATTGAAGGATTGGTTGAAGAAAAAGGGAGAAGAGCTTTCCAAGGGAATGCAGCAGAAGGTTCAGTTCATCTGCACGGTTTTGCACGAGCCCAAGCTCTTGATTTTAGATGAGCCGTTTTCCGGTTTGGACCCCATTAGCATGGACTTGCTGAAAGACACTATTCTGGAGTTGAAAGCCAAAGGATCGACGATTCTTTTTTCCACCCACCAAATGGACAGTGCCGAGCGGCTGTGCGAGTACATCTGCTTAATCAACCGGGGGACGAAGGTTCTGGATGGACGGTTGGCAGAGGTGAAGCGGGGGTTCGGCAAATCCTCCCTTGCGGTTTCGGTTGAAGGGGACTGCTCCTACCTGTCCGACCTGCCCGGCGTGGCCCGGGTGGACGACTACGGCACTTACAAGGAGATACGGCTGGCCAACGGCGGTAATTCGCAAAAACTTTTGCAGGAAATATCCAGCCGGAGCGTGGTGCACCGGTTCGAGCTGATGGAGCCCTCCCTGCATAATATTTTTATCGAAGCCGTGCGGGGATCGGAGGGGAAATGAGAAATTTGTGGGTGGTCACCAAAAAGGAATTCTTGGGGATGGTGAGAACTAAGGGATTTGTAATCGGGATTTTTTTAGGACCGCTTATCCTGGGGGCATTTATGTTTCTACCTGCTTTTTTGGCCCGCAAGTCGCAGCAGCCCCAGCTGCGTATGGCCGTGATTGACCAGTCCGGCTGGCTGTATGGCAAGTTGGACAGCACATTGGTCGATACCCTCCCGAACGGTCGGAAGGCTTATATCCTTTCACAACAAGACTACGATTCGGAAACATTCCTTCGGGAAACGGAAATCCTGCGCGCCAAAGTTTTGAAAAAGGAACTGGACGCCTACTTAATTATCCCCAGCGGAATCGATACGGGAGCGCCGCCGGAATATTTCGCGAGGTCGGCGGGGAACGTGGTGACCCAAAGCCGGTTGGAAAACCGCATCAATGACTTGATTATCGCCCGCCGTTTGGAGAAGCAGGGAGTGACGGTGGCCAATTTGAAAAGCCTGCTCTCGGAAGTGGGAATCGAGCTGCGCCAGGTGACCGAAAAGGGAACCGCCAAAACCAGCTTCCTTACCGTGTACCTCACCTCATTTTTTCTGGTGATGATTCTCTTCAGTACGGTTTTGGGATATGGCCAGCACCTGGCCCGCTCCATCGTGGAGGAAAAGAATACCCGCATCATTGAGGTGCTCACCTCCTCGGCCACCCCTTTCCAGCTTTTGATGGGGAAAACTATCGGGCTGGGGGCCGCGGCTTTAACCGCCGTTCTTGGAATGTTTCTTTTTGGATTTCTCTTCGGCGCCCCCTTGGTGCGGATGCTCGAAATGGAAAACATAAAAAACGTTTTCAATCCGACGCTTCTTGTCAATTTCGTCATTTATCTTTTGCTTGGCTACTTTTTCTTTATGTCTATATTCACCATTTTGGGGGCCATTTCCAACTCCGATCAGGAGGTCCAAAGCATGGTTGCCCCGATTGTATGGATGATGATTCTTCCACTCATTGTCGGTTTTCTGGTGGCCCAGAACCCCAACGCCAGCTGGATTACCGTTCTCTCCCTCATTCCCTTCTTCACCCCCACGCTCATGGTGATGCGGATTTCCTACCTCCCTCCCTCCTGGCCGGAGTTAGCCGCAAGTTATGTGATAATGGTTTTGTCCATTTTGGCAATGGGCTGGCTGGCGGCCAAGATCTTCCGGGTGGGGATTTTGATGTACGGCAAACGGCCGACGCTGCCGGAGCTGGTGCGCTGGGTGCGGTATCGGTAAACACCCAGGCTGTTTCAGGTTTGAACAGAAAGCCTTGAAGCAGGCTTAAAGTAATTCTTTAACTACTCTTCCCGTCTTCGTCCACCAAGAGCTCATCCATCTGCTCCAGAAAGCGCAGAGAGCTTTTATCCCCCATAAGATGGGCGCCGCGGTTGGCTTTTGTTTCAAGGTAGCGCCGGTTGAATTCGTTGGGCTGAACGATAAGGGGAATCCGTTCGGTTACCTGGATGCTCAAATCGGTCAGCTGTTTTATTTTTTGAAGGTTGTTGGTTAGAAGTTTTACCGAGCGTACCTTCAAGGAGGAAAGCATATGGGCCGCGATGCGATAGTCCCGTTCATCTTCGCGGAAGCCCAATGCCCGGTTGGCATCAAAGGTGTCCAACCCTTCTTCTTGCAGAGCATAGGCCTTTATTTTGTTGGAGAGCCCGATCCCCCGCCCCTCTTGGCGCAAATACAAAAGGATGCCGAAGTTTTGCCGACCGATGTAGTCGAGGGCTGCCTCCAACTGCTCCCGACAGTCGCAACGCAGCGATCCGGCTACATCGCCGGTCAGGCATTCAGAGTGCAACCGGACGGGAACGTTTTCCGCGCCGTAAACATCGCCGGCCAGAAAGGCGGCGTGGTCCAAATTATCGAAATTGTTGTGAAAAGCGGCCACTTGAAACTGGCCGAAGCGGGAAGGGAGATTGGCGACCGCAACAATCCGTACGCAAAGCGTGCACTCGGGACAGATATGATCTTTATTTTCATCCAGTATCCGCTGGATTTCCGGTTTGGAAAGCGCCATTAAATTTTCTCCCAGCGTTGGAAAACGTCTTCAAGGTGCGCGGCAACTTTCTCAATGGCGCCGAGCGCGTATTTCTTCGCCTTGGTTGGGTCAAAATCCAAATATCCCTCCCCTTTCGCATAGGTGATTATCGAACCAGGATTGGGATAGGCCTCAATTCCTTCAGTCGCCCGGTATACCATATCCTGTTTGTAGCGCTCCTTTTTCACCAACTCCGGCCAGAAGGCCAGAATGAAGGCGTTCTCGTCCAAGGCAGCATGTCCGCCGGACTGACCGTACACTTCCTTGCAAACCTCCGCCGCCAAAAGCCACCAATGCACCACGGCAATTTTCAAGCCGGTGCGGTGGAATCCTTCCAATCCAACCTTGTTTAACGAAGAACTGTTCCCGCCGTGCCCGTTCAACACCACCAGTTTTTTGAATTTGTGAGCAAAACAGGAATCAATAATTTCGGAAATATAGGCTTCAAAAGTCGCCGGTTTGACCGTAAGGGAGCCGGGATAGCCGTAGAGGGAGCGGGTGATACCGTAGGGAACAGAGGGGAGCGCGACCGCCTTCAAACGGTTAACGATTTCGTCCGCGATTTTTTCCGGAATTAAGACGTCGGTCGCCAGGGAGGTGACGCCGTGGGCTTCGATGGTGCCGATCGGCAGAATAGCCGTGTCGCGCTGGGCGGGAACGATTTCGGAAAATTCCTGCCAGGTGAGATGGGCCAGCTTCATTACGTCTCGAGGATTCTGGCCAAAACTTCTTCGGTATGCTTTAAGCTTTTTTCATCCCCCGCCAAACGTAGCTGGTTGATGTCCCGAACCAAAAATTCCAAATCGTCGGTGGTGTCCACGTCGTACCACAAGTCCAGTTCTTCCCATTCCAGTCCAAGCTTGTTGATCCGTTCCACCGTCGCCCGGTATATTTCCCCGGTGCCCCAGGGAATGTTTTCGAAAAGCGAAGGATGCGGTTTTTTCAGCCCGATAAGATAGTAGCTGCCGTCCAGCGTCGGTCCCAGCACCACGTCCTTTTTGTGCAGCACCTTGAAGGCCCGATCCAGGGTCTTTTTCGGCAAACTGGGGCTGTCGATGCCGATGACGACAACTTCCTTGTATTTCTCTTGAAAAACCTGCCGGAAAGTTTTCTCCAGCCGCTCCCCCAACTGACGGCCGCGCTGGTCGGTCAAAACCAGGTTTTCCTTCAAAAACTCCCGCTTTTTCCCTTTGAGCTCGGCGGCGAAATTTTTCAACAATTCATTCAGGTGCACCTTGGGGCCGTTGGCCAAACAGGCGACGTACAGGTGGCCCACTTCGGCAGAGATGGCCAGATGCAGGGTGTCTAAAACCAGCGCCTGGTATAAATCAAGGGTGTCCCGGGCGGAAAGGTCCTGGTTTAAACGAGTTTTGACCTTTCCCTCTTCCGGCTCCCGTGCCAGAATTACCAGTGCGCGTTCGGAATTATTCATAAAAAGCCCGGCTTTAATGTAACGCCCCAAAAAGATAAATCAACCCCTTTAATGCACAGGCGGGTTTAAAACAGGAATTGGAGACTTTGGAAAAGGGGGGTTAAACCGACCAGGTGAAATCCAAAAGCTCTTTTTCGGAGCAGTTGCCGACGCTGCAGCAAAGCATGCCATCCCACATCCAGAAGGCCATCCGTATCCCCTTATGTTCGGCCAGAATATATTCCTTGCCGTTGTGACTGTACTTTTCACCCTTCGGCATGACAACGGGCTCCTTGCAAATCAGAAGCGAAAAATCTTTACCCACCGGTCCGGCAAGGTACAAACAGGCGGTCGGTTTGCCGTTCCAGGCGCCGGCGTGAAAGGCCTTTAAATAATTCGAAACTTTCAACCGGTTCACTTCCGGGTTAAAACCTAGAAGAGAGGACAAGACAGCATTGACCGAGTCGATGGACACTCCTTCCGGCAGTGACGGAGAATTCACCGCAAGATGATTGGCGTGTTCAGCAGCGGCTTGCAAAACCAGAGGGTCTGAGGAAGTATCCAAATCCGGCAGTCCGAAGGCGAAGAACAAAACTACGGCTGCCGCCGCGGCCGCAGTAGCACCCCAAAGCCAGATTCGTTTTCCCTTCGGTTCCGTCTTTACCGGCAAGGAGGCGATCGCCTGCAGCTCGGATAAAATCCGCATCTTCAATTGTTCGGCCTGCGGCGAGGCGGCCGAACGTTGGCGCACCAGTTCCTTGATTTTGAATTCCATGTCAAAGGCGTCAAAACAATGGCTGCAGAGTTTCAAATGGGCTTCCACCTCGGCCATCGTCTGGCCGTCCAGTTCCCGGTCCACGTATTCGTACAAATATTGGGCGGCTTTGCGGCAGTCCATTACTCGCTTTTTTCCTTGGCAAACCCCGACTTTTTGGCGAATTCCCAGAGCGCCTTTTGCAACAGCTTGCGCCCCCGGTGCAGCCGGGACTTTACCGTTCCCAGTTCGATTCCCAGAATTTCGGCGATTTCCTGATAGGAAAAACCTTCCACAAAATTCAACAATACGACCATCCGGAATTCTTCCGGCAGGCGGTCCAGCGCTTTCTGGACTTCGTCGCCGTACAGCTTATCAAACAGCTCCTTTTCGGGATTGGTTCCGTCTTTTTGGGCATCGGCGGCAAGCTTGCTGTAGAGAGAAAAATCCTCCATTTCGTCGAAAGAGGTTTCCTCCGGGCGTTTGGCTTTGTCTCGGTAGGAGTTGATGAAAAGGTTGGTCATTATTTTGAAAAGCCAGGCCCGTATGTTGGTCCCCCGCTCGAAGCGGTTGAAAAAACGGTAGGCCTTCAGGTAGGTTTCCTGCACCAAATCCTCCGCGTCGGAGGAATTGCGAGTCATCCGCAACGCCGTGCGCAAGAGCGCGTCGGCATGGGGCATTGCAAGCTGTTCAAATTCCTTGTGATCAGTTCCCGCCATTTTCGCTCGAAGGGAAAGGTAGGGCGGTCAATGGGAAAAGTAAAGCGTCTGAATCCGGCTTGCCCGGTCGGGGATTTTCCCTTATTTTTCGTTGGTTGTGGACAACCGAGTGACCCCTTCAACGTGAAAAACCCCAAGAGAGAACCGTATGCGAAAAATCTTTTTCCTTTTGCCCGCCGCTTTTACTTTCGTCCAAGCCCTTGTGAATGCTCAAAATCCCGCTGATTGGGAAACGAGAATACGGGGTTATGCGGACGAATTTGGTGGCCGGGTAGGGCTGGCGGCAAAATCCCTTACAACCGGGGAAACCATCGCCGTTCAAGCCGACACCCTTTTCCCCACCGCCAGCGTCATCAAGTTGCCGGTGCTGGTCGAGTTGTTTCACCAATTTCAAGAAGGAAAATTGAAACCGGAACAACCCATTTCACTGTCGACGGAAACCAGCGTTCCCGGCGACGGTGTTTTGCGGTTTTTTCACCAGGGGCAGACCCTCCAGCTCCGCGATATCGCGACCTTGATGATAATTTTGAGCGACAACACGGCAACGAATTACGTTATTGACCAGCTGGGAGGCGCCCATGACGAAAAATTGGAGGCCGTCAACAACCGGATGCGGGCTTTGGGTTTGAAAAACACGAAACTTCTAAACAAGCTCTACTCGCTAAAAACCAAGAAAAATACGGAAGAGGCGCGCCGGTTTGGCATTGGCGTAAGCAGCCCGGCGGATATGGTTCTGCTGTTGGAAAAACTTGTGCGCGGGGAAGTGGTGAATAAACCCGTCTCAGACGAGATAATTGCCATACTGAAAAATCAGATGGACAAGTCGCAGGCGGCCCGATTTTTGCCCTTTGCGGAGGATACCACCCTCTGGATTGCCAACAAAACCGGCTCTTTGGATGACCGCAAAATTGACGTGGGGATCGTTTCGTCCGCTAAGGGGAGTTACGTTTATGCCATTTTTTGCGACAATTCGACCGATTTGGGGGAACAGCCGGACAACATGGCCACGCTTGCGGTGGCCAAAATTTCCCGCCTGCTCTACGAAACTTTTATGAAGAAATAACTTGGTTTACCCGACCTCTTGCAGGCCGGGAAAGGTCTTAAGCAGCCAGTTGGACAAAACGCCAAACTGATTGAAGAAAATCAAAAGTCCAATGGCGACCAAAAGCAGGCCGGAGGCGACTTCGATGCTGCGGAAATGTTTTTTAAAAAAACCGGAAAAACCTAAAAACCAGTTGAAGCTGATCGCGGTAATCAGAAATGGAATGCCGAGGCCCAAAGAATAAAACGTCAATAGCAGCATCCCCTGAGCCACCGTCCCTTGATTAGCGGCCAGCCCCAAAATCCCCCCCAAAATCGGCCCGATGCAGGGTGTCCAACCAAAAGCAAAGGCAATCCCCACCAGAAAAGTGCCCAGAGCCCCCAAGGGTTTGCTGCGGGCTTGAAAACGTTTTTCATAGTTCAAGAACGGAATGCGGATCAAGCCCATCACGTGCAGCCCCAGAATCACGATGATGACGCCGGCAATGCGGTTGAAAAGCCCGATTTTGTTGGACAAAAGGAACTTCCCGACCGCCGTGGCAGAGGCCCCCAACGTTATAAAAACGGCCGAAAAACCCAAAACGAAGATAAAGGAGCTGAAAGCCACCTTGCGCAGGACTTCTCCCCTTTTTTCGGTGGCGCTCATATCCGCCACCGAAACACCGGATATGAAGGACAAATATCCCGGAATCAAAGGCAAAACGCAGGGGGAAATGAACGAAATGAAACCAGCACCCAAAGCCGCCAGCAAGCTTATGTTTTCCGTGAACATTCTTTAGCTCCTAACCTTCACCGCCATTGTTTGGCACGGCAATTTACGTCTAATTCAATCCGTCCGCAAATCGGACCGCCGGACGTATTTCCGAAAATTGGCGTCCGCCTATCCGGACCTGGGGATAAATGAGATAATTAAAGGGCTCCAACTCCGGATCCAAACGAATATCCCGCCCGATTGTGAAAGCCACCCGGTTGGCGTCGAGGTTGCCGAAAAAGAAATCCTTTTTTTTGGGATGTTTCCAGGCCTCGGAAGCATCCACCGGAATCCAACCTTCACCGTCCACGTAAAACTCCGCCCAGCAGTGGTACCCGGTTATTTCCCCCTCCTTTTTATTTTCGGGAACCGGAAAACCCATTACAAACCGGGCTGGAATGCCGCTGGCGCGGGCCATTCCGATGAAAAGGGAATGAAAATCGGTGCAATTTCCCCGTTTGACATCACAGGCCCAAAGGGCATCCCCTTTTCCCCATCCTGTGCCGCTTTTGTCGTAGTTCATCGTTTCCACCACATAATCATAAATGGCCCGCGCTTTCTCTAAAGGCGGCATTCCGGGTTTTACCACCCGGCGGGCCTCTTCGGCAATCCGTCCGTTCGTGGGGACCAGACGGTCGGGCTGGAGAAACCGGCGCAACATCTCTGGTGAAACGTTCTCTCGTGCAGAGGCGTTTTTGCCTTGCTTGGACTGAGCGGAACGCGAGACATTGACGTCCAACCGGATTTCAACGCTTTCCGAGTGGCTCCCATTCGTCTCAAATCGTAAAAGGGAATTCCCGTAATCCGGATCCGTCTGAACCGAGTAGGATAAAGGGCTTGTGACCTTGAAATGCTTGAGCTTCTGATTCTCATCCGTGCGGGGAAGCGGAATCCAAATCTCCGCCGTCCCCGTCTCGGAAGGAATGGTAAGTGTAAACGTGTAGGACAACTGCAAATCCCGGCTCTCGGTAGGGGCTTTGCCAATTTCCCGAGCCGTGGAGAAACACCCGGCCGCAAGTCCGGCCAGCCCGATCCACAGGAAAGGTGCAAAAACTCCCCGCCTCATCATCCGCTCGCAGGTTAGCGTATTCGGTCTGACTCTTTCGTCTCCGAATCCGGCTATTTCGCCTCACCCACAGGCTTTTTCTTCCAAACACCGCCTTCTTCCGCCCAGCCGTAGCGCGGCGAGCCGTCTACTTTATGAACGGAGACCTCGTTCACCTCCAGCTTGGATTTGTCCCCTTTCATGAATATATCAACGTCGTAAACCTTTCCGTCGGTCGCCTTGCAATCGACGCAGGCAAAGTAAACCCCATCGGCCACCTTGGAAAGCCGGTCCTCGTGGACTTTGTCCAAGGTCATCTCCAGGGTCTTTTTGGATACGGGGTCGTAAACGAGAAAGTATCCCCCTTTTAACTTGGCATCCTTGGCCACATAATCTTTAATGGCTTTGGACAAATCCGCCATCGTCAAGGTCGCATCGGTCTTCTTGGCTTCCGTTTTGGCCTTGGGGTGCTCGGTCGGGTGCTCCTGGGCAAGGGCATTTCCGCCATTCAGCAGAAACAAGCAGGCGACTGCGGATAGCGCGCCCAACCCAAAGGTCTTAAAACGCTTCATATCGTTCCTCCTTTTCTGGGTTTTTCCAATTTCGTCAAATCTTTATACCCAGATACTTTTCAAAACCAGAGAAAGGGGGGGATGGTTCCATAGAAATACTGATTTTATGGTAGGTCGAAAACCTTTGAAGCGTCTTATTAAGGGGATTATTTTTCCAGCTTGCCCAGTTTTTCCTGCAAAAGCCGCCGGATCTCCTCTTTATCCAATTGGGACGTGAGACGCTGGGCCACTTCCCGTGCCACGGCGGAGACGATTTGATTCACCCACTCTTCCGGAACGACGGGGGGGGCGGAAGGTGGCGGGGAGGATACGATTTTGACCTTGTCGGTTTTTACCTTTTGCTGGGCTTCCACCACGGCCTGAGGGTCCATTTTGGTCTCTCCGTAGACCGGTTTTTCCTCCGTCTCGAGCTTCATCATTTCCTTTTTGAACTCGTTGATGAATCGCTCGTACCCCAGCCGGGAAGTCCCCAATTCCTCCACTTTGAGTTTGAGCTCTTCGGATGTTTCTTCTTTCCGTTTGGAAACAGCGGGAGGGGTTGGGGAAGCCGGTTTTTTGGGTGGGCTGGGAGGGGTTGACTCGTTTTGCATCTCTTTTAAAAACCAATCGTAATCATGCGGCGCCTCGCTGGAGGTCGTCGTATCAAAGGCAATATCCACATCCCCTTCCCCCAGCCCGAACGGATTTGCGGCTAAAATCAAATCATCCCTTTCTCTCTCTTTTTCCAGCTTGAGCTTGTCGGAATCGGACTTCTCCATTCCGGCGGCGCTTTTGGACATTTCGGATTTCCTCGAACGTTCGTGCGGCTTGGGTTTGATCTTTTCTTCATGGCTGTAAAGCTTGATGGTCATTTCGTCCGGATTGGACGGACCCCAGACGTCCGAACCGGACGGCTTGGCAGTGGGCTCGGGCGGAACGAGCGGAACTTTGCCGGTCTCCTCCTCCAGCTGCTTGGAGGAAGCCACTCCCAAAAGTTTTTCCAAATCCAATTCCTCTTCTTCCTTTCCGGCGGAAGAGAGCGCTTCTTCCAGAAGAGACGACCCGGCGATTTTGCCGGTATCCTGCGTGAAATTGGAGCTCTGCGTGAAGGGAGAAAGATATTTCTGGGCCTTTTCGATGAAATCTTTAGGGACGAACGGTTTGAATAGATAATCGGAGGCGCCGGCCGCCAGAAACTTCTCCGCGTCGCGCGCTTCGCTGGCCCCCAAGAGCATGATGACCGGAATGTTGCGGGTGTGTGATTCGGCTTTCAGCTCGCGGCAGACGGCAAGCCCCTCTTTGCCGGGCATGGCGTGGTCCAAAAAAATCAAATCGGGGTTCTGGCTTTTGGCCATCGCCAAGGCCTTGACACCATCCGCGGTGGAAATCACCTCGTAGCCATTGTGGCGCAAAAGCGACTCCGCCACGCCCCGGATGGTGGCCGAATCGTCGGCGACTAAAACTTTAGGCATTCCCCGCCCCTGCCACCGAAGGTTTATTCGTTATCCCGTTCTCCCAGAAGCTGGCTGGCTTTTTCCAAAATCTTTTTGTCCCGGCGAGAAAGTTTATGGTATCCCCCCACGTCCTTGATTCGGTCTAAAACCTCGTCGGCGGAAGCCAGAATCGCCCGTTTTTCGGCCTCTTCCCGATGGTACTTCCGCTCCTTTAGTTTATATCGGAGCTTTCGGCCAAAATCTGTAACCCATTTTAAGGAGCGCCCTCGCTTGAGGTAAACCCAGCCGACCAAAAGCCCCCCCAAATGGGTGATGTGCCCGATGCCGTCGGAAGTGTGCTGAAAGGAGGCCAAAAGAGCCAGAAAACCGAAGAAAAGGACCAGGTATTTGGCCCGGACGGGAATCAAAAACCAGAGGTAGATGACTCGGTTGGGGTACAAAAGCCCGAAGGCCGCCAGAATGCCGAAAAGCGCCCCGGAGGCACCGATGGTAGCTGCGGAGGAACCCCAAGTCAGCCCCAGCGTGAATAGGCCGGCGCCGATGCCGCAGACGAAATAGAACTTGTAGAAATACCGACTTCCCCAATCCCGCTCCAAATCCTGCCCGAACATCCAGAGGGTGAACATATTGAAGAGGATGTGGAAAAAATCACCGTGCAAAAACATGTAAGTGCCCAACTGCCAGATATACAACTTCTGATGAACCAAGGTCGGGGTGAGGCCGAAGTAGTAAACCAGCCAGCCGGAACGGATGATTAGCTGAAGGAGAAAAACGATGCCGTTGACCAGCAAAAGATTGCGGACGGCGGGAGTCAAACCGCCGTAGACCGGCCAGGAGGGGCGCTGCAAAGGTTCGATGTAGCGTTCGGAACGCATACCATCTAAAACTAACCTAAAATCCCCCCCAATCAAGCGGAAATTTAATTTATTTTCCAGCGAAAATCGATTTTGGCGGTCCTGGCGAACATGGCCGTAACCGAACAATACTTGTTCTGGGAAAGCTCCACCGCCCACTTCACGTCGCTCTCCTTGATTCCTTCCCCCTTTATCTTGTACAGGATGGTGGCTTTGGTATAAACCTGAGGGTGTTCCTTGGCCCGCTCGGCCTCGATTTCGATTTCCAGCCCTGTTGGCTCTACCCGCCGTTTCTTGAGGAAGGCGACTACATCCATTCCCGTGCATCCCCCGAGCGAAATTAGCATCAATTCCATCGGGCTGGGGCCGGAATTATCCCCTCCTTTCTCCACCGCCGAGTCCATCCGGACGGTATGGCCGGACTCGCTTTTTCCCAGAAAAGCAACTTTTTCTTTCCAGACGACCGTCGTCTTCATTGTTTTCGCGCAAATCCTTCCAAACAGGAAGAGCCGCTCCCTGTTTCGTTCAGGAAGCGGCGAAGTTACCGGCTGGTGCAAGCTTTGTCAAGGTAAAGCAATCCAATTCTTGATTTCCAAGCGAAAAAGGGTATCATAAAAAATTTGATGCCGAGCGGGCGAGCAAAAAAAGGATGAAACCGGACGAAAGTTCATCGAATCTCACATTCAGCGTCAAGTTTTTGTTGCGCGGGTTGGGGTACCGCAACTATCGCCTCTTTTTCGCCGGTCAAGGGATTTCGCTGATTGGCACCTGGATGCAGCAAACCGCCATGACTTGGCTGGTTTACCGGCTGACCGACTCTGCCTTTATGCTCGGCATAGTCGGTTTTTCCAACCAAATACCGGCCTTTATTCTGACGCCCTTCGGCGGGGTCTTGGCCGACCGGGCCAACCGGCATCGGGTTCTCCTTGTCACGCAGATTCTATCGATGTTGCAAGCCCTTACGCTGGCTCTCCTCGTTTTAACCGGAAGCATTCAGGTTTGGCATATTATTGCGCTGGGAATATTCATCGGCGCCATAAACGCTTTCGACATCCCCACTCGCCAGTCATTTTTGCTGGATATGATTGAAAATCGGGCCGACCTGGGAAATGCCATTGCGTTGAACTCTTCGATGTTCAACGCCGCCCGGCTGATTGGGCCGGCCATTGCCGGAGTGATAATTGCGGTGGCCGGAGAAGGAGTCTGTTTTCTTCTGAACGCCTTAAGCTTTCTGGCCGTACTTGCGGCTCTCCTGGCGATGAAAATCAAACCGCAGAAAATTGAAAGCCAGCAACCCAATCCGCTGCACGGTTTGAAAGAGGGAATCCGCTATGCCTTTACCTTCACCCCGATTCGCTCGATACTGCTTCTGGTCGCCCTAGTTAGCGTGATGGGGATTCCGTATTCCACCTTGATGCCTGTCTTTGCCCGTGACATTTTGCACGGCGGCTCGCACACGCAGGGTTTTTTGATGAGCGCCGTGGGGCTGGGGGCTTTAAGCGGGGCACTTTTTCTGGCCTCGCGCAAAAACGTTCGCGGATTGGGAAAGATAATTGCCTTTTCGGCAGGACTTTTCGGCGCCGGGATTGTCATCTTCTCTTTCTCGAATCTCCTGTGGCTTTCTCTTTTCGCAATGGTTCTGACCGGCTTCGGGATGATGGTGCAGATGGCTTCCAGCAATACCGTTTTGCAGACCCTGGCGGATGACGACAAGCGGGGACGTGTGATAAGCTTGTACGCCACCGCCTTTATGGGGATGATGCCTTTTGGCGCCTTATTGGCCGGGAGCGCGGCAAAAATTATCGGCGCGCCTCACACGCTGTTGATCGGCGGGCTTTGCTGCATTCTCGGCGCTTTGCTTTTCACCCGCCATCTCCCTTCCTGGCGAGAGATGGTGCGCCCGGTTTATCGCAAAAAGGGAATCATCCCGGAAATTGCCGAAGGGCTGCGCGCCGCCACCGGAATGGCCACCCCACCGAAAGATTAGTAGCCATTCAATAGTGCCGTTCAGTTTTCATGTTTCCTGAATACCCATCATAATCCGGCAAAAGCCGTTCGTATTCGATGGACATTAGCGGGGAAGGAATCATAAAATCGGCGGAGGCCAAAAGGTCTCCACATCCGGAAAAAATCAATTCGTGCGGCAGCAAGTTGGCGCCGCTACGGCAAAAGCCTTGCGTAGGTTTTAGCGATGCAGAGGTCCATTACGAAAAAACCACCCTTTTGACGAATAAGAAAGCCCCGCATCTCATCGCGGACCCCTTCCTGTAACCAGAAATTATTGATACCGAGTTCCAATCCTTCGTCAATTGTCTCCCCCACCACCTCCGAGCGGCGGAAGCAGTCCACCAAGTCAATGGAGCCGGGGATGGAACGCAAATCGGGGTAGGCCTTCAGCCCCAAAACTTCGATTTCATTCGGGTTAACCGGCACTATTTCATACCCCTAAGACAAAAGAAACCGGGCCACTTCGTTGCTGGGCCGGGCGGAGTTAGAGGAAATCCCAACAATGGCGATACGCTTGACCATTCTCAAGAAGTGGATGATTTCTTCATCTGAAGGGTTTCGCCACGGGCCGTTGGGGAAACCTGCGTTTGTCATACACGGTCAAAACGGCCGCTCCAATCTGCCTGGGCGGCCGCATCCGTCTTTATTTTTGGAAAAAATCCGTCTTACGCCAGAACTTTGGACAGCTTGTCCACGAACATTTTCTTTGGGGCGGCACCCACCAACTGCTCCACCGGCTTGCCACCTTTAAAAATCAGCAACGTCGGGATGGAAAGGATATTATAGCGGGAAGCGGTCTCGACGTTGGCGTCCACATCCACCTTGACCACTTTCAGCTTGCCGTTGTATTCCTTGGCCAATTCGTCCACAATCGGCGCCACGGCCCGGCAGGGGCCGCACCAAACGGCCCAAAAGTCCACCAGCACGGGCTGGCTGGCCTGCAGCACTTCCGCTTCAAAAGTGGCGTCGGTAACTTCCATCGGTTTCATTCATTGCCTCCATTCTACTTGCACTATCAACCCAATATAACCGGCTCTTGTTCCCGAACAAAGGGATATTCCCGCCCCGAGGTTCGCCAGGCCTCCAGAATCTCCCCCACCACGTAGTGCGAGCCGGTCACCGCCAAAAGCTCCCCCGGTTCAAGAAGAGCGTACGCTTTCCAAAGCGCATCCGCCGGCTTTTCAACAATCTCATGGGGAACGCTGTCCCCGATGGTCTTGGATAAAATCCCCGGCTCAAGTGCCCGCTTGGAATCAGGCCGGACGAAGTAAAAATATTTGGCCGAAGGTTTCAGTGCCAGCAAAAAACGGTGATAATCCTTATCCGCTAAAATCCCCAGGACAAAAACCACTTTTCCCGACCAGAGCCGGCGGAGAGAACCGGCCAGCCGGGCGGCGGCGGCGGCGTTGTGCGCCACGTCTAGAATCACCGGCGGCTCTTTGGAAATCATTTCCAGCCGGGCCGGCCAAAAAACCGAACGGGTTCCCGCTTCGCAGGATTCGGGCGGTATCGAAAAACGGTGTTGGCGCAGAAGTTCGACAGCGGCCAGGGCAACCGAGAGATTTTCCCCTTGATACCGTCCCGCTAAATTCAAAAAAAGTTCTCCGCTTGGACTGAAATCTTCAGCAACCCGGAAGCGGCTTCCCGACCAATCGGACTTCAGCAATTTGACCGGCACACGCTCGGCGGCTACGGTCAATGGCGCACCTTTCCTTTCAGCCGTTTCTGCAACAACCCGAAAAGCAGCACTTTTCAAGTTTCCGACCATAACGGGTCTTTCCGGTTTGATAATGCCTGCTTTTTCGAATGCGATTTTGGCCAAACTTTTACCCAGCCGGTCGGTATGGTCCTTGTCTATGCTGGTAATAACCGAGAGTACCGGCGAAACGACGTTCGTCGCATCCAGCCGCCCTCCGAGGCCGGTCTCAATGACGGCGATGTCCACCTTCTGCATGGTGAAATATTGAAAAGCAAGCGCCGTGGTCGCTTCGAAAAAAGTTGCTTTATGTTTTTCTATTTCGGGGCGAAGCTGTCCAACAAAACCCACAATAAATGCATCCGGAACTTCTTCGCGATTCACTCTCACCCGCTCGTTGAAACGGACCAGATGGGGTGAAGTGTACAGCCCGACTTTGTAACCGGCGGCCAAGAGAATCGACTCCAAAATGGCCGCCGTGGAGCCCTTGCCGTTGGTGCCGGCGATGTGCACGACCGGATACCGATTTTGGGGGTTGCCTAAAAACTCGCAGAGAGCCCGGATGTTATCCAGCCCCAGCTTGATGCCGAAAAGCTCCAGGTCAAAAAGAAATTTTATCGCGCTCGAAGTCATCGTATCGGGATGGCCTAAACCCCAACGGTGGAGAGATTATTTCCGCGGCGTCCCGTTGCCGCTGAAGTATTCCAAAAGCAGATTGATTGTCCGACGCAGCTCCTTTCGCTCGCAAATCATATCCAGAAAACCATGCTCCAGAAAAAACTCGGAGCTCTGGAAGCCGGGAGGAAGTTCCTGGCCGATGGTTTGGGCAATCACCCGGGGACCGGCAAACCCCAAAAGGGCCTTTGGCTCGGCGATGATCACGTCCCCCAGCGAAGCATAGGAGGCCATCACCCCTGCGGTAGTGGGATTGGTCAACACGCTAATGAAAGGCAGGTTTTTCTTTTGCAACTGGGCAAGCAAAGCGGAGGTCTTGGCCATCTGCATGAGCGACAGAATCCCTTCCTGCATCCGGGCCCCGCCAGAGCAGGAAACGATAATCAAGGGAAGTTTCCGTTCCAGTGAGCGCTCAATCGCCCGGGCGATTTTTTCCCCGACCACCGAACCCATGCTGCCGCCAATGAAGGAGAAATCCATCACGGCAATCGAAGCTTCTCGCCCGCCGATTTTTCCGGTCCCGCAGACGACCGCGTCCGAAAGCTCGGTCTTTTTGCGGGCATCCCGGATGCGGTCGGGATAGCGTTTGGAATCTTTGAACCGCAGAGGGTCGGCGGAAACGATGTTTTTGTCGTATTCCTTCCATTCCCCCGGATCCAAAAGCAGTTCGAGATAATCCTTGAAACGGATGCGAAAATGGTAGTTGCACTTGGGGCAGACCCACAGGTTTTTTTCCAGTTCCCGGACGAAGATGATTTCGCCGCAGGACTCGCACTTGGTCCAAAGCCCCTTGGGAATTTCCTTTTTTTCCCCGCCGACTATCCCCTCGCGGGTTTTTTTGAACCACTCCATCTTATCCTCTCAAGCCCTCGCTGGTGCCCCGTTCGGCCGGGCGTACAATCGTTTCCCCAACGGACCGAAACAGCACCAGGGCATCTTCCTTGGGCTTACGGTAGTAATTTTTCCGGCGATATACTTCTTTAAAACCCAGTTCTTCGTACAATCGCCGCGCCGCCTCGTTCGATTCCCGCACATCCAGCCAGATTTCCTTGGCCCCGACTCCCCGTCCGTGCCGCATCATCTCAAGAATTAATCTTCGGGCAATTCCCTGCCGCCGAAAGCCCTCCTTCACGGCCACGCTGGCCAGCTGCAGCTCTTCGAAGATCAGATAGGCGCATAAATAACCGATAATTTCGCCGGCGGCCGCCCGTGCGGCCAGCATGATGGAAGAGCCATCACCTAATTGAATCTCAAAGGCCTTCCTGGGCCAGGGGTCGGTAAACGATTCTTTTTCCAGTCTGACGATTTCGTCCAAATCCTTCGAACCCATCCGTTCGATTTGTATTTCATCGCTGACTTTCAACCTTCTTAACTGGGGCATCTATGCTATCTCTTTGAATTTGGTTTCAAACGACTTCAAAAAAATCGGCTCTAATACGGCTTCTTTACCAACCGGTTCCCCCAATTTTCCCGTGGAGGCCAGTTGCGCCAAGAGGCCGGCCGGGGGATGCCAGAAATCTTTTGCCGCCACTCGGTCTTCGGAACGCACGTGCTCCATCATTTCCGCGCGCTCCGTCTCCAAAGCCGAACCGGTCACCCAGACCGGTTCCCCGGGCCAAACAAGTTCCTCAATTTTTTGCGCCAAAAGCGGCTCCGCTTCCTCCACCCTGTTTTCCGTCCAAACAAACAGGCCGCGGTAAAAATACCCTTTTTTTGCACTCGTCAACACTAAAACTTTATTTCGTGGAGCATCCGAGGCGCCAACCGGGGTTTCTTTCCCCTTCGCGTCGGTTGGCGACCCCTGGCCAAAGCCAAGATGCATCCCTCCCGAATCGGGCTGAAAAACCGGTTGTTTCTCCTTTGAACCGGCAATGGACAGTCCTTTTTTGAACTCGGCCGAAAGGGCCAATCCCAAGGCGGTCAACTTCAAGGAAGGAAAAGTCCAAATCGGCTTTTCGCCGTCAAAAGCCAGCCCCATTACGGCTGCATAGCCGACTTTGAGCCCGGTAAAGCTTCCCGGGCCGGCGCCGAGGGCAAACCCGTCCAAATCACGCGGATGGACTCCTGACTCGGTTAAAATTCGTTCGATTTCCGGGGCCAAAAACCCAACCGTCTTGCTTCCGGCGGTAAACTGGCTTTCCGCTAAAATCTTCCGGCCGTCGGCCAGCCCCAAAGTCACCACCGGCCCGGAGGAATCAAGGGCAAAAACCTTCACCACTCTAAAATAGCTTCATTGAAGCCAAAAACCAACTCCTCCACCCCTTGACAAACCGCCCCCCACCCCCTACCATCCCCCCCTTATGGAATTCGACCCGTCTGGCGCGGGAGGGGAAAAGCCTCCTTTTGGCCAGCGGCTTAAGCGCTTCCTTTTAGGAGGGCCGCACCGGCTTACGGACAAGGCGATCTTTCACCGGCTCTCTCTGGTGGCGTTTTTGGCCTGGGTGGGGTTTGGCGCGGATGGACTTTCCTCCTCTGCTTACGGTCCGGAAGAGGTTTTTCGGGCGCTCGGCGAACACCGCTATCTAGCCGTTATTCTGGCCGCTTTGGTTGCCGCCACGGTTTTAATCATTGCCACCGCCTACAAGCGAATAATCGAGGAATTTCCCTCCGGCGGTGGAGGGTATGCCGTGGCCACCAAACTGTTGGGGGAAAAGCTGGGGATGCTTTCCGGCTGCGCCCTTTTGGTCGGCTACATTTTCACCATCACCATTTCGCTGGCCGCCGCCGGAGATGCGCTCTTTAGTTTTTTGCCCTATGCCTGGCACAACGCCAAGCTCCCGCTTGAAATTCTTCTGGTGTTGATAATGACCACCCTCAATATGCGCGGCGTGCGGGAGTCGGTCCTTCCCCTTACGCCCATCTTTTTGCTGTTCTTGCTCACCCATGCCCTTGGAATCATCGGCGGAATTTTTGCTCACGGGGACGAGCTGCCGGATGTCGCCCGGCAGGTGAGCGCCGGCTTCCAAATGGGTTCGCAAACGCTTGGGTGGGGGGGCATGGTGCTGCTTCTGGCGCATGCCTATTCGCTCGGCGGCGGGACGTATACCGGCATCGAGGCGGTTTCCAACGGCGTTCCTTTGATGCGCGATCCAAAGGTGGAAACGGCCAAAAAAACGATGAATTATATGGGCCTCTCGCTCGCGCTTGCTGCTGCGGGGCTTCTGGTCAACTACTTGCTCTGGAACGTCGAACCGATTGAAGGGAAAACGCTGAACGCTGTGTTTTTTGAAAAACTGGTGGCTGGGCTTCCGGGCGGGCCGGTCTTTCTGATTTTGACTCTCTTTTCCACCTCCGCTCTCTTGGTGGTGGGCGCGCAGGCCGGCTTTTTCGGCGGACCGCGCGTTTTGGCCAATATGGCCATCGATTCCTGGATGCCGCATCGCTTTGCCGCCCTTTCCGACCGGTTGACGGTGCAGAACGGTATTCTGCTGATGGGGGCCGCATCGCTGGCCGCCCTGCTTTACACGAGCGGGAATGTCCGACAACTGGTCGTAATGTACGCCATAAACGTGTTTTTGACTTTTTCTCTCTCGATGCTCGGTATGAGCCGGCTCTATCTCCGGCGGATCCGGGAAGGAAAGTCCGGCAAGCGCCGGCTGGCCCATTTCCTGGTCGGGCTTTTTCTCTGCCTTACCATTTTGACCATCACCACAACCGAGCGTTTCGGCGAAGGAGGATGGATTACCCTCTTGGTAACCGGCAGCGTAATCATTTTGGCATTCTTCATTCGCCGTCACTACCGGAAATCAGCCGCCGCGCTGGCCAAGCTGTATGCCAGCTTGGGGGAAATCCCTTCCGGGCCGGATGTGGCCGTGCCGCCGCTGGATCCCAAAAGACCGACCGCCGTCGTTTTGGTCGCCTCTTACGGCGTGGTCGGCACTCACACGGTGCTCAATATTTTCCGGACTTTCCCCGGTCACTTCAAAAACCTCGTCTTCATCTCCGTGGGCGTCATCGACTCGGGCTCCTTCAAGGGAAGCGAGCAAATCGAGGCCTTGCAGAAGGAAACGGAGGCGGGACTACTGAAATACGTGGAACTGGCCAAAAAGCTGGGGATACCGGCTACGTATCGGATGGCCATAGGAACGGATGCCGTCGAGGAGGCGGAAAAACTCTGTTTGGAAGTGGCCCAGAGTTTTCCGCAGGTGACCTACTTTGCCACCAAGGTGCTTTTTCAGCGGGAGAAATGGTATCACCGCTTCCTGCACAACGAAACCGCCTATGCCATCCAGCGCCGGCTGCAATGGGACGGGAAAACGATGGTCATCATTCCGGCCCGGGTGCGCTGACCAATCTTTTGCCATCATCTCCCCTATTTAAAACGTAAAACAATAGGAGGTTTGATGCGGCGGCTCTTGGTGCTTGTGGCTTTCGTTACCCTGTGCGGTTCCTCATTAACATTCGGGGAAAATCAGAAAGGAAATTTTGGGCTCACGCTACAGGGAGGCGGCTTCGGCAATTTGGAAGACCGTTTTTTTAAAAGCTTGGCCTTTGTGGTTAGCGGCGGCTTGGAGTACTATCTTTTGAATCCGGTAAGCGCGGGCCTCCAGTTTCAATTTTCTCCCGAAGGAACTTTTGGCAGCCCGGTCAGTTTGGGTGTCGGCTCGGTGAGCGGGGGTGGTTCCCGCCGCTCCGACCGGCTTTTTCAAACCACCCTTTTTGCGCGGCCGACTCTGACCGTAAGCTCGAGTCTAAGGTTTTTCACTTTGGCCGGAATTTCCCTTACCAAAGTTACCCGGACATCCGATGGAACAGTTGTTCCACTCGGCTCGGGTGGTTCGGAAGAGGAAGGCAACAAGATCGGTGGCAAATTCGGCGCGGGAAGTTTCATCCATCTTAAATCCAACATTCATTTGAATTTCACAGCCGCCTGGGACACCCAGCCCCAAAATCTGTTCTCTACGCAGGCCGGGCTCACGTTTTTCTTTAACCCGTTCGTCAAAAAAAATGATTAGGGGCCAATCTGCTGGCATCTCAAATATTTCCATCGGCTCAGCAACTTGTTATCTTATAGCGGGTATAAGTAACCAAAAGGAGGTAAGCTATGCCTAAACGGCTTTTAGTTTTTATCATGGGAGTAATTTTGCTCTCTCTTTTCACAGCCCCGGCCAACGCCCGCATCCGGCGGGGCGGAGGGGTTTACGGAAACCCGGAAGGAAAAGTGTCCTTCGCCACGCATTTCGGGGCGTTTGTGCCGACCAACGAATTTGGCGATATTGCCGAAACCGGCATCCGCTGGGGGGCGGCTTTGGATTTTTATCCCACCCCGGACGCTTCGCTCGGCTTTGATTTCGGCTTCGGCGAGGCGGACGCCAAAGACTTTATGGTTCGGCAGAGAGAACTCGAAATCGAGAATGACATAATTCAGCCCGTGCAAATCCAGAATTTCAACTACCGCAGCTACCGGTTGGGAGTCAACGGACGCTTCAACATTCCCACCGGAACGAACGTCCGTCCGTATCTGGAGGCCGGCGTGGGGGCCTATTGGACCCAGCGGCGTGTCAATGGCTTCGTCATGGGCGGCGGGCCGATTTTTGAGTTTTCGGAGCGCCGCACCACCAGCACGGCGGGCAGCAATGTGGGATTGGGCTTAAGCGCCCAGATGGGGCGCCGGACCAACATGTACGCCGGCTTTCAATTCCACCAGCTTTTTGACGAAGCTCCGGAAGGTATCGATAACTTCGCCACGTTTACCTTTGGACTGGGCATCGGCCTCTGGCCGTAAGATTTTTGTCGTGTTCCGACAAGGCCGCTCTTTTTCGGAGCGGCCTTGTTTGTATAAGTCAACGGGTCCTTGACAGTTGTCCTATTATTAATTTGTTTGTGAGCGATGAAAGGAGGATTTTCTAGTGAATAAAAAGGTATTGGCTTTGGCAATTTTTCTGATTGGGCTTATCGCAATTCCAGCCGCGGGACAGAACAACCGTCATCACATCGGGCTGGTTTTGGGGTATGCAAAATTGATTGATGACGACGTCAAGCCGCTCGGGTACGATTTTTCCAATTCGGGCCACGCCGCCTTGACTTATCGCTATTCCGTTACACCAAATATTGACCTGGCAATTGAGGCGCGCGGAACCGCCAGCACGCAGGACGTTAGCGGAAACGATTTGAATCTCCTAAACTCTTATTTCGGCCCGGGAGTTCGCGTTGTGTCGCCGCAAAACAACTTGAAACTATTTCTTCAAGGAAATTTTTACTTCGTAAGTGAAGAAGTGGAGACGGTTTCTGGAAACACCACCACGACAGTAAGCGAAGATGGGGTGGGATTCGGCGTGAATGGAGGCATCGATATTCGCCTCGGGCGGCTTTTGTCACTCCCCATAGAAGTCAATTTTCTTTACGCCAAACCGTCGGATAACATTTCTGGCTTCGGCCTTTCCACCGGCCTCAATTTCAACTTTGGAATGATGCCGTAACCCTCTTTTGGACAATGGATTATAGAAGGCCGCCCATTCGGGCGGCCTTCTTTTTTGGCCTAAAGTACCCCCCTGCAATGCCGATAATTAATCCGGGGGCTTACATACGCCCAGAAAGAAGGAGGAGCAATGAAGAAGTTAGTCGTATTAGCCGCTGCGTTTATGCTTTTAGGGGCTTTTGCGGCCCAGGCGGCGCCGCGTAAGGAAAGCCCCAGGCCGCGGATCAACCGCGCTCCGGCATCCGGCCTGGCCCAGCACAAGGGCTGGTTTGCCATCGTGCCGAAGCTCGGCTTTGTGGTTCCGACCGGCGACTACGGGGACATCTCCAACAGCGGTGTCCGGGTTCAGGGAGCGGCCGAGTACTACGTGAGAAACGACTGGACCATCGGTGTTTCCACCGCCTGGGCCCAGACCAATGTCACGGATGACGTCAGAACGGCTGCGGAAGCTTCGTTGCCTTCGGGCGGGACCATCTCCAGCTGGAAATTCCGCACAATGCAATTTTCCGGTTACGCCCGGCACTTGTTCGCCACCGCCTCGCCGAAGATTTCTCCCTACGTTTCCGGCGGGCTGGGAATTTACAACACGAAGAGTTCCGCTTCCGGCACCGGCGACCCGGCTGAAATTGAGACAGCCACCGGCTCCGGTTCCGGCGAAACCAATCTTGGTTTCAATCTGGGAGGCGGCGTGCTCTGGGGTTTGACGCAGACCGTCGGGGTGAACCTCGGGATGACGTACCACAACGCCTTTTCCGACCCGGCCACCAACTACTTCGTCTTCAACGGCGGCTTGAATTTCTTCTTCAACACTGGCCGCTAAACCTCATTGAAAAGGGGAAGGCCGTCCGACCGATTGGTCGGGCGGCCTTTTTTGTTTCTACCAATTACTCCTGCTGCAAAAATTCTCTGCTCACGTTTCTGAACCCCATCGGCCGATTATCCGCCTCCACGTACGTTTGATTAAAACCGGCGGCGCTTCCATTTCGATCACTTGCTTGGAAGTGGAAACGAGAACCGCCGCGCCAAAAAAATTTTCCTCCCCCGGCGCCACATAGCGCAAATCATCCCATCGGACCAGCGTGGAATCCCCTTGATGGTAAAGCGACAGGTAGGGGAAACGGGCAAACTTCAAAAAAACGGAGGCCAGATAGGTCTCTTTGGCCGCCGCCACAAACTCGTTCTCCGGCACCTTGGCGTATCGCACAGATGGAAATGGCCGGTCTTCGAAAAGCGAGACTTCCCCCTGATAGAAATTGCCGTCGGTTTCCACCACGTAGCGCCATTGCCAGAATCCAAAAAGACGCGGATAAACGCCGTAATCTTTCACCCGCTCGTGGGCGGCAATTGGTGGTGAAGCCAAAAGTTTTTTGGCCGCCAGGCCGTGCGACCCCAGCCGCAAAAGAATATAGGCCGCAAAAATGGAAAGGGCCGTAATCCCGCTCGTTTTCCATTTTCCAATAGACTTCCTTCCCCAAATCAAACAAACCGCAAAAACGAGCCAGAGCAATGGATCGACGATAAACACCAAATCCCACGCAAATTTTCTATCCGTGAAGGGCAGAAGCGCGCAGGTGGGGTATGGATTGAGCAAATCCAGAAGCGTGTGACAATAACTGGCTAAAAGCGCCAGAAGAAAGATCCATTTGAACTTCTGCCGCAAGAAGAGGTAAACAACGCCAGCCACGACCAACGCCTCCAAGGGCAGCCCGACGACGGAATGGGAAAAACCGCGGTGTTCGTCAAAGTATCTCGCCGCCCCTTCAAGGCGGTAGATGAAATCGGCGTCCGGCAGATTGGAGGCCGCCGCCGCCGTCCAAAAGGCGGTCTTGCGGGAGAGTTTGTCTTCAAACAACCTCCCCACCGCCGCCCCGAACATGGTGTGCGTTAGATTATCCATGGCATTTTTTGATACAAAAAAAGCCCCGCCCAAAAATTCTGGCGAGGCCTTTATGAGTCAACCCGTTCAAAACCGATAGCCCAATCGTATTCCCAAAAGTGTTCCGCCCCCATTAGCAGGACCTAAAACACCCTGTTTGCTATTAGAGCGAAAATCTCGGATTGCCTCAACAACAAAAAACAGGTTGTAAGGTAATTGAGTTTTGACTCCGACTTCGATGTACGTGCCAAAAACGCTTTCCGAAAACGGCGGGATGGATGCGGAGGTAGTCTGAGAATTTGTACGAACCGGTTTGGTCGTATCCGCGTAAATAATCGCACTATCGGTAACCAAAAAATTATCTCCATATCCTTTGGTGGAAACGACACTGCCTCCAAATCCAAAATACGGTGAAAACGCCGCCTTTCGAAACGGCTGGAAAGCAACGCCAAACCTAAAAGACGAAGCACGCATATAGGAATTAATACTGGAGGAATCGTCCCTGATTGCAACGGAATCGAGAAAAGGTTCATCGGGTGGAAAAACGGTAACGTCTCTGGAGGTAGCCGAGCTATTGGTTCTTTTCTGCATCCGCTCAAACCCGGCCTTTATATCCAGCACTTTCCACCCATAGACCACCTGTCCGGAGAAATTGGCCGGATTGTGGTCAAAGTAGTGGGAATACCGCCCGTCTTCGGGAAAGTAGCCGCCAACGCCGAAGGAAACTTCCAGTGGAATCCGCTGCGCTTGGACAAGGCCTGTTAATACCAATAAAAAAAAGCCGGATAGCAATATTTTTCTCATCATCCTTCCTCCCATACCCCTTCTACTACGCTTGGCTTGTGCAAAAGGTTTAATATTTTTCGGGGCTTTCCAAAGAGGATTCCAAACTACTTGTGATAGGCAATGTCCAAATCCCGGGCCGCTTTCACTTCGTCCAGCCGCCCCACGGGTGTGGTGTGCGGTGCTTTTTTGACTTTTTCCGGGTCGGTCTCCGCCTCCTTGGCGATTTGGATGAACGCCTCCGCCAGATAATCGACGCTCTCCCGGCTTTCCGTCTCGGTCGGCTCAATCATCAACGCCTCCGGCACGATGAGCGGAAAATAGGCCGTGGGGGCGTGCACGCCGAAATCCAGAAGCCGCTTGGCAATGTCCATGGTTCGGACCCCTTTGGCCTTTTGCCGGTTGCCGGAAAGCACAAACTCATGCTGGCAGAATCCGGGATAAGGAACGTCATAATAATCCTTGATCCGGGCGAAAAGATAGTTGGCGTTGAGGATGGCGTTCTCGGAAACTTCGGAAAGCCCTTCCGCCCCCAGCGTGCGGATGTAGGTGTAGGCCCGCACCAAAACGCCGAAGTTGCCGAAGGCCGAATGCACCTTGCCGATTGACTTTTTGCTTTCCGTAAAGCGGTACCAATCCTTCCCCTTCTTGTCGATTTTCTCCACCCGCGGGTTCGGGAGATACGGTTCCAAAAACGCCTTGACCCCCACCGCCCCCGCCCCCGGCCCGCCGCCGCCGTGGGGCGTGGAAAAGGTTTTATGCAAATTGAAGTGGACGATGTCAAAACCCAAATCCCCCGGTTTGACGATACCCATCAAAGCATTCAAATTGGCACCGTCCATGTACATCAGCCCCCCCGCTTCGTGGACAAGGCGGCAAATATCCAGAATATTCTTTTCAAACAAGCCGAGCGTGTTCGGGTTGGTCAGCATCATCCCGGCGGTGCGCTCGGAAAGGGCTTCCTTGAGCTTTTCCAGACTGACCCGGCCGTCCGCTCCGGAGGCGATCTGCACGGTTTCGAAACCGGCCGTGGTTACGGAGGCGGGATTGGTGCCGTGGGCGCTGTCCGGGATTATGATTTGATTTCTTTTTCTGTTTTTCCGCCCGCCGTGATGGGCGCGCATAAGCAAAAGCCCGACCAGTTCCCCCTGCGCCCCGGCGGAGGGTTGCAAGGTGACCACATCCACCCCGCCGATTTCCGCCAGAAAACTGGCCAGTTCATGCATCAGTTTCAAAGCTCCCTGCACATCCTCTTCGGACGCCTCGGGATGGATTTCAGCAAAACCGGGCAGCCTTGCGGCCTGTTCGTTGACTTTCGGATTGTATTTCATCGTGCAGGAACCGAGCGGATAAATCCCCTTCTCAATGTGGTGATTCAAAACCGAAATCCGGACGAAATGTCGCATCACATCGATTTCCGCCGCCTCCGGCCAGTCGAGTTCGCTTTTCCGCTCAAATTGGGAGTGCAGCCGCTCCGGCTCCGGCACATCCGTTTTGGGCAGGGACACCCCCGTCCGTCCCGGGGAGGAGAGTTCGAATATGGTCGGTTCGACTATCGTATTCATACCTGTCCCGCCGCTTCCAGTTTCCGCTCCGGCGCTATTCCGCTACCGGCCTGCGGACGAAAAAAACTCATCCCCTCGGCAAGGGATTCGATATCCGCGCGCAGTTTCTTTTCCGTTACGGCGATCAACAACTGATTCTTTCTTTTCTTGTCATACTTGCCCAAATCGATTCCCGGAACGATGTTTGATTTCCGCAAACGGGAAACAACTTTCGAGGCCGGCACGGGCAGCTCCAGCGCAAACTCCTTGAAAAACGGTGCTGGATAGACCCGCTTGAACCCCTTGGATTCAAGCAGCGCGGCCGTGTAATGCGCCTTCGCGTAGGACAGCCGGGCCATCTGCAAAAGCCCTTGTTTGCCGACCAGCGACATAAAGACAGTCGAAAGGGTGGCCATCAAGCCTTGATTCGTACAAATATTGGAGGTCGCTTTGTCCCGGCGGATATGCTGTTCCCGCGTTTGCAGAGTTAAAACGTAACCGATTTTGCCCTCTGCATCGGTCGACCGCGCCGCAATCCGTCCCGGCATCCGACGCACCAGTTCCTTTTTGGCGGCAAAAAGCCCCACTGCCGGCCCGCCGTAGGAAATCGGCACACCCAAGGACTGTCCCTCCGCCACAGCGATATCGGCATTGAATTCCCCGGGAGGCATAACCATGCCGAGAGAGATGGGGTCGAATACCGCAACGAGTTTTGCGCCAACGGTGTGAACAATCGGCTCCAGCTCCTTTGCTTCTTCAAGGCATCCGAAGAAGTTGGGGGTCTGCAGAATTAAAGCGGCGGTTCTCTCGGAAATAGCTTTTTTGAGCATTTCCGGCTCGATTTGACCGGATGGGCCGAGCGGAATTGAACGCACCTGATACGCCCCGCCCGTGATGTAGGTCTCCAGCACGGCGAGATAATTCGGATTCAGCCCTTCGGTGACCAGTATCTCCTTTCGCTCGGTGGCGTGTGCCGCCATCAAGGCCGCTTCTGCCACGGCCGAAGCGCCGTCGTAAAGCGAGGCATTGGCGGCTTCCATTTTGGTCAGGGCGCAAACCAGCGATTGAAACTCATAGATGACTTGCAGTGTCCCCTGGGCTACTTCCGCTTGATAGGGCGTGTAGGAGGTCAAAAACTCCGGCCGGCGGATGATGAAATCGGCCGCCGCCGGGGTGAAATGGTCGTAAAAACCGCCCCCCAAAAAGGAATTGGAGACCGATACCGGAACATTTTGACGGGACAGCTTGCGCAAGTCGGCAAACAGTTCCAGTTCGGAAGCGGGCGGCGGAAGTTTGAGCGGTTGTTTCAGTCGGACTTCGTCCGGAACGGCGTCCAGGAGATCTTCAAAACGGGAAACTCCGATGACCTCCAGCATTTTTTTCCGGTCAGCGTCGGTATTCGGCACGTAGCTCATCGCTTTTAGAACTTATCTTTTTCGGCTTGCAAAGTCAACCGGCTGCACAAAAAAGCCCCGCTTGCGCGGGGCCCTTCAAGCAAGTCGAAGTTTAGCCGTTATACCGCCACCATTTCCTTGTATTTTTCCGCCGTCAAAAGCGAATCGAGTTCTTTGGGATTTTTGACTTTTATTTTGATCAGCCATCCTTCGCCGTACGGATCTTTGTTGATGATCGTGGCGTCCGCCTCCAGGGTGGAATTGACCGCCGCTACTTCGCCCGTGATCGGCGAAAAAAGCTCGGAGACCGCCTTTACCGCTTCAATGGTGCCGAACGGCTTCATCTGCGTCACGGAAGTGCCAACCTTGGGAAGTTCGACAAACACAACATCCCCCAGCTCTCCTTGGGCATAGTCGGTGATTCCGACCGTGGCAACTTCGCCATCCAGCTTAATCCATTCATGTTCCTTGGTGTATTTTAAATCAGCCTTGATTTCCACTTTCCCTCCAACGGTTCTTTGTCATTCTGAGTTAAGCGAAGAATTTTTCGGAAACAAGTTAGCGATAAATTCGGCCTTGCTCTATGTCTGGACTCCAACCGATAACATTCGAATCAATTTTACGAACTACTTCCCGTTTCCACCGCCTCCACCGGCCTCTCCTTTGTTTTTTTTTCCTCGGCGATCATTTTCTCCACAAAGGAGGTGTCGTAATTCAAATTGACGAAATCGGGATGCACGAGGGTCTTTTTATGAAAAGGAATGGTGGTGGCAATTCCCTCGATGATGAACTCATCCAGCGCCCGCAAGAGCTTGCCAATCGCCTGCTCGCGCGTTTTGCCGAAGCCGATCAGCTTGGCAATCATTGAATCGTAGTACGGCGGCACTTCGTAAAGGGCAAAAGCATGGGTGTCCACCCGGATGCCGTGGCCGCCGGGAACGTGGAAGTAACTGATTTTGCCGGGGGATGGTGCGAAATCCCGATCCGGGTCCTCGGCGTTGATTCGGCATTCGATGGAATGTCCTCGCGGCACGGCGTCGGCCTGCTTGATAGAAAGCTCCTCCCCGGCGGCGATTAGAATCTGCTCCTTGATTAAATCTAAATCGACCACTTCCTCGGTGACCGGATGTTCCACCTGAATGCGGGTGTTCATTTCCATAAAGTAGAAGTTTTTGTTTCTATCGAGCAAAAACTCCAGGGTTCCCGCCGAGCGGTAGCCGATTTTCCAGGCCCCCAAAACGGCCGCCTCGCACAGATTTTTTCGGGTTTCCTCGTCCAGCACCGGGCAGGGAGCTTCCTCGATCAGTTTTTGATGGCGGCGCTGTACACTGCAATCGCGCTCCCCCAGATGGACGATGTTTCCCTGATGATCCCCCAAAACCTGAACCTCCACGTGGCGCGGATTTTCAACGAATTTCTCCAAGTACAAAGCATCGTTGCCAAAAGCCGCCTTGGCCTCCGCTTTGGCCATACCCCAGACCGTTTCCAGTTCCTTTTCATCCCGCGCCAGCCGCATCCCGCGCCCCCCTCCGCCGGCGGCGGCCTTGACTATGACCGGAAAACCAAAAGTTTTTGCCAGACTGACCGCTTTGGAAAGTTCGGCCACCTCCCCATCCGAACCGGGAATAGTCGGCAATCCGGCTTCCGCCATTACTTTCTTGGCAAAAATCTTGTCTCCCATTTGACGAATTTGCTGCGACGTGGGGCCGACAAACCGTATGTTGCAGGATTCACAGATTTCGGCAAAATCGGCATTTTCCGCCAAAAACCCGTATCCCGGATGGATGGCATCGGCGTTGGTCAGTTCGGCCGCCGAGATGATACGCTTGGGGTCCAGATAACTTTCCGACGCCTTGGGCGGGCCGATGCAGAGCGACTCGTCGGCAAAGCGCACCGCCAGCGAGTCCTTGTCCGCTTCCGAAAATACGGCCACGGACTTGATTCCCAGCTCCCGGCAGGCGCGTATAATCCGAAGTGCAATCTCCCCCCGGTTGGCAACAAGGATTTTCTTAAACATCTGGTAGAAAATAATACAAACAGACCAATTTGGCCAATCGCAAGAGGGCAACGCAAACCGCGGCTTTACATTGCGCGCGTAATGCGCAGTATAACAACGCATTACAAACCGAAGTCATCGAGGCTCCCCGTATTTACAAACGAGGGTTCCAAATGCTTTGTCAAATTTTACAACTTGACAAATTACCGCAGAAGCTTTGATTGCAAACGATTCGCGAATTAATCGGGCAATTATGACGAAGGAGAGAAATTGATACTCCGATGGTTTCTTCTGGCGGTCTTCATTTCTGCAACCGTCACTGTTGCTTATCCGTCTCAACCCCTCTTCAATACCTCTTTGAGCTACGAGGCCGGAAATTTTCCGCTTGATGTTATGGCGGCTGATGTGGATGGCGATGGGGATGCGGATTTGATTACCGCCAACCGGGGCTATCGCTGGGTGCAGGAAGACAGCACAATATCCATCCTAGAAAACAAGGGGGATGGAACCTTTGAACTCCGTACAGACTTCGTGATAGGATTGCAGCCCACCTCGGTTAACCCCCTCGACTTGGATGGCGACGGGGATTTAGACCTAGCCGTAACCGCAGAAGACGGCTTTCTTTATACTCTGTTTAACGACGGCAACGGTCTTTTTGGCACAAAAATCGGTTATTTCTTGGCAACCTATTATTTCCCCTCGTCCGCGGCCTTCGATGCGGACAACGATGGAGACCTGGATCTGGCTGTATCGGACTATGCGGCTAGCAAGCTGCATATTCTGAAAAACGGCGGGGATGGAGGTTTCAGCATCGATGCAAGCCATTCTTTAGCCGCGCAGCCCACCTCCGTTTGTTTTTCCGATTTTGATGCAGACGGTGATTTGGACCTGGCCTTGGCCAATGAGGGTGGCCCCAGCAAAATTACCCTCTTAAAGAATGAAGGGGACGGTACTTTTGCAAACAGCGGCAGTTACGGCACCCAAGCCCTGGCTGCGCGCTCAATCCTTGCCGCCGATTTAGACCTCGACGGCGACGCGGATTTAATTGCCGTTGACTTTTCCGACAGCACGGTTTCAGTACTCAAAAACGATGGGGATGCAACTTTTTCAACGGAAGTTCGCTATCCGGTGGGTCGAAACCCGACTTCGGTAACGGCCTCCGATATGGATGGTGATGGCGACCCCGATCTGGTTGCAACCAATTCGCACGAACACAGTCTTTCCATCCTTTTAAACTTGGGAAATGGGGTTTTTGCCCCCAAGATTGATTATGAAGTCGGCCTTATCCCGGTTTCAGTTTTCGCTTGCGACTTGAATGGGGACGCTCATCCGGATTTGGCTGCCGCTAATTATTTCAGTTCCAGCATCTCTGTTTTGAAAAACAAAGGGGATGGAACGTTCATGGCGGGTACCCGACTTAAAACGGGAATAACTCCTGCCGGCGTGTTGACGGCCGATTTCGACGGGGATGGAGATTACGATGCGGCGGCGGCAAATTCGTTGAGCAGCACCTTCTCCCTATTCCTGAATAAGGGGGGCGGCACGTTTGATCCCCAGGCAGTGTATCCCACAGGGAACCTTCCCGTTTCGATTCATTCTGCGGACGTGGATTTGGATTTGGACGTGGACATAGTAACGGTGAACGCCGAAGACAATACGCTTTCCATTATCCCGAATGGCGGGAATGGAGGTTTTGTCGGTAAGTTGGATCTCAAAATCGGAATGCACCCGCGCGTCGTTTCTCTGGCCGATTTGGATCAAGATGACGACCCCGATTTGGTGGTTGCCGATGACAGCCTCAACGCGGTCCTGGTTTCATTAAATTCGGGCTACGGAACTTTTGGCCCGCCCGTTCCATACATGATCGGGGAGGCACCCTTCGATTTTATCAGCAAGGATTTCAACGGAGACAAAAACCCGGATTTGGCGGTCGTCACCCGGGAATCCAACACCCTTGCCATTCTAAAAAACCAGGGGGATGGCTCGCTCGTCATGCAAGCACAATACAACACGGGAACGGAGCCGCTTGCCGTGTATGCCTCCGATTTGGATGGAGACAAAGATCAAGATTTGATAATTACAAAAAAACACATTCCCGAAGGGACGGAAGGCAACATCTCCATTCTTAAAAACGGGGGGGACGGAACCTTTACCCCCGGAGGGGGGTGCCAAGGGACCTCCAATTCCTCTCTTTCTTTTGCCTTTGACGGGGACGGGGACGGCGACGCGGATTTGGCCGTTGTCAACCCGCGAAACAACTCCATCTCCATTTTTAAAAACGAAGGCGGCGGAATTTTTGCGGATAGAACGGACTATGGAACGGGAATTACTCCGGCCTCGCTGTCCGCCGCCGACCTTGACAGGGATGGTGATCAAGATTTGTTTGTCGCCAATCGGTCCAGCAACACCGTTGTCGTGCTGGAAAACCTGTCCAACAATGGATGCCCCGTAAAACGGGGGGATCTCAACCACGACTGTTTTTTTACAGTCGAGGACATTATTTTGGAGTTAAACTGCCTGACTTTGAACTCCGGCAATTGCCCTTTGGTCTTAACCGATGTGAATTGCAGTGGAGAAGCGACGGGGGCCGATTTAATTTCACTTCTACGGGCGGTCTTCTTGGGCACACCCCTGCCATGCCCTTGATTTTGCTGCATTGAAATAAAAAAACAAGGCGGGCTGGCGCCCGCCTTTCCCCTCTCGCCACTGCTGATATTCTAACCGGCCGTCGGTTCGGTAAATTGCTCCCAGCCCCGTTCGGCGGCGCCGGTGATTCCCCGCAGGCGCAGATCAAAATCGTCCGGATTGGAGGCCTGCGCCAGCGCTTCCTCGTAGGAAATGACGTCAGCTCGGTACAGCTTCATAATCGACTGGTCGAAACTCTGCATGCCGTACTGCACGCCGCCGGACTGGATCAACTCGATGATGGTGCTGCTCTTCGTGGGATCGATAATCGTTTCCCGCACGGAAGCCGTATTGATCAAAATTTCGATCGCCGGCACCCGGCCCGGCCCGTCGGAGCGGGGCAGAAGGCGCTGTGAAATGACAGCCTTCAGCGTTCCGGCCAAAAGAAGCCGGATTTGCTGGTGCTGGTGGGGCGGGAAAAAGGAAATAATGCGCGAAATCGTTTCGATGGCGTTCATCGTGTGCAGGGTGGTCAAGACCAGATGCCCGGTGTCGGCCGCCGTCAAGGCAATCGACATCGTGTCAATGTCCCGAATTTCTCCGATTAAAATCACGTCGGGATCCTGGCGGAAAGCATGCTTCAACGCGGAGGCAAAACTCTCCGTGTCTCCTCCCACCTCGCGCTGGGAAATGATTGATTTTTTGTCCCGGTAGATATACTCGATGGGATCTTCGATGGTCAGGATATTTTCGCTGCGCGTGGAGTTGATTTCCTCAATCATGGCTGCCAGCGAGGTGGATTTACCCGAGCCGGTCGTCCCGGTGACCAAAATGATGCCCCGCCGGCTGTCGCACAGTTTCTTGATGGTCTCCGGCAAGTTAAGTTCTTCAAAGGATGGAATGACCGCGTTGACCACGCGGATGGCAATGCCGGAGGTGGAACGCTGGCGGTAGATATTGATGCGGAAGCGCCCCATTTTGGCCACCGTTAAGGCCAAATCCATTTCATGCTTGGTGGCGAATTTTTCCTTTTGCTTGTCGGTCAGAATCTGTTCGATCATCTGGTCGACCGCTTCCTGATTGACCGGCTCGCTCTCCAGGGGCAAAAGCCGTCCATCCACCCGGATGGTCGGACGGATGCCAACCCGGATGTGCAAATCCGATCCCTTGCGGGTCAAAAGCTCGGTCAGCATCTGCTTTAAGGTCATTTCTTCCTCTCGGAGGACAGCCGGAGTGCTTCCCTTTCACCGTTTTTCATGCCAAGAAACCCACATTTATTTTATCGGCTTAAACCCAAAAGAGTTGAAGGGCGTTCGACCCGAACCCGGCCCAAAAAAAAGCCCCGCTTTCGCGGGGCCTTGAGGCGGCTGGATGATGGTTAATTCTTGTTTTCGGAAGAGGCGTCCGGCAGCATACCGGTCGGCTTGGCCTGCATGCTCTGCGTGTCCACGATGGTCGGAGTCACGAAAATAACCAGGTCTTTATCCACCGTTTCCGTGCGGGTATAGCGGAAGAAATAGCCGAGGAGCGGAAGGTCCTTCAAGAACGGAATCCCGGTATGGGTCTTACGTTCGTCCTTGGTGGTCAACCCGCCGATAACCGCCGTCTGTCCGTTTTCCACCACCACGTTGGTGACGGCGTTGGAGGTGTTGATGATTACGCCGTTCGGGTCGAACTGGTAAGAGCTTTTTTCCGGCCGCAGCTGCAAGAGAATCCGGTTTTCTTCGGTCACATGCGGGATAACCTTCAAGACGGTTCCGACGTCATAAAAGGTGATGACCGTGTTGCCGGAGGCGTCGAACTGCTTGATGGGGATTTTTTGCCCCACCTGAACGATTGCTTCCTTGTTGTCCACCGTGGTGATTTCCGGATGAGAAACGATTTTAATCTTGCCGTCCGTCGCCAAAGCCGTGATGCGCGCCTGCACATCGGGCCAGGCCACGCTGGAGGTCTTCAGTTGAAGGTCCGCAACCGGCGAGGAGGTTTGATTGGCGTTTTGCTCGATAATTGCTTCTTCCAGATCTGCGCCCACCGAATTGTCCTGCCAGGTAGCGCTCCAGTTGATTCCCAACTCAAACAGGTCGCGGTTTTCGATTTCAACCAACTGGGTGGAGATTTTAATCTGCTTGGTCTCCAAATCCAGCTTTTTGACGAACTCTTCCACTTTGTCAATATTTTTGGGGAGTTCGCTGACGATGAGCGAGTTGGTGCGCTGGTCGATTTCCACTTTTCCCCGCTCGGAAAGCATCGATTTGACCGCTTTCTGCATATCGGTCGCCGAAGCGTTGTACACCGGCATGATGCGCACTTCGAGCGGGGTTAGCAGTTTGTGCTCGGCAATCCGCTTTGCATTTTCCGCCTGCTCGGTCAGATATTCCTTGGTGGGAACGATGCGAATATAGCCCCGCTCCTCCACGTCCGTCCAGGAATAGGTCTTGGTGATGATGTCCATGGCCTGTCTCCAGGTCACGTCGTTAAGCGAAACGGTTACCTGGCCGGTCACCGTGGGGCTGACCACAATGTTAACTTTGCCCCGGTCGGCGAGCATGGAAAACACCGAACGGACGTCGGCGTTCTGGAACACCAGTGAACGCATCTTCTGGTCCTCCGCCTGCGGCCTAACCGGCCCGGCGGAGAGCAGCAGAAGAAACAGGACTCCCAGAGCCAAAATCCCTTTATGTACGACCACGCGTGTATTCATCAGCCACCTCTCTTTTTTGCTATTCAAAGGTCCCCAATTCCATCGCCACGGTTTTGGTCCAGCCGTATTCCGTGACCTGAAACAAAACTTTGCTTTCCGAAACGGAGACCAAGTATCCGTTGCGTACTCGGTCGCCGGGAGCCAAAACGTAACCGTTCCCCTCGCCGTCCTCCAGAATCGCCTTGTTCCCCGCCAGCGAGCGCATAACCCCCACCAGCCGCAGCTGCTCGGCCGCCGGCACGGCCCGGCGCTTTTTGCCGGAGGCGTAGCGGTCCCGTCCGGTGAGCGGGGAGAAGGGATCCCGCCGCCCCTCGGAATGGTAGCGTATCACTTTGCGGGAAGGAGAAACCTGCATAAATGTTCCGCCCGGAAAAACGTTGGTTGTATCGTACGGTTCTTCTTCCTCATCCTCATCGGTGGCCGGCAGGTCGGTGTCGATGTCATCAAGGTCGGCCACCTCACTGGTATCGGCCAAGCTCTTGGCCGGATCCAGGGCCTGTTTTAGCTGTTCCTGAAAACTCGTTTGGTCCGTTTTGTCAACCGGAACCGGGACCTTCGTGCCGGTTTCGGCCTGCTTGGCACCCGTCGGTTGGGCCGGAGTCTCCACTTTTCCAAGGGCCTTTTTTAATTGCTCTTTAAATTTTGCCTGATCCACAGTATCGGTTGCGTTTCCCGTAACCGTCGGCTTGGCAGCTGCCGAACTGCCCGAGGGCGGCGTGGGAATTGTCGGTTTGGCTCCCGTTGGGCTGGCAGCTTTGGAAGCATCCGTCGGCTTGGCGGCAGTGGTCGCGGTCGCTGCGGAACTTGCCGGCTTGCCGGTTGCCATGGCAGCCGTCGGCGCCCCGGCAGTTCCCGGCATTACAACTGTTGGTGTGCCGGTCGCCGCTTTGGGTTGTCCAACTTGAGCCGCTTGCCCGGTTGCTGGAGAAGTCGGCTTAACGACGACACCCGTCCCCCCACTGGTCGGAACCGGAGAAGTCCCGGCGGGAGAAGTGATCTTGGCTGGTGTCGTCGTTCCCGTCTTCCCTTGCTGGGCGGGAACTGCGCTGGTCGGCGCGCTATCTTTTGATGGGCCGGAGGCCGGAGCTTTGACAGTCATGGCCTCCTTACCCGGTGTCGGTGCGGTTACGGATGGTGCTGGCGGACCGGCGGTTGTGGCGGGTTTCACCGTTTCATTCACAGCCGCCTGTTTAGCGGGTATGCCGGCAGGTACAGGGGTCACGGTGACACTACCCGGCTGTTTGACTGCTGAATCAGTTGTCTTTGAGGTGCTCCCCGTCGAAACCGGTGTGCTCCCCCCCTTTGAGGCGGGAACTGCAACCATGGGCGCTGTTTTGCCTGCGGCGACGGTAGTGGGAGCCTTGACCACAGAATTCTGAGGTGTTGCAGTTGAAGCTTTTGCATCCGTTTTTGGTATTTGCGGGGCAACAACGGTCGTCCCGGACTGCCGTGCCGTGCTGGCCGGCGGCGAGGTCATCCGTTTATTTGCCGAGGCCGGATCGGTTTGCCCGTTTTGAGAAAAAACGTTGGCCGGAACGGCAATTCCGGTGGAAGTTGTTTTGGCCGTCGTTGTCACCGGTGAAGGTAGCATAAAATGAAGCTCCACGCCTTCGGGCTTGGTGCTCCAGCTGTAAGACAGCCGCTCAGAGGTCTCGATGATCACCCGGGCTACCGGCGGTTCGGTTTGGAACTGGGAAAACCGGACGTTTTTAATCCCCCGGTTGGCAGCCAGATTTCCTACCACTTGGGCGGTCTTGTCCACTGTAACTCCCGGCAGCTCGATAATCATTTTGTACTGGCCGGGCTGTCCGCTCCAGGAGGACTTGAATTCGCTGGGGCTGCCGGTTGCAAGCATCACGGTCCCGTTTTCGGAAACCGAAACCGTGGAAAGCCGGCCCGAAGCCGACACCAGTTCGGCTGACAGGGCGAGAAGAAGACAAATAAGTTTTTTCATATCAGTCCAGGGTAATGGGTTGAAGTTTTTCCGTTTCCTTCACATAGTAGGTGGTCAGCTTCAAATTGACCGTCACCGTTTCTTTTTTGACGTCCCCGCCGGCATTCTGGCCGCCGGACAACTGCAGCGAAGCAACGTTTACGATGAAAGGAAAGTTCGCCACGGACGCCAGGAACGAACCCACCGCGTGGTAGCTGCCCGTCACGGAAAGGTCGAATTCCGCGGACTCGTAGAAGGTCTGCGGAAAAGTCCCCTTCGGAACGATTTCGGAAACCGCCACCTGGTTGGAGATCCCGGCCACATGCAGTTGGGATAAAAGCGCCGGCACCTGTTTTTCGTTCGGCAGAAGCATTTCCGTCGTCTGGTACTTTTTGAACAGCTCCTGGTACTCTTTTTTCAGGGCCTCCGACGTTTTGGCCTTCATTTCCACGTTTTTAAGATTGGACAGAATCCGTTCGTACTCGTTCTGGGTCTGCGTGAGGTGGGAGGAAAACCCAGAGAAGACCCGGGTGTACCAGAAATAGACCCCCAGAAAGGCCACCAGCCCTATCAGTATGTAGCGTTGATTTTTCGGATCCTTCAGGTCCATGGCGGCCCTCCTACGGCTGCTGGGTGTCCCCCAGACGAATCGGCTTCTGCCCTTCCGTCTCGGTCGGGGTTTCTTCCGGTACCATCGTCAAATCGCAGGTCAACTGAAAATTGTACAGCCGAGAATTCTCCAGCTTTTGCTCCTTGGCGAAAGAAAGTTCCACGTTTTTGATGAACGGCGATTTTTTCATCTGGATCATAAAGGTCGCCAGGCTGTTCAAAGAATAGGAAAACCCCTCAATAACCGTCTTGGCTCCGCTCGCAGCGGCCGCCTGGACCGGGTTGCCCGCAGGCTGCGCCGGTTGGGCCGCCGCGCCGCCGGCCCCCTCCCGGAAGTTGGACAGCCAGAGATACTCCGGCACCCGCCCGGAAAGGTCTTCCAAAAAGCGCACGTAGGCGGAACGGTTTCGGTCCAACCCCTCGATGGCCGCCATGCGCTCCAGAATTTTCCCCTTCAGTTCGGTCAGCGCGTCCACCAGCTGGATGTCCTTCTGCATTTTCGCCTCGCGCACCTTGGCTTCGGCTATTTTTTTCTGAATGTTGGCAATGCGCATCTTTTGCATGACGGTCAAACTGGCCAAAACCGCCGCCAGCCCGGCCAGTCCGGCCAGCATATAGAGTGCGGGCTTGGGCAAAGCCAGCCCGCCGGTCCGTTTCTGCAGCTCCTTGGGAAGTAGATTTATCTCTATCATGTCACTTTACCTTTCTGGCCGCCAGTCCAATCGGCACGGTCAGAAGCGGAGCGATCCGCTCCAATTCCAGTTGCCGGTACTCGTCCGGATCGTAATCGATGTTGCGCAGCGGGTTGACGATATCCACGGGAACGGAAAGCTTGGCCTGCATGAACTCCGGCAGAAACGGCACCAAGGCGCCGCCGCCAGAAAGAAAAATCCAGTCGATCTGTTCCACTTTGGCCGAGGATTTGAAGTAGGAAAAGGCCACCTCGATGCCCGAAAAAAGCTCCTCCGAGGCGGAGACCACGGTCGCCTTGAGCATATCCTGGTCCAGGCTGGTCTCCAGCTCCCCCCGCAGAGCCTTGGTTGCCAACTCGTGGTTCAGCCGGAATTCCTTCTGGATGGTGTCGTAAATCAGCCGGGTGCCGGCCCCCACGTCGCGGGTGGAGTGGTACAATTTGTCCTTGACGAAGACGATGTTCGTGGTATCGAAACCGATGTTTACCAACGCTAAAACCCGGTTCGGGTCAATGTCGTAATTGATTTCGTAGGCGTTCAAAACGGCAAAGGCATCCGTGTCAATGATGACCGGGCGCAAGCCGGTGTCGTTTAGCAAATCGAGATAATTTTTCAAGAACTCCTGACGGGCGGCCACCAAGAGAACGTCCATTTTGCTGGTCTCTTCGTTGGTGCTAATAATGTGGTAGTCCATGGTCACGTCTTCCACGTCGAAGGGGGCCCGCTGCTCGGCTTCGAACAAAATCGCCTGCTCCGCCTCACTGCCGGTTTTTTTATCGATGGAGATTTTGTCCGTGATCACCCCGTGTCCGGAAATGGAGATGACCACGTCCTTGGTTTTGGGGTTTACCTGGTCTACCAAACTCTGGATGTTGAAAATCAGCGTGTCCCGGTCTTTTATTTCATCCGCCACGAGAGCTTCTGCCGGAACTTCCTTGATCCCCAATCCCCGCAGGATGTAGCCGTCAGTCTTTTTCTCCAGCTGAACCAGCTTGATGGAACTGGCGCCGATGTCCAGTCCGGTCGTGATTTTCGGTTTGCGCAGCAATAAGTTCATCGTTTTCCCCCTTCCTTTTCCGACGTATCGGAAAAGGACTACACTTCTATTATCGACTGCCCCCCAAAAATATTAACCCCTTTTTGGCCTGCCGGTTAGTCCGTAAGCTTTATCCGTCCGGTCGAAGCCAGAACATTGATATTGTAGGTGAACCCCCCGGATGCCGGGAGAATCTGCATGTCCCCGGAAGAGGACGCACTGCCGTCGGTTTTAAAAACCACCGTGGTGCTGGTGAACGTGTTTCCGCCGTAGTTGACGTCCCGGTCTAGGGTGATTTGGCTGATGAGCGAGTCAACTCCCGAATCATATTGTTCGTTGCCGCTTTTCTCCTTAAAGAAAGTGTAGCGCCGGTTGCCGGCATCAAAATAAACGCCGTATTTCACCCGTTCCGAAATCGCCTTGGAACGGGCCTGGCGCAGGGTGGAAACGATGTCGCGCGCGGCCCCTTTGGCTTCCATCTTGGAGGAGTAGTTCAAAAAGCTCGGCACGGCCAAGGCCGACATCACCCCGATAATCACGGCCACGATCACAAGTTCCATCATGGTGATACCTTCTTGTTTTCTCCAGATTTTCATACGCCCTCTTTTAGTATCGGAAGCGTTGCGGATTTTTCCACTTCGCCGGTCCGGTTTTGATGCACCAAGCGCCTTTTGCCGTGGATGACCAGCATCTTCATTCCGTTCGGCGCCCATTTCGATTTCTGCTGTTCCAGCCGGGCCTCGCCTCTTTCCGTACGGGCCGGTCTTTGAGGAAGGGACTTCGGGAAAGGGCTCACTGGAGAGGATTGAACCGATAGAGGCAATAGAACCAAAACCAGCGCCAAAGCGATTTTCCTCATACATCATCACGTCTTACTGAATGGTCTTGTAAGTGTAGTAATCCACCGAACGGGCCATCCCTTTGTCGTCCGTCCAGGCAATGGTCACTTTGATGCGATATACCCCGGCCGGCACGGTGCCATCCGTGGAGGTGTCGTCCACCCGAATGGTTCGGTTATAGGTGCCGTAGACTGTTGTTGGCCCTTCATCGTAGGGCATTGATACGAAATTGCCCTGATTTTTTAACTGCTCAATTCGGTCTTGCGCCACCGAGGTGGCGCGGGTCAAGTCTTGAGAATAGGTATTGGAGTAGATGGACAAAACCATAAGGGGCGCCAGCCCCAAAATACCGATGGCCAGAATGACCATGGAAATCATCACTTCGATGAGGGTGAACCCTTTTTCATTTTTGCGTATTTTCATATTCTTTCCTCTTTTCTCTCGGGGTCGATAAGGACTCTTTATGCCCCTTCAGCCTGTTGGGAACAATTGCAAAGCCCCTGCCAACCCTCCTTCTATTTTCTCGGCAGGAAGTTCCCACCGGATAAGCACTTAAGCGGAAGAAAATGGGGTTTTGCCCGCACCCTCAAAAAACCGGCCTAAAATTTCGCCCCCGCCCAACGGGGTATGGGAAGCCCCCCATATAAAAAAAGCGGCCCAAAGCCGCCCGATTTTCCAATCCTTCATAATCGTTTAAATCTCGTCCTGCAGGTTGTATTTTTTGATTTTCTCAAAAAGGGTGGTGTAGTCGATTTTCAAAATCTCGGCCGCTTTGCGCTTGTTGCCGCGAGTCTGGGTCAAAACCCGCATAATCATTCCCCGCTCCGCCTCCATCTGGGCAAACTGGCTCACTTCCTTTAAACCGGCTCCTTCCCGCAGCCGGATTTCCGCCGCAGAGGGAATGCGGATGGCCAAATGCTCCGGCGTAATTTTTTTCCCTTCGCAGAGAATGATGGCCCGCTCGATGGTGTTTTCCAGCTCCCGCACGTTCCCTGGCCAGTGGTAGCGGTCTAAAATATTCAAGGCATCCTGGGAAAGGGACTTGACCGGTTTTTTCATCTCCAAACAGAACTTGCGGATGAAGTGATTGGCCAAATTCGGGATGTCCTCGCGCCGTTCCCGCAGGGGCGGAATTTTTATCGGAAAAACGGAGAGCCGGTAGTACAAATCCTCGCGGAAGGTCTTTTTATCTATTGCCTCTTTCAAATCGACGTTGGAGGCGGCAATCACGCGCACGTCCACGGAGATGAGCTTGGTCCCCCCCAGCCGTTCGAAGGTTTTTTCCTGCAGGACGCGCAAAAGCTTGGATTGCAAGGCCGGGGACATATCGCCGATTTCGTCCAGAAAAATGGTCCCCCCTTCGGCGATTTCGAACTTCCCCATCTTGCGCGCCACGGCACCGGTAAAGGCCCCCCGCTCGGAACCGAAAAGCTCGTTTTCCAGAAGTTCGGACGGGATGGCGGCGCAGTTGATGGCCACGAAAGGACGGCTTCTGCGCGGGGAAAGATTGTGGATGGCGCGGGCGAACAATTCCTTGCCGGTGCCCGACTCGCCTAAAAGCAGAACCGTGGTGTCCGACTGGGCCACCTTCTGAATCAGCCGGGAAACGTCCACCATCTTTTCCGAGCGGCCGATGATTTCGGAAAAACCCAAGCTCTGATCCAGCTCTTCACGCAAAAGAGCATTCTCGGCGACGAGCCGGCGGTTTTCCAAGGCCTTCTTGATGATGACCCCCAGCCGGTCGGTGTCGAATGGTTTGGCGATGAAATCAACAGCGCCCAGCTTCATCGCTTCCACGGCCGTTTCGATGGTGCCGAAGGCCGTCATCACGATGACCGCCAAGTCCGGATCGGCTTCCTTCAACTGGGACAAAACGGCGATGCCGTCCATTTCCGGAAGTTTCAAGTCGGTCAGAACAACGTCAAATTTTTTTTCGCGGGCGCGATTGATTCCGGTGCGGCCGTCGGCGGCCGTATCCACATCGTACCCCTCGCCGGACAACGTCTCGGCGAGCATTCCCCGCATGCTTTCTTTATCGTCGATTACCAGAATGGACGGCATATCCCCCTCGTTAAAAAACTTTTTCGCCCCGTTGTTTTTATCGGAAAATCTGCGAAAAGCTTGACTGAAACGGGGTTAAAATATCTCTGATTTTCAGAAATAAATGAAGAAAGTTCAAAAACAGATCCGCCGGGCCGGCTCGTGGCTCGGCAACGGAGTGTTGCAGCCCCGCCCGCGAAACTTTATTGGCTTCCGGGCAGAAATTTACGGTTTACAAGTGCGGCAGAAGGCAAAACCGGCGTCGGCGGCGTCGAAAAGGGTTTCGAACTCGACTCTGTTTTTCGGCTTGATATCCCGCGCCTGCGGGCAGTCCGGCCGGTGCACCCGGTAGCTGTTTTTGTTGCCGACATAATAGTCCAAATCGGAATGGGGCAAAGACCAAACCCCCATTTTTTTTGTCCTGGCCGATTTGGCGGAAGTCACAAACCGTGCCAGATACCGGTCATTGGGCTTGAAGTAATAGACCGAAACCAGCCCGCGGCGCAAGAGAAAATCGTTGACCAAAAGGGTATCCAGCCAAATATAGCCGAGGTAGCGCCCGTAGCGGTCCTTCACCTTGCGGTCAAACTCCACCCGCACCGTTTTACCGAAAACCAAGGAATCGTTGACCCGTTTCGCCTCGTCGTGAAACGGCTCTCCTTCTTCCGGCGAATCGATGCAGAGGTAGCGTATCCGTTCCCCGTCCTCCAAAACGATGGTATCGCCATCCAGCACCTTTTTGACCTTTCCCTTCTTCCCCGGGGAAGTGGATGAAACTAAAAGTAAGCAGGTGAGCGCAAAAACAAAAACCGAAAGCGGTCTTTTCATCATCCTTGGTGTTCTATGACGATGGAACTAATTGTTCTCGCCCGGAGAGCCCGGCTCCGTCCCCGGCCCGAGCGCCCATTCTCCTTCGGCGATTCCCTTTTGCCGGCGCAGCTCCTCAATCTGGGCCAAAGGCCGCTCCAATTGGGTGCGGCGCGTAGTCATCAAGGCGTCGAACTCCTTTTGGGCATCCTCAATCCGTTTCCCCATCTTTTCGAACGCTTTGATAAACTCATCCCACTGCTTGGCAAAACGGCCCATCAGGGCAAGCATTCTGGAGGCCCCCTGCTCCAGTTGAAAGTTGTCGATACCCTGCCGGATGACCGAAAGAATGGCGTACAGCGTCAGGGGGGAACAAACGATGACCTTGCTTCGGAGCGCGTCGTCGATGAAACTCTCCTGGTTTTCAAGGATAAAGCCGTACACCTGCTCATTCGGAATGAAAACGAGCATGTAATCCAGCGTCTGCGCCTCTGGGTTGATGTAGTCCCGCGTGGTCACCTCCCGCACCCGGTCTCGCACGTCCTTAAAAAAGGCACTCTTATAGTTCTCTTTTTCGGAATCGCTCCCCGCTTCGAGGTAGCGCAGGTAATTGTCGAACGGAAATTTCACGTCCATGTTCAAGGTTTTGTCCCGCGGCAAAAGAAAGGTGAAATCCGGCCGGTTCCCCGCCAGTTCCCGTTGCTTTTTATAGTTGATTCCCTCCATAAACCCGGCCAGCCGGAGCACGTCCTCCGCCATCCGCTCCCCCCATTGGCCGCGTGTCTTGGAATTGACCAAAGCCAGCTTCAACTGCTCGGCCGTTTCCAAAAGTCTTCGGTTGTTTTCGGAAGTCATTTTTAACTGTGCCGTCAGTTCGCCAAATTTGTTCTCCCGGTCTTTTTCCAAGCTCTGCATGCAGCCCGCCACTTTTTGCAGTTCCGCTTTCATCCCCTCCAGGGTCTGGTCGATTAGCTGCTTTTTCCCTTCCAGCTCCTTACCTCCCGTTTGGGTTTGCACGGCGAGGGTCTGCTGGGCCAGATTCATAAACTGGTCGGCATTGCGGGAAAGAGCGTTTAAGGAGAGGGCATCAAAGGAAACTTTCAAATTGTCGATGATAGCGTTCAAATCCGCCAGCTTTTCGGCCTGCGTCTGGGCCAAAAGCTCCTGGGCGACCGCTTTGGCCTCCCGTTTCTTCACCCAGCCGATGACGAGAACCGCCGCGGCGCCTACGAGTATCCCGATAACAAAGGCAATAACGAATTCCATATTTCTTCCTTATTTAACCTCAAAACATGAAGGATGCAATTACTTTCTTACATTATATATGGCCGCCAGGCCACCCCAAAGGTTTTCGTAGCGGGAGTCGGCAAAACCTTCGCGAAAAAACAGGGCGGCCACTTCGTTCTGCGGCGGAAAAACCTTGAGCGACTCCGGCAAATAGCGGTACGCCTGACGGTGACGGGTGAAAACCCCGGCCATTTTCGGCATCAACTGATAAAAGTAGATGTAAAACAGTTTTCCCCAAACGCCGTTGGAAGGATGGGCGATTTCGAGAAAGGAGCCAACCCCGCCCCCTTGCATAACTTGCCTTGCCTCACCAGCGAAAGTGGATAGACTTTCCAGATTGCGCAGTGAAAAACCCAGCGTGGCGCCGTCAAAAACCTCCGGTTTGAAGGGAAGTTTTTCGGCGTCGGCGCAAACCAAAAACGCCCGGTTCTGAAACCTTCCCAACTTCTTGCGCGCCAGCTTGAGCATCGGCAGGGCAAAATCAGAAAGCACAACCGTTCCTTCAAATTGGGGGTACGAAAACAAAGCCAAAGCCATATCTCCCGTGCCGGCACACAAATCCAATACCATTTTGCAGCCGAAAAGCGGTCTTATGGCCCGCTGACGCCAGTGCCGGTCGGAGTTGAAGGAAATGATCCGGTTCAACCGGTCGTAATCGGGGGCCAAATCCGAAAACATCTGCTTTACGTAGCTCTTTTTGTCGTTTGTTATGTTCATCAAATCGGGTGTTCTGCGGCCGATGTGTCTGGTTTGACCGGTTCAAATGGGCGCAATTGGTAGGCCGCCAACCTCCACCCCTTTCTTGTCCGAAGCAGGGTCAAATTCAGTGTCGCCAGACTATCGGAAATGCCGGAACGCACCAGCCGTCCAGTAACCGTGGCCTGTTTTTCACCGATAGTCAACTGCCGCCCGACCAGATTCACGCGCGTTATCCCTTCCGAAACGTAAATCTCGGCCAGAAATTTTTGCGCATCAATGGGTGCAGCATTTTCAGTCGGCGCTAAAAGGGAGTCCACTGCAGTCAGATTTTTGGTATCCACCGCCCGTTCCCAATCAGCCATAAAAGCCCGCACCTGCTGGGCCGGGTCCGGTTTTTTTTTGCCGCAAGCCAATATTGATAACGCTAAAACGAGCACCCAAAGGGCAACTTTCACGCCGGTAAAATAGTTTTTTACCGCCTTTTTTCCAAGCGAATTGTCGGATTTACAGAATGGCGAAGGCCATTCGTGAATGGCCCCCGGCGTGAAAATCCGCCGACCTTACCGCACGATGTGCGGAGTAATCATAATCAATAAATCGGTCTGGTTTTTCTGCGAAGAATTTGAACGGAAAAGATTTCCCAAAAGCGGGATATCCCCCAAAAGCCAGACTTTGCGCACGGTCTTGACCTCATTGTCCTTAATGAGGCCGCCCAAGACCATCGTTTCGCCATCCTTCATCCGGATTTGCGTTTCTACGGAGCGCTTGGAAGTGATTGGCCGCTGGTTGTTAACCGGGCCGGTGAAGCTGATGATGTCTTCCACGGTCGGCATCACCCGCAAGGTAACGGTGGAATCGTCGTTGATGCGCGGCGTGACGTCCAAAATTATGCCAAACTCCTTGTCCTGAAAGGAGACGATATCCTGCACCACGGCCCCCTCGGAGAACCGGTTCAAGGTTTGCAAGGGAATGGTGGTGGCGACCGTTATTTTGGCCGCTTGGTTGTCCAACGTGGTTACTTTGGGGCTGCTCAAGAGCTTGCTGTTGGTCTGGGTGGTCAAATAGTTCAAAAACCAGTCCACCTGCTCCACCGAAAGCCGGCCGTATTTGGGACGCCCCTTGACGGGAAAAATTAGTGCCTTGCTGGCTTCGGTCGTGGAACTGGTGCTGCTGGTGGAGACCGGTTCTGCATCGCCAAAAGAAGCACGGATCGCTTCCGGCCATTCCAGCCCCAAATCGGAATTTTTGTCCAGGGAGGTTTCCACCATTTTGACTTCGATGGCCACCTGCCTGGCCGGCTTATCCAGGACGGCCACGATTTTTTCGATGCGGGCTATGTTGTAGCCGAAATCCGTCACCACCAGAATGGTGGCGGGGGCCTGTTTGGCCGGCTCCAGCCGCCGTACCTCTTTGCTAAAAACATCCATTTTTCCTTTGGGGGACAACACGTTTTTCAAACCGGCCATCACATAGTCGGCGGATACGTAAGAAAGCTCGAAAACCCGCGTCTCCATCTGCTGGGGATAATCCTTGTCCTGGGCCAAAACTACGATTACGTTCCCTTGTTGGCTGTACGTATAGCCGTTGGCCAAAAGAAGGGCCGAAAGGGCCTCGTCCAGACTGACCTGGCGCAGTCGAAGAGAAACGGTTCCGCGCACCTCCTGACCGGACACGATGTTCAAATTATTCTGCGCGGCCAGAAGTTTTAAAACGGAACCGATAGGGGCATTCTCCATCTCCAGTGTAATTTTGGAGTCCTCGGTGATGACGGAAAGCGACCTTTCCTGTGCCGCCGCCCCCGTGGCAAGCAATCCAAAAATTATTACTAATCCCAGCGTTTTCATTTTAATCCCCCTTGAGCGGATAATTCCAGAGCGTTCCATCTTTGTTCAGCACGACCCGACCCTCCGTAATGGCGTGCACCCGAAATCCTTCTATCCAATCCCCCACCTGAACCACCCGCCCGTTGATGACCGCAAAGGCCGAACTTCCACGCAGCGAAATGGCCGATAGCGAAAAAGTCGGCCGCAAGGGCCCGCTCGCAACCGCGGCTTTCTCGAAGCCGCGGTAAAACGGATTGCGCCCAAAACCGAGCGCCAGTCGGGCTTTCTTCTCCGGCGTCAAGCGTTCGTAGACAAATGAATCGGGCACAGCCGGAGCCGCTGCAGCCGCCGGCGCGGACGTAACGCTTGGATCCAAATCGGCAATGGTTCTCTTTTTGCCAATCGACATAATCGATTTTAAATTCAAAAGCCCGAACAGGAGGGCAAAAACCAAAACCCAATAGAGCGCCCGTTTTCGTTTGGCCTCCTCCATCAAACCTCCGTGCTCGGATTGATGATGAGGTAGGCGTAAAAAACCAGAGTCGCTTCCACCCGGCCCTTTCCCGTCCCCCGAACCGCCTCGGTGAGAAAGTAGCCGCGAAAGGCCGGTAACGCTTCAATTTTCTGCGCCAGAGCGGCAAGGGCGCCGTATCCCCCCTCCACTTTCAACGAAAAGGAAACCGGACGAACGAGGTTGGACTGGGTGGAATCCATATCCCGGACGGCGGATAAAAGCTCGAAAAAGGTAGGGCGGGCATCCAAAACTTTAAATCCCTCCTTTTGGGAGAGAGAAATTAAATCGGCCAAAAACTTTTGCGCCCCGGAGGGGGTGTACAAACTGTTTACCAGCTGTCCGGCCGATTTTTCCAGCTCGGTCTGGCGCAACTGCCAAAGAGGAATCTGGGGAGCCAGCCGCTGGTAACGCGCCAGTTTACCTTCCAATTCTTGCTGTTTGGCAAAAACCAAAATTTGTTTTTTCTTCACCGGGAAATAGCCGAAAGTAAACCAACCGGCCAAAAGGAAAAATAAAAGCAAAATGCGGTAGACCGGATGGTTGAATTTCATTTCAGCCCCACTTCAAAGGCGAAGCCCACCGTTTTCTGATTGCCAAACTTTTCCTCCGATTTGGAAATCACTTTTACGGTTCCGAAAAACGGCGAATGCTCCAGCCGGCGGATGAACTCGACCACAATGGCGTCTGTTTCTTCATAGGGCGCGGTGGCGGAACCGGCCAGTTCCAGCTTGTCGAACACCCCGTGTTTCTGCCGGGCGGAGACCGAATCAAACATAACCGGCAAAAGCGTGGCCCGGGCCAGCTCAACCTCCGACGGGGTCAGGTTGGAAAGTTCCTTCAGGTGCCAGGGAAATACGGCCGGATAACGGATAAATTGGGAAAGGAAGCCCTGTGTGGACAAAATATTTTTTTCCAGAAGGGCCGCGTGGGAAAAACCCGGAACCGCTTCCAGCCGCATAAGTTCCTGCTCCAGTCGCGCCACGGCCGACTCAGCCGAACGCAGCTTGTAAATATGAAACGCCTGAAAAAGGATGGCGAAAGCCAAAACCGGCAGCGACAATCGAAAGACCAGCCGGTTTTGATGCTGCAGTTGAAAGGTCTTGCGGAGTGCCTCCGGCAAAAGCTGCGGATTTCGATCGCGTCCGAGCGCGGTTCCGAGCGCCTTGGCGAAGAAGGGATACAGCTCGGCGAATTCGGCGGCGTTGTCCACGGCGTAGGAAAGTTCACGCACCCGGGACAACACCGAGGCCTTAAGGCCCAAAACGCTTTCGAAATGGGCCGGAATGGTGACGTCGCCAGAGGGCAGACCGGCCAAAAACAGCCGCGCGACCTTCCGGCCGGAAACCTGGGCCTGGTAAAAATCGAGCGAAGAGAGCACCTCCGCGGTCAGCGGCTCCAGAAATTGGGCCAGCGCCCCGGCTTCCAAATCAGCCGGCTTCAGGCCGATGCTCGAAAATTCCCGAAAAAACTCCAGACCGTTTTTGCCGTATAGGCTGAAGTAGGAACTTTTGGGGGAAATCTCCAAAAGGCCGACCGCCTCGCCCTCCTCGCGCGGGACGGCGGGCAGAACATCCGAAAAACCGAACCCACCCAGCGTCACACCGGCCAGCGGCGCACCCGCCTGTAAAAACAGGCCGACCTGGCGATCCAAAAGTGAACGCAGAATCGCCAGGAATATCACTTCCGTTTTTTTGTTGTTTTCCTTGCCTCGCGGAATGGTCCGGTAAGTCCAATAGGCGTTTTCAAGTGGAAAGGGGGTTTGCTTGCGGGCTTCCCACAAAACGGCCTGCTCTTCCTCCGATTTTTTCTTTAAAACCGGAATGCTGAAACGGCGGAAAAGTACCCCCGCCCCTTGAATGGAAAGATAAAAACGGGCCCGCGGGTAGCGGCCGGGGGGAATCAGCTCTTGCAAATATTCGATTAAAGCCCGTTCCTTGTCCGCCTCGTCGAAATCCGGCGTGGGAGCCAAATCATGGATGCCGAAATCCACGAGCTCCCACCGCAGGCCGAACAGCACCCCCCCCTTCGGCTTACGAGACAACCGTACCCAACGAAGCTGGTCGGAGACCAAATCGAAGCCGAAAAATACTTCCGGCTCGTAGCGCCACCAGGACTTCCAGCGCCAGACATGCCGTCCTAAACCGGCGGAGAGCCCGGTAAGTAGGTTTTGGGAAACAGCTTCTGGACGTCCGGAAGATACCAAAGGACGTTGCGGTTCTTTCTTTGTTTCTTTTTTAACCCCCAAAAATCTCAAATTTCCCCCCTGAAAAACCAATTAAACAGAAAAAATTATGGTCGAACCATCCGAAAAAACGATAGTAAAGGTATTGCCAACCATATTGGCGTTGCCGCACCCCCCCGTCTGGCAATTTCTGAAATTATTGAGATTGACCGTCACCGTCGCTCCGGCCGCAACGGTTTGCGCCGAACCGAACGTGACGGTTTGGCCGGAAGCAAAGCGGGGATTGGTCTGATTGGCAACCGTACTTCCCCCCCATACAACGGTTTCGTAATATTTGGTCACGTCTGTGTAAACGGCTCGCAGGTTGGTGATGGTTACGCTGGACGACCCCGTGTTGCGAACTTGAAAGGACACATCCCGGCCGGCGTTGGGTGCAGAGGCCGAGCCGGTAACGTAGGTCAAAGACCCGCCCGAGCCGGAAGACCAGAGATTTCCCCGGAAACGGAAATCAACGAGCGTGGAAGATTTCGGCAAAACCACGGCATTCCGAACCAACGTGTCGTTGGTCGGCGAGTAGATGGCCGTCACCGTGCGAACTCCCTGCGGAATCACAGCCGCAAAACTGTAGTTTCCGGAACCGTTGGGGTTTGTGGTGGCCGTGGTCGTTCCCCCGGAACCGTTGGGATAGGTAATGCGGATGGAAATACTCGGGGCCGAAGTTCCGGGAGCGTTTCCTTGCGCATCCGTAACAACCCCCTGCACGGTGTTGGAAGTCAAATCGGCGGCGGCGTTGGAATACTGCTTGGTGATGGGATTGCCGCCCGAGCCGCCAGAGGCAATCGTAACCCCGCCGGTGTAAGTGTACAGATTTCCCCACTCATCCGTTTTGAAATCGTTGGGGTTCTGGGTTAAATCGTTTTGGATGTAAGGCCCCCGCCAGGTGACATATCCCCCCGGGTTGGTGACCAGGGCATCCAGATTGGGCGGCAGGGAACCAACGTCGCCGACATAGCCGAAATCGGAACGCACCCCGTTGGCGAATAACTCGGGGTTGCCGGCGATGGCCCAAGAAAGCCGGTCCAGCTCCTGCGTGGTGGCATCCCACCGGCTGTTGTCCAAAGCCACATCCATCGACCGGAAAGCCACGGCCGCTAAAATGCCGATGACAATGATGACCAGCAGGACTTCAATCAAGGTAAATCCTTTTTCCGAAACAACTTTCAATTCATCTCCTTAAAAATTAACGACGATGTTCGTCCCTGAACCGGTAGAAGTTATCGTACGGGCCGTGGAGTCGTACACATAGTTAACCCCCCAGGCATCCTTCAAATAATCTCCTCCCATGGAATCGATGTATGGCCCGTGCCAACCCAGCCGAGTGTACGGATTCCAAGCGGCAACGCCTCCCGGTTTGGTCGTCAAAGCGGTCAAATTGGGCGGAAAACTCCTAACATCCCCCCGATACCCCCGGTCGGAAAATCGGCTGCCGGAGGTGGTGGCTGAATTTCCCATAATGGCTGTCTTCAGCCGCATCATCTCCTCCTTGGTGGCATTGGTCTTGGAACCGGTGATGAGGTCGCCGATTTTGGGAATGGCCACCGCGGCCACGATTCCCAAAACGACAATGATGATGACCAGCTCCACCAGCGTAAATCCAGATTCGGATTTCATGGCACTACCCAACCATCCCGCCAACCTATGGCGGGATGAAACCGGGAAGTTATACCAACCCTACAGGTTGTTTTCGCCAGCGACGTTGGTGTTCGGCCAAATCTCGCCGGTCGCGGCCAAATACGCCCAGCCGCCGCGGGTGCCGACGATGACCCCCTTGGTGACGCCTGTGACGATGGAATCCGGCGCGTTGGTCGTAAGTTGATAGGGGTTGGCCGGAATGGCCTGCTCCATCACCACGCCCGGGGTGGAAACTTCCGCCAAGGTCGGCCAAGTGGCCGTTCCGGTGGTCACCGCCCGGTTGGCGTAGAAAATGGAAACGCCGGAGCGCAGCCCGCCCAAAGCCCCCTTGCAGGCGGACAGTTTCGCTTGGGCCGAAATGTCCATGTAGCGCGGTATCGCCACCGCCGCCAGGATCCCGAGAACGACGATGATGATGACCAGCTCAATCAAGGTGAACCCTGATTGGTTTTTGGTTTTGAGAAACATACTCCCTCCTTTTGGGTTTGGTTTTATTTTCTAAACACGTTCAATAGATTCCACATCGGCAAAAAGACAGAAAGGGCGAATAGCAAAACCGTCGACCCCAAAACCACCGTCAGGGCTGGCTCCACCAGTTTGGAAAGCCGCCGCGTGGCGTAGGCCACCTCCTGATCGTAATGAAAAGCCATCTCGGAAAGCATACGATCCAAAGAGCCCGACTCGCTGCCGACCGAAAACATCTGCACGGCCAAAGGCGGAAATACGGGGGAACGCTCCATCACCTCTTTCGGCTCCTTCCCTTCTACCATCCCGGCTTCCAGCCGCTCGATTTCATCCGCCACGATGCGGTTGCCGATGGCCCCCCGCACTACTTGCAGGGACTGGATGATAGGGAGCCCGCTTTTGATCAAAACCGAAAGCATGTGCGAAAAGCGGCTCATCGCCACTTTTAGAAAAAGCGGCCCCAGAATCGGCAGTCTGAGCTTCCGTTCGTCGGCCCAGGCCTCCCCTTTGTCGGTCGCCAACCAACGCTTGAAAAAGTACCCAGCAAAGAACAAAGGGGGAATGAGGTAATACCAATAGCTGCGAATAAATACGGAGAGACCCATCAAGATTCGCGTGGGCAAAGGCAGTTCGGTGTTGAACCGGGAAAAAAGAAAGGCGAACTTGGGAAAAACAAAAGCCACTAAAATGACAAAAGCGGCTGCCAAGGCTATGACTACCAGCATCGGGTAGCGCAATGCGTCTTTCAAATCTTCTTTTGTCTTCATTTCCCGTTCCATAAACTCCGCCAACCGGTCCAGCACCTGGTCGAAATGCCCCGTCGCTTCCCCCGTTTTTATCGAGGAGACGAACAGTTTGCCGAAAACTTTTTCCTGCCGCAAAAAGGCTTCCGCCAAAGTGACCCCCGCTTCCAAATCGGAGCGAGCCTGCTCGATGGCCAGTCGCAACTGGGGGTGATCGGCTTGGGCGGACAAAACTGCCAAGGCGCGCAGAATCGGAATGCCGGCGCGGTAAAGCGTGGAAAGCTGGCGGGTGAAGATAATCAGTTCGGAAAGGGGCACCCGGCGGCTCCCCCAGTGGAGGGCTTGCAAAATGCCTTCCTCCTTGCGTTCCACCGCAAGGGGGATGTATCCCATACGGTCCAGTCGCAAGGAGACTTCCGAGGCGGTTTCGGCTTGCATCGTGCCGGACAAAGAGATACCCGTCCGGTCCACGGCGCGGTAATTAAATTCCGGTAACATATAGCAATCGTCTCATTTATCTTTTAGCAAGCTCCCTACCAAGCTCACGTCTTTCAATCCCTACTCGTCCTTCGAGTTCAATGAAAACCAGCCCTTAACGTAAAACAGGGCTTCGCGGTTTCCGCCTTATACGGAAACCAGTTCTCCTTTCGGTATATCGGCAAAATCCCCGGCCGAGGTGACCCGCAAGACCTCTTCCACGGTCGTCAACCCGGCCAAAACCTTTTCCGCCCCGTCCTGCCGCAAAAGCTTCATCCCCTGCTTGCGGGCTTCCGCCAAAATGGCGGCCGTGGAAGCCCGCGCGGCCACCAGCTCCCGGATGGAATCGTTCACCACCAGCATTTCAAAAAGCCCCAGCCGGCCGGAAAAACCGCTCTGCTTGCACTCCCGGCAGCCGGCCCCCCGGAAAAATTCCGCCTTCGGGTTGTCAATCCAAAGCTCTTTGCGCAACGTTTCCGGCACCCTCACTTTTTCCCGGCAGGCCGGGCAAATCTGCCGCACCAGCCGCTGGGCCACGACGGTTACGAGCGAAGCCGCGAGCAGATACGCCTCCACCCCCATATCTAAAAGCCGGGCGACGGTGGAAGGGGCGTCGTTGGCGTGCAGAGTGGAGAACACCAGATGCCCGGTCAAGGCGGAGCGTACGGCTATTTCCGCCGTCTCCCGGTCCCGGATTTCTCCTACCATGATGATGTCCGGATCCTGGCGCAAAATGGAACGAAGCGCATTGGCGAAAAAAAGCCCGGCCTTCTCGTTGGTTTGCACTTGGGAAATAAAGGGGATGTGGTATTCCACCGGGTCTTCCACTGTGATGATATTTTTCTCGACGGAGTTCAGTTCCCGCAGAATCCCATAGAGGGTCGAGGTTTTGCCGCTGCCGGTCGGGCCGGTCACCAAAATGAACCCCTCCGGCTTTTTCATCGCCGCTCGCAGCCGCTCCAGTTGGGAAGAAGACATGCCGGCTTTTTCCAAATGGATCGCCAAACTCGATTTGTCTAAAATCCTAAGAACGATTTTTTCCCCAAAAATGGTCGGAAGTGTGGAGACGCGGAAATCCACCTCGTGCTTTTCCACCCGGTAGGTGAAGCGGCCGTCTTGGGGTAACCGCTTTTCGGAGACATCCATGTTGGCCATGATTTTGATGCGCGAGACGATGGCGGGCGCCAAATCCTTGGGGGGATTGGCCGCTTCCCGCATCAGTCCGTGAATCCGGAAACGCACCCGCAGCTGGGTCTCCTCCGGCTCGATGTGTATGTCGGAGGCCGAATCCCTGATCCCCTGCGTTAAAAGCAGATTGACGAGCCGTATGATGGGAGCGTCGTCGGCCGCTTCAGCCACTTCCCCCGCGCTTTTGGAAACCTCCGCCAGTTCTTTGCTGAAATCATCCCCTGAAAAACCCATTTCCCGGACCACTTCCGCCACCGAATCCTGGACGGTATAGTAGTCCGAAATCGCTTTTTGAATCTGCGAAGGAGCGGCGATCACCCGGTTTACCTCCAGACCGGTGTGATATTTTAGTTCCTCGACGGCAATCAAATCCAATGGATCAACCATGGCGATGGTGAGCGCACTCCCCAACTGCAGAATGGGAATCAGCCGGTGCTTTTTGGCCAGCTCCACCGGCACCCGGCGAATCACCTCCGGGGCGATGACCAGGTTGTCCACGTTGACTTTGGGGATGGAGAGTTTCTCGGAAATGACCGACAAAAAATCATCCTCCGTGATGATTTCCTGGCGGATTAAAATGTCGCCGACCCGTTCCCCGGTCTTCTTTTGTATTTTAAGCGCCTCTTCCAACTGCTTCTGGGTGACTAACTTTTTCTCCAGAAACAGCTCGCCGATGCGCTTCTTGCTTTCCATCTGGATGTACCTATCCCCCTAATCCCTTATCGGCAAAAAAGATAAGATTAACAGGCCGCCTGCTTCAAGAAAACGAATGCGCTTGGCAGCAGGAAAACGCAAAAGCCGTTTTTGTGGGGTGATTCTAAGAAAGGGTAATCAACGCCCGGCGTTGGCCGAATCGAGCCGGGCTCCGTAATGCTTTTGGTAGTACTGCTGGTACTCCCCGGATTTCACCTTCTGCCACCACGAGCGTTTGTTGACGTACCAGTCGATGGTGAAATCGAGCGCTTGCTCAAGCGATTGGCCCACTTTCCAGCCCAGTTCCCGCTGTAATTTGGAAGCATCCAAGGCATACCGCCGGTCGTGTCCGGGGCGGTCGGCGACGTGGGTGATTAGCGACTCCGGCTTTTTCAGCCGCGCCAAAATCCGGCGGGTGATCTCCAGATTGGTGAGCTCGTTGCTGCCGCCAACGTTGTAAATTTCCCCCGCTTTCCCCTCGAAAAGCATTTTCTCGATGGCTCGGCAATGGTCGACGACGAAAAGCCAATCCCGGATGTATAGCCCGTCGCCGTAGACGGGAAGCGGTTTGTCCTCCATGGCGTTGGTGACAAAAAGGGGAATCAGCTTTTCTGGAAATTGATACGGGCCAAAATTGTTCGTGCAGCGATCCACCACCACTGGCAACCCAAAGGATTTGAAATAGGCTAAGGCCAATAAATCGGAGGAGGCCTTGGAGGCGGAATAGGGCGAAGTCGGGTTCAGCGGGGAGCTTTCAGAAAATTTGCCCGAGACGGTGCTGCCGTACACTTCATCGGTGGAAATATGCACAAACCGCTCCACTTTGTGCCGCAGGGCCAAATCCAGCAAATTTCCCGTGCCGTAAACGTTGGTCTCGACGAACACGAGCGGGGAATACAAGCTGCGGTCCACGTGCGATTCAGCGGCAAAGTGAACGATTCCCCCAATCTCCTCCTTGAAAACCGCCTCCAATTCGGCCCGCACGGCAACGTCTCCCCGGACAAAGCGGTAGCGCGGATCGTTTTCCACGTCGGCCAAATTTTCCAGATTGCCGGCGTACGTCAGCTTGTCAAAGTTGATGATTACAACGTCCGGGCGGGCGGAAAGCAAGTGCCGGATGAAATTGGAGCCGATGAAACCGGCCCCGCCGGTGACCAAAACCTTCATCCGTCTTTCCGGCCCCAGTCATACGGGATGTCGTTTTTATATGGGTCCACCCGGTACTCGTCCGGGTTTTTATAGTGGTACACCTCGGTGGGGCAGTTGATGATGATGGTCTCCTCGGTGGAAATCCCCTTGAAGCCGTGGTAAACCAAAGCCGGAATTTGCAAAAGCTTGGGATTGTGCTCCCCCAGGAAAAACTCGTTTATCTCCCCCTTGGTGGCCGAGCCCTCGCGGGAGTCGTAGAGCACGATTTTCGCCATCCCCTTCACGACGGCAAAGTTATCGATTTGCTTTGCGTGGTAATGCCACCCCTTCACCACCCCCGGATAAACGCAGGTCATATAAAGCTGGCCAAATGTGATGAAAACTTCCTCATCGGAGCGGAGGATTTCCATCAAGCGCCCCCGCTCGTCGGGGATTACCTTAAGTTCTTTTAAACGGACGCCGGCTATCATCGGTTTGGCCCCAAAAGCGGGGAAAAAGAAATATCCAAACCGCTGCAATAAAAGTCAAGCTTGAGAGCGAACGAAGGGGCTATTGCCCGTTGGAGAGCTGGAGGTTGTATTCTTTGAGTTTCAGCCGCAGAGTCGATTCCGGAATCTTGAGGAGCTCGGCAGCCCGCTTTTTCACTCCGCCGGACTCAAGGAGGGCTCGCTGGATGTGTTTCTTTTCCGCCTCGGCGATAAACTCATAGAGCGAGAATGCGGCAGGATGGCCGGCGTTGAATTTTTCATCCGGGCCGAAGAACTTGGCGGAAAGCAGTTCGGGGGCGACCAAGCCCCCCTCGTCGGCCAGAACCGCCAGCTTGCGCACTTCGTTTTCCAGTTCCCGGACATTGCCGGGCCATTCGTAGGCACACAAAAGCCCGAAGGCGGCGGGATTGAAACGCAGTTTTTTTCCGCTGGCGTACTTTTCGGCAAAACGCTCCAGAAGCAGCGGAACATCCTCCTTCCGCTCCCGCAGGGACGGCAATTTAAGCGTAAAGGCGGAAAGCCGGTAGAACAAATCCTGCCGGAAATGGCCGGTTTCTGTCAGGGCCTTCAAATCCTTGTTTCCGGCCGAAATCAAGCGGACGTTTACCTTGCGCGGACGGGTTTCTCCCAACCGTACCACTTCCTTTTCTTCTAATACGCGCAAAAGCTTGGTCTGCACGGAAAGCGGGATTTCGCTCACCTCGTCCAGAAAAAAGGTGCCGCCGTCCGCTTCCTCAAAAAGTCCCGGTTTGTCCCGGTCGGCGCCGGTGAAGGCGCCCCGGCGATGGCCGAAAAGTTCGGATTCCAAAAGCGTTTCCGGAAGCGCGGCGCAGTTGACGGAAACGAAGCGGTGCTCCTTCCGGTTGGACTGGAAATGAATGGTTTTGGCCAAAAGATCTTTTCCCACGCCGGTCTCTCCCAAAAGCAAAATGGAGAGGTCGGAATCCTTGACCCGTGCGGCCGCTTCTATGGTTGCCAAAAGGAGGGGGGAACGGGTGATGATGTTGGGGAACGCGCACTTTTCTTCCAACGTGGCCAAAAGCCGCTCGTTTTCCCGGGCCAGATTCTTCTTGGTCAAATGCGAAAGCTCCAGGGCAAAATGGGAAGCGGCGGCCGCGGCGAGGTTTAGCTCTTCCTGGGAAAAAGGCCGGCCCTGTTTGGAAAGATACAAAACTCCCGACCGCTCCCCTTCCACCAAAAGTGGCAGGGTTAAAGAAGAGATGAGGTTTTCATCGGAGAGCATCAAGAGCTGCGGTCCGGCGGCCTCGTCACCATTGGCGCCGAAAAACGACTCCGGCAGCTCTCCCATGGAAGCTGCCAGTTCCTTGCGCCCGTTGGCAAAACTGTACAGCGCGGCGGCTTGGGCCTGCATCTCCCGGGCCAACAAAAGAAGCTTGGCTTCCAGGGACTCGGCCCGGCTCAAATTCAAAAACAAAGCATACCGGTTTTCCGGCGAGTAGGCAAAGGAAACCTTGCTTTCCGCCAGCCGTGAGGCCAGCGAAAACCGCCTGACGCGTTCCCCCTCCGAAAGCCGTAAAACAGGTTCGGAGCGTTCCAAGACTTCCAAAAGTTTCTCCAAAAGCAAAATCCGCCCCCCCTCCAAAAGTTTTTCTGCGGTCCGGAAAAGCGGAGCGGTGAATACCGGCACTGATTTCATGGAAGCCAAAACGGCGGCAGCTTCCTCGAGGTACTGCTGCGCCCGGTCCGAATCGGCCGTGGGCAAAAGCCAAACGGCGGCTAATTTCACCCGAACTTCCTCCACCGGAAGGGAGACGGAAGGCAAGAAAGAAAACGCTTGCTCCAGAGCGGCGCTCGCCTTTTCCGGCTGGGCACTTTCCATCCAAGCCTCGGCCAAAACCCTTAGGCAGGCCAGAATCTCCTCTTTTTCCGAAAGCACCTGCGCCAGCTTTAGTGCTTCGTCGGCGCGGCGAGCGGCCTCGGCAGGTTGTCCCTGGTCCAAGAACAGTTCCGCCCAGCGACGCTGGACTTGGGTTACGAGACCGGAATGCGGTGCCAAATTCTGGGCGATTGCCAATGCCTCCTGATATTCCCTTTCCGCCTTGCCCCAATCCTTATGCCAGAAAAATGCCTCCCCGCGGTATTCGTGATAAATGGCCTCTTCCCGGCGCAGGTCCTCGATCCGGATTATCTCCCACGCCGAGGAGAACTCCCGTTCCATTTCCCCCCGCCGTCCCTGATGGGCGTAGAGGTACGCCAGCGACAGATGGTTGCGCGCCTGACTGGCCCGCGCATTGATTACCCGGTTTACCAGCAAAGCCAATTGCAGCGATTTTTCCGCTTCCTCCCAGCGGCCGGCCAAAAACTGCACCCGGCCCAGATTTCCCCACGCCCGCCCCTCGCCGGCGCTGTCGGCCGCGGCGCGGGCGGATTCCAAACTCTCCAGCAAATACTCCTCCGCCGTCTTCAAGTCGGAACGGATGAAAGCCAGCCGGGCCAGCTCGCTGTAGGTCTGGGCTATTCCTTTTTGGTCGGCAGCCCGGCGATAGTTGGACAACGCGTCGGAATGCGATTTTTCTGCCTCCCGAAGCTCCCCCGTCAAAGCGAAAAGCAAACCCAAAAGATAGAGGGACTCGGCCGCGCCGGTATGGTTGGCGGTCAATCGAAAGCCGGCATACGCCTGACGGGCTTTGCCGATCGCATCTGCGTAGGCGTTCTCCCGGTGGAGAATCCAGGCCCACAAAAGCGCTGATTCAGCTTCTTCCTCCGGAGGGCGGAAGGGGAGAACGTGCTCTTCTTGAGCCAAGAGGGCGGCCCGGGCTTCGGCCACCCTTCCCGCTTCCAAGAACTGCCGGGTCTCGATGAAAGCCCGCCAGCTTTCCTGCGTTTCGGCCAGTTTCATAACTCCTACTCGGTGAAAATGTACGAGTTTTTGGCGCGCGTCTTATTGCTTCCCGAAGAAGATTCGCTTCGCAGGTCGATTCGAACGAGAGTCGGCTGCGTTTGCTCCTTGGTATACCAAACGGCAAACAAAACGTAATCCGTGGTGACAACTATAACTTCTACTCTATACGCATGCTTCAAGAAATCCCAGGGATGTTCGTCGGAATTACTTGTGGGGGAATAGGCGGTGGCGGCAAAGACCGGGAATGAACCAAATAAAAGAGAAGCCAAAAGCAAAAAACTCAAGAGAACTACGCACCACCGCATCATTTTTTTCATATCTCCTCCCTCTGCATTCACAGAGTCCACAGGCAGACACCAGCGGCCGCCCGGCGGCGACTTTCATTGGGGAATGCCGGGCTTGCAACAATAATACGCAAGTTCTGCGAAACTTGTCAAGAATTTTTGCGCCCGGACGGCGACTTTTTCAAATACTTTTCAGTTTGTGAAAAATTTCCCATTTGGCGGCGGGCTGGCGGCAAACTTTTGGAACTCTAACTAAATGGGAATCGTAAAGATAGGTGACTTTACGGAACGATTGTATATATTCCGTCCGAAGAAAACAAGGAGGTTTTGGTGCGAAACAAACTGGCAGCTTTTCTTTCCTTCGCCGCAATTTTTGCCTTTTTTTCAATGGCTTCCGCCACGCGGCTGGCGGGCGGGGAGCATTTTTCATTAAAAGCGGACAGCGTGGTGGATGATGATTTGGTTTTAGCTGTCAAAGAGGCCACCCTTTCCGGCCTCATAACGGGGGATTTGCTCTTTGCCGGAAGCGGACTTACGCTGGCCGGGCCGGTCGAGGGGAACGTATGGGCTGCCGGTCAACATCTAACGTTCAAAGGCCCGGTCAAAGGGTCCGCGCGGGCCTTTTGCTCCGATTTGACCGTGGAGGGGCAGGTGGGGCGGAACCTCGTGGCCTTCTGCGGCACCGCCCGGCTGCCCGAGGGTGCTATGGTTGAAAAGGACATCCACATTTTCAGCGGCAACCTGATGGTGGGGGGAAGAATAAACGGCAGTTTAAATTTCTACGGTGGGGAACTGGTCATAGCCGGCACCATTGGCAAAGGGGCCAAAATAAAGGCGGATAAGGTTACCCTAACCTCCACCGCCCGTATTGAAGGGGACTTTATCTATACGAGCAAAAAGGAGGCGAACATCGAGGAAGGAGCCGTAATCACCGGCCAAACAACTCACAACCTTCCCAAAAAGACGGATGGAAAGCCCTTTTCCGGATGGAGTGTCTTTTGGTGGCTGGTATGGCGTACCAGCGAGCTGTTGACCGGATTCCTTTTGATTGCCCTGTTTCAAAAGCAAATGACCGCTCTCAAATTGACGGTTTCCGATTCTTTTCTGAAAACGCTTGGAATCGGACTGTTAAGTTTTGTCGTGATTCCCGTAGTGGCTTTGCTTTTTGCCGTCATCGTTATCGGCCTTCCCCTCACGCTGGCTCTGACCGCCTTCTATCTGGTGGCTTTGGTTCTGGCCTGCAATTTCACGGGCCTCCCCTTGGGGGAAGGAATTCTGCGGCTTTTCAAGAAAGTAGGACCCGTTTCCCCTTACGCCTCAATGACTGTTGGGATATTGGTCATTCAGCTTCTGGAGGAAGTCCCCTATTTTGGGATGCTGGTGCTTTTGGCCACGGCCTGGATAGGGATGGGGGCTGTCATTCTGGGCAGCTGCCGTCTTTCCCAGCAGTTGCCTGGTCAGGCCGGCACATAGAGGGAAACCACGAGAGCTCCCCGGCAGGATTTATTTGATTAAAACCATCCGCCGGGTCAAAACCCGGTTCTCCCACCGAAGGCGGTAGAAATACACGCCGGAAGAGAGCGTGCGTCCCCCCTCATCCCGGCCGTCCCAGACGACGGAATGTTCCCCGCCGGGAATATTTCCTAAAACAAGCGTTCTAATCTTTTGCCCGAGGACATTATGGACGGCCAGTTCCACGGCCGCGGGCTGCCCCAGCCGAAAGCGGATCTCGGTGGATGGGTTGAACGGATTGGGAAAGTTTTGTTCCAAGGAAAACGGTAAGGGTCGATTCTCCTCGGCCTTCGAGACCGCATAGGAGGCCCGCAGCATCCAATCGTTAAAAACCCAGTTCTTCCATCCCCCGGCACCGGTGTAAAAGAACGAACGACCGTCCGGAAGGGCGCCATCCGCCCCAATGCCCGGTTGCCCGGGTGAAGAAGCCGTCCATTGAACCACCAGAAAAAAGTCCCCCTTTTCAATCACTGGGCGCTCGCCGGAAGGCAACTCGAAATGAACCCAACCGGTTCCCGTTTCTTCCAACCCTGCCTTCCACGGACCGGAAAGCAACCGCCCCGGTAATCCCCCGGAATCAGACCAGACGGAGAAGTAAAACCGGGCCGTGTCGTTTACGAACGCCCGGAGCGTTTGAATTTGCGCCGGATAGACCCCCGGCGTCAAACGAATTGCAAAGCGGTTGTCGTCGAAATGATAATCGGCTACAAAGAAATCCTCCGCCGAACCGTCGTCATATTTAATCTGGCGGCCGGGGTAAACGGGAAGTTCAAACGGCGCTGCCGCTCCTTGGGCCGGCGCAAGCGTTGAGTTAGGGGCGGTTGCTCCGTCTTGGGTTTCAAGGTAATACCGCACGGTCGAACCGGCGGTAAGCTTCGGCAACCGCGCCTCGAACATTTCTCCTTGGCCAACCATAGGAATGGAGTTCCAAGCCCCCCCGTTGACGGCGTAATGAAGGATTGCTTCTGAAATGCCGGAAAAATCGAAAAGTTTGGCGCCCAGCACCAGCCCGTCATCGGCAAAGGCGGCATCGGGCGGCGCATGGGTGAGCTGCGGAGGAATTTCATCCCGCCCATAGTAACGGACAAAGGCACGCACGGTAAAATCACTGCCGTTCATTTCGCTCCAGCCGCCGCCGGGCGGGGCGTAGCTGGAATGTCCACTGCCGCCGTCGTCGTCGCCGGTAATGTAGGGGGCCCCGCCGGCCACGAGTTCAAAGGCCACGTGAAACTCGCCATCCCCCGCGTCAACCGGGGTCGGCAAATAAATGACTTGCTGGGTTAAATCCCCTCCCAGTTCAGCGGCAAAGGGGGAAATCAAGTCCTGCGACGGCAGTCCTCCTTCGCTTTTGAAAACATGCACCCGCACGCTTCCGCCGCCGCCCGCGGAAAAAACCGAAAAGGCCGTTACGCTGCAGCTTTGCAACGGGGAAAAACGCACCGCCCACAAAGACCCGCTCACTGCCGATTGGGGAAAATAGATGGCCGGGCCGGAATCGTACCCCAAAAAACTCTGTTCGGATGAATTGGTGGGCACCAGCGAAATGGATGAAACCAACCCGGTCGCCGTCCGGTTGGGCATCCGATCAATCGATATGCCCTTCCATTCCCCGGCGGCAAGACAAGGAAGGAGTACAAACAACCCAAGGAATAACATCCGTGCGACTTTCATATTTCTTAAAACCGGCAATGCCTGTGCCGCCGGCAATCTCTGGTGAATTGTCCCTAAAAGCATATCCGTCTTATAGCCGCAAGTCCAACGCCGGCTTAAGGTAAGAAGATGCCAAGAAAAGTGCAACCGCCGCTTTGACAGGGTAAATTTTGGGCTTTTCACTATGCTTGGGCCTGCACACTTTCACATCCGATTTGCGCTCTTTGCAGAATCGGGGCTATATTGATTTGAATGGACCTGGGCCTGAAGGATAAACCCGTTTTGGTGGCCGCCGCCAGTTCCGGCATCGGCCTGGCCACCGCCCAGCTGTTTTTGACCGAAGGAGCCAAGGTCTCCGTTTGTTCTCACAATCCTGAAAAGCTCGCCTCAGCGGTTGAAATCTTAGACCAAAAAACCGGCCGCCGCCCCCTCTCTTTTGAGTGCGATTTGACTAAGGAAAGCGACATCGAAAAATGGGTGAAGGAAACGGAAAAAAACTACGGCCCCGTCCAAGTTTTGGTGACCAATACCGGCGGCCCGCCGGCTGGAAGCTGGAACGAACTGGCACCGGAAGATTGGACGAAGGCGTATGATTTGATTCTGCGCTCAGTGATGAAACTCACCCGCCTTGTTGTTCCGCCAATGCAAAAAGCCGGCTGGGGTCGGCTCATTTTCCTTTCTTCCATCGCCGCCAAACAGTCCATTCCGCACCTCGCCTCTTCCTCTACTTTTCGGGCTGGACTTTTGGGGTACGCCAAGTCATTGGCGGCTGATTTGGGCAAGCACGGAATTACGGTCAACACCATCCTGCCGGGCTACACGCTGACGGACAGGCAAAAGGAGCTGGCGGAAAGGTCCGCGGCTCAAAGCGGAAAATCAGCGGAGGAGATTATTAAAAACTGGGAGGTCGGGATACCTTTGGAACGGACGGCCCGGCCGGAGGAAATCGCCGCCGCCGTGGTTTTTCTGGCCTCGGAAAAAGCGAGCTACATCACCGGGGCCGCCCTGCCGGTGGACGGCGGTTCAATTCGCACCATATTCTAATTTTCTGATAAAATCAATTGTGAAATGAACCCCTCCGTTCCTCAAAAATATGAAAGCCCGTTTTCCAAAAAAGCGCTGCTTCTCCTTTTTCTTTTTGCTTTGCTCTGCCGTCTTTTGTACCTCTCGCAGATTTACGACAACCCCACGTTCAAGTATCCAACCCTAGACGCCCGCTACCACGACGAATGGGCACAGGCCGTGGCCCAAGGCCGCTTGACCCAGTCCCAGGCCTTTTTCCGCGCCCCGCTCTATCCCTACCTATTAGGGGCGGTCTACTATGTTTTTGGCCACAACTACCTCGCTCCGCGCATCATGCAATATCTCCTCGGCGCGTTTGGCGTGATCCTCCTTGCTCTTTTGACCGCCCGGCTGTTTGGGAAAAAACTGGGCGTCGTTACCGGTCTCGTTTTTGCAACGTATGCCAGCGTTATCTATTTCGAAGGGGAATTGTTGCTCGACTTCCTCCTTCTCCCGCTCGATTTGCTGATTTTCATCTTTTTGTACAAAGCCAAAGAAAAACCATCCCCGCTCAACTGGACGCTGGCCGGTCTTTGGCTCGGGCTTTCCGCCATAACGAGACCAAACATTTTGATTTTCGTCCCAGTCGTTTTGTTTTGGATTTGGTACTGCTTTCACAAAAGCGAAACTCTCCAACGACAGTTGAAATTCATCGCCTTGTTTCTGGCGGGGGTTTTCCTGCCGATTCTGCCGGTGGCCACTCACAACTATCGGGCGGAAAAACCGATGGTCTTGATTGCTTCGCAGGGGGGAATAAATTTTTACATCGGCAACAATCCGGCGGCCAACGGCTATACCTCGATGATGCCCGGGCGCTTGCAGACCAACTGGGAGCTGGCGGATATCCGCGCCATGGCCAAAGCGGAAACCGGAAAGGAACTCTCCTCGGCCGAGCTGTCCGATTTCTGGTATGGAAAGGGGTTGGAGTTTTGGAAAGAACAGCCGGTTGCCGCCTTAACACTGCTTTTGAAAAAGATCTACCTCTTTTTCACCAGCTTTGAAATATCCAACAATCAAGACATCTATCTTTTCTGGAAAAACTCGTCGCTCATTCGATTCCTTCCCGTCGGTTTCTGGCTCATCGGCCCGCTGGGGCTTTTGGGCGTTGTTTTTTCCTTTGTGAACTGCAAGGCCCGATTGTTGTCCGCCTTCGTCCTGATATACAGCTTCTCCGTCATTCTGTTCTTCGTTAACGCCCGCTTCCGCCTGCCGGTCCTGCCGTTTTTGACTTTATTTGCGGTATATGCCGTCTTCGAATTGTGGAAACGGTTTCGCAACAAACAGAACCTGTTGCCCTTCGTGGCGGCCTTAGGGTTTTTTTCATTCTTTGTGAATTCGAACTTCTACGGTTTTACAAAGAATCCCAAGCCGGCCGGTCTCTTCCGCCTTGGCAACGTTTATATGGAGCAGGGGAACTGGGCAGAAGCTCGGCAGTTGTTTCACCAGACCGTTCAACTGGATCCCCAATTCAAGTATGCCCACCTGAACTTGGGCGTGGTGGCGTTGAAACAGGGGGATTTGAAAACGGCTGAAGAGGAGTTCAAGAAGGAACTAAAAATTGACCCCCAATCCGAAAAAGCCGCCGCCAACCTCTCCCTTATTCAACGATTGCGAGGTTTCCCCCGGCTGGCAATCTATTGGGCCGAAAAATCGGCTGCCGCCAAGCCGTATTTTCAGGATGCCTATCTGAACTGGGCTTTGGCCTATCGCTCCCTGCAAATGCCGGACAGCGCCCTTTCGGTACTCGAACAGGGAGAAAAGAACTGCAAGAGCTTTCTTTTAGGGCGGTTTCTAAAGGCCTCGTTCCTGCTGGAAGCCAGGCGCTACGCCGCCGCCGAGCCGCTTCTTTTGGCCCTCTTGGACAGTTTGAAGAACTACCAACCCTCCTACGACCAAGGGCTCTTTTTTATCTCCTCGCGGGAATTCGGCGAGAACGTCTCCGAGCTGAAATCCCGAATGTTCTATCTTTTGGGACGCAGTCGTGGGGAGCAGAACGATTTTCCCCGCGCCATCGGCTATTTCCACGAGGCCCTGGCGGAAAATCCGAGGAATGCAGATGCCGCCGCCGACTTGGGAACGGCTTTGGATTTCACCGGCCGCCCGGCAGAAGCCCTCCCCTATTTTGAGAAAGCCCTAGCCCAAAAGCCGGATAATTTCGCCCTCTATTACAACTATGGAACGGCCTTGGCCAAGCTGAACGATTTGCCGAAGGCTCGCGCGGCCTTTCGCCGCTCGGTGGAGCTGAACCCGAATTTTCCCCCGGCCCGGCAAAAGCTGGCAATAGTGGAAGCGCTTTTGAACGCCCGCCCATAAAAAAACCCCGCCAAAGCGGGGTCTTTTTAAAACGGCGCCGGTTTACGGTGGGCCGATGAACCAATTCAGCATCTTTTGCATCACCAAAACGGCCTGCGCCTCCTGGATGCCGTACAAAGGAAAACCGAAGTAGGATGTTTTAAAGAAGGTGCGGTCCGAGCGTAAGGCCACCACCTTGCCGTGCAGATGGGAGGTGTCCGCCACCCCCACCGGCGAGCGGAAAAGATACAAAAACTCGCTCTTCGGCCCCCGCACAAAGTAATTCACCCCCGGCATCTGGCGGTAGCGGGAGGTATCCTTGCGCCCCGCCCCCACCGTATAGCGCAAAACCACGGCTGTGTCGATGTCCAAGGGCGGAAATCCTTCCCCAATCGCCACGTTGCTCGGGTCGGCCCCCACAAACTCCTCGCGGCTCATGCTGTCCAGCCCCGCCACGGTTGAGGCATGCGCGTTGAAAAACATCTTTTCCGCGCCAAAGTTAAAGTACCCCACGCCGTTCACGGTATTGTTACGATCGTAAAAGACCTCCAGGGGAACTCCCACGCCGGTAAAGTTAATGGACAAATCGGACAAATCCTCCCGTCCAATCCCCCAGACGCTGCCGCCGGCGTCCATATAGGCCTTCAGCATGGAGGTGAAATTGGTGTTCTGGGTGGGAAAGGTCTTCTCCTTGTGGAAAATGACCAGCTTATAGCGGGCCAAAAGCGATTCCGCAAGCGGCATCGGCGGAATGGTGGAATTGAAGTTGGGGTCCGATTTCTCGCTGAAAAATTTGACATCCTGGGCCGAGTCGATCCGAGTTCCGTACCCCGCGTCCCGGATGAGCTTCAAATAGTAATTCTGGACCAAACTCGATTCCTGGGGCGGCGTGGAACCGTCCGGGATCAGCCCGTACGGGGGGACGTTGTTTTGAAAAGCCCCGCCGCCGCTGGTCGTGGACTTGCTTACCAGCAAAATATCCCGGTCAAAGCGGGGATGAAAGACCCGGAAGTTGTTGATAGCCGCGGAAGCTAAAGGTGCCACTACCCCCGCATCGTCCCGCGCTCGCACCCGGAAATGATAGATTCCGGGGCGGAAATTGGTGAGTGTGTCGAACCCTCTAAGCCCAAAAAAAGTGACCGAGCGGCCGCGGATAAAGGTCTGCCGACTCGGGCTCTGGCCGGACCCAAGCCCCGGCCAGCGGACGGGATAGGTGCTGCTGGCCCAGAGCCGGTTGGTATCAGCAAAGGCCGTCTGGGTGGAGGCAAAGGGGCCGAAGAGTTCCCAGAAATAGTCGAACTCCGGCTGTTCCTGGTTGGGATAATCGGCAGAATCGGAGCCGAAATAGTTAATGGTGATGCCGCAGTGCCCCACCTCCATAAAGGCACTCGTGTCGTAGGTGTTAAAATCCAGCGAATAAAAAGTCGGCACGAGCCCCTGATTGGCCACCGGGGATTTGTTGCAGGTGCCGATCGACTCAAAATGGGTTCTGGGGGGCCGGTTTTTCCGGCCGAAATACCGCCAGGCAATGCAGTTCGGATTGGCATTAAAAATGCCGTTAAACAAAGAGGAATTCACATCGTTGGGCAGCGTATCGCTGGAAAGCGCCCCCCGGTCGTCCCGCGCCCGCACAAAAATCACGGTATTGCGGGTAACCGTGTCACTGGCGAGGCGGCTGTTGGTCGGCAACGCAATCACCGCTGTCTGGCCGTTGCTGTCAATATTGTCTACAATCCTCCAGTGCCAAATGGTATCATTGTCCACAGGATGGGCGGCCAGAAACGCCTTCACCACCGAATCCTCCTTCTCCGGCGGGGAAAAGGTTATCCGCACCACCGAGTCGGGCACCAGGGCATACTGGAACTCCGTGATGTAGCCGTCCCGGTCCAGGGCAAACCAAAAAAACTGGTCCGGCTTGGTGAAAACCGTCCCGGCCACCGGCACAGTGGAAAAGAATACCCTCGGGGCGGTGTTTTCATGGGCCACTCCCTTTCTTTTTAGCGTGCATCCCGCCGACAAAAGCAGGCCCAAAAATCCGATCCAAATAAAAGCGTGCGCGACCCTCTTCATTCCAGTAAACTTCTCCTTTTTCTGCATTTAGAACGTGAAGGAAACACTCCAGCGGTGAAAGGAACCCAAGTCGTGGGCGTCCTGAAAGGCGTAGTCGGCGGTCAGATTGAAACGCTGCACCGGCAATTTGAAGCCGGCCCCGGCCGCCATCCCCACGCCGGTGGTAAACTTGCGGGTGTCCTCCGTCAGCACTTCCTGGGCGTCGGTATCCTGGCGGATGTTGACCCCGAAGCGCAAGGCCACTTTTTCGGAATACCAGTACTCCAGCCCGGTGTTGAATTTTTCCAAATTGTCGGCCGGATGGCTGCCTTCAAAGGCCAAAGTCGTGCGGTGGCGCGAGGACTGGACGACGTCGATGGCCGTCCCGAAGTGAAAATCGATGGGCAGGGGAAAATCCTTGAACCCCTCGTCGCTGGGCCCAAAGCGGAAATTCGGCCCGAAATTGGAAATCCGCATGGCAATCCGGAAGTTCCGGAAACCGGTTTCGTACAAAGTTCCCACATCCGCCGCCCAGCCGGAGGCCTCCCGGTCGTCCAGCGACTCGACGATGAACTTGCCGGTTACGCCGAAGGAAAAATGGTCCGTCAAATAACGGGCGAACGTGACCCCCAAAGCCAAGTCCTGGGCCTTGGTCACCTCCCCCGTTCCCGAGGGGAAGTTATAGCTCGTTACCGGAATGTCGCCGCTTTGAAAATCGTACACGGAAACGGCCAAAACCCCTCCCAGCTTTCGAACGGGCAAAGCCAATGCGGCGAATTCATAATGGATGCCGGCCGGGTAATCGATGTGGGTAAAGGCCACTTGCCGGCGGGGTACGGCGGCCAGCCCGGCGGCGTTGTAGTACACCCCGTACACGTCGCCGACCACCGCCGTAAAAGCGTTCCCCATGGCCGAGGCGCGGGCCGAAACCCCGATCTCCAAAAACTGCAGTCCGGCCGTGCCGACTTTGGCCTGCCCCCAGGCGGAAGCGCCACCCAGAAGAAATCCGAGTACCAACCATAGCGAAATTTTTTTCATATGCACCGTCCGCTTTCCTTTGCGCTCATTTAAGAATGACGATTTTCCCGACATGGGTGCTTTTGAGCCCGTCTTCGGTCCAAACCCCCTGGCTGGACTGCACCGTGTAAAGATACAGCCCGGCGGTCACGGCTTGGGCGTTGCGGGTCAGCAAATTCCACGATTCGTACCCCGCGTCGGAGGCGTTGGGGTTCTTGTCGTGCCGGATTTCCTGCACCAAATCTCCGTCGAGGGTGTAGATACGGATGACGCATTTTGCCGGCAGGTTGATGAAATTCAGCATGCGGTGCAGTTCCCTGGCGGCCTGATCCCGCACCTCGTTGTTGGGGTTTTCAAAGTGGCTGTAATCGTGGTCCACCCGGTAGGGGTTGGGATACACGGAAATTTTAAAGGTGTCGCTCGGTGCGAAATAAAACAGGCTGTCCACCGGATTCCCTCCCGGGCCGCAGGCATCGCAGAAACGAATGGATATGGCCCGTCGGCTCGTGTCCGGGCTGCAGCGGGAAGGATCAGGGGCGGGGTTGTCCGCAGCGTTGAATTTATCCGGATCGATGGCCCGAACGTTGCAAGTGTCCCACAGCCCGGCGTAGGTTGTCTGGATGGCGGAGTAGTTCATTACGGCGGAAGGTACGGTCCGCCAAGTCCCGCCGGCCAAATCATAGGCAAAAACGGCATAGCTGTAACGGCGGGACTCCTCGTTGGGCAAAGGATAGACAAGCTGGGCAGCGGAGGTGGGGGTAGTCTCGAGCGGCTCCAGTTGATTGGTCGGCGTCAACACGCCGAAATCAAACGGCGTCAAGGCCAGATACACCGGCTGGCCCGGATAAAGCCCCGAAATTTTGAACTGGTACCAATAGGAGCTGTCGTTATCCGGGTCGGTCACGGCCGGATAGAGCTTGGCCTGCGAAAGCCCAAGGTTGTAATCCACGGGCGCAAAGTAAAACATGGTATCGACGAATCCGCCCCCAACCACGGGGAAACGAACCCGGACAGCCGTTTTGGTCGTGTCCGGATTGCACCGGGTAACATCCACACACGGCCATTGAACGCAGGGAGTGGGGCTTCGCACGCCGGTGGGGGCCTTGAACTTATCCGGATCAATCGGATGGTTAAACGTATATCTTTTGTTCAAGGGATCGGAAATGCTGTCCACTTTGTTGTCACAGGTATCCCAATAGATGGCATATCGCTGTTGAATCTCGTCCCAACTCAAAGGCGGGTTTTCCGACGGCTGCCAGGTGGCAAAGGTGTTGGCCGTGTCTATTTTCCGGGTGTTGAGCCAATACACTTTCCAGTCCACCTTGTCGAAGGAGCCCACCACCGTCCAATACTGCCCATTGGGCGACATCTGCACCCGATACCCTTCAAAATCCTTCAACCCGGTAAAGTCGTCGACCGCCTGTTCAGTGGTTTTGCCAAACCAACGAAGCACAATCTCCCCCTGATTGGTGGTGATCTGGATAATCGGGGCGGGCGGGGGCTGCGGGCCTTTGAAATCCGGAACCCCGTCCCCGAAGCGCCGTTCCACCGAATCGGTCAAATTCGGGCCGCACTGCACGGTGTCGATAAACGTCTCGTTGTCAAAAACCCGCTGCACCCAGCGGGCGTTGGTGGCAATGGATTGAAAGTTCAAATTGTCTTGGTAGCGTGCAATTTTGTCCGGGTCGCGGAAGTTTTCGGGAACCGCGCCGAGATTGGCATTGAAGTTTGCGGGATCCCGGTGAAACCCCTGCCCGGCGATATACCCCAAGGTGATTTTCAACGTGTCGCCCGGGTCGTCCACCAGCGGCAGCAAATTGAACGGTCCGTACCCCACCACGTAGCGGGCGTCAAACCCGTCGGCGATGTCTAGGGCGGCCGACGCGTCTGAAAGCGGCGGCAGCCAGCCCGTTCCATACCCGTAGTCCGTGGAGTTGTGGTTCAGTGCGCTCCACACCTGGTCGTAATCGAACTCACCGTTGGAAAGGTAGTAGTATTTCATCGCATCCCCTTCCGGCTGTCCCAGCCCGCCGGAAAAGTTCTTGCGGCCGGGCGACTTTTGCGGGCCCCAGTCCAGCGAAACGGTGCCGTTCGGCGTCCAGTGGTTGAACGAGGTTTTCACCTGGTTTAACGGCACGGGCGCCCGCACCACTCGGATGCCGGTCACCGCCGTGGTGCTGGTCAGCCGGTAGGCATTACCACCGGGGTCTCCATCTTGGTCCTGCACGTATGCCAGATTGATGGTATCCGGGCAGATGGCCAGCCTTTCGTTGGGCACGGAAACCTTGAAGCCGGACAAGTCATCCTCGAAATAGTTGGGAGTGAATTCGTACCCCACGTCGGGATCCGCAAAGACCCCCAAGTAGACGCTGGTCAAGGGTTTGCGCCCCAGATTGACGATGCTGTAATCAATCATCACCCAATCCTGGCCCCATCCCGCCGCCCAGGAATAACTTTTCTGAATGATTTTCAGCCCCATCGGCTTAAACGGCTTTCCATCCTGTGGATCCGGGTTTTCCACAAAACCCGGGTCGGTCAGCGTGTCATACATCACGGCGATGATATCCAGGTCGGAAACGGCGCTGTCGTGGTAAAACGGGCTGTTCGGGTTTATCGAACGCTTGATGATGGCGCCGGCCTCCTCGCAGTCGGCGTGCAGCTCCCCCCGCTCGGAGTCAAAAACCCAGCCGTCCGTGCCTAAGGACAACAGGGTGTCCCCTCCCACCACCGCTCCCACCCACAAAGCCCCTTGAAAAAGATACTCCACCCGCGATCCGCCGGGAAACTCGGCGGATGAGGAAAGCCCGCCGGTGATGCAGTCCCGCAGGTTGCGGTTGGTTTGGTTGCCGAAGAAGCCGTAATTAGTGACCGTGAACCAGAGCCGGCCCACCTTGTGGGTGCATTGATCCTTGTTGGGCAGACAGGTGCCGCTGGCCTTGTAGGCCGGCAGCACGGTGGAACTCTGCGTGGTCACGTCCTTCACCATGCGGGCCGCAACCACCCCGGCCCAAAGCGTCAAAATCCCCCCCAAAACCGCTCCAAAAATCCGCCTGCGCACCATTCCGTTTCTCCTTGGAAAATCGGCCCTAAAAATCAATGGAAATACCCATCTTGATGTTCCGCCCGGTCTCAAAGTTGCGCGGGTCGTCCTGAACGGGCGTTCCCGGCAGGGCGACGTAGTATCCGGTCACGGGGTCCAACCGCACCATCTCGGTGTTCGTACGGCCGGTATTGCTGGTATTGCCGCCCCCCACGTTGGCCACGTTTTGTCGGTCAAAAAGATTGTTTATCCAAAGCTGGAAGGTATAATCCTGCCTCCAGACCCTAAACGATTTCTGAAAGCGGAAGTCCACGCGGCTGTTGGGGGGAAGCCGGAGCGAATTCCGCCGCGAAAGGTCCGTGCGGGTCGCCGGCAGGCCGGGATAAACGTTGCTGGGGGTATAGGGAAAGCCGGAGCCGTACTGCCAAATAAAGTTCATATTCCAGTTGTCCGGCATCCGGAGCCCGAAAAGCTGGGGATGGTCGCCGTTGGGAACGTTGACGTTCAAATTCACAGTAATCTGGTGGGTCTGGTCCCAGTCCAGCGGAAATTCCTGGATGTTAATCTCGTTGCCGGCCAGCCGGTCCAAAAAGTTGGAGATCTCCGAGGAGCTCTTTCCCAGCGCAATGGAGAACTGGTAATCCAGATATCCCTGGAAGTAGCTCCCCCCCACCTTGGAAAGTTCCGCCTCAAAACCGCGCGTCCGCCCGTAGTCCGTGTTGACGTATTCATCCCGGTTGTAACTGCCGTACCGGTTCACCAGCGAATTGACCAGCCCAAAATCGTCGTTGTAAAAACCGGTCAGAACGGCCCGGTAGTTGCTGGAAAGCAGAATTTCGCTGCCGAACTCGTACTTGATTTTCTTGGTGTAGTCCAAATTGAAATTCCCCACCGTCCCGAAGCCGGCCGTGACGTTGTTGGAGCGGCGGTAAAAGTTGTTCAAATTGGGGAGCTGGAAATAATGCCCGTAGTTGAAGAATAGCTTGGCCCGCTCGCTGATGGGATAGGAAAAACCCATCCGCGGGGAAATTTTGTTCTTCACCGGATCCGGCTGCTTGTCCCCCAGAATCTCCGCTGCGCGCACGGCGTTCAGGCCGGTGGACTGGAAGAAGAAATCGTAGCGCAGCGACAAATTGGCGATCAACTGCCCGTATTCCACCCGGTCGCCGAAGTACACATCCCCGATCAAGGGGCGGCGCACGTACGAATCGCGGGTTATGCCCCGGTCCGGAAATTCCTGAAAGTCTGGAATGCCAGCGTAGCGCACCTGGACGGCCTGAATGTCATTCATCATCAGCTTGGTCAAATCCAGTTGCAGCCCGGTGGAAAGATAGTGGGTGGAGACCTGCGAGTTCAGATCAAATTTGAAGGTGGTCTGGGTCACCCCGTGTTTTTGGTAAGCCGGCAGGAAACGGGTACTATTGGCGGAGGAAACGTAGGTGCCCGGCTCTACAAAGCCGTTGTTCCCCGGATCGTACAGGCCGTTCCCGTTCCGGTCGATAAAGGGCTCGCCGTCCTCCCGCACGACCGCCCCGTTGGGGGGGTCATACACGCCGTTGCCGTTCAAATCCCGGTACGGCAGCCCGACCGTATAGGGGCTGGAAGGGCCGTCGAACTGCGAGTTGAAGTTCAAGTCCTGGTTCTCCGGACAATTGCAGGTTATAAAGCGGTCAATGGCCGGGTCAAATACCCCATTTTTATCCATGTCGATGAAGGACTCCCCGAGAGTGACGTCCCCGTCCACGAATCGTTCCGGGATGTCCGTGTCCGTGCCGGTGATGTCGGCCAGTCCGGGGTCGTAGCGATCGTTGTTATTGCGGTCAATGAATGGCTCGGGCCCGTCGTAAACCCCGTTGCCGTTCAAATCCTGAAACGGGTCGCCGGCAAAACCGGTGGTGGGATTGGGCGGAGTGTAAAGCGGCCCGCCGGAGGCCGTGCTGTCTTCCACAAAAACGTCCACGAACGGCTCGCCGTCGTCCCAGCGGTCGTTGTTGTTCACGTCCGTGTAGGACTCACTTTGGTCGTCAAAGTTGAACAAATCGGGGTTTTTCCCGTGGGCCGGATTGTAGGGGTCGCCGGGCCGCTCCACATACACCTTGTCGTAGTGGGAAATCAGGGCGCGGTAAAAGGTGTTTTTGCTCAAGGTATGCTCGGCGCTCAAACTGAAGGTATTGGTCTGGTCGTTCACCACCTGGGCCGTGGCGGGGGAATAGCGGTAGCTCCACTGCAAATTCCGCCCCACAAAATTGTAGCGCAGATACTCTCCCTTCCAGTCCACGTTCAGCTTCAAAAGACCGGAGGGGCGGATGGTGAACTTCAACTGGGTGTTGTAGGTGTTCTGGCTGCGATCCGGCACTTCGAACCCCAAGACGCTGGTCGTGGCGAATTTCTTCTGGGTTAAGGATGAGGCCAGTTTGTTGTAAGAAAGATGCGTGTCGGTTTTATCCATCGCCACGGAGGCAAAATAGGCCGCCTTCCCCTCCGTATTCCACTTCAAAAACTTGGGGAAAATCCAGCCCAAAAACGGCTCCGGACCGGAAAGATTGAACTGCACCTGGTCGGAATTGAAGGAGTATTTGTTGAACGTGGGGGAAGCGAACCGGTCGGTAAAGTACTCCACGTGGAAGCGGGTCCGGTCCGTGGAGCCCTCCTTGGTGGAGATGGAAACCACTCCGGACGTGGCATTGCCGTACTCGGCACCAAACCCGCCCTTGATGAGCGTGAACTCCTGAATGCTGTTGGTCCCCACGCTCATGTTGGAGGAGTTTTCCGCCCCCAAATTGGAAGAGCCCGTCAAAATGTTGCGCACCTCCACGCCGTCGATGATAAAAACCGTTTCGTCGTGGCGCCCGCCCCGGATGTGAATCTGGCCGTCCTTGACGGTCACCCCCACCTGCACCTTCAAAAGCTCGGTGACGTTGCGGATGGGAAGCTTTTCAATATCCCCGGCGTCGACCTTTACTTTGCTGGTGGTCTCAAATTTCCGGATTTCAGCCTTTCGTCCGGCGGTGACCACCACGGTGTCCCCTTCAAACGCCTGCTCGGCCAAGGTCACTACGCCCGTCTCAAACTTGTCGTCGGAATTAACCTTCACATCCTTAATCAATTGCTTGGCATACGTCAGCCCGTAACTGATTTCGATCTGGTAATCCCCGGGAGGAACGTTTAAAATAAGGAAATTTCCCTTTTCATCGCTCACAGCCCCAATTTTGGCCGATGTTCCATCCGGCAAAAGTACCCGCACCCGGGCGCCGAAAATCGGCTCTTTGGTTTTCTTTTCCATGACCTGGCCTGCAATCTGGCCGTTGGCGGCAAGGGCCGAATCAGACGCCCCGAACCAACCGCCGGTCAAAACAAACAGAACTACAATAAATCGTGCCGATTTATGCATAATCGAACCTCCCGCTGGGACGGAAACCGAAACGAAAGTCCTTTCTACCTACAACCTGGCCTGCAACTTCTGTCCATAATTTGGCGTATGATAAGGAATCCGTCATTTTCTTGTCAAGATTTATTTCGTTCGTAAACAGTCTCAACCGAAAACCGCTTCCGGAAAAATGGCCTGAACGGCCGGGCTTCTTTTTTCGTTCCAATCGACAGACGCATACCTTTTCGACGACTCTCGAGCCGAGGCCCATTGATTGGGTGAAAGTTTTTCCTCTTCAAACTCGACGCCGAAGACCTCGGCAAATCCTTCCCGAAGAGCTCCGGCCAGCGTTCCGGCCGGAATTTTCCGTCCGGCCGCCTCCTCCACCGTGGCGTAGCGGGAACGGAAGTTCAAATCCCCGCCGGTCTTTGAAACGACCGACGCAACGCCCCGCGACAAAACCCGCTCCGCCAGTTCCCGATTGCGTACCGTCAACGGGATCGAACCGTGCTGGAGAAACGCAGCACCTTCCCGGCGCTGGGCACTTCCCACCAGCTTTTTGCCGCCGGATGAAATTTCGTAATCCGACAAGGTCAAAAAACAGGCCGCTGGCCCGGCGGGGGGGCGCGGGGTCGTTTGCTCTGCTCGGAAAGAAAGCGCTACCGGCAAACCAAGCCGTGCAAAACCGGAGGTCAGGGCGCAACCGATCTGCCGGTAGGTTTCCTTTAAGGACGACCCCAATCCCTCCCTCTGGGCATCCCCGGCGACTAACGTATAGGTCAAATCATCCGAATGCAAAACGGCCCTCCCCCCCGTTATGCGGCGGACGGAGGTAACCGCCGACTTTTCCGCCATCTCAACATTGAACGCTCTTTGAGGGGATTGAAAATAACCGAAGGAAATCCAATCCCCCTTCCATTGATAAAAACGCAGGGTGGGGGGACGCAACCCCTTCTTGGCTTCTTCCAGTAAAAGTTCGTCAAGGGCCATATTAAGACAGCCATCCAAAGGCGGATTTATAAGCAAACGCCAGATGCTGACTCCTTTTTCCACCTTTTTAGCCATATTTGGTTAAGTCAAGTGCCGTGCCGGAAATAATTGCCGGCCCTATTTTTACAAGTAATTGCCGCGCAGCAAATTACAGAACTACGCCTTGATTATAGCGAGACCCGAGCGGCGAATTTTCGCCGATTTGACCGAAAATTAACCGATTGATGCTCCATTATTTGTGGCCAAACTTCTGCTTAAGTGCTTCCAGAACCGCCTCCGGCACCATGCCGGAAATATCCCCCCCGTGGGAAAAAACGTTTTTGATAATAGTGGAACTCAAGTAGGTATACTTCTCGGACGGCATCAAAAAAACGGTTTCCACTTTCGGTGCCAGCCGGCGGTTCATCAAGGCGATTTGAAATTCATACTCAAAATCAGAGACCGCCCGCAGTCCGCGGACAATGGCGGTCACCCCTTTTTCCTTGGCCAGAGCGGCCGTCAACCCGCCAAAGCTGATGATCTCCACCTTTTGGAAACCGGCCAAGACCTTTCGTAAAAGCTCGCTTCGCTCGGAAAGGGAAAAAAGGGGGGACTTCTGCGGGTTCTCCGCCACGGCGACAAGGAGGCTATCAAAAAGGGCCAAGGCCCGCTCAATTAGGTCCAGATGACCGTTGGTAATGGGGTCGAAGGTGCCGGGATAGAGCGCTTTTTTCATTCCCGCGGCCTGTAATAAGAAATCATCGTGTCCCCGTAGCGACGGCATTCCAAAAGCGCAAGATTTTCTGGCGCGTCAAAGTGTTGTTTTTTTGAATGTTCGAGGGCCAAAATTCCATCCGCTCGCAGAACCGGCCGGCGCGACCAGAGCTCGGCCAGTGCGTCCAAGAAATCCTGCCGGTAGGGAGGATCGGCCAGCACCAAATCGAACCGGCGCTCGGAGGCGGCCAGCCGCTCCAAGGCCCGGCGAAAATCCTCCTTGCGTATTTCATACTGGTCCTCTGAAAAAAAACCGGAAAGATTTTTTTTCAAGGCGGCCACGGCCTGCAAATCGGCGTCAACAAAAAGGCAAAAACGCGCCCCGCGTGAAAGCGCTTCGATTCCCAGCCCGCCGGCCCCGGCAAACAAATCGAGTACATCGGCGTCATCGAAGTGCGGGGAAAGAAAATCAAAAAGCGCCTTCTTGGTGCGGCCGGAGGAAAAACGCTGTGTCCCGCGGGGAGTGGAAAGTTTTCTTCCCTTCAGCTTTCCGGAACCGATGCGCAGGGACATGGAAAAAATCAGCGGGCCAAAAAATTCGCGGTCGCCCGGGGCTCGCTCGTTTCGGAGAGGGCGCAAAGCGCCAGCCCCAAGGGAACGGCCCACCGCTCGGGCGGCTCTTCGGAAGGGAATTGAACTAGCGGGGTGGTCAGATGTCCCACGCGGACGCCCCCCAGCTCCCCGAGTGCGGCGGCCACCCCTCCCACACCGGCCCCCGGCCCACCCAAAAAGACTGAATCGATTTTTCCCGCCTGCGTGGCCCGGAAACCCAGCAGATGCAACAGCGTGGAGAGCTCGATGCCAAAGCGCTCCAAAAGGGAACGCTGCAAAAGCTCCCGTGCCGAAGCTGAATCTCCATCGGAAGCGTCCAGATACCCCGGCGGAGATGGAATTTCAGACACGTAGGTCAACTCCCCCCGGTCCAGAACCGCAACCGTGGAGAAATCCTCCCCCAGGTTGAAAAGCGCGCTGCCCCCTTCTATGGGAAGGCCGGAGGCAAAAAATACGGCGGCCAGGCCGAAAGCCGCGTTGCCGAAGGAGAGATCGGAAGCGCCCTTCTTGGCGAAGGGGGGCGCGATCTGCTCCAAAAATTTGCGCCGGACGGCGGTCCCCAGAATGGATTTTTCCCCCGTCGAGAGCACGCTGATTTCATATTCCTCTTTTTTGGAGGGGAGTTTCTGCCCCAATTCCCATTGTAAAACCTCCGGGCCGGCGGCCAAAAGTTCGCTCGCCAAAGGCAGCCGGTAAACGTGCGAAGTTTGGCCCGGGGAGGAGATGAAAACCCGGGCACCGTTTAAAACCCGGCCGAACCCGTCCGCCACCCGGTCAAAGGCGGAAAGCCCCCGTTCCAGCCCTTTCTCGCCAAAATCAACCAGTTCCAGCTTTCCCTGCCGACTGGAAAGTTTCACAAAGCGGGCTCCGCCGGAAAATACTTCCACCCCCACCGAATCCCTCTGCCAAACGGTCACGGAGTCTTCTCCTGCGATGCTGTAAGGGAGGTGTTCAAAAAAACGCCCGCACTCGGCGGCTGTTCTTTTTTTGACCTCTCGGTAACCGACCCTTCAGGCGCCGGTGATACATAGATGCGCGGGGAAATTTCAGCCAGCTTTTTGGGGCCGATCCCGGGCACCCGCAAAAGTTCCGTAACGGATCGGAAATCGCCGTGTCCGCGGCGATAGTCAAGGATGCGCTGGGCCAATGCCGGTCCAATGCCGGGCAGGCGTTCCAACTCTTCCACCCCCGCCCGGTTCAAATCAACGGGGCCAAAGGCCTCCTTCAAATTTTCCTTGGGAGCCACCCCAACATTGGAGGAGGGAAGTTCGAGAGCGGAAAGAAGAAAGCCGGGCGAGGAGGTCCGCTTGTTTTGCTGGTACAGGTTAAACACGAGGCCGGCGACCAAAATAAGTGCCAAAAAACCAAGTATTCTTCGATCCGTTTGCGAAAATTGACCGGCGGTCATTGGCGGTATGGTAAGCGATTTAAAAATCTTGTCAAGCTGTTTGACGGCTGGCACTTGTAGACCATCGAGAAGCGGAAGCACTTCGCACGGCTTTTTTCCTTGAAAAAGGCCAACTTTTTTGTTTTGTTTAATTGAAATCTTGCGTATTTTATAATTGACAGGGAGAATGTCATTATGAGATTAGTCGCCACCTCACTCGCTTGCCTTTTGTTTTTGACGGCAAAGGCCTTTCCCCAATCGAATTGGCAGAAAGTGGATTTGCCTACTTTGGGCATAAGCGGCAGTTCCATTTTAAATAGCGTCACCACGTCCGGCAGTCTTGCCTTGAGTTCTATCTCCGGTGACCCGTTTTACAAAGCCGTGCGTTCAACCGATGGCGGTCAAAACTGGGAAAACCCACCTCTTACCATCCTGGCTCCCCTCAAGTTGAAATCTTTAAGTTCGAGTTTCCTCTATGGGTTGCGCCCCGATTCCAATTTCATAATGACCAACGCCAATCAGGGTGTTTCCGCCTGGACGGTTCTTCGGCCCTCAGTAAATATGACCTTGGCGGACGTGCATTACATCAATTCCTCCCCCGGCCAAGCCTGGGCGGTGGGGGATTCGCCGTACGTGGCGATTACCGCCAACAATTGGAGTAGCGCGCCGCAGATAGTTCGTTTTTCTGCTCCATTTGACTCCGTCTCGTTGACCTCCGTGCAATTTTTTGACAACAGCTTTGGCTTTGTTGCCGGCCGCAGTCGGAAATTTGGTTCCAACGCAAGCGTGATTTTGAGCACTACGGATGGTGGCCTTACCTGGCAGGATCGCAGCCTGCCTGATACCTGCGGCACAACACCGCTGATTGCGGTTGACTTCGTCAACTCCAACCTTGGATGGGCGGCCCAAACTTGCGGCACGAGCGCTACGGTCTATAAAACGACCGACGGTGGTGCTAATTGGGTGCCGCAGTACACAAACCCTCTTTTTCTGATCTTCTCCATTGACGCCGTGAACTCACTTTATGCTTGGGCAGCTGGCCAGTTTGGTGTAGGCGGGGCCATTGTCAAAACCTCGAACGGCGGCGGAAACTGGAGTGTTACCCAGCCCGCTTTTTCCGGGCGACTGCTTTCCATAGCCATGCGCGACACGGCCTATGGCTTTGCCTGCGGCCAGTCCGCAACCCTGCTCGTATATTCTCCCGTCGGCACGGACGTTGCCGACGGCCGGCAGAATCGACCCGGGAGTTTTGAACTATCACAAAACTATCCTAACCCCTTCAACGGCCAAACCCGCATTCTTTTCACGCTGAAAAAAAGCGAACCGGTGAACTTGACCGTCTACAACATCCTGGGACAGCCGGTGAAGAAATTGCTGGACGAAACCCGCCCGGCCGGTAAAAACGAAGTGAGTTGGGACGGCCGGGACGATCGGGGAATTTCCGTCCCGTCCGGAGTTTATCTTTACAAACTTAGCACATTGGGAGAAAAACAGATTCGCAAAATGGTTCTGCTGAAGTAGGGGCTGAACATATTCAGCCCCTGCCGCCGATTTCTATTCTTCTTTCATTCTCCCCGGCAATCTCAAACTTCACTCTATAAAACGGTCTATCCAACAGGGGCAAAGCCAGTTCCGGCCATTCGATTAAGCAGATCCCATTCCCATAGAGGAAATCTTCAAGGTTCAAGGCCTCCAATTGCACCGCCTGCTCCAGCCGGTAGAAATCAAAATGGTAAAGTGCAATTTTCCCTGCGTAGATATTCAATAGAACGAAAGTCGGGCTGGTAACCGCGTCTTTTACTTTTAGCCCGGCGGCGACCCCTTTGACGAATGTTGTTTTCCCGCCGCCGAGCGGGCCGAAAAGCGCCGCCACATCCCCCTCTTTCAAACGGGAGGCGAACCCCCTCCCGGCTTGAAAGGTCTCCTCCGCTGAATGCGTTACAATTGTGGTAGCCGACAATTATTTGGGCGTTAACGTGGCCACCGGCAGAATCATTTCTTCCATCGAAATTCCGCCGTGCTGAAAGGAGTTTTTATAGGCCCGCTGGTATTCGTTGAAGTTGGTGGGATAAACAAAATAATAATCCTCCTTGGCAATGATGTAGGTAGTGGCCAGCCCGAACATCGGCAGCCGCCAACGACGCGGGTCTTTGATTAAAACCGACTGCTTGGGATCGCAATTCAGATTATCCCCGTACTTGTAGCGCAAGCTGGTGGAGGTGTCCCGCTTGCCATAGGCAATCGCCGCCCGCGTCCCCAAAACGGAGCCGTGGTCGGTGGTGATGACCGCCACGCAGTTCCACTTTGAGATTTGCTTCAACAGTTCGAAAAGCGACGAATGCAGAAACCAACTCTGCATGATGGAACGGAAAGCCGCTTCATCATGGGCCAGTTCGGAGAGAATTTCGTCTTCAGAACGCCCGTGCGCCAGCATGTCGATGAAATTGTAAACGACCGACAAAAGTGGTACGGTGGAGTAGTTGGAAATTTTACGCGCCAGATTATCCCCCTCCGCCTGGTCGAGGACTTTGACGTATTTCGCCTCGCCTTTCAGTTTGAGCCCCAGCCGGACGATTTGCGCGTCCAAAAGCTGCCGTTCATGCCGGTTGCGGGAAGAGTCGTCCTTCGAACCGGGGCTCCAGGCATCGGCGTCCGCCCGCGCCACGTCGTCCGGAAAAACTCCGGCGAAAATGGCATTGCGCGAAAAAGGGGTGGCCGTCGGCAGAACGGAAAAATAGTAATCCCGCTGCACGTTGAAGTATTCGCTGATTACCGGCTCAATCATCAGCCACTGGTCCAGCCGCATGCAATCGACGACGATGAAAAAAACCTGCCTGCCGCGCGAAAGGTGCGGGAAGAGATGATTTTTGACCACGTGGACGGAAAGGGGCGGCGCATCCTCCCCCGCCGCCCAGCGGGGATAGATTTTTTCAACGTATTTACCGAATTCCACGTTGAATTCCTTCTTCTGGCCGAAGTGAGTCGCCTCCAGCCCCACTTCCGGATGGGCCGCCACCTCCAGCTCCCATTCGGACAACTTGCGGTGCGCCTCCACCCAGTCCTTCCAGTGCATCTGGCCGAAAAGCATCCCCCTTAATCGGTTGAACTCGGCGATGTAGTCCTGGGCCATCTGGCTGCCCCGGATTTTTTTGGAATCCAGAACCTTCTTAACCACCAGCCAGACCTGGCTCGGGTTGACCGGCTTGGTCAGATAGTCGTCAATCTTTTTGCCGATCGCCTGGTTCATGATGTTTTCCTCTTCCGATTTGGTCACCATCACCACCGGCAGGTTCGGTTTCACATCCTTAATATCTTCCAAAGTCGCCAGCCCGTCCTTCCCCGGCATCTGCTCGTCCAAAAGCACCAAGTCAAACGGACGTTTGGAGACGCTGTCCAAGGCATCCTCGCCGGTCGCCACCGGGGTGATTTTGCATCCTTTGCCTTCGAGAAAAAGGATGTGCGGCTTCAAAAGCTCAATCTCGTCATCCACCCACAAAATTTCTTTCAAATCCTCTTTCATCCCTTATCCTCGTGTTTGTTGCTCACCGGCAACGTGATGGTAAAAACCGTGCGCACGTTGGGCATGCTTTCTTCCAAATATAACCTTCCCTTATGATACTCTTCAACGATTCGTTTGGCCAAAGTCAGCCCCAACCCCCATCCCCTTTTTTTGGTCGTAAACCCAGGATTGAAAACCCGTTTTTGTGCGCCGGATGGAATTCCCTTCCCGTTGTCTGTCACCCGTATCCAAGCCCGCTTTCCCCCCTCCTCGGTACCGGAGGAAACCTCGATAACTCCCAGTTTGGGATCGACCGCTTCGAGGGCGTTTTTTATCAAATTTTCCAAAACCCAGCCGAAAAGTTCCCCGTTCACTTCCACCGGCGGGAGCGTGGAAAGGTTTTCCCGCAAAACGGCGCCGTTTCCCTGGCGGGGGAGCCGCTGTTTGAAATAGGCCACCGATTCGGATAAAATGGCGTTTAAATCGACCGGTTTCAACTCCGGCATTGAGCCGATCTGGCCAAAGCGATTGGCCACCTTTTCCAGCCGCTTCAAATCCGCTTCCATCCGTCCCGCCACCTCCCGTATCACTTCCGGAGTATTTTTTCCCTCCTCGTTTTGGGTACGCAAAAGCTCCACCCACCCCATTAAAGAGGATAATGGAGTTCCCAACTGGTGGGCGGTTTCCTTGGCCATCCCCACCCAGATGTGGCGCTGCTCGGAGCGCTTGATGTTGCGGAAGCCGACGTAGCCGGAGATAATGAATATGGCGACCAAAGCCAGCTCCACGTACGGCATCCAGCGCAGCCGGTTTACGATGGGATGGTCCCCGTAGTGAAAAAGCAAAACGAGTTGCCCCTGGTAGCGAATTTCCTTGGGCGGACGGTGGCGGTCCATTTCATCCATCGCTTTTTTGACTTTGACCAAGACCTCCGGGGTCTTGGCCGTGACGGTGTCGATCGAGCGGTCCAAAAGCCGCCAGTTCTGCGGGTTGCCGGCCGAATCGGAAAAAACCATCGGAAAGCGGGCCTTCTGGATGATGGTTTCGAAAATCAAATCGATGTCGCTGGTGGAGGCTTCCGGGTTGATGAGCGCCTGGTAGAGCCGGGCATACACCTCCACGTTCTGCGTTTCCTCTTCTTTCAATCGGAGGATGACATCCTGCGTGTAGGTGATGAAAACGAAGGTGATGCCAATCACTCCGAAGAGCAGAAAGGCCCGGTAAAAAAGAGAGGCGCCGTAATGGCCGTAAAATTCCGGATTCTTTTTCCTGAAAAGTCCCAAAACTACACGATCTCCTTGGTTCCGAGATAGGGCACGATAACCTCCGGGACTCGAACGGTTCCCTTCTCGGTTTGGTATTGTTCGAGGATGGCTATCACCGTACGCGGCAAAGCCAGTCCGGAGCCGTTCAAAGTGTGCGGGTAGTCCGGCTTGGCCTCCGGTGCGGAACGGAAGCGTAAATTCATTCGCCGGGCCTGAAAATCTTCGAAGTTGGAGCAGGAGGAGACTTCGAGATATTTTCCAACCCCCGGCGCCCAGACCTCCAGATCGTACGTCTTGGCGGAAGCGAACGACATATCTCCGGAAGCCAAAAGTTTGACCCGGTAGTGCAATCCCAATGCCTGCAGAATCGCCTCGGCATTCTGGACGAGCGTCTCCAGTTCGTCGTACGAGTTCTCCGGGCGGACGATTTTTACCAGTTCCACTTTGTCGAACTGGTGCACCCGGGTAATTCCACGCGTATCCTTCCCCGCCGCTCCCGCCTCCCGGCGGAAACAGGGGGTGTAAGCTGTGACGTAGAGCGGCAGCCGCTCGGGTGAAATAATTTCCCCGCGGAAAAGGTTGGTCAGCGGCACCTCGGCCGTCGGGATGAGAAACAAATCATCCTCCTTGAGACCGTACATATCCTCTTCCAGCTTCGGCAGCTGCCCGGTGCCAAACATCGAGGCGCGGTTGACCAAAAACGGCGGGGAAATTTCCCGGTAGCCGTGCTTTTGGGTATGCAAATCCAGCATGAAATTGATTAAGGCCCGCTCCAGCTTGGCCCCCCAGCCGGTAAAGGTGATGAACCCGGCGCCGGAAATCTTGGCCGCCGCCGCTAAATCCAAAAGCCCCAGCTTCTCCCCAACCTCCCAGTGCGGTGCTGGGGTGAAAGTGTAATCCTGCTTTTTTCCCCAGCTTTGGATTTCCACATTACCGCTCTCGTCCGGCGCCACGGGCACGGAGGCATGCGGCAAATTCGGAATCCAAAGCAATTGTTCCTCGATTTTTTCCTCGACTTCTCTTCGTTCCTTGTCGAAAAAGGCAATCCGGTCGGAAACCGTCTTCATTTCGGCAATGATGCTGGAGGCGTCCTTTCCTTCTTTTTTTAAGCGGGCAACGTCCATCGAAACGCTGTTCCGTTTTGCCTTCAGGGAATCGGCCTTTTTGATAAGTTCCCGCCGGCGCTCATCCAGTCGCAGAATTTCATCGATGCCGCGCCGGTCACCTTTGGCCGCCAGCCCGGCCCGCACTTTCTCTGCGTTTTCCCGGATGAACTTCAAGTCCAGCATCAGCCCACCAGCTCCGCTTTCTTTTTCGTTACGACTGAAAAGGCGGATCTCTTGTAATGGTCTTTCAATATTTCTCCTATCGTCAAACAAACATACTCCACGTCCGCATCGCTCATGGCCGGATAAAAAGGCGGGGTGAAAATCCGTTTGTACGCAGCCAAGGCATGGGGGAAATCCGTTGGTTTGTGGCCGAAAAACTTCCGGTAAAAAGGATGCAGGTGTACAGGTATGAAGTGCACGCTCGTGCCGATTCCCCGTGCGGAAAGTTGGCGCAAGAGCTCATCCCGGTTGATTTTCAATACGTTCGGCTTGATGCGGACAAGGTACATATGCCAGGCATGTTCAGAATGGCTGTTGCGTGGCGGCAATTCCACCATCTCAAGATACGGCGTCAAACACCGGTCATAAAGCCCAGCCAAATATTTCCGGCGCTCCTGAAGCTGTGCAAACTTGGCCAACTGCGAAAGCCCCAAGGCGGCCTGCAAATCGGAAAGATTGTATTTGAACCCGGCCGCCACGATTTCGTAATACCAGCTTCCCTCGGAGGTGTACCGCTTCCAGGCATCTTTCGACATTCCGTGCAGGGCCAGAATGGCCGCCCGTTCGTGGAGTTTCTGATTATCCGTGACCAGCATCCCCCCCTCGCCGGTGGTCAGGTTCTTGGTGGAGTAAAAGGAAAAAGCCGTGGCATCCGCCAGTTTTCCGACCTTGACCCCTTTATAGCTCGCTCCCAGCGAATGTGCCGCATCCGCCAGTAAAAAAAACTTTTTCTTCTTGGCCAGCGGGGCCAAAGCATCGTATTCACAGGGCAGCCCGGCAATATCCACGGAGACGAGCCCTCTCGTTCTTCGGTCAATCTTTTTTGCAACTAACGATGGATTGATGTTCAAAGTCTCCGGGTCAATATCCACCAAAACCGGCTGCGCCCCGCACCAAATGATGGTCTCCACGCTGGCGGCAAAAGTGTAGGGGGTGGTGATGACCTTGTCCCCCTTCTTGATTCCAGCCGCCGCCAAGGCCAGATGCAACGCCGCCGTGCAGGAATTGACCGCCAAAGCATGCTTGGCACCGATATAGGCGGCCATCTCCGCCTCGAATTTCTTGGCCTTGGGCCCCGTGGTAATCCAGCCGTCCTCGAGGGTGGATCGAACGGATTCGATGTCCGACCCGTCCAGCGACGGCTTGTAGAACGGAACTTTTCTTACACTTTTCTCATCCATTCGTCATCTGACCAAAGCGGCCCTTCGGCCACCTATTTCTTTATCGACCAGGCCAGGCAATGGCCGGATAAGATACGAGTTTTTTCGAAAAGGTGGACCAAGGAAACCGAAAGGGGTGCCAGCCGTCGGGCTAAAGGGGGGAATACCCCCAATCGCCGGAAGTGGAACGATGCGTCCGGAAAAAGCTGCACCAGTTCCCGCTTCCCGATGCCGACCGTATTCGGATTGGCCGGATGTGAGATGAAATAATCGAAGGAGACAAAATGCCCACCCGGTTTCAAGACGCGCCAAATTTCTTGCGCCGCTTCCTGGCGGGATGGCGGCGAGACAATGGAGGAGAAGAGGGTGAATTGGAAAACCAAATCAAATGATTCTACTGTCCAGGGGAGTTTTTCCGCCCGCCCCAAAACGATCTCGCTCTTCGGCAGCCGCTGGCGTGCCGTCTCCACCCGTTCCGGCAGCAAATCGATGCCGCAAAGGTTTTCCGCTCGGGCCCCCCAGCTTAAAAAAAGCAAAAGCCAGTTTCCCCATCCGCAGCCGACCTCCAAAATTTTTTTGTCCGCAAGCTCCAAGAGCTTCGTTCTCCGAAAAAAACCCGCCAATCCCCGTTCGATGGAATGTCGAAAAAAAACCACGTCCGGTTGGTAAAAAGCAAATCTGGATTCCCCCACGCCGCTCATCCACGGTTCCTTTTTTGAAGGGCCGCCAAAAGCGTTTCCTCAAGTTGTTCCGTCAAAAAAGAGCGCAACCGGGTTTTTTTCACGTATTCGAGCCCCCGCTGCCCCATCGCCGCCGCTTCGGTCGGATTTTTTTGAAGGAATTGAAACGCCTCCACCATTGCGTCGGGATTGTCCGGCTCAACAACGATGCCACATCTTCTTTCCCGGACTATCTCTACCGACTCCCCGGTCCTTCCGGTCAAGACAACCGGCAAGGAAGCGGCCATGGCATCCGCCATTTTCGAAGGGATGACGGACTCCAAACCCGGCCTTGCCGCCAAAGGAATCACCATCGCATTGGCCTGATACAACCGCTCAAACATTTTGTCTACGGGCATTCCGCCTAAGAACCGCACGTTGGGCAGGGCCCCGGCCTGTTTTTCCACCGCCGAACGGTCAATTCCATCGCCGATTATTTCAAACTCAAAACCATCTTCCCTCAATCGGTGAGCCGCTTGAAGGGCTGGGCTTAAATTGTAAGCCCTTCCCAGATTGCCGGCATAAACCGCCCTGAATTTTCCGTTTGTCGCCGGTTCTGCCTTCGTTCGGATATGTGCATCTGCCACTCCGTTCGGTATAAGCCGAATCTTCTGGAACGAAATGCCTTGTGACAAGATGATTTCTTGCAGTCCCTTGGTAACTGCCACGATAGCATCCGCCTCTCGATAAAAAAAACTCGCCATTCGCCTCAATATGGAAAACAGGGTTCCCTGGCTTAACATACCCACGGCAAGAGCTCCGTCTGGAAAGAGATCGGAAACATGTAAAACAAAAACCGACTTTCTCATCCGTTTTAAAACCAGACCCGTCCAGCCGGACACAAGTGAGGGGGATTCTACGATTACCACATCCGGCGCCCGTTTCAACAGCACGGCAATCAGGGCAGACACGGCGAAGCTTCCCTCCGCCAATGCCCGCCCCCATTTCGTTTCTCTGCTTCCCAAAAAATGGAAAACTCGCAAAACTTCGATGTCGTCCAGATTTTCCCGGAGATACAGCCGCCGGCGGTAGGGCTCGAGGAGCTCGCCGCGCGGATAATTGGGAAATCCGGTGAGGATGGAAACCCGATGCCCGCGCTTTTTCAATTCGGCCGCATACTCTGAAATCCGCCTCTGTGGAGCCCCCACTTCTGGCGGGTAATAGAATGTAACGAAAAGAATGTTCATACGGCCGCTTCCGCCGGTTTGCGAACTTCCGACCCATTCGTTTGCGTCAATGACTCGATATTTCTCCAGCGTCCAGAAAATGCCAGCTGCAGGGCCTCCGCATATCCTTTTCTTTTTTCCCGCCATCGGCAGCTAAAAAGAGAAGAAAACAGACCGAGGCCCCACTTCACGGTTAGCTCACCGATAGAGATCATCCACAAGATGCCATATTGAAGTCGCGAGAAATTTTTATGTGCATAGTACAATCGCTTTTGATAATAGAATAAGACCTTTCTTTTCGGCTCCCGTTCCAAACTCTGGCCGGCTTGATGGATAACACCAGCCCGTGGCTCGCACAGAACTTCGTATCCGGCTTCCCACATCCGTTGGCAAAAATCGGCGTCTTCCCCGCCAAAAAAGAAATTCGAGTCAAACCCGCCAACTTTCTCCCATGCCTCCCGGGAAACCAAAAGACAAGCCCCGCTAGCCCAACCGATTGGAAAAGTGCCTTTCGCCTCGTTTAATTTCTTTTCCAACTCCGCCTGTTTTCCCGAAAATAAACCGGTCTTCTCCAACCAGAATGACTTGCGCAAATCAAAATCAAAAGTATAAGGGGAAAAAATGGTTGCCTGTAGCCGTCCGTCCGGGGAAAGAATTCGAGGCGCGACGGCGCCTGCTTGTGGATTCTCAATAGCCGCTTTCCACAGTCGTTCTAATCCGTCTGGGGCAAACTCGGTATCCGGATTGATAATCAATAGCCGTTGGCCCTGGGCGCGCTCCGCCAAAGCGTTATGCCCTTTTGCAAAACCCACGTTTACAGACGACGGGAACCAGCTCAAAGGACAGGGAATGGCCCAATTGATCGGGCTGTTGCTTTGGCTGCCGTTGTCCCAGATCAAAACCTCGCTGCAGTAGTTGGATAAAAAATCATGCATAGAATCGAACAGCGGACGCAGGAGTTCCTCCGTATAATAATGTACAACTAAGACCGACAGCTCAACGCCCATCCGCCAACTCCGCGCGAATCTGCCTTTTCTGAAAAAATAGTGCCATCAAGGCCAAAAAGAAAACAAAGGTGTAATCCCAGGAGCCGGCAAATAAAAACGAAATAGCGAAAACGGAAAAAATCATAAGAAAGCTCCACCCCCAATCAAGCTCCTCAAGGGTTCGGACATCGCGGACACATTTCCAGGCGAATCGGACAGTGGCAACCAACAGGATCAGAAAACCGCAGGTTCCCACCACGCCCGTTTCGGCTAAAAAAGTGAGCAAAAGATTATGTGCGGAGAGCCCGTGCGTCCATGTGAAAACCGCCAAGTTTTTCATCTCCGGAAACTGACCCATGGCGCCCGCAAATTGTCCCATTCCGATTCCGACAATCGGGTGTTCCACAAAAAATTGTAAGGCAACTCCCCACAGGAAAAGGCGCAAGTAAACTGTTCCGCTGTGTTGTGCGAGCTGCTCGGCTCGCTGCGCCACTTGGCTCAACAAAGGAGCCAGCACGTAAAACAGCAACAGAAGTACAAGGAGGGCTCCAAGGACTTTGCGTGCAAATCGCTTTGTAACCAACCTGGTCATGGGCTGAAAAAAAGAACCGGAAAATAACCAGACGATCAAAAGAGTAGCCACACCAAGCCAAACCCCCCGGGTCTGGGTGACAACAGCCGTGAGTAGAAAAATGGTGAATACCCACCACCGTTCGAACTTTTCTCCAAGGGAAAGCCGCGACAATTCGATACAGAGAACCGGGACTATCACATGGTTCAGCGGAATTCCGGCCAGACCCAAAGACCGCCCTCCCCCGCTCGCGAAGAACTGCCACAGCGCGGATAGGGCGGCTAACAAAGCACAGAAAAAATACGCCCTCCAAATGCGTTCCAGCGGCACATCTCGCCAGTCAAGCACCATCGCATAAAATGCGAGGAAGTACAGGGCTGTATGGCCCCAATTTATAAAGCCAGCCCTCAAATCGGAGGCATTCAAAAGACTGACTGCAAGAGCTGCAAGAAAGATTCCTATCGGCTTTTCCAGGCCGGTTCGCGCCTGAAACCTGGACCCAGTCAGGATCTGTTCAAGAATAACCGTAAGGATGAGAAGAATCGCAATCCAATCAATGGGTTGGACAGCAAGACCTCCAATTATATAGGGTACGCCGGTATTCCGAATCAGGAACTGGTTGAAAATTAAAACGGCCGGAAAAACCGTCCACCGAAAAGTCCGGCTGGAAAAAAACAACCAGATAAAAAGAACCCCCCCAACTCCAGCCAAGGAAGCCGGAATCCAGAGAAAAAGCCCCATGCACAAAAGGGAAACGGCGACGGCCAAAAACAAATAGTTCCGTCTTGTCTTGATGTTATAGGTAAGACCCAGCGGCTCCATACGGCAATTTTCCGCCCCATCGGCGGACTAATTTTAAACCCTCCAACAACTCCGGGATTTTAAAGATAAAACATCCGGCAGAATAAAGAAACCCGAAAACCAAAATTAACAGAAAGTCCTGAACGAACGAACCGGTTTCAGCCAAAAAGCGGCCCGCCAACCAGGCCCCCGCAAAAGCCGTAAGGGAAACTAAAATCAATCTAAATCCAACGGGCCCTGGACGTCGTCCAGAATTGAAACGAAAGGCGGCCGGCCGGAAGCGGAGTTGCAGACAGGCGAGGCCGACCAGCGCGGCTGAACCGGCGCCCGCCAGCCCTTCCAATCCCCAAAGCCGGAGACAGGGATACGCGGCAAGACCTTTAAACAAAAAGGCCGCCAGATAGAACAAAGCCAGCCGTTTTCCGCATCCGGCCGCCAAATACACGCGGCTCAAAACAAAAATGTACCCCGATGCGAGAAGCGAAAAAGCAAAAGCGCGCAGGCAGGCGGCGCTTAAGCTGGTGGAATCGGTTCCAAAAACCCCTCGCTCGAAAACCAAACGGACAATCTCCTGCGGGGCGAGGATGAAAAGCACGGACATCGGAATCAAAACAAAATTCAGCCACCCCAGCGTCTTGAAAAAAAGTTCGGCGGCTTCCTGGTCTTTTCGCTCCGCCAACCGCGCTGACAGCTTGGGGAAAACGGCCTGCCCCAAGGGATAAATCAAAAGCGCAATCGGAAGCTGCACGGGCAGCGAGGCATAATAGAGAGCGGAAAGCGATTCCGACGGCAAAAAGGAGCCGAAAAACCGGTCCAAAAGTACCATCAACTGCCCCAGCACGGCAATCGCCAAAACGTAAGAAAAACCCCTCCATGCGACCGTTTCCGGCTCAACCTCCCTCGGTTTCACCGCCGGAACGGAAGAAACGGCCCGGGGATAAAAAAAAAGCGCGCCCAGCATGAACACCGCCGGCAGCATTCCTCCCACGGCCCAGCCCCACGCCAGGGCGTAAACGGACAACTTTCCGGAAAACAAAACCACAAAGCCGAATACCGCCAAGGCAGTCAAAAGCGGGCTTGCGGCGGTAAGGCCGAAGCGCCCTTCCACCTGGTAAAAACTCCGCAGAACGGCTTCCATCGCCATGCCGAAAACAAAAAGTAGAAGAATTTGAAACGACCGCGTCCCGAACGGAATCTCATCGGATAAAAGCCCGGGGGCGAAAAGTTTCACCCACACGCTAGCCGAAAAATAGAGGGCGCCCAGAAAAACTATCCCGCCCAAAAATGTACAGAGCAAAAACCGTCGCAGGGCCGCCGGACGGTTCTCTTTGAGCCGGGCAAAGTACGGTATCAGGTAATCTGGAAGGGCATAAATAAAAATCGAGGAAAGGAAAATCGGAAAGGCCGAAGCCGCCACGTACAAGTCAAAAGTCCGCCCGGTGCCGAACTTAGCGGCTACGACGACTTCCCGAAAAAAACCGAAACCCCGCGAGGCCAAGGACCCCAAGGCCAACGTTGCCGTAGCCCGGCGTATGCCGTATTCCCTTGGCGTTTCGGTCATAGGGAAGAAATAAAACGCACGATATTTTCTGCCGCCCGGCCGCCGCCAAAAAGACGCAAAGGATAACTCCGCTTCCCTTTCTCCTTGGACATCCACTTCCTCACTGCGGATGGATTTAGATCCACCAGCCGGCTGAAATTTCCCTTTAAAATTTCCGGCCACTCGGTCGTGGAGCGCAAAATCAAGCAGGGTCGGTCGAAAAAGAAGGCCTCCCGCTGCAGGCCGCCCGAATCGGTCAGACACAGGCGGGCTCCGTCCAAAAGGGCCAGCGATTGCAGAAATCCGACCGGTTTTATCATCTGGATATTTTTCCGTTTCTTCACCCGTTCCCAGAACCTGAATTTTTTCAGCCGGGCCTGCGTGCGGGGGTGAATGGGAAAAACCACCGGCTCCTTCAATCCCTCCAAAATCCGTACCACCTTTTCCAGCCGCAGTCGAGTATCCACGTTCTCCGCCCGGTGCAGCGTGATGTAGATGTATTCTCCGTTGGCAACGTTGAGGTGGGGGTCCAAGCCGTTCTGCCGGGCCAACGGCAAAAAACGTAGGGCGGCATCCAGCATCAAATCCCCGGTCCAGACCGTCTGTCCGCGGGCCTTCTCCGATTTCAAAATTTGAACCTTATTTGGGGTCGGGCAGAAAAGAAAATCGGCCAGATGGTCGGCCACTATCCGGTTCGTCTCCTCCGGCATTTCTTTTTGATAACTGCGCAATCCGGCCTCGACGTGGCCAAAGCATATATGGTTATAGGCCGTGGTCAACGCTCCGGCCAATGTCGAATTCGTGTCGCCGTAGACCAAGACCAAATCCGGCTTAAGCCGGGGGAGCAAATCGTCCAAGGCGGCCACCATTTTGGAAACCTGTTTGGCGTTCGTGTCCGATCCAGCCCCCAAAAAATAGTCCGGCTTGGGGATTTTCAGTTGATCGAAAAAAACCTGGGAGAGGAGAAAATCGTAGTGCTGGCCGGTATGCACAATTATTTCCTCGTGCCTGCGGCGCAACACAGGCGAAAGGGCGGCAATTTTGATGAACTGGGGGCGCGCCCCGACCACCGAAACGACGCGCATCAGTCCCGGTAAAATTCCCGGATGGAGGCGGCCACGAAATCCTGCTCCGCATCCGTAAGCTCCGGAAAAATCGGGAGCGAGAGCACCTCCACGGCCCGCTTTTCCGCCACCGGCATGCTCCCCTTTTTGTAGCCGAGCGGGAGGTAACATTCCTGCTGGTGCAGGGGGAGCGGATAGTAAATTTCAGTCCCGATTTCCCGCTCGGTCAAAAACTTCCGCAGTTCGTCCCGCTTGGGTGCGGCGAGGGTGTACTGGTGATAAATGTGATAATTGTAATCCGGCTCGTAAGGCGTTTCAACGGGAAGCCCGGATAGGAGCTGATTGTAGCGCGCCGCTTTCTTCCGTCTCCCTTCCGTCCAACTTTCGAGATGATTCAGCTTCACCGCCAAAGCCGCCGCCTGCAGGGTATCCAGCCGGGAGTTATAGCCGACGATGCTGTGATAATACTTCGGCTTGGAGCCGTGCACCCGCAGCTTGCGAATCATCTCGGCGTCAGCGTCGGACAAGCAGGTAACCATCCCGCCGTCTCCCAGCCCCCCCAGGTTTTTGCTCGGAAAAAAGGAAAAACAGCCGAACCGGCCGATGGTCCCCGCTTTTTTCCCTTTGTACTTCGCCCCAATGGCCTGTGCGGCATCTTCGATCACGGGAAGCTTTTTCGAATCGGCCAGCCCCATAATCGGGTCCATATCCGCCATCTGCCCATAGAGGTGCACCGGCATAATCGCTTTGGTTTTGGAAGTAATCTTCTTGGCGATCAGCTCCGCCGTCACGTTGTAGGTCCTCGAGTCGATGTCGGCGAAAACCGGTGTCGCGCCGAGCCGGGAAATCACGCCGGCCGAGGCGAAAAAGGAAAAAGTGGAGGTGATAACCTCGTCCCCGGGGCCGACCCCGCAGGCTCGCAGGGCCAGAAGCAAGGCGTCCGTGCCGGAGGCCACCCCGATGGCATGTTGGGTTTGGCAAAAAGCCGCCGCTTGTTCTTCAAATTGCTTGACCTCCGGCCCGAGTATGAACTGGGCATGCGCCAAGACGTTCATGATAGCCGAATCGAGTTCCGGCTTGATGGTCTGATACTGCCTTTTCAAATCCAGCAAGGGAACTTTCATTTCCACTCCTGATTTTCCAAAAGCTGTTCTTTGGGAACTTCCCTCAATTCCTTCGCCGGCACCCCGGCCACAATCTTCCGCGCGGGCGTATCCCGCGTGACCAAAGCCCCGGCCGCCACCAGCGTGTCCTCGGCGATAACTTTCCCCGGCAGAATCGTGGCGTTCACCCCGATCCGCCCCCCTTTTTTGACCGTGACCCCCTTGAAATGCTTGAACCGTTCCTTCGTGCGGCCGACGAAATTATCATTGGAGGTCGCCACGCAGGGGGCTACAAAAACCCGGTCTTCCAGTTCTGAATAGGCCGTGATGTAGACGTTCGTCTCCAGCTTGCAGTAGGAACCGATTTTGCAGAAGTTTTCTATCGCCACGCCACGGCCGACGATGGTAAAATCGCCGACAGTGACATTTTCCCGCACGGTGGATAAATCCGCCACCAGCACTTTGTTTCCCAGAACCGACCCGGCATAAATCACCACCGAAGTGCCGATGATGCAATTGTCTCCGATTTTGGCCGGTGGCAACTCTTGCTCCTTGGTGACGGCCGAATTGGCCGCCCGCATCGGCTGCTTGCCGACAACCGTGTTATCGTCAATGCGCGCATTGGAACCGATTTCGCTTCCTTCGTGGATGACGACGCCGTTGCCGATGAGACAACCGGCGCCGACTTTCACTTTGGCGCCGATGACAGAAAACTCTCCGACTTTAGTTCCCTTTCCCAGTTTGGCGCTTTTGGCTATTTTGCTGGCCATTCCCTCTCCTTGATGTAATCGAACTACTTCTCCAAACGCTGCGGTGCCCCGCCCGCTTTGAGCGAGCGCTGGGCCGCCTCCAAAACTTTCAAAACCGCAAGCCCACTTTTGCCGTCCGAACGGGGGGCTGTCCGCTCCCGCACGCAGTCGATGAAGTGCTGGCACTCCAGCCGCAGGGGCTCCTTCGACTCCACCTTCGGAATCAAAATGTCCCCCGTGCGCAAAGCCAGGTACTCCCCGTAGGTGGTGTAATCCGGGTTCGTGTTCACGCCCTTGTCGTAGATCCAGATTTTCTCCGAACTGGCCGAATCGTCGAAGACGGCCATCTTTTTGCTGCCTACGATGGTCACCTTCCGGTCCTTGTGCGGGTCCAGCCAGGAAACGTGGATGTGCGCCATCTGTCTGGACTCGAAATGCATGGTCAAAAAACAAACGTCCTCGATCCCCGGCTGCAGGTACGCCTGTCCGGTGGCCGTGACTTGCACGGGAAGTTTTTCCAGAAAAAACAAAACCATCGAGATGTCGTGCGGGGCGAAACTCCAGAGCGCGTTTTCGATATCCCGCACTTTTCCCAGATTTACGCGCGAGGCGTACAGGTAATACACTTCGCCGAACTCCCCTTTTTGGATGTACTCCTTCAGCTTTAACGTGACGGGATGATAGACCATGATATGCCCTACCATCAAAATTCGCTTCTTCGACTCCGCCAGCCGGACCAGTTCCTCCCCTTGGGGCACGTCCAAAACGAGCGGTTTTTCCACAAACAAATCTTTTCCCGCTTCCAGTGCTTTTTTGCCCAACTCGTAATGGGTGGCCGGCGGCGTGGCGATGACGATGGCCTGAATGGAGGAATCGCCAAAAATCTCGTCTGGTTTTGTGGTGAAATGTGCCCCCGGAGCCAGTTCAGCGACGAGCCCTGCTCGTTTCGCCTCGGCGTCCGACACAGCCGCCAGTTCGCATCCCGGCAAAGTGGCAAAGTTGCGTGCCAAATTCCGCCCCCAGGCCCCCACGCCGAGCAACCCGATTTTAACTTTGCCCATCCGCCCCCCTGGAATTTTTCTTGAAAGGTGAAACCAGTTCCGCGCGGATGCGGGAGGCCAACGATGCCACAGCCTGATAGCGGTTGGGATCGACGGTCCGCATCCGTTCAAAGTATTCGCGGGTGAAAGCCATTCCGAGCGAAACGAAAAGAGAGATAAAAAACGCGGTCATTATCAGCTTGAGCCGCTTCGGCCGTATCTTGTACTCCGGCACGCGCGGGTAGTCCAGAACAGAAATTGTGGGCGTGTCCTTCGCCTCCTGTATTTTGGCCTGCTCGTACTGCTCGGTCAGAAGTTCGTACAATTTTTCCTGAATCGTCACGTCCCGCATCCGTATCGCGAGCTCCTGCGAAAGTCCCGGCAAAGCCGACATCGCTACCCCTAAAAAAGACCCCTTGCTCCCCCGCTCCTCCAGCCGCTTGAGCTCCTGCTCGGTGGAGGCGATTTTCCCCTCCAGTTTTTGGACTTCGGGATGGGTTTCCGAAAGTTCCCGTTTCAAAGTGGCCAAGGCAATCCGGTCGGAAACCACCTGGGCCTTGACGGTGGCCGCCGAGGCGATCAATGCCTTGCTCTGCTCGTCCAAATCAAGCGCTCGATTGGCCAGTTGGAACGTCTTGAGAGAATCCCGCGCCGCCTGCAGTTTTTTTTCGGTCTCCTTTAAACGCTCTTCTACAAAAAACCGGGTGGCGCGCGCCTTAGTCGAGCCGCGCCGTTGGTTCACCAGGTCCAAATTCGCCACAACCGACTGCACGACTTCATAGGCCCGTTGGGGATCTTTGTCTTCGTAGCTGATTTGTACGATTCCCTCGGTGGTGGTTTTGACCAAGAGATTCCCCCGTACCACCTTGAGCAGCATCTCCGTAGAAGCGATGCCGTAAACTTTGCCCAGCGAAAGTTCGGCGACGACTCCCAAAAGCACGGCGTCCGACTGGGCCATTGCCGCCAGAATGTCGGAAGGGGAGGCGGCAAAGGGAATCGCCAATTCCCCGCCCAAAAAAGGCACGCCTCCCCGGAACACGTTGCTCAAGTTCATATCCACGGCCCCCCGTTCCGGCGGCAAAACGGTGGCCGAGGCCCGGTACCATTTGGGTAAAAGAAAAACGACGCCGGCGGTGATGAGGCAGACAATCGTTACGCAGACGAAAACAAACTTCCTCCAGCGAAAAATAATTTCGAGTGATTCCCAGAAAATCGACTTTTCCGGCTCCAGGCCGGAAATTCCTTCCAGCCGGCTCACTTGGTCGCCTCCCGGACTACAATGAACAAGGCCGCCACATTTCCAGCCACGGCGAAAACATCCCTCAGGTTGGCCCATAAACGGGACTCGTGCCGGGGAATCAGGATGATGTCGCCGGCATCTATTTTTGTGCCGGATTTTCCCTTAACCCAGGCCCCCGAACCGGCCTTTAATACTTTCACTTTGCCTCGGGCGGCCCCGGCCGAAAAACCTCCCGCCCGGCCAAGATAATCCACCAGTCGGCCTTCCTCTTCAAAACTCAAAAGCCCCGGCCGGGCCACCCGCCCCAAAACAAAAACCGAACCGGAAGTGGGCGGAACGTGGATTTCGTCCTCGGCGTAAAGCAAAACGTCCTTGCTCAAATCTTTTTCCTCAAAAAGGCCGGCAAAATCGGCGGCCACCACGGCCCCCTTCCAGCGGCTTTTTTCCAGATAAAAATCCAAATCCTCCCGGTTCATTTTTTCGATCAAAGCCGTGTTTATCGTGTCGGCAAAGCCGAAAAGCGGGTTGAAATACCTTCCGCGAACAATATAAGCCGCCGAAAGAACCGCCCGGTGGGTAAATCCACCGGCCCGCTCGACCACCTCCGACAATTTTGTCTTTCCCTCTTCGATGTCGTAATAGCCGGGGAAAATCACTTCTCCCTTTATTGAAACAAAGGCCTTGGGAACCAATCCGGAAAGGGGGCGCACGAGAACCTGCTCTCCCGGCCGAATGGCGAGGTCCTGGGAATTAAGTTGCCGCAGGTCAATCGTTTCCCGTTCGGTCTGACCGGACGGGTTTCTCCAAACCCGCTCCAGTTTGGACGAATCAGCCCCGGCCGATAGCCCGCCGGCAATTGAAAGCAAAATTTTCAGCGAATCGTCCGGCCGTGCTTCATACAAACCGCTGAAGCCCACCTCGCCGGCCACCAGAACATCCCTCCCAACCGGGCCGCGCGCCGGCACAACGATTCGGTCCCCTTCCAAAATTCGCGGGTTGGCGGCGCTCTCCCCGCTGCGTTCAAAGCGCAGCAGATCCACCGCTTTTTTTTCTCCAGATTGGCGAACCAGTTCAATGTTCCTGCGGGAGGCGTTTCCGGCCAGCCCCCCTGCTTTGGCGATCGCCTCGGAGGCCCGGCTGTAGGCACTTAAAGCGTAAATCCCCGGCGCCGCCACGGCTCCTGAAATCCTCACCTTTACGTCCCGAATTTTGGTCAAAGTTACGGAGGCCCCGGCCGCCGAATAGCGGCGGGCCAAAACGGCGCGAATTTCACCTTTCGCCTGCGAAAGGGAAAGCCCTCCCACCCGCGCCTCGCCGACGGAAGGAATCAATGCCGTCCCTTCCGGGGTGACCGGAACGGCGAAAAGCTGGTTGACTGCTCCCCAAAGTCCGATGGTCAACTCATCCCCCGGTCCCACGACGTATTCGTTGGAATCGACCGCCGTCTCCAAAGGGGTCCGGTCCACGCTCGGCAAAGACAACCGCAACGTGTCGCGCTGGGCCAAGGCCGAAACAGCGGACAAAATCAAAACAAGAACGGAAAAAATAAATGCCGAAATGGTTGTTTTCAAAAGATGGGCCGGTCTCATTATTCTTAGCGACTGCAAACTAAAAGGGTAGCCAAAAAGGGGAGTTTAGTCAAGCGCTTTTCGGAACGCCCGCGCCGCCTCGGCAGTGTCGGGAGCGGCCATCAAAGCCGAAATAACCGCCACGCCGGTGGCACCGGCGCCGACGACCGAAGCGGCGTTTTCCGAATTGATGCCGCCGATGGCCAAAATCGGTTTTTTCGTGAACTTGCGAACTCGTGAAACTAATTCGGTTCCCACCGGCCGGTCGATTTTTTTGGTTTGCGTCCAAAAAACCGGCCCCACTGCAATGTAATCGGCTTTCTCCCGAATGGCCTCTTTCGCCTGCCCGACCGAATGCGTGCTTTTGCCGATGATTTTTCCCCTTCCCAAAATTTTCCGGGCCCAAGCGACCGGAAAATCATCCTGCCCCAAATGCACCCCGTCCGCACCCGAAGCGGCGGCAATATCCACTCGGTCGTTGACGATGAAAAGAACTTTTTTTTTGCGGCAAAGTTGCGAAATTTCCATGGCCAAATCAATCCACGGTCGGGCCTCTAAATTTTTTTCCCGCAGCTGCACCATGTCCACCCCCCCCCGAATGGCTTGGGCTACGATATCGACCAGCGACCGCTCCCCCAAAAACTGCCGGTCGGTGACAAAACAGAGCCGGACTTTGGACAGGTCTTTATGCGCCAACTTTTTTTGCTTCGCCGATAATCCAGGCAAAAAGCGCGGCTCCAGCCGGGCGCTCCAGCATCATTTCCGGGTGCCACATTACGGTGACCAAGGGTCTTTCATCCTCTGCTTCACAGGCCTCCACGGTCCCGTCCTGCGGACAAATGCCGACCACCTTCAATCCCCGGCCGATTGCTCTCAATATCTGATGATGGTTACTGTTGCAGTCAAATTTGTTTTGTTGCAGAACTGCCGCCAGCCGGGAATTTTTCTCCACTTGCACCGGGTGGTAAGTGGCATAGCGCCAGTCTTCGGACTCATGCTCGATAGTCTTCTTTGGAAAAAGGGACAAATCCTGGTAAAGCGTACCCCCCAAAGCGACGTTGATGAACTGGTGCCCCCGGCAAATCCCCAGAATCGGGATGCCGCGCCGGTAAACCTTATCAAAAAAATTAAACTCGAACCGGTCCCGGCCGGGCGAAACGGATACATCCTTGTCCGGCACGGTTTCTTCCCCGAATCGTTTCGGCTCCACGTCCTCACCCCCTGAAAAAACCGCCCCGTCCAGCCGTTCGGCCAGCTCCATGGCGTACGACTCTTCCGCCAGATTGGGCAAAATCACAGGCAGCCCGCCCGCTTTCCATACAGCTTGTGAATAGGATTGTTTGAGCATATCGAACGGCAAAGGGGTCGGCTTTTCCCTTTTCGGATCCAAATCCTTGAAATTGCAGGTAATCCCGATGAGCGGTTTTTTCTCCATACGCTAAACAGTATTATGCAGGGCTCGCAAAGTCAACGGCTTCAAACTCCCTCATGATGAAGAAATGGGAAATTAATACGCAAACAAAATTGAAAAATGCACCCGCTCGCCGGCCGGCTGGCTGCCGTGGATGACCCGTTTGCCGTACTCCACGCGGAGCGGGCCGATTAAGGTGATGAACTGCAATCCCGCACCGACGGTGACCAAGATGTTGTCGGGGACGATATCCCGGTTCGCTTGGAAAATGTTGCCGAAATCGGAAAACAGATTCCCCCAGAACCGCCAAAAAAGCGGCCGGCGGATTTCCACCGACGCCAAAAGAAGCGTTTTGGCCCCGATGGGGATCGCCTTGCCGGTGCTGTCGATGAAAACCGGCCCAAGGGAGTTTTCGGAATACCCCCGCAGGGTGTTGGCCCCCCCAAGAAAGAACCGGTCGGTGGAGGGGAGATTCCCCTGCTCGCCGACCATAAACGCTTGCCCCCAGCGGAAGCGGGTGGCGAAAACGTTGTTCCCTGCCATAGTTTGGTAGCGGTTCCAATAGAAATTCATCTTGAGAAAATGGGCATCCCCTCCCAAAGGCCCGCCCAAAAACTCCCCGTCCAGTCGGGTGTAGGAACCGCCGGTCGGAATCAAAATGCTCCCCCGGGTGTCCTTCTCAAAACCAGCCGTAAGTTTGCGCCGGACGTTAACACCCTTCTGCGCCTTGAACAGTTCCTCCTGGGCGGGAGAGACATCGAAGATGTTGATCTCCTCGAGCGAAGCCCCCAGCGTTAGCCGGCTGGTCAATGTTATAGGCCTAAGAAAAGTCAACCCGAAGCTTCCGGTCTGAATCCGCACCCCCAAAACCGGGTCACGGACCGCCGGCTCGAAGGAAACGGAAAAATTGGCGTAATTCCGGATGCCCAAGAGCCAGGGCTCCGTGTAGTCGGCCGTAAACTTGTTGGACAAAAGCCGGTAATCGGTGATGACCAGAAAGGAGGTTTTGGCCTGCAGGGCAAAACGGCGTGCCCTCCCCCCCACGTTCCGGTTCTCCCAGCCCGCCGCCAAATCCAAGGACAAAGCCTGCCGTTCCTCGCGGCGCTCGTACTGCCCGGCGCCCAGGTGCAGATTCAAGGCCGCCGGTTTCCGCTCCACGGCCCGCAGAAAAAAATCCGGCTGCAGCTCCAGCGTGTCCCGCTGGCGGAGCGAATCAGCCTTGGGGGCGAGCGAAAGCGAAACGAAGTTGAAAAGCCCGGTGGCGTAAATCTGCTGCTGGCTCTTGATGATTTTTTCCCGGCTGTAAACATCTCCCGGTTTAAACGCCAGCTCCCGCCGCACGACGTTCGGATGGGTGATGGAAAGCCCGGCGATTTCCACCCGGCCGAAACGCACCAGCCCGTCCTTTTCGATGCGGAAGGCCGTCGCCAGCTTTTGCTCCGTCCGCACGGTGTCCAGATGAATCTGGGCGTACGGATAACCCCGATTGGACAAAAATTCTTTCATCCGGAAAACCGCCCCATCAAGCAAATACACGTTGAAGGCCGAGTCCGGCTTCAATTCGGATGCGGCCTCCGAGAGCTTTTCGGAAAGTTCCCCGGCGTCGCCGGCGATGGAAACCGGCCCGAAAAAGCTTTGATTCCCCTCGGCGATTTCGATTTTCACCCACAGTTCGTTTTTGACCGTGTCGTGGAAGAACGATTCGGCGGCATGGACATCCAAAAAACCGCGGCTTCTGTAAAAAGCGGCAAGTAGCGCGATATCCTTGTACTTCCAGTCCTTGGACGCCCGCCGGTGCTGGCCGAAGGAAAGCCCGGTTTTCCCCCAGAAGGAATCCCCCCGGGTGGCGATTTTGGACTTAAGCCTGTCGGCCCCAAAGGCCCGGTTGCCGGAAAAAAGGATTCTGGAAACAATCGGCCGGGGCCGCTCCGGCAGGGTGTGCCAGCTCTCCTCCCAGTAGATCCCCTCCTCGTCGGCCGGCAGAGCCGTTGGCTCTTCCTCGGCTCCGCTTCCCAAGGTATCCGGTTCGATTCTTGATGAATCCGCGTCAATCCCTGACGTATCCGGGACAAGTTCCGATGTATCGGGCAATTCCTGCGCGGCAGCTATCGAAAAAGCGAAGAAAAGCAAAAAGGCCAAAAGCCCCCCCCAAAAAATCCCCCCTTTTTTCAGTATTCCCACCTCAAGTTGAGGTTGAAGCGGTAGAGGTTGTTGCGGTCTTTTATCCCTTCCAGGTAAAACCGCTTGTTAAGGGAATACTCAAACCCGATCTCCTGCCCGCGAAAAGTGGAAAGTGGGGAACTGCCGTAGATGTAAAGCCCGGGTAGGGCGTACTTGCCGACCGTCAGCCGGGACTCCAGAAGATTGCCGTTCCCTTCCGGCGCAAATTCAATGGTTTCCACTCCCAACTGTCGGGCAGCCGCCCGTTGGAGCGATTGCGTGGCGAGGGAAAACCCTCCCACGGAGAGACGCTGCGAAAAACCGCCCCCCAGCGAATCCGGATTGGCGGAGCCGGAAGCCAGAAGAAAGACGATATCCTGTTCCGTATAGGGGGAAGAGGGATCCGGCTTCACCTCCGGCTGCTTCAAGGTCCCGGCAATCAGAATCCTAAGCTCCGTGTCCGGCACTCGTTCCGTCTCGTTCTGCCGGGGCTGGCGCACCTTGGCCACGGCGGCAATATCCAGTTTCGGGTTCGCTTCGGCAATATCATCGTAGGTGATGATCCCCCGCTCGATCCGGAAGGAATTTCCCAAGAGCGAATACTTTCCCCGGATGGTCTCCAAAGTTCCCAGGAAATTGTAGACGCCGTCCCGCCGCAAAACGTACAAATCCCCCTTCAGCTCGGCATCCACGTCGGAGGTTTTCACCCACCAGTTGTTGAGCGAAGTCAGGTGCAGATTGAAATCCCACTGGGAGGAAAGCTCCGACGAGGTGAAAGCCGGCGTGGTGCGGGTCTCCTCGGCAAAATCGCCGGAATAGACCATGGACAAAAGCTCGATTTTCCCGGCCACCTCCGGTGGGGTCTGGCCGGAAACGGTCAAGTCGAAATTGGCAATCCCCTCCATGTCGTCGAATTCATAAGAGAAGGGGAACTTCTCTCCACGGACGCGCAAATCGTAGCCGAACTCCTCCCGCGAGGTGAACTCCATCGTCCCCTCCGCGGCAACCTGCCCCGTTTTTCCTTTCCAGCGAGAAGTCCCGGAAAAACTGCGTATCATGAGCCGGGTGTTTTTCAAAACCAGCTCGGTGTTCAGATTCTCAATCGGGTTTTCCAGTTCCATTAGCTTGAGCCGCCCGTTCTTTAGCGATACCTCCCCGGTGAATTCCGGCCGCTCGGGCGTGCCGGAGGCCAAAAGGGAGAGCTTGAATTCCCCGGAAAGATTCTCCACGTTGGGCAGAATCAAATTCAACAAGTCGAACCGCTTTCCGGAAGCCGTTGCCGAAAGGCTCATCGGTTCGTCCAAAACCCGCCGTTCCCGCCGCGCCAAAGCCATATCGAAGGGGAAAAAACCGGAAAGCCGGTAACTCCCGTACGGGCTCTCAAAAGCGGCATTTTCGAACTCAAACTTCCGGTCGGCGTAACGAATCTTCCCGGAGAGGTCCCCCAGCAAAAGCCTTTTTTTCTTGAGCGAATCGACCTTCACCGACAGTTCCATCCGGGGATTTTCAAACGGGCCGGAAAGCCGCCCGGAAAAACTCGCCTTCCCGCCAAGCGGCTCCTCCCTCCGTTTCAAAAAGACGTACAGGGAGGAAACCGGAATCTTCTCGGCCGAAAAATCCAGATCCAAAGTCTCGTTGTAGCCCACAAAGCCGGTGACGCTGCCAACCCCGTCCGCCGCCCGGAAATCCGCTTTTTGGATGGTCACTCCACCGGTGTCAATGGAAAGTTTGGCCGGGGCGCTCAAAACAAACGGCGTTTTGTTCCAAACCAGGCGGGCTTCCGGCAAAGTCAGTTTTTGATGCAGCGAATCGGCCAGATCCAAACTCCCCGAGAAAACCAGCCGCCAGTCCGGCCCGGAAGCGACTCCGTCTTTCCAGTCAACCAGGTTGGAGTCCAGTTTGAAATCGATGCGCGCCGAGTCGGCCGGGACGGCGTACACCTGCGTTTTGCCGAAGCGTACCGCCGCTTCCCCCCGGCGCCGGGTAAGAAATCGCTTCAGGTCGAAATCAGCCGAAAAGTTTTCAGAAAAAACGTCGTACAGGTACAGGGAATCGGAAAGGAATTTCCCCCGCACGTCGAAATCCTTGGTCCGCCCGGAAAAAGTGAAATCCGCCTCCCCCCTCCCAGCGATTTTCTTGACGAACAACTTCCCCCAAAAATCCTTCAAGTCGCCGAATTTCGCTTTCCCGGAAACGGAGGCCGAGTCGGAATAGCCGACGTGCCCAAAGAAGCGGTAGTCGGAATGCAAATACGTGACCTGGAAGTCGGGGGAAAAAACTGCTTGGTTCGTGTTCACCAAAACCTGCCCGGCGGCGGACGAAACCGGAAATTTATTGAACGACCCAAAGCCCAATTTCAAGTTTAAATCGATGGCCAAATCCTTGTTGGCCAGCCCGACCCCCTTGGCCTCCAGCTGGCCGGAAAGGTCAGAGACCAAAGTTTGAGGCACCATTTCGTTCAAATCGAAATGTTCCACCGTCCCGGAATATTCCCACACCGGCGGCTTGGCGTTCAAGTCCAGTTGAGCTTTGCCGTCCCAGCGAGCACCGGCGATATTCCCAGAAATTCCTAAAAAATCGATATGGTTTTTCCGGTAGCGGTAGCCGAGCATAAGTTCGTTTATGCTCCGTCCCAGAAAAACCCCGTCCGCCCGCAAATTCCCCGAAAGCTGTTTGAAATTGCCGCGCACCCTTCCCGATACGGCCAAGTCGCCGGAAAGGGCGATGCCGGCCAGCCGGCGCAGCTCCGCAAAGGAAAACGAGCCGCTTTTGAAATCCGCCTCGAACTCCGGCTCCGGCAGAATCTTGAGCCACCCTTTCCCCGCCGCTTCCGACCAGTCCGTGGCGACATAAAAGGAATCGAACTCGAAACGGTTGTTCAACTGGTTTCCTTCCACGCGCATCCTGCGCACCGACAAGCTTTCCTGCGGCAGCTCGAAGGCCAGCCGGGACAGGGCAAAATCAAACCGTTCCCCGTCTGATTTCACTTTTCCCAAAGCGGAGCCGGACGACGCCTCCCAGGAACGGTTGGGGAGAAACAGCTTGAAACCGAGCCGGTTGATGTCGAAGGCACGGACGTCAAAGGCCACCTTCCCCCCACCCCCTTCTTTTCCGGCCAGCGAGGGAAAAAGTAACTTTCCGGCGGAGTCGGTGAGGATGACCCCCTCCACGCCGTGGAGGGAAAGAGAGTCGATTTCCCAGCGGCGGCGGAAGAAATCGGCCGCCTGGTAGCGGGCGAAAAGGGTGTCGATTTTCAAAAGCCGGTAGGGGCGCACGGGGTGCTGGTAATCGATGGTGACGTCCGTGAGCAGAAGTTCCGAAAACCCGTTTCCCGAAAGCCCGCCGATTTTGACTTCCAGCTTGTAGCGGTCCTTCAGGTAACCCCGTAGCGAGCGGTTCACTTCCATTTTCAAAAGTGGCGTCTGGGTGAAAATCAAAACCCCTATGATGAGGATGCCCAAAAAAACCGAAAGTGTGGCGAGGGGTATTTTGTACCGTTTGCGCATACCCTATAGGCCGGAGACCGGCGCCTCCCATACCGAGCTTTGGTGGGCTAAAAAGTGTTTCAGGGCTTTTTCAATCCTTCCCTTCACCGCTGGCGGGGACTCTTGGGCGGCCCGGCGGACGAAAACCGCCAAACTTCTGGGCTCCTCTCCCATGGTGGCCAGCGCCCGCAGGTGGGCAAAAAGCTGCCTGGGAAAACCGGTGGCCGCCAGCATCCCCACGCTGAAAAGCTCCCGCAAATGAAGCGTCGCTCCCGGGCGGGAAAGCACCTTGCCGTACCCTTCTTCGATTATCCACCCGGCCAAATCCGGGCTTTTTTGAATGAGATTCTGCATAAGCGCGGGATACTTCTCCCTGTATATTCTTCGACAGGTCGTCCTACCTTTCTTTACTCGTGAAGCAAGCGTTGGTTCGCTCTTATTTTTCACGGGCGAAAGGAGTCCATCCAGGGCGCCGAACGCCTCGATGGCCGAAGGAAAGCCGGCAAACAAATACCCCTGCAGGGTAAGCTCGTAGAGCTGCTTGCGTGTGAGGCCGGCCCGGCTGGATGATTGCGCCAGTTTTTTCAAATCCTCCCAGTCGTGGTGGGCGAAGGCCGAGGCATAGCGGGCCAGCCACAGGCGGGTTTTGTCGTTCACCAAAATCAATATAGGTTTTCGGGATTTTTTAAGCAAAAAACCGCGTCATTTGCCGGCGGCCGGGAAGGAATATTAAAAATATTTTTCCAGAAAAAATTTATCCTTGAAGTACCGTTTCTGCCAGCCCGGGTTCACCCGGTCGAGTAGCAGGGCCTCCCCGGCCCCGAGATAGTAGAAGGCCACCCGCCGCTGTTTTTGGAGCGAAAGATCCAAAAGCCCGGACACCAGGTCCGAACGCACCGAATCCGCCACCACCCGGAAGGAGGTGAAGTCCAGAAGAGAACGAAACCGGGGCGAGGGCTTGTACGTCCGGGCGGCCCAATCCGCCATTTTCAACTCCGTATAGCGCGCCACCCCCTCCTGCCAGAGCTGGAAGGAGAAATACTTGTAATCGTTGGGGCTCAATTGTTCCTGAAAGCGTTTGCGGGCCTCGAGGTATTCGAGCGTCTTGACGGTCTTCTCCGCATCCAGGGCACGCAGGGCCTTTACGAGTAACACACCCAGTTCGGCAAACGCCTCGCCGATTCGGGCCGAATCATAGGGAAAAGGGTAGTCAATCATCCACCGTCCGCCTTTGTCCTCCCCCGCAAGCCCCAAGGATTCCGCGGCGGCAAAATAGCCGGGCTGGGCCATCTGCAGTTGATGGAAATGCTCGTGCAAAACCGAGAGCACCCATTCCGCCGAGGACTTGGAAACGGCCTCCGGCTGGCCGATGACGATGGTCGGAACGGCGCCCACGGCGGGAAACGTGGCCACCAGGTTGGCCGGAAAGCGCGCCCGGCGCGAAAGAATCTGGGTTTTCAGGATGTCATCGTAGTAGTACGGCTCAAAGTCATTGGAAGGTTTCGGATGACGCAAAAGAAACTCCCCGGTGGGGGTTACCAGGAGAACGGCAAACGGGGCCTTGCTCCAGTTCTCCCAGATTTTGTTTTGGCCCGTCCAGGCCATGCGGAAGGCCTCCGCCAGCCGGATGCGGTCTTCGGTGGGCAGCTTCGGCGTCGGGGGAATGAAGGACTGGGCCCAGGATCTCTGGACAATAAAAAAGGCAAGCACCAGGCCTGCCTTTATGAAAATCTTAAACCGCACCACCCCTAAATACGCTACTCCTTCTCCCGGCGCAAGGAGTCCAGCGACTTCCGCAGTTCTTCTATTTGTTTTTCCAGCTCTTCGATCTGCCGGTCGCGCAAATCCCCTCCGGGCATCGGGTGGAAGTCCATCCGCGGGGAATCGCCGAAAAACCGCTCCATCCCGCTCCGGCCGACCAGTTCTGCTTGTGCGGTGCGCCGTTTTCCTTTGCGCAGATACTCAATTTTCACTTCCGTCCCTGATTCCTTTTCGCCGATGACTTCCCTCAAATCATCGGGGCCGAAAATCTTCTGCCCGTCCACGGCGGTAATGATGTCCCCCTCCTTCAAACCGGCCTTGTCTGCCGGCGACTCGGGAGTAACCGCGGCCACCCGCGCCCCGCCGCCCAAGTCCAAACTGTCCTTGGCCCGCCGCGAAAGCCGCTCGGTGGAAACCCCCAAAAAGCCGCTTTTGGAATCGAAGCGGAAAATCCGCATCCGTTCCCGCTCCGGAAAACCGCCCAAAGTCCCCGGCGAGGACTCGCCGCGTTCGGATAGCGTAACAGTTAAGGTCTGCCGCTCTCCCCGGCGCAAAACCTCGATGGGAACTTTCTTTCCCGGCTCGCTTTTACGGATTTTTTGGTACAAATCATCCCCGTCGGCAACCGGCTTGCCGTCAAAGGCGGTGATGATGTCCCCGTCCGCAATTCCGGCTTTCTCCGCGGGCGTCCCTTCCGTCACGTCCTCCACGTACGCCCCGCCGTCCAAATCATGCTCTTCTTTCTGTTCCTCGCTAAGGTCGCCGATGGAAACCCCCAAAAATCCCTCCGCCGGATAGGCCGGGGTCAGGGGCTTCGGCGCGGAAGGGGTGCGGAATCCCTGCGGGGGGGGCGTCGGCGCGGCCGGCTCGAAATCAGAACGGTCCCCCAAAGTCACCTTAAAGTTTCTTTTCCGGTTGTTGCGCAAAACCTCCACTTTAAGAATGTCCCCCGGCTGGTGTTCGTTCAAAAATTCCCGGAACTCTCTTTCCGTCTCCATCTTCTGGCCGTCGATGGAGAGTATCACGTCCCCCTGCTTCAGCCCGGCGATTTCCGCCGGCCCTCCGTCCGAAACGTCGGTTATCAAAACACCGTGGTCGACTTTGTGGTAGGCCTTCAACTCCTCGTCCAAATTCTGCGGGTAAACCCCAATGAAGGGGCGGGCCACCTTCTGGTATTGAATCAGTTGGGAGGCGGTCTTTTGCAGTTGGCTGGAAGTCAAGGCCACCGCCTGCCCGGAAAATGGCACGTCCACCGCCTGGGGCATCCCCCCAACGGTCTGGGCGTCGTCATTCTTCGGAAAGGTGTGTAAAGCCACGGATTGCCTGACCTGGCCGGTTATCATCCCGACCACGTCCCCGTCCTGGTTCAAAACCGGCGCCCCGACCATCCCCGGGAAAACGGAAACGTTCAAGAGCAGCCGCCCGTCCCGGCGCAGCTCCGCCACCGGGCCAAAGGAGGCCGAGGTTGCTTTGGAAAGGCAGGAGGCCGGTACAATCACCAAGGAGCCGGTTTTCAATCCGGCAACACTGCCAAAGGGAGCGGGAACAAGATTTCCCTCCGCCACGCTCAATATCGCTATGTTGTCCGTCCGGTCGGTGGCCACCAGTTTTGCCTCCAGCTCCCGGCCGTCGGCGGTCTGGACGGTGAACTTAAGCCCGCCTTTGGCCTCGTTGGCTTGCAGCACCGATTCCGGCGTGGAGATGATGGAGAAATACTTCAACTGCTCAATGTCCGCCGTGGTGACCACGTGCGAAGCATCGATGGCGATTCCCAAAGCGAGCGTGGAATGCCGCGCGGCGGTCTTCCCCTCCTCCGGGCTTCCGGCTTCGCTTTTTACCTTGACTACGGAAGGTGCTGCTTTTTCAACCAGCCCCGCGAGCCGCTCTTCGAGCGAACCGGACTGGGCGAAAGTGGAAAGCGGAAAAAACAAAAAAAGGAAAACAAATACCAAACGCCCCATGCGGCCTCCTTTAGCCCTGGCCAAAACCAGCGAGCTATCCATCGATTCTTCTCTCCTCCTCCTGAATATATACGGTCAAACTTGGGCATTCCACAAATTTATACCCTATGGAATCACCGGAGTTCCAGCCCCGTAATCCCTGGCGGATTTCCCTTGACGACCTCCTTTTATATGCCATTTTATATCCGTGAGGCAGGAGCTCGCCCAAATGGGGTAACGAAAGTAGCAGTTTCGGTTGGTTTTATCCTTCTTGTACTTACTTCTTGGTCTTTTTCCCAGCCCTTGTTTGATTCTCCGGTCAATCTTGGGCCGAAGATAAATACGGCATTACACGAATCTGATCCGTTTCTTTCAGCCGATGGCAAGAAGTTGTTTTTTGCACGGGATTTCGATCTTTGGTATGCAGAATGGACAGATACAGGTTGGGCTGATCCAATAAATCTAGGTCCTACTTTCAACACTGGGCCTGGCATAGAACATTCTCCCAGTGTTTCTCCGGACGGCCAGAAGCTTTATTTCGTTCCTGATTCCCGTTCAGTATTATTTTGGGATATTTGGGTATCAACATTTGACTCTTCAATTGACGATTGGAAAACGCCTGTAAATCTTGGTTGGCCAGTCAATACGCCCGGTACGGAATTTTCAGCACGAATTGGTCCCGATGGTCGTCATTTGTATTTTTCTTCCATAAGCGATTCAGTTGATAGCTTAAACCCCACAGGACGATGTGGAATTTATGTTAGTGAATTGGTTGATAGTTCTTGGAGTATTCCGACAAAAATTCCAACCTCTAGTTGTGCAACGGACGATTATCCATCGATTACTGCTGATGGACGATGGTTTTATTTTGATAGGTTTGTCAGTGGCATAGAGCAACGAATATTTGTATCGGAAAGCACCATTTCAGGGTGGAACCTGCCCTATGATTTAAGTTCGCAATTAGGAGGCCCCTGCTGGACGCCGTATGTCACGCCCACAGGTGAGAGTCTTTTCTTCGCTAGTTCAAGAACAGTTGGTGGATTTGGTCGTAGTGACATCTGGATTTCAGAATTAATTTCCTTGGGTATTGCCGATGACCCGCCAGAAGGGCTGTTGCCGCGAATATTTGAATTGTATCAAAATTACCCCAACCCTTTTAATAGCCGAACAAAAATTTCTTTTTTTGTTTCTTATGCAAAAAGTGGATCTGTAAGTTTGACGGTTTACAATCTCTTAGGTTTTCCAGTCCGGCATTTGATAGAAGGCGAAAGCATACGGGAAAGGCATGAAATTGAATGGAACGGAGCAGATGATGCAGGAAAGGAGGTGGCTTCAGGGATATACTTCTTCAAATTGCAGGTCGGCAGTGAAACTACAGTAAAAAAAGCTGTTTTTATTAAATAGGAAGAATGGGGGTATGTTGAAACCGGGTTAAACCTTGGGAAGAGGGCACGGCGGGCTTGTAAAAGGACACAAAAAAAAGGTCTTTCAACCTCCTCTTCGCTAAATAAGAACTAATTTTTAGAAAATTACGTTGACGTCCTGGCTGGTGGAAGCCGCCGGCAAAAGCAGAACCGGGTCAGAGGAGTTCGAGGACTGGTTGTAGCGGCGCACCGGGACGAAGTAGCCATTTTCCGCGTCACCAACCCAAACCCAGGATTCTTCCCAAGATTGCACCGCCTCGCCGTCCACCCCCGGGCGCACCGGCTCGGAAGAGGCGGAAGCATACTGGGCGGCTATCGGCGACTCCGGCCTGACGTAGAAGCTTGCCCGTTCAGAGGCCTGGGCAATTTCCCCAAAAATCGGAATCGGCAGCGTGTACTGCGGTGCCGCGGTTTCCGTGCCGACGGAAGCGACCTGCGCCGGCTGGTTGGAAGAATGGTTAAGCGAATTGACGGCAAACATTGCCAAGGCGGCAAATACCCCGGTCAAACCCATCGAAACGTACCACCCCACCCGCCGCCGGATGCCCGGCTTGGCATCCAATGGCCGCAAACGGGGAGCGTTGGCCAGCTTGACTTGCAGCTTGTAGTTGAAGTTCGGCGAGACCTCGTACGGAAATACCAGATTCGGGACATGGGCGAGTTGTTTGAAATAAAACTCCTCCCGCCGGCATTCCGCGCAGGCCTCGAGATGGGCCCGGACTTCTGGGTGGTTTACGAGCGTCGGCTGGTCAGAAGACCTGGCCAAAATTTGGCGAACGTTTTGACAGAGCATAGAGTTTCTCTTTCTTGGGACGCAAACTTTCCGCTAAAATCATCCGGGCCCGGTTGACGCGGGATTTCACCGTGCCGGTCGGCACGCCGGTGATTTCGGCGATTTCTTCATACGGAAGCTCGTCCATTTCCCGAAGCAAAAAGGCGGCTTTGTACTTTTCGGGAAGTTTTTCAATCTCCTTTTCAATCCAGGGGCCCAAAGCCACCCGGCCCGGCTCCACCGCCGGCTCCTCACTCGTTTCTTCGATATCAAACAGCTCCAAAAACTTGACTTTCTTTTTCCGGCGCAGGTTGTTCTTGGCCAGATTGAGTGCGATGGTGTAAATCCAGGTGGAAAAGCAGTACTTGGGGTCGAAATTGTTTTTATGTTGAAACACGCGCAAAAAGGTCTCTTGAACGATATCCTCCGCTTCCTCGCGGGCTGGAATCATCCGCACGACCAAGTTGAAAAGCCGGTTTTTGTACCGGTCCACTAACTTAGTGAAGGCCTCCTGGCTCCCCCCCTGTATCGCCTGCAAGAGGGCGTAATCCTTCGCCTTCTCGGTGGCATCAAACGGAATCTGCGGAACCTGCCTTGTCTGCATAATTTACCTTTCTTGTTATGTAATACCCCTATAAGATAACAAATGTTCCCCCAAAAATACAGGGTTTTTTAAGCCCCATAATCTGATAAATTAACCTGTTGTGGGAAAACAACTTGCAGACAGTCTTATTCCCCGATGATTTTGATAATCGCCCGCTTCCGCCGCTTCCCGTCGAATTCCGCGTAATACACCTGCTGCCAGGGGCCCAAATCCAGATGCCCCTTGCTAATCGGAAGTATGACCTCGTGGTGCATCAAAAGATTTTTCAAATGCGCGTCCCCGTTTGTCTCCCCGGTTCGGTGATGGCGGTAGTTGACGCCGGACGGGCACAGCTTTTCCAGCCATTCCTCGATGTCCGCAATCAGCCCCTCCTCGGCGTCATTGACATAGACCGAGGCGGTGATGTGCATGGCGGAAACGAGCACGAACCCCTCCTGCACTTTGGACTTGGCCACCGCCCCTTCCACCTTGTCCGTGATGTTGACAAACTCCCGTTTTTTGGGGGTATTGAACCAGAGATATTCGGTATGCGACTTCATACGCGCTCCTTGGTAAGGGTGAGGCATGCCTCGCCCCACATTAATTTATAATCTCCCAGCCCCGCTCACGGGCGATTTTTCTCAACTCCTCGTCCGGATTCACCGCCACCGGATGCCCAACCAGTTCTAAAAAGTGGACATCGGTATGATGATCTGCATAGGCAAACGAGTGGGCCAAATCCCACTTCTCTTGGGCGGCAATTTTTTTAAGTATTTCCGCCTTGGCATCTCCAAAGGGAAATTCCCCCTCAAAGTGCCCGGTAAAAACCCCATCCTTCGCCGCCATCTTGGTGCCCCAATAGTGGGTGACGCCCAATTCTTTCGCATAATGCGCCAGCAAAAACTCCGGCATCCCGGAAAGCAAAAATACCTCCTCCCCGTTTTGCAGATGTTTTTTAACCCGTTCAACGGTCTCCGGCACGAGCCGGGGCCGAATGACCCGGTCGAAGAATACCGGCACTCCCGCTTGGAGTTCTTTCACATTCAATCCCTTCAAATATCCCTTGTTCGATTTGATGAGCCGCCACTCCGGCCGCCGCATATGCAAAAGAAACTGCCAGAGAAAAAATAAAAGCCCGCTAACGTGCAGTTCGCCGCGCGTGAATAAATAGCGGAAAAAAAGCCGCTCCGTGGAGGTCTTGGCCAAAATCGTCCGGTCCACGTCAAAAATGGCGCAGGCTTTCCCCATTAATTTTGCTTTTTTTCCGATTTTTCCACCTGCGTTGAGACCCCATGCGCCAAAAGCCACGCTTGGCTTTCGGCGTGCAAATCGGCAAGCGAGGGAAACTCGCAAATCATCTGGTGCATCTGGGCCTCCAAAGCATCATCCGAAGGCATAGGCGGCAGCTCCATTTTTTCTTTCCATTTGCCGTAAAATTCCTTGAGCGCGGGTAAATTGCGGAAGCGCAAAACCAGACCAAGCTCATTGACGTACTTTTGATATTCCTCGGCAAACACAATTGAATTATAGGCCGGTGGAGAGCAATGTCAAGGTTTTCACCAATTCTACCCCAAAACCTTCTCCGCCGCAGCCCATCCAGCATCCATCGATCGCTGAATCGATTCCCGCGAAAAATCCAAGGTATCGCCCAGCGCCACCTCCGGCTGGATAATTTTGCACTCGTAATATTTGAACGGTTTTCCCTGCTCGTTGTGCAAAACGCAATTGTGCGCCGCCGCCTCCTGCACGTTTTTGTTCACCCGCAAAAACTCCCGGATGTCCGTCACAAAAATCTCGTTTAGCGCGATGTCCAGCGACCGCTTGCCGATTTCCAAAATGTTCTTGAACGGCTTTTCTTGAACGTTGGGTGCGGTGGGATTGCAGTTGATAACCACCACCAAATCCGGTTGGGCGTCCAAAACGTCCCCCAAGGGACTTATGTTCCGTAGCCCCCCGTCTACCATCTCCCGGTATTTATCGGTCAGCGCCAAGGGCTCCCAAATAATCGGCATGGCGGTGGAAGCCAGAACGATTTCCGCGAGCTTCGGTCCGAATACCGGGTCCTTCGGCGTAAACAGCCTGTACTCCCCCGTCCAGAGCGAAACCGCCCCCAGCCGCAACTCGGTCTTGATTAAACCCGCCTCCACCTCCCGGTCAATCAGCTCCTTCAAGGGTTTGTTGCCGTACACCGAATCCGAGCCGAAAAGTAGCTTCACGATAGCCCAAAAATTCATCTTGCCGGTATAAACCTGGGCGTTGGAAATGTTTTTCCAAATTTCCGCCAGCCGCGCGTATTTCTCCATCGCCAGCATCACCCCGTTCAAAGCGCCGACGGATACCCCGGCAATCAAATCCCATTTGTAACCTTTCACCTCCCGGGCGTATTTCTCGGCGGCGAATTGAAACGCCCCCTTGGCCCCCCCTCCGGAAAGTACCAGTGCGGTTTTTGGCATTGCAGCTTCCTCCTATCTATAGTTTCGGTTTAAAATATCACAAAAACAACAGTGAAAAACTTGCGAATTTGGAATTTTTGGGCGGATTTGTAGCGGGGATTTTGAGGGAGCTGCAAAATCGGGGGAAAACCACCCCCTCCGACCCTTCGGGTCTCGTCCCCCTTAAGTACAGGGGGACAAGAAGGTTATTTAAAGGGAGGGTAAGGGCGGGGAGACCCCGCCCCTACGCCTTTCCTTTTTTTGTTTCTTTTGTTTTACGTGCAACCGGGTTTTAAAACGGCCGTGAAAGTGGGAGACGGAACCTACGCTTTTGTGGGGAATCAGTTCCCCGATATGGCGGTCCTCTCCGTCTGGCCTGCCTGTTTATCTGTTCTGCCCTGCGCGCGGCTGGCCCCGCGCAGGCGCTGCGGGTCTAGGGCCGCCTGCCCCTTTCAAGAACAGGCGGGAGTACCGGTGGTTGAAAAAAATCGGCCGTTCTTTCCCCAAGACAATGGGGGAAATCAACCCCAGAAGAGAGGGGAATCCGTGTTCCTTGTCTTACCGGCTCCCGGTTCCCTTTTGGGGTTCGGCTGTGGCACGCCCGTGGCGCCAACACCGACCCGTTGCACGACAGAGATTGGAGACTGGAGATTAGAGATTCGTCCTCTCCCTTCCCAACCCCTGTTAAAGAGGGATGGCGGCTTGGGGGTTGGCCCTTCGACTATGCTCAGGGTCTTCGACCCTCACCACGTCCCTCTACTATAGGCCCACTCCCGCCGCTCACTCCGAAGTTGTAGTGAATTTGCAAACCTCACCCCCTAACTCCCTTTCCGATAGAGGGGATTGGGAAAAAACAAAAAGCCCTCCAAAAAGGAGGGCTTTTTGCGCGGAAGGAACCCCTAACTGACAGGGATCCAATAGCTGATTTTGAGCGCGACGAAAACATCCCCGCCGGTGGTAAAGGCATCCCAAAGCCGTTGCGGACGTACGTGCTGCCCCTGCGCTTCGAACTCGGATAAATTCCGCGCCCACACAAAATACATCGTGCTCCCTCGCAGCCACTCCCACCGCAAAACCACGTTGCTCCGGAAGGATAAAATGTTGAAATCCGGGTTGTCCAGCGTGAAACTGGAGGAGCCGTCCGTCACCGTGTACGTCCGCGAACTGGAATCGTACGTGATGGTGGTGCCGTTCGTTCCATACTGCATCGGCATGGTCGTCTTGGGTGCCTCCAGCTCCCCGAAGTTGTAAAACTTCCCGGAGGCCGCAAACGGCTCGGCATAAAGTTCCAAGGTCAAATCCGGCGTAAAGGCGTAGTTGATTCGAAACTGCGTCGCCAAGGTGCTCTGGTCGAGATAGGCAAAAACGTAGCGGCTGCCGAACGTTGCCGGCCTTCCCCCGCCGAGCGTGGCGATATACTGCCGAATCGTAAGCCCCCGTTCGTAATACGGAAGAATGGAAAACTCCCACCGGCCCGAAGTCCGCACCCCCAGTTTGCTTTCGAGATAGTAGTACCAATGCCCGATTTCGTTCTTGTCGTACATCCCGTACAAATACCAATTGGTATTGGAGGCGAAATTGCTTGAAATCTGCGCGGCCGCATTCCACCCAAAGGGATCCTTCATCATGGGGCCGCCGCGGGTGACGTCGTCGCTGTAGGAGCGGGGATAAATCTCGGAGCCCAAAAACAATCCCCAAAAATTCTTGAACGTGAAGTTGTTTTCGAAATCGAAAAAGGTGTACTGGTGGTTGCCGCCGAAATTCCACCCCCGCCCGGTGTAGAAGGCGAGGTTGTAATTTTGCAAATATTTCCCCGGCTGGTTTTCCCGGTAGCGCAAGGCGCCGAAAAAGTCGATGTCGTCCGCCGAATTCAAACGGCCGGCGTCGTTCAATTCGAACCCCGGCGATTCCGCCCCGATGCTCGTTTCCCAAAGCCAGTGCTTGCCGCTGTTTTTTGAAAAGCGCAGAAAGCCTTGATAACCGGAAAGGGAGGTGCGCCCCGGTTTGAATTCCACGTGGTCCGCATCCGGCCTTTGGAAGTAATGGGCGCTGGAGGTTTGCACCCGCTGGAGGGCGTTTGAATCCCCCTTGATGTGGCTGAAGCCGAACGTCCCCAAAAGCACGTATTCCCCCCCCTTGAAGCGCAAATTCATATCCCCTCCCCCGGCATACGCCTGGTGGGTCAGAAGCTGCCAGAGCTCCCGGCTTTTGGACAAATCCCGCCCCACACCGGTTAAGGACAACCCGACAGTGGAGGCGGAGGGGCCAAATTCCTGCTGCACGCGGAGAACCCCGAAACCCGTGCGCGGGGCCACCTGCGTTTTGTTGTATGAAGCCGTTGCAGTGTCGTAACTTTCGGCAAACTCCTCGTCGGTGAGCGCCGCCAACGCCCCGATGGAAAGCCCCGAAGATAGTCGCCCAGTCAGCTTGCCAGCCCCCAGAATGGTGGAAGTGTTGGGACGGTCCACGTAATCGCCAAAGGCACTCCCCCGCGGCGGCGCGCCGATCCGGCGTGAGTAGTAGTAGGCCGGCCCGTTCCCCCGCAAAAGCTGGTTTCCTTCGACAAAGAAGGGGCGCTTTTCGTCAAAGATGATCTCAAAGGCGGAAAGGTTCACCCGGGCCGGGTCTGCTTCCACCTGCCCGAAGTCGGGATTGACGGTGGCATCCAAAGTCAGATTGGGCCCCAAACCCATTTTGATATCCGCCCCGGTGCGCCCTTTCATGTTCACCCCGTCGTCGAACGGGTTTTTCTTGTCCCGGCCGTAGGTGAAGGTGGCATCCGAGGCGCCGTAGGGAATCACCTCCAACCGGCGGGCGGGCTTGATGCCGGTGATGCCGTTCAAGCGGGCCATGCGGGAGGACCAGCCGGTCTCTTTTTTCGGAACGTAGACGTAATAGTCATCCTCGTTGCGCGTGGGGACCCAGCGGTTGATGTTGAACCCCCACGTATGAACTTCTTTGGCGTTGAACCGCAGCTGCGAAAGGGGGATGCGCATTTCCGCCGTCCACCCGGCCGAATCGATTCTCGTTTTCGCCTCCCAGACCGGGTCAAAGGAGTAATCTCTGTTGTATTCGTCGTCCGTGGCGTGGTAGTAATCGGCCCGCGTGCCGGAGGCGGCGACGGCGAAGGTGTAGGCGGTGCGGCGGTCCAGATAGGTATCCAAGGAGATGATGATCCGCTCCGAATTGCCGGTCTGGTCCCGGCGGGAAACCAAGGAGCGGATGCCGAGCGAATCGGGGCAGTGCATCCGGGCGCCGATGAAAAGCGCTTCCTCGTCGTAGGCAAACCAGACTTTGGTGGAATCAGAAGCGGGCTGTCCCTCCTTCGGGTCTTTTTGGGTAAAGCCGGTGACGGGGGGCGTTTGCCATTCCGTCTCGGTGAGGATGCCGTCCAGTTTTATCGGGTTGGTGACCCGGATGGCCTTATGTTCCGGAACTTTTCTTTCGGTGGAATCCGGCTCGGCCGCCAATAGCAAAGCCGGAGAAGCCAGCAAAAAAAAGATGGAGACCCGCATAACTCCTCCTACGCTCCCCCAAACACCTTTAGGCGACATAACCAATATATAAACACAAAAAACACCTGCAACCAGAGCCCATTGCGGTTTGTATTACGGGCGGCCTCCGTTTTGGGTTGCGATTTTTTTTAAGCCGCGCCCAAATATTACCGGAAGGTGCCGGGAAGGAAGGTCCCCAAGCCGACCGGCTCCTTGGAGATTTTCAGTTCAGGGAGGGCTTTGACTGAAAGGATGAAGTAGTACCCCTTGCGGAAGCCGGAGGGGCGCCAGGAAAAGTATCCCTGCCAGCAGTGTAAATCCTTGGTCAAAACCACTTCCTGGAAGCTGGAGGCCTTGGAACTCAAATCGTAGCTCTGGGCGTAGGAGACCTGCCAACTTTTGGTCAGCTTCAACGAGGCGTTCAAATTTACCTGCTGGGTGGTAACCACCGGCCGGGGCTGTTTGATTTGGGTAATCGTGTGGCTTATCGAGAAATTGAACGGCAGTTGGTCATCCCCGCCCGAACCGGCCAAAGCGGACGCGGCCTCCCCCGGAGACAAAGGAGGGCCGAAGGAAAAGGTGCGGTTGAAGTTGTAGGCGGAGGTTATGGAAAAATTCAAGAGCCGGGGACGATCGAGACCGTTGCCGAGCGTATCGTAGAAATCATGGCGGGCGGAAAAATCGAAGGAGAAATTCGGGACAGCCGAGGTGCGCACGGCGGTGGTTAATTCCGACCAGCGGCGGAAGTTCGCTTCCGCGTTATAGCTGGCGGCCATCGTGGCGGTGAACAAATCGATTTTCTTTTCCCCTTTTTCACTTTGAAACTTGGCTTGAAAATATTGGGAAAGGGAGAAATTCAACACCTGCGCGGTCTGGGTCGAAACGCCGACGCCAACGAAGGCAGCCTCCTTTTGATGGCGGGTCGATTTTGGAATCCAGGAATAGGAAACGGACGGGTTCAATACGTGCCGCAGCCCGGTCAAACTTCCCAGCCGGAAGAGAAACGTGCCGTACAGATTTGTCGTGGAGGAAACACCCACCGAGCCGGAGCCGCGGCGGAAAGTCCCGGAAGAAACGCCGGCCGCCTCCGAGCCGTTCGTCCTGTTAATGTGGAACCAGTTCTCCGCGTAGTTGAAGTTCGGAGACAGAGTGAGCCAGAAAATTTTCTGCGGCGCGGAGAGCGCAAAGTTATGGTTCAAAGTCGCTCTTTTTCGGTCTTCGGTAAGGGTGTCCGAAGTAACGCTGTCAATCGGCACAATCTTCTGGACGCGATTAAAATAATTGGAGCCGCCCGCGCTGTAGGAATAGTAAATCGAGTTGTACCAGGCGTGGGACTTCCCTCGTCCCGGCGGGAAAAACGGCTTGGCTGGTTTGGTCAAGGAAAAAGAAGGAAAAACAGACGTCCGCTCGTCCGTATCCAGATTAAAGGTTTTCTGGGCGACAATCGAAAGCCCCCCCCAACCCAGATTTTTGCTAAAGTTGACCTGCGGGTTCAAGACCCGGTTCAAGCGGGTGGACAAATCCAGCGAACGTTGGGGGTAATAGTTTTTGTCCGAAACGAAATTGCCGGACCCAGAAAGCGTGGCTGTGGGGGAAAGGGGTTGATAGTGATTGAAGTTGAAATCCCAGCGGTCGGCACGGCTCTTTATAAAACTGCCGGAGGAATTCAGAAAATTTCCTAAAGAATCGAACGCGATGCGCCGGTCTCGCGAATAAGATCCTCCCAGCCGGCCGTTGAAATGGTAGCGCCAAGCGTAGTTGACGCTGGAACGGAAAAGAAGCGTCAAATCCCCGCCGGTTTCATCCACATCGACGGCCGTGGTCAAATCGTAGTAGTCGGAAAGCGCAAAATAGTAGCCGATGTTGTGGATGCCGCGCTGCTGGTTGCCGAAGTTGCCGATGCGCAGATTCAAAATGCCGGAATGGCGGCCGGGCTTCAATGGAAAAATGTAAAACGGAATGGCGGCCAAAGGGACGTCGACAATGCGCAAAACCACCGGCTTGGCAATCATCCGGTTGCGGTGGATGAGCTTCATATGGGCCGACGAAAAGTAGTAATGGGGGTGTTCGGCATCGCAGGTGGTAAACCAGCCGTTACGTATGAATACTTCCTCTTCGGAAACACGCGAAACATCCGCCCCCCGGTAGTATCCCTCCGTCAATTGGGTGCGGGAGCTTTTCATCTTCCCTTTTTTGGTGGAAAAATCATACGCCAGCCGGTCGTAGGCCACTTCATCCTTGCCGTCCTTCAAGACGCGCTTGGTTCGATTGCGCGAGCTGTCGGCAAAGCCGGAAGCATATAAGAGCTCCGCCTTTCCATCATAAAGCATCGAGTCCGCTTCCAAGGTCAAATTTTGGTAACGTGCCTCGGCCCGGCTTAAAAGAAAGATTTTGTTGGGGGGAATCTGGTATTCGATTTCTTCGGCCTGATAGTACACGGTGTCCCCGCCCGGTTTCCCTTCCGGGAACGCGTAATAAGTCCCTTGCCCGCCGCCGTTGATGGAGACATTTTCAACTTGTCGGTCTTTTAGATGTAGATGAACGGAATCGCCCGAGGCGTGATTTCTGACTTTCCCGTCGGCTTGATTATAATAAATGTAGGCCTGTCCCAAAGCGCGGATCAGATTGGGCGCGTCATCGGCAAAGTGGAAAATTACCGAATCGGCGGCCAGTTCCGAGCGGGTGGTGTCGGTGCGGGCGGTATCAGCCAAATCCCGATAGATGGCACGGGCTTTTTTCTCCGCCAAGAGCCGCTGGACGCGGCTTTCTTTGAAAAACAATGTCAATCGTTCACCCGTCACTTCCGATTTGTCGTCCCCCCCGCGCGGCTTTTCGGTCAGAATGAGCTTTTCCTCTTTTCGCAGGAAAATCGCCTTCTGTGAATGGGCAAAAACCTTCCCCCGCCGGATGCGGACAGAATCCGTACCGACTCCCCTCTCCTCGTCGCCAAAAAATTCCAGTTTTTTGGCCCAGATGAAAGTGGTTTCCGGTTTCGCGGTATCGGAAGCAGATGGCAAAAGCTGCATTTCCGGTTTTTGGTCAATGAGCAAATATTTCTTTTCCCGCTCGTAACGCCCCCGCTCGCCGAGCAGAACCGTTTTTTCCTTTAAGTCCTCGTAGCGGATTTTGCCGTAGGCCCACCCCTCCTTGGTTTTGGCATCGTAGCGGACCGAATCGGCCCGCAGCTCATATTCCGGATAGCGGATTTTGACTTTTCCTACCAAAACCACGCGGTTGGCTTTCTGGTGCCAGCGGGCAGAATCGGCCCGGAAGTCCCCCTCTCCCTGCCGGAGGTGGACGTTACCGATGACCCAAGTGACCTCCTCGCCGCGCACTTCAGTGTGGAACAAGCTTCCCGCTCCCGGAAGCAGCTCCAGCCGTTCGCTTTTTTTGGAAGAGGTTTGCTGGGCAAAAACTGATTGACAAGGAAGGAACAACAAAAGGAAAGTCCCGACAGCCGGTAAAGAACGAGAAACGCTACGCACCGAGTTTATTCTTCAAATATTCGAGAACTTTCGAACAGGCGGTGCCAAAATCTTTCAACCCTCCTCCCTGCCGGAAGTTGCCGCTGCCGCCCCCCTTGGCTCCCAGCGGAAAAAGAATCTCCTTCACCAGGGCCGTCAAATCCACAGCCAGGTCGGGGGAGGTTACCAAAACCCAACTGCCCGCATTAGAGGCCAGAAAGATAGCGCGGCCGGGGGCTTGCACCAAAAGCTGGGCCATTTTTTTCATCTCCTCAGTTTCTCCTTCGTAAGGTCTTCCCAGAAAGGAAAAACCGGAAACGTTAGAAAACTCCTTTTCCAACTCGGCCGCTTTTTGCGGCAGGAGCTGTTCGCGCAGAAAGGAGGCCTCTCGCCGCAGCTTCTGGCCTTCCTCTATTAAGGCGGAGACCGCCGGGGCGACTTCAAAAATTCTGCGGGTCATTTTTTTGGCCAGAGCCGACAAATCCTCATAGCTTTTGGCGAAAAGCCGGTATGCCCCCCAGCCGCAGTCAAAATAGACCCGCTGGGTTTCGCGCACTTTTTCAGTTGAAAGAATTTTAATCATCCCAATTTGCCCGGTGGCATCCAGATGCGTGCCGCCACAGGCGGAGCGGTCCACCCCTTCGATTTCCACGATGCGGTATTTTCCGAAAACCTCCGGCGTTTTGCGCAGTCCCAGGGTGGGCAGCTCTTCTTCCGTTGCCCAGAAGATTTTCACCGGGATGTTTTGGAAAACGAGCCGGTTGGCCCGCTCCTCCACTTTTTTCAAGCCTTCCGCACTCAACTCCCTCCCGGACAAATCCAAGGTCGATTCTTCTTCGCCAAAGTGCACGGAGACCGTCGGCCACCCCTCATGTACGAAGACGGCGGACAAAAGATGTTGGCCGGTGTGCTTTTGCATATTGTGGAAGCGCCGCGCACTGTCGACTTTTGCAGAAACGGTCGCGCCCGTTTGCGCGGAAAGTGGCTTTTCCAGAATGTGCCAAACCTTGCCGTTTTCTTTCTGGCAATCAACAACCGGCGTACCGGCAATCAAGCCACGGTCGGGCGGCTGCCCTCCCCCTTCCGGATAAAAGGCGGTTTGGTCCAGCTCCACGGCTGGTTTTCCGTTGAATTCGCCGGCAGAAACCACCGCCGCAGAAAATTCGAAAAGCCACTTGTCCTCGTAGTACAACAGTTTGGTCATCGGTTTTTACCCAGTTCGGCAATCAAAATGGCGACCAGCATCAGACCTCCGCCAATCCAGTCCTGCCGGGTCAACTCTTCACCGTGAATAAGATAGGCAAAAAGAACGGCAAAAACCGGTTCGAGCGCGTAAATAATCCCGGCGCGGGTGGAGCTGGTGTCTTTTTGATAGCGGGTTTGCAGATAAAACGTCAGCGTGGTGGCCAGGGCGGCCATCACTAAAATCGAAATGACCAGTTGGGGGGTGAAGGCCCGCAGGGCCGGCTCGAAGAGCAAAGCCCCAGGGAAGAAAAGAAACAAACAGGTGAAAAGCTGGAGAAAGGTGAGTTTCTCGACCGAATAACGGCGGGCGAAATGGCTTAAGAATACAACCTGCAGGGCAAAAAAAAAGCGCACGCCAAAGTCAGCCAGTCGCCTCGGTTGAGCTGCCCGGTCTCCGGCCGGTTCAGAAACCACATCCCGGCGATCGCCACGCCGATGGCGACCCAATGGGAGAATGCCGGGCGTTCCTTTTCAACAAAAAGCGAAATGAAAGGCACCCACAAAACGAGTAAACTGGTCAAAAAAGCGGAGCGGGAAGCCGACGTGTAGGCTAGCCCGTAGGTCTGGAAGGCGAAGCCCAGGAAAAGACAGATCCCGACCGCCACACCAGCCCGCAGGGAGAAAAAATCAAGCGGAAAAATTTTTTTGTAAAAGAGGACGAGAAAAATCAAAGCCGCCAAAGCGAAACGGATGGCGTTGAAGTAAAACGGCGTGGTGTCGGCCAGCGCTCCCTTGACGACCGTAAAGGTGGAGCCCCAAATCAACGTGATGAAAACAAGTATCAAGTCCGCCCGGAGCTGCTTTTTCGACTCCGGCAGGGGTGAAGCATTGGCCGTCAGCGGCTCGGAAGCGCCGGTCATTTACGGCGTGCGCTCCCGCCGCAAATCAACGTTCACTAACTTCGATTCCCCCGGTTTGATGTTCACGTTTTTGGTTTTGCTTTTATAGCCGGGATAGGTATAGGTGACGGTGTGCCTTCCGCCGCCGACTTTGAAGGCCCGCGGGGGCGGAACCTTGCCGTACGGTTTGCCATTGATGGTAATATAGGCCCGGCGCTTGGCGGAAACGACCAGATAGGCCTCCTGCCCGGACGGAATGGAACCCAATTGGACCCAGGATCCGGGGACTGGCTGAGGAGAAAACGCCTCTTCATCCGAATCCGTTCCTTCACCGTTAAACCCCGGATCAAAAAAGTCCGCGTTCTCTCCAGCGACGTACGGGCTTACCGGTTTCCGGCGGGTATTTAAGGCCGTCCGCTTTTGCTCTTTGGCTTTTAATTCCTTTTCCACCTGAAACTGGCGGGTGGCGGTTTCCAGAACCCCGAACCCAAAGTACAAAAAAATGCCGAGCACGAAAAGAAAAGCCAGCCCATAGGGGAAAAGCTTCCGATTCAAGGCCTCCTGTTCCACGGCCCAGGCCGCCTCCAAAGACTCGGTCGGCTCCGCGGCCATCCGTTCCAGGTATTCGCGGGCCAGGGGGTTTTCCCGATCCCAGCGGATCGCCTCCCGGAATTCCCGCTGGGCTTCGGCTATTTTTCCCCGTCCCAGATGGAAGTAGTAAATCCCGGAATCGAGATGGCGTTTGACCCGCTGGCTTTGCGCCTCACGCGAAAACTGATCCGGGGAGGCCAAAAATCTTCCCAAAAGCCCGCGCCGCTGCACCCCGTAATAGCGCATCAACTCCTCCAGCCGCTCGGTGACCTCCTCCATTTCAGAGGTCCGCCGGTCGGGGTCCTTTTCCAGCATCTGGGCGACTAAAAGCGAAAGCCTCATCGGGATTTCTGCTGAAACGTCACAGAGCGGCTTGGCCTCCGTGGTTAGAATTGAGGTGATGACGGCGGAGTAGTTGTCCCCGTCGAACGGTTTTTTGCCGGCAAGCATTTCGTAGAGTACCACCCCCAAAGAGAAAACGTCTGCCCGGCGGTCCACTTCCATGCTGCGCAGCTGTTCGGGGGCCATGTAGGCGGGGGAGCCCAAAGTCGTGCCGGTCACCGTGATGGAGGCATCCTGCGCTTTGGCGATGCCGAAATCGGTGAGCTTGACTTCCCCCTCTTCGGACAAAAGAATGTTGGCCGGTTTGACGTCCCGGTGAATCACACCGGATTCGTGGCAAAAGGCCAGTCCGGCGGCTACCTTGTGGGCCACCATCAAGGCCACTTCGAGGGGAACTTTTCCGTTTTCCAAGACCTCGCGCAGGGTGCGGCCGTGCACGTACTCCATGACGATGAAAAAACCTTCGGCGTCTTGGCCGTAGTCGATGACCGAGACCAAATTTTCGTGGCGCAGCGAAGCGGCCGATTTGGCCTCCTTCTGGAAGCGGGCCAAAAAGGTTTGGTTCTGGATCAAGTAGGGGTGCAGCCGCTTGATGGCCACCTCCCGTTCCAGCGAGACCTGTATGGCGCGGTAGACGTTGGCCATCCCGCCGGAGCCGACCAGCTCCACCAGCCGGTACGGGCTCCCCTCGGCAGCGGCTTCTTCCGGTTTGTTCGACGTCTCTTGCAATTTGGTTTGCTTAATTATTTTTTTCGTCCTATCTTTTTAAACTTTGCCAAAATAAAAGTTCAAAACCAAAAGGCAAACCTGAAAAATGACGACCCTGCCCGAATCGCCCCCCCTTCCAACCGAACCAACCCATCCTCTTTCCGGACCCTTGTCCCGCCAAATATGGCGGCTTTTCTGGCCGGCTTTTTTGGCCATGCTTTTCGAGACCGCCAACACCGTGGCGAACGTCTTCTGGGTCGGCCAACTGGGGACTCAACCGGTCGCCGGGGTAGTCTCCTCGATGTTCATCCTGTGGCTCGCCTTCTCCCTTTTAAATATCGTCATCTCCGGCGTTATCGCCACCGTGGCCCGCAGCTTGGGGGCCCGGCGGCCGGAGCAGGCCCGGCATTACGCCACCCAGGCTTTTTTTTTCGCCTTGACCTTCGGCGCCGTTGTCGGAGGCGGAGGAGTCCTCTTTGGGGAGGAGTTTTTCCGCTGGATGGGGAATGAGCCGGAGGTGGCGGCTCTGGGCTACCGCTATTTGGCCCTCCTTTCCGCGTTTCTCCCCTTTCTTTTCGGGGCGGAGACGGTGGCTTCTATTTTCCGGGCATCCGGCGACGCCAAAACGCCGATGCTGGTGACCAGTTCCGCCTTAATTTTCAACATCGCCTTAAACCCGTGTTTAATTTTTGGCCTTGGCCCTTTTCCTCAACTGGGAGTAAGCGGGGCCGGGCTTTCCACCGGCATCGCCTACATGGCGGAACTTTGCGCCTTTTTGGTTCTCATTAAAATAAAGAAGCCGGCTTTCGCCCCCGGCTTGGCGGAAAAAATCAAGCCGGATTGGAAGACCATAGGGGAAATCGTCAAAATCGGTTTGCCGATTTCCATTTCCGGAATCGCCTTTACCATCGTCTATCTTTTTTTAGACAACCTGGCCTCCTCCTTCGGCGTTTTTGCCCTGGCCGCCTTGGGGTTCGGCAACCGGATCGAAGCAATATCTTTCCTAACCTGTTTTGCCCTCTCGGTGGCGGCCGCGACTTTGGTGGGGCAATATCTGGGGGCTAAGGATCCGGAGGGAGCCCAGCGGGCGGCCTACAAAACGACTTTTTATGCCTCCCTTATAACGGGATTTTTGATGCTGGTATTCCTTGTTCTGCCCCATCCCATCGTGCGGCTTTTTTCCTCCGACCCACAGGTGATCGAAGCGGCGGTGGCCTATTTGCGCATCATCGCCCTTTCGCAGATTTTTATGGGGTTTGAAATCGTTTTGGAAGGGGCTTTTTCCGGCGCCGGCGACACCTTGCCGGCGATGCTCATCTCCGTCCCCGGCTCGCTCGCCCGGATACCGTTGGCTTATTTTTTCGCCCAGAATCTGGGTTGGGGAGTTTCCGGCATCTGGTGGGCGCTCACCGTAACAACTGCCGTTCGGGGGGCCGTGATGTTGTATTGGTTTTCGCGCGGGGGGTGGAAGAAAAAGAAAGTCGCCGGGATTTCGGCGGTATAAGATGGCCACCGGATTTTATTATCATCTCGATTTTTTGAAGCACGACACGGGGCCGGGTCATCCGGAAAGAATCCAGCGGTTGGAAGCCATCCTCGAAGCGTTGAAAAGGCAAAAGTTACTCGAAAAGTTAACCCAGCCCAGCTTCGAGCCAGTTAATTTGGAAGCGCTCGCGCGTGTGCACGATATCGATTATCTGAATTTTCTGGCGAAGACCGAAGAACGGGATTTTTTTACTTTGGACCCGGACACGACGGGGTGCAGGTACAGCTGGCGGGCGGCCAAACTGGCGGCCGGAGCGGTCATCCAAGCCGTTGAAGAAGTTCATAGGGGAAATTTGAAAAATACCTTCTGCGCCGTCCGCCCACCCGGGCATCACGCCGAGCGTGACCGGGCGATGGGGTTCTGCCTCGTCAACAACGTAGCTGTGGCTGCTGCGCATTTGATAGAAACTTTCAACTATGAGCGGGTTTTGATTGTGGATTGGGACGTCCATCACGGCAACGGCACCCAGCACATTTTTTACAGCGACCCAAAAGTTTTTTATTACAGTTCCCACCAGTATCCTTTCTATCCGGGCACCGGCGCAGCGTTTGAAACAGGAGAAGGCGAGGGGAAAGGAACAACCCTGAACGTCCCGCTTGCCGCCGGAAGCGGGGATGAGGAGTTTTTGGCCGGCATAAAAGAAAAATTAACCCCAGCGGCCAAAGAATACCGGCCGGAATTTATTATAATCTCGGCGGGGTTTGACGCCCATGCCGAAGACCCCTTGGCCGGGCTGCAAGTGACGGACGAAGGCTTTAAGGAAGCCTCTCGGCTGGTTAAAAAATTGGCCGAAGAAGTATGTGGAGGTAAGCTGGCTTCGGTCTTGGAAGGAGGATACAATTTGGAAGTGTTGGGGCGCTGTGTTTACGACCATATAAAAATATTAAGCGAGGAGTAAATGGCAACTTTTGTGGCTTTTGACAAGGACGGAACGCGCTCGTACGGCAAGCTGGAGAATGGAACCATCTTTGAACTGGCCGCTCCCCCTTGGGTTTCGGACAAACCGAACGGCAAGAAGTTTCCGCTTCGGGAAATGAAACTGCTCTGCCCGGTGGAGCCATCCAAAATCGTTCTGACGGGACTAAATTATAAAGACCACATCAAGGAGTCCGCTTCCGCCACCAAGGAATTCGACGAGCCGGTTTTGGCCTTGAAGGCCCCCTCCGCGTTAATCGGGCCGGAGGAGCCGATCCGCCATCCGGGCGGTGGGCTGGAGGTGCATTACGAAGGAGAGTTGGCGGTGGTCATCGGCAAAAAAGCGTGCAAGGTCTTCAAGGAGGAATCCCCCAACTACGTTCTCGGTTATACCTGCTTGAATGACGTTACCGCCCGTAATCTGCAGAAAAAAGACATTCAATGGGGACGGGCCAAATCGTTCGACAGCTTCTGCCCGGTTGGGCCCTGGATTGTCTCCGGCATCGACCCCACCCATTTGAAATTGACCACCCGGCAGAACGGACTGGTTCGGCAGCAGGGGGACACGTCGAAGATGATTTGGAACCCCTTCGAACTGGTAAGTTTCATTTCCAGCGTGATGACCCTCCTTCCGGGAGACGTGATTTCGACCGGGACCCCTTCCGGCGTGGGGGCGGTCTTGCCGGAGGATGTGATTGAAATCGAGATTGAAAAAATCGGCGTGTTGCGGAACAAAGTGGCGGCGGCATAAAAAAGTTGGCAAAACCACCCACGGGATATATCTTCCGCCCCAAGATGAGAAAGATAGCGTGGGCGGTTTTTCTTTTTCCCGCCTTGGCGTTCTCACAAACCCTGCCCAAACCGTTTTTAAACTACACGATTACCGGGGAATTGGACACAGCCAAAAAGGAATTTTCCGGCACCTGCCTCATCCGGCTGGAAAACCGCACCCCCAAAGCGCTCGACCGGCTGGTCTTTAACCTGTATCCCAACGCCTTCCGCAACACGAACACCACCTTTATGCGCGAATCGGGCGGGGTTAAAGGGCAGCCTAAGGAATTTTTGGACTCCGGGTATCTTATCGTGGAAAAAGTCACAGACGGCGCCGGAAACAATCTGGCCGGTCAACTGAACGAAACTATTTACACCCTTCCCCTGCGGACCGCCATCGGCTCCGGCCAGACCGGAACGGTGGAGCTGAAATTCAAAACTCATTTTCCCCGCCCGGTGGAGCGGATCGGCTGGACCAAGAATGGCAGCTTTATTTTTGCCCAGTGGTACCCCATTCTGGCCAAGCTGGATGCCGACGGGGAGTTCCGGGCGTATCCATTTCACTATCTTTCGGAATTCTACTCCAATTTTGCCGACTTTGACGTGACCGTAACGTTGCCTAATGGCTACGGCTTCGAGGCGACCGGCTATCCTTTGCGGGACTCGGTGATTGGAGGGAAGAGAAGCTTTCAATTCCAAGCACAGACCGTGGTGGACTTCGCCGCCATGGCCGTCCCCAAAGCCAAAAGCTACTCCCGGATTTTCCAAGGCGTGCTTGTCACCTTCTTCGGCCCAAAAAGCAACGAGGCCAAGCTCACCGAAATTTTTTTGGCGGCGGAGTCCACCTTGAGCTACACCGCCCGCACCTATGGGCCGTATCCGTACAAAAAGCTGGTGATTGCCGAAGCGCCGGTGGGGGCGGGGAGCGGGATGGAGTTTCCGATGTTCATCACCGCCAGCTTTGCCAACCTCCCCCCACTGATCGGACGGCTTTTCTTCCGCGAAATCATCGTCCACGAAATCGCCCACCAATACTGGTATCAACTGGTGGCCTCCAACCAGTTCGAAGAGCCTTGGCTGGACGAGGGGTTCACCACTTACACGACGGCCGAAGTGCTGGAACGCTACCACTCGGCCCACCCCATCTGGGCCACCCGGCTGGGATATGAGCTCTCGGCTGTCACCTTCAATACGCTGTTTTTTCAGCGTTTCGGGATTTACGACTCGCTGGCCTCCAAATCCTGGGAGTTTGTCACTCCCCGGCGGCTTTTTTCCAATATGTACGCAAAAACCTACCTTTTACTTACCACCATAAAACGTCATATCGGGCCTTTGCGCACCAACGTGATGTTGCAAACCTACTACGACAAGTACCGTTTTTCCCATCCCACCGGTCGGGATTTTTTGAATGTCGCGAAGGATTTCGTGCCCGATTCGATTTTGACTCCGCTGACCAAGTGGCTGTACGGAGTTCCGCCGGTGTGCGATTATGCCGTGGGGGACTTTGGTTCCAAAAAGGAAAAGGACAAACTGTTTAAGGGGAAAATCGATCTGTTCAACCGCGGCGACTTTGCCTTTCCGGTGGGGGTGAAGGTGATTTTTGAAAACGGCGCTGTAAAGGAGACCACCTGGACGGGAGAAACCAAGGCCGTGCGGATGGAAGTTGCCGGCTCGGCCAAAATTCGCTCCGTGGAAATCAATCCTGGGCGGAAGCTCGCCCTGGAGACCGATTACACGAACAATTTCAAAGCCGCCTCCGGCAGCAAAGCCGGGGGCTGGGCACAGGTTCTGCGAATGATTTACGGGATGGAATCGATAACCAGCTGGTTGACGGCCTTATAATATGTGGCTCTTGCTCTTTCGCGGTTTTCCGCTCCTTCGCAGAAACTTTCTTCTGGCCATCGGCTTTTACATTTTTAAGCTTGCGTTATCACTTTTGGTCATTCTGCCAGTCGGGTTCTCCCTCACGAGTTTTCTTTCCCAGATGGCGGAGGGGAAAAACTTTTTGGAAAAAATCGATTGGAATCTCCTGGTAGAATTTTTTGCTACCCGGCCGGGGAGTTTGACCACGTTGGTGATAAGTTTTCTTCTGATTTTTCCCGTAATCATCCTCGGTTACCTCTTCTTTCTCGGCGGGGCGCTTCGTTCGCTCGATTATTCCCGCGGCGGCGGGCAGTACAAGGTCTCCGGCTGGACCTTCTTTGCCGACTCGGCCCGCTTTTTCAAGCCGCTGCTTCTGCTCCAGCTTTTGCTCTACGCCCTCTATATTTTCGCCGTCGTGGCTGGTCTGCTCTTGAACACCGCGCTCTCCGCCTTGATTCCGGATTCCTTCGAATATCTCGGCCGGATTTTCTGGGGGGCAATTATCTTCGCAATCGCCGCTCTGCCGTTCTTTTTCGTAAACATGACCGGCGATTTTGCCAAGCTGATTTTGGTGACGGAAGAACGGAAACCGATGGAGGCGTTCCGCAATTCCTTCCGCTATGTCAAATCCAACTTCCGGCTGACCGGCGGCGGCTATTTCATCCTTTTGGGCGGGCAGCTTTTCCTTTCCGCCGTTTTGCTAATCGCTGAAAAGGGACTTTCTTTGCCCACCATCTTTCTGGGGATTTTCGGCCAGCAATTGGCCAGCTTGCTCAAATCCGCCTACCGCGTTTTCGCCTTCGGTGCGGAACTGGAAATTTTGAAATCTCTGCCTCCTTTGCCGGTCAAGCCAGCAACCCTGCCGGAGGTTGAAAAGACCCCGGTGATGGACCCGGCCTCTTCGCTCGACGCGAAGAATGATGGCTAAATTCCAGACCCAAGCCCCTCACGCCGGCGAAGAGAAAAAGCTGGCCGCCGGCACGGTTGCCCCGGCCATTCTCCAGACCACCAATTTTCAATGGAAAACCGTCGCCAAGTTTGAAAAATATCTGGCAGGCGACCCAAACATTTACATTTACAGCCGCTACACCAATCCAACGCTGGAAATTGCGGAAAGAAAGCTGGCGCGGCTGGAAGGGGTCGAGGGCGCACTGGTTTTTTCCTCTGGAATGGCAGCCATCACCTCCACCATTTTGGCCTTCGTAAAAACGGGACAGGAAATTGTTTCGGCCAACACGCTTTATGGCGGAACGTTTGCCTTTATGACCCAAATCCTTCCCAAACTGGGAATCAAAATCCGCTTTGTGCCAACGACCCGCATCGAGGAGGCGGAGCGGGTTATCACCCGGAAAACAGCCCTGCTTTATCTCGAATCACCGACGAACCCGAATAATTACATCATCGATTTGAAAAAAGCGGTTGCCATCGCAAAAAAACACAAGCTGCCGACGGCTTTGGATGCCACGTTTGCCTCACCTTATAACTTAAATCCTGCCGACTTCGGCATTGACGTCATTTTGCACAGCGCCACCAAGTATTTGGGGGGGCATTCGGACGTGACGGCCGGGTTTGCCGCCGGGTCAAAGGAATTGATGAAAAAAATCGAAACATATCGCCGCCTTTTGGGGGGCTGTTTGGAGCCGCTGACCGCTTTTCTTTTGATTCGCGGGATGAAGACCCTGGCCGTGCGGGTCCAGAAGCAAAACGAAAACGCGCAAAAAGTGGCCGAATTTTTAGCCACCCATCCAAAAGTAAGCCGCGTCTTTTATCTCGGACTTCCCTCCCACCCGCAGCATCAACTGGCGAAAAGTCAGATGAAGGGGTTTGGCGGGGTGGTTACGTTCGAGGTCAAGGGCGGGCTGAAAGAGGTGAAACGGTCGGTCAACCGGCTCAAATTGATTATGCATGCCACCAGTTTGGGGGGGGTGGAATCAACCGTGCACATTCCGGTTTTGACTTCGCACATTCAATTTTCAAAGAAGGAGCTGAAGGCCGCCGACATTTCCGAAGGAATGATTCGGCTTTCCTGCGGGATTGAAGATGCCGAAGATTTGATTGCCGATTTGAAGCAGGCGTTGCGTTAACTCCTTTGGAAACTCGAAGTTTCCGTTACCCTTTTTTGTTTTTCATCTCCGCCAGCATCTGCAAAGCTAAAACGTAGCTTCTGACACCGAAGCCGGAAATCTGGCCCAAACAGACATCGGCGGTGACGGAGTGGCGGCGGAATTCTTCACGGGCAGCGATGTTGGACAAATGCACCTCAATGGCGGGCAAGTGGATGGCGGCAAGGCAGTCCCGCAGGGCCAGCGAATAATGGGTCAACGCGCCGGGGTTGATGATAACACCGTCCGCCCATTTCCGCTCGTTTGTTAAAAAATCGATGATAGCCCCTTCCCAATTGGACTGGAGAATCTTCAGTTGAACTTTCAGCCGCACGGCCTCTTTTTCCAGCATGGCATTCAACTGGGCCAGCGTTGTTTTGCCGTAAACCTTCGGCTCCCGCTCTCCCAATAAACCCAGATTCGGCCCGTGCACGACAAGAATTTTTTTCATTCTTCCACCTTTTTGGTTTTGAGTTCCGAAACCCAGCTCAAAGCGAAACCCAAGCTGTCACGGATGATTTTTTCATCCAGATTTTCCACGATTTCGACCGCTCCGATGGAAGTGGGCAAAACGAATACCAGCGCGTCTTTTTTCCGTTTTTTGTCGACTTCCATCCCTTTCATTACCGAAGCCAAATCGACCGGGGGAGCCAAAATTTCACTCCCAAGAATTTCAAGCATTGCCAGCGCCTCCTCCACTTCCGGCTTTGCCACCCGGCCGGATAAAAACGAGGCCTGAAAGGCAGCCGCCATCCCCAAGACGACCGCTTCTCCGTGGCGCAGGGCGCCAAAACCCGTGGCCTGCTCCAAAGCATGGCCGAAGGTGTGCCCCAAATTCAAATAGTGGCGCACCCCGCGGTCCTCCTCGTCTTTTTCGACCAGTTCCGCCTTGACCGAGAGGGCGTGGAGAATGACACGCTCGATGCCGTCCCAGTCTCTCTCCAGAAAGATGGGCAGTCGGATTTTCAAATCGGCAAAAAAACTATCCTTTTTCAAAAAGGCGTGCTTGACCACCTCGGCGAAGCCGGAGATGATTTCACGCCGGGGAAGCGTCAGCAGAAATTCCGGGTCGATGACGACGGCTTTGGGATGATACAAGGTGCCGATTAAATTTTTTCCCAGCGGGTGGTTGATGCCGACTTTGCCGCCGACAGAGGAATCCACCTGCGCCAAGAGGGTGGTCGGCAGTTGCAGATACGGCACCCCCCGTTTGTAGGTGGCGGCGATATAGCCGGCCAGGTCGCCGACCACGCCACCGCCAAAGGCAATCAAGAGAAAATCCCGCCCCAGCTTTTTCTGCAAAAGCTCCCCCATCACCCGCTCGTATTCCCCCAACGATTTGGAACTTTCCCCTTCCGGTATGATGATGATATGAAGTGGTTGAAGCAGCGAACCTTCAATGGAATCCAAGTGGTGGCGGGCCACCGTCCGGTCGGTGATTACCACCATCCCTTCAAAAGCGCCCAAGCCCCCAATCAAATTCACCAGCCGGCGGCGCAGTCCGGGCTGGACAAATATCGGGCAGGTTGCCGTGGGCGTTTTCAGCACGAGTTCAGGCATCGACAAATTGTTCCTTCAATTGTTTATAAATTTCATCCGCCGCCTGCTCGGAGGACTTTTTGTCCGTGACGAACGAAAAGCGGGCCTTGCGGTATTCTTTCTCCCGCTCGGCCAGAAAATCCAAGAATGCCTGCGAGGGACCTCCGTCCTCCAGCCATTCAGGCAGGACAAGCGGCCGCAGATAGCTTTTGGAAAGCCGCTGCAAAATTATTTCGGGGGAAGCGGAAAGCCAGACCAGAATGCCGGAGTCAAAAATTTTGGCGCGGTTTTTTTCCGAAAGCAGAGCGCCACCCCCCAGCGAAACGACTTTCCGTTCCGAGCGGGAAGCCCAGTCAATCATCTCCTCCTCCCTTGAGCGGAAGTACGCCTCGCCCCGGGCGGTAAAGATTTCGGAGATTTTTTTGTTTTCCAGCTTTTCCACCTCCCGGTCGATGTCCACGTAGTTCCAGCCCAAACGGGAAGCCAGCCGCTTGGCCACGGAGGATTTGCCGGAACCCATGAACCCGCAAAGATAAATGTTTTTACCCTCTAACTTTTCCATAAAAACGATCCGGTAGAAAACCCAAAAGATAAACGACCAGCGAGGCGGCAATCAAACGTGGAATGACCAGAAGTAACCCGGATGCGCCGACTGCCATGAAAAGGAGCGTGTCTTCAAAGACGGCGTGGCAGATGCCGAGATAGGCGGCAACCAGAAACGTTTGCTTCCCCTCCAGCCGCCCCTGGCGAGCCTCGTCCAAAAACACTCCGGCGCCATAGCTGATGCCAAGACAAAGCCCGGTCAGAAGGGGAAAAATTGAATTTTTTTTGAAATGCAACACGGCAAAAAAAAGCTCCAGCTTTTTCCCCAGCCAGTCCAGAATTCCCCGGCGCTGGACGTACTCCAAAAGGACAAACAGCGGGATGATGATGAAGAAAATCTTGAGCAGGAGCCAAAACAAATCGGCGGCCATCGCCAGCAAAACGGCCGTCCAGCTTTCCATCATAGCAAAGCCGCCTTCATCCCCCAGGCCAAAAGAAAACCCGTGGCCAGCCGGAGAAAGACAATGGTGACAAAACGGGTTTTCATTTTATACATAATAGCGGCTTCCATCGGGTGGGAGTGGGACACGCCCAAAAAGATGGCCGCCACCGTGACCTGCTGCCAGGAAAGCTCCAAGGGAGCTAAAACGGCGACGGCGGAATAGAGGTTGGACAAACTTCCCACCAGAAGGGCCAAGGCGGCGTCTCCGGGCAGCCCCAAAACTCCCATATAGGGGCGGAAAAAATCGGCGATTTTATCGAAGAAAGGGGTCTGCCGCAAAAGGTAAACGGCGATGAAAACCGGAATCACGACTTTCGCGAGCATCCAAAAAGTGGTCACCCCCCGTTTGGCCCCTTCCTTTACGACATCCGGCAAGGAAAAAGAACTCGGTGCGGCGGGCGGATAAGCGATTTTCATGGCTGCTTAGAGGGAACTCAAGAGCTCCTGGCGCACCTTTTCCACCGGCAGCTCCTCTCCCGTCCAGAGTCGAAAGGAAACGGCTGCCTGCTGCACCAGCATTTCCAAACCGCCGATAGTCTTGGCTCCTCCCTTTTTGACCAGACGCATAAAGGGAGTCAAAGGCGGATTGTAAATCAAGTCACAGGCCGCGAGGCCGGGGCGAAAGGCGGCAGGAGAAACGGGAAACGACTTTTTGTCGTTCATCCCGACCGGCGTGGCGTTGACGACGACATCCGAAGCCCGCACGGCCCGCTCGGCGTCCTCCCAGTCCACGAAGTCGGCCCAGAGAAGTCCGGCGAAAAACGGTTTGCCGGAAAGATTTTTTTTCGCCTTGCGCCAGTTGCGGCAGATAAAATGAAAATTGCGTGTATCAAAATGTTTGAAGAGGGCATAGGCCACAGCAGCGGCGGCGCCGCCGGCGCCGAAAATCGCCGCCGTCGGAAACTTCCGCCCCGGCATCCGCAATTCGAGGGAGCGCGCAAAGCCGTCAATGTCCGTATTGTATCCTTTTATTTTTTTTCCCTTCACCACCAATGTGTTCACCGCTCCCACGGCCTCCGCCTCCGGCGAAAGGGAATCAATCAAAGCAACAACCTTTTCTTTGTGCGGCATCGTGACGTTGGCCCCGATAAATCCCAAATCGGCCAAAGCCCCGATGGTGCGAGAAAGCTTGGCAGGTGGAATTTCAATCTTTACGAAAACATAGGGCAGTTTCAATAGCGAGAATCCAAGGTTGTGGATGAACGGGGAAAGGGAATGATCCAACGGTTGTCCGATGATCCCCGCCAGCCCGGGATGCTTGGGCTTTTTCATTTCACGAGCCCTTCCAAAGCATCGAAAAAGCCGGGAAAGGAAACCTCCACGCATTCCGGCTGGGAAATCAAGGTCTCGCTGGAGGCGACCAAGCCAAGCACGGAAAATGCCATTGCAATCCGGTGGTCGCCAAAACTTTCAATAGCCGTTCCGGCCAGTTCGCTCGGCCCTTCTATCGCCCATCCGTCTTCCAGTTCCCCCACTTTCACCCCCATTTTGCGCAAATTGGCAGTCACCGCGGCAATCCGGTCCGATTCTTTTTTGCGCAGTTCCTCTGCATCCCGAATGACTGTCGTCCCCTCGGCCACCGCAGCCAAACAGGCCAAAAGCGGCAGCTCATCAATCAAATTGGGAACAATCTCCCCGGCAATTTTCGTCCCCTTTAATCCGCTGTGTCGGGCGGTAATTGTGCCGACCGGCTCGCCGGCCCTTTCCTCATCCACTTTCCAGTTCACTTCGGCGCCCATCCGCTTGAGAATGTTCAGAAACGCCGTGCGGGTCGGGTTCAGCCCCACTTCGCGAATGGTGATTTTCGATTTGGGCACCAAGACCGCGGCTGCCACGAGAAAGGCCGCGCTCGACAAATCGCCGGGGATTTTTATGGAAAGCGACGCAAGCGATTTGGCCCGCATAACCGCAATCCGTTTTTCTTTTTCTTCTTTGGCCAGCCGCCCTTCGAGCGTCGAGGGGTCAAAAGCCGGCGTGGAAATTTCAATGGGGACTTTCATGGCCGCGAGCATCCGCTCCGTGTGGTCGCGTGTCGGGATTTTTTCCACCACGACCGTCTTTCCCTCGGCCTGCAAACCGGCCAGCAAAATGGCAGACTTCACCTGCGCCGAGGCAACCGGCAAAACGTACTCGATGCCGGTAAGTTTTCCGCCGGCGATGGTGAACGGCGGCGGGCCGTTTTTGACGATTTTCAAGCCCATCTGGGAAAGCGGCGCAAGCACCCGCTCCATCGGGCGGCTGCGCAAGGAGGCGTCGCCGTCCAGAGTGGCTTCAAAATCCGACCCGGCCAAAAGCCCGCACAAAAGGCGCATAGTTGTGCCGGAGTTGTTGCAGAAAAGGGGCTCGGCCGGAGCTCTAAATTGGCCGAAACCCTTCCCGACGATGGAAAGCTGGTTTTCTTTTTTGTGAATCTCACAGCCAAGCGACACCAAACAGGTCAAGGTGGACAAACAGTCCAAACTGGGGGAGAAATTGGAAAGCTCAGTTCGGCCGGATGCGACGGAAGCGAGCATCGCCGCCCGGTGGGAAATCGATTTGTCGCCGGGAACGCTTAGTTCTCCCTTCAAAGGGCCAAGAGGGCGGACGACTTTGAATTCCGGCCCAGTTTCCGCTTTGCGGGTCAAAACGATTTTTTTCATACTTCCCGACCAATCACTTGGGCGATGCCGGAAATTTCCTGCATCAGGGTAGCAAACTGCTCCGGATAAATCGATTCCTGCCCGTCGGAAAGCGCCTCCTCCGGTTTGTGGTGCACTTCGATTAAAAGCCCGTCTGCCCCTGCCGCTACCGCCGCGCGAGACATCGGCAAAACCTTTTCCCGCCGGCCCGTCCCGTGGGAGGGGTCAGCGATAATCGGAAGGTGACTCGTGCGCTCGACAAAGGGGATGGCGGACAAATCGAGGGTGTTGCGGGTGTGGTCGACAAAGGTGCGTACCCCTCTCTCGCACAAAATCACGTCTGGGTTTCCTTCGGAGACTATGTACTCCGCGGCCATCAAGAGTTCCTGCAAGGTGGCGGACATTCCCCGCTTGAGCAAAATCGGCTTTTTAGATTTACCCACTCGCTTCAAGAGCGAGAAATTCTGCATGTTTCTCGCCCCGATTTGAATAATATCGGCATACTCCTCCACCTGGCTCAAACTTTCCGTGTCAATCGCCTCCGTGACGACTAAGAGGCCGAATTTTTCCCGCACAGCGGCCAGGATTTTCAACCCCTCCTCTCCCAATCCCTGAAAACTATAGGGGGAGGTGCGCGGTTTGAAGGCCCCGCCGCGGAAGATCTTGGCCCCCGCGGCCTTGACCCGTTCGGCGACGGCAAACGCCTGTTCCCTGCTCTCCACCGCGCAAGGACCGGCCATCACGCAAACTTTTTTGCCACCGACCTCGACCCTGTTTCCGGGCGGGCCGACCTGGACGATAGTATCCTCTCTTTTGAACTCGCGTGAGACCAGCTTGAACGGCTGGGTGACGTGGATGACCTCGATGACCCCGGCAAGTACTTCCAGCCGGGCGGCGTTGACCATTCCGAGATTGCCGGTGATACCGACCACTGTCCGTTGGGCACCGGGCAGGGCGTGCGGCGTAAGCCCCATTTTGCGCACTTCGGTGCAGACCGCTTCCACCTGCTCCGGCGTGGCATGTCTTTCCAGTACGACCAGCATCGTTACTTCAGCTCTCCTGCCATCCGGTTGGCGATTTCAAATTGCCGTTGAATACCCTCTAAACTCGGGAAATTATCCGAAAGCTCGGTTGTTTTTTGGGCGAATAGTTCCAACGCTTTCCCCACTTCCTGCTGATTGGAAGCGAGGATACCGCCCCAGACAGAAAAAGGGGAGCGGGCAAGACGCGTGGTGTCGCGCAAACCCGGCCCGGCGAAAACCGGCAGTCCTTTCGTTTCTCCTCCCAGCAAGTCGGCCACCGTCGCCGCAAGCAATGTCGAAACCAATTGCGGCAAATGGGAAGTGGCGGCCAGCAGCCGGTCGTGCTTTTCTGGCTCGACAACCACCGGCCGGGCGCCAAGCAACCGGATGAACGATTTCAGTCGGGTTAGCGCTACTGAATTTCCATTCGGACACAAAAACCAATTTTGTCCGGAAAATAGCCCGGCTTCGGCGTTTTCGATTCCCCCGTCTGCCTTCCCCGCGAGTGGATGCCCGCCAATAAAATTTCTTAACCGCTTCAAGGCTAAGTTGCAAATCTCCGTCTTGGTGCTGCCCACGTCCGTGATTAAAGTTTCAGCCGGAATCAACGGGCCGAGCTTGGGAAGCAAACCAAGAATTGCTCCCACCGGCATTGCCAATACCACCAAATCAGTCTCTTTCACCGCTTCCTGTAAACTTTTTGCTCCGCGGTCGATGGCCTTCATCTTCAAAGCTTTTCGCAAAACCTCTGGGCGGTCGAAGCCAGTGCGGAGAACTTTCTTCTTCCGCAAGGCGAGTCCGATTGAGCCACCGACAAGACCCATGCCGAGAATGGCCACCCGACGAAACGGCTTCACATCTCCTCCGGCGATTCGATGCCGAGCAGAAACAATCCCTCTTTAAGCACGAATTTGACACACGAGCAGAGCACAATTTTAGCGTCAGTGGCGGTGGCATCATCGGTCAAGATCCGCTCCGTTTGATAGAAGGCGTTGAACGCCTTGGCCAAATCGAGGAGATAGGTGGCGATAAAGGAGGGTTCGTACGCCTCCGCCGCTGCCAAAATCGTCGGTGGAAAATTCCCAAGTTGACGAATCACGGGCCAAACTGACTCGGCGGAAATCAAATCAAAATTTACATCTCGGCTCACCGGTTTGCCGTATTTGCGCAGAAGGGAAACAAGCCGGGCGTGGGTGTATTGCAGATATGGCCCCGTTTCCCCCTCGAAATTCAAAACCTCCTCCCAACGGAAGGTAATATCCTTGTGGCGGCGGGCGGACAAATCGGCAAACATGATCGCGCCGACGGCAATCATCTGCGCCGTTTTGTCCAAACCCTTCAAATCCGGATTTTTTTCCCGTATCGTTTTTTCCGCCAGCTCGATTCCTTTTTCCAAAACCTCTTTGAGAAAAACGATGTTGCCTTCCCGGGTGGACATTATGGCGTCGCCAAATTTCACCCAGCCGAAGGAAACATGCACGAGCCGTGAAGCCCAGGGAAAACCGGCCAGCTCGAGGGTTTTGAAAAGCTGCTTGAAATGCAAATCCTGGGCGACGTTGACCACGTAGAGGGAGCGGTCGAACTGAAATTTTTCCCAGCGCAAAATGGCGGCCGCCAAATCCCGGGTGGAATACAGAGTCGCCTCGTCCTTTTTGCGCAAAAGCAAGGGAGGCATGTCGTAGTCCGATAGGTCCACAACCAAAGCCCCTTCAGATAGGCGCGAGAGTTTCTTCTCCTCTAAAAGTTTGATTACACCTTCGATTTTATCGTTGTAAAAGCTTTCCCCCCAATAGTAATCGAACGAGATTCCCAAGGCGGCGTAAATCCGCTCGAATTCTTGCAAACTCAAATCCTTGAAATGCTGCCAAAGCTTTTGTGTTTCCGGGCCGCCTTCCTCCAATTTTTTGAACCATGCGCGCGCTTCTTCCGCCATCTCCGGATTTTCCTTGGCTTCCTTGTTGAAGCGGACGTATAACTCAAACAAATGGGTAATCGGGTCTTTGGAAAGTTTTTCCTCGCTTCCCCACTTTTTGAAGGCGGCAATCAACTGGCCGAACTGCGTTCCCCAGTCGCCGAGGTGGTTAATGCCGACCGTTTGGTAACCGAGCTTGCGGAAAATGCGGTACAGGGAGTGGCCGATAGCAGTAGAGCGCAAATGCCCCACACCAAAGTGCTTGGCGATGTTCGGGGAGGAATAATCGATGGCAATCGTTTTCCCTTCTCCCACTTTGCTTGAACCGTAGGTGGCTCCTTCATCAAAGATTTTCTTCAAAACTTCTTGGGAGGCCCGCACCCGATCGACCCAGAAATTGACGTAGCCGGCCACCGCCTGCACTTTTTTCACCCCATCGCCAGTGGCAATCGAGGAAGCCAACTCGGTGGCGATTTGCGCTGGATTTTTGCGCATCACTTTGGCCAAACCGTGGCAGGGAAAGGCGAAGTCGCCGAATTCCGCTTGGGGGGGCACCTCGATGGCCCGAACCAGCTCTTCCAAGGGCTGCCCGGTTTTTTCCGTCAGTTTTTTGGCGATTTCCGCTTTAAACGATTCCATTAAATCTTTCTCCCGATGGCCTGGGCCATGATGCGCAGCTCGCGCACGAGTTCAGCGAACTGCTCCGGGTAGAGGGACTGGGCGCCGTCGGAGAGCGCCTTATCTGGTTCGTGGTGCACTTCGATTAAAAGCCCGTCCGCCCCGGCAACCACGGAGGCCCGGGCCATCGGCGCCACGTGGTCGCGCAAGCCGGTGCCGTGGGAAGGGTCGGCGACTATGGGCAGGTGGGATTTTTTCTTCACCACCGGGATGGCGGAAATATCGAGGGTGTTGCGGGTGGAATTTTCGAAGGTGCGGATGCCCCGCTCGCACAAAATCACCTGCCGGTTGCCGCCCGCCATGATGTACTCCGCCGCCATCAAAAGCTCATCGATGGTGGCGGCCATCCCCCGCTTGAGCAGAATCGGCTTGTTCAAGTTCCCCAATTCCCTTAGCAAAGTGAAGTTCTGCATGTTGCGCGCGCCGATTTGAATGAGGTCGATGTAGCGGATGGCGAGGGGAATGTCCACCCGATCCATAATCTCGGAGACAGTCAAAAGTCCATTGGCATCTGCCGCCTCCCGCAGGTATTTCAACCCCTCTTCGCCAAGACCTTGAAACGAGTACGGAGACGTGCGTGGTTTGAAGGCCCCGCCCCGCAAGACCTTGGCCCCGGCTTCCTTGACCAGCTTGGCAATCGTTTTAATCTGCACGCGGCTTTCTACCGAACAGGGGCCGGCCATAATCACCACCTCCGGCCCGCCGAATACCACGTCGCCGATTTTCACCTGCGTGTTCTCTTTCTGGAAGGTTCGTCCGGCCAGCTTGTACGGCTCGGTGATGCGTATGACCTCCTGCACCCCTTCCAAAAGTTCGAAATCCCGGATGTCGATGCCGTTTTTGTTGCCGATGGCCCCCAAAACCGTGCGCTCCACGCCGGTGGAGCGATGCACATCGAACCCCTTTTCCACCAGCCGCTCGATGACCGCCTGTACCTGTTCTTCCCGGGCCCCCGGCTGCATGACGATGACCATTACCCTTTTCCGCCTTCCACTGTTTTCCTTTCCAAACTGCGCGACTCGTCCAGAATCCGTTCAAACAACCGCAAAATGGCGCCGTTGGTAAACGGCCCACCGTTGGCAGCGGCCGCCAGCTCCAAAATTTCTTTTTCCCGTTCGGGGGTGTAAATCTCCATCCCCAGTTTCTTTTTCAATTTCCCCACCTCTTCCACCAGCCGGGCCCGTTCGTTCAAAAGTTCGACCAGCTTCCGGTCAACAGCGTCGATTTGCCGGCGCAGCTCATCCAGTTCCATTCAAGCTCCCGGCCATTTGGGAAACGAGCGAGCAAGCCTCCCGCAGGGCGGCTTTCTCGTTTTTCTCCTTCAAAAACAATTTGATCAAGGCGCTTCCGACCACCACGCCGTCGGAGAGTGGCACAAGTTGACGTGCTTGTTGTGACGTGGAGATGCCGAACCCGACCACGAATGGCTTCTTGGTTTTCATCCGGAGGGAAAGTAAAAAATCTTTTAGTTCCGTGCTTAAATTTTTTCGTTCCCCGGTCACCCCTGTTACAGAAACGCAGTAGGAAAAATCGGAGGAAGAATCGGCAATCTTCGTAATGCGGCTGGCTGGTGTGGTGGGTGCAATCAAATAAACCAACGACAAACTCTGCTTTCGGCAGATTTTCGAAAGCTCTTCTCCCTCCTCCGGTGGTAAATCAGGGACAATGAGCCCGTCCACGCCCGAGCGGGATGCGTCTTGGGCAAATTCCTCCAGCCCGTAGGTCAGAAGCGGGTTATAGTATCCCATTAAGAGCAGGGGGATTTCACCCTTTTTGCGGATTGTTTCCGTCATCCTAAAAATATCTGCCAGCCTGACGCCCCCCTGCAAGGCGATTTTTGAGGAGGCCTGGATGGTCGGGCCGTCCGCCAGCGGATCGGAAAAAGGGATTCCCAACTCCACCATATCGGCCCCCGAATCGGCCAGCCCCCAGACGATTTCCGGGGTAAAATCTCTTTTTGGAAACCCGGCGGTGATGAACGGCACCAAGGCCTTTTTCCCTTTTTTCCAGAAAGCGGCGATACGGTTCACAGTTTAAAATGCTCCTGAATGATTCCCATATCCTTGTCTCCCCGTCCGGAAAGGCCGAGGATAACGGAGCATCCGGCAAAACGGCGGCGGGCATTCAGCAAATAGCCGATGGCGTGGGCCGGTTCCAGAGCGGGGATTATTCCCTCCGTTTGGGAAAGGAAACGAAATCCTTCCAGCGCCTCCTTGTCTGTAACGGCAATGTACTCAACCCGCCCGGCGTCCTTCAAATAGGAATGTTCTGGCCCGACGCCGGGATAATCAAGTCCGGCGGAGATGGAATGGGGCGGGGAAACCTGGCCGTTGGAATCTTGTAAGAGATAGCTTTTGCTGCCGTGCAACACACCGGGGCGGCCCTTCGTCAGGGTGGCGGAATGACGATTGGTGGAAAGGCCAAGACCGGCTGCTTCGACGCCAATCATTCCGACTTTGGTTTTCAAAAAGGGATAAAAGAGGCCTATGGCGTTCGAGCCGCCGCCGACGCAGGCGAGAAGATAATCCGGCAAGCTTTTCCGTAACTTCAAAAATTGAACTTTTGCTTCTTTTCCGATTATGGATTGAAAATCCCGCACCATCTTTGGGTAGGGATGCGGCCCCACCACCGAGCCAACGACGTAAAAGGTGGTGCGGACATTGGTGACCCAGTCCCGCAAAGTCTCGTTGATGGCATCCTTCAAAGTTTTTGAGCCGGAAGTGACCGGAACCACTTTGGCGCCGAGAAGTTTCATTTTGTAAACGTTGGCGGACTGACGGTGAACATCTTCTTCCCCCATATAAACCACGCATTCGAGACCGTACTTGGCACAGGTTGTGGCTGTCGCCAAGCCGTGCTGACCCGCGCCGGTTTCGGCAATAATGCGCTTTTTCCCCATACGCAAAGCGAGCAAGACCTGCCCCAAAACATTGTTGATTTTGTGCGCGCCGGTGTGGTTCAAATCTTCGCGCTTTAAGTAAAGCTCACAGCCGAGCTCCTTGGAGGCTCGTTCGGCAAAGAATAGAAGTGAAGGCCGTCCAGCGTAGTGGGCCAGCACAAGTTTCCACGCGGCTTGAAATTTGGGATCCTTTCTGGCTTTTGCATACTCCTTTTCCAATTCGGAAAGTGCTGCCATCAAGGTCTCCGGCACGAAGCGACCGCCGTAGGGGCCGAAATGGCCGGCGGCGTCCGGCCAGCGATAGTTTTTAACGGCCAAAGCGGATTTCATTCGCCACCTCGAAAAACTGTTTCAACTTTACCGCATCTTTTTTCCCCGGTCGGGCTTCCACCGAGCTGGTCAAATCCACCGCGACTGGCTGCAGGATCTCATACGCTTCCCGTAAATTTTCCGCACCTATGCCGCCGGCCAAAATGAGCCGCTCATCTCCTTTCAAGCTTGTCAATTTCTGCCAATCGAAGCTCTTTCCGCTCCCTCCGTAGAGGCCATCCGCCCTGGTATCCGCCAGATTCAGAGCCGCGGGGGATTTTTGTAAGAGCGGAAGTTGAAAATCTTCTCCCACCCGGAACGCCTTTATCACCGGGATTTGCTTCTGAATTTTTTTAACATAGGCATTGTTTTCATCTCCTGCTAATTGCACAAAATCAAGTTTCAACCGTCCCGCCGTACGTAGCAGCTTTTCCGCCGGTTCGTTCACGAAAACGCCAACTTTCCTCGTCAACGGCGAAAGTGCGGCGATAATTCTTTCCGCCTTGACGGAAGAAAGATAGCGCGGACTTTTGCGGTAAAAAATAAACCCAATCATATCCGTTTCAAGCTTTTCGGCCAGCAGCGCGTCCTCCAGATTGGTTATGCCGCAGATTTTAACTTTTAACATCGGCCTGCTTCCTTAATTCTGTCACAAACTTCTTTAATTCTTTTCCCGGGTCCGGCTGGCGCATAAAGTGGGTGCCGATTAGAAACCCCTTGTAGCCGGCGCGGTACAATCGTGCGGCCGTTTCGGGGGAGTCGATGCCTGATTCGCTGATGAAGGTGGTGTGTCCATCCATCCATTGCGCCAATTCCAGGGAAGTTTTCACATTCACCCGCATCGTCTTCAAATCCCGGTTGTTGACACCGACAATGTCGGCGCCAAAAGCCAAGGCCCGTTCCAACTCACTTTTGGTGTGCACTTCCACCACTGCTTCGAGCTCCCATTTGCGGCAGGCCTGCAAAAGGATGGAGAGCTTGGCGTCCGCCAGCATCGCCGCAATCAGCAGAACGGCGTCCGCCCCCCAGCTTTTGGCCTCCAGGATTTGATACTGGTCGAAGATGAAATCCTTGCGCAAAACCGGCAGTTTGGCAATTTTTTTGGCCGCCTTCAAATCCGCCTCGGAGCCGCCGAAAAACTGTTTTTCAGTCAGGACGGAAAGAGCCACCGCTCCGCCCGCGGCATACCCCAGGGCTATTTGCTCCACGTCGCCGTTAGTGGAAATTACGCCGGCCAATGGCGAGGTCTTTTTAAACTCGGCTATGACGGCCGGGCCCGGCTTTTTCAAAGCCGCCAGAAACTTGGGCGGGTTGACCGACAAACTCCGAAGCATAGTCGTCATTGGCAGACGTTTCTTGGTCTCTTCCAGCTCCTTTTTCTTATGGGCGAAAATCTGCTGCAAGGTGTTCATCATTATTTTTTGCTCGTTTCTACCAGCAAGTCCAACTTTTTTTGGGCCTTCCCCGAATCAATCGCCTCCTCCGCCAAGGGCAATCCTTCCCGAATGGAAGCGGCTTTTCCCGCCACGTACAGGGCGGCGGCGGCGTTCAAAACCGCCGCATCCCGCCGGGGTCCCTTTTCTCCTTTGAAAAGGGCCAGAAGGATGCGGGCGTTCTCGCCCGGGCCGCCGCCGGATAACTCGCGAAAACCGGCGGCAGGATACCCCCAGCCAGCGGTTTCTAAAAGATAATTCCGCATTTCTCCCTTTGAAAACTCCACCATTTCCGAGGGAAAATCAAAGGAAAGCTCATCCATCCCGCCACGGTTGGAAAAGCTTAAAACATGCTCGCTCCCCGAAAGCTGCAAAACGGCCGCCAGCTTTTCCGCCCAGACCGGGTGGAAGACCCCCAAAAGCTGTCGCTTTACGCCGGCCGGATTGGAAAGCGGGCCGAGCAGATTGAAAAAGGTGCGGAAGCCGAGCTCCTGCCGGACCGGCGCGGCGGCCTTCATTCCGGGATGAAAAACCGGCGCGAAACAGAAACCGATGCCAGCTTCTTCTACGCAGCGCAATACCACATCCGGCGAAGCGTCGATTTTAACTCCCAATTCAGCCAAAACATCCGCCGAACCGCAAACGGAAGAAACTCCTTTCCCCCCATGTTTGACCACCGTGGCTCCCGCGCCCGCGGCAATCAAGGCCGCCGCCGTCGAAATGTTGAATGTGCCCGCGCCATCCCCACCGGTACCGCAGGTATCGACCGCTTTCGAGTCGGACACGGCAAGCGGGATAGCCCGCTGACGCATGGCGGTAACAAACCCGGCCAACTCCTCGACCGTTTCTCCCCGCAAACGAAGGGCCGTGGCAAAGGCGGCGACTTGCACGGCCGGAGCACTTCCGGACATAATTTCCTCCATGGCCTGTCCGGCTTCGGAGAAGGTCAGATTTTCTCCGGAAATCGCCTTTTGCAGAAAAACTTTAAACATTCGCCTTAACCATTTTTACAAAATTTTCCAAAAGAGCTCTCCCGCAGGAAGTCAAAAAAGACTCCGGATGAAACTGCACCCCTTCGATGGGATAAACGCGGTGCCGCAATCCCATTATCTCACCGTCATCGGCGGTGGCTGAAACTTCCAGTTCGGGAGGCAACGTAAAGGGCTCCACGGCCAGAGAGTGATAGCGGGTGGCGAAGAACGGATTTTCCAACCCTTCGAAAACTGATTTGCCGTCGTGCCGGATGGCCGAAACCTTGCCGTGCATAATCCGCTTAGCGCCGATGACCTTCGCACCAAAAGCATGGCCGATTGCCTGATGCCCCAGACAAACTCCGAGAATCGGAAGTTTCGGGCCCAATTTTCGGACGAGTTCGACCGAGATGCCCGCGTCCTCCGGTCTTTTCGGGCCGGGCGAGATTACGATGGCATCCGGGGAAAGTTTTTCGACTTCGGCCACCGAAATTTTGTCGTTGCGCGCCACTTGTACCGTTCCATCCAACTCCACAAGATACTGATACAGGTTATAGGTGAAGGAATCGTAATTGTCCAATAGAAATATCATAATTCCCCTCGGTTGGCCCGCTGGACGGCCAAAAGCACGCCGGCTGCTTTGGAGACCGTTTCTTCGTATTCCCGTTCCGGAACAGAGTCGTACACAATACCCGCCCCGGCCTGGACGTAAGCCCGGCCGCGGCTGCAGACAACCGTGCGGATGGCGATGCAGCTGTCCAGATTCCCAGAATAATCGAAATAACCGACCGCACCGGCGTATATTCCCCGCCGGGCGGGTTCCAGTTCTTCGATGATCTCCATCGCCCGCACTTTAGGCGCGCCGGAAACGGTGCCGGCCGGAAAACAGGAGGCCAAAACGTCAAAGCGCCCCACCCCGGGATGCAATTTTCCCTTAACACCGGAAACTATGTGCATTACGTGTGAATATTTTTCAATTTTCATCCGGTCGGTAAGTGACACAGTTCCACCAAGAGAGACCCGCCCGATGTCGTTGCGCCCCAAATCCACGAGCATTACATGCTCGGCGGTCTCCTTCTCATCGACCAAAAGCTCAGTCGCCAGCCGAGCATCCTCCTCTTCGCATCTTCCCCGCGGACGGGTACCAGCGATGGGCCGGGTTTCGGCAAACCCATCCTCCACGCGCACCAGCATCTCGGGCGAGGAGCCGGCGATGGAAAGCTCCCCCATTTTTAGAAAATATAAATAAGGAGACGGATTGACCGAGCGCAGGGCGCGATAGACGGAAAACGGTTCGACCGCCAAGGGAACGGAAAAACGCTGGGAGAGCACCACCTGAAAGACATCCCCCGCGACGATATACTTTTTGGCCTGTTCCACGGCTTTCAAGAATCGTTCCTTAGGCGTGTGGGAAACAAATTCACTCTTTTTTTTCTTTTGGCCTTTCGTTTTGGGGAATCGAAACGGTTTTTCGAGCAGGAATTTCACCTTCAAAACATCTTTTACTGCCCCGGCGTACAGTTTGTCCAAGGGGGTCTTTGCGAACTGCAGATCCACCGACTTTACGATTAATATCTTGTGCTTCAGGTGGTCGAAAATCAAAACCACGTCGTAAACGCCCAACCACAAATCCGGCTTTCTTAAGTCATCCTTCAAGCGATGAGGCAGTTTTTCGATGTGCCGCACCAAATCATAACCGAAGTAGCCGACGCCACCTCCCCAGAAGCGGGGCAGACCCTCCACCTTCGGTGCGCGATATTTACTGAACAAACCTTCCAATTCCGTCAATGGCTTTCCGATAACTCTTTTCTTTCTCCTCCCATTCGAAATGAAATCAACATGCTTCCCTTTACTTTTGAAAACAATCTTGGGGTTGACACCTAAAAAGGAATAGCGGGCCAGCTTTTCGCCGCCTTCGACGGATTCGAGCAGAAAGGCGAACTTTGCCCCTTTAGAAATCCGCAGGAAGGCCGAAACGGGCGTCTGTAAATCGGCCGGAACCTCCTCCCAAACCGGAAGAATATTTCCATCCCGTGCGAATTTTTCAAAATCTTCAAACGAAATCACAACTCAAACTCCCCTGAAAAGAGATAGCGCACCGGGCCGGAAAGATAGAGACGGCCGTCGGTGCTCCATTCCACTTCCAGAATTCCCCCCGGCATTTGGATTTTGGCCTTCCTCACCAACCGTCCGGTAAGGACACCCGCCGCCAAAACCGCCACGGAGCCGGTGCCGCAGGCCAACGTTTCCCCCACCCCCCGTTCCCAAACCGCCACGATCGCACGTTTTTTGCCGTGCACGCGGACGAATTCAATGTTGGCCCCTTTTGGAAATAACGGGTGGTGCTCCAGTTTTTGGCCGATTTCGGTCCAGTCTTGCGGAATCGAATCCACAAACAAAACGAGGTGTGGGTTGCCGATGGAAACCGCCGTACCAGCAAAGGTTCGGCCTCCCTCGCGAACGGGCTGATTGATGAAACTTCCTTTCGTGAAACGGAGTGGAATTTTCTCCGCCTCCCAAACGGGGCGCCCCATATCGACCCGATAGTAATTATCTTTGGCACGAATCACTTCGGTCACACCGCGTACGGTCTCAAAAACGACCCGGCTTCCACTGACTTCGTGCAAGCGGAAAAGCAAGTGCGCCAGGCAGCGTGCCCCGTTGCCGGAAAATTGGCCATCCGAACCGTCAGCGTTGAAGATCCGCATCCGCCACTTCACCTCCCGCCCTTTTTCTACGATTATCAGGCCGTCTGCCCCGATACCGGTGTGGCGGTGGCAGAGCCGTTTTGCAAGGGAGCGCAACGATACCCTGGGCAGTTTTTTTCCCTCAATAATGACAAAATCGTTCCCGGCCGCTTCCAGTTTGTAAAATTTCAGCTTCATCCTCGGTCTCGTTTTCCGGCAATAAAAAAGCCCCGCTTTCGGGCGGGGCCAAGCTTACACACAAACAAAGCTATCCCGCCCGCAAACTCGAATACCAATACCAACCCCAATTCAACCGAGCTAACGAGAAGGATAGCGTTTTCATTCTTTAACCTCTTGCCATTTAATATAGCCCCGACCCCGGTCAAGTCAAGCAAAATGTCAATCTGGCTCATTTTGTCACCTCCAGCCGGCAGACCCAGGCCTCCTTGGAGTGGTTGTATTTCGGGTTGAGCCAGAGCAGTATTCGATCGGCCAAACTTGGGGAAATATGGGCAAGTACGGTCACCCGTCCAAGGTTTTCCGTAATCATTTTCAGATGCTTTTCCAACTTTCCCTGCGAAAAGATAATAACATAGTTTAGGGGGGCAACCGGCGGCCCGATCGTTCCCAAATGCCGCCGGCGCAAACTGTCGAAATCGGCCGCGCTATATGCCCGATACACCTCCGAATGCGAACGAGACGGATCGGCGCCATCAAGATAGTACAGCGGCAAAAGAGTACCCCGTTCCGTGAAATCCACCACAACGCCGCGGGCGTCCCCCCGTTCATACAGGTAAACGAAAGAGGCGATGCGCGCCTTCTGACTGTAATTAAAAGCGGCCAAAACGAGTAATACTGCATTGACGCCCCAGAACCAACGCCAGCCCCAGCGAATCCAGGGGGTTAGAGATGACCGGTTTTCCTGCCAGACAAAAAGCCCGGCCGTTCCCATCAAGGCCAAAAACGGGAAGACAGGGAGGATGAACCGCTCCTGCTTGCCGGGCACAATGGAATGGACAATCAAGAAGGCAAGTGCGGCCCAAATCAAAACGCCGAAGCGTCTGGCCCAGCGGACAATGGCGGCCAGAAACAAAAGCGAAAAAGGAGGAATGAAAAGCCCGACCAGCAAAAGCAGATAGCGGTACCATGGACCGACGATGTAATCCCGGGAATGCGCCAGGTTATGTTTAATATAAACCCAGAAAGCGCCAAAGAATTCTCCATGCGCCCACCAGTCCCAGATGGCTTCAGTCAGCACCGGGATCAATCCAAAGGCCGAGACAATGGCAAGCCCGCGCCATTGCCGGCGGTAAAGCAGATACAAGCCGACGCCCAAAATCGCCGCCGCTACCTGCCAACGAATGAGAAAGGCCAGACCAAATGCGAATCCGGCCAGTGCCCAAGAGCGTTGCAGATTTGTGGTCTTCCCCGCTTCCGTTTTGGCCGTTTCGTACAGTCCCAATAGGAGAAACGGGATACAGAACGATTCAATCAGATTACGGACGGCGATGTAGGGCATCAAGAAATAGGCGGCAGTCAAAAGCCCCGCAGTGAATGCGATGCGGCTATTAAACAACAAAAGGCCAAGCTTATAGGTCAAAGCAATAGACCAAAGAGAAAACAAGGCATGCAAAAACCGGTTGACCAGCATTACGGCATCCGGATGGTAAATACCGAGCTGGTGCAGAAGAGCCATCAAAAGCCAGTTGAGCGCGGGGTAAAAAAGAGAGCGATAGAATTGCACATCGCCCGGCAAAAAGACAAAATTTCCTCGCTGCCAGTCGGCGGCGATTTCGATCACTTGAAAATGGTCATCCGTCCCCATATAGCCGCGGGAGAAAAAGGCGGCCAAGAGACGGAGGAAAAGCCCAAGGGTTAGAAGAAGTTCAAGCGGATGGCCAGAGGCCCAAATTCGGAAACGTTCAAACAGCGGCATTCGGGGAAAACCTTACAACCGGAAGTTTGAACCGAAACCGATGTAGAAACCGGAGAAATCGAGCTTGACCGGCTGGGCCGTGTTGCTGCCGGGCGGGAAAAAAGTGGCTTCCACATCTTGTTGTGTGGTGCCGCCGTCGTTCCGGCTTCCGGTGAAGGCCTCAATCGGGTTCAAGCGCCCGAGCGCTTCAACAAAAAAGTCCTGCCCGTTTAGAAGTGAAAACGGAAGGATGTAGATGGTGCGCACTTCGCCATATATGGCTAACGAGCTGTATTTTTCCAGCAAAAAGCGGGTAAGCGTATCGGGTTGTCCGGGGTTGCGTCCGTACAGTTTTACATCGTCCCGGAAGCGGGCAAAGGAAAACCCGCCGCCCATCCCAAGAAGGAAATTTTCCTGAGAGCCCAGTCGCCAAAAAGCATCCAGCCCCAAATTTATTTCCCGGGGGCGCGTCAGGGCCTGCACCCGAATCGTGTCGTTAGTTGCCTCGTTGATGCGGGTGGCCTGCAGATATTCAAGCGTTCCGAGCAGCGTAAGTTTGGGCAGGACGTCAAATTGCAGTCCGAGATTGAAAGAAATATGGCTGGAGGGGAGGTCTTTGAATACGTAATTGCTGTCGGCCCGGTCAAAAAACGGTTTGCGGTTGGGTATTCGCTGGTGCAAATCCTCCAATTTCCAATAGGAATAACCGGCCGAGATTCGGCCGAACCATTTGGGGAAAAAACGAGCTTCGGCACTCGACAAGAGGAACCAAAAAACTCCGAATGTCAAAAGGGAAAACCGTCTCAACATCCGCAAAAGGTAGCTTCCGGAAAACCAATGTCAACCATAAAAAAAGCCCCGGCTTTTGGCCGGGGCTGGGACGAAAGTTGACTTATCCCGCGCTCGGGTCGTTTTGCCAAAGCCCGAAAACATTTCCTTCCGGGTCCAAGCAGACGGCGAACCAACCCATCTGCGGAACGGCGGTCTTGGGCATAATCACTTGTCCGCCGGCCGCCGCGACCTTCTTGCTCCACTCCTCCACGGAGGATACATCAATGTAGTTGGTGGGGACGTGCCCCGGGTTCATTTTTTTCATCAGCCCGCCGTTGATACCGGGTTTTTCCTGGGCCGACTTGGTGGTCACAAACCAGTAATCCATGCCGGGGACTTTTTCGATCTTCCAACCGAAGATGTCGGTGTAAAAACCGGAAAGCTTCTCGGGGTTATTGGCCGGAATCTCAAAATGCACTACCGGAGCATCCATAAAACCTCCCAACCGTTAAAAGTTATTGCCTTGCGCGGCATCTTCCGCGCACAACCTTAATACGTAAATATAATCGAACGGGTTCCACGGGAAACGCTTTATTTCCCCGGTGGGTAGCCCCCTTCCGGGCCAAAGAAGATGACCCATACCACCAAATCGTCCGAAAAATCCTCAAACCGGTGTGCCGCTCCCGCGGGAGCGAATAGGAAATCCCCCGCGCCAAATGGCTGGCGGGTGTCGCCGCAAATGTAGAGCCCTTCGCCGTGGGCCACAAAGTAGATTTCGTCCCGAGCATGGGGCTGTTGGGGATCGATGCCGTGCGGGGCGTAAATTTCCACAGTCAAATCGCCTCGCTTAAAGACATTCGCAAAAAGCTTTCCCTCCGGCGTCGGCAGCTGGGCCAGCGCCTCTTCTACGGAAATACGGATTTTCTCCTTGTTCTCGGTCATTTGGCCCCTTTACCCTTTTTAGCTCGCACGGAAAGAAAAATGCCGAAAATCAGACCAAAAAGGGCGGATATTAAAATCAGGATGGCACGGGGCATTGAAACGGACCAGAAAAGAAACTTGAGCATCACCGGCTGGGTGTTTTGCAAAACGGCCACGGCAAATAGGAAAAGCAGAATGGCTATGAAAACCAATCTTCCCGAACCGGCAGCATCTTGCGGTTTAGCCATTTACCAGTTCACAGGCCAGAACCGTCACCGCCTGCCCGCCAAGAAACACACGGTCCCCCTCCACGCGCACCTGAACCACACCACCTCGGCTGGAGGCCTGATAACCGACCAGTTCCTTCTTCCCCAATCGTTCGGCCCAGAAAGGCGCCAACGTGCAGTGGGCCGAGCCGGTAACGGGATCTTCATACACGCCCGCCGCCGGTGCGAAGAAACGGGAGACAAAATCGAAGCCGTCGGATTTTGTTTTAGCCGTAACGATAATGCCCCGAACGGGCAATGTTTTTATCTGACCGATATCAGGATTCAGACTTCTGACAACATCTTCCGATTCAACTTCAATCAAGTAATCAAACTTGCTTTTCCCCGCATATTTTGCTTTTACATCCAACGCCTGAAGGAGCCCCGGCGGGGCATCGACCGCTGTGGCGGGCGTGGCAGGGAAGTTCATTTCGATAAGTTTGCCGTTTTGATTGGCGGATAAAAGTCCGCTTTTAGTGTGAAAACGGGCTTCATCCTTCGGGGACAGTTGGCCGGTCTCCCACAGAATATGTGCGGAGGCTAAGGTGGCGTGCCCGCAGAGGTCAACCTCGATGGCGGGCGTGAACCAGCGTAGGTTGTAGCCGTCGTTTTGTTTGACGAGAAAGGCCGTTTCGGCCAGATTCATTTCCCGGGCGACATCCTGCATCCATTTTTCGCTCCTTGCTTCCGGCAAAATACAGACACCCGCCGGATTGCCGGCGAACGGCCGGTCAGTGAAAGAGTCAACCTGATAGATTTTCTGACCCATCTATTTCTTACCTTCTCTTTTCTGTATCCATTCGCCGCACAAGATAGCATACTGAAATTCATCCCGCCATTCCCCCTTGTTTTGGATGCTTTGGAGAAAGTGCCCTTCCCTTCGCATTTCAAGCCGCTCCAAAAGGCGGATGGAGGCCGCATTTTCGCAATCCGTAATGGCGACAACCCGATGCAGGCCGAGTTTAGTAAACGCGTATTCCAGAAACGCAGAGACGGCTTCGAAGGCAAACCCTTTTCCCTGATGCCGGCGCGCAAGGGTGAATCCAATTTCCCCCTGACGGCTATCCTCCATACCGGTTCTCAACACGCAGTCACCGATTAGTTCGTTGGTCGATTTCAAGGCAATGGCCAACTGGAACCATTCTCCGGGCGTTCCCGGCTGGAGCGATTTTTGGCTTTGAATGAAATCTTTCAATCCAGATTGGTCGTTTACGCTCCAACTTTGGTAGCGGGCCACCTCCGGGTCGTTGCGGTAAGCCAAGAGGGCGGGAAGGTCGGAATCCCTGAAACGTCGCAGAATCAACCGGTCGGTTTCGAGGAGGTGCGCGAATTTAAGTTTGGACAGCTCTCTCCCCTTCTATCCTTTTCACAACGAACCAATATATCCACCCGATTAGAAAAAACTGAAACGGCACGCGGACCAAAAGATAGAGCGGCCCGGCGCCGTGTCCGCCGAAAGGGACTCGGTTGATCGCGGAGTAGATATTGGAAGGCAAAACACCGATGAGCATCAGAATCAAACAAATGCCGACCAGCTGCCTTAATCGGGGGATACAGAGGCCGATGGCGCCCAAAAGCTCGATGACGCCGGTGACGTAAATGATATCGACCCGATACGGAACGAACGGCGGCAGCATTTCGGCCATCGCGGCGGTCTGAACGAAATGCCCCGAAGCGGTGAAAAGAAACAGAAGCGTAATTCCCAGCCGCGCGCCCGTTGAGGCCGGTATTTTGAGATCCGGTTTTAACCGGCCGAACAAAATCAAGAGCAGATACGGCACGGTTAAAATAAGAAGCATTACGACAAGCGTCATTTCAAAACGGTATCAAAATAAACCAGAAAATCGGTCTCGACCGGCTTCGCACCGAGCTGCCGGAGCATCGTGGTAACCTGGCCGCGGTGGTAAGTGGAATGGTTGACCAGATGCTGCAACAACTGCCACAACGGATACTTGTAGGGATCTCCCTTTAAATTGATATAAGCAACCACTCTTTTCAATGATTCTTCTGATACCCCGGAAATGAATTGACGCTGTTCCCGCTCGACTTCCCCCCAACGGGTTCGAATGGTAGATACCGTAGGAAATTCAGAAGCATTCAGAAGTGCCTTGGGGGAAGTTCCCTTCCAGCGCTCCAGCCAAATCCATTCGGCGGCCATTATGTGGACCAGCGTATCCCGAACGGAGGGAAAGCTATTTTTCAAATCCTTCGTTAATTGTTCCCAAGAAAGTTTTCCCGCCGCCTCCAGCACCCGGCCATTGGCCCAGCGATTGAAATCGTACAGGGCTCTTATCCGCTCCAAATCCATACTTATCCTCTCTCCATTATCAGCCGCGCTTGGCTTTGAGTTTGGATTTCAATTCCTGCATTTCAGGTGTCAGTTCGGGCATTGACTACCTCCTTAGTTTTTTACCTAAGCTTTCTTGTTATTACGTTAATTGAAAGCCTAAAGATACAGAAACCTAAAGGTATACGCCACCGGTGTCATCCGCGGGAGCATGCCGTACAGATAAATAAGAGGGGCGGGTTGTAAACCTGCCCCTACGGATGATGCTTTTTGTTTGTTAACTAATCTCCAGTCTCCAATCTCTATAATTGGTGGAGGCGGCGGGAATCGAACCCGCGTCCGAAGGAAATTCAAAAAAGCCCTCTACCTGTATAGCCCTTCTTCTTTTTTATTCATCCGGACTTATGCCTCGGGCGGGCTCAAGCTCGGACCAGTTCGAGAGTTCTCCTCGGCTGCCGGTCCCGAACACCCGACCGCCCAGCCCTTTTGGTCGACGTCAGCTCTCCAGCCAAAGGGCAAGCCGGAGAGGGACGGGCTACGCTATTTTATTAGGCAGCCAGTGCAACGTGATCGTTGGCACTTGAATTGTATCCCGCGAGATTAGCGAGCGTGCAGGGAGCTCGACAGGCCAGCTTTTTCTCCTTGTCCTCGTCGAAACCGGTCGCCCCCAAGATTTAGACCCCGGGGAAGCCGGGAGGCAGGATGCTGGTGGGCAGGGTCATGCCCGCCCGACAGTATAATATACGGCAAAAAGAGCCGTTATTTCCACTGTTAATTTAACGGTTTAAGCCCGGCTTTGGTTCCAAAACTGTAAGGGTGGCGCATGCCTTGCCCCTACACCCTTCCGTGCAGAATCTTCAAGACCTGCTCGTGCAATTTTCCATTTGTGGCCAAGGCGGAGCCAGAATAGATGGTGAAAAGGCCGTCGAGGTCGGTTAGTTTTCCGCCTGCCTCTTCGACTATGATTTTGTTGGCGGCGATATCCCAAGGGGCGAGCCCGTCTTCAAGGTAGATTTCCCCCTGCCCTTGGGCGACAAGGACGTATCCGAGATAATCTCCGGGCCCGCGTTGGTAGGGCGTTTTTTCGACCAGCCGCAATAAGCCCTCCCAATGAAAGCCTTCTTTACTTTTCCTCAAACCACTATGGAAAAATATGGAGTTTTCAAAAGAGCCAACTTTCGATACGGAAATGCGCTTGCCATTGCGAAACGCCCCACCCCTCTTGCTGGCGCTCCACAACTCTCCAGTAGCCGGGCTATGAACGACTCCAGTGGTGATTTCTCCTTCTTCCTCCAATGCTATCAAAAGCGCCCAAATGGGAATGCCCCGGATGAAATTCCGGGTGCCGTCGATGGGGTCTATAATCCAGCGCTGGGTCTTTGACCCTTGCTCACCAAATTCCTCGCCTAAAAATCCACAGCCCGGCGTTCCCTTTTGCAGGGTTGCAATTAGAATTTCTTCTGTTTCTTTGTCGGCTTTTGTGACGGGTGAACCGTCCGATTTTTTCTGGATGGAAACCCTTTTGCGGAAATAGCGGAGAGCAACTTTTCCAGCTTTTAATGCGGCTTTTGTGGCTAATTCGAGCGGGAATGTTTGCGATGCTTTTTTAGACATATAAAATGCGCCATGGAGGACTCGAACCTCCGACCCGCTGATTAAGAGTCAGGCGGCCAGGCAGCGCGGCAAGTTTGTTGCGGTACAACGAGTTAGGTTTTACGAAATTGTTGGTTTGTGTGAGAATCAGGCGGCCTTTTTAGCTCCATTTCATTAGCTTTTCGGAACCGCCTTCCAATTTCTCTCCCTCCTTTCTTCTCTCCAATGTTCTTTCCTCTACTCCCTTTCGTGGGAGTCTTTTTATAGACTAACAAATTAACTGCCAAGCGAGTGGGAAGTCAAGAAATATCGGCCTCTGAAAGGTCTCCCGCGTCCAACTCTAACAAAAAAGCCCCCACCAGAGAGCAGGGGCTTTATTTGAGTCATGGAAACTACTTAACCGCCGAAGTGTCCGCAGCTTTGACTACTTCAGGTGCGGTATAGAAAATTTCCAGTTCAGCGACGCCGCCATCGGGTAGGTTCTTCAGTTGGAAAGAACCCTCCTTTTCCTCAGTCGGATATACCAAAAACCCAAGGTTTTGGAGTTCACCGGTCTGCCACGCCTTCACCGCTTGGGTGATTTCAATTTTACCAGTCCCGTTTCTGAGGTTCAGTCGCCCGAAGTTTACGTGATACGGCGAAGCGGTGGAATCCGACAAGATAGATAGCTTTGAACCGGAAGTCCACGACTCCAGCATCGGCCGGACAAGCAATCCAATTGCCTGTTGTGTTGTTTCCGCTTCCACTTTGAACCGCAGATAGGCCAAATCTACCCGTGCCTTCTCCAATTCTTTTGGGAGTTCGAACTTGAAGAGTAACCCGGCTCTGTTCACATCGCCCACTTTATCAGCCGTGGCTGAAGTGGTGGTGGTTATTTTCATGCTCTCCGCCCAAATCGCAGATGAAAACGTCAGGGCTATCGCTATTGCCAGATTTACCTTTTTCATTTTCCCTCCTACTTTAAAAAGATCATCCGTTTGACTTCTTTGTAACTGGATGTCTGAACTTTATAAAAGTACAGACCGCTCGAAACCGTAAGGCCATGTTGATCCGTTCCATCCCAGACGATTTGGTGAATTCCTGCCGCCTTTTCTCCATCAACCAAAGTTTGGACCTCCTGCCCAAGAATGTTATAAACTTTCAATTTAACTTTTTCTGTGCTCGGCAGAGAAAAACTGATTGTAGTTGTCGGATTAAAGGGATTGGGGTAGTTCTGACCAAGCGAGAACTGTATGGGTATCCCCGTCTCTTCGGAAGGGGCAGCAAGTTTTCCGAGCGGGCCTGGATCTGAAGCCAAATAGGGTTGCCAGGTTACTGGCCCTTGGAAAAAACTGGAAGTGGGCGAAGAGGTTCCCCACCAATTCGTTCGTGCGAGAACTGTTGAGGCAGTTAGGTTTTGTACCGCCTTGGCTGACGTACCTGCTCGGTAGATTCGGTTGCTCAGTTGCGGTGGAGGATCTGGACAAGGGAATGCGCAGTAGGCATCTAAGTTAAGTACGGGTGTCCCTGCCACCTGAATTGCAGGCACGGTAGATGTGCTTGAACTATACATCTTCACCGTGGTATTTCGAACTGTAGTTGCTTTCGTGCCCAGGCCCATTATCCCGATTGACAGCGGCACGGGATCCGGCAAGATCGCAGGCAGCTTGGTCCAAATGCGGCAGCTCTCAACCACTACCCCACCGTTCGCAATCACGGCAGCCTCATCAAACACGCCGGAAATGCTATCGTTGCTGAAAGTGGCCTTCTGCGTTCCCGGAGACGGCACTTGTCCTTCCGCTCGGAATCCGAAAATTGCATTAAAGAATCCGGACGTGGTCGTGGTGATGACGTTGTTTCGTATTTGACCATAGGATTTGTATGCGTTAATAGCCATAGATACGTTGTAGAAAGTGTCCTCCGACACGGTAGCATTGGCCAAATCGAGATAGACGCCATAAACACCGGCATGGTCAAATCGGCTTCTATTAATAATCAGATTGTCGTTCAGCGAATCCCGGACGCCGTACATATAGTTATCCTGAAAAAGGCAGTTTTGGACCACATCGGCGGCACTATTTCGATAGTCAATTCCGCAGTAAGCATTCTTGAATTCCGCACGGGTGGGCTTAAAAGATCCTCCGGGTTCTACCCGAACCCCGTACCAGTCCTCTTCACCCGGGCTGGCCGCGGCGGATTTAAACACGACCGGATTGGACGGATTGCCCGAAGCCACTACCGTTCCCTTGACTACGAACTCTCCTTTCGAGGTGCTTCTGCCTGAGCCAAGAACGTCCGTATTGGCCACAAATTTCAGCTTACTCGCTGATCTGAAGTTCATTTGCCTTCCCGACGGAACAGTGACATCTCCGTCGGCGGTGAGTTCAGTGCAAACCGAATCAATCGCCGCCAAGCCGTGCAGGTTGCCGGAAAATGGGGTCAGCTTAAAAAACTTTCCCTCTCCCGGGTTCAGACGGGTTTTGAACGTGAACCCCGTCCCGCAGGAATTGCCGACGATTAAGGCCGAATCGGTAATCAAATCCGTAATCGTGTAAAGCCCCGTTCGGTTAATTCCGACTGTTACATCTTGTACTTCCGCCCCTTTTACCCTGCGATTGACTAGCATAAAGTAGTTGGTATCACTTATTGCACTAAAGAACGCCAATTCAACATACGCAGTGTCGATACCATACGGAGAGGTGGAAGCACTCGAGATAAAACCCCCAGTTACCGCAGCAGCATTTTGAATTGAACCAGCGTTCTGCCAAGTTAGGTTCAAGAGAGTAGGGCCAATCTTTTTGACCTTGTCGTTCACATTTTTCGTCCAAAACCATTTATCGTTAGGAACCCAAGTAGTTCCATTCCAGTCGATCAAACCGCGGCCGCGATACCCGCCCCATTCCGAGGGACTATCGTATGTACTGCACGGCGGACAAGGGAAAACTTGTGAGAGAATGGATGGTTGCATAATCCCTAAATCGGGATTGGTGGCCAGCTTTTTGAATCCCGGCTCAGCGGTGCTGCTTTGGGCACAGGGCCCACCTTCGTTATAATACGAGGAAAAATGCCAATAGCTAATACCCCGTGCGCCATACGCCAAGGCCAAAAAGACCGGCGCGCTGATTTCCGCTTCGGTTGGTTTTCGCAAGGCTTTTACAAATATCTTTGGGGGGCATTGAGAGGTTACATCCCAAAATTCCGTTGGATATAGAGTTACCCAGAACGGTTTCGAATTCTGAACGGTCACCCGATTATATAGGTCTTTCATATCGGAAATAGCATCGTTAAAGTTCTTTTGCCGACTAACGGTTTTGACGCCACCAGTAATAATGGTATCCTGGGACGAAGAAGTAGAATCCACTACGCAGGGGTTTGCATAAAATTCAGACGCAAGCTCAGGCACGGCAAGGGTAGTTAAGAAATCCTCGTAGGCGCGGCTGGGCCGCCAGCCGGTGGTGAAAGACGTAAACAGCCGAATCTGGCCAGCATTTGGGACGTCACGCAAAAGGTCATCGGCATTATTCATGTTCTGGACTGAGCCGCCGTATGGTTCATCAGCCAAGTACCAACGAAACAACGGATTGGACTGCAGGGGTTGATAGTAGTTTTGAATTGCAGTCCTGGCCGAAAGGGATTCCGGATGCTGAGGCTTGGTCACCAAAGAGTCTAACCGTCTTCCGGCAAAGTTAGAAACGCTGACACGATCCACAAAAACATCCTTTTGTTTCGTCCAGTAAACCTGGAATGCGAACGGATAGTCTTTAATTTGCAAATACGGAACGGAAATCGTGGTTGGAACGTTCGGTCCGGAAAAATTGGAAACTTTAACTTCCCGGACCCACGCAAAAGTCTGGGCCCAATTGGTGTCGCTCCCAGTATTGACGATTTTGTCAACTTTCAATGGTATTCCGGCAACGGTTACATTCGTGCGAAAACTGTCTGGCGCCGGAACTGGACCGGCTCCAGTGGTGCAAGCCACGAAATAGCAGGTGGGGCACCCCCCGAAGCTTTGGCAATCGTATGGCTGGCACCAGCGGCACCAAAGGTTCGGCGAGGCCACCACCACTTTTGCCACAACCGTATTCGGGTCACCGGAGACATTTCCCACGCTCATCACAAAATCCGCCCGGCACCAAGTCGTATCTTTGGCCTTCGGGCTGAAGTGCCGGCTGCTGCTGTCCTTTGGGCCGGTAAACATATAGCCGGGTTGGTGGTTGGGATTTGAGGCAATGGAGATGTAGCCTGTATCGCCAGACTGGTCGCTGACGTTCGTTCGCCTTTTAAAGGCATATCCCCTGTTGTTATTTACGAGTTGTTGCTCTACCTCAAAATCCGTTATATACCCTTGGTCTGCAAAGCGGTCGAGCGTGTAGGGCGCGGCGCTGGAAATATTGACTCCGGCCTCAATCGTAATCAGCTTTATGCCATTTGCAAGGGCTTTCGAGTTTACTACCGAATTCCCTGCGCCAACGAGATGGGTAATCCCTAAGTTTTTGAGGAGTACAAACCCACTGTCTCCAGCCGAATTGTTGTTGCAAGAGAACGTGTATGGGTCGTAAAAAGTGACGATTGGGAATGGTTGCTGGGCATTTAGGGCAGCTGCTCCTAATCCCAGAAATAACCCCACTCCGAGTGATGTTCTACGAAATAACATGTTCCCTCCTATTGGTTAAGGTTTACCGCATCAAAACCATTTTCTTTGTTTCGCTTTGATTTCCCACTTTCAATCGATAAATGTAAATTCCGCTCGAAAGCATCCTCCCTATAGAATCCATACCATCCCATTGCGCCTTATGGTTACCGGCGGACTGTTCCGCCTCGACTAACACATTCACTACGTTGCCAAGTATATTGAAAACTTCCAAACGAACCAAAGACTTCCGAGATAGCGAGTAAGGAATAACCGTTGTAGCATTGAAAGGATTCGGATAATTTTGGTTTAAGGTAAAATCACGAGGGAGAAGGGCTTTTCCATCCTCTACATCAGTTGAAGGTAAGAGTCCGTTGAAGACCCACAAATACCCTCTATCGGGATCAGTGTTGGACGTAGAACCTACTGCAAAGTCGTTAGAGCCGTTACCATCAATATCTCCTAATCCCGCCACCGTCTGACCAAAACCTCGGGCCAAGAAAGGCAAATCCAATTCTCGAATTTCCAAATCTCGAACACTGTCCATTGAAAGCCCACCATAATAGACATAGGCAAAGCCAGTAATGGGAAATTCATCACGACCAACCAGAAGGTCGTTAAAACCATCGTAATTGATATCACCCCCATTAACAAAGTGGTCAGCAATACGATCTAAAACAAATCTCGGCAAAGTGTCAAAAGGATTTCCACCAAAATAAAGCAACGGAGTTCGAGAAGCTCCCACCACAAAATCGGCTAAATTGTCATTATTCAAATCTCCAACAGCAAACAACTTACTGCCAAAAGCCGCAGCCAGACCGGGAGTAAGGTAGGATGGAGGGTTAAGAATAACGTCAGGAATTGTATCGAAGTTACTTGCCCCCAAAAAAATTTCCACCTTTCCGTTAACCGTAGTCGCCTGACGACCAATTGCCAAGTCCGCAAAACCATCTCCGTTAATGTCCCCCACGGCTTCCGAAGGCCCTGCACCATTCCCCTCTCTTTTTTCTAAATCCAGGGTTTTGAAAGGGAGAGAATCCACCGTATCCTGAATAAAGTTGAAAAAATAGAAGCGGCTACTATCGAAACCTTTAGCTGTTATACCGGAAACTATTTGATTATCGCCAATATTACTGAGTTTTCCGGCCGAGAAATAACCACCAAAGCCATCTCCTCCGAAAATGCCGGAAGATTCACCTTTTACAAACCCATCTCGAATAGTGTCTAGGCACAGCCCGCCGAAGTAAATCGACATTTGAAGAGCTTGGCCTGTTTCCCGCATGCCGAAGTCCCACCCTCCATCGTTATTCAAGTCTCCAAGCCAGTTTAACTGCGTTTTGTGTTCAAACGCCAAATCAGGCAGGGTGTCCAACCCGCCCTTTTTGCCGTGGAAGAGATAAACTTTTTGTGAGCCGGTGGCTAAAACCAGAAAGTCCGGAATGGTATCGTCGTTCACATCCCCGGCTGGCACCACCTTTTTGCCAAACTGCGCCCCCAAGCTGTCGCCGCGGATAATGCCCATAATGTCGAGGTAACTACCCTGGGAAAAGGCAAAGGTAGGTGCTATGGCTATTCCGGCGGCAAGAAGCAAGCGCTTCATCCTATTCCTTTGTGGCGACACTCGGAAAATAACAATCAAGGAAGCAAAGGCAAGAACTTTTTCGGCGTCGGGATAAAGCCCGACTAGGCAGTACCGAGCAGCGGTTTTTGAGACCGTTTGCTCTTTTTTCGAAAAATTTCAATCGAATCTATTTATCTTGCCAAGTTAAAATGTCGCAGTTTGTTACATCAAATTTCGAGAATGATCCAAAACGCCACCTTTCGCAGCGGGAATGCTCATAAAAACCGTGAACCGTAGCAAATGTCGTAGCAGAAATCGTGCAGGGTTAAAAACGGACGTCATATCGGTGACGGGCAATCGACTGGAAGCAATTGAAGGGCACAGGGATAAGGAAAGAGAAAATTAAAGCTGGCAGAGGGATTCGAACCCCCGACCGGCGGTTTACAAAACCGCTGCTCTACCCCTGAGCTATGCCAGCACAACCGGTGTTAAATGTATCGGTTGGAACGGCGGATGCCAAGCCCGAATTGGGCCGGGAGTGGTTCGACCCTGCTCACCATAAACCGCTCCCGGTTTATTTTTCGCCCGCCAGAACGTAGATGACCCAGGGGGCCACCCTGGTCTTGCTTACCCACCTGTACGGTTCGGACGGCTTGCCCAACGGCCGGTGGATCAACATCGGCGTCAAACCCGCCCGCCGGTACAGCTCGCGGTAATTTTCATCCGTGCAGAAAATGTCTTCCACCGGGCGTTTGTCCTCCACGTCCAGCATCAAAACCCGCACGCGGTCTCCATTCTTGGCCGTCCGATTCCCGGGAAAATCCTTGGTGGAAAAGGAGGCCCACTCGTTGACGTAAATCTCCGGCGACGAGACCAAGTTCAGGATACGCCCGTTCTTTTTCAAAAGGCGCTGGAGGGATTCAAAAAGGGCAATCTTTTTTTCCATCGTGGGAACGTTGTCGAAGGTGAAGGCCGACAGGATGAGGTCAAAGGCGGCTTTTTCCAGCCCGCTCAAATCGCCCTCGGGAACCAGACGATAGTCCCCCTGCGGGTCTGCCTCGCGGGCCCGTGCAAGCATAGGGGGCGCGATGTCCACACCCACGACTTCGAAGCCCTGTCTGCACAAAAAGCGCGTGGAACGCCCGGCGCCGCAGCCGAAGTCCAAGGCCTTTTTCCCCCGGACGTGCGCGGCGATGATTTCCGGCAAATCCCGGTACGCCAGGTAGTAAGTGGCGGGGAATTCGAGCGCGGCGTATGCTTCCGCCCTTCGTTCGTCGTCGTAAACGTTGGAGAATTCTTTGTCCGTCATCGCTCTCCGGTACGGGTGTGTTTAGTTTTTTTTCGTGCCGCGGCGGCCCGCCGGGCGCGGCCCGGGCATTCAGGTGGGGCAAAAAGAAAACCCGCGATATTTGTGTCCCCGCGAGCAGGTTTTCCATCCCCCGCGATTCGGTTTTGGCATTCTCAATTCTCCTTCAACTTCGGCAGCCAGCGACGGACCTGCTTGCAGTACGATTCATATTCCTCGCCAAAACTCCGCCGCAAAGTTGGTTCTTCATACAGGATTACGAACAGGTGCATCAAGATAAGGAAAGCGGCCGTATAGATCCAGAGGGAGACGGATTGGTAGAAAAGGGCCGCCCCCGCGAGTGCCAGAGCTGCGCCAAGGTACATCGGATTGCGGACATATTTGTACGGCCCGCGCACGACCAGCTTGCGCGGAGGGTCGAACGGCGCGGGAGTGCCGCGCCCGACTAACGCGAAAGCGAGAACACACCAGATGGCGAGTGCCGCTCCAATCGCGCCGATGAACATTCCGGCGATTTGGGTTGCATACAGTTTCGCTCCGTCATGCCAGAGGGTTCGCCGCCACCTGACCAAGGCGTAGCCGAGGTCGGAGGGTTCCGGGTTCCCCTCTTCATCCCAGCCGACCGACAGCACATCATAGGTGAAGGGCGGGAACTCCGGGGCCGGGAGCTTCTGTAGCAGAAGAATCTCCGTTGCTGCCGATGCACCTACCTTGACGAAAGTTGTCTCCGGCAGGCTGATCTGGGCCGCTACCCGGGCGTGGTTGCGATACCAGCGCCGGAAGGTCACCAAGTCCGGCCGCTCAAAGGCTCCTTTCGGTAGAATGGCCGCAACGTAGCCGGACGGTTTGACCGCCCGGACGGTCAGTTCGAGACAAGCCACCTGGCTCAGGATTGAACCCGCATGGTTGGCCAAGTCAAGGTTCAACTCGGTTCGCCAGTGCAGGCCAAAGGGTGGGTTAATCAGCGCGTAGTCGAAATCACCGTCGAAGAGGTGGTTCAGACAGCTGTCCCGGATTATCCGCCCTTCGGAATAGAGAGCCTTGGCGATTCGATACGCCTCCTCTTGAAGCTCGATCCCGGCGACCTGACATCCTTGCGGGAGATGCCAGAACATCGCACCGTGTCCGCAGCAGTTATCAAGCACCCAGGCCCCAGCCGGGACAGCCAGCAGGTCAGCTATGAACTTGGCAACCGGCTCTGGGGTGAAGTACTGCCCCAGGGCTTTATGGGACGATGCCAGAAAGCTTTCGCCTTCTTCGGCATCATGTAATCCGCCAAGTCCGGTGTAGAGCCGGAAGATTTCCTCTCGATTGAAATTCCCCTTTTCAATCAGGGCCAAGGCCTTGCGGTTGTTTTCCCATCGCGCCTGTTTGAGAAGATCCTCCTTTCTGATGCAACGTTTTTCTCGAGTCTTGCGTCTATCGTCAGGTTCTGTTCGCTCCTCCGTGGCCGCTTCATCAAGCAAGCTGAGTTGGCCCGGCTGTGTCGGGTAAGTCAATTTGTCACTCCTTTCTTTTCTGTTTCCCTTGATGAAAGCTTTTTATCAGGAATTCTTGGTGGAACTTTGATCGGCTCGACGTCGGCCGGCACGGCCCAGAGGCCGTTGTGGATGTCTTGGGCTACGAGGTTCTCCAGGAGGGTCGATTTCCCCATACCCGTTTTTCCGACCACGTAGAAATGCCGACGCCGGTCTTCCCGCTTGATGCCAAAGGTCAGGTTCTGGTTGCGCCAGT
>Ga0209172_10000132_pt1 | contig 222772 bp, 229 predicted proteins | sample LarsenN4metaG_FD_184113 | JGI IMG/M metagenome (GOLD analysis project Ga0209172, IMG submission 184113) | Hot spring sediment bacterial and archeal communities from British Columbia, Canada, to study Microbial Dark Matter (Phase II) - Larsen... ...
TGGTTGCGCTGCGGGATGCGGAAGCGGCTGAGATCGCGGGCCATTGGCTGAGAGCTCCTTGGTCGTCACAGGTGGGATGAGGGTTTCCCGTTTCCGGTTTCCCGTTTCCCGCCGGAGAATGACCGTAGCGACATCTCGAGGGTAGGTCCCTCGCTGCGCTCGGGATGACAAGAAACTGAGCCCGCGATGACAACGAGCTCTGGATGACAACGAAAAATCTCCGGTCGGGATAGAACAAAGACTGAGCCCAGCCTGCGAAGACTAGGCGTGGACTAGTGTGCCCACGTTCTCGCCCTGGACCACGCGCTTGATGTTGCCGTGCTCGCTGAGCTTGAAGACGATGATGGGCAGCTTGTTGTCCTTGGAGAGAGAGATGGAAGTCGTGTCCATGACCTTCAGGCCCTTCTGGATGACATCGAAGTAGGAGATGTTCTCGAACTTCTTGGCGTCTTTGTGGAGGAAGGGGTCGGCGTCGTAGATGCCGTCGACCTTGGTGGCCTTCAGGATGGCCTGCGCCTTGATCTCCATGGCGCGGAGCGAGGCGGCGGTGTCGGTGGAAAAATACGGGTTGCCGGTGCCGCCGGCGAAGATGACGACGCGGCCCTTCTCGAGGTGGCGCAGCGCGCGGCGGCGGATGAAGGGCTCGGCGACCTGGTTCATCTCGATGGCCGACATCACGCGGGTGCGGACGTCCTGCTTCTCGAGCGCGTCCTGCAGGGCGAGGGCGTTGATCACGGTGGCCAGCATGCCCATGTGGTCGGCAGAGACGCGATCCATGTCCTTGGCCTGCACGGCGACGCCGCGAAAGAAGTTGCCGCCGCCGCAGACGATGGCGATCTCGACGCCGAGTGCGTGGACGTCCTTGATCTCGGCCGCGATCTCGTGCACGCGGACGGGGTCCACACCAAAGCCTTGCTGCGCGGCCAGGGCCTCACCGGAAAGCTTGAGCAGGATGCGCTGGTATTTGAGCTGGGACATGCGTTCCTATCTTACGCGCTAAAAAAAAATGCCGGAGCGCTTGGCTCCGGCATCGGGTTACTTCGTTTCCGCCTCGTCGGCTTGCGCCTGAGGCTTGGTGATGGCGACCGTCTCGCCCATGTCGCCCACCTTGAAGCGGGCAAAGCGGCGCACGCTGATGTTCTCGCCGAGCTTGCCGATCTTGGTGGCGATGAGCTGCGCGATGCTGATGGTCTGGTCCTTGATGAAGGGCTGGTCGAGCAGGCAGACCTCTTCGTAGAACTTTTCCATCTTGCCCTCGACGATCTTCTCGACGACGTTCGCGGGCTTGCCGGTGGCGGCCGCCTGGGCGCGGTAGATCTCTTTCTCGCGCTCGAAGTCGGCGGCGGTCACATCCTCACGGCGCACGAACTTGGGGTCCGACGCGGCGATGTGCATGGCGATGTCGTGGGTGAGCTCCTTGAAGTCGTCGGTGCGGGCGACGAAGTCGCTCTCACAGTTGACCTCCAGCAGCACGCCGATCTTGCCGCCGGCGTGGATGTAGCTGGAGACGGAGCCTTCCGAGGTCACGCGCGTGGCCTTCTTGGCCGCGCTGGCGATGCCGCGCTTGCGCAGATAGACGATGGCGCCTTCCATGTCGCCCTTGGACTCGGTGAGGGCGTTCTTGCAGTCCATCATGGGCGCCCCGGTCTTTTCGCGGAGCTCTTTTACCTGGGCAGCAGAGATATTGGTCATAGTAGTGCTCATTAAAAAACCAGCCTTTAGCAGTTAGCCGCTAGCCTTCAGCCAGCGAAGATTCTCGTTACACAAAACGACCCGCGCCGGGATCGATGCGCGCGGGCCGCATAAACATTCGATGCGGCAGAGCCGCAGCCGGACTCTTAGCCCTTGGCGGCTTCGGCCTCGACTTCGCTCTCCTGCGTGGCGACCGGGGCTTTGCGGACACCCTCGACCACCGCGTCCATGCTGACTTCTTCCAGGCCGGCGTCGGCGACGGCTTCCGGCTGGGCCTCGGTGCCTTCGGCGGCGGAGACGCCCGCGGCCGCGGCTTCCTTGTCGGTGGAAGCGGTCACGCCTTCCACGATGGAGTCAGAGATCTTGGAAGCGAAGAGCCGGATGGCGCGCAGCGCGTCATCATTGCCGGGGATGACGTAGTCAACTTCCGTCGGGTCGCAGTTGGTGTCGACCACGGCGACCACGGGGATGCCCAGCTTGCGGGCTTCCTTCACGGCGATGGCTTCCTTGTTGGAGTCGATGACGAAGAGCACGTCCGGCAGGGTGTTCATGTTCTTGATGCCGGCCAGGTTCGCCTGCAGGTGCTTGCGCTCGCGTTCCAGCTTGATGACTTCCTTCTTGGGCAGCAGGTCGTAACGGCCGTCGGTGGCCATGTCGTCCAGCTCTTTCAGGCGCTTCACCGACTTCTGGACCGTGACCCAGTTGGTGAGCAGGCCGCCGAGCCAGCGCTGGTTGATGTAGAACATGCCGCAGCGGGTGGCTTCTTCCGCGATGGCATCCTGCGCCTGGCGCTTGGTGCCGACGAAGAGGATGGTCTTGCCGGTGGCCGCCATGTCCTGCACGAACTTGGACGCGTCCTTGAACATCTTCAGCGTCTTCTGCAGGTCGATGATGTAAATGCCGTTGCGCTCCCCGAAGATGTATTCCTTCATCTTGGGGTTCCAGCGCTTGGTCTGGTGCCCGAAGTGGACGCCCGCTTCGAGCAGCTCCTTCATGGTTATGTTCGCCAAGGTGTTATCTCCTTTTTTCTAGGCTGCATCGGCGGGCGCGGAGAGCCCCATCCGATTACTTCCCGTGACCCGCCCTACCTTGAAAGCAGGTGCGGGAAAATTTGGCTGGTTCCATCGAAGCTGCCCGGCCTCAGCCATACGACCGGACAGCGAATCCGTTAACGCTTCGAGAACTGGAAGCGGGCACGTGCGCCGCGCTGTCCGTACTTCTTGCGTTCCTTGCCGCGGGCGTCGCGCGAGAGGAAGCCTTCGGCTTTCAGCTTCTTGCGCAGCTCCACGTTGAACTCCAGCAGGGCGCGGGCGATGCCCATGCGGACGGCGTCCGCCTGGCCATTCACGCCGCCGCCGCAGACCGTGGCCAGCACGTCGAAGGTGCCGGTGGTCTCAGAGGCGATCAGCGACTGCTTGGCCGCGGCGCGCTGCGCCTCGGTCACGAAGTACTGGTCGAACTCGCGGGAGTTGACGGTGAACTTGCCCGAACCCGGGCGGAGGAACACGCGGGCCACGCTCGACTTGCGGCGTCCCGTACCGTAATACTGAACCATGTCTGCCATTGTCAGCTATCGGCTGTCAGCTCTCGGCTGGCAGCTAAAACCTTTCCCAGAATCTGCGCCGTCGGCGCCTTCCTAAACTTACTTTTTGCCGGCCAGTTCGAGCTTTTCCGGCTTCTGCGCGGCGTGCGGATGCTTGTCGTCGCGGTAGACCTTCAGCTTCTTGGCCATGGCGCGGCCCAGCTTGGTGTGGGGCAGCATGCCGACGATGGCGTCTTCCACCACGGCTTCCGGCTTGCGGGCCAGGCGCTTCTTGAACTGCTCGGTGCGGAGTCCGCCCGGGTGTCCGGTGTAGTGGTGATAGACCTTCTTGTCGCTCTTGAGGCCGGTCAGCTTGATGTTGGCGGCGTTGATGACCACGACGTGGTCGCCGGTGTCGATGAAGGGGGTGTATTGCGGGTTCTCTTTGCCCGCCAGGATGCGCGCGACACGGCTGGCCAGCCGGCCCAGGGTCTGCCCCGAGGCGTCAACGACGTGCCACTTGCGCGCGATCTCCCCTTCTCCAGGGAAATACGTAGACATGCTCAAACTCCCAGAACTACAGAAAAATCGATTCAAAAAGAACGCAAAGAGTACCGCGGAAGTATTTCCCACTCAGGCCAGAATGACCACTACGGACGGGGAACCTCAGACGGGCACTTGCAGGACAACCGAAGTCTTAAGTTTAAGGTAGAAAAGGCGAAAATGTCAACGAACCGGCCCCCGTTTGACAACGGGAACCGAGTTGCGGAATAGTGTCGGGCCTCCCGCCAAGGCGGGGAAGACGCATCCCCAGGAGACTTCCAATGAGTGAGCACTACCACGATCAGGCCGACCTTAGATTGCTGAAAGAAATGGGAAAACTGGCCCCCACGGAGTTCAACGCGTGGGTAGGACTGGACGGGATCGTGGGCCGGGACGGCGGCGCCATCCCGCGGAAGTATCGGGAACTGATCGCGGTCGCAGTGGCATGCACGACGCAGTGTCCGTACTGCATCGAGGTCCACAGCAAAGCGGCGAAAAAGGCCGGCGCCAGCCGCGAAGAACTGGTGGAAGCTTCGCTGCTTGCGGCCGCGCTGCGGGCCGGCGGAGGCGCCACCCACGGTCTGCTGGCGCTGAAGTTCTTCGACAAAGCCTAGGCGGGGCTGCGCGGCGGCTTCGCCAGCACCAATCCGACGACGGCGACGGCCAGCGTGATCATGAAGGTGTGGCAGCCGTGGCGGCTGAGGTCGAGCTGCAGGCAGCGCGGGTCGTTGACCAGCCGCGGCACGGCGATGACCAGCCACGCCATCACCGTCGCCATCCAAGCCCAGCGCTCCCCTTTGCGGAGCGCGTTCAGGCACACGCGAATGCCGAGCAGTGCCACGGCCGCGAGCAATGACAGCGCCCACGGGGAAACGTACTCGTGGTGCTCGTGCGCTGCGCCGCCCTGCCGCACGTAGAAGAGCGTGCTGATGGCATTCAACAGCAGCAGCCCATAAGCAAGTATGACCAGCCAGGTCCCGATCTTTGCGGGCATCGATGCTCCCGCGAAGGTTTTCTTTGTGAAATAGAGGTTTGACTTGGGGATTTCACTGAGATATGATGGTCCCACGGGGTTGCTCTGTCTCTCCTCTTTCAGTCGCCTGCTGGACTTAAGCCAGTATCCCTGAACCGTCCCTCCTTAAGCGAAAAGAGCGTACCCCATGTTCCTCAAGATCGTAAGCATCTTCGCGGTCTGTCTCCTGGTGCTGGCCGTGTTCGTGCGTCCGCAAGACATGACGCGCACCGGTCTGGCCTGGCTGGTCTGCTTGCTGGCCCTCATGAGCATGCTGGCCCTCGTGCGTGAGAAGCGCAAGAGCTGGGCGGTCGCCTTCGGCGTGCTGGCCCTGCTGTTCAATCCCATCTTCCGCCTGCTGCCGAACTCGACCCCGGCATTGCTCATCGACTCGCTGGCGCTGGTCACCTTCATGGCTTTCATGTTCACGCAAGCCAAGCCCGAACTGACGATCGCGTCCATCACGTCGGACGCTGAGAGAAAGCCCTCATTATGAATGCGCAACGTTGTTTTCACTCGCCGGCGATACAGCCGGAATCTGCCTTGTGGGACGCCGACCTGGCCGTCGTGTTCGAGCGGCTGGCCGCCCGGTATGAGAAAAGCGGCGAAGGCGGCAAAGAGAAAACGCCTTCGGCGCATTCCGACTCACGCGAATAAAGGAGCTCCGGCTCCGGAAAGGGCGCCATGCGCTCGCACCTGGTCTTCTCCGCCGCAGTGCACACCCCGAACCGATTCATGCTGTGCCGTTGTGTCTCGCTGCTTACCCGCCGCCTGACGGACTGCCGTGATTCTTTCGCCGACCGCATCAACTCCTGCTTGGCGATGTCCGCCACGGAGATATCCGCCGGCGTGGCGCGGCCGGCGCCTGAACTTGCGCTGCCGAAAGCTCTGTGACGCCATGAACCTGCATGAGGTCCGTTATATGCGCTACCTGTTGGGCGAACTCAAGCGCCTGCAGACGGAGAGCGAAGCCAAGAGCGTGATGCTGGATTCCTGGCATACCTACGGCGCCGAGCGCGCCCATACGAACTGGCGGACTGACGTAAAGAAGATGGCGCAGGACCCGATGTTCCACGCCGCTGTGGTGGCGAACTTGGATTCCTATTTCACCCGCGTCGAGCGTGGGCTGCGCGACGAGAAGGCGCTAAATGAGCTGCTCACCGCGCGCGCGGCTCCTGCGCTTGACGAAGCCCCGCAATGAGCGTAGGGTGGAGATAGAGCAGTATCCTCCTCTCCTCTTTCAGGTTCCTGAACTAAGTCAGCCCATCTGAAGACCACCTCTTCTTAGCCAACCCCCAACCTTAGGAGGTTGCCGATGTTTGCACGTAATGTAGCTATCCGCCTGAAGCCCAATTCTTTCAAAGACTTCAACCAGACTTTTGAGAACGAAGTCGTCCCCATGCTGCGCAAGCAGGCTGGTTTTCGCGATGAGATCGCCCTTTCGGGCGACAATGACCTCCATGTGACCGCGATCAGCCTGTGGGACACGAAGGACCAGGCCGAGGCGTATGACAAGGACACGTATCCGACCGTCCTGAAGACGCTGGACAAGTACCTGGACGGCGCGCCCAAAGTGCGCAACTCCAGCGTGATCAATTCCACGACGCACAAGATCACGACCGTCATCGCGGCCTAGTCCGCGCAAAAAAGATCCCACCGGAAGAGAAGCAACTTTCTCTTCCGGTCTTTTTTTGCTTCTTGTACCGCCCAAACCGCGTGCCTATAATCTCGCGCCAATGATCTTTGAGACCTACCTTCCCGCGGCGCCCCTGCGTCCGTTCGTCGAATTCCTCTGGTTCTATGACGGATTCGCGCCGCAGCACACGCGGGAAAAGCTGCTGCCGGACGCGTCGATGGAGCTGATCATCGACCTGCGCGAGCATCCCAAGCGGCTGTGGGACGCGCGCGACCCACAGCGCGCGACCGAGTTCCGGCGCTCGTGGCTCTCCGGCATGCACACTGAGTACATCATCATCGACGCTTCTCCGGGTTCGATGATGGGCGCGCACTTCCGGCCGGGCGGCGCACGTCCGTTCCTGGACCTGCCGCTCTCCGAGCTGACCGACAAAGTAGTGCCGTTCGAGAGCGTTGTGGGGACGCGGGCAGCGTCCTTGCGCGACCGCCTGCTCGAAGCCCAGCCCTATCCGCTGAAGTTCGCGGTGCTGGAGGCATTCCTGCTGGCCGCGGCGGGCGACCGCCTGGTGCCGGATGCGCTGGTGACCGGCGTGGTGCCGATGCTGCGCGCGGGCGCGCCAGTCACGATGCGCGAACTGGCGTCGCGCACGGGCGTGAGCCAGCGGCACTTCATCGCGCGCTTTGAAGACCAGGTGGGGCTGCGTCCCAAGCAACTGCAGCGCATCTGCCGCTTCCAGCAGGTCATCCAGCGGCTGGGCCGCGACCGTAGCGACGTCGACTGGACGGAAGTCGCGCTGGACTGCGGTTACTACGACCAGTCGCACTTCATCCATGACTTCAGCGGCTTCACCGGCCACACGCCCACCGATTTCCTCCGCCAGCAACGCGAGCACGCCAACTACGTGATCATGGACGACCCCTTCGCGGCGGAGCAGGCGGCGAGCGCCTCCGCCGCGGACTGAACTCTTAACGCCATCCGCCGATGATGGCGCCCATCACCACCAGCGCCAGCGTGAGATATCCGCCATTGATGAAGGTGTAGGACCACGGGCGCCGCTCGAACAGCGCCACGATCCCCAGCCCGAGCGCGGCCCAGCCGAATCCGGCGAGGAAGCCCGCGGTGGCGCCCCAGGCCAGGGTCGTCTTGTCGTCATTGAGGAACATGGCGAGATTGAACGCCATGATGAAAGTGAAGATGAAGGCGACGCCGAAGATCTTGGCCTGGTTGGCGCCTTCCAGGTCTTTCTCGGTGAAGCCGTTGGCGCGCATCCAGCCTTTGTGGAACAGCAGGGGCGAGTACCACAGCCCGCCGAGCACGAAGGCCGCCACCGTCGCCGCAAAGATGGCCAGCCAGTTCAGCTTACTCATGTCCATGAACTTTCTCCTGATGGTGCAAGGGATAGACGGCAGTCTAGCCATGGCGTTTGGTGACGTATTGGAAAAAATTTACCGGTGGTACCATCGCGCGTATGAGATACCGAGCCGCCTTGCTCTCACTCTGCTTCCTGAGCATCACGACCGCCGGCTGTGCCGATCCGGCCCAGCGCGCGCAGGAGGCGCGGCAACTGTTTACCGCGCAGGAACCGATCAAGCTGCCGGAAGGCAGCCGTCCCAGCCGCTTGTCGCTGGCTGACCTGAACGGTGACGGCCATCTTGATGTGGTGGCAGCCTGCACCGGCAAGGCAGGAGTGTGCGTGCTGCTCGGTAGCAGCAAAGGGAAGTTCACGCCGGCCCCCGGTTCGCCGTTCGCGGCGCATACCGCGGCGCATATGGTCGCGACCGGCGACTTCAACGGCGACAAGAAGCTGGACGTGATCACCACCAGCCACGACGATAACGGCGCCTATCTCCTGCTGGGTGACGGCAAGGGCGGGCTTACTCTCACGGTGAGTTCACCGTTCACCGGGTACATGGTCGGCAAGCCGCACAACCACGGGCTGGCGGTGGCGGACATGAACGGCGACGGCAATCCTGACGTCACCCTCGGCCACCAGGACCTGGGGTCGATCGCGGTGCTGCTCGGCGACGGCAGGGAGCGGCTGGCATCGGCGCCGGGATCGCCGTTCCGGCTGGGCCGCGGCTTCTACCCGCACGCCATCGGCGACGTGAACGGCGACGGCAAGCTCGACGTCGTCGCGCCGGACATCATGGGCGCGGCCATCGTCGTGGGACTCGGCGATGGCAAGGGCGGCCTGCGCGCGGGCGCGGCCATCCGCGTGAAACCGCGCCCGTTCGACATCCTGCTCAACGACCTGAACGGCGACGGCTTCCTCGACATCGCCGCCACGCACGACGACCTGCACGATGTGGACGTGCTGCTGGGCGACGGCAAGGGCGACTTCGCCCCGGCGGAGGGCTCACCGCTGCGTGCAGGGCGGCAGGGATGGCGCACGGCAGCCTCGGACTTTGACGGTGATGGCAAAAAAGACCTGCTGGTGGCCGGGCAGGGCGGCTTCACCGTCCTGTTCGGGGACGGCGCGGGCGCGTTTGCCCCACGCGCCGAGTCGCAATATGAAGTTCCCGGCGGCGCGTGGGGGATGGCGGTGGGCGATGTGAACAAGGACGGCAAACCCGACGTCGTCGTCTGCGACTCCGACGCCGGGACGGTAACGGTGTTCTTGCGGAAGTAGACCTCAGGTCGTGGTTTTTACCGGAATCGACAAAGTGGCCCCTCGCAGGGTAACCGCGTCGTACATCGCTCCAGTCTCTTTGGAGTACTGAAACTCTACTTCGGTCTCCACCTGAGCGGTTGGCCCGCTGGGGCTGGTCACCTTCACCTCCAGTATCAGGATCCGCGGGTTCAACCCTTGGGGAACTGCTTCGGAAAGTTCGACCTTGTATCCCGCCTTTGGGAACTTGCATTTACCTTTGACGTGCAACGTAGGCTTTGAGCCGGGCATGCGGTTGTGCCACGCGGTAACGTCGTAGCACATCAAGTCATCACTCGGGGTGTTCACGGTAGCCATCTCCTTTGTAGGTTTGTGATCGGAACCTTCTCTTACCTTGAAACCAAGGTTCAGGGCCTTCGCTTTGTCTTTTTTCGCGATGCGGTACGCATTGATGGCTCCGTTCGCTCCGCCGCAGACCTGTGGGTACATTTTTCCATCGTGGTCTTTCATGCGGTCGAGCACGGTGATGCCAGCAGAAACCAACTCCTTTTCCATCTCTGCCAGGGCGATCTCTTTGCCTTCGCCGCACTGCCGGGTACCGTCGTACTTGTAGACAACGACGGTGGTTCCCGAAACCTTGTCGCACTTCATCTTCAGGACGGTGTACTTGCTGACATTCACTCGGGTGCCTTGTTGGCACTCGGAGATCTCACCTTCGGTGCCATCAAAGGTGATGGCCGTGCCCACATCCGGTTTCTTGCCACTAAACTTCAAGTCGTAGAGGGTGCCGGTTTTTTGGTCAGTCAGCACCATGCAGCCGTCCTCAGCGCCGGCCTCGAGGCAACCCGAGCCGGATACCTTCTTTTGCGCGGATGCGAGTGTAGTCAACAGGAACAGGGTCACGAGCACGAGGGTCTTATTCATAGGTTGGGCTCCTCCTGAGCGGCGGCTACCATACGCCGTGTCGGGAACCCGGAATCCGAACTATTTTTCTGTCCGGATTCCGTAAATGGAACAGATTTGAGGTCTAGCGCCGCGTGTCCCGGTGTGATGGCAGCTTGAAGCGCAGCAGGTTGGCGATGCTGCGCTGCGGGTTCATAACGATGCGCAGGAAGCGCGCCTTGCCGGGAGTCGTCCGTTGCTCCAGGCGCGTGATGAACCGTTTGTCCAGCCAGTCTTCCAACAGGATCATCCCCAGCCCGCCGACCGGCGTGATGACCAGGTCGACCGCGCCCATGGTGCCGCGGTCGTAGCCCACGTTGCCGATGCCGGCTTCCCCGATGGGCGAGAGCTCGTAGTGGGTGCTGTAGAGTGTGGCCCACGCGAAGGCCTTCATCCGGCTCTTCCAGTAGGCGGAACTCTTCGGCGCAAATTCGAGCGCCATCCCCTGCGGGTCGTTCTGGATCTGTATGTAGCCGGCGACGGCGCCCATCATCGGGTGGCCCACATAATTGGTGATGACGGGATTGCCGTCATTCCAGCCGCTCAGGCCAGACACGGAGTTCACGTAGTCCGGCCAGAAGGGGCCGTCGAGGTGCTCGCGGGTCTTCTCCTGGACCATGCGCAGCGAGTTCTGCACGCCCAGGAAGAGGAACGATTGCTTGAGCGCGCCGCCCCAGTTGAATCCTCTCCGTTCCGGCGGTGGCGCCGGCGCCTGGTCCTGAGCCAAAGAAATGCCGAAGTCCGGCGGCGGCGGCAGCGTGATGCGCTCGGCGGGAAGGACGAATGCCGCCTGCTGGGCAAGAAGCGAACCGCTCAGCAGGGCGAGGCACAGCGCAGCGCGGAGCATAGGCGGCGCTAGTCGGTGGAGGTGGCGGGTGCAGGTTCCTTGGCCGCAGGGGCCAGCACCTTGACGGGCGACGCGTCCCAGTCCATGGGACGCGTGTCGCGATGCCACGGCTTCTTGAGCCGCAGCAGATTGGCGAAGGTGCGCTGCGGGTTGAGGGCCATGCGATAGAAGCGACGCTTGCCCGGGCCGGCGCCGCCGGCTTCGATGCGCTCGATCCACTTCTTGTCGATGGCATCCTCGACGACGATCAGCCCCATGCCGCCGACCGGGGTCATCACCAGGTCGACGAAGCCCATCGTGCCGCGCTTCTTGCCCACGTTGCCGAAAGAGGCCTCGCTCACCAGCCCAAGCTCGAACTGGGTGCTGTAGAGCGCGGCCCAGCCCATGGCCTTGGTGCGGCTGCGCCAGTATTCCGGTCCGTCGCCGAATTCCAGCTTCATGCCGCGGGGGTCGTTCTGGATCTGGATGAAGCCCGTGACCGCCCCTTGCATGGGATGGGCGACGTAATTGGTGAACCAGCTATCGGTGTCATTCCACCCGCCCAGGCCGGAGACGGCGTTGCGGTAATCCTCCCAGAAGCGGCCGCCGAGCTCGGCGCGCGTCTTGCGCTGGGACATGCGGATGCCGTGCTCGATGCCGAGGAAGAAGAAGGACTGGTTCGATGCCGCCTGCCAGTCGAAACCGGTGCGGAGCGGGCGCACGTCCGGCGTGCGCAGGAATGGGCTGGCTTCGATCTTGGTGTCGCGGGAAGAAGACTCGCCGGAAGGAGTGGCTTCGGCTTCAGCGGCGGCCGCCACCGAAGGAGACGCATCGCCAAAGGAGTGGCGGTCGGGCGATGCCACCTGCGCGGACGCAGTGCTGGCCAGCAGTACCAAGGTCAGAAGAAGTCGGCGCACGTGCTCGAGTACCTGTAGGAATGAAATTAACCGATTGTCAAAACCCGGTAAAGAGGGAAAACGCGCGGTGGAACAAAAAAATTACTCGTAGGCGAGGGCGTCGATGGGATCCTTCTGGGCGGCGCGGAAAGCCGGGTACAGCGCGCCCAAAATGGAACCGACGAGGGCTATGGCCGTGGCCTTGAGCACCCACTCGGCTTCCACCATGATGCGCACCGTGGGGAAGGCGCGGACCAGGCCGGCGCTGGCCGCGTAGCTGAAGACGATGCCGACCACGATGCCGACGACAGAGAGCAGCAGCGTCTCCCGCAGGATCAGGCGCACGATGTAGGCCTTGGAGGCGCCCATGGATTTCAGGATGCCGATCTCCCGGGTGCGCTCCATCACGGCGGTGTACATGGATTGGAAGATGACGAGGAAGCCGATGCACACGGAGACGCCGATGACCACGTTGATGAAAGCCGCCAGGCCCGGCACCTTGTCCGGGGCCATAAGGGAGAGCCACTCCTCCACCGACTGCACCACATAGCTCGACATGCCGGGGATCTGCTTGATCTGCTGCACGGCGGCATCAGTGTTCTTCGAGTCCTCCAGCTTCACATAGAAGATGGAGGCCTTGCCGTCAGCGCCGAGCAACTCCTGCACCGTCTTGATGGGCATGAACTTGCGCGCGCCCTTGCCGCTGGCCACGATGCCCGCGATGCGGAAGTCATGGTTCAACTCGCGGATGGTCTGACCCACGCTCAGCTTCTTGGACTGCGCGATGTATTCATCCACCAGGATGTCGTCCGGGCCCGCAAACGGCCCGCCGGCGATAAAAGTGAACGGACGGCCCAGCGCCTGGAAGCTCTCGATATCGATGCCGTAGAGGATCTCGACCGCGCCCGAGGTGTTGAATTGCGTGAGCACGGGCGCCACAGCTTTCACGCCGGGCACCTTCTGCTTGATGACGTCCGCGACCTTGACTGAGATGGGCGCGCTGCTCAGGTTGCCGATGACCGACGAACCCGGGGGCTTCACCATGATGTCGGCGCCGATGCCCGCCTGGCGGGCCTTGGAGTCGTTCAGCATGCCGATGGAGAGCCCCACGATCAGCAGGATGAGCGTGACCTCCGCCGCAATGGCGACGATGCTGATCACCGACCGGATGGGCCGGTGCACCAGGTTAGAGACGATCATCTTGTTCATGGATGGCTCGTCTTGGAGGCGCTGGGCGGGACGGCCTCGGTCCGCTGCGGCGCTTCCTGGTTCTTCTGGTCCAGGTTCTGGAGCTGTGAGCCGGCGGGCTGGGCGAGTTGGAACTGGTCGTCCTTCAGCGGTTCGTTGAGCCGCATCTTCACCACGCCGAGCTGGATGGAGTATTCCTCCTGCGGGCGCTGGATCTGGATGATGTTCGGGAAGCTCACGCCGTTGTAGTCGGTGAAGTTCTCGTAGCTGGCGATAGTCGCCACCTCACCGGCCTTGTCGTAGATGGTCTGGCGCCGCGGCATGAGGTCGGTGCGGCTGAACAGGATGCGGCGCGAAAGGAACCACTTGCCGTTCTCGTCCTTGTGCACCACAGTGACGATGTATGCGGGCTGCAACGCGGTCTTCTTGGTCTTGGTGTCGCGGACTTCTTCCTCGCCGTACTCGAGCACCGCGATCTCGTTCCGCGGATCCACAGGCCGCAGCAGCAGGGAATCCAGGATGTGCTGCGGGCGCAGGTTCTCGAGCGGTTCCTTGGAGGGTGTCTTGACCTCGTTCGCGCCCACGATGAACTTGTTCTTCGGCGGGATGGAGAGGCGGAAGCGGTCGCCGTCGCTGACCATGTCGAACATCCGGTTGCGGACCACGGGGAAGAGGCCGATCATGCGCAGCATCGTGGGCTTGCGCACCAGCACGTAGCCGCGGATCTCCTGGTAGTCCTTGACCTCGCCCTTCCGGGCGCCGCCGGCGGAGGTCACGATGTCCACGGTGGCGTTGAGGGAGGTGACCTTGGCCGCCTCAGTATTGATGCGATTGACCAGCTCATCCAGGCTGGCGGACATGGGAGGTGTGTTCAGGACCCGGCGCTCCACCTTGTGGGTGCGCAGGAGGCAGCCCGTCAGCAGCGGCAGGAAAAGAGCCAACAACAGTAATGTGCGAGCGCGGTAGAACAAGGCCACAAGATCCTTTGAATGCGAAAGCTCCAGTATAAAGCAGAGGCGCAGTCAAGGTCGCGGGATGGCCGCACCACTTGGGACAAACTGCCCGGCCCCGGGCGTCTCTTGACTCGACGACGGTGCATACCTACCATGGGCGGCCACTTGGGGAGGCGGTCATGAAACGTAACCTGGTTTTCAGCCTATTACTCCTTGCCGGACTCACTGCGGCGCAGCAGAAGCCCGGTGACTCCGTCGTGGTAGATCCGGACCATCACCGGGTGGTGCTGGAGAACGAGCACGTCCGCGTCATCGAGGCGCGCGCCTCCCGCGGCGCCACCAGCCAAATGCATTCGCATCCGCCGTTCGTATTCATCAGCCTGGACGCGGCGCGCGGCAAGTTCGGCCTGCCGGACGGCAAGAGCATGATCTTTGACACCAACCCCAACCAGGTCGTCTGGTTCGGCGACGGGATGCAACATTCCTGGGAGCTGATCGGCGGCGAAGTGAACGTCATCGGCGTGGAGATCAAGTCCGCCGCTCCGGGCGCGACCAAGCCGGCGCCCGTGACCCGCCGCGCCGACGATTGCGTGACCGTAGACCCTGACGTCCACCACGTTCTCTTTGAGAACGACCAGGTGCGCGTCTTTGAAGCCCGCGCGGGGAAGGGGCGCAAGAGCCCGATGCACTCCCACGTGGCCAGCCTGTTGGTCGTAACGCGGAAAGCGCGCATGAAAGGCACGGCGCCGAATGGGGCCACCGGCTATCTCGACTTCACCCCGAACCAGGTGCTCTGGTTCCCGAACGGGATGCAGCATGCGTGGGAGGTCATAGAAGGCGACCTCGGCGTGGTGGTGGTGGAAGTGAAGTCGGCGCACAAGAACCCCGGGCCGGCGGCTCCGGCCAAGGCCGACTAGCTACTTGTTGGCATTGGCCGCGGCCAGGCCGCGCCGGTATTCCGCGACGTTGCGGTTGTGCTCGTCGAGCGTCTTGGCGAAGTTGTGCCCGCCCTGGTTATTGGCGACGAAATAGAGGTAGTCAGTCGTGAACGGCCGCATCGCGGCCTCAAGCGACGCACGGCCGGGATTGGCGATGGGCCCGGGGGGCAGCCCCGCGTAACGATACGTGTTGTACGGCGAGTCGAAGGCGAGGTCTGACTGCCGGATGATGCCCGCACCCTGGTAGCGTCCGGCGAGCAGCGCCGCGTAGATCACCGACGGGTCGGTGGCCAGCGCGATGCGCCGCGCGAGCCGGTTCTCGAAGACGCCGGCGACCAGGGGGCGCTCTGCGGGCACGGACGTCTCTTTCTCAACGATCGAAGCCATCGTCACCAGCCGGTGCAGGTTGCCGGTGAGTCCCAGTGCCTGCGCCTCCTGGCGGAAGCGCTTCACCATGGCGGCAGCGAGGTCGCGCGCGTTCTGCGTGCGCGAGAAGTGGTAGGTGTCCGGGAAGAGATAACCCTCGAGCGAGGACGCCTGCGGCGCGAGGTCGGCGATGAGTTCGCGCTCGCGCGTGGCCACGTTGAGGAAGTCGTTCCGCTTCGCCAGACCCGCCGTCTCCAGCGCCTGCGCGATGTCGAACATGTTGTAGCCCTCGGGGATGACGACGGTGTGGTAGTAGACGTCGCCGCGGGCCATGCGCCCGTAGACCTCCACCGCGCTCGCGGGATGGTCGAAGAGGTACTCGCCCGCCTTCAGCGTGCGGCGCCCCTGCGCCGCATGGACAAAGAGGAAGGCGTACTCGCTGCGGATCACGCCGGCCGATTCCAACTGGCGCGCGATGGCGCGGGTCGGCGTGCCCGGCTTCACCACCACGAACGTCCGCGCGGAGCTCCCGCCCGGAGCGAAGGCGAAGAATGCAACCGCCAGCGCCGCTGCCACCGCCAGAAATCCCACCGCAACGATGAGCTTTTTCACCATGCCAGTCTATTCGATGAGGCTGGTCACTCGCGACGGCTGCCGCGCGACTCCATGAACGCCTGCAGGATGAGCGTCGCGGCCATCTGATCGACCACGCCCTTGCGTTCCAGGCGGGTGCGCCCGGCTTCATCGAGCAGGCGGTTGGCCTCGGCGCTGGTGAGCCGCTCGTCCCACAGGTGGATAGGCCCGGGGAAGTGGGCGCGCAGCTCTTCCACGAAGGTAGTCACCTTGTCGGTCTGGGCGCTGGCTTCGCCGCTGAGCCGCAGCGGATGTCCGACCACGATCTCCGCCACCTCATGCTTGCGGATGACGCGGCGCAGGGCGGCAAAATCCTCGCGTTTGTTCCTGCGGGTAAGGGTGGGGAGGCCCTGGGCGGTGAGGCCGAGAGCGTCGGTCACGGCCAGGCCGATGCGGCGCGTGCCCACATCAAGGGCAAGGATGCGCGGGGACACGGCTGCAATTATAGGCTGGCGCGCATCTGAACATGCATGACCGACGGGAATGAGCCGCGCCCGGGCGACGAACGCCCGGAAAAGGGGAAAGTCGTCTCGTTCGGCGGCCGGGGCCGGCGGCGGGAGGACGAGGAGCGCTCCGCTGACGTGATACCCATCGCGGCGCCGCGCAACGGGGAACCCCTGCCCGTCACCTTCAGCGACGCACCGCTGCGCATCATCGCGCTGGCGGCGGTCCTGGTCATGCTCTATTTCGGCCGGCTGGTCATCATCCCGGTGCTGGTCGCCATCCTCTTTGCCTTCATGCTGGCCCCGCTGGTGAACGGGCTGGAGCGCAAGCGGGTGCCGCGCGCGCTGGGCAGCGGCATCGCGGTCATTTTCCTGGGCGCGCTTCTCTACGTCGGCAGTTACTTCTTCTACCTGCGCGCGGTGGAGTTCATGGGCGAACTGCCCAAGTACTCGCGCCAGATCCGCGACGCTACCTTGAAGTACCGCAGGCAGGCGGAGGTCATCCAGCAGACGCGCGAAGTCATTGCGCCCACCTCGCCCGACGAGCGCCGCGCTATGCCGGTCAAGACGGTCGAATCGACGGACCCGGCGACGCAGGGCATCGCGTGGATGGACGTCATCATCGCCGCATCGTTCATTCCCTTCCTCGCTTACTTCATGCTGAGCTGGCAGGGACACGTGCATCGCGCCACGGTGCAGCTCTTCGCGCCGGAGCACCGCACCAACGCCTACGTCACCATCAGCAACATGGGACGCATGATGCGCGCGTTCCTCATCGGCAATCTGGTGGTGGGCATGATCCTGGGCGCGGCCAGCTCCGCCATCTTCTGGTGGCTGGGCGTGCCGTACTTCTATTTCGTCGGCTTCATCAGCGGCTTCGTCTCGCTGGTGCCGTACCTGGGTGTGGTGCTGGCGCTGGCGCCGCCGCTGATGGTCGGCATCTCAACCGTGCCGATGGAGAAGCTCACGCTGCTGGCCGCCGCGGTGGTGGTGCTGCATCTGGTGGGCGTGAACGTGCTTTATCCCAAGGTGCTGGGACGCCACCTGCAGCTGAATCCGCTGGCGGTGACCGTGGGGCTGCTGCTGTTCTGGTTCCTATGGGGCGGAGTGGGGCTGATCCTCGCCGTGCCGGTCACGGCAGCCATCAAGATCATCTGCGACCACGTGCCGGAGCTGAATGAGTGGGGATTCTGGCTGAGCGAAGGCGAAGCTCCGCGTTAATGGGCAGGTACTTCGGGAAACGGGAAACGCGGAGGCCTTTAGGCCTCCGTCGTGACTTCCGGCAGGCGCAGCTTGGCTTTCGCCAGGGCCTTGGTCAGCATATCTTCCATGACCTCGTCGGCCACGTTCTTGGCCATGGCCAGCTCGCTGACCAGCAGGTAGCGCGCGCGGTCGAGCATCTTCTTTTCGCGGAAGCTGAGCGGCTTGGTCTGGTGCAGGAGCAGCAGGCTCTTCATCACGATGGCGCACTCCATCAATGAGCCGGTGCGCATCTTGTCGGAGTTTTCCTTGTAGCGGTCTTTCCAGTCGCCGTTGCTGCCGCAATCGCCGTCGCCGAGGAAGGTGAGGATCTTCTGGATGTCGCCGTTCTTGACCACGCGGCGCAGGCCGACGGTGCCGGCGTTGGCGCAGGGAATGGTCACCTTCAGGCTGCTGGACTTGATCTTGAGCTCGTAGAACCGCTGCACGGTGCCGCCGAAGGTCCGGCTGGAGATCTGCTCGATGACGCCTACCCCGTGGTTGGGGTAGACGACCTTATCGCCTATCTGGAAAACCGAGTCATTGGCCGCTGAGGACATAAGAGGAACCCAAAAGTCAGGACCCCGAGGGGAGAAGGGGCGGGGGAAAGACTTAACTAGAGTATAACCTCACGAACCATTTGCGGCAAGCTGCTGAATCTGGTTCAGGCTGGTTCCCCTACGCGATCCTCCCCAACTCCTGCAGGCACACGACGAACGATTCCACCGCGCCGTCGAGGCCTTTGACCTTGGGGTTCGAGGATTCGATGAGGTAGTACTCGTCGGGGGCGTGGGCGCCGGAGCCGTGGCCCATGCCGAAGTGGCCAGCGGGCAGGCTGAGCGGCGGGTTGGTGAAGACGTAGCCCGGCCACGAGCCGGCATTGCGCGGCAGCAGGATGGGGTCGACGCCCAGCTTCTTGTAAGCCGCCAGTTGGGCTTGGATGAGCGCGGATTCGAAGGGGGTGCTGTTGGGGTCGTAGCCGCCGGTCATCTTTACCTCGATGTCGCCGTAGCCATGCTTCACCAGGTGCGCCTTCACCGCCTCGAAGGCCTCTTTGGCCTTCATGTCCGGCACCAGGCGCAGGTCGAGCTTCACGGTGGCCTTGGCGGGCAGCACCGTCTTGCCGCCGGGGCCGGTGTAGCCGCCGACGATGCCCTCGATGTTCACCGTGGGCAGCGTCATCAGGTTGATGAGCGACTGCTCGAAGTTGGCGTCGTTCATCCACTTGCTCACGCCCATGGACTTCTTGGCCACTTCTTCATTCAGGCGCTTGGCGGCGTCGGCGATCATCTTGCGCTCGGCCGCGGTCATCGGACGCGCCTTGTCGGCGAGGCCGGCGATGGCGATCTCATTGCCGTCCTTCTTCGTCATGGTGGCCAGCGCGTGCACCAGGTGCCAGACGGGCGAATCCAGCCGCGCCTTGTTGGAGCTGTGGACGTCGCGCACCGGGCCGCGGCCCCACTTCTCGCCGCTGGAGGTCAGCTCGATCTCGATGACGCCCTTGGCGCCCATCGTCATGGTGACGGCGCCGTCGGCGCCCTGCGAGGCGGAAGGCATGAAGACGCCCTTGCACTTCTTCAGCGCGGCGTTGACCTCCGGCTTATTCACGACCTCGGGGAAGTTGGGCGAGCCGATCTCCTCTTCGCCCTCGGCCACGAAGACGATGTTCACCGGCGGCTTGCGCCCCGCGCCCTTCAGCGCGTGCAGCGCGGAGAGCATGGAGTTCTGCGGGCCCTTCTGGTTGACCGCGCCGCGCCCCATCACAACCTTGCCCATGCCGGGCTTGTCGACGAGCCGCGCCTCGAAGGGCGGCACGGTCCATTCGCCGTCGCCCTGCTTCACGTCGTACATGAAGTAGAGGCCGAGCGTGTTCTTCGCGCCGGCGTCGAGCGTGGCGAAGACGCCCGGATGGCCGGAGGTCGGCACCTTGACCGCGTGCTGGAAGCCGGCGTCCTTGAGCATGTCGATCATGAGCTGCGCGCCTTCGTTCATGGCACGGTTCTCGGCGGCGATCGACGGGTTGCGGATCCAGTCCTGCAGGCGCTTCAGGTTAGCGTCGTGCTGCTGCGCAATGGCGCGGCGCACGGGCTCCATCTCGGCGTCCGTTTGGGCTTGGGCGGCGAGGGCGTCTTGCTGGAGCGAGTAAAGGGCGGAGGTGGCGGCGGCGGTGTAGAGAAAATCTCGGCGGTTCATGGCAGGGGGAAGGGTAAAGCCGGGGAGGGCGAGATGTCTAGCGGGGGCGGCGCGGACTATATAATCATTAGTTGGTCCTGCATTCATGCCTGAGCACATCAAAAAGAAGCTGGAAGAAGAGATCAAGCAGCTCGAGTACGAGCTCACCAACGAGCTGCCCAAGGAGATCAAGAAGGCGGCGGCGCTCGGCGACCTGAGCGAGAACGCCGAATACCACATGGCCAAGCAGCGCCAGGTGTACGTCAATGCCCGCCTGGGACAGCTCAAGAAGCGGGTCGGCGAACTGGCCATGGTGAACCTGAGCAACATCCCCAAGGACAAGGTCGCCTTCGGTTCCACCATCAAGGTCTACGACAATTCCAAGGAAGAAGAGATCGAGTACAAGCTGGTGACCAGCGAGGAGGCCGACGTGACCAAGGGCCTCATCTCGACCACGTCACCCATCGGCCGCGCCCTGATGGGCAAGAAGGAAGGCGACACCGTGACCGTAGTGACGCCCAACGGCAAGCGCGACCTGGAGATATTGAAGCTGACCACTATTCATGACGAATAGTGGTCAGCTGTTTCCCGTTTCCGGTTTCCCGTTTCCCGAAGAGGCAAGCAAAAGCTTCAGCCGTGGATGAACGCAGACAGGCAGACAAGACACTTCGGGAAATGCGAATCCTTAAACGAAGCGGCTGATGGGAACTTCGTGAAACGTGAAACGCGAAACGTGAAACGGCATTTATGAGCTGGACCGGAGCTTTCGGACGCGCGTGCCGGGTCCTCTTATACGGGATCGTGCGCGGGCTTGCGCTTACGCGCATCTCGCCCAACGTGCTCACCTTCCTCGGGCTGGTGATCAATGTGATCGCCGCCATGCTCTTCGGCTACGCCGGCGGCGACGAGCACTGGCGCATGTTCTTCTACGCTGGCCTGGTGATCATCGGCGCCGGCATCTTCGACATGGTGGACGGCCGCGTGGCCCGCGCCACCAATCAGGTCACCGTCTTCGGCGCCTTCTTCGACTCGGTCATCGACCGTTACAGTGACGTCGCGCTGTTCTTCGGCCTGCTGGTGTTCTACGCCCGCGCCGGCCGCTTCTTCTATATCGGGCTGGTCGCGTTCGTGATGGTCAGCTCGGTGATGGTGAGCTACACCCGCGCCCGCGCCGAGTCGCTCATCGGGAGCTGCAAGGTCGGCTTCATGGAGCGGCCCGAGCGCATCGTGCTTATCATCATCGGCGCGCTGTTTGAGCGCTGGGGCGCGATGGCGCCTGTGCTGTGGGTGCTGGCCGTGCTCTCCACCATCACCGTGATCCACCGCATCACCTACACCTACCAGCAGACGACGGCGATGGAAAGTAAGAAGGCAAATGTATAAAGTCCAAAGTGGGAAACCGTGACCCGCGTCAATGCGGGTCTTGCTTTGCGCGCTTCACTTCGGCGGGAACATTGGTCTGTCCTTTGTACTTTAGACTTTTTACTTTGAACTTGTGAGCGTGCCGCATGCCTGATCCGCAACCCACTCTCCTCATCCACGGCGGCGCCTGGAACATCCCTGATGACATGGTGGAAGCGCATGAGCGCGGCATCCGTGCGGCGCTGGCCGCGGGCTGGAAGGCGCTGGAGCGCGGCACCGCGCTCGACGCGGTAGAGGCGGCGGTTGTCGCGATGGAAGACGACGACACCTTTGACGCGGGCCTGGGCAGCTTCCTCACCCGCGACGGTCACGTGCAGATGGACGCGATGATCATGGATGGCGGCACGCTCCGCGCCGGCGGCGTGGGATGCGTGGAGCGGGTGAAGAACGCCGTCTGCGCGGCGCGGCTCGTGCTGGAGAAGAGCCCGCACGTGTACTTCGTGGCTGAGGGCGCGGAGAAATTCGCGGAAGAGCACGGGATGAAGCTCATCGACAACGCAGAGCTCGTTGTCCCGCGGGAGATCGAGCGGCTGAAGCAGGTGCAGGCGCTGGCGGCCAAAGGCATCCCGGACCCGACCTTCGCCCCGCACGAGTTCAGCCATGACACGGTAGGCGCGGTGGCGCTGGATGCCCACGGCAACATTGCGGCGGCGACCTCCACCGGCGGCACGGTCAACAAGACTCCCGGCCGCGTGGGGGATTCCAGCCTCATCGGTTGCGGCTGCTACGCCGACAACCAGAGCGCGGCGGCCAGTTGCACCGGCTGGGGCGAGCCGATCATGAAACTGGTGCTGGCCAAGGCGGCGGCCGACAAAGTGGTGCGCGGGCAATCGCCGCAGCAGGCGGCCAAGCAGTGCATCGACCTGATGCTGAGCCGCCTGAATGGCCACGGCGGCATGATCGTGATGGACCGGCAAGGCCGCTTCGGCATCGCGCACAGCACTCCGCGGATGGCGTGGGGGTGGAAGACGGCGGCCGAAGAGAAGTTCGGCATCCAGCACTAGTCGCCTCGCCTGACGAGGGACAAACGGCTCCAAACGCTTTAAGCCCAATTAGTTACTGCGCTGAATCCTCATTCAGTTACTCCTTGCCTTAACCGGACAAAAGATGTAGAAAGTTCGGCACGCTCTGTTTCCGAAGTGCCGTCGAGGGCCGTTCCGCGCCCAGGCGAGCCGGAGAGCGCCAGACCCTTCACTGCGAATCGTGCCGGCCGGCCGGCATACCGAAAGACCGGAAAGACGTGACCAGGATGCGAGTTATGAAGCGATTGATGAAAGCTGCCTGCTGGATGACTTTGATCGTGTTGCTGGGAAGCGCCGCCATGGCGCAGAGCGCGGCTACGGCCGACCTGCGCGGTGTGGTGACGGACCCCAACGGCGCGGTGGTGCCGAACGCGACGGTGACGGTACGCGACGAGTCGCGCAACTACGAGCGCACGGTGCGGACTGACGCCGAAGGCAATTACCTGATCACGCTGTTACCGCCGGGGAACTACGCGGTCACGGTGGAGGCGGCGGGCTTTGCCAAGGTGCGGACGTCGAACGTCCGGTTGACCATCGGCCAGACGGCCGACCTGCCCATCGGGCTGAAGGTGGCGGGCGCCCAGCAGGAGCTGACGGTGAGCGCTGACGCGCAGGTCATAGAGACCAGCCGCAGCTCGGTGGCGACGACGGTGGATTCGCAGCGCATCGACAACCTGCCCATCAACGAGCGCAGCTATCTCTCGTTCGCGCTGACGACCTCGACGGTCGGCCGCGACAATGGGCGCTCCATCGGCCCCGCGCCGACTTCCGGCCTGAACATCGGCGGCCAGCGCGGCCGCTCGACGCTCGTCCAGGTGGACGGCGCCGACAACACGGATACCTCTGTTAACGCGGCCCGCTCCACCCTGAGCCAGGAGGCGGTGCAGGAGTTCCAGGTGGTGACGAACTCCTACGCGGCCGAGTACGGACGCGCCTCCGGCGGCGTGGTGAACGTCGTCTCCAAGAGCGGCAGCAACGAGCTGCACGGCAACGTGTTCGGCTTCCTGCGGCACAAGAGCTTCCAGGCGAACAACGCGTTTGCCCCCATCGACAACGCGCCCTATACGCGCGCGCAGTATGGCCTGACCATCGGCGGCCCCATCGTGAAGGACCGCACGTTCTACTTCGGGTCGTTCGAGCAGCGGCGGCGGCAGGAGTCGGGCTTCTTCACCAGTGATGTGGTGGGCCCGCATACCGCGTCGGTCACGATCCCTGTGATCGCCGGCTTGAACCCGGTGGCCCGCACGTTCACGAACCTCACGACGGCGCAGGTGGCATTCATCACCGCAGCCATCGGCACCGGCAACGCGACCGCCATCTGCGGCGCGCGCACCTACGCTTTCATGGCCAGCACGGGCGCCAACATCGGGCTAACGGGCGCCACGGCGCAGACCAGCCCTAACGACGGGAGCATGTGCCCCGCGTTCAGCGCCATCGCTCCGGGCGTGATCGGGCCGCGCTTCCTGCTTTCCGGCGCGCCGGTGCCGAGCGGCACGGTGAACGCCGCGGGCCTGCCGATCGCCTTCCGTCCGCTGAACAACCTGCAGCGGATCTTCCCGGTCTCCGAAGGGACGACGTTCAGCTCCATCCGCCTGGACCATCGCATCACGCCCAGCCACAACCTGACGTTGCGCGCGGGCTTCAACCCCAGCCTGATCACCGGCATCCAGGTGGAATCGCAGAACCAGGCGCTGGGCCAGAACGATGTTTCCCGCACCGGCATCCAGCAGTTCCGGGACTGGTCGGCGGTGGCCGGGCTGAACTCCACGCTCACCAACAACGTGGTGAACGAATTCAACTTCAACTATGGAAGGCGTTCGGCGCAGTTCCGCTCGCAGAACGGTGACGCGGTCGCGGTGAACATCACCGGCACCGCGTTCTTCGGCCGTGAGCTGTTCTCGCCCGTGCGCCGCGTGGAAGAGCGCTACCAGATACGCGATAGCATGAGCTGGCTGATGGGCAAGCACGTGGTGAAGTTCGGCGGCGACATTAACTTCGTGGACGTCAGCGCCATCTTCGAGCTGAACTTCTCCGGCCTGTTCAACTTCGGCGGCCTGCCGGCGTCGAACCTGATCCCCGGACTCACAACCGCCCCGGACTTTACGCCGCTGCAGCAGTACGGCATCGGCGTGCCGGCCAATTACATCCAGGGCTTCGGCAATCCGCGCAGCGCGTTGACGAACAAGCCGCTGGCATTCTTCATCCAGGACAGCTGGCAGGTGAGCCGCAACGTGACGCTGAACTTCGGCGTCCGCTATGACAACGAGCTGACGCAGCAGATCGCTCCGGTCGGCTTCACGGACCCGCTTTCCGGCATCGCGCTTTCGGCCAGCGACCTGCTCGCGGCGCAGGACGCGATGAACGTGCAGCAGGGCATTCCGCGCGACAACAACAACATCGCGCCGCGCTTTGCGCTGGCGTGGGACCCGAAGGGGAACGGACGGTCGGTGGTCCGCGCCGCGTATGGCCTGTTCTATGACCACCCGCTGGCGGCCATCGCCTTCAACTCGGACATCGCCGATGCGGCGCAGCAGCAACAGCTCGTCTCGCTGCCCGGCAGTCCGGTGCAGACCGCGAACCTGAATGCGACGCAGATCTTCCACGGCACCGTGTGCCCGCCGGGAGGACCGGTGACGCCGATCTGCGGCGCCGGCGTGACCACGCCGGGTGTGGGCGCGGGCTCGCAGTACCAGTTCGGGCGCATGCGCTTCAACGACCAGACCTTCCCGGGCTTCGGGCCGGTGCTGCCGTTCACCCTGCACGTGGCGAAGGACTTTGAGTACGCCTACGCGCACCAGGCGAGCGCCAGCTTCGAGCACCAGCTCACCGACAACCTGACCATCTCGGTGGGCGGGCTGATGGTGGGTACGCGCCACCTGCCGCGGCCGATCGACATCAACGCGCCGCAGGTCGACCTGCTGGTGCAGAACTTCCAGCGCTTCGCGGGACGGCTGCCGGTGAACACGACGGAGGCCCAGGCCTTCAGCGTGCCGCTGGCGAGCAACGCGCAGTACACGGTGGTGGTACCGGGCTTCATCGCGGTGAACAATTCCACCGGCCTGCGCTTCGTGAATCCGGCGGCGGCCAACTTCTTCCGGCCGAACGCGCCCAACTACTTCCTGGTGCGCGCCCTGACCGGCCTCAGCAAAGCGACCTTCGACTCGCTGCTCACGGGCAGCCTGCGGACGCCGGGCGTGCTCTCGCCGTATGGCTCGATCAACGCGCAGAGCTCGAACGGCACCTCCAACTATCACGCGCTGAACGTGGACCTGAAGAAGCGCTTCAGCAACAACTACCAGTTCCTCGCGTCGTACACGTGGTCGCACTCGATCGACGATTCGTCTGACCTGCAGACGCTGCTGCTGCCGCAGGACAACCGCAACCTGGCCGCGGAGCGCTCGCACTCGCTCTTCGACCAGCGCCATCGCTTCATCTTCAGCGGCATCCTGACCAGCCCCACGGGCTGGCGCGGCGCGGGCGGAATGAAGTCGTTCTTCGCGGACTTCACCATCGCCCCGGTGGTCGAGATCTCGGCCGGACGTCCGTTCAACATCCTCTCGGGTGTGGACACGAACGCCGACCAGTCGAACCAGACCGATCGCCCGAACGTGAACGCGGGCGTGCTGACCGTACCGGCCCCCTTCACCACCGGCAACCTGGGACGCAACTCGGGTATCACCCGCTCGTTCGCCCAGGTGGACCTGCGCATCTCGCGCGGCATCCGCATCACGGAACGCCTGCGGCTGGATGTGATCGGCGAGGGCTTCAACCTGTTCAACCGCTTCAACCAGGCGGGCGCGTCACCCTTCATGACCGACGTGAACGCGTGGAACAAGCGCAACGGCAGCCGCTTCTACGGCCGTCCGACTGCGGCTTTCGATCCGCGGCAGTTCCAGTTCGGCCTGAAGCTGGGCTGGTAAAGGCGGGCAGTCTTAAAGCCCTGGCTTCGGCCAGGGCTTTTCTTTTGTGGCACCAAAGCCCCGCCCGGGACCACAGGGCGCCCGGTCGTCCCGACGGGACGGCCACTCAACACTTAGCTGAGCGAAGGCGGGTCTGGTCCGTCTAAACAGGGCACCATTCCGGCTCCACTCCCGATCCTGAAAGAGGTATGCCATGACAAAGAGCGTTCTACGACCACTCACTTTCCTGCTGGGTGCGGCGCTCGTGACGGCTTCGCTCGCGGCCCAGACGAACTCTCCGGTGGCCAAGGCGCAGCTGCAGGCGAGAAAGCTCATCGAGCAGGCGATCACCGCGCACGGCGGGGCTGCCGCCTTTAGCGCGGTCAAGACCATCCAATACCACGCGAAAGGTGTGAACACCCCGCGGTTCCAAACCACCACGCCCGCGGCTCCATATGAAGCCGGACCGTTCGAAGAGACGGTCTTCTACGACCTGGGGGCCAACAAGCTGAGCTTCGAAAACAACGGCCACGGCCAGGGCTTTGCCTTTCGCACCCGCACGGTAGTCAGCGGCAACGAAGGGAAAGTGGTGAACTACACCGCCGGGACGATTGCTCCGCTGCCTCCGAACCCGCAACAGGCACCCGTGGTGGTGCAGTACCAACGCCGGTTGCCGATCCTGATGCTGCAGCAGGCACAGAACCGCCTGCTGACCGCGCGCTACCTGGGCACGAGCACCTTCGACGGTCGCAAGCACGACATTGTGACCTTCACCATGCCCGACGCGCAGCAAGTCGCGCTGTACTTCGACTCAGCCACACACCTGCTCTCGAAATATGAGAACGCCATCCAGGACTCCATCTATGACACCGACGTGCTGGAGTTCATCTACGGCGGATACAAGCAGGTGGGCGACCTGAAGCTGCCCAGCCAGTTCGTGATCAAGCAGGCGGGCATGGTCTCCAGCGACTGGAAGGTCGACATCAAGCTGAACCCCACGCTCGATGAAAAAGCGTTCGCGCTCAACACCGAAGGCCTGAAGGAGCTGCCGGCCCAGCCGACCCCGGCCCCGGTGAAGACGGTGAAGCTGGCCGACAGCGTGGCGCTGATCCAGGGACTGCAGGGCGGCAACTACAACGTGCTGGCGGTCAACTTCAAGGACCACATCTTTGTGTTCGAGGCGCCGGTGAGCAGCGCCATCGCCGACCAGGCCATCAGGATGATCAAGGAGGCGTTCCCGAACAAGCCCATCAAGTACGTAGCGGTGACGCACTTCCACAACGACCACTCGGGCGGTCTGCGGAGCTTCATCGCCGAGGGCGCTACGGTGGTGACCACGGCCGGCAACCGCGCAGTGTTCGAGCAGATGGCCGCCGCGACGTTGGATGACGCGCTGGCCAAGAAGCCGCGCAAGCCGGTGTTCGAGATCGTCTCCGGCAAGCGCGTCTTCAGCGATGGGGTGGACTCCATCGAGGTGCATGACATCGGCAGTCCGCACGCGAAGGAGATGCTGGTGGGCTACCTGCCGAAAGAGCGCATCCTCTTCCAGGGCGACCTGTTCTTCGCCCCGTTCGACGAGCGCTTCCCGATCGGGCCCGCGGCCGAGGCGACGACAGCGTTCTTCGCCAAGCTGAAGAGCCTGGCGCTGCCGGTGGACAAGCTGGTGGGTGTGCACGGGCGCGTCTCCACGATGGACGAGCTGGCCAAGTCAGTGAGCGAGAAGCCCGCGAATGGCGTGAAGGTGGCGGGACAGTAGCTGATCAACCACGAAGGGCACTAGGCCACGAAGGAATCAGAATCACTCCCTTCTTGTTCCTAGTGTCCTTTGTGGCTTAGTCGCCTTGTATACTTCCGCGCATGAGAACCGGCCTCAAGGGCATGTCTACGCTGGCCGTGCATGCGGGGGAAGAGCGCCATGGGCGCGCGGGGTCGCTGACCACCGACATCGCGCAGACGTCGGTCTTCATCCTGCCGAAGGTCGAAGACCTGCGCCGCATCGTGACGGGCAAGTCCCCCGGCTACTACTACACGCGCAACGGCAATCCCACGACGGCGGCGGCCGAGGCCAAGATCGCGGCGCTGGAAGGCGCGGCGAGCGGCGTGGTGACCGCGAGCGGCACGGCGGCGATCCTGTGCGCCGTGCTGGCCACCTGTGCCGCGGGCGACGAGATCGTTTCCATGCTCGACATCTACGGCGGCACGGTGAAGCTGTTCGAGGATGTTCTGGGGCGGCTCGGTATCAAGACGCGCTTCGTCCCATACAAGGAGATGCCGCGGCTGGAGAGGTACTGCTCGCGGAAGACGAAGCTCATCTTCGTCGAGACGCCGACCAACCCCACGCTGCGTTGCGTGGAGCTGCGCCCGATCGCCGACGCAGCGAAGAAGTGCGGCGCGCTGGTCCTGGTGGACAACACCTTTGCCACGCCGATGCTGCAGCGGCCGCTCGAGCATGGCTGCGACATCGTGATGCACTCAGCGACGAAGTACCTGGGCGGGCACAGCGACCTCACCGCGGGCGCGGTGGTGGCGCGGGACGCGGCGCTGGTGGAGAAGATGCGCGAGATGTCAGTCGGGACCGGCGGCACGCCGGACCCGGGCGCGTGCTACCTGCTGCTGCGCGGACTGAAGACGCTGGAGCTGCGCGTGGAGCGCGCCTGCGCCAACGCGCACAAGGTAGCGGCGGCGCTGCGGCGGCACCCGAAGGTGGCGCGCGTGATGTATCCCGGTCTGCGCGAGAACGAAGGCCACAACGTCGCGCGCCGCCAGATGAGCGACTACGGCATGATGCTCTCCATCGAAGTCCGCGGCGGTGGCAAGGCGGCGGAGCGTTTTATTGACGGCCTCAAGCTCTGGTATTTCGCCACCAGCTTCGGCGGCGTGGAGTCCACGGTCTCCTATCCCATCCTTTCGTCCCACGTGAACTTCTCCAAGCCGCGGCTGAAGCTGCTGGACGTCGGCCCGGCAACGGTGCGGCTCTCGGTGGGCATCGAAGATGTGAGGGACCTGATCAGCGACTTGAATCAGTCCCTGAATCAGGCATAATGGCGGAAGGAGCCTCGGGCTCCGGACGATCCCCAACACCTGAGGTCGCTTTTTGCGTTCTACCCGAGTCTTCTGCAGCGCGCTTTCTCTCGCCGCCGTGCTTGTGGGCACTGCGTGTGAGAGCAGCAAGTCACAGCGAACGCGCACCACGCCACCGCCACAAGCCACTGCACCCACGCTGACCGCCCAGGCGCCGAAGCCCGCGCCCGCTCCGGTCACGCAGCCGCAGCAGGCGCCGTCCGGGCGTCCAGATCCGGCAGAGCAGATGCTGCGCGACTCCGAGCGCGAATACCAGGCAGGTCAGCAGAACGTCCGCGATGGACACCTCGAGCGCGCCAAGATGAACTTCGACCGTGCGCTTGGTTACTTGATGGAAGGGCCGGTGGACATCGGCAGCGACGAGCGGCTGCGCCGGCAGTTCAGCCGCATCGTGGAGAACGTGCATCGCCTGGAGCTGGCGGCGATGAAAGAAGGCGACGGCTTCACGGAGCAGAAGGCCGAGCCCGCGCCCATCGACGAAGCGAGCGAGACGACTTTCCCCTCTGATCCCGCGGTGCGCGCGAAAGCGGAAGCTGACCTGCGCGGCATCCGGTCAGACATCCCGCTGATGATCAACGATTACGTGGCGGGCTACATCAACTTCTTCTCCACCCGCGGCAAGGAGACGCTCATCCGCGGCTGGCGCCGCGCGGGCCGCTATCAGGCGATGATCCGCCGCATCCTGGCCGAAGAAGGACTGCCGCAGGACCTCATCTACCTGGCGCAAGCCGAGTCCGGCTTCCATCCGCTGGCCATCTCGCGCGTGGGCGCGCGCGGCATGTGGCAGTTCATGCAGTACACCGCGCCGGGCTACGGGCTGAAGCGCAACTGGTGGGTCGACGACCGGCAGGACCCGGAGAAGTCCACGCGGGCGGCGGCAAAGTACCTGAAGGATTTGTACAACCAGTTCGGTGACTGGTATCTCGCGATGGCCGCCTACAACTCCGGCGGCGGCAATGTGCAGCGCGCGGTCACGCGCACCGGGTATGCGGACTTCTGGGAGCTCTACCGGCGCAACGTGCTGCCCAATGAGACCAAGAATTATGTGCCCATCATCGTGGCCATCACCATCATCGCCAAGAACCCCACGCACTATGGATTGAGCGAGTCGCTCACCGACGTCCCGGAAGATTACGAGACCGTGAAGGTGGACTATGCGGTCGACCTGCGGCTCGTCGCCGAGGCTATCGACCAGCCGCTCGACCTGCTGACCGAGCTGAACCCCAGCCTGCTGCGCCGCATCACGCCGAAGGACGAAGAGTTCGACCTGAAGATCCCGATGGGAACGCGCGAGCGCTACCTGGCCGCCATCGAAGCGATCCCGCGCGATAAGCGCGTCTCGTGGCGTTACCACAAGCTGGCTCCGGGAGAGACGCTGGCCGAACTGGCGCGCAAGTACCGCACCACCGCGCAGGCTATCCGCCAGGTCAATAACCTGGACGAAGGCTCCGAGATCACCGAAGGGAAGCTGATCATCCCGGTCGCGGGACGGGTGTCTGAGACCGCCACGACCTTCGCCAAGAAGCCCACGCGGTACACCGTCCGCAAAGGCGACACAGTGCTTACCGTGGCGGATGATTTTGGGGTCCCGGCAGCCAAGGTCCGGCAGTGGAACCGGCTAAAAGGGAACAGCCTGCGCCGGGGCCGTACGTTGTTGATTTATAAGCCAGTTGGGCCAGGGGAGGCGGCGGAGGTCCGGGCCGCGTCCGGGGGCCGGGCCACCCACACTGTCCGCAGCGGTGACACCCTCTCTTCCATCGCCAGCCGCTACGGCACCACGGTGGCCGAACTGCAGAAGTTCAACGGCCTGCGCGGCACGAACATCAAAGCCGGCGACCGCCTCGTAGTCCGACGCTGAAAAAAGCCGCCAGTTGCAGTTGACACCCGTCTGTAGCCCTGCCTAGTATGGGCTCTCGCCGCACCACGAGCCCCAGGAGCCACCTGACGTACTCCGGCGCAAGCAGGCGAAATCAACGGAGGCAGCATGACTTTCGACGACAAGACTCTGTACAGCCGGAATGACGACGACATGGAAGAGATAGACGACCCGAGCTTCGGCGAGTCGATGGACTCCGAGTACGACGAGGAAGAAGAGGAATCCATGAGCCGTACGGCCGCCGAGCCGGACGACGATGACGACATGCTGGACGACGACATGAGCGAGCCCGCGGCCGCGCCTGCCGCTTCCGCGCCGCCGGCACCGGCGCCGCGCAAGGCGGCCAGCAAGCCGTCCAAGAAAGCGGCCAAGAAGGCGGCGAAGAAGAAACCGGCCAAGAAGGCCGCCAAGAAGAAAGCGGCGAAGAAGAAGTCCGCGGCGAAGCGAGGCGGAGGCATGCGCAAGAAGGCGCGCAAGCCCGCCAAGAAGGCCGCAAAGAAGAAGGCCGCCAAGAAGAAGGGCGGAATGCGCCGCAAGAAGAAGTAGGTTGCGGCAGACGTCAAAAACCGCGGTCCTCCCGGACCGCGGTTTTTTTGTGCGCGGAAGGCGCCGCTATTTCCGCTGGCCCTGCACCGCCTGCAGGCAGCGGGCGTAGAGGTCGAGCAGCTTGTTGGCGATCTCGTCGCCGCGGGCGCTGCCCGCCTGCTGGAAGCCCACGCCCGCGCCCTTAGCGATCTCCGCATGCGTGGCCACGAACTTCAGCAGGTCCAGGGCGATGTCCTCATTGCGGCGTGAGCCGAGGTTGGCGACAGGCAGGCCGGGCGTCTCCATCACTTCCTCCCAAAAGAAAAGGTCCCGGACTCCGGTCCGGAACCTTCATTGTAGCGAATGCCGCCTTAGGTCTCGATGGAGACGTGGCAGACGCGGCCCACGATGTAGTCGGCGTAGGTCTTGCCCTCCTCCACGTTGATCACGCTGACCGGGTAGGCCTGGTTGTGCGGACGCAGCACCAGCGTGTTGTCCACCAGCTCCACGTACTTCACGGTGCAGCCGTCGTCCTTCTTTACGGCGTACATGTTCTGTTCGTTCTTGCGGTAGGGCGTGAGCGAGTTGTAATGGCGGTCGATGAGCACCATGGAGCCGGGCAGCAGCCGGGGATACATGCTCATGCCGTCGCGCGCGTCCACCCGGATGAGCACGAAGCGGCGCCAGTCATTGCGCGGCGACGCCTGGTCGGCGCGCAGGCGCTTGAGGAACGACTTCTTGAACTTCAGGATGTCCTTCACGTCCTCGCTGGTGACCAGGGGCTCGCCCGCGGCGATGCTGCCTTCAGCCACCAGTACGTCCTCGAAATCGTCTGGCGAGGGGGGCAGGATGCTGGCCCGCTTGTTGATCTCGTGCGGGTCCAGCAGGTCCAGCACGGAGAGCTTCTGCACCTGGAGCACCTTGTCCATGCCCTCCAGGCTGAGCGAGCGCTTGGAGTTGAGGAAGTTGGAGATGTGGGCCTGCTGGAAGCCGGTCTGGTGGGCCAGCTTCAGACCCGTGAGGTCGCCGTTGTCGATGCGTTTGCGGATGACTTTGCGCAGGTTCTCCTGCAAGGCGCGGAATTTCATGGGTTGGATGTTAACAGATGGATATATGCCTTGCAAGTGCTTATTCGCAAAGGAAATAAAAATGTTGACACTCCGGTTGCGCTCAGAATAAACTGTTCATAGTGTATAACTTAAAGTTAATACGAGGGAGCATGGCAGGAGAAAACGGCGCGGAACGCGAGTTCCTCGAGTTCCGGCGCAAGGTGCAGCAGGCCGAGCTGCTCTCCGCCTCCATGGTGCGGTTGCTGGAGAGCCTGCGCTTCACCGGCAGGCTCAGCGTGGTGGTGCAGAACGGCCAGGTGTTGAAGTCCGGCTACGAGGAGGGGTATTTCCGGCGGCGCCCGGGGGCGGCGCTGCTGGAGTAGGGAAGCAACTCTCAACTAAATAACCAGAGCAGGTCGTCGTAAGAACAACGAGCCCTGCGTGGACGCCGCGAGCGTCTGCGCAGGGCTTTTTTGTTCTGGCGGCGCCGGAAGGAGAGCGATGCAGGCAGAAGGCAAGGAAGTGAAAGTCGAGTTGAAGGTGTGTGAGCGCTGCGGCGGGCTGTGGCTGCGTCCGGCGGGAGCGGCGTGGGCGTATTGCCGGCCCTGCAAGGCCCAGGTGGACCGGCTGCCGCAACCGCGGCGCAAGCGCGCGGCGCGGGAGCGTGCCCGATGAAGCGACTAGGGGAGCGTGGCAGCGGGCGTCCGGAGCCGCCGCCGGAGCTGAGCGTCTACCGCGACCGCACAATCGCGCTGCTGCGGCGGTATCTGCGGATGTCGCTGGCTACGGGCAAGATGCCGAACCTGCTGGGCCGGGGCGAGCAGTTCTTCCGCGCGCGCGTGACGGCGTACAAGCTGCACAGCTTTGAAGACGTGGTGATCTTCGTGCACGACATGGAGCGGTGCCTGGAGCGGCTCGATCCGCGGTCGCAGCAAGTCATCGCGCGGGTCGTGCTGGAAGAGTATTCCTACGACGAAGCTGCGCCGCTGCTCGGCATATCGCGGCGGACGCTCGCCCGGGCCATCCCGGTAGCGCTCGATTCGCTCACTGAGATCCTGCTGGAGGCGCGGCTGATGGAACCCTTCGGCTTCCACCCGGCGCGGCAGGAACCGCGCTGTCAACTGCCGCCGCGCGCGGCGTGACGCGGAACTGGTTGCAAATCGGACAGTTACGCGATGCCGCCACGATGGCACTGCTACTGCCCGGAACTTGTTATCCTGAACTTAAGAGTCAAGAAAACGAGAAACGTAGGGCGCGGCCACGAGCCGCGCCTTTCGCTTTTAGGGGAAGCATGTCCAAGCCGGAACCAATAGCGCTGGAGCAGGAACTGGCGCAACTCATCCGCCAGTCAGCGCCGGAGATCGTGAAGCGCGTGATCGACAAGGCCCGCGACGGCAGCTATCAACACGCCAAGTTCCTCTTCGACCTGGCGGGCATTGACCTGGCGCGCCGCGACGAAGCCGACGACGACGGCGAGAACGAATCGCTCGCCGCGTTCCTGCGCCGCGAACTCACGGCGCCGCCGGAAGGGCCGGGCTAGCCGGGAACGGTTACAATCGGAGCGTAGATACGACCTCACGGAGCGCTGCCGCAATGGACATGACATGGGTCACCGACCAGCTCGCCGTCGGCGGCGGCATCTGGAATGAGGCGAAGATGATCGCCGTCTCCCGCGCGGGCGTGACCCACATCATCAACATGCAGATCGAGTTTGACGACCGCCCGCTGGCCGAGCCCTACGGCATCGAGGTCTTCTGGAACGCGATCGACGACGACTTCCAGCCCAAGGGCCCCGAAGTCTTCACCGAGGGCGTGGAGTTCGCGCTCCGCGCCATGGAAGACCCGCGCAACAAGGTGTTCGTGCATTGTGCTGCGGGGGTGCATCGCGCGCCCATGATGGCGCTGGCCATCCTGCGGGTCATGGGATGGAGCCTGGAAGAGGCGCGGAGCAGCATCGAGACGCTGCGCCCGGTAGTGGATTTTGCTGACGTGTACGTGCGCAGCGTGGAAGATTTTGTGAAACACAACGGCAAGCGAAAGAAGACGACCAGCCGAAGCACATAAGGAACTTGCAATGAATCGAGTTTTCAGCCACCCGCTGCGGTGGCTTTTTTATTGCCTGCTGCTGTGGCCGGCGCACCTCGGCGCGCAGGGCCCGGCGATGACGACCGTGTCGGACGTGGTGTACCGCGCGAACGGACAGCCCGCTACCGGCACCATCCTGGTGAGCTGGCCGGCGTTCAATACGGCGGACGGCAAACCCGTCGCCGCCGGTGAGCTGAGCGTCGCCATCGGCGCGCAGGGCAATGTCAGCGTGCAGCTCGCGCCCAACGAGGGCGGCGACCCCGGAGGCACCTTCTACAAGGCGGTCTACAAGCTCACCGACGGCACCACCTACACCGAATATTGGGTGGTGCCTGCGGCCTCGCCCACCACCGTGGCCGCGATCCGTGCGACGGTGGTGCCGCGCCAGGTGGGAGCGCAGTTCGTCAACCGCGCTTATGTTGACACCGCCGTCGCCAACACGCATGAGCAGGTGGTGCACAAGTCCGGCACGGAGACCATCACCGGCGTGAAGAACTTTGCCGCTTCGCCGGAGGTGCCGGAGCCCGCGACCGGCGCCGCCGCAGTGAACAAGGACTACGTCACCGGCGCGATCAGCCTCATCTCGCAGGGCTTTGTGGACAAGGGCGGCGACACGATGACCGGGCCGCTCACGCTGATGACCGATCCCGTAGCGCCCGGCCACGCGACCAACCGCGGCTACGTGGATCTGCGCGTGAATGACATGCAGGCCGGGCTGACCAACAAGCTGGGCCGCTTCAATGACACGCCCATCACGCTGGCCGGCGTGCGCTACACCCCTGGGTTTGCGCCGGGCGGCGGCATCGCGGAGAAGATGGACTCCGGCTGCGCTGACCTGGGCGGCGCGCCCGGGACTCTGATGGTGCCGTCATTCGAACCCACGAGCATGAGCACGTCGATCCCCGACGACTGCATGGTGTGGGACCTGCGCGGCACCTCCGGCTTCAACCAGTACGGCACCTATCAGGCGTCGCGGCTCAAGGGATGGAACTTCTATCACCGCATGACGGCGAGCAATTCCGTCTCGCCGACCAACCAGACATTCGGCTCCATCTCCTTATTCACGGACATTGCGGCGGGCGGCATCAACAACGTGGGCAACAAGTCGAACTACGAGATCTTCCAGATCAAGGTGCTGGGCACCACACTGGGGCAGAAGCATGCGGGTGGCAGCATCGTTCAGGGCCAGGGCTATGGCGATGCAGTGGGCTGGTTCGCACGTTGCGACGGACTCGGCGGCATACGCACTGGCGGCGACGAAGGCTGCATCGGGCTCTACGGGCAAGGGTGGCAGGACCAGGCCACGTATGTCGGCACCGTGAACGGTGCGCCTTCAGGCAACGTGGTGCCGTACACCGAGACCGGCGTGGATTACTACCTCGGCGTGGGACGTCCGCTCGTCGGCGCGGTGGTCTACAGCGCGGGCACGGCCTGCGCTTCCAACAGTGGCTCCTGTCCCGGCACGGCGAATGGCTCCACGACCATCAAGGGCGTCGGCACATTCTGGACCACCATCCCCGCCCCGGCGACCGACTACTGCTTCTCGCTGGACGCGGCGACGCATGTCGGCAACGTGGACCTGGTCTTCCCCATCACGGCAATCACTAGCGACACGACGCTCACCATCAACGGCGGCTGGCCGACGACCGAGACGAACGCGGCGGGCACCTACAAGATCCGCAAGTGCAGTGAGATCACCGCGGTGGACCGCGTGGCCAATACGGTGACCGTGGTGAATGGGTCGCTGTTCAGCAACGGCGACGCCATCAGCGCGCCCCCCGCGCCTGAGAACACGCTGTACGGCGGGCGCTTCTCCATCCGCTCCGCCATTGCATCCACCGGCGCGCGCTACGGGGTGCAGTCGAACAATCTTTGCACCGGCATGAACCTCTGGTGCCGCGGTTCGGCGATGTTCTCCGGCGGGGGGAACTGGCACACGCTGCTGGAGGCGGCCGACTCCGGAATCGCGCCGGCTATCGGCATCAATATGGCCCGCTCCAATGCACTCGCGCCACGCACGTGGCTGAGCAGCAGCGAAGGCGCGGGCGGCGACGGCCTGATCACGGACTTCATCTCGCAGACGCGGCACAGCCTGGTGGGCGGCAGCTTCGTGATGCGCTATACCAAGAACAATCCCACTGATTCGCTCGTCTTCAGCGGCGCGCAGAACTATGTCTTCACCATCGGCAACAGCGGCTCGTCGAAGTTCTTCGACGTGCGCGAGAACGGCGGTGTACCCATCCTCCGGGCAGACACGAACGCCAATGCCGTCTTCATCAATAACTCCGCCGACCTGTTCGGATATTCCGGCAACCAGTCGGCGGAGAAGTGGCGCATCTTCGGAGCCAGCGGCGATGCCACTTTCAACGCCGTGCGGGCCGGGGACACCGCCACCGCCGGGGGCGCCGCTTCCGCGCTTACCGTGCGGGGTGGCGACGCCACCGCGGCCTCCGGCACCGGCGTAGGCGGCGGCCTGATTGTGCGCCCGGGAGGCGCCAGTTCCGCGAGCGGCACGCCGGGAAACCTGCAGATCGCGCAGACGTTCCAGAAGGACACCACCGTCACCAGCGGCTACCTGCAATGCTTCAAGGCCGCCGCGGCGATGACGGTGGGCGACTGCGGCAACTCGGCGACCAACTCTGTCGGCGTGGCCATCAGCGCCAGCAATACGAACCCCGTCGTCGTGCAGTTCGCCGGCGTCGCCACGCTGCAGTTCGATTCCACGGCCAGCCCATCGGCGGGATGGTTCGCTTGCACCTCCACCAACCAGGGTGGCAAGGTGGCGGTGCAGTCGGGCGCCTGCGCCGCGGGGCGGCAGGTCGGCATCGTAGCGCAGAACGGAACCAGCATCACCAGCGGCAAGGTCTTTCTCCAGGCGAGGTAGCTATCGGGATCCGACAGGACAAGGAACTGCTGCTGCTTCTTGGAGAGAACCTGGGGCATGGATTTCGCGGGGCCCGGCTGAGTGATGCGCTCGCGTTCGCATTGCTGCGCATCCGCGACAAGTCCGGCCGGCTGGTGCGGTTGCGCGCCAACCGCGCGCAGCGCGAGTACTCGGCCAGGGCGCGCCGGCGCAACATCGTACTGAAGGCACGCCAGATGGGAATGACCACCTGGATCGCGGCGCGGTTCTTTCTCGCGACCATCACCCGCCGCGGCACGCTGACGGTGCTGGTGGCGCACGACCAACAGGCGGCCGAAGAGCTTTTCCGCATCGTGCGGCGCTTCTGGGAGAACCTGCCCAGGTGGCTGCGCACGGGCGTGCTGCGGACGTCGCATGCGAACGTCCGCCAGCTCGTCTTCCCGGAACTTGACAGCGAGTACCGGGTGGAGTCGGCGGCCGACCCCGAGGCCGGCCGCGGGCTGACCATACAGAACCTGCACGCCTCAGAGGTCGCGCGCTGGCCGCGCGATCCCGCGGCCACCCTGGCTTCACTGCGGGCCGCGGTGGCGCCGGACGGGGAAGTGGTGCTCGAGTCGACGCCGAACGGCAGCGAAGGCTGCTTCTATCGCGAGTGGCACGCGGCCGAGGAGACGGGCTTTGTCCGCCACTTCCTGCCGTGGTGGTGGGCCGATGAGTACCGCCGGGACGCCGTCGCGCTGGGCGAACTCTCCACCGAGGAGTGCGAGCTCATCGCGAAGCACGGCCTGACGCGGGAGCAGATCGCCTTCCGCCGCGAGCTGCGCGCGAACTTTCGCGGGCTGGCGCGGCAGGAGTACGCCGAAGACGCCGAGTCGTGCTTCCTCGCCTCCGGCGAGTGCTACTTTGAGCGCGAACTGATCGACGCGCGCCTGCGGGCGCTTTCACCGCGCAGCCACGAGTGGGAAGGCAAGCCGGCGCCGTGGATCTTCGCGCCGCCGCGCGAGGGGCGCGAGTACGTGATCGGCGTGGACGCGGCCGAGGGCGGCGTGGATGGCGACTACTGTGTCGCCGAGGTCGCCGACCGCGGCACCGGGCTGCAATGCGCCGAGCTGCGCGGCCACTTTGCGCCGCTGGAGTTTGCGCGGCGCATCATCGCGCTGGCGGAGAAGTACAACGGCGCGCTGGTGGCGGTGGAGCGCAATGCGATCGGCAGCACGGTCATCGCGCACCTGGAACGCGAGCGTTACGGCAACATGTTCTCTTGGAGCGACGGCAAGAGCGGTTATCCCACGCATCCGGGCACGCGTCCGGCGCTGGTAGACCACCTGGCCGCATGCTTCGCCCATGAGCCGGAGATGGTGAGCAGCCCGGTGCTGCTGCGGGAGATGCGCAGCTTTGTCCGCGGGCGCAACGGCACCCCGGCCGCCGCCCCCGGGGCCCACGACGACTGCGTGCTGGCCTGGGCCATCGCGCTCAAGGTCCGGGAAGAGAGCCGGGGGCAGCGGGGGAAGCCCGCTTTTGGGACGCTGCCGTGAGTTTGTCCGGATTTCGTAAATTTTTTCCCGAAGCGGTATTACGGAAACCGAACACAGCTATGATGCGCCGCGATGATCCGGGCCGTGCAACACGTCCAGAGGATGCGCGGAGGGGCGCAATCGCACCTCATGCGCTGTGAGGACGGCCACTTCTACGTGGTGAAGTTCCAGAACAACCCGCAGCATCGCCGCGTGTTGGCCAACGAATTGCTGGCTACACGGCTGGCGGAGCGGGCGGGGCTGCCCGTTCCGCAGACGGACGTGGTGGAGGTCAACGACTGGCTGGTGCGCAACTCGCCCGAGCTCGCGATGCAGTTCTCCGGCAAGGTGGAGCCCTGCTCGTCGGGGCTGAACTTCGGCGCGCGCTACGTGCTGGATCCATTCGCCGGCCAGGTGCTCGATTACCTGCCGGAGTCCGCGCTCGACCGGGTGAAGAACGCGGCGGCGTTTGCCGGCATCCTGTGCCTCGACAAGTGGACCTGCAACGCCAACGGGCGCCAGGCGGTCTTTGCCCGCAAGGCGCGCGAGCGGAAATATGCGGCCACATTCATCGACCAGGGGTATTGTTTCAATGCGGGCGAGTGGAACTTTCCTGACTCGCCCCTGCGCGGCGTGTACTCGCGCAATGAGGTCTATAAAGATGTGGCGGGATGGGAGTCGTTCGAGCCGTGGCTCACCCGCTGCGAGCTGATGACGCCGGAGACGCTGGCCGAGTGCGCGGACGGCGTCCCCACAGAGTGGTATGGTGACCCGGACGACCTGGAACGGCTGCTGGCGCAGCTCGACCAGCGCCGCGCCCGCATCCGGGAGCTGATCTGGGCCTTCAAGGAATCGAGCCGCGACCCGTTTCCCGCGTGGACGAAGACACAGATGGCGGTGAGAGCGAACTAGCATGCCGGACCTCAAACAGTGCGAGTTCTTCCTGCTCCGCTATGTGCCGGACGCGGTGAAGGGCGAGTTCGTCAACATCGGCGTGGTGCTGCTCGGCCCCGCGGGTGCGGAGATGCGCTTTGCGCGCGACTGGTCGCGTGTGCAGTGCATGCATCCGGACGCCGACCTGGAGATGCTGCAGGCCATTGAGAGCGAACTGCGCGCGGAGCTGGCGCACGGCGAAAGCCGCGAGCGCCTGCTGAAGAAGCTGCAAGATTCATTCTCCAACGCGCTGCAGCTCTCGCCGGTCACCGGCTGCCTGGCGGAGAGCCCGCAGGCGGAGGCTGACGTGCTCGCGCGGCAATACCTGGAGACGGCGCCGGCGCGCCGCGTCCGCAGCGAACGTACTACGGGCGCGCGCCTGAAGCTGTATGCGCAGCTGCGCCGCGCCTTCGAGGACTCCGGCGCCTGGGCGCTGATGGAGAAGAAGATCCGCGCGGAAGAGTACACCGCCACCGGCGACCCGCTGGTCATCGACTGCGGTTACCGGCCGCATGGCAACGGTCACCTGCGCATGTTCCACGCCGTGGCGCTGAAGCCCGGCGCGGAAGGCGCCAAATCGCTGGCCTACAGCTTGCCGCTGCTCCGCGAAGGCATGCAGCGCAAGCGCAGCGTCACCGCCGAGCTGACGGCCATCGTGGAAGATGAGCTGGACTACGCGGTGCCGGAGATCGCCTTCGGCCTGGCCGCGCTGCAGACCAGCGGCATCATCGTGGCGCCGGCGGCCGGGCTGCCGGAGCTCGCCGAGCGGGCGCGGCTGGAGCTGCGGGCCTAGCAACAACCCATTTCATCCAAGGACATCATGAGAAGCAAAGAGACGTGGTACGGCGCGGTGCGCCGGCTCGCGGAGACGCAGGTCTCCGCTTTTTTGTCGCCGCTGCGGGCGATGGCGGCGCGCGCTGCCCGGCGCCGCACGGCGCCGCTGCCCAGCATCCTGGCGCCGGCGACGCGCGAGATGGCGCTGCCCAAGCCGACGCCCGCCAACCTGCGCCGCTTTGCCGAGACGCCGGTCGCGCGCAAAGCCATCAACACCATCAAGGACCGCATCGCGTGCATGGAGTGGCAGGTGCGTCCGCGCCACGGGCGCAAGCCGGAGGAGATTCCCGACGGCGCGGCCCGCATCGCCGTGCTCACCGACAACCTCGACGCGCCCAACTCAGACGACAGCTTCCGCTCGCTCGCCGAGCAGGTGCTGGAGGACATCATCGTCGGCGGCTTCGGCGCCATCGAAGTGCAAGCGACCGGCGAACCCACGCGTCCGCTGGAGCTGTGGCCCGTCGACGGCGCCACCATCAAGCTGCGCAGCCAGTGGGACGGCGCGCCGGACTCGCCGCGTTACGTGCAGGCCACCGGACGCGCCGGCCCGGAGGGCAACGTCGTCCTCAACGACGACGAGCTGTGCTACATCCGCCTGAACCCGCGCACGCACACGCCGTTCGGGCTGGGGCGGCTGGAGGTCGCCTTCGAGACCATCAACGCCTTCCTCGGCGCGCACCGTTACGCCGCGCGCCTGGCGAGCAATGCGGTGGTGCAGTATGCGCTGTGGTTGCAGGACCTGACGCCCGCGCACCACGAGCGCCTCATCCGCTGGTGGCAGGACGACATCGAAGGCACCGGCCGCGTGCCCATCCTCTCCATCGAGAACAAGCCGGAGGTGCTGCGCTTCGGCGGCGGCACCGACGCCGACCTGCGCCTGGGCTGGCAGGAGTTCCTGCTGCGTATCATCGCCGACGCCTTCGACCTGCCGCCGTTCCTGCTCGGCGTGGAACACGACGTGAACCGCTCTACCGCCGAAGAGGCCGCGCAGCAAGCCTTCCGCAACGCCATCCTGCCCACCGCGCGCCTCCTGGCAGAGCACATCACGCGCGACGTGATCGCCAAGAAGCTCGGATGGCGCGATCTGGAGTTCGTCTTCAACGACCTTGAGTCGCGCAACGAGCGCGAAGAGGCCGAGATCCAGGAGATCCTGCTGCGCTGTGGCGTGCTGACCGTGGATGAAGTGCGCGCGCTGCGCGGGCTGCCACCGCTGCCGCGGGGGGAAGGGAGCGCCGCATGAAGGGACAGATCCAGATCGACGCCCTCGCCGTCGAGATGCCCGCGGTCGGCGCGCATCCCAACCGCGTGCCCTTCCGCGGGGTGCTGACCCAGGTGGACATCGCCAGCCAGCGCCCGCCGGCCGGGGCGCGCGGGCATCGCGTAGTACTGACGCGGGAGGCCGCCGAGTCCGCGCTGCCCTCGCTCATCGGCATGGCCCTCGACTACACGCCGCAGATGGACGGCCACGACGCGCGCCGTAAGGTCGGCATCATCACCGCGGCTGAGATCGTCGAGCGCGAGCTGCGGATCGCCGGGTACCTGTTCGGGCGCGACTTTCCCGAGCTGCTGCGCGAGCTGAAGTCGCCCGCTGCGGGGCTGGGCATGTCATACGAGCTGGCCGACGCGCGCGTGGAAGACGTGCGCGCCGAAGTCTGGAAGCTCACCGAAGTCATTTTCACCGGCGCGGCCATCCTCAAGCGCGACAAGGCCGCCTACAGTCACACATCCATCGAACTCATCAAGGAGAAAATAATGGACAAACAGAAGACCGAGCAGCTGATCGCCGTCTCGCAGCGCATGGCCGACGTGGCTGAAGCGCTCAGCGCGACCGTCGCCACGCTCCAGGGCCAGCACGACGAACTTTCCGCGAAGATCGAGCGCATCGTCGCCGCGGTGGAGAAGGACGAAGAAGAGGCCGCACTCCGCGCCCGCATCACGCAGCTCGAAGCGGAGAATGCGGGTTTGACCGAGAAGCTAGCGGCCTCGGGAAACGGGAAACCGGAAACGGGAAACCGTCGTAAGACTCTGCCGCCGCTGGTCGGCGCCCTGCTCGCCAAGAGCGGCGTCGAGGTCACGGACGCGATGGACGCAGCCGCACTCGACGCATCACTGGTGCCGCTGAGCATCGAGCAGCGCATCGCGGTGAAGAGCCAACTGGCCAAGGCGGGGCTGATCGGGTAGCGGCCGTGCCTACGGTTGACCGGACTGTAGGGGCGAGTGGTGCAGCCATGGCCACCCATGCCGTCGTTCGGGTCAGGAAGTTTATGGGTGTGTGCCCGTCGTTCCGCGCTCAAATTCTGCCCGTACAGCCGAACGTTGATCTTGCACTCGGAACTGTCCAGTCCGCCGGAGGCGGACGTCATTCTGTAGCCCACGGCGGCAGCCGTGGGCGGGGAAGTCCCGTCTGGGCGAGTGCCGTAGGCACGGCACAATTCCGGATTTCGTAACAGGCATGATTTTCCGGAAGGAATCCATGTGCAGGGTTTTACCCTGCCGCATGCCCCACTCGTACTCGCAGACCTTGATCCACCTCGTATTCAGTACGAAGGACCGTCGCAACCTGATACCGCCTGAGCTTCAGCCCCGCCTTTGGAAGTATCTGGCCGGCGTCGGGCTGAACCATCGACTCTATCCGAAGGCCATCGGCGGTGTTGCAAACCACGTCCATATCCTGTTCGATCTAGCGCCGACCGTTAACTTGGCAGAGGCCACGAAGATATTCAAGGCAAACTCGTCGCGCTGGATGCCGGACCATGTTCGCGGATTCGCTTGGCAGCGAGGGTACGGCGGCTTTGGTGTGAGTGAGTCCAATCGTATTGCAGTCGAACGTTACATTGCTCGACAGGAACAGCACCATCGCAAGATCAGCTTTGAGCGGGAGTTCGAAGAGTTGTTGAAACGGCACGGGGTCCACTACGATCCGCGGTGGATGTTCGGCTGATCTGTGCCGTGCCTACGGCACTCACTCAATCAAGGCAACACCTTTCCCACGGCTACCGCCGTGGGCTACAGAATGCCGTCCGCTTGCGCGGACTGCGCGCCTGGCAGGGGACGACATGCGATGCTGCGGGGAATGCTGGTATCGCCACGGCTGAAGCCGTGCCCTTCCGAAGGCAAGCTTGCAGTGCGGGAGCTTTCGGTTTTGCCTTTGTCGAGGAACGAGAAACGAGAAACCAGAAACTAGCTCTCCAGCACTCGCTTCGCTTCCTTCACCCGCTCAACTGCCTGCTGCGGCGTGTCTCCCACGGCGGAGAGGTGTCCCATCTTGCGGCCGGCCTTTGGCACCTGCTTGTCGTAGAGGTGCAGGCGCACGCCGGGCACGGCCAGGGCCTTGTCGAAGTTCGGGTGCGGATGCTTCAGCCACAGATCGCCGAGCAGGTTCACGATGGCTGCCGGCTTGGTCACTTCAGGTGAGCCGAGCGGCAGGTCACACACCGCGCGCACCACTTGCTCGAACTGGCTGGTGGCGCAGGCGCGCTCGCTGGCGTGGTAGCTGTTGTGCGGACGCGGCGCCAGCTCATTGACCAGCAACTCGCCGGTCTTGGTCACGAACATCTCCACCGCGACGAGGCCGATGACGTCCAGCTTCAGCGCGATGGCGGTCGCGACCTCCTTCGCCTTCGCCGCCAGCTCCGGCGGGATGGGCGCGGGGATCACGCTCCAGTCCAGGATACGCTGCTCGTGGTGGTTCAGCGCCGCCGGATACGCGACGCACTCACCCTGCGGACGCCGCGCCACCAGCACAGAGATCTCGTACTCGATGTCGATGGCCTTTTCCGCGACGCAGACCTCGGCGCCCAGGTACAGCCACGCCTTGTGCGCGTCTGTAGAAAGATGCAGGCGCGCCTGGCCGCGGCCGTCGTAGCCGCCCTGCGCCGCCTTTACAAAGACGTCGCCAGGGCCCAGCTCGCGCGCGGCGCGCTCGAGTTCGGCGGCGGTATTGACGGTGCGGTAGGGGCCGACAGGTATGCCGTGGTCAGACAGCCAGTCTTTCTGCCGGGCGCGGTGCTGGATGATCTCCAGCACCTCCGGCCGCGGATGCACCGGCGCATGCTTGCCCGCGGCGCGCAGCGCCGGGATGCCGATCTTCTCGATCTCGATGGTGACCACGTCGCAGCCGCGCGCCAGTTGCGCGGCAGCGTCTTCGTCGTCGAGCGCCGCGGTGTAGCAGCTATCGACCACCCAGCGTGCCGGGCACGAAGGGTCGGGGTCAAGCACCTGGATGCGGTAGCCGAGCGAACGCGCGGCCATGGCGGTCATGCGGCCCAGTTGGCCGCCGCCCATGATGCCGATGGTGGCTCCGGGCAGGATCGCCGAGGAACGCTCCGCCTTCACGGCAGCTCCTGCTGGAGGACTTCGTCCTTGCGCGCCTTGCGCCAGGCCTTGAGCTTGGCGCGCAGCGCCGGACGCGTGGCGCTGACGATGGACATCGCCAGCAGCGCGGCATTGGCGGCGCCGGGTTTGCCGATGGCGAGCGTTCCCACCGGAACGCCCTTGGGCATCTGCACGATGGAGAGCAGGGAATCGACGCCCTTGAGGATGGTGGCGGGTATGGGCACGCCGAGCACCGGCAGCACCGTCTTGGCAGCGACCATGCCGGGCAGATGCGCGGCGCCGCCGGCCGCCGCGATGATGACCTCGATGCCGCGCGCCTCGGCGTCCTCGGCGAACTCGAACATCCAGTCCGGCGTGCGGTGCGCGGAGACCACGCGCGTCTCATGCGCCACGCCGAACTCGTTGAGCATCTCGACCGCCGGCAGCATCGTCTCGTAGTCGCTCTTGCTGCCCATGATGATGGCGATGCATGGGCGCGCGCTGGCGGCCTTCTTCACTGGCTTCTTGTTCGGCATAGGCAACTGAAGATTCTATCAATTCACACGGATCGCCCCCGGGAATCGACGGCCCAGGGGGATGCACGATGCACCTGTCCGCGAGTACACGCACTCCGGCAGCAGACTCACGTCGAAATTCGAAAGGACAGACATGACAGCACAATTCATCGACCTCCACGCTGCCGCGGACTTCATCGGCCCCGGGGCCATCGAGGTCAACCGCTACCAGACCGAGATCACGGACCTGGTGCGCCGCCGCGGCGTCTTCGGGCAGCGCATCAAGCAGGTGCCCGCCACCGGACACCCGTCGCGCTTCTTCGAGCAGACGGACATCGCCTCCCTGGCGGCGTCCAGCGCCTTCGTCGACCCGCGCAATATCGCGCCGGTCGTCGCCGCGCCCACCCGCGTGGAGCGCAGCGTGCCCCTCAAGGCGCTGGTCTCGCAGATCAACTACAACCTCTTCGACGTGGAAGTGGGCGCGCAGCAGAGCCAGTTCGCCTACCTCCAGGCCAAGGACCTGGCCGACGCCGTCGAGGGGCTGCTTCGCACCCATGACAAGGCGCTGTGGAACGGCACGGACACCTCGCTGACCACGCCGACCACCTCGCAGTACTACGGCGCGGCCGGGCAGATCGCCGCGGGCGGCAACGTCGCCACCATCGGCACCAGCGAGAGCATCGTCGACGGCATCAAGAGCACCGTGGCGAACATGGTGGCGAACTCCTCGTATGAGGTGAAGCCGACGGCCATCTACGCCAACCCGGTGCTGCTCGACCTCATCGACCGCGAGCTCAAGCAGGACTTCAACGTGGTGCTGGCGACGACCGAGGTCTCCGGCGGCCTGCGGGTGAAGGCCCTCTCCACCCAGGCCGGCGACCTGCCGCTCATCCCTGAGTGGACGCTCGGCTACACCGGCACGCCCGGCAGCGGCACCGCGGTGCTGCCCGCCTACATCGTGACCGAGGACCTGATCGAGTACCACTGGCTGACCGATCCGAACCCGCGCGTCTTCCAGCTGGGCATGACCGGCTCGCTCGCCCAGCAGCACGTGGTGGTGAAGTTCGGCGGCCTGGTGGTGAAGGGCGCCAGCTACGCCCACTACAAGGTGAACGTGAACCGGTAGCCGGGGTGGCGCAGACCTTCAGGTCTGCGACTCACCTCTCTCGGAAGGGCACGGCTTCAGCCGTGCTGTAACCGCTCCTCTTATTAGATTGCGCCGCGGGCTCCAGCCCGCGGCGCACATGTTTTTTAAGGGAAAACCGGAAACCGGAAACGGGAAACCAACATGACCTACCTCCAACCCTCCGAACTCGAACTCTACGGCCTGGACGCCGCCACGCCCGAATCCTGGACGGCGGCCGCGTCCGCCATGATGGACGCGCACTGCCGGCGCTCTACCCTGGGCGTGGCGCAGTACACCGAGCGCATGTGCCTGCCTCACGGACGCAATAGCGTGCGCCTCACGTACCTGCCTCTGGCCTCGGTGCCTCCTGCGACCATCCCCATCGTCGCCGCGCGCGCCCGCTACGCGCCCGCCACTTCGCGCTACGGCGAGGGGCTGAGTGACCTGGCGCTCGACGTGGCGCAGAGCTTCTCGCTCAACGGCGCGTGGACGGAGCTCGACCCCGCGCTCATCGACTTTGACCGCGAGACCGGCGCGCTCCTGCTGCCGCCCCATACGCTTGGGCTGCAGTACAACGAGGTCGAGGTCATCTACACCGCCGGGCTCGACCCGCTGCCGGACGAAGTGAAGTTCGCCTGCGCCCAGATCGTGAAGAACGCGCAGGCCACGCCCGCGTTCAATGTCCGCGCCGAGCAACTCGACCGCATGCGCCTGGAGTACTTCGAGGACGCGCTGCTCGATTCCACCGTCCGCGCGCTGCTGGCGCCCTACGTGGCGCAGAGGCTGGGCTGAGATGACGACCGCACCCAACGCCGAGCCCATCAACCGCGGCCTGGCCGCCCAGCGCGCCGCTGAGACCCTGCTCCACACCCTGGGCGGGACCTCTATATATGTCCGGCTGCCGCTTGACTCCGCGCTTGGTGAAGCCGGCGAGCTTGGCCTCGCCTCGCCCGCGACGGAAGACGTCCTGCTCGCGCCCGTGGTCGTGCGCAATCTTACGGCCCCAAAGTCCGTGCGCGTGCAGCTCGAGCTGCTGGTCGCCGCCGCTACGCTCGCCCGCGTGCGTGAGATCTACGCCGTCGGCGATGCCCTCGACTTCTTCAACAACGCGCTGGGTGTGATCCAGCGCGGCAAGCTCTTCCGTGTGGACTCGGTCGACGTCGACGAGTTCAGCGGCTTTCCCTATCTCTACCGCCTGAAGGTGAGCGAATGATGCAAGCGTGGAAGGATTCGTTCTACATCGCGCTCCGTGACCGCCTGGCCGCGCGCAATCCGGAGCGCACGGTGCGCGTCGGCGGGGAAGAGCGGCCGGCCATCGTGGTGGCGGAGAACGAGCTGGTCGCCGCCGCCAGCCCGCTGCTCGAATGTTTTCACCTCAACTGGAAGCAGGCCGCGCCCGTCGCGCGCCTGGCGGACGAGCCTGCGCCGCTGCTGCAACTGGTCTGCTCCATCAGCTACGCCACCGAAGGCTCCGACGAACTGAATGCGCAGGACCGCGGCCGCGTCCTCGCCGCCATGGATGCCGAGTTGCTCGACATCTGCCGGCCCGGCCGCACGGAGGTCGAAGACTTCAGCTCGCTCGAAGGCCCGCCCTTCGCTCCGGGCCAGACGCTTTTCTGGTCGCTGCCCGTCTTCGGCGAGATCCAGCATGACGGCCGCCGCGCCAGCCGCACCGCCACGGTGGAGCTGTTCGCCTTCAGCGAGAGGAGCGCCGGATGACCACTGTGAACCAGGCGCAGCGCGGCGCCATGCGTCCGCTGGCGCGGCGGGTGCGCGCGTACTTCGCACCGGTCGACCGCCAGACCAGCACTCCGACCGTCTTTGACCCCGCCGCAACGCCCAGCTTCGACCTCGACGCCCCGCCCGCGCCGTGGATCGACGCTGGCTGGGTGCTCAACTTCCAGCGCACCTCCGCCACCGCCATCGAGACGCTTGCCACCGGCCCGCGCGGCCTGGCGCAGAAGCAGTTTCGCAGCGGCGTGAGCGCCACCGTGGCCTTCGACTTCCTCGATTGGGGCAAGCTCCAGATGGCCGTCTCCGCCGGCTGCCAGCAGATGAACCTGCTTGAAGAAGATCTCAACGTACCGCCGCGCGCCTCCGGCGGAGCCGCAAAGCTCGCCGTCGCGACGCTCGCCGGCAGCACGCCGACGAGCATCCGCGTCGGCACGAGTGCGGTCAGCAGCTTCAACGCGGGCGATATCGTCGTCGTCGACGTCGACTACCAGCAGCAGACCGGATACGTCGGCGACATCGCCGGCGCATACGTGGAGAACCCCGCTGATATCGGCTTCGACGTCGACTACGTGCGGCGCGTGAGCTTCCGGGTGGCGCGCGTCTCCGACAAGACCACCGATAGCCTCGTCCTCTCGCAGCCGCTCATCGGCGGCGTGCCCGCGAATGCTGCGGTGCAGAAGGTCGTCGGCTTTGTCGACCGCGAGGGCGGACGCTTCTTCCCGGAATGGTCCGGGCTCTTCGTCCTGGAGTCAGAGACCGGCGCGCGCATCTTCTATCACTACCCGCGGCTCCAGCCCGCGGCCCCCGCGGCCGAATCGGCGCGCGAGGTCGCCGCCTTCGATGCCTGGTCGCTGCGCGCGCGCTTCGTTGCGCTGCCGGTGACCGATCCCAACGATGCGCAGCAGGTCCTGTGCTTCCGCACGCTGGTGCCTGCGCCGCACGCGGCGGTGTACTGATGCGCCTGCTCATCAACGGCGCCGACCACACCCCGTGGCTCGAAGCCTCCAGCGTGAAGGTCACGCGCAAGCTGAACGCGGGCACCACGCTCGCCTGTACCCTGGCCGCCGAAGCCGGCAGCTTCACGCTGCCCGCGACCGGCACGCGCGTGGTGCTGGAACGCGGCGACGGCCACAGGCTCTTCACTGGCTATCTCACCGCCGCTCCGCGCGCCGAACATCTGGGCGAGCAGCAGGCCCGCGTCGTCCACCGCTACACGCTCAGCGCGGAGAGCGATGAAGTCAGGCTCGACCGCAAGCGTCTGCCGCAGCGCCCGCCTTTCGTGGAGCGCACTGCAGGCGACATCCTGCGCCAGCTCGTCGCCGACTGCGGCGGCGGCATGAGCACCGCCACCATCCAGGACGTCGAGACGCTGCCGCACTTTGCCACCTCGTCGCAGCTCGCCTGGAGCGAGCACACGCGCCGCCTTGCCTTGCGCACGCGGTGCGCCGTTCGCGCGCACGACGGCGGTGTGACTTTTGCTCCGGTGGGCACGGTCACGCACAGCATCAGCGAAGCCGACGCGCACTTCTCGCCGCCCGGCCTCACGCTGGAGCAGCCCGACAAGCTGGTCAACGACCTCATCGCGCTCGGGCGCTTCGAGCCTCGCGCCTACGTGAAGGACTACTTCATCGGCGACGGCCTCACGCTCGGCTTCCATCTTTCGCAGACGCCGTTCTCGCGCCGCACCACTACGCTGCTGGAAGAAGAGTTCCGCGGCGCCGCGCTCGATCCCAAGCTCTGGACCGCGCTCGATCCGGGCGGCGCCTTCTCTGTCTCCGCGGGACGCCTGCAGTTCAGCGGCGGCCCCGGCACGGACGGTGGCGCGTACATCCGTGCCAAAGAGTTGATGGAACTCGGCAGCGCGCTCAACCTGCAGCACGGCGAGGTCGAATTCACCGCGGCGTCCGACGGCGTCATCGGCGGCCTCTACAGCACGAGCATCACGCGCGCTGATTGTGTCGCGGGCTTTCGCATCGCGGACAGCGGCGGAGCAACGACCATCCGGGCGCTCATCAACGGCAGCGAGACGGGCACGACCATCACCACTGCCACCGGACGCCGCTACGCCCTGAGCACGCGCATCTACGCCGCTGAGCCGTATCGCCGCCAGCAGCTCTTCCATTCCTCGGCAGCGCCCGCAGGCGCCGGCGCCGGAGGTGAAAGCATCGCGAGCAGCGCGCGCTGCGTTCTCGAAGTCCACGAGATCGACCCCTCCAACCACGCGACCCTCGGCGCGCCCTCCGTCATCTTGTATGACGGTGTGCTCAGCGCCGTGCCCGCGCATTGCATCTACGCGTTGGCCAACGCCGGCACGCTCCACGGCAACGTGCGCTTTACGCGCCTCCTGCGGCTGGTCGGCGTGGAGGTCCGCAGCACGGTCCCGGCACAGTCGCCACGCACGCGGCTGGTCGGCTCGCTCGCGGAAGGCGCGGAGTGCGTCGTCACGCTGGGCCAGGAGCTCATCTTCTTTTCGCCGTTCGTGCCCGTGCCGAATGAGACCATCGTCGCGCGCTATCGCGCGAGCGGTCGCGCGCTCGCCCGCGCGACTGACGCCGCCAGCATCGCGGCCCACGCCACGGCGGATGACGACGGCGTCCGCACCGCCATCGTGCGCCTCGTCGAGCCCGCGGCGCGCAACTCGGCCGACTGTGCCACCGCCGCGACCACCTTGCTCGCCGATGCCACCCAGCCCGCATGGCAGGGAAGCTATGCGTGCTGGAGCGACTTCCTGCCCGGCGGCCCGGAGACCGATCCGCTACCCGGCGACGCGGTAGCCGTCGACGTCCCTGCGCGCAACGCGACCTTCACCGCCACGCTGCGCGAGGTCGAGATCGCCGTGCGCGACCTCAGCGACGACCGCAGCGTCTACACGCTGAAGTTCGCCAATGACGCCGCCGCGCCGCTTGCCTGGGAGTTCGACCGCGGCATCCTGCGTGAGCCGCTCGAGAACGTGGTGGCCGGCGCCGAGTATCTCGCCGACCTGGCCGCCGCCGAGATCACCGCCATCACGTCGACAGCGATCACGGTGGATTGCGGCGTCGTGCCGCCCGTTGGCGGCGGCATCGAGGTACGCCGCACCGACTATGCCTGGGGCGCGGAGAACGACCGCAACCTCCTCGGCCGCTTCACCACGCAGACCTTCGCGCTGCCGCGCCTCGCGCGCATCCAGACCTACTGCGTGAAGCAATTCGACGCCGCCGGCCGCTACTCGCGCAACGCCACCATGCTCCACGTCGACTACCCGTTCTGAACTTACAAACTACCAATTACCGATTACAAATCCCCATGACCGAATTCGAACAGCAAGTCCTCGCCGACCTCTCGACCCTCAAGACGGAGATGCGCGCCCTGCTCGGTAACGGGCAGCCCGGCCGCCTCCGCCAGCTCGAGCAGCGCGTGGAACAGCATGAGGCCCTGGTCCAGCGCGCCACCGGCATCGGCGCCCTGCTGGGCGCGCTGCTCACCGCCGTGCACGTCGGCATTGACGTCTTCCGCTCGAAGTAGCTGTTTGTCTTAAACCGGCCACTGCTGTTTGTGTACATCTCGAGCGCAGCGAGAGATCCCTACCTTCAGCAGGTTCCATCACGCCTTTGCGGTGGCGCAGACGTTCAGGTCTGCGATCCAGCGCCGCAGAAATAGCGACTTTAGTCGCCCGGGAAACCGCAAACGGGAAACTGGAAACCGGAAACACCACGAATCAACCCCACAAGGAGAAAATTATGACCTTTCTCGCCAAACTCCTCCGCGGAGTCGCGTTCATCCCCGCCGTGGTCCACGGCATCGAAGCGCTGTTCGGCCGCAAGACCGGAGAGCAGAAGAAAGAGGCCGCGATGTCGTTCGTCGGCGCGGCGCTTTCCATCACGGAAGCCATCGCCAACCGCGACATCGTCGACGACGCCAAGTTCCGCGAGGGCCTGGGCAAGATCATCGACGGCGTCGTCCAGTGCCTGAACGCCAGCGCCTGGGCCAAGTGAAACTTGCTCCCGGCGATCGTCGTATAGCTCGCCGGAGGTGAGTCTGTGATGACCGAGACCCAGTTCGGCGCCATCGTCTTCCTGTTGGCCGGCGCGGTGCTGGTTGCTGCCGGCGTGCCGCTGCTGCTCGGCCGCGTCCGCCCCAACCCCTGGTACGGATGCCGCAGCGAGCGCACGCTCTCCGACGAGGCGCTTTGGTACCGCGCCAACCGTGCCCTCGGGCGCGGGCTGGTCATCGTCGGCGCGGTCGGCTCCATCGCCGCCACGCTCATCTACTTCCTGCTTGCAGGAACCGCGAATGACGTCTGGGTCATCGCGCTGCTCGTGTGGTTTGTAGGTGGAGTGTTGTTTGCCGCGCGCTTAGGCTGGTCGCAGCGCTAGCGCGGCTTGCGCTTGAAAGGACGATTGGCGAGCATGTCGACGATCTCGTCGCCGTGCATGCCGCGATTTCTACCTAGCCTGTGCCGGCTGCGTGTCCTTTACCAGTAGCCCGAAGCGCGGGAAGTTGAACGTTCCCGCGGCGTCGTCCACCACTGTGACCTGGCAGGTGTAGTAGCCGGGCTTCAGCTGGTTGAGCGGCACGTTGAGCTGGAAGGCCGCGGCCTTGCGGTCCGGCGCCAGCTCGCGCACTTCCACCAGCGGCGTCTCGAAGGCCTTCACTTTGCCGTTGAAGAACTGCACGCTGCTCATGACTTTCACGTCGCCGGCCGGTGGAGCCGGTTGTCCGTTCTCCGGCTTGGGCGGTTTGGGCGCCTTCGCCGGGTCATAGACCTCGTAGTACATGTAGAGCTGCTGGTCTTTGGCAAAGACGTGGGTGATGTTCGGCACCAGCTCGCGGCCTTCGCGCACCAGTGGATTATCTTTCTGGTTCTTGGCCGCCGTCTGCATCTGGGCGCTGAGCACCACCGAGCTCATCTTGAGCTGGTTCTTCTTCTCCGGCTTGCGCAGGTCGGGCACGGTGATGTCGGTCTCGAACGACCCCATGCGCCCCGTCTGGTTCTCGCGCACCACGAACTTCACGCGGAACGTCCCCGGCGCCAGCACGAAGCCCGTGTTGTACTGCACGTTCTTGCGCTTCACGTTCTGGCTGGTCTGGACGTTCAGCTTCACCGTCTCGCGCGCGCTGGCCACGGGCAGCGGCGTCTTACCCAGCTTCACCACACCGATGATGTCCAGCGTCGCCTTGTCCTGGTCCGCCGCGGTGGTGAACGGGATCTCCGACCCCGGCACCACCAGCGACACCGGCACGAAATACTGCCCGTCGCTGCGCCGGAAGTACGACGCCGCCATGTACACGGCCACGTCCGTGGCCGGCAGCTCGGAATCCAGCTCGCGCTGCAGCGCCTCTTCGCGGTCGTCCTTGCTCGAGTGCTGGAAGTCCTTGCCCGCGTAGTAGCCGGAGCGGTACTCCAGCTTCAGGTCCGGACGGTTCACCTTCACCTGCAGCTTGCGATACTTGCCGTCCTTCATCAGATTGCTGCTGCGGAAGCTCAGCACGTAGTACGCGCTGGTGTCCTGCTGCACCCGGCTGAAGACCTTGTTGAAGTCGTTGGAATCGAGGAACGAGCGCCCGCCCGTGTCGCTGGCCAGCGTGCTCAGCGTCTCCTGGGTGGCGAAGTTTTCGTCCGTCTGCTGCTGCATCGCCGCGCCGGTGAACATCCCGGTGCCGCGCGTGCTGGCCGTGGAGGCGTCGCCGCCCGGCGGCATCGCCTGCAGCCCGCGCACGTCCATGGTGTAGATGGCCACGTTCGCTTTCACCGCCTCATTCACCGTGGCGCGCAGTTGCGACTGGTTCTCCAGCCCCTGCGTCTCCACGCCGTTGCTGAAGTAGATGATCGACTTCTTCTGCTCGATCCGCGCCAGCGACTTCGCCAGCGACTGCAGCGCCTGTAGCTTGCGGTCTGTGTTGAAGGTGTTGAAGTCACTGTCATCGGCGGCGAACGCGTTGCCGGTGGCATCGGCATCGCCGGTGGACTCAAAGCCCTCGCCGCTGGTCTGCGTGAAGCGCGCCAGCGCCTTCTTCAGCGCCGCGCGGTCGTTGGTGAAGTCCTGGTTCACGGTCAGCTCGGTATTGAAGCTGGCGATGCCCACGGTGTCGGCTGACGTCATTTGCTTGTCCAGGTACTTCTGCGCCGCTTCCACCGAGCGCGCGATCTCTTCCTCTTCCATCCCGCTGAAGTCAAAGAACAGCACGATCAGCCTGCGGTTCTTCAGGCTCAGCTTCCCGTCCGCCTTCTGCTCCACCTGCGGCTTGCCCTCGACGGCGGCCTGCGCCGGCCCGCCTTCGGCCACAGCCGTCGCATTCTCCGGCAGCGCGGCCAGCTCGGTGTTCTCCACGTCAAAGCTCGCGATGCGCTGCTGCTTGCCGTCTTCCAGCAGGGTGAAGTCTTCGCGCTTCAGGTCGGTGATCAGGTTGCCTTTTTTGTCGCGCGCCACCACGTTCACCAGCACGATGTCCGTGCTCACCTTGAACGTGAAGTCGCGCTGCGGGCCCTGCGGTTGCTGGTCCTGCGCGGGCAGCGGCGCCAGCAGCAGGCTGTAGATCGCGGCGTGGGCCGCGGCGGTGCGGAGGTAAGAGAAGGGTCGCGTCATCGTCATCAGAACCGGAACTGGGTATTGAACTGGATGCGGCGCATCGTGCCCACGCTGGTCACGCGCCCGTACGAGGGCGAGTTCACCACCGTGTCGATGGCCGAGTAGTTCGCATGGTTGAGCAGGTTCGAGACCTGCATGCGGAAGTTCAGCGCGTATGTGTCTTTCAGCGGCACGCTCTTGTTCAGCGCAAAGTCCACGGTGACGCCGCCCGGCCCGATGATCGAGTTCCGGCGCGCATTGCCGAACTGTCCCGGCGGCGGCGCCACGAAGGCCGCCGTGTTGAAGAAGCGGCCCACGCTCGGGTCATCAAGGTGGATGGGCGCGCCGGTGTAGTTGGCGCGCAGGGTGCCGTTGACGCCCGCGGCCACGTCCGTGAACGCGCCGACCACGCGCGGCGTGAACGGCGTGCCGGTGCGCGCGCTGATGTTGCCCTGGATGGTCCAGTCGCCGAAGATCTTGCCCGCCGCGTTGCCCTGCGCGAGCCAGCGCTTGTTGGTGCCGAACGGCAGCTCGATGGTGTAGTCGATGTTGCCGCGATGCCGCTGGTCAAAGCTGGAGAGCCCGCGCTCGGCGTCCAGGTCCAGGTCGTTCTGCGCCACTACGCTCCCGCCGCCGCCGATGCTCGACGCATTGTCCAGCGACTTGGAGTACGTGTACGACCCGCCCACTGAGATGCCTTTCTGCATCCGCTTGCGCAGACGCAGCGTGCCGCCGTGGTAGATGCTCGCCGCTTCCGACGACTGCCACAGGAACGCCTGCACACCGGGGATCCGCAGCCCGCTGGGCGTGCGGTTCGGCGCGCGCTGCATATCCAGCCGTGTGCCCTTCGTCCCGTTGTACTGCGCGTTGAGTTGCAGCCCCCACGGCAGCTCGCGCTGCACGCTCAGGTTCCACGTCTGCACGTAGCCCAGGCGGTAGTCGCGCTCCACGCCGTAATTGTTGGTCAGCACGCCGGTCAGGGGCGGGAAGCCGTTCTGCAGCGTCAGCGGCGTGGTGGTGCTGCGCACGTTCGTCGACGTGTTCGAGAATGGCGGCTGGAACGCGAGCTGCTGCACGAAGTTCGAATACGCGCCCACGTTGTAGTTGATGCCGTAGCCCGCGCGTACCACCGTCTTCGCGATGGGGTTCCACGCCAGGCCCACGCGCGGCGCCCAGTTGTTGCGGTCCGGGTCCACCAGGCTGCGCGGATAGCTGCCCGTGAACGGCCCCGTCCCCTCGGGGAAGACTGCTGCCACCGCGCTGAAGTCGCTCGCGGCGTCCAGGTTCACCAGGCGGTCTTCGCTCTCCGTGAGCGGCCCGATGTACTCATAGCGCAGCCCCAGGTTCAGCGTCAGCTTGCTGTGCACGCGCCAGTCGTCCTGGAAGAAGAAGCTGTAGTTGTTGCTGCTGAACAGGTAGCCGTTGGCGCCGAACTGCAGGCTGGTCTGCTGCGGCAGGCCCAGCAGGAAGTCGGCAAAGTCATAGCCCGTGCCGCCGCCCTGCGCGGTCGAAAAGCCGGTGAAGGTAAAGGTGCCGCGCGGGTTCGGGTTCGAGCGCAGGCTCAGCTGCGTGCGCCGGTAGTCGCCGCCGAAGCGGAAGTTGTGCCGCTTCCACCGCAGTGACGCGCTGTCCCCGATCATGAACGAATCGTCGGTGCGCCGCGTCGGGTTCAGGTCGCGGATGCTGCTGAAGTTCGTGAAAGACAGCGTCGGCGCGCCCCAGTCGTTCGGGTCGGTCGAGACGCCGGTGATCCCCAGGTTCCCCTCGATGTCTTCCACCCCGGCGTAGAGGTTCCGGTTGCGCGTCTCATTGTGGTTGAAGTTGAAGGTCAGGCGGTTCGTGACTTTGCCGATGGCCTTCACCCAGCCCAGGTTCACGTTCATGCCGTTGCCCTTGAGGGTGCCGCCCAGCTCCGGCGAGAAATTGCGGATGTCGTTCTCGCTGGTGCGGTAGTTGAAGCCGAAGTTGATGCTGTTGCGGCCGCCCATCAGCGCCGCCATCGGGTTGCCGGCGCCCTGCGCGCCGCCGCTCGCCAGGTTGTGGATGAGGCGCACGTTGAAGTTGTGCGCGAGCTGGTCGCTGGAGGTCACCCGCCGATAGTTCTGGATCTGGTCGCCCTGGTTCGCCAGGGGGAAGAAGCGCAGCAGCCCGGCCGCCGCGGCGTTGATCCGCGCCGCCGGGATCTGGCCGTTCGCGAACGGCGTTCCCGTCTGCGGGTCGTAGATCGTCACCAGTTGTCCCGCGTTCGGGCCGCTGCGGTAGCGCGTCTGCGAGAAGTCGCCCGCGCGCTCCAGCGCCGTCGGCACGGTGGAGAACACGTCGAATGGGTTCGCCGCGATATTCGCAAAGTAGTTCAGGAAGTAGAACGTGCGGGTGCCGCCCTTGTAGATCTTCGGGATGTTCAGCGGCCCGCCGACGGTCGCCATGATGCGGTGCTGCGTGTAATCCGGCTTCGCCGACTGTTGTCCGGTCAGCGAGTACGGCCGCGCGTCCAGCGCCGAAGAGCCGATGTTGTACGACAGCATCCCGTGCGGCTGATTGATGTTGAAACCGCGTCCGCCTCTGCCGCCGCGCCCTCCGCCTCCGCCGCCACCCGGCCCGATCATTACGACGTTGCCGCCACCACCGCCGCCCATGGGCGGGCCTCCACCCATCGGGCCGCCCATCATGATGATGCCCGGCCCGCCCACGCCGCCGCCCATCATGCTCATGTCGCCGCGCTCCATGCGCTCGCGCATCTCCTGCATGCGGTCCTGCATGGCGTCGGCGTCAAAGCCCAGGCTCTCGGTCCGGCCCATGTTGCCCGCGATCGAGACCGACTCGGTCGCCGTGTCGGCGCCCATTGGCAGTGCGCCCATCTGCTCGCCGCCGCCGCTCATGCCGGCGCCGCCTGCCGCAGCCGCGCCGCCCGCTTCAGCCATGCCCTCGCCCTGCGTCAGCCCCAGGCTCTGGAAGCCGCGCCCGCCGCCGGCCAGCGCGCTGAGCGCCTGCTGCTGCTGTTGTTGCTGCTGCGCTGCCTGCGCCTGCGCGCGAGAGAACAGCATCATCTCCAGGTCGATGGTGTGGGTCGTCGCCGTCTCATTCACTACCGCTTCCTTGGTCGCGGTGGCGAACGCCGGCAGCTCTGCCTTGATCACGTAGCGGCCCTTGCCGCGCACCTGCAGCGTGTACTTGCCGTCGGCGTCGGTCGAGGTAAAGACCTTGCGCCCGGTGAGCGAGTTGGCCGCGGTGATCGAGACGCCCGGCAGCGGCGTGGAGCCCGCCTTCACCGTGCCGCTGATGGCGCCCATCACCGGCGCGGGCGCCGGCGGCGGCGCCTGCTGCGCCGCGGGGGCCGACGGGGTCTCTTGCGCGAAACTGGTCAGGGCGGCGACCGGTAGGCACACCGCGAGCAGAAGAACAGCGACGATTCGTGGCTTCATCAGTTCCGTGGGTCCTTACTTGTGGTCAGGCTGCTTGGCGGGAGCCGGCGCGTTCTGCGTCTGGCCGCCGGGGCCCATCATCATGCGCATGCCGCCCGGCATGCCGACATTGAGCGTGGCCGGCACGAAGATGCCGTTCTTCACCGCGCCGCGCCCGAACACCTGGTCGCCCACCTTGATGTCGGCCAGTGTGATGCTCTCACCCTGCTTGCGGAACGAGGTGGTCTCATTCACCTCGATCTCCTGCGTTTGACCGTCCGGCCGCGCGATGGTGAGCCGCAGCTCGTCGATCTTCTCCACCTTGCCCACGATGAACTGCTTGCCCAGGCCTTCAGCCATCATCTGCATCATGCCACCGCCCTGGCCTTGTCCCGGCTGTCCGCCGGGCTGCCCTCCAAAGACCGCCTGCGCGGTGTAGGTGTTGTCCTCCGCGGGCTGGTCGGCGCGCACCATGATCATGTCGCCGACTTTGAAGTCGGCCAGCTTGGCCGGCTGGCGGTCCTTGTTGAAGCGCGTCGCTTCGGTAGTCTTGATGGTCGCCGTGCCGCCCTGGATGGTCTTGATGGTCAGCGTCGTGCCCTCAATGGCGGTGATGGTGCCCGCCGTGCCGCGCATCTCCATGCGCCGGCCGCTTTCCGGCCCGCCCGGGCGCGGGGCGCCTTCACCCGGCCCGGCCTGCTTCGGCCCATCTTTGGGGCCGGAATCTTTCGGTGCATCTTGCGCGTTGAGCGCCAGCGCGGACATCAGCATGAGGCTAAAAACCAGCTTCTTCATCGGTGCTTCCTTCTGGAGGGTAAGTGATAGGCAGTACTAAGGATACGATTGAATCCCCGCGAAAGTCTTGCGTCGTACACCTTAAATAAGACGGATTCCCCGTTTAGACGGACTACCTCCCGGAAAGAAACCCGCTGAAAGCAGAAAAGTTAGGCGAAAGCCCGGCGGGCGAGTTTCAATCGGAGTGCGATGATTGTGAAAAGTTAGTAGCTAAACTACGCCTGGTGCGATAACTCCCGGGCAAGCAACCAACAGAAAAGGGCATTTCCCATCGGACAGAGAGTTGGGGTTCTTGTTCTTGTCCCTGAGGAAATCAGAATGCCTCCACGGGCCAAGGCTCCAGCCTATCCATGCTCTTCAAGATTGGGGCTCGGGAATCGCACTAAATGAGTTCATTGTCCGGATCGACACCCTCCAAGCCCACATCTTTCAAAGGCAGTCCGAATGCGATGGCTTGCCCTCGCATTGTGCTGATGACTTCGTAATAAGCCATCGTCCGACCTGACTCGAATTCTCGCTTCGGGCCAGTTGCCTTTTCGCGCGCAGCCCTGGCTTCGCGGGCAGATTCAAGCAGCAGTTTGCCAAGATCGGAGACGTAGTACTGGAATGTTTTCGAATGTGACATTAGGTTTTCGCCTCTTTCAACTTTTCGAGAATTTCTTTTTGTTCCTTCTGGCGATTTATGTCCTTCTGCCATTTGTTGAGAAGCCCTTGCTGTTCTTCCTTGCTCAACTTATCGAAATCCTTAACATACTTGCCGGGATTAGCAATCTTGTCTTCATGCTGTGCAATCTGCTTCCCGATGGAGTCGATTCCCTTGGAAATTTCTGTGACACTCCGATTGGCGTAGTTGGCTAGGAAGCCAGCATGCTTACCGCCATCTAGTGCTGTAGCGAATACTCTTGACGACATCTTGGCCGCCTTGAGGGCATCCCCTCCCAACGGGATCATGGCCGCAAGGTTCATGGCCGCTTCGCCACGGTTGCCACGGGCGTAAGAAATTCCAGCATTAAGTCCGTCAGCGAAGGGGCCAATGGGTCCATAGAAACCAAGCCAATCAAGGGTTTCTTGGACCTCATCAAGGTCTTTAGGGGCTCGGAAAATGATGCCAGTTCCGGTTATACATCCGGGGCAGTGTCCATCTGGGTCGGTAAACCGGGTCGGATTGTTGTAGGCGTAGCTGTAGAGATTTAGCGTTTGCGGATTCGTAAGATCCGCATAGGGCACGGGGACTGGCTTCGCGGACCAATCTGGAGTGAGGAACCGACCCATGGTCGGGCTGTACATTCTGGCCCCATAGTTGTAAAGCCCGGATTCCTCATCGAGTTCTTTGCCGGTGAACTTGTAATGATTCCCCCCGCTGCCGCCGCCGCTTTGGAACATCAGAGCTGCTGCGGACGGAGCGGTTGCCATACCGAACACAGTGTTAGGTTGATGCGGCAAGCTGGGAGGGTACGCCATCGGCGGCTCGAATGCCGCGCTTGCAACCGATCCTTGGTTCTCCGGAATGCATGGAAGGACCCGCTTTACTGCTGGGCGGAGTTTCGGAGAACCGTGCGAAGTGAGGGATGAGAACTCAAAGATGGGTTTTCCGGCGCGAATGATGCGGATGTTGCGGAATTCCACCCGCTGCGGCTCCTGGGCCATCGCGGACAGGCGCAGCAGCCGTTGGTTCAGCCCCAGGCGATGGTCCAGCAGCAGGACCCCTTTGCGCCATTCGTCGAAGCTTGCCTTCTCGGGAGCGTCGAACGCGGTCATGCTTCCGCCCGCGTATTCCGCATAGACCGTGAAATCGCGGCCGCGATATTCGAGGTAGAGGGCATCGCCCGCCTGCACGACGATGGGCGAGAACTGTAGTTCGGACAACTGTCCCGCCGTCGTGGTGACATCCGCCGGCGCGTTCTCCGCCGCATAGTCATTCGGTTCAGAGGCCAGCAATGCCTCCAAGACCTGTGGGTTCCGCGTGATTGCCGAACAGGGGACTTGGGCGTTGAGAGAGACCGTCATGAGTATGCATACGGTGAGAAGACACAGACGAATCCGCATGGAACATCCTCCGAGTGGCTGGCCATCTTAACGCCGGATCAAGCGTAGTGCAAGGGGCCATGATTCCAAAATGGGAATCACCCCCCGATATGCACCATGCTCCTTGACGGCTTCTGGAACCCCGGCTCGCCGATGTGGTGCCGCTGCTCCTTCTTCTCCACCACGCCCCGGATGTAGCGCATGGTCACCTCGTCGGAGCTGCGCTTCATCACGCCCAGCAGGTCGTGGTCCACCTGCGAGAACAGGCAGGTGCGGATCTTGCCGTCGCTCGTGATGCGGATGCGGCTGCAATGGCCGCAGAAGGGGTGCGACACCGGCGCGATGATGCCGATCTCGCCCTGTCCGTCGGCGAAGCGGTAGCGCCGCGCCGTCTCGCTGGGCGCGTGCGCGATCTCCTCCAGCGGCATGAACGCCGCCATGCGGGTGAGGATCTCATCCAGCGTGACCACGATCTCCGGCGACCACACGCGGTCTTCTTCCAGCGGCATGAACTCGATGAACCGCACGATCACGCCTTCCTCCCGCGCGAAGCGGCCGAACTCCGGGATCTGATCGTCGTTGAAGCCGCGCAGGAGCACGCAGTTGACCTTTACCGGGTCCAGCCCCGCCTTACGCGCCGCGCGGACACCCGCCAGCACGTTCTCAAAGCCGTTGTGCACCCGCGTGATGCGCGCGAAGCGCTCCGGGTCCACGGCGTCCATGCTCACAGTCACGCGCTTGAGGCCGGCGTCCTTGAGCGGCTGTGCCAGGTCGCTGAGCAGGTGGCCGTTGGTGGTAAGCGCGATGTCCAGCGGACGCCCGGAGAGGGTCTGCAAGGCGCTCAATTCGCGCACGAACTCCACCACGTCATGCCGCAGCAGCGGCTCGCCGCCTGTGATGCGTACCTTCTCGATGCCCAGTCCTACCATCAGCCGCGCCATGTGCAGGTAATCGAACAGCGGCAGGTCGGGGTAGAGCGCGCCTTCGTTGCCCGTGCGGCAATAGACGCACTTGTAGTTGCACCGGTCGGTGATCGAGATCCGCAGGTCGGTGATGGCGCGGCCGAATTTGTCCGTCAGGTGCAATCGCGTCCTTCAGGAAGGGAAGCGGAGGACGCGTCCAAAAGAAAAAGCGAACGCTGCTTGCTTCCTTTCCAATGTGCAGCTTCCTTAGAGGAAAGCTGCACGGGAGGCGCCGCCGTTTCCCGCGACACCCTTGCCCAGCCCGCCCTGCGGGCCGCGCTCGCCGTTCGCCCCAGGTATGCCACAGGCGCGAACGGTCGGATAGCTGGCTCCATTATAATCCTCTGCGAAATCCGCCGAGGTGAATGGAATGAAACTGATGCGCGTTGTCGCGCTTGTCCTCATACTGGTGCTGCTGCACGGACACGTCCCCGCCAACGGCTGGGGCTATGAAGGCCACGAGATGATCAACCGCGTGGCCGCATCGAAGATCCCCGCCGCCATGCCCGCTTTCCTGCGGCAGGGCAGCGCGCACCTGACCTACCTTGGCCCGGAGCCCGACCGTTGGCGCAGTCAGACCGAGCACGCGCTCAAGTACTCCCAGGAGCCCGACCATTTCCTTGACTTCGAGCGCATCCCCGCTGACTTCGGCCCGCTGCCCAAAGACCGCTACTACTTCATGCGCGCGCTCTTCGAGCGCCGCGCCGCTGCCCTTGCCGCCGGCATGGACAAGAAAGAAGCCGACAAGCTCCTGCCGGACAAGGTCGGCCTGCAGCCCTACATCACCATGGAGATCTACGGCCGGCTGAAGGTCGCCTTCCGCGAGTACCGCAAGTTCAAGGCGGAGAAAGAGCAGACCAAGGAGGTCATGCAGAAGATCTGGGCGGCCGAGCAGAATGCCATCTTCTACGCCGGGTGGCTCGGGCACTATGTCGCCGACGGCTCGCAGCCGCTGCACACCACCGTGAACTACGACGGCTGGGTGGCAGGCCCCAACCCGAATAACTACCGCACCGAGCGCGGCATCCACTGGGAGTTCGAAGGGCCGTACGTGGGCAAGAACTTCAAGGACGCCGACTTCGCCGCGCTGGTCAAGGGCCCCACGCAACTGAAAGACCCCTTCAACGACTACGTCGCCTACCTCAAGGACTCGCTCGCGCTGATGCCGAAGGTCTACGAGCTCGACAAGGCCGGCGGCTTCAAGGACGCCGGCACGCCCGCCGCACGCGAGTTCACGCGGCATCGCCTGGCCGCCGGCTCGCAGATGCTGGTGAACCTCTGGTACACGGCGTGGATCGAGAGCGGCATTCCGTTGCCGCCACGCAGGACTACGACGGAAACTCCGAGCAACTAGAAAAACGTTCTCAGCACCAAGATTCTCTAACCTGCAGCTGTGATTATTTGGCTTTCGGGTCAAGCTTCCTGCGAACCAGCTCGCGAAAGGCGTCAACCTCTCCCTCCGGGAAGGCGCGTTTCGGAAGTGGCGCATAACATCGGGGGCCCTGCAACAGCAGGAAAAAGTCTTTTGTTTCGCGCCAGCTAGTGAAGATGTCCCACCTGACCGTTGAGTTGACCTTCGAAGTAGTCATGATGATTTGGTCTTCATGAAACGCAAAAGACATTTCGTCAGCCAAGTGTGGAGTTCGACGGAAATCGCGCGGCGCCCAGAATCGATAGAAGAGCGGAAGCCAACAGATCAGTCCCAGTCCCACGAGCACGAAAATCGGGCCACCGATCATGTCGCCGCGATAGGTATCTCGCGACGCGGAGACGATCAAGTACAAACCACCAAGCCAGGTGAGAAGCTTCGCCACTTTTCCGGCGCGCCCGGACTCGAAGTATGCCTGGACCACAGTACGGTAGTCGGCCTCAGTCAGAGTGAAGCTGATCTTCATCACATCCCATCGTAATTCGGGCCGCCGCCACCCTCCGGCGGTACCCAGGTGATGATCTGGTAGGGGTCCATGATGTCGCAGGTCTTGCAGTGCACGCAGTTCGACGCGTTGATGCGCAACTGCTTGCCGCCGGGCACGTCGGCGGACTCTTCCATCTCATATACGCTCGCCGGACAGAAGTACTGGCACGGATTGCCGTACTCGGTGACGCAGCGCGTAGCGCAGATGTTGGTGTCATGCACCACGAGGTGTGACGGTTGGTCTTCTTCGTGCTTCGTGCCGGAGTGATAGACGTCGGTGAGCTTGTCGAAGGTGAGCTTGCCGTCGCCGCGCGCGGGCCCGATGATGTCGCGCCGCTCGTCGCCCGAAGGCGAGAGCGCCTCCAGGTGCAGCATGCGCTCGTGCCCGGCATGGCTCTTGTACTTCTCCCACAGGCCGCGGCCGAAGCTGAGCTGCTGCAAGCCGGCGTGGATCATGCCCTGCACCAGTCCATGCTCGAACCCCTGGTGAAAGTTGCGGACCTTCCATAGCTCGTCTTTGATCCAGCTCGCGTCAACGCGCCGGGCGAACTCGCCGAGCTGCTCGCGCGAGAAATCGTTCTTCACCATCGCGTCGAAGGCGGTCTCGGCGGCGAGCATGCCGCTCTTGATCGCCAGGTGGATGCCCTTGAGCCGCTGCGAGTTGAGGAAGCCGGCCGAGTCGCCGACGATCATCCAGCCGTCGCCCGCGACCGGCGGGATGGCGAACCATCCGCCGTAGGGCAGCGACCGCGCGCCGTAGCGGATCATCTTGCCGCCCTCAAGCAGCTTGGCGATGAACGGATGCTGCTTGAAGCGCTGCAGCACGTGGTGCGGGTCCACGCGCGGGTCCTGGTAGTCCAGCGCGGTGACGAAGCCGAGCGAGATGACGTTGTCCTTGGCGCCGTAGATCCATGCGCCGCCGTACTCCTGCGTGGTAAGCGGCCAGCCCATCGTGTAAATGACCTCGCCCGCGGCGACGCGCCCGGCGGGCAGCTCCCACAGCTCTTTTACGCCGACGCCGTACGTCTGCGGATTACGATCGGCATCCAGCTTGAAGCGCGCCACGAGCTGTTTGGTCAGCGACCCGCGCGAGCCCTCGGCCAGGATCACGCACTTGGCGCGCAGGTCGTAGCCGGGCTCGAAGTTGGACTTCGTCTGGCCGTGCTTGTCCACGCCCTTGTCGTCGGTGCGCACGCCGACCACGCGGTCATTCTCGATAAGCAGCTCCGAGCCGGCGAAGCCCGTGAAAATGGTGATGCCCGCGGCTTCCACCTTCTCGCCCAGCCACCTGGTGAACCGGTTGATGGAGATGACGTAGTTGCCGTGGTCGCGCAGCGGCGGCGGCGTGATGGGGAACTTGAACTTGGACTTCTCGGTGAAGAAGTAGACGGCTTCCTTCACGACTTCGGCGTCCAGCGGCGCTTCCTTTTCGAAACCAGGAAGCAGCTCACGCATGGAGCGGGGATCTAAGAGCGCGCCGGAGAGGCAATGCGCACCCACCTCGCGCGCTTTTTCGAGGACGTAGATGTTCTCTTTAGAAAGAGGCGCGTCCGGGTGCGTCTCGTTGTGCTTGTCGATGAGTTGGGAGAGCCGCAAAGCGGCGGCCATCCCGGAGGGACCACCACCGACAATGACAACGTCGGCTTCCATCTGCGGGCGGGAGTCAGTCTCGATAGGTTTGCGGAAGGTGATCATCTCGGGTTCGGCCGTTTCGCGTTTCGAGTTTCGCGTTTCGCGATCATGCACCTGCACCTCTTGCTCTGGTCTGGAGTGATTCGATCAAGCGATTCAATAACGCTCGCACTTCGCCGCTCAGCTTCTCCAATTCGTCAAAAGCTTCGGCTGAAAGGTACCCGAGGTCAAGGGCGATCGCCAACTGGGTTTGAAGTTCGAGCAGTGAACCACGAGCATGGCCCAAAAACTGTATGAACTCACCTTTGGTCGTGCGTCCCTGACCTTCGGCGATGTTTGAGGCGACAGACACTGCTGCTCGCCGGACCTGAGAGGTCATTCCATAGATTTCTTCACGCGGAAATCCCTTCGATACCCGGTACACCGTGACGGCCAGTCGCTTCGCTTTCTGCCATGCAATAAGATCCTTATAAGAATGGCCCAAACAGTCACCTCCAACTGGATACGCGAAACGCGAAACTCGAAACGCGAAACGGCCTACGCCTTCGCCTTCTTTATCTCCTCCACCAGCGGCGGCACGATCTGGAACAGGTCCCCCACCACCCCCACATCGGCGATCTCGAAGATCGGCGCTTCGGCGTCCTTGTTGATGGCCACGATGTTCTTCGACCCCTTCATCCCGACGATGTGCTGGATGGCGCCGCTGATGCCCAACGCCAGATACAGCTTGGGCGCGACGGTCTGTCCCGAGGAGCCCACCTGGCGGTCCATCGGCAGCCAGCCGGAGTCGCAGATGGGGCGTGAGGCCGCAATCTCTGCGCCCAGCGCCTCGGCAAGCTGCTTCACCATCTCCAGGTTCTTCTGCTCCTTGATGCCGCGGCCCACGCTGACGATGACCTCCGCCTGCGTGAGGTCCACCGCCTGCTTGGCTTCCTTGAAGGTCTCGTGCGGTTTGTTGCGGACGTTGGCCTGCGCGTCCACGTTCACGGTCTCGACCGGCGAGGAGCCCATCTCCGCCTGGTCGCCGCGGAAGGCGCCGTTCTGGAACGTCGCAAAGTAAGGCGGCTCGCCGGCAAAGGTCACGTCGGCGGCGAACTTGCCCTGGAACATCTGCCGCACGAAGACCAGCTTGCCGCCTTCATAGCGGTAGCCGATGGCGTCCGAGATGAGCGTGCGGTTGAGGGAAGTAGCGAGCTTGGGCGCGAAGTCGCGCACCTGATAGGTGTGCGGCATCAGCACCAGCTTCGGATTCTTGTCGCTGATGAACTTCTTCAGCACCGCGGCAAAGGCGTCCGGCGTGTACTGCGCGCACGCCGCGTTCTCCACGGCGTACACCTTGGCGACCTTCGCCTTGGCCACTTCATTGGCGATCTCGCCTACGCCCGCCCCCACGACGGCGGCCTCCAGCGTCCACCCAGTGGCGGCAGCGATCTCCTGCGCGCCCTTCAGCGTCTCGAACGAGACCCGGTTCAGCTTGCCTTCGCGTTGCTCCGCCACTACCAGAATGGTGTCAGCCATCGTTCCCCTGCCTTCAAAAAACAAAAAGATTCCTGCGGGGTGGTCTTCGCAGGCCAGTCTCGACTACCGAAGTTCTACTTCAGGACTACTTCTTCTACGACCTCTGCGCGTGCTGCTTTCGGATCGAGCCCCGGTCCGTTCGTGTTGGCGAACAGCGGTTCTTCCAGTTGACTGCCGCTGTGCGTCTTCTCCATCAGGTCGTGCGTGCGTTCCGCCAGCTCAACGTCACTCTTCGCCGTCCAGCTCACGCCATACCCCACCACGATCAGGACAATGCCTCCGGTAAAGCAGGCCGCATTCACGATCATCGCCAGCTGCGTGTGGAACACGCGCGCCGGTGTCCAGATCATGCTGAAGATCCCCCAGACCAGCAGCATCCAACCGACGACCCTCAGTCCCCGCCCCACATCGTCGCGGGGGACCTTTGGTTCCCGGTCATGTACGGACATAATGGCCTCCTGGCATTTCGCCAGGTCCACTATCCTCCCGCTGCCGGTCCACTACTGTGACCGCCGTCACCGCACCGCGTGACCTACGCCGCGCGGTTGGAATCCTCACTGCTCTTGCCGGTCACGATGTCGTCATTCTGATGCCCTTCATGGTTCAGCATCAGGTCATGCGTGCGCTCGGCCAGCTCAGCATCCGAGGGCGTCCGCCGCGCTACCCAGTACCCCACGGTCAGGAACAGCAATCCGCCGATAAAGCACGCCGCATTCACCAGCGGCATGTAATTCGTCTCGCGCCACTGCCGCGGCGGGATCCACAACAGGCTGATCCCCGTCCAGATCAGCAGCGCCCACCCGATCAGCCGCAGGCCGCGCCCGCTATCGTCGTTCGGCACCTTCGGTTCCGCATCCAGGACTGACATACGTACCTCCTGAACGCTTAGATGCCCGCGTCAAAAGCCGCGAAATGAGCCACTAGATGACCCGTATCTCGTCCTTCAGCTTGGCCACCAGCTTCTTGGCCACCTCGGCCGGGGCGCCTTCCAGCATCTCGGTCTTCTTGGTCTTCTGCGGGACGTAGAGCTTCTCGATCTTCTGCATGTTGTCGCCCAGGGCGGACCGCACTTCGTCCATGGTGACCTTGCGCAGGGGCTTGTTCTTGGCCTGCTTGATGCCGATGAGCGTGGCGTAGCGCAGCTTGTTGATGCCACTCTGGATGGTCAGTACCGCCGGCAGCGGGATGTCCACGTTCTGGAAGAAGCCGGCTTCGAGCTCGCGCTTCACCTTGATGCCGGCGTCGGACTTCTCGATCTGCATGATGATGGTGGCGTGCGGCCAGCCGAGTATCTCCGCCAGGATCACGCCCGTCTGCGCGTAGCCGTAATCGTCTGACTGCAGGCCGGTGAAGATGAGGTCGAACTGTTCGTCCTTGATGGCCGCGGCGAAGGCCTTGGCGGTGTTGAAGGCGTCGAGCCCGACGAAGCCCGGGTCTTCGAGATGGATGGCGCGGTCGGCGCCCTTGGCCAGCCCCTCGCGCAGCACCTGCTGAGCGCGCGCCGGCCCCGCGGTGATGACTACGACCTCGCCGCCGCCGGACTTCTCCTTCTGGCGGAGCGCCTCTTCGAGCGCGTAGGCGTCGGGCTCGTTGACCTCGTAACTTACGTCCTCGCGGATCCACGTACCGGACTCGTTGAGCTTGAGCGGCGCGTCTTTCTGCGGCACCTGCTTCATACAGACCAGGATCTTCATACGGTGGCGTCCTTCTTGGTGCAGAGCGGGAAGAGCAAACTGGAAAGTATAAATGAATGGCGGCTCAGCGGGCGAGGTGCAAACGCACAAAGGCCGCCCTTGCGGGCGGCCTTTGCTCATGGCAGGGGACAGCTATTCGTTAGTTACGCTTGCCCTTCGGCGCCACGGCCTTCACCTTCGCCTTGGAGGATGAAGCGGCCTTGGCTTCCGCCTGGCGCTGCTCGTTACGCTGGAGCATCGCGTCGGCGTTGGTGTTGTTGTCCACGCGGCTCTGCGCGCGGTCCAGGCCGTGCAGCTTCGCGTCGCCGGAGTTCGAGTTCTCCGCGCGCGCGCTGCCTTCCGACTTGCCCTTATCCTCATCGGACTCCGGCTTGGACGCCTTCTTCATCTCGGCGTTGGCCTTGCCGTCGACCTTCGCGTCGGCGCTCACCTGCTTGCCGTGCGCGTTGGCTTCCGCGGAGGTGCCCAGGCCCAGGCCAGCGTTGGCGGACTTGCCGCCCTTCTGCGAGCTGACTTCGCTGTTGCCGCTGGCTTCCGTGGAGCTGGAGACCGAAGCGGAGCTGGCGGTCTCCTTGACCGCTTCCTTAGTGGAGTCGATCTTCGCGTCGGCCTTGGCCTTCGCGTCCATCGTCGCGTCCACGGCCTTGTCGGTCGCCTTTTCCGCGGTGGCCTTGCCCTTCTGGGCCTTTTCCTTCACGGTCTGGCGAACGCCGGAGGTCGCATTCTCGCTGGCGTTCAGCGTGCCGTTGACCTGCGAGTCAACGCCCAGGTCCAGCGTGCCCTTGGGGCGCTGGCCGTTCAGCGTGCCGTTCACGGTGCTGCCCAGGCCGAGATCGCCGGCTACGCCGCCGCGATTCGACTGCGCCTGTCCGGCGCCCTGCAGCGTGCCGCCCAAAGCGCCTCCCAACTGCGCAACGGCGGGCACGGTGGCCAGTACGGCGCTGGCCGTCAAGGTAAGCACATACGAGGCTACTTTGTTGATCTTCATACTTGTTCCATCCCTTCTCAGAACTTGAGTGACTTGCAACCGGCCGGCAGCCGGGCCCTAACCCCAGCGCCAGCCGGTCACCAGCACAAAGTGCAAGGCTCATGCCAAGCCCAGAAGCCATCTAAACTATTGAAAATAGGGGTAATAACAGGCGGACTTGTCCGGAGGTAACGGTGTAGCTTTTACCGGAAGGGGCAGGATTTGCGTGGCAGGGCTACTACTAAATATAAGGAGGCCTAGTCGAGGAAAGCGACCGACTGGACGCCCGTGATCTCAAACCGCTTGCGGCAGCGGATGTTCTTGCAGGCCAGCAGGTCGTCCTTGCGGACCATATAGGACTTGGCCTTGGCGAACTTGGCGCGGTCGCGCTCGTCGGCTCGCGGGGGAAGCTGCTTCTTCTTGGTGCGGACCAGCCATGCGACTTCGTACTCCGCCGCCTGGCGGCAGTGCGGACAGTTCAACGTGTGCGGCTTCTTCTGTTCTTTCTCGTCGTAAAAGTCGCGTTCTTCCATGAGGGGATTATTGCATAATCCGAAGAGCAAGGCGGCCGCTGATCGACGGTGATGAATGGTGATAAGCCCATGAAGACGATCACAGAGGTGCTTATCATCGTTGACTATCGTTCATCAGCGGCGAGATAGGATTTTGTGGCCAAGAAGAAAAAGCCAAAGCGCTTTCGCGCCGTGACCGCGGTGAAGGCGATGGCGCGTGAAGCGGTCGGCCAGCCGCCGCCCACGCGGCGCGCGCCGGACACGAAGAAGAAGGCGGAGTCCAAGACACTGAAACATAAGCCGACGCTCGGCCGTATGCTGACGGAAGAAGACTGAACCGCTGGAGGAGGCTATGCCCGTCCAACCCGACATGGTGACGACCGCCCTGGAGCTCGACCAGTACCGTATCGTGCGCAATCTGGGTGTGGTGCGCGGCATCGTCGTGCGCTCGCGTTCGATCGTGGGAACCATCGGTGCGTCGCTGCAGACGTTGATCGGCGGCAACATCACGCTGCTCACCGAACTCTGCGAGAACACCCGCCGCGATGCCTTCAACCTGATGATCCAGCACGCCAATGAGCTCGGCGCCAACGCCGTCATCTGCGCACGCTACGACGCCACCGAGGTCATGCAGGGCGCCACCGAGGTACTGGCCTACGGCACGGCCGTGGTGGTGGAACCGAAATAAACAAAGGCCGCGCAGTCGCGCGGCCTTCTTAGCCTACCTTTTTATCTAGTCCAGTTCGCCCGGAGGGCTGGGGCGTTTCATGCGCATGGGGCCGTCCGGCGGCATGGGCGCCATCGCCGGCGCGGGCGCGACGTGGGGCGTTGGCGGATGCGGCGGCGCGATCTCCTGCAGCTTCTTCCACTGGTCGGTGGTCATCTGCTTGCGGATGCCGAGATACATCATGGCATTCGCCTTCTCCAGCGCGCCGCGGGCGCTGGCTACGCGGTCGATCTGCGCGGCGACTTCCGCCTCGTTCGGCTGGTCAGACTCGATGAGCGGTTCCAGCCTGGTCTCTTCCTTCTGCAGGGTGGCATGCAGATCGATCAGACGCAGCCGATGCTCCTGGAAGATCTTCTCCATCTCCTGCACCTGCGAATCAGAGAGGCCGACCTTCTGCACGATCTCTGAGTTCTTCCACCACTTCCCGGAGCGCGGCACGCGCACACCGGCATGGACCTCACGGATCGCCTGGCGTTCGACCATGCGCCGCCGCTCTTCGCCCGGGCCCGGCGGGGCGGGCGTCTTTTCCGGAAGCTGCGCCATGGCCGCTCCCGCGCACAACAGTGTGGTTCCGATCAGGGTCACGATTCTCATCTTCTTCTCCTATTGGTTCTGCTTCTGGGACTTGGTGAGGAGCTGGTTGCGCTCTTTGTTGATGGCCGCCACCGGGGTCAGCGCCGCCGGGGCCGCGCGATAGACATCACTGTTGATCTGCATCAGGAGCGCTTCATCGGCGGCATCCTGGTTCACCTGCGGGGCTTTCGGCTCCGGGGCGCGCATCATGACCAGGGCCACCACGATGGCCGCGGCCAGCGCGGGCACCGGCAACAGGCGCCACCAGGCGCGCGCAGGGCGCGGGTGCATCTCCGCGCGGGCGCGGATCTGCGCGCCGGTGAAGGGGACCCGCGCGGCGGCGTGGTCTGCGATCTCGTCGCTGAATGCCGCCAGCGCCGAGGTCAACTCGCGGGCTTCCGTCGCGCAGGCGGCACATTCGCGCAGGTGCCGGGCGGCGGCTTCGTCATTGTGTTCGCCTCTCGTCCAAGCGGCGAATTGTTCGTCTGTCAGATGCTTCACGGCTTTACTCCCACTCCACTCTTGACCTTGTTGCGCACCGCGCGCACGGCGCGGAACAGATGGATCTTCACGGTGCCGACCTTTAATCCGGTGGACTCGGCGATCTCTTCGAGCGACCGGTCTTCCACGAACCGCAGCAGGAAGACCGCGCGTTGCTGCGTGGGCAGCTCTTCGGCGGCGCGCCAGACGGCCTCCACCTGCTCCCGCGCGACCAGCGCCGACTCATGCGAGGGCCGGCTGTCCTTCACGGCGGCCGCGGCGGCTTCGTACTTGTCGCCATCGGCGAAGAGCCCGCGCCAGAATTGCGCCTTGCGGTTCCGCTGATGGTCGCGCGCCAGGTTGATGGCGATCTGGATGACCCATGTGCTCAGGCTGGCCTGCCCGCGGTAGGTCGAGCGCCCCTGGTACACCCGCAGGAAGCAGTCCTGGGTGAGCGATTCAGCCGCCTCGGGGTCGCGCAGCAGCCCGAGCAGGATGCGGTAGACCCGCGTCTGCATGCTGGCGACGAGGGCGTCGAAGTCGTCGAGGCTCAGCTCCGCCGCGCCTGACTTCGCTCTGAGCACCGCCGCTGCTTCCGAGTTCAGGGCCTGTTCCATCCTTGCCCCTTGAGACGGCATGGCCGGGAAAAGGTTTACCTTGCCCTGGTTGTATTTAACCTCATTCACGCGCAGGAGTTGCCGGGAAGAAGTAAGGGAAGAGCAGCCCATTGGTGGCACCTACCAGAGCAAAGACGAGGGCAGCGTCGGCGATGCTCCACAGGTAAAAGGCCTTGGGGTGGGCGTAATGATTCATATAGATGGCGCTCACGCTCGCAAAGAAAAGCCACATCAGCGCGAAAATCTTCAGGCTCCGCACCAAGAGCGCTCCCTTCACTTGTGACTGCGCAAGGTAGAAGACCCAAACGCATGTGGCCCACATCACGAAGTTGTAGAAATAAGACGTGGCCCAGTCAAACGTGGTGAAGCCAGTGTGGAAGAACTGCCGACTCTCACTCATCGCTGTTCCCAGGCCCTCAAAAATGAGGAGCCTTTCCAGCGGGTAGCCCGCTACGTAGCGAACGAGGTTCAGCAACAACACCAGCGACAAGAGCTTGGATTCGACGCGCATGCGGCACGCAGAGTATCACGCAGGCCCGCTCCGCGAGGCAAAAAAGGCGGGCCGGGTGGCCCGCCGTCCCTAGGTCCAACCGGACTCTACATGCCGCCCTTGCGGATGAAGATGTCCCCGTTGAAGTTCTTGAAGCGGATCTCCGGGCCGCCGCCGTTGATGGTGCCGACGACGGAACGGTCGATCTTCACCTTGAACTTGCCGCCCTTGCTGCGGCCGTCTTCCACCACCTGCTTGGGGGGCGTGGTCTGCATGGCCAGGTCGAAATCGCTGTACACGTCGCCCTGGTTGTTGGTGAGGATGATGTTCGCCTTGATGCTGGCAGGGAAGGTGACGTCGATGTCGCCGTTCAGCGAGCTGAACGCCATGGGCTTGTCGCTCACGCTGGTGAAGTTCACCAGGATCTTGCCGTTGAGGGCATGGGCCACGACGGTGCCGGAGATGTTCTTCAGGCTGACGTCGCCGTTGGTATTGTTCACGTCGACCTCGCCGTTGACGCCGGTGACTTCGATGTCGCCGTCATTGGTGCTGTTCAGCTTCAGCGAGGTGTTCACCGGCACGGTGATGGTGAGGTCCACGGTGCGCGAGAGGGATTCGACGCCGACACGCACGGTGTTGCTCTCCTCTTCCACCGACAGCCCAGTGGAGGTCATGGGGATGCGGCGCATGTTGCCCTGCTGCCGGCGGTCTTCCCGCTCCCGCAGACGCGCCTCCACGATGACCTCAGACGCGGCGTGCGTCTTGACCGTGATGCCGCCGTTCAACACGCTGGCCCGCACCATCGCCGGACGCGTGGGGTCGCTCAACGGCACCACCACGCGGTCTGGACTTTGCGCCTGCGCTGCGGCGCCCAGCATCACGACCACCCACCCCAGCGCGGTCAGCAGATGATTCCGAAGTTTCCTATACACTGCGTTCGAGTACACGGATATCTCCATTCAGGTTTTCGATCTTGATCTCAGGGCCGCCGGAGCCCACACGGCCTCCGGTAAAGCGGTCGCTGCGGTAGACGAAGCGGCCGTTCTTGCGTTCAGGGGCGACGGCCTGCTGGGGCAGACCCGTCATTGGGAAGTCGGAATAGACGCCGCCGTTCATGGTCTTGAAGCGGAAGTCGGCGCTCAGGGTGCGGGCGAAGGTGAGCTCCACGTTGCCGTTGATGGACTTGAACTCGGAGTCGGTCTTCGGGTTCTCGCGGAAGGTGACCTTCACCGGCCCGTTCACGGTGGTGGCCGAGCCGGAGCCGGCCACGTCCGTCATGGTGATGCTGCCATTCACGTTGCGCACGATGAAGTCGCCGGCCACGCCCTGGACCTTGATGTGGCCGTCGTTCACCGTCTTCACCTTGTAGCGCATGCGCTGCGGCACTTCGAGGCGGAAGTCCATCTTCACCGTGTAGCCGGGGTCGCGTCCCCAACTGCCGCGGCAGCCATCGTTGCAGTTGCAACGGAAGGGGCCGTTGACGAAGAAGACCAGCGTCTCGCCGTCGTTCTTCACGTCGAGGGTGACTTCCTTCTTAGCGGCGGCGAGCTTGGTGTCCGTCTCCGCGTAGATGGTCTTGGTGACGACGAGCTGCACCTGATCGCCGCTGGTGCCCACCACCTCGACGCTGCCGAAGATGTTGTCCACCTCGATGCCGCGCTCGGCGCCGGTGGGCGCCGGGTAGGTGTTGCGTATGACTTCGGTCTCTTCCACCTTGTAGCCCGCGGGACGCTTGCCCGCCTCCGCCCGCGAGGGCAGGAGAGTGACCAGCAGCAGGACCACGCCCGCCAGGATGCACGCGATTCCAGTGATGTGCTTCTTCATATCGTTACCCGTCTCTTATCCTTGAAGTTGTGCCAGGCCCCAGCGCGCGTGCTCGCGCACCGTGCGGTCCAGCTTGGGGTCTTGTTCGAGTTGCTTCATCTTCTCCGCCGCGCGGGCTTCCTTCAGCTCCACCAGCATGTCGATGAGCGCGATCTGCACCATGGGCGAGGTCTGCTTGCCCAGCGACTCCACCATGCCTTCGCGCACGTTGGGGTGGGTGTTGTAGCGGCGCAGCGCGTCGAGCGCCGCCAGCCGGACGTCCACGCTGCTGTCGTACTTCAGGGTGTGCATCAGCGCTTCCAGGATCTGCGGATCCGGCTTCTCATACTGCGCGCTGTAGCTCACGCCCTGCAGGCGCTGGCTGGCCGACTGCTGCTGCATCAGCGAAAGGGTCGCCATCAGCCGGGTCTCGCGCAGCTCCTGGCGCAACTCCGCCAGCTCGCTCGTGCCGTTCGTGGGCTTGGGGCTGCCCGCCTGCGTGTACTTACCCGCGGCAAATCCGCCGATGAGCACCAGTACGATCACCGCCGCCTGCGCCAGGGGGAAGCGCATCCATTCGAACGACCAGGGCGATGAAACGGAAGCCGCCCGCTGCGGCTGGTACTTTTTCTGCTCCCAGCGACCTTCTTCATAGGCGCTGAGCAGCGCGTCAAAGCGCCGCTTCAGCATGGGCGAAGGCTCCAGCTCCGGGAGCTTGCCCAGGTCATGCCACATGGCCACGTCCGCCGCGCACAGCGAACACTGGCTCACGTGCGCCGCCATGGCCGCGGCCGCCTCTTGCGGCAGGCTGCCCTGGAGGTAGTCGGGACCCAAGTTGGCGAATTCTTCGCACTTCATGACTTGCTCCTGCTTTCGTAAACCGTTCCCGCCGCCCGGGGTTACACCCCGCAGCGGCTAATTGCCGAAACTCCGCCGCGGGCGGTGCTCGCCGTTGCCACGCCCACCGCGCTCGAGCTCCTGATAGATCTCCCGCAGCTCGCGCAGCGCGCGGAAGACCCGGACCTTCACCGTCCCCACCTCGATGCCCAGCACCTCGGCGATCTGGTCGTACTTCATCTCCTGGAAGCGGCTGAGGACGAGCACCTCGCGCTTGTCGTCCGGGAGGCGCTGGAGCGCCTTGTGCAGCAGCTCCTGCTCGCGCTGCGCCTGCACCGGGTCGCCGGGCGCGACGCTTGGCGACGGCGACGATTCGGGGGTCCACTCTTCAAACTTGCCGGGGCGGTCTTTTTTCACCTGGTCGATCCTCACGTTGCGCGCGATGTGGTACATCCACGTGCGGAAGGGCGTGCCCGCCTGGTAGGTGTTGCGGTACTTCAGGATGCGGTAGAAGACGTCCTGCACCAGGTCTTCGCTGACCGCGCGGTCGCCCGTCATCTTGCAGTAGAAGTTGAACAGCGGCGACTGGTAGCGGGCAAAGAGCACGCCCAGCATCTCGCCGACGCCGTCCCGCACCTGCAACATCAGCTCTTCGTCTGGCAGCGAATGGGTCATGCAGTCAGTCTGGGTACCGGCCCCGGCCGGATGACGCGTCTCTAAGGATGGATACCGGGGTAGGAGGGAAAGGTTACAGGAAAAGAGGGGCCGTGGGGACTATCGCCCCGCCGCTCGCTCTGCGGTGATCAGCGCCTGGAACTCGGGCTCGTCGTGCAGGCAGGTGAGGTCCGGGTCCTTGGTCGCCCAGTCCAGATTCAGGAAGCCGGCTTCCTTGGAGCGCGTGAGCAGCGCGATGGATTCCTGCTTGCGTCCCAGCAGCGCGTAGGCGCAAGCGGCGTTGTAGAGGACGTTGGCGTCCTTGGGCCGCAGCGCCACTGCGGTCTTCAGCTCCGCGACGGCCTCATGCGCATTGCCCATGGCGGCATAGTTGCAAGCCAGCAGGATGCGGGCGCGGACATCTTCCGGGACGGAGTCCAGATGATGGCGGATCATCCGGGTCTGCTGGCTGCGGAACTCGGTCGCTTTTTCCGTCATGCCCAGCTTTTCCGCGCTGACCATCAGCGGGACGTAGACGTTGTAATCGTCGCCCGCCGCTTCCACCACGGAGGCCGAGATATTCATGGCATCCGCAAAGCGGCCCGAGGCGAAGTAGGCCTGGCCCAGGCACCAGTTGGCGCTCTCGCAGTCCGGCTTCAGCTTCAGCGCCTGGCGCGCGTACCCGATGGCCTCATCATATTTATGTTGCGTGTAATTGATGCGGGCCCGTGCGCCCAGGCCCTCCGGCAGGTTCGCCTGCAACGACAGCGCGCGCTCGCACGTGGCCAGCGCCTTCTCCATGGTCGCCGGCTCCTTGCCGTGCCATTCAAAGAACAGGGAATAGACCAGGCTGAGCCCGGCGTAAGCCATGGCGAACTCGGGGTCGAGCTCGATGGCGCGTTCGAACATCTGCACCGCCAGCTCCAGGTCTGAACGCGTGAGGCGGCGCGCGTAGCTGCGGCCGCGCAGGTAGAAGTCGTAGGCCTGGGTGTTGGCCGTGGGCTTGCGCTCCAGCTCCTGGACCTCTTGCGGCGAGAGCGTGATGCGCAGCGCCTGCGCGATGTTCCGCGCCATCTCGTCCTGCACCTCGAAGACGTCTTTCATCTCGCGGTCGTAGCGCTCGCTCCACATGGGGAAGTCGGTGCGCGCGTCCACCAGTTGGGCGTTGATGCGCAGCCGGTTGCCGGCGCGCCGGATGCTGCCGCCCAGCACGTAGGCCGCGCCGAGCTGCTGCCCGACTTGCGTGGCCGTGACGGTCTTGTCGCGATACGGCAGGACAGTGGGCCGGGGGAAGACCTTGAGGTCCTTGATCTTGGAAAGTTCGGTGATGATGTCTTCCGTCATGCCGTCGCGGAAGTATTCGTCTTCCTTGGCGCCGCTGAGGTTCTCAAAGTAGAGGACGACGAGCGCGTTCTCGCTGAGCCGCACTGGGGCCGCGCCGGACTTGCTGCCGGATTCAGAGGCGGTGGGGCGCGAGCCGGATTCCAGGTCGCGCTTGAGCCGCAGCAGGTCGGTGCGCAGCTCCTTGGCGGTCTGGTAACGCATGGAGCGGTCTTTCTCCAGGCACTTCTCGATGATGCGCTGCAGCTCCGGCGGCAGCTTGGAGTTCAGCAGCAGCGGCGGCACGGGGTCGCGGTTGAGGATGGCATCGAAGACGACGGCTGAGGTCTCGCCGGGGAAGGGCGCATTGCCCGTCGCCATCTGATAGATGACGGTGCCGAGCGAGAACAGGTCGGTGCGCGCATCGGTGATCTGGCCGCGCGCCTGCTCCGGCGACATGTATGACACGGTGCCCATCGTGGTGCCGGTGGCGGTGAGTTCCTCCACCGACGTCGGCGCTTCTTCGCCGGACTTGGACTGGTCGAAGACCTGCTTGGCCAGGCCGAAGTCGAGCACCTTGATCTGGTCGCGCGTCGTAAAAAAGATGTTCGCGGGCTTGATGTCGCGGTGGATGATGCCCTTGGCGTGCGCCACTTCGAGCGCGTCGGCGATCTGCGCCGACATGTCCAGGATCTGCTCGATGGAGAAGGTGCGGTCCAGGATCTTTTTGGTCAGCGGCTCGCCTTCGATCAGCTCCATGGCAAAGAAGTACTGGCCCTCGTGCTGGTCGATGGCGTAGATGGTGCAGATGTTGGGATGGTTGAGCGATGACGCCGCGCGCGCCTCGCGCTGGAAGCGCTGCAGGGCGGTAGCGTCGCTGGCCATCTTCTCCGGCAGGAACTTCAGCGCGACGTGGCGGCCCAGCTGCGTGTCTTCCGCCTGGTAGACCACGCCCATGCCGCCCTGGCCGAGTTGTCCGACGATCTTGTAGTGGGAGACCGTCTGCCCGATGACCGTAGTGCCCATATTCTGTCGAGGAAGAGCAGCCGCCATAGTAGGCTTTGCCGCTCCGGGGGTCAAATCCTGATGCCGATGTGCCCAAAACAGGACACTTCTCAAACGTCGCTGCAGTGCGGCCGGCGCTTGGCGATTGCGCCGGCATCCTGTATGATCGCTACATCCTTCCCGGGCAAGTTCCCACACGCCCTTACAGAATCCAACCTGCTCCCGCGCAAGTTCGGTGAGGAAATCGTTTTTGTTTTCAAGGACAATCTATGAAGAAGTGTTTGATGGCAATGCTGACGCTATCGATGATAGCCGGCATGACCCCGCTCGTTGCTCAGGAGGGCGCCCTTCCCGCGCCGAAGCTGCTGCAGATCTTCCGGGAGATGGTGAAGCCCGGCCGCAACGCCGCCCACGAAAAGCACGAAATGGGCTGGCCCAAGGCTTACCGCGCCAGCAAGAGCCCGGCGACCTACCTGGCCATGACGTCCATGACCGGCGTGAACGAAGCCTGGTTCGTCTCCGGCTATGACTCCTACGAGGCGTGGGAAAAGCAGTCGAAGGCGGAACAGTCTGACGCCACGCTGAGCGCAGAACTCTCCCGGCTCTCGGCAGTCGACGGCGAAATGCTCGACGGCTGGCGCAGCCTGACCGCTGTATATCGTGACGAACTCAGCCATCGTCCCGCGCTGAACATCGGCGACTACCGCTACATGAACGTGGTCACCATCCGCGTGCGTCCGGGGCTGCAAGCCAAGTTCGTGGAAGCCCGCAAGATCATCAAGGCCGCGCACGAGAAGGCCGGCATGAAGGACTACTACAGTGTCTTCGAAGTGCAGTCCGGCATGCTCGGGCCCACGTACCTGTTGTTCATCCCGATGAAGACGCTCAAAGAAGCCGATGAAGCCCGCGTGATCCACGCGGCAGCCGCATACACGGAAGCCATGGGCGGCGAAGAAGGAAGCAAGAAGATCGGCGAACTGAATGCCGCAGCGGTCCTCAGCAATGAGAGCTCGTTGTTCGCCTTCAGCCCCAAGATGAGCAGCGCGCCGGCGAATTACCTGGTCGGCAACGCGGACTACTGGAACCCGAAGCCGGCGAAGGCCGCATCGGCAAAGAAAGACTAATCCTGCTTTTTATCGAGGCCCCGGCCCTTCGGCCGGGGCTTTTTTTGGGTGAAGCGGGCCACTCTGCCGCCGCCTTCCGGGCAAGCCCAGTCCATCCGGTACACTGATGAGACGCGGAAGCGCATAGGGTCCGGTGATCCTCCCGGTCTTCAAAACCGGCGGGCGGCAGGGTTCCTGTCGCTGGTGTGTTCGACTCGCACACGCTTCCGCCATTTTTCTGCCCGTCCCACCCTTCTTGCATCTTCCCTTCCGGCGCGTACTCTAATGTCCATGCGCCGCTACCCCTACGTCGTCGTCGACGTCTTCACCGACCAGCCCATGCAGGGCAACCAGCTCGCCGTCTTTGCGAAATCAGATGGTCTCTCCGACGCCGAGATGCAGGCCATCGCGCGCGAGATGAACCTGTCTGAGACCACGTTCATCGTGCAGCGCGACCCGTTCGTGGAACGCGAGCGCGGCATCCGCGTGCGCATCTTCACCGTCAACGAAGAGCTGCCCTTTGCCGGGCATCCCACACTCGGCACCGCCGCCTACATCAGCACCCTCTCCAGCTTTCCCATCGACCGCGTTGAGCTGGAGTTGAACGTGGGCAAGATCCCCATCACCTTCGAGTCGCGCGGAGAAGGGAAGCCCGCCTTCGGCGAGATGCGCCAGCGTGACCCCGAGTTCGGCCAGGTGCACGACCGCGAGACGATCGCGCGCGCCGTGGGCCTTCCTGCGGCCGACATCCGCGACGACGTGCCCATCCAGACCGTTTCGACCGGGTTTCCGTTCGCGATCGTGCCGGTGAAGTCGCTGGCGGCGCTGGGCCGCCTGCACGAGAACTTCTCCTGGAGGGCAGTGGAGAAGTTCATGAAGAGCACAGACGCGCGCTTCATCTACTTCCTTTGCGCGGACGCAGGCGAATCCGTGCCCGGCGCGGACAAGACCGTGCGCGCGCGCATGATCTTCTACAGCGGCGAAGACCCGGCAACGGGCTCAGCCGCCGGCTGCGCCGCCGCATGGATGGCGAAGCATAAGGTGGCGGCGAGCGGTGAGCGCGTGCTCATCCAGCAAGGGATCGAGATGGGACGACGCAGTCATCTGCATGTGCGCGCCGACGTGGCCGCTGATGGCAAAGTGGTCAACGTCCGCGTGGGCGGACAGAGTGTGATCATGGCGCGCGGAGAATTTGCACTGCCCTGAGTGGAAATCGCGTGGAAATCTTTCACGCTGTTTGTGGGCATTTGCGCGCGATGCACAGCGCTCCGCATTCTTCAAGTGACATTTTTTTGTGCACCGCCGAATGTGTACTCATCTTTCACTTTACAGAAGCCGCGCGCGCCACTAGGATGCGTAAACGTTTTTCGCATTAACGCTTCCGCCAAAAGAAGCGCATTCGCCTTAACGACTAGAAAAAACTGATCCGCTTTCGAGGCCTGAACGGCTTCGCCTGGCCGCATCCTTTTGCGCGGCTGCGCGATGCCGCTTGCGCCTCTTTCCGGGAGACTCGGGGTACTTGCCGTGCGCGCTAAAAAGACCATCCTCTGCATCGACGACAACGAACAATCGCTTTCCATCCGTAAATTCATGCTGGAGACCCGCGGCTACCATGTGCTGGCCTGCAACAACGGGCGCGACGCGCTGGAAGCCTTCCAGAAGAACAACGTAGACCTCATATTGAGCGACCTGATGATGCCGGACCTGGACGGCGCAGAACTCATCCGCAAGCTCAAGACACTTTCCCCCTCCACGCCCGCCATCCTGTTCTCCGGGAAGATCAAGATCTACGAGAACGAAATGCACGCCGACGTCTTCCTGCCCAAGGGCATGTACGCGCCCACCGAGTTGCTGGAACGCATCCGCGTGCTGCTGGTGCGCAAGCGCGGCCCCAAGAAGGCCGCCGAGCGGCTGGCCATGGCCACGGCCGCGTCGTAGCGCGCGAAGGGGGCGGGTCCAGTCCGCTATAATCAAGGGTTGGACCCTATGCCCGCCATCATCCAGGCCGATAAGCTCACCAAGATCTACAAGCTGGGGAAGGTCGAAGTCCCGGCCCTCCAGGGTGTGTCTTTTTCCGTGGAGAAGGGCGAGTTCGTCAGCATCGTGGGACCCTCGGGGAGCGGCAAGTCCACGCTCTTCTATATCCTGGGCGGGCTCACGCCGCCGACCTCCGGCAGCGTGATCATCGACGGTGTCGACTTCGGCCAGCTCTCCGACGGCCAGCGCACCGCGATGCGCAAGCAGAAGATCGGCTTCGTCTTCCAGAAGTTCAACCTGCTGCCCACGCTCTCGGCGCGCGACAACATCATCATCGCGCATGACATTGCGGGGAAGAACGGCGGCATCGACGAAGCCCACCTGAAGCGCGTGGCGGATTTCCTCGGCATCAGCGACCGGCTCGATCATCGCCCGGCGGAGATGTCCGGCGGACAGCAGCAACGGGTGGCGCTGGCGCGCGCTCTGGTGAACCGCCCTTCGATCATCCTGGCCGACGAGCCCACTGGGAACCTGGACAGCAAGTCGTCCGACCAGGTGCTGAAGATGCTGCGCCAGTCGAACCAGGAATTCGGGCAGACCGTGCTGATGATCACGCACAATCCCGCCGCCGCCACCTACGGTGACCGCGTCATCCACATGCGCGACGGCGAGATCGTGAGCGAAGAGCAGGATCCGCAGTGGTCCCACCATCTATGAAACAGCCTCCCCAGCCCGGCGACTTCCTGAAACCCATCCTCCCCGGCAAGGGGAACACCGATTACGAACGCTACCTGCGCACCGACGAGTTGCTCTCGCTGCAGAAGCCCGAGGGCCAGCGCAACCATCCCGACGAGCACATGTTCCAGATCGTGCACCAGAGCTCGGAGCTGCTGCTCCGCGGCGCGCACAACGAACTGGAACGCGCGCGCGTGGCGATCACCCAGGGCGAGCTGCCGCAGGCGTCGCACCTGCTGCGCCGCGCGCTGGAGTTCCTGCGCTATCCGCTGGAGCTGCTGCACATGCTGGAGACGCTTACGCCGTACGACTACCACGTGATCCGCGCGGGCCTGGGCCATGGCAGCGGATTGCAGTCGCCGGGATTCCTGTCGATGCTGCACATCGGTCCGAAGCTCGGCGAGGCCTTCGGCGGCCAGTTGCAGAAGGCCGGCATCACGCTGGAGCAGATGTACCGGCGCAACCAGGAGTTCTTCGCGTTGCACGACGTCGCCGAGCGCCTGCTCGACTTTGACACCAACATCCAGGCCTTCCGCTTCCATCACCTGAAGCTGGCCGAGCGCATCATCGGCGGGAACGTCATCGGCACCGGCGGCAACCCGGTCGACATCCTGCGCCAGCGCCAGGAGCACTCCTTTTATAAGGAGCTGTGGGAGGTCCGGAACCAGATCACCTCCATTGTGGCGAAGGAAGAAGCGGCCGCGGGCGGCAAGCCCGAAGAGCCGAACGGGCACGGCGAAGGGGCATAGCGCCAAGAGGCGGCAGCCAGCGGCTGGCAGTGGTCGCCGCACGGCTGGCAGGGGTCGCCCCGCGTGGTTGCCGGGTTTGGCTCGGGCGGCATCCGTCGCCTCCGCGCGGGTGGCAGGCATCGCCCGACCGCTGCTATAATCGAATACACACGCGGGAGTAACTCAGTGGTAGAGTGCGACCTTGCCAAGGTCGAAGTCGCGGGTTCAAATCCCGTCTCCCGCTCCAGATTTTCCTCAACTTTGCCTGTAGATGCAGCTACAGGGCCTGTCTGAACCCCTCGCCTGCGAGGGGTTTGCTGTTGAGGGAACAGGCGGTAAGCGGCGCGGTACCCAAGTGGTAAGGGAGAGGTCTGCAAAACCTTTATGCGTGGGTTCGATTCCCACCCGCGCCTCCACCTTTCCCATCCTTCCTGATCATCCTCCCAGCACCTTCTGCGTGACATCACACGCTCCGGTGACCCGCGTCACAGTTTGACTATGGTCCGGCGGATTCTAATGCGGCCAGCGGTGCATCCCCGGCGAAAGCAGACAAGTGTTGTCGGCAATGTTTTCTCATGCTGAACAAGACCACCATCCTCGCGGTGCGGGCCCTCATCCACCTCTCGCAGAGTGGCCACGGCGAGTCCCTTTCTCCGCGGCGGATCGCGGCGGGGCTGGGCGCATCGCCCACGTACATGGCGAAAGTCCTGCGCTGCCTGGTGCGCGGCGGCATCCTGCGGGCGGAGAAGGGCGCGAAGGGCGGCGTGTTCCTGGCACGAGCTCCAGAGAGCATTACCTTACTTTCCATCTATGAAGTCATCCAGGGTCCGGTCGCGGGCTCCTACTGCCGGGAGGGATGCAATGCGGCGGCGACTTGTGCTTACCACCAGGCGGCGATGCAGTTGGAACTGGTGCTGGTGGCGGTCTTGCGGCGCTGGACGCTGACGGAACTCAGCGCGCATCCGCATGGGGTCAAGGATGGATGTGTGATGGCGGGAGGAACACCGGCGGCCCAGCCGGGCAGTGCCGTGGGTCTTCTGGGCACAGTCGCAGGATTGAGTTGAGATGGCCCAACTTCAGGTCCAATTGCCGGGAGAGGACTATCAGCAGTCGCTGATCTCCTGTCAGGTCGCCTGTCCAGTGCACACGGACGCGCGCGGCTACATCCGCGCCATCGCCGCCGGCGACTTCAGGCAGGCGTACCTTATCGCGCGCGGTCCGAATCCCTTCGCTTCTATCTGTGGACGCATCTGCGGCGCGCCCTGCGAGGTCGCGTGCCGGCGGGGCAAGATCCCCCGTGTGGACGCGGACGGTCTGTTCATTGCGCCGCATCAGCCGGTCGCCATCCGGGCGCTGAAGCGTTTCGTGTGTGAGAGTCATGGGGCAGAAGCCCGCTCTCCGGCGGCGGTGCTGGAAGATCTTTCACCCGAAGCCGCGGCACTCTCGGCCGGCCCGGAGGAGATTGCCGCGATGTTGCGCGCGGCCATCGAAGGACAAGTCATGAAAGCGGCCGGCCAGCGCGTGGCCATCATCGGCGCGGGCCCGGCTGGGCTTTCGGCGGCGCATGACCTGGCGCTGCTCGGTTTCCGGCCCGTTGTCTTTGAAAGCGAGCCGATCGCCGCGGGCATGCTGGCGGTCGGCATTCCGCGTTACCGGCTGCCGCGGGAGGTGATCGATCGCGAGGTCGCCGTGATCGCGGCGCTGGGCGTGGAGATCCGATGCGGTGTGACCGTGGGCAAAGATGTGAGCTTTGCCGACCTGCGCCGCGATTTCGCGGCGGTGATCATTGCCGTAGGGGCCAAGGCGTCGCGGGCGCTGGGGCTGCCCGGCGAACATGGCCCGGGCGTATATGGCGGCGTTGACCTGTTGCGTGCCGTCGCGCTGGGCATCCCGCTTGAATTGGGCCGCGAGGTGGTGGTGGTCGGTGGCGGCAACGTTGCTTATGACGTGGCCCGCACGGTGCTGCGCCAGATCGCCTTTGATACTGCCCGCACGGCGGCGCGCCTTCCCGGCACGACCCGCGTCACCCTGGTCTCGCTCGAGAGTCTGGAAGAGATGCCGGCGGACACCATTGAGATCGTCGAAGGCGACGAGGAGGGAATCGCGCGTCAGAACGGCTGGGGTCCGCTGGAGATCGTGCGCGACGCTGACGGAACGGTGACCGGGGTCCGCTTCCAGCGTTGCCTGCGGGTCTACGGTGGCGACCGCCGCTTCGCGCCGCAATTCGATCCAGCGGACCAACAGATCATCGCCTGCGACACCGTGCTGCTCGCAGTGGGCCAGGCGCCAGTGGTGAGCTTCCTCGAGGACGGAGGCCGTGACATCGAGTGGGCCCGGCCGGGATGGCCGAAGGCCGATTCGCGCACGTTGCGAACGAGCGCGCCCGGTGTCTTCGTCGCCGGCGACCTAGCGCACGGCACGCGGCTGGTCATCGATGCGGTCGCCTCCGGCAAGGCCGCGGCGCGCAGCGTCTACCAGGAACTCACCGGCCGCAAGTTGGAGCCAGAGGCATTGGTGGCGCACCTCACGCTGCCGCTGTACCGGCGCGAGCCCCACTATGAGGCGCTGGAGCGCACCGCGATCCCCGCGCGGCACGCCGCCGAGCGGTTGGTGCATCCCGAGACGCTGGTGGAGATCGGCTATTCGCTTCCTGAGGCGCAGCGCGAAGCGGCGCGCTGCCTCGATTGCGGCATTGCGCCCATATTCGACAGCAATCGCTGCGTGCTCTGCGGCGGTTGTGCTGACGTCTGCCCCACGCTTTGCCTCAAGCTCGTCTCGCTCGACCAACTGGCGCCCTCGCCGGAGCTGGACGCCGCTGTGACCGCGATGCTGGGCGAGGGAATCTCGCCTGCTGAACATTCCGTGATCCTGAAAGATGAAGACCGCTGCATCCGCTGCGGGCTGTGCGCGCTGCGCTGCCCGGTGGACGCCATATCCATGGAGCGGGTTTCCGTTTCCACCTGCTGGAGGACCGCATGACGACCGTGCCCGGCGAGCAGCGCTCGCGTCTCGACCCGCAACCGGTAAGCCGCCGTGATGTGCTCGGCCTAGTCTCGCTTTGGTCGATGCTCTCCGCCTTTGCCTTCGCCCTCGGGGGCATGCTGCGCCTGCCCAAGGCCGCGGTGCTGCAGTCGCCCTCCAAGAAGTTTCGGGTGTCGCTTCCGGAGACGCTCAAGCCCGGTGAAGCTTTCGTGCCGGCGGGACGCTCGGTGGCCATCTACCGCGACGACGGCGGGGTCTATGCGATCTCGACCGTGTGCACGCACCTGGGCTGCATCGTGAAGCCCGTGGAGACCGGTTTTCAATGTCCGTGCCACGGATCGCGCTTTGCCGCCGACGGTCAGGTGGTGCAAGGCCCGGCGCCGCGCGCCTTGCCGTGGCTGGAGGTCAAACAGGCGGGTGGAGTCTGGGTGGTCGACGAGGAGAAGGCGGTGGATGCCGGCACCAAGGTGAACGCATGAAGGCTGCCGTTCAGCCTCGACCCGAGCCCGCGCCGGACGCGCCGCCCCCCAGCGGGCTGGCGGTCTTTTGGGCGAACCTCAAGGACGTACCGCACCGGCTGCGCGAAACCGCTTTCCGCGGCGGTGCGCCGAAGACCGACCGCACGCGATCGTCCTTCATTTTCGGCAATGTTTTTCTGCACCTGCACTCGGTGCGCACTCACCGCTGGACGCTGAAGTGGTCGGCGACTGCCGGGCTGGGTATCGCGACCACCGCCGCCTTCTTCATCACCCTCGTGACCGGCGTGCTGCTCATGTTCTATTACAAGCCCTATCCCGAAGCGGCCTACGACTCCATCAAGGACATCCACTTCGTGGTGCCCACCGGGCGCTTCATGCGCAACCTGCACCGCTGGGCGGGAAACATCATGGTAGTCACCGCGCTGCTCCACATGGCGCGCGTCTTTTACACCGCCGGCTACCGCAAGCCGCGCGAATTCAACTGGCTGGTCGGCATGGGACTGCTGGTGCTGACGCTGGCGCTGGCTTTCACCGGTTATCTGCTGCCCTGGGACCAGTTGGCCTACTGGGCCATCACCATCGGCGCGAATATTGCGCAGTCGCCCCGCGAGATCACGGACGCGCTGCAGATCACAGAGAAGTTCGATCCCGGCGGGATGCAGCGGCTGTTGCTGCTGGGCTCAGACACCGTCGGCGCTGAAGCCCTCATTCGTTTCTACCTGCTGCACGTGATGATCCTGCCGCTGGCCCTGGCCATGCTCATGGGCGTGCACTTCTGGCGGGTGCGCAAAGACGGGGGCATCACGCGCCCGGCCGACGCCGACCAGCGACTCGGCCCGCCGCCGCGCGGCACGCTGCCCGTATTTACGCAGCGCCCGGCCAAGACCTATGACATCGCCGCCATCGTGCGTGGGCGCACGCCCGCGGTGAACAACGGACCGGAGAACACCGTGCCGTCGATGCCGCACCTGTTCTATGCCGAGCTCGGCGTGCTGATGATCACCACGCTCATCTGCCTCATCTTCGCGATCGTCTCCGACGCGCCGCTCAAGGAACTCGCCAACCCGATGGTGCCGGAGAACCCGGCCAAGGCCCCGTGGTACTTCCTGGGGCTGCAGGAGTTGGTCGCCTTCTCCGCCTTCATGGGCGGCATCGGTATTCCCACCATCGTGCTGATGGGGCTGGGCCTGATCCCGTACCTCGACCGCGAAGAGGCGGGCACGGGCGACTGGTTCGGAGGGCCGGGCGGGCCGCTGCTGGCATGGCGGTCTTTCCTCTTCGGCTTCGGCGCCGCAGTGCTGGTGGAGGCTTTCGTCATCCGCTTCGGCTGGCTGCGCAACTGGTTCCCGCAGATCCACCAGTTGATCATCACGGCGGTGAACCCGGGCACGGTGATCACCCTTATTTATGCGCTGTACTCGATCTGGCTGGTGCGGCGCTACAACTCCACGCGGGCCGGGGCGCTCGGCCTGTTCACCTGTTTCCTGTGCGGATTCGTCGTGCTCACGGTGGTGGGCACCTATTTCCGCGGACCGAACTGGGACTTCTACTGGTTCCCCTCGGACTGGCCGAAACACTGATATGCGCGCGAACAAGTATTTGCTGCTGATCTCGAGCCTGGGCGTGCTGGCGCTGCTGATGCTGGCAGCGGTGCAGGAGAATTTCTTCACCGAATGGCGGCAGATACAGGCGACCGCCCGCGCTGAGGCGCCGGTACCGCAGCAACTCCGCCAGGTGGTCGTGCCGGTACTCGGATCGAGCGACCGCTGCGTCTCCTGCCACGTGAGCATGGCGCCGGGCGAGCAGGGCGTCATCGGGCACAAGGTCCTGCTGGCCCACAAGAGCGTGGTGCACGATCCCTCCGACTGGGGCTGCACCATCTGTCATTCAGGACAGGGCCGCGCGACCACCAAGGCCGACGCCCACGGCGAAGTCCATTTCTGGCCGGAGCCGATGATCCCCGCGCGCTTCAGCTATGCCGGTTGTGGCACTTGCCACACGCCGCTGGGGGTGCCGGAGAGCGAGCAGTTGCGCACGGCGAACGCGGTCTTTGAGCGTCTCGATTGCCGTACGTGTCATCGCGTAGACGGCGTGGGCGGCACGTTGCGACCGGATGGCCGCGGCATGGAAGGGCCGGACCTCTCGCGTATCGGGGTTGCGGGCTACGACCAGGGATGGTATGCGCGGCATCTGGCGCGCAGCGGGCCGGCCGCGACCGGAGCCTGGCGTGACGGCTTCCGCGCCATCGCGCCCGCAGACCTGTCGCAAGTAGACGTCTATCTCCGGACTCGGGTGGCGGCGCCCTCGCTGGTGGAAGCGAAGGCCGCGTTCTTCTCCGCCGGCTGCCTGGGCTGCCACAAAGTGAGCGGCGTGGGCGGCGATGAAGGCCCGGACCTCTCGCGCGCAGGGGAGAAGGATCCCGGCCAGGTCAACCTCGCGGCCGCGGGCAAAGACGCGCGCTTCGAGCACTGGCTCGCCGAGCACTTCCGCTCGCCCGCGGCCGTGGTGGCGAATTCGCAGATGCCGAATGTCCCGCTGTCGGAGGCTGAGATCGAGCGCCTCACCATGTACACGCTGTCACTGCGGCGGCGTGTGCTGCCGGACAAGTTCGTGCCGCGCGACCGTCTGCGCAGCCTGCGTTTCGGCGAGCGGGAGTTCGCGACCGATGGCGCGACGCTCTTCGGCGCCTTCTGCGCGGGCTGTCACGGCGCTGACGGCCAGGGCCGGCGCGCGCCGGGAATGGCTGCCTTTCCATCCATCGCCAATCCTGACCTGCTGGCGCGCGTGAGTGACGACTTCCTGCTCGCGACCATCCGCAAGGGGCGCCCGGGACGGCGCATGCCGGCGTGGGCCAGCGATGCGGGGCTGAAGCCCGCCGAGATGCGTGCTGTCATTGCCCATCTGCGCGGGTTGGCGCGATCGCCGGCGCCGCCGCCGGATCCGCGCCCACGCTGGATCGCAGCCGACGCTCAGGCCGGTTCGCAGATCTTCCACGCCACTTGCGCCGGCTGCCACGGCGACAAGGGCCAGGGCGGCGAAGGGCCCGCGCTGAACAACGCCGTCCTTCTCGGCTCGGCCACTGATTCCTATCTGTTCGCGACCATCGCCAACGGGCGCCGGGGAACAACGATGGACGGATTTTCTGCACCTTCTGTAGTCCGCCGCACGCTGACTCCGGCGGAGATCGAAGCAGTCGTCGCTTACATCCGCACCTGGGAGAAAAAGCCATGAAGAGCAACTATGGCCGCCGTGATTTCCTCGCGATGATGGCCGCTGCCGGGCTCGGCGCGCTTGCCGACTCCACCACCGAAGCGTGGGGGCTGGACCTGCCCACGAACCCGCTGGCCACTTATCCGGACCGCGGCTGGGAGCGGGTCTATCGCGACCTCTGGAAGTACGACTCGAAATTCACCTTCCTGTGCGCGCCCAACGATACGCACAACTGCCTGCTCAGCGGGCACGTGCGCAACGGCGTGGTGACGCGCCTTGGGCCCAGCATGCGCTACGGCGAGGCGACGGACCTTTTCGGCAACAAGGCCAGCCACCGCTGGGACCCGCGCGTCTGCCAGAAAGGATTGGCGCTGACGCGTCGCTTCTACGGCGACCGCCGCGTGAACCAGGCGATGGTGCGCGAAGGCTGGAAGCGCTGGGTGGAGGCGGGATTCCCCCGCCGCAAGGACGGCTCTATCCCGCCCGAGTATCTGAACCGCGCGCGCGATCCCTGGGTGAGGATGCCGCACGAGCAGGCCGCCGGCATGGTGGCGGCGGCGTTGAAGAACATCGCCGAGACCTACAGCGGCGATGAAGGGAAGCGCCGGCTGAAAGAGCAACATTACGACGAGCTCACCATCGAGGCGATGAAGGGCGCCGGCACGCAGTGCATGAAGCTGCGCGGCGGCATGCCCCTGCTGGGCATCACCCGCGTCTTCGGCATGTACCGCATGGCGAACTCGCTGGCGCTGCTCGACGCCAAGGTGCGCGGCGTCGGCCCGGACAAGGCCGTGGGCTCCCGCGGCTTCGACAATTACTCCTGGCACACCGACCTGCCGCCGGGCCATCCCATGGTCACCGGTCAGCAGACCGTGGAGTTCGACCTGAACTCCACCGAGTACGCCAAGACCGTCGTGGTCTGGGGCATGAACTGGATCGCCACCAAGATGCCGGACGCGCACTGGCTTACCGAGGCGCGGCTGAAGGGCACCAGGGTCATCGTGATCGCATGCGAGTACTCCTCCACCGCAAGCAAGGGCGACGAGGTGCTCGTGGTGCGCCCCGGCACCACACCTGCGCTGGCGCTGGGCTTTGTCCACGTCATCCTGCGGGACAAGCTGTACGACGCCGAGTACATGAAGCAGTGGACTGACATGCCGCTGCTGGTGCGCATGGACACGCTGAAATACCTGCGCGCGCAGGACGTGTTTGCCGACGGCCTTGCGCCGCTGAAGACGGCGACCGTGCTGAAACCCGGCGAAGCCGAACCGCCCGCCGCCGCCCAGCGCCAGCAGGTGTTCACCAGCGCCCTGCGCGAGGAATGGGGCGACTACGTGTGGTGGGACCCAACGCGCAACGCGCCGGTCAAGCTCACGCGCGACATGGTCGGCCGCAACTCCGGCCTGCGCGACCCGCTGCTCGAAGGCAGCGTCGAGGTCACGCTGGCGGACGGCAAGAAAGTCCGCTGCCGTCCGGTCTTCGACCTCGTCAGCGAATACGCCGCGCACTTCGATCCCAAGACCACCGAGGAGATGACTTGGGCGCCGGCGGCAGCGATTGAATCCGTTGCCCGCCAGGTCGCGCGCCAGCCCGGCACCACGCTCTTCGCCGTCGGCATGGGCCCGAACCAGTTCTTCAACAGTGATAATAAGGACCGCGACATCCTCCTGCTGGCCGCCCTCACCGGCAACATCGGGCGCATCGGCGGGAATGTGGGCTCGTATGCAGGCAACTACCGCACCGCGCTGTTCAACGGCTCACCGCAGTACATCAACGAGAACCCCTTCGACATAGAACTGGATCCGGCCAAGCCGGCGCGGCCCAAGCAGTATTGGAAGGCCGAGTCCGCACACTATTACAACCATGAGGACCACCCGCTGCGCGTCGGCAACAAGGTGCTGACGGGCAGCACCCACATGCCGTGCCCGACCAAGGTCATGTGGTTCTCCAACGCGAACTCCATCCTCGGCAACGTCAAATGGCACTTCAACACCGTGGTGAACGTGCTCCCGCGGGTGGAGATGATCGCGGTGCACGAGTGGTGGTGGACCGCCTCATGCGAGTGGGCCGACGTCGTTTTTGGGGTGGACTCCTGGTGCGAACTCAAGCACCCGGACATGACCGCGTCGGTGACCAACCCGTTCCTGCAGGTCTTCCCGCGCACTCCGCTCAAGCGCATCTTCAACACCATCGGTGACATCGAGGTGCTGGCGCTGGTCGGGAGCAAGCTCGCTGACCTGACCGGCGACCGCCGCTTCCGCGACATGTGGAAGTTCGTCGACGAGCACCGCACGGACGTCTACCTGCAGCGCATCCTTGACCACTCCACCAACACTCGCGGCTACAAGTTCGCGGACCTGGAGGCCAAGGCCGCGCAGGGCGTGCCCGCGCTGATGAACAGCCGCACCACCCCCAAGAATGTCGGCTATGAGCAGGTCACCGACTCCGTACCCTGGTGGACGAAGAGCGGCCGGCTTGAGTTCTACCGCGAGGAAGACGAGTTCATCGCCGCCGGCGAGAACCTGCCCGTGCACCGCGAGCCGGTGGACTCGACCTTCTACGAGCCCAACGTCATCATCGCGCCGCGGCATGAGGCCTTGCGGCCAGACAGCCCGGAGAGTTACGGCGTGGCCCGCACCGACCTTTCCTGCGAGGTCCGCTGTGGCCGCAACGTGGTGCTGACTTGGCAGGAGGCGCGCCAGACGAAGCATCCGCGCGCCGCGGAGGGCTTCAAGTTCATCTTCCACACGCCCAAGTATCGCCACGGCGCGCACACCACCCCGGTCGATGTGGACATGATCGCGGTGCTCTTCGGCCCCTTCGGCGACCTGCACCGGCACGACAAGCGCATGCCGTTCGTGACCGAGGGCTACGTGGACATCAACCCGCTCGATGCGCGCGAGCTCGGCGTGGACGACGGCGACTATGTGTGGCTCGATCCGGATCCGGAAGACCGCCCGTTCCGCGGTTGGCAGAAGAACAAGCGCGACATGGACTTCGCCCGCCTCATCTGCCGCGCGCGCTACTACCCAGGCACGCCCCGGGGCGTCACCCGCATGTGGTTCAACATGTACACCGCCACGCCCGGGTCGGTGCAGGGAAGCCGCACCCGCAAAGACGGCCTCGCCAAGAATCCGCGTACGAACTACCAGGCGATGTTCCGCTCTGGTTCGCACCAGTCCGCGACCCGCGGCTGGCTCAAGCCGACCTGGATGACCGATTCGCTGGTGCGCAAGACCATGTTCGGCCAGGGCATCGGCAAGGGCTTCATGCCGGACATCCACTGCCCGACCGGCGCTCCGCGCGAAGCCATCGTGAAGATCACGAAGGCCGAGGCCGGCGGCATCGGTGCGCAAGGACTCTGGCGGCCCGCCGCCAAGGGCTTCCGCCCGCGTTACGAATCAGCGGCGATGCGCCGTTACCTCGCTGGAGAGTTTCTCTCCGGACGCAAGGAGAAATAAGTCATGGCCCGCGTATTCAACTGGCAGCTCGGTCGCGAGATGTCCTACTGGTATCCGGAGAACCGCCCCAAGAAGCAATTCGCCGCGGTCTTTGACATCAACAAGTGCATCGCCTGCCAGACCTGCACCCTGGCGTGCAAGACCACCTGGACCAGCGGCAAGGGCCAGGAGTACATGCTCTGGAACAACGTCGAGAGCAAGCCCTTCGGCTTCTATCCGCTGGCTTGGGACGTGAAGCTGCTCGAGATGCTGGGCGCGCAGCAGTGGAGCGGCAAGAAGTACACCGGCCAGACCATCTTCGAGTCCGCCGCCGCCGGCGAGCGCGTGATGGGATGGCGCCCCGAGGAACAGGACTACTCTCACCCGAACTGCGGTGAGGATGACTGCACCGGCCAGGTGGACCGCGGAGCCGGCATGTCTATGCCGCACATGAACTGGTTCTTTTATCTGGCCCGCATCTGCAACCACTGCACCTATCCGTCTTGTCTGGCCTCCTGCCCGCGCGGTTCTATCTACAAGCGGCCGGAAGACGGCATCGTGCTGGTGGACCAGGGTCGCTGCCGCGGCTACCAGGAATGCGTGAAGGCCTGCCCCTACAAGAAAGCGTTCTTCAACGCGATGACCGGCACCAGCGAGAAGTGCATCGCCTGTTATCCGAAGATCGAGCAGATGTTGCAGCCGCAGTGCTTCGTCAACTGCATCGGCAAGATCCGCATGGCGGGGTTCATCAACCGGCCGGAGGAGGCCCGCCCCGACAACCCCATCGATTACCTGGTGCACGTTAAGAAGGTGGCGCTGCCCCTGTTCCCGCAGTTCGGGCTGGAACCCAACGTCTATTACATCCCTCCGGTGCACGTCGCGCCGCCGTATCTCGAGCAGTTGTTCGGCCCGGGAGTGGAAGCCGCGATCAAGACGTACCGCAACGCGCCCAACGACCCCGACCTCGCCGGGCTGCTGTGCCTGTTCGGTTCGAGCGAGTCCATCACGACGCGCTTCCGCCGGCAGGGTGACACCGTCATCGGCATGGACGACCGCGGCAAGGAACTGGTGCGTGTGCCCATGCACGAGCCGGTAATGACGCGGCCCGCCTGGGACTACAAGTTCAACATCATCCGCAACAACTGCCCGTAGGAGGAGCCCATGCGAACCGTGCGGAAAATCTCGATCGCGCTGCTGCTGTGCGCGGTGCTGCCGCTGGGTTGCCACAAGGCGCCGGCGCCCACCGCGGAGGTGGTGGCCGTCAAGGCCGCCAAGCTGCCGCAGAGTCCCGACGACCCCGCCTGGGAGAAGGTGCCGCTGCACCTGGCGCGGCTTCTGCCGCAAGACCTGGTCGAGCCGCGCTTGATGAAGCCCAGCACGCCTGAGGTCCGCGTGCAGGCGATGTCGAACGGCACAGAGATCGCCTTCCGGCTCTCCTGGGCGGATGCGCAGGCCGATGACCTTCCCGGTACCGGCCGCTTCATGGACGGCTGCGCCATTCAGCTTCCCACCAAGCTCATGCCCGAGCCGCCCGCGCCACAGATGGGACAGGCCGGAGGCACGGTCGAGATCACTTTCTGGCGCGCCGACTGGCAAGCCTCCGTCAACGGACGCGCGGATACCCTCCAGGAGCTCTATCCCAACGCGAGCGTGGATCACTATCCTTCCGAGGCCGCCTCGCTGGCGCCCGGCAGCGCGGACAAGAAGCAGATGAGCGATCGCTACGCGCCGGCGCAGGCGCTGGGCAACCGCCGCGTCGGCCCGCGCGAATCGGCGGTGGAGAGCCTGCTCGCCGAAGGCCCGGGGACTCTTAGTCCGGCGCCGCTCAACGGCGCGAAAGGCAAAGGCATACGCAGCCGCGACGGCTGGTCCGTGGTCTTTACACGGCCGCTGCCCGCGGGCCTCGCGCCGGGGGTGCGTACCCAGATGGCCGTCGCGGTCTGGCAGGGGTCGCAGCAGGAGAGTGGAGCACGCAAGATGCGCAGCGGGTGGGTCCCGCTGCTGATGGAGAGATGACGATGCCGACAAAAGTAAAGGGCAAGACTCAGGCCGATACTCTGCTGCAAGCGGCCGCCGAATGGCGGCTGCTAGGCCTGCTCTTTGAGGCGCCCGACGCACAGTGGAAAGCGTCTGTGCGCCCGCTGCTGCCGGCAGTGAAAGACCGAACCTTGCGCGCGGCGGGCAAGGCCGCGCTGCAGGAGGCCAAGGTAGGACTGTACTTTTCCACCCTCGGGCCCGGTGGCCCGGCGCAGGTGCGTGAGGCGGCGTATCGCCGTACCCTCGATCTGGGCACTCTGATGGCCGACATCGAGGCGTACTACACAGCATTCGCCTTCCAGCCACGCACCGCCGAACCCTGCGACCATCTCGCCGTCGAGGCCGCATTCATCAGCTACCTGCATTTGAAGGAGGCCTACGCTCTCTTCCGCGGCGCCGACACGGAAGCTCTCGTCGCACGGGAAGCCGCGCAGGAGTTCATCCGCGAACACCTGGCGTATATCGCCGAGCCCTTGGCCAAGTCGCTGCAAAGCTCCGGCATCAAATATATGGAGCGCGCCGCGCGGCATTTGCTGCAGCGCGTGGGGCCGGCCCCGGTCGAGCTGCACGTCGTCGCCCCCATCCAGCCCGCCGACGCCGATGAGGAAGTGACCTGCGCGATGTGACGCCAACGGCGGCAAGGTAATTCCTGCTTTCCCGAGAGCGGAACGTCCTCCTATTTCGCGGTTCCTAAAAACCCTGGATTATGGCTAAAATGTGGCTCTCCCAGGGTTGCGGCCGCGTGTCCCCCTCGCGGTACTTACCATGCCCGAGGTTGCCATGCGCTTGCCCACTGCTAGCCTGCTTGTTCTTGTCCTCGCCACGCCCGCTTGGGCAGACTGCCCGCGCCCGACCACGAACAACGTGAACGATTTTGCCCGCTATTGCTCCTGCATGGGAGGCAGTGTGAAGCAGCGTTCAGACGGTGCTCTGGTTTGCGAGGGCATGCGCTCTGGCAGCTCCGGCTCGAGCTCGTCGAGTGCAGCATCCGATGCGATGGCCCAGGGGCTGGCGAACCTGCTGTCATCGCTGTTCTCTCCGCCCCGGCGGACGAACACGGTCAGCCGCAGCTCGGCGCTGAACCAGCAGGGCGTCTGGGCCTACGAGAAGAAGGACTGGTACAAGGCGCGCGACAAGTTCGCTGAAGCGCTCCGCCATGAGCCCAACAACTCCGTCATCCGCCGCAACCTGGCTAATTCCTGGGCTGCCATCGCCGGTGACGCGATGAAGACCTACGACTACCGCCGCGCCATCGCCTCATTGCGCGAATCGCTGAATGCTGACCCTTCGCTCTCCAGCTACCAGCAGTGGCTGAATGACCTCGAGCGCCAACTGAATGAAGACCAGGAGAAGTTGCGCCAGAAGGCGGAAGAGGAGCGGCAGGCCCGGCTGCGGGGCGACCTGGCGAGCGTCACGACGAGCGCGGCCGTCGCCAGCGTGACGTCGAATGACGCCTCCGTCGTGGACCTGCGCTTCATGGGAGAGAAGCCGCGCGTCGTAGAACCGGCCAGCGGATCCGGCCCGGCAAGGGAGACCGCGCCGCCGGAGCCGGAAGTCGCCGTGGAAACTGTGCTGCCGCCCCTGGAGCTGCGCATTGAGGCGGCGCGCAAGGAAGTCGCTGGCCTGCAGGAGGCGCTGCGCCGCTTGCGGAGATCCGGGGAACTGACGGAATCGGAAAGGGCGGCGTGGCAGAAGGAGATCGACGACGCCGGCAAGCGCGCCCTCAAGCATGGTGTGGACATGATCCCTGGCATGCTCCTGGATGCCGCCGGTGAGCGCTTAACGAAGGCGCTCGCCGCCAAGACGAAAGAGATCGATGCCGCCCTGATGCAGCGCATCAACACGACGGATCCGGACGCCCGCGCCGAGGCCGACCAGCTATTCAAACGCCTGAGTGCTGAGCGTGACGAGCTGAAAGAGATCATCCCCAAACTGGAGAGGGCGGAAAGGCTCGCCACCGGCGCCCAGGCGCTCAACAACTGGGAGTCGGAAGATCCGGAGGTCAGCCGCCAGATGCTGTTCGCCCACCAGGCGTTCACCGAAGCGGTGAAGGATCCGCGGGTGCTGAAGGCGTTGCAGGTCAGCGGTGAAGCCGGGAAGAAGTACGCCGCCGCCCTTACCTACGGCAAGGACGCAGTCTACAGTGTCTACGACGTTGCCACCCAACTGGTGGCGCTTAAGCACATGAACAACCAGCTTACGACCAACGCCGAGGAGTACCTCACCGCCGTCAACAAGCTCAGCCAGAAGCTGTGCCAGTCCACCAACCGCCTGGTGGAACTCAAGCGGGAGGCGGGGCAGGCGCCCGCCGGGACCGGGGAGGCAAAATGCGCCAACTGATCATCGTCCTGTTGCTCCTCGGGTCCGCGTCCGCGCAATCCTCCCTGGATCAAGGGCTGCAAGCGGCGCAGCGGCAGGATTATGTCGCGGCCAAGAAGTTCTTCTCGCAGGCGGCGCTGGACCAGCCGGGCGATCCCCGGCCATTGTTCAACCTTGGGCTGACGCATGCCAAGCTCAGCAATGACACGGCTGCGATGGCGTGGTTCGAGGCGTACTTGGCCGCAGCTCCCAACGCGGAGAACGCCGCCCAGGTGCGCGCGCAGATCACCCAACTCCGGCAGTCGGCCACTGCGAAGCTGGAAAAGCTCTTCGCGTCTGCCGAGGCCGGCGTAGCGCAGCTGACGCCGGAGCAGCGCCGCAGCAGCGAGAGCAGTATCCGCTATAGGCGGGAGAGCACTCTGGATCTACTGAAGGAGAGCGTCGATGATGATACGCGCTCCAAGTACGCCTACAGGCTGGTGGAGATCGGAGACGGGGAGGCTGCGTTCCGCACGATCAGTCGTATGAAAGATGCGTATAAGAAGGATACTGCCCTGGCGGGGAATGCGCCGACTCTGGCCCGCAGCGGAAATGGAGCTGACGCTCGGCGCTTCGTTGCATCCATCGCCGCCGCCGACCGCAGGCAGTATGCGCAGAAAGAGGTGGAGCTGATCCTGAGCACCAAGGCACTGGAGCAGGAGGCCGAGCAGGCCATCCGGGGACGTGACGCACAGAAAGCGATGGCCGCGCTCTCGCAGTTGCTTCCGGCCCAGATCACCTCCACGGACGCGGCGCGCTGGGTGCGGGAACTATCGCAGCAGAAGATGTTCGCACAGGCTGAATCGCTCGTGGCGCGGGTGACACGGGTGTACTGGATCACAGCCGCGACCGGTGACATCGCGGCGTGGCAGCTCCGACATGGCGACATCAACGCCGCCCGCGCCACCGCGCGCCGTATGTTGCAGCGGTATCCTGTGCCGCGCAACGACTGGATCAACCTCGAGGATGCATTACTGAAGGCCGAGCACGGCGACATTGACGGTGGGCTGCGGGTGATTGCCAACCGTATCCAGTCCCCCTGGGTAAAGGCGGAAGCAGCCGGAGCGATGGAACACCTGTTCACCTATCGCCTTAAGAATGAAGCGGCCAAGCTGCGCGTGCAAAGGATGCGTCAATCTATGCCGCAGGTCGAGAGATGGGACCAGCCCTCGCCGGCTGCCTTGCAACTGGCGGCCGCCCTGACCGGCGAGTGGCAGCTCTCATTTGCCCTGGCCCGTGTGGCCGAAAGCATGGGAATCTATGGCTACAGCTTTTTCTATGACGGCTGGGTCGCCGATGGCATGAATAACTTCATCTTGCCCGGAGGTCCGTACGCGACGATTGCTTTGATCGCGACACTTGACCGCAAAAACGACGTGGTGAAGCGCGTGCGGGAAGAACTGAGCTTCGGCCAGCCGCTGGACAACACTGTGGCCATGACGAATACGGTCTGGGCCCACGTCATCAGCGGCAAGCTCGAGAAGCACAGAAGGCCCTTGCCGCAGATACCGGGTAACGGCGAACACGCCGCCCTCTCCCGCGCGCAAGTCGTCAGCGCCATCGCCCATCGTTATGCCTGGTCAGGGCGTCCCGTTGACGGTCTCCGCACTCTCAAGCTGATGCCCGCACCTCAGTCAGCGCGGCAGAGCTGGCCGGTGATCGTGTTGCTGCACACGCAGGCCGCCGCAGCCGTTGCGAAGGCGTTTGCGAACGCCCGTGACGCGGTGCAAGCGGACGCCACGTTAGCGGCCGCCGCTGACTTCATGAAGAAGGCCCGTGCCGACGCATCGTTGCAGGCATTGCTGGCGGGCCGCTGGACCAATGAAAAGCTGGAGGCTGCGGAAGCCGTCCTCCGCCGCGAAGATCCCAAGGCCGCCGAGCGGCTCGGTACGTCTGTGCCCCCGGCCGTGCAACTCTGGTCGGCTCTCGCCTATGAGCTCAGCGCCGAGACGCCCGAAGAAAAGTTGAAAGAGGTGTCGCAGCGCAGCGACCTGAAGGCCGATATGCCCACATGGTTGTCCATGACCGGGCAGGCGATCTTTGATCACTTGATCCGCATCGACATGACCGCGAGGCGGGCGGCTGCTGCGCGTTGAGCGCCTTGTTCTGATTCTTTGCCGGCGGCCTAAACTTCCCAGCACTCCCATCCGTATTCCATAGGGATGAAGGCGCTTGTCTATCGCCGTTTCGGCCCGCCGGAAGTCCTCAGTTGCGAGGAGATTCCCAAGCCCGAGCCGCGTGCGAATGAAGTCCTAGTCAAAATCAGGGCCGCGTCGCTGAATCCGCTCGATTGGCGGCTGCTCAGTGGTGGTCCTCCTCCGTTTCCATGGCTGCTTTCGCTGAAGGGTGGCGTGAAGCGTATCGGCCGCGATTTTTCCGGAGTGGTGGAGTCGGTCGGCACGGAGGTGAAGCGGTTCAAGCCCGGCGACGCTGTCTTCGGTGCCGGCCATGGGGGCTTCGCGGAGTACACCTGTGCCGCCGAAGACCGCTTGGTCGTCAAGCCGGGAGGCGTGACGTTCGAGCAGGCGGCGGCGATTCCCGTTGCGGGACTCAGCGCGCTGCAGGCGGTGCGCGACACCGGCAAGCTCCAGTCCGGGCAAGCCGTTCTGGTCAATGGCGCTGCCGGCGGGGTCGGCACATTTGCGGTGCAACTGGCACGCATCATGGGCGCGCGTGTCCACGGCGTGTGCAGCACACGCAATGTGGAGATGGTCCGATCTCTCGGGGCGGAGCGCGTCTTCGATTACACGCGTGAAGACTTCACTGCGGCCGCCGGCCGCTACGACCTCATCGTGGACAACGTCGGCAACCATCCGTTCAGTGTGTTGCGCCGCAAGCTCACGCCGAACGGCATCTATGTCGGCATCGGCGGACCGAAAGAGATGAGCAAGATGGCGGCGGGTATGTTCGCGGCCATATGGCTCTCATTGCGGTACAAAAGCCATCGCGTTCTGATGGCAAAGATGTCACACGCGGACCTGACCTACATCGCGGATCTCGTGGCTGCGGGCAAATTGACGCCGGTCATCAGTGACCGCTTCCCGTTGAGCCGGGGCGTGGAGGCAGTGGAGCTTTCCGCCGGCGGCCATGCCTCCGGCAAAGTCATCATTCATATGGATGCCTAAGTCACTTCCGGTACAATAATGAGCACATGAACCGCCGCCTCTATTACGCCTACTACTACACGGCCCGCACGGGTCCGCGTCGGTGGCGTATGTAGATCGCGCAGTTCTATCCCGACATTCGACGGCCCGTGACCAAGATCACGGGCCGTTTTCTTTTGGAGCGAACATGAACACCCCGGTACACAGTATCGCCACGCACGGAGCCGAGAACGTCTTCATCTCCCAGGACTGGTCCGCCTACACCGCCGAGCAGCACCGCGCCTGGTCGATCCTTTACCAGCGGCGAATCGCAGCGCTGCGCACGGTCGCGTGCCGGCGCTACCTGGAGGGGGCGCAGGCGATCGGACTCAGCCCGAAGCAGATCCCTGACCTGACTGAGATGAACCGCCGACTGCAAGTGCGCACCGGCTGGTCCGCAGTGCCGGTCAGCGGCTTCCTCGAGCCGGCGGATTTCTTTTCCTGCCTGGCGCAGCGGCGCTTTCCCACGACCATTACCATCCGTGCGCTCGATCGGCTGGACTATGTCCCCGAGCCCGACATCTTCCACGACGTGTTTGGGCACGTGCCGCTGCATGCCGATCCAGTCTTCGGGGACTTCCTGCAGCGCTTCGGCGCAATCGCCGCGTGCAGCCGCACGCCCGAGGAGCGCCGACGGCTGACGCGGCTCTTCTGGTTCACGGTGGAGTTTGGCCTGATCGAGGAAGCAGGCGCGGTGCGCGTCTATGGCAGCGGGCTCATTTCCTCTCAGGCCGATTGCGCGAACGCGCTCTCGCCGGCATGCGACCTTCGCCCGTTCCGATTGGATGACGTGCTGGAGCAGGAGTTCACCACCGACGAATTGCAGAATGTGCTCTTCGTCGTTTCATCCTTCGACCAACTGTTTGCGGCGATCCAGGAACTGGAGGCCCGGATGGAGGGATAATGCTGCATGGCACAGTGCACGCCGCTCGAAGATCTCACCCCCGGCCAGCCGCCGGTCTCCGGCTTTCTGCACCGCGCTGACGCTCCCGTCTCCGAAGCCCTGGTGCTGACCCATGGGGCCGGCGGCAACTGCCGCGCGCCGTTGCTGGTCGCGCTGGCGGAGGCCCTCGCCACACGGGGCATCAGCGTGCTGCGCTGCGACCTGCCGTTTCGCCAGCGACGTCCGAGCGGGCCGCCTTCGCCTGCGAGCGCTCAGGACGACCAGGCCGGATTGCGCCGAGCCGCAGAGTTGATGAGATCAGAATGCAAGGGAAGGGTGTTTCTCGGCGGCGCATCGTATGGCGGACGTCAGGCTTCCATGTTGCTGGCAGCGGAGCCGGCCGCCGCGGACGCCTTGCTTCTGCTTTCTTATCCGCTGCATCCGCCGGGCAAGCCGCAGCAACTGCGCACGAAGCATTTGCCGGACGTCAGAGTGCCGACCCTTTTCGTCAGCGGCACCAAAGATCCATTCGGAACCATTGCCGAGCTGGACGCCGCGCGCCGCCTGATCCCCGCGCCCACTGAGCTGGTTGCAATCGAAGGCGCAGGGCACAGCCTGCTTACGAAGACGAACAAAGGCGAGCTGATATCGGCCGTGGTCGACAACTTCCTGCGACTGGTCGCCGCGCGTTAACGGTTGCCGTTCTTCTCGATCATCGTGATGGTGAGGCGCAGGCCGATGACCATCGCCAGGATGGCGATGAGCGAGAGTCCCAGGCCGAAGCGCCGGAAATCACGCTCCTTCAACGCTGCCGTGCTGGCCACTTGCGTCTTGGCTGCGACCTTCATGCCGGCATTGATGTCTTCGTCCACCAGCCCGAGCTGGACGCTGTGCAGCGTGACGCGGGCTTTCGTCAACGCATCGCGCGCCTGGTCCTGCTCCAGCTTCACCTCGCTGACCTCCATGCCGGACTGCTCGGCGGCCTTCAACGTCGCGTCGCTATTGGTGATGGCCAGCTCGAGCGCCGCCAGTCGCTTGCGCAGCTCCATCGCCACGGAGAAGCCCTTGTCGCCTTCGACGTGGCAGCTCACGCAGGTGGACTCGTCGCCGCGTCCGACCCAGGAGTCGTTCGGGCGGAGCACGCGGTGATTGCTGTGACAGGTGATGCAGCCCGGCAGCGCCGACTCGGCGAACGCCTTCTTGTGCGGACTCTTGTCGAACAGACCCGCCTGCACCACGTGGCATGTGGAGCAAACCGCTTCCACCGCAGAGATGCCCGGGGGCGCAGCGCCATGGTTGCCGTGACAGCTCGAGCACGTCGGCGCGCTCAGGTCCCCGCGCACCGTCATCGCCTCATGGTGCACGCTGGCGCTGTAGCCCGCGAACTGGTCAGTGGGGATCTTGTACTGCTTCATATAGGCCGCGTCGGCGTGGCAGCGGGAGCAGGTGTTCGCGATCTTCAGCGGATGTATGCTGGACAGCGTGTCCGATGCAGCGCGGATGCCGTGCACGCCATGACAGTCGACGCACACCGCTACCTTGGTATCGCCCATCGCGAGCCGCTTCCCGTGGATGCTGGTGCGGTATTGGCTGAGCTGGTCGGTGCGCAGTGAAGGATTGTGCTGCCTCATGTAAGCGGTATCTGAGTGGCAGCTCCCGCACAGGTTGGGAATGTCCTTGCGGGTGATCTTGCCGCGGAAGCCCTTCGCTTTGCTCATGGAGCTCTCGTCCATGGCTTCCGGATCACCGCCATGGCAGCTCACGCAGGTGAGCCCCTTCTGGGTGTGGATGTCCACCGCATGCTGCTCAGCCGAGACCTTCAGCGGCGGGTCCAGTACAGAATGGCAGTCCACGCACGAGTTCTGAGCCGCCGCGGTCCAGGCCCCGGCGCTGAGCAGCCAGCCCAGCACCAGCAGCAGCCCGGTTCGATCACTTCGCCAAATATCCATAAATGGTCATCGCAATCATGTAAGTGAGGGCGAAAATGCCCAGGCCCATGACCAACTGCGAACGCCGTCCCTTGCCCTGGAGATTGAGGAAGGGAAGCAGAAGCCAAATTCCGCCCGCGACCCCGAACAGTCCGATTCCCAGCAGCTCGCCGTCGATCGGCCCCACCTTCGCGGGAATCAGTTTCAGCGTCTGGAACATGAACATGAAGTACCACTCCGGCTTTATGCCCGCCGGCGCCGGAGCAAATGGGTCCGCCTTCGTGCCCAGCTCCCACGGGAAGAGCGCCGCCAGCGCGCCCAGCACGCCGAGCGCCACGTACCACGCCATCAGCTCCCGCAGGAAGAAGTTGGGGAAGAACTTCATCGAGCGCTGCTCCGGAAACCCGGCGCGCTGCAGCCACAGCTCGGCAGCGGCGGGGTCATGCTTGCGCAGGTAGGCCAGCGCATTGGCCGCCGCTTCCATGCCGGGCGGCACGCTGATGCCCTGGCGCTGGATGAGGAACAGGTGGATCGCCAGTAAGGCCACGGTGATGCCGGGCAGCACCGCCACGTGGAAGCCGAAGAACCGAGACAGCGTGGCGCCGGAGACATCCTCCCCGCCGCGCAGGAAGACCATCAGCGGATGCCCGATCACCGGCACTTGGCCCACGATGTCGGTTCCCACCTGGGTCGCAAAGTAAGCCAGCTCGTTCCACGGAAGCAGGTAGCCGCTGAAGCCGAAGCCCATGGTGAGGAACAGCAGCAGCATGCCGCTGACCCAGGTCATCTCCCGCGGCCTGCGATAGGCCCGCAGGAAGAGCACGCTGAACATATGGATGAAGGCGGTGAAAACCATCAGGTTCGCGGCCCACGAATGGATGGAGCGGATGAGCCATCCGAACTGCACCCGCGTCACGATGTACTGCACGCTCTCGAAGGCTTCATTCACTCCGGGGCGGTAATACAGCAGCAGCAGGATGCCGGTGACCACCTGCACGCCGAACAGGAACAGCGTGATGCCGCCGAGGTAATACCACACGCTGTGGTAGTGGACCGGGACCGTCTTGTGCCGCAGCGGCGCGGAGAGCTCGCCCAAGTCCAGGCGCTCGTCCAGCCACTCATAGATGGAGCGGATCAGCTTCATGCGCGCATCGTCCGCCGGACCACGATCTCTTGGCCGCGGACCACCACCTGGAAGCTCTCCAGCGGCCGCGGCGGCGGGCCGGAGATGTTGCGGCCATCCTGGCCATATATGCCGTTGTGGCACGCGCACCAGACTTGCTGCAGGTCGCCCCGATACTGCACCGTGCAGCTCAGGTGTGTGCAGGTGCCGGCCAGCGCCTTGTATTCGCCCTCGGCGTTCAGCAGGAGTAGTCCCGGCCGCGAGCCGAACTTGAATATCTTCCCGGAGTTGGGTTTCAGGTCTCCGACCTTGGCCGCGATCACCTCGTCGGAGCCGAGGTCGCTGACAGCGGGCGGCACCAGGTAGCGCGCCACCGGATACAGGAATGACGCGATGGAGGCCAGGAACCCGCTGCCCAGCAGTATCTCGATCAGCCGGCGGCGGGTGGAGGCAAATGGCGTGCCAGGGCTGCCGGCAGGGAGCAGCCCGCTATCCAGAAAGTCGGGGTTCTCCCGGCGGGGGCAGCCGCAATCCTTGTTTTCCATCTTCGAATCATTTACCAGCGTGAGCTAGGTCACAAGGCAAGCTGTCACAGTAGGCTGTGACGTCCGTCACGTCTGGGGCGGCCGCTCCGCGCTGGTCGCTGGGTTCCATCGCACCACGACCAGCGAGAACAGGTAGAAGAACAGGCCCAGGGCAAAGCAGAAAAAGCCCGCGCTGGCGAACACCAGGAAGGCGGTCGGGTTCGACCACAGCAGCGAAATGACCTCGATCATCATCCCCAGCAGCAGCAGCACCCCGGAGATACGGATGCGGCGCGCCACCTTGGGGTGCAGGTCACTGCCGCGGCGATGGGGTTCGCCCGTCATTGTTTCTCCTTTACCTTCTCCCACTTCGGGAAGTTCTTCAGGTTCGTGGTGTCGTGGTTCACGTCATGGCAGCCGCTCGTGGTGCAGCTCATCTTGTCGGCCTTGATCTGCGCCATGATCTCAGGGTCGGCATTGTGTACGGCGCCCTCTTCAAAAGGCTTGCCTCCCAGGTGGCAATGCAGGCAGTTCTGGTTGGTGTACGCCTTATACAGCTTGAGCGGAGGCTTTGGGTCCTGGGTCAGCCATACCCAAACGTGCCGCAGGCCGTGCATCTTCGACTTCACTGGCCCGAACATGGTGTAGTCCGTATGGCAGGTAAAGCAGGCCTGGTCCACGGGGATGCGCCGGTTCACGAAGTGCGACGCCGCCAGGTGGCCCGGCTCGTCGATCTTCAGGCTCTCGCCATAAGGCTTCATGATGTGGCAAGAGAGGCAGAACTGCGTCTGCTTGGACTGCTCCAGGTGCGCGCTGGTGCCGCCTGCGGCCAGGGCGACGGGTACGACGAACAGCCCGAGGAAGGCCAGCATCTTTCCGCCGCGCGTGGCGGCGATTGCGGGGCGCGCGACCAGTGTTCCTACCAGCAGCGCTCCCAGACCGATCGAGACCAGCAGTATGACCAGGGCGATGTTCATCGTGGCGACCCTACGCTACTTTTTGACTTTCATCAACTCTCGGATGTATCCGACCAGGCCGTTGATCTGGTCGTCTTTCAGCGCCTTGCCGAATGGGGGCATCTTGCCTTTGCCCTTCGCCGTGAACTGCGCGATCTCCGCGTCGGTCAGCTTCATGACTTCCGGCGACAGGAAGGAATGCGCGCCCAGCTTTTTCCCCATGGGCGTGCTCGCCGAGCCGTCCATGGCGTGGCAGCCCGCGCACTTGGTCTTGTAGAGGCTAACGGTGGCGGGATCAGCCGCGTATGCCGGAAGGGCAAGCGCCGCGACTGCGAGGATGGCGACCAGCTTCAGACTCATCTTCATATACAGCCTCACGATGTGGAGTCAGGGCCTTGCTTCTTCCGAGCACACGTCTCGTGTGCGGCTCGGCCGGGAATCTTCTTCCTGCCGGGCCGCCCGAAAGACGTCTTGCAGCTAGCTACTTCTTTGCGTTGAGACTGCGGATAAATGCCACCAGCGATTTGATCTGTTCTTCCTTCAGCGACTTCCCAAAGCCCGGCATCTTGCCCTTGCCTTTGGTAGTGGCGTCGATCAACTCCGCATCCTTCATCTTCACGACTTCCGGGTCCTGGAAGTCGCGGGTGTTCAGTTTCTTGCCCATCGCGGTGGCCTTGCCGTCCACGCCATGGCATGCGGCGCACTTCGACTTATAGAGCGCAGCGGTCTGCGGGTCCGGATCGGCGGCCAGCGCGGGCGCCGGGAACACCAGCCCCAGGACGACGGCGGCCAGGATAAGTTTGACTGCGGTCTTCATGTCTTTTCCCCTTTACTAGTTCTAACCCCATATCAACTGCTTCCACGTGGACCTAGAAGCGATATTCCAGCGTGAAGAACACCTGGTGCACCTTATAAGACGGCGTATCTGCTCCCAGGAAAAGTTGCCGTGCGGCACTGGTATCTCCGATCACCTCGTACGGATAGAAGATGCTCGGTGTGCCCAGCAGCCTTGACGGACATCCAGGCACCAGCGCCGCCGGAGCCAGGGCACTTACGCACCCCATGTACGGCGTCATCGGTGAGGTCTGATAGTCCTTCAGGTCCGCCTGCTGGTACCGATACTCGAACTTCGGCGCCCAGTTCTTGGTCACCCGATACTTGAACACTACGCCTACGTCGTGGAACCGATGAGTGGTTTGCGGATACGGTACCGCCGCATTGGTCCCGGTCAACCGGAACGCATTGGCCCCGGTGACTATCGTCGGATCGCCCAAAGGCCGGCTGTCCACATTTCCAGTGGCCGCAGACAGCGAATAGAACGTGGTAAAGAAGGCCTTCTTGTCCATGACGATATCGCTGCCCACGGAGAAGATGTCCACCCGCTCGCGCGCCGTGCTCTCCCAGTCATTGTTGGGTGAGTCGCACGCGCGGCCGCTGATGACGCAGTCCAACGGCAGCGGCGTGGCGCCGCCGGGAACACGGTACCGGGAGGTCATGCGCTTGTGATAGCGCTCATGGGAGTAGTCGGCGAACAGGGTAGTGGAAGGATGAACCATGAAGTCCAGATCCACCCCGTAGTTGAAGTTGATGTCCTTCAGCAGACCATAGAGATAGTACGGGCCCGTGGTGCCGGCGACGAAGTTCAGCGGCGTTGTACTATTCGTGCCGCCGGCTACGTTGTAGTCGTCCTGCAGGGTGCCGGCTACTGCGGAAATGCTGAAGCGGTCGGTGAAGTCGTAGCTGAACTGCGCCTCCACCTTCTCCCGGATGCGGTGCGCCTCATCGAAGCGCCGGGAAGCCGGGTGGGACTCCGGAATGCCGCCGTTGATGCCGTGGAAGAAATGGTCGTCGTACGCCTCGGGCTTGCGCATCTGCCGCCGGTACCCGATGCGGAAATTCATGTCCTTCATCGGATTCAGGTCCAGCGCGGTCACGATTGAGTGCTCAAGTGAGTTCTCCACATCGCGTTCGTGGCGGTTCATCCACTCGGCCTCATACCCCGCCTTGAACGAACTGCGGCCCCAGAAGCGCCAGTTGCCGGTCAGTTCCACGTTCTTGCGGTTGTAGCCGAAGATGGGAGTATCGAAAGGCGTCGGCGCCGTAAGGTCAGCGATGATCGCCGTGCTGAACAGCAGCGCGGGCGTGTTGTTGTTGTAGTCGTAATGCCGGTAGCTGCCTTTTACCTGGAGGTCGTGCGGCAGGTCGCCCACCAGGCTGTAGGTCATCGCCAGCGTCTGCTTCTCGCCGTTCAGCGAAGTTGCGGGCAGCGGTGACGTTTGCGCCAAGCGAAGCGCATTGATCGTGTATGGGATGAATGGGTCGTTCTGCCGGATCCACCCGGGCTGGATGCTCGCCAGGAAGTGCCACCGCTTCGACAGCTCCGCGATCATGGCGAAGGTGAAGTAGTGGGCGCGATTGTCGGGATAAAGGTCCATGCGGCCCTGCGCCGGGCCCTGGTTGGCCGTGGTGCAGCCTGTCGGCGAGACGCAGTCTGTCGTGCGGAACGGATTATCGAAGGTCAGTGTGCCGGTATTGTTCGCGAAGAACGATCCCAGGTAACTGGCCTGCATCGCGAAGCGGTTCCGGGTGTACTCGGTCCCCACGCTAATGCGGTCATTCATGTAGTCGATGAACTCGGGCACCTCCACACCGTAGCCGCCGGTGAGCGACGCGCTTGGGCTGGAGTTGAAGATCGCTGCGATCGGCCGGGTCCCGCCGGAGTGCTCGCGATAATACGAGCCGAAGACGCTCCAGTCGGGGACCACATTCCACGTGACATACGCCGACCCCGCCCGCCGCACGATGCGCGGCGTGATGAAGCGCATGGAGGGCACGATCGTCGTCTGGATGGTGCTCGGCAGGGAAGTACTGGTAGAGATGCTCTGCAATTGGGTGCGGACGGCGTTGTCGATCGTCCACACGCCCGGCGCGCTGTTCACATATAGAGTGCGCGCTGTGTTCGTGTAGATGTGCGGCACCTGGTCATAGCGGAACTGCGCCTTGTACTTGCCATACATTCCGATGGTCACCAGGTAGCTCTGGTCGCGGTAGACAGCTTTTTCCGCCTGCACGTTCAGGTAGCTCTTGCTGCCGAACATGTCGTCCATGTGCATCCGGAAGCGCCGCAGGAAAAAGCCGTTGCGGACATCGCGGTACTCGTTGAACTTCGAGGTCTCCGGGTTCGGGCGGAACGGCAAGTCGGGGCGTCCATATACTTCGCCGTCGATGTAACGGCCCCCGAACTCCACCACTCCCTGCTGGGGTTCCTCTTCTTCGACCGGTTGCGCCTCCTGGTTCGTCTTCGTGCTGGGCGGCGTGGTCTGTGCTTTGTCTTCCTGCGCCCAAGTAAGGGTCGTGAGCAGGAAGGCCAGGACTGCAAGCTTGCCATAGAGATTCTTAGTCATGTCCGTCTCCTCTCAGCGCAGGAAGAATTTTCCTGATGGATGGTTGCTGCCGTGGATCTGCGAGTGGCAGTTGGTGCAGCCGCGGTTGAAGTTCTTGTTGGAACTGAGCGGTTGCGCTTGGCTCGGGTGGCGCGTCATCACGTGGCAGGAGTCGCACACCCGCGGCATGCGGACCTTCAGCAGCTGCGGATTGCTGGTGCCGTGCGGCTCGTGGCAGTTGGCGCAGTTCTCCATCACCGGCGGGTGCTCCCACGCGAACGGCCCGCGCCGCTCGGTGTGGCAGCTCAGGCAGTTCTCACTGGTCGTCGCCTGGATGAGCTGTTTTGCATGCGGCGTCCCGTGCGGATTGTGGCAGCTCGAGCATGTGACCTTGCCCTCGCGGTACGGCATGTGCGACGACCGCTGCAGCTGCGCCTTGCGCATCTGGTGGCAGGTCAGGCACAGCTCCGGCTCCGGCTTCTTCAACGTCATGTTCGACGTCAGCGGCGAGCTGTAGCGCGCCTCGCGGGAGAGCTTGGCCTCTTTTTGGTCAGGATGTCCCGAGTGGCAATCCACGCAGGCCATGCCCCGCGACTCGTGCGGGCCGCCGCGCCAGAACATCTGCTTGCCCGTCGTGTGGCAACTGAGGCAGGCGTTGTTCTTCTCCTCGACCGGCGTGTCCGGGGAGAGGAAGCGGACCGACACGGTCTCCTTGGTGGGAGACTCCACGTGCGCTTTGCCCGGGCCGTGACAGCTTTCGCAGCCCAGCTTCTCCTGGTCGGTGTGCGGATTCGCGAACGCCTTCCCCATCGGAGTCTTGTGGAACCGCTTGGCTTCGGCGTCGTGACATGCCACGCACATCTCGCTGCCCACATACTGTGAGGGGTCGATCTTGCCGTTCGTCTTCTGCACGGCGGGAGTCTGCTGGTCTGGCGCCGCAGCCTGCGCGGCGCCTGATAAGGCGGGTTCGGTCGATAAGGTCAGGTAAAAGAGCAAAAAGAAAAGTACGCTGATCGCGTACCAGGGCCGGCGCACCAACATCGAGTTCAGCACGGCTACCTCGCCCCTCCTGGTTTAGGACTTCGGAGGGCTATACAGGATTCTGCCTGTACGGGCAATGACCGTATGTGACGAGCATCACAACTGGGCGTGACGCCCGTCCGGGCGGCTGAAAAAGCCAAAAAGGGAATATTGGCCGGCTTACTTACTTCCCGGGCCGCGGACTGCCGCACCAGCTACTACGGCCGCCAGGGCGAGCAGGTTGTTGCCGATCACATTCAGCGCGAACATCGTCATCTGCCCCTGGCACCAATAAGCCATGCTCTCGAAAGCAAAGGCAGAGAATGTCGTGAAAGCGCCGCAGAAGCCGGTGGCGGCGAACATCCGCCAGCGATCATGCATATGATCGGTGGACCAGGAGAGTATCCAGCCGACCACGAAGCAGCCGATCACATTCACCGCCAGCGTTCCGAAGGGAAAGCCACTGTGGGCCGTTGCGGCAGACGACCAGTGAGTGATGGCATAGCGCGCCAGCGCACCCAGGACCGCGCCGGCGGAAAGTGCAAGTATGTTCTCGAGCATGGAGGACTCCTACAAGTGGATTCGTAGGAGTCATCAGCCCCGAAGGGGCGGTTAAAGGCGAACTCCATCGCCGTCAGATCGACTTGATCACCCGCACCGTGCCCTACACCCCCGGGCGCAGCTCCTGGCCCCCACGCGCGCCCATGTTGCGCTGCAGGGATTCGATGAACTCCATGAATTGGGGCAGGGATTCGGAGAGCACTCGCCGGTTCAGCAGAGCGATCTTCTCCAGCACCACTTCGCCCGCGGGCGTGACCCGCAGATACACGCAGCGCCGGTCCTTGCCCTCGCGGAAGCGCTCCATCATCCCCTTTTCGATCATCTTGTCCACCATCTCCACCACCGTGTGGGTTTCCACCAGCAGTCGTTTGGCGACGGAAGTCACATTCGGAGGTTCGTCGCCGGGCATGCCCCGCACCGCAAGCAGTAGCTGGAACTGCGCGGCTTCCAGGCCGTGCGCGCGGGCATGCACCTCGGAGGATTTCAGGAAGTGGCGCAGCATGAACCGGAATTCGGCCTGCTGCCGGAAGTCGTCTTGTGTCAGATTCATGGCTCTACCCATGACCTGTCCTTTTGCGGACCGCCTTGGCGGCCGCGGATCTGTTGCATCCGTGGTTCTGGCAAGGCCTCTGTGGAGCGCGCTCGCGCCCGGAGCGGCGATCCAGCGCCGGGGACGGATACGGATTGTGCGAACCATAGAGGAAGAATGGCATCACTGCTCCCTGCCAATGGGAATTGCTGCAACGGGCCCGAGAATGGGCCGAAGGTGAGGGTCTAACAGAGCCGCGCACATGTGAGCGCCAGGATAGCGTCACCGGTGAGCGTACGGCCGCGCGACGAAGTCACGTTCAGCGGAGTCGCCGCCTGGACGAACATCATCGTGATTGAGCGAAGATGCAGGCCGGGAGAGTCTGACTGGTCCTTCACGCCGTTCGGCGGCGGAATGTCCGGGCAGACCACGACAAAGACGAAGGCGGCCACCGCCACCATCATCACGATCTTGTCGAGCAGCCTCATCCGTGGCAAATATATCGCAGTCCGCGCAGGAATAGTAGCGGCGAAATGGAGGGTTCCGAGCGTCTCGGGAGACGATGGGTCCGGCCGCTACGACTGGATCATCTTCTCGAGGCCGGCCTTGTTGCGGATGGTGAGGGTCGCGCCTTTGACTTCGAGCAACTGCCGCTTCTTGAAGTCGGAGAACAGGCGACTGACGGTCTCGCGCGAGGTGCCGATCATCTCGGCGATCTCCTCGTGGGTCAGCGCGACTTGCACTTTTACCGGGCCCTTCGCCCCGCGGCCGGCGTCACCGGACCAGTCGAGCAGCAGCTTTGCCAGCTTCTCGCTCGCCGAGGTCGCCAGCCCCAGCGTGCGGATCTCCTCATATGCCTGGTGGTAGTTCTCGCTGAGCTGCTCGGCGACGCGCAACGCCGCATCACCGTGTTCGCGCAGGAAGGCGAGGAACTGGTCGCGCGGGATGAAGTTCGCCTGCGCTGGTTCCATCATCTCGACGCTCACTTCGTATGGACGCCCCGACACCGTCGCACTCAGGCCCAGGACTTCGCCCGTGTCCGCAATCTTCAGGATGATGGTCTTGCCATCACGCGAGGAGGTCGAAAGCTTGGCTTTGCCTTGGCACAAGATGAAGACACCGCGCGGCAACTGTCCCTCGATGAACAGCAACGCACCCTTCGGATACATGGCCGTGGACTTGATGGCCGCAAGCTGCTTGAGCCCTGCGGGTGAAAGCTGGCAGAACAACCGGTCCTCGCGGAACTTGCACGTGAGGCAGCTCTCGATGATGTTCAGCCCGTACGGAACATTGGCCATGGGTGCCACCTATGCTTATGTGGGTATCTAGCGCCATTGTACGCCTCCTGTGACTGCTGTCACGCCCGACTGTGACCTGCGCCCTCGCGGGCCGGGCTCGGCGCGCACTATCTTCACGGGTGGAGGAGGTGTCTGCCATGACACCGCTGAAGGATACCCGCAGCCTTCTCCACGTGCTCAAGTCCGAGCTGACCTTCCTGGACGCAGGCGGCTATGCCCGCTGGGGCAGCTCGCCCCACGCCCGCATGAGCCTGCCGCTGGTCTTCGAAGAGTCGCCCGCGTGCCCGAACTTTAACGATGCGACCCGCTCCATCGCCTGCCGGGACTGCGCCTTGATGCAACTGGTGCCGCTGCGCTACCAGATGCGGCCTGTGCCGTGTCGCCACATCCCGTTGAATGAGGTCGGCGAGACGCTCGACACCCTCTATCGCTGGGGCACCATAGACGACCTCAATCCCATCTTCCGCCGCTGGCTGGTGCACACCATTGACCTGCTCGAGCGCAAGCAGGCCCACAAGAAGTGGCTGCGCGACCAGTCGGTCTATGACGCCGCGGAACTCACCTGAGTGTGATGTGAATCACGTTCAGTGGTGGCAGTAGTCACAGACCGCAATGGCCATCCGTCGCTATCGTGGCAGAAAGTCGAGGCAGAGCCCTATGGAAGATCGCGCGTCATATCGAGTCACAGCCTGGTGGACATCCGGGCGCGCCGGCATTGCGCGCAGCGAGCAGGTGCCCACCGTCATCCACTTCACTGCGCCGGTCAACTTCGGCGGCGACCCCGGCCGCTGGAACCCGGAAGAGCTGATGCTGGCCGCGCTGGCCAGTTGCTTTACCACCACCTTCCACGCTATCGCCAGCTACTCCAAGCTGACTTATACCGACCTGGAGGTGAAGGTGGAAGGCGAGATCCAGAAGACTACCTCCGGCTTCCAGTTCACCGCCATCACGCTGAAGCCGCGGCTGCATATCCCGGAGGAATCGCTCCGTCCGCTGGCCGAGAAAGTGCTGCGCAAGAGCGAGTCGCTCTGCCTGGTGAGCCGCGCCATCTCCACTCCCAAGCAGTTCGAGATGGAGATCGTAGTGAACCGGCCGGCCTATTCGACGGAAGCAGTGGCTGGCGGCTGAGAGACCGCGCGGCCCGCGCCGCGAGAAGGAGAGCCTTATGCAAGTCTGCGAGATCATGCGTCATGACCCCGTCGTCTGCTTCCCGGACGACACTGCCGAGGTAGCCGCACGCACCATGCGCGAGCATGGCACCGGCATCCTGCCGGTCGTGCGCCGCAACAGCGGCGGCCAGGTCATCGGTGTCGTCACCGATCGCGATCTCTGCTTGCGCGTCGTTGGCGAAGGCCGTGACCCGCTGGCGGTACAGGTCGCCGAGTGCATGACCAGCGCGCCCGTCTGCTGCGGCCCGCGCGACGACATCCAGTACGCGCTGCTCCTCATGCGTGAGCACCAGGTGCGGCGGCTGCCCGTCGTCGACAGTGATTACCGCATCGGCGGCGTGGTCTGTCTCTCGAACCTGGTCAACAGTTACCTGGCCGCGGAGACGCTCGTCGAGACCCTCCGCGCCACCTGCTACCCGGTGCATCGCGAGCTGACCGTCAGCCGCTGATGCCGCAGACCGGCTCGCAAACGGAGTTGCTCAGGAGGCAATCATGAAAGTACGCGACGTGATGACCAAGGACCCGGTGGTATGCGTCTCGCAGAACAGCGCGCTCGACGCCGCCTGGCTGATGCGCACTTACAACTACGGCTGCCTGCCGGTGGTCAGCGGGCCGACCACGCGCCGCTTGGTCGGCATCGTGACCGACCGCGACCTGTGCATGGCGGTGATCCCGCGGGGCGCTGCGCCCAACGCGGTGATCGTAGCCACGGCGATGACCGCCGCGCCCGTCACCTGCCATCCCGACGACGAAGTCGAGAGCTGCGCCGGCCTGATGCGCCGGTACTCCGTGCGTCGCATCCCGGTAGTGGATGAAAACGGCGCCTGCGTCGGCTTGGTCAGCCATACCGACCTGGCCCGCCGCTGCGAAGCCGAGATCGTGATGCCCACGGAGAGGGCGTTCGCCGGGACGATGGCTTAAGGCAACCCGGGAAAAGCCCCAGGGAGGAGAAATCGGCTCCTCCCTGTCTTTATTTAGAGCGCCATTTAGAGCGCCAAAAAAGGTCAACGAAGCTGGTATAGAATGCTCCGGCCTGACCGTTCCCTGTCAGCCCCCTTACAACCGATGGCCGCGCCCGCTCCAGTCCGCAGCAGCCGCACGAACACCGTCGCCGTGGTGTGCCGCGACGCCGGGTTCACTGCAGTACTGAAGCAGAGCCTGCCCACAGGGTTTGATTTCAAGCTGTTGGCGTCACATTCTGACCTGCCGCCGCTCCAGCACGCGGGACCGCTTCATGCCGTAGTGCTGGACATGGACGAAAATGGCTCCGTCTCGGCCGCGCGCCTGGCCGCCATCGAAGGGCTGCGCCGCCACGACCCCGATATCGTGCTGCTCGGCATCACCGCGCACGATTCCGAAGAGACGCGGCTGCGGCTCTCGACCGCCGGCGCCGATGACGTGCTCGCTGCGCCACCCGATCCTGGCGAGCTGACCTCCGCGCTGCGACGCTTGCTCGAGACCCGCCGCTTCGCCGCCGACGGACGGCCTTCGGCCTCCGCCATTTCTTTCTGCGACATGCTGGGTACCAGCGAGGCGATGCAGAACGTCTATGACGCCGTGCGACGCGTGGCCCAGAGCAGCACCACCGTCATCATCCGCGGCGAGAGCGGCACCGGCAAGGAACTGGTGGCGCGCTCGATCGTCGCCATGGGCCCGCGCCACAACAAGCCCTTCATCAGCGTGAACTGCGCGGCGCTGCCGGAGACGCTGATGGAGTCCGAACTCTTTGGCTATGAGAAGGGTGCCTTCACCGGGGCGGTCAATGCGCGCCCCGGGCAGATCGAACTGGCGGACACGGGCACGCTCTTCCTCGACGAGATCGCCACTCTCACGCTGCCGCTCCAGAGCAAGCTGCTGCGCGTGCTCGAAGACCGCGCGGTGCAGCGGCTGGGCTCCACCAAGTCCAAGAAGATCGACTTCCGCCTGCTCACCGCCACCCACCAGGACCTGGAGCAGATGGTGAAGGAAGGGAAGTTCCGCGAGGACCTTTATTACCGCGTCCACGTGGTGCCCATCACGCTGCCGGCGTTGCGCGAGCGCCCGGGAGACATCGCCCTGCTCACAGATCACTTCCTGCGCATCTACTGCCAGGCGAATAACACACCGGTGAAGCGGCTGGGGCTGGAAGCGCTCGAGGTGATGGAAGAGTACGGCTGGCCGGGCAACGTCCGGGAACTGCAGAACCTGGTGCAGCGCCTGGCGCTCATGGTCGAAGGCCGCAGCATCGAGGTGCACCACCTGCCGCAGAACATGCTCTACACCAGCGCGGTGCGGCATGAGTCGTTGCTGATACCGGCCAACGGCATCGACTTTGACTCCGAGATGGAGCGCATCGAGGCGGCCTATGTCCGGGCGGCGCTGCACCGCGCCGGGGGCAAAAAGGTGCTCGCCGCGGCGCTGCTGCACGTGAACCCGCAGAAGCTGAAATACCTTTGCCGCAAGCACAAGCTCGACAAGGGCGAAGGTTAAAAAGTGACCGCCGGCGAGTCAAAAACTGACCCCGTCCGGGGTTAAAAAGTGACCGTTTGCCAGATTTGACCCGGTTTCGGTCCCCGCCCATGATTGCGGCAAGCGTCTTGTAATCATCGGTTTGCAGATTGCCGGCGATTCATCCCAGCTTTGGCATCGAGGATGCACTAGAGAGTGTGTCTGTTCCCAGGGCCTCCCAAAAAACACTCAGAGAAGAGGAATAAGAAAATGGAAAAGAAGAGCTTGATCTCGACCCGCGCGGCTGCAAAGAAAGCTTTGATCGCTTCCCGTACGGGCATTTCGCCGGAGGCCGGTGGTTTCGCGGTGGACGCTGGTTCGCTGGCCGCAGATGCGGGCGCCGTTGCTTTGGACGCCGGTTCGCTGGCCGCCGACGCGGGCGCGGTAGCGCTGGACGCGGGTTCGATGGCTGCCGACGCAGGCGCCGTGGCACTGGACGCGGGTTCGATGGCTGCCGACGCGGGCGCCGTTGCGCTGGATGCCGGTTCGATGGCCGCCGACGCGGGCGCGGTCGCGCTGGATGCGGGTTCGATGGCGGCTGACGCGGGTTCCATGGCCGCCGATGCGGGCTCACTGGCCGCTGACGCTGGTTCACTGGCCGCCGACGCAGGCTCGATGGCCGCGGACGCGGGCTCGATGGCTGCTGACGCTGGCTCCATGGCCGCGGACGCGGGTTCCATGGCCGCTGATGCGGGTTCGATGGCGGCCGATGCCGGCTCCGTCGCTGCCGACGTCGACTAATTTCACTCCCGGAAGTACAAAAGGGCCAGGCGGCTTTGCCTGGCCCTCTTTTTCTGCTCCTTATTCTTACCGGTTTTTCACCATAACCGCCGCGCCACCGCCTCCAGCGGCGGCCGCAACAGTAGCCCGAGCGCGCTCCGCCTGCGGCCATAGATCCGGGTATCGCCCGTCATTCCGCTGCGCAGTTCGCCTTGGGCATTGTTCACCTTTACCCGAAGCACGTAGTACACCGGCGCGTGCATGCCGCGGAACTTCGCCTTGGGCATCAGTCCTTCTTCCGGCGGCTGCGACATGAGGCTGATCGATTCCACCTCTGCCGTCAGCGGCTTCCAGAAGGAGTCCAGGCGCAGCACCGCCTGGTGTATCTCCTGGAGCTTCTGCAGCTCGGCCTCCGGCACATAGATCTCCGCGCGCAGGAAGGACGTGTCCGCCACTTCGGTGATGATGTCCCCCGCCTTGAGATACGCGTTCTGCAGGTCCCCCGGGCGCGGCGCGGTGATATGTCCCGCGATCGGCGATCTCACCTGCATGCGCTCGCGCCGCTCGCGCAGGATGTCGCGCGCCTCCAGCCGGCGCATGCGCTCCTGCTCGGCCGGCCCGAACGACGCATAGCGCAGCCCTGCCTGTATGCTGCGCGCCGTGGCGTCACGGTAGGCGGCCTCGGCGCGCGCCGCCTCTGACTCCAGGTCCAGGTCGCGCATGGTCGCGAGTGTCTCCCCGGCACGCACCGCCTGTCCCTCGGCCATGCGGACTTCCGTCACGAAGCCCGGCTCGCTGGCGCGGACCACCGCCCGCGCGGCCGGTTGCAACACGAAGCGTTCGTCGGAAGACTCGCGAAACACCGGGATGCTGCCCAGGATGATGAGCGCCGCCGCGCCCGCGGCGACCGGACGCCAGTGGGCCAGCGCCCACTCACGCTTGTCGAGATAGAGGCTCTTGAGGAATGCCATAAGTTTTCGTATGCGGGAGCGGAAGATCATGAAGGCGAGCACACCCGCCGGCACGAAGGCCCACTCCGGAGTGTAGTTGTGAAGGATGCGGTACCCGATGCGGACGAAGAACAGCAGCAGCATGTAGCTGTAGAGGCCGGCGATGGCTCCGTACGCCAGGAAGAACAGCTTGCGCCGCCACGGCAGCACCGGCACCGTGGCCGGCATGCGGAAGATGTACTTGCGCACCATGCCGGACAGCAGAGCAGTGGACTGGCCCTTGAGGTCGAAGTGCCGCGTCAGCTCGCAGAAGATGTAGTAGCCGTCCATGCGCGCCAGCGGGTTGAGGTTGATGATCACCACGAAGATGCCGCCGCTGAGGATGAACTTGTAGGCCACATCGTGCCACCAGCTGCCCACCGGCGTGAGCCACCAGAAGATGGTGACCCAGGTGACGATGATGATCTCCGACCACACGCCCGCGAACAGCGTGCAGATGCGCGCCCAGCGCCCGCCGTAGACATAGATCTGCGTCACGTCGCAGAACACGCCCGGCATCAGGTACATGAGGAACGCGCCCATCTTGTGCGACTCGCCGCCGAAGTGCTTGCACGTCATGCCGTGCGCCGTCTCATGCACCGCGCCCAGCAGCGCGAAGATGAAGAAGAACTCCACGAGGTCCAGCAGCCCTTTTTCGGTGAAGTTGTAGAACTTCACGCTGTCCGCCCAGACCTCGTCCCAGCGCGAGCCCAGCAGCACGCACATCACCAGCGCCATGAAGATTGCGAAGAGCGTGAACCACGTGCTGTACATGAACTTCAGCTTGGAATAGGCCCAGCCCAGGTACTTGTCCGGGTCGAAGTACGCCAGCTCGATGATGGCCAGGTCCGCGCCCACCGACTTGCCCTTCTTCTTCTGCAGCGTCTTGTGGCGGTCGCCGGCTAGCTTGTTGTAGAGCGTGATGCTCTCTTCCTGCGGCGACCGGTACCAGAACTCCTTCTTCTCCATGTTGTCCGCGAACTGGCGGACAAAATCCTCTGTGAGGTGGATGCGCTGCGTCTGGGTGAACAGTCCCGCGATCTCCTTGTACGAGCGCCGCCCGTTGAACAGCTTGATGAGCTCGAACTGCTGCGCACTGAAGCGGAAGAAGTGCGACGGGCCATCCGGCAGGATGACGTGCACCATGTGCCCCTCGCGCTCATAGTGGTCCTTGGCGATCATGTTGGGATACACGCGGGGAAAGCGGTCGCGCAGCCTCGCCGCCGGGGGCTCCGGTAGCGTGACATTCAGCACCTGCGTGAGGTTCATCTCGCCTTGGGGATGCGGATGGTTGCGGTGGTGCCGGGCTGCATCGCGCTCGGCGCCGGCCCGAGTACGGCCATCACTTCGATGGTGCCGCTCGCAGGGTCAGCGACGGGGCTCACCGTCTTCACCCGCGCCTTGGCCTGCAGCTCCGGCGCGCTTTGCGCCAGCACCGTGATCTCCTGGCCCGCGACGATCTTCCCGAGGAACGAGTCCGGCAGGGTGAAGTGGACGTTCACGGGTTCGGTCGCCGTCACCCAGAAGAGACGGTCGTTGAGTACGACGCGCTGCCCGTTGCGCACGTAGCGCCGTGCGACCACGCCGGCGAACGGCGCCGTGATGCGCGTCTTCTCCATCTCAAGCTCCAGCGAGCGCAGCTCCGCCCGCGCGGTCTTCAGCAGGTGGCGTTCGCGCTCGAGCTGGTATCCGGAGCCGATCATCTTGAAGCGCGAATGGTCGAGCTGCTTCTCCGTTATGAGCTTCTCCTTGAACATCTGCTGGTCGCGCTCATAGTCGTTCTCCAGGACCTTCGCCTCTGCCTCCCAAGTCTTCACGTTGGCCTCGATGCTCAAGATGCGCGACTGCAACGCTTCCTTGTTGGCCTGGATCTGGCGGTCGTCAAGCTGCGCGAGCAACTGTCCCTTTTGCACCCGCGAGCCGATCTCGGCGCCGAGCTGTGCGATCACGCCTTCGCGCTGCGCCAGCACATCCACCTGGTTCTCCACCACCAGGGGCCCGGAGGTCTCGTAGTAGTCCGGCGCCGCTGCAGCCGGGGCTGTCGCGGGCGCCGTCTTGGTGGCCGCCGCGGCGACTTCGGTCGGCGCATCGGTCTTACTGCATCCCGCCACCAGCAACGCGCCCAGCGCGAGGCTGAATAACATCCGCTTGTTCACTGCCATCTCCTTACCAGCCGAACCACGTCCAGATCTTCGACCACGCCCACATGCCCACGCCCCGGAAGAGCACATACCCCGCCGGCCGCCAGCCTGTGGACACCTTCCCGCGCCCGCGCATCCCGGTGCGCATCAGGCCGTCGCCGTTCGGCACCGTGACCCGCGCGTAAAAGACGCGCTTCTCGCCTTCCGCCGTGCTTACCGGGCTTACCAGCTCCACATCGCCGGTCATCGTGCGTGTGGGAAAGCTTTCGAGCTTCACCGTCGCCTTTTGCCCGTGCTCCAGCAGCGGGACGTCGGACTCATCCACCGCGATGTCGACCTGCGCCTTTGCGGTGTTAACCACCGAGGCGAACAGGTCGCCCACCTCGAGCCTGCGTCCCACCAGCGTCTCCAAGTGCGGCGTAGCTACGATGCCCGGCTGCGACGCCCGCAACTTGGTCTTCTCCAGGCGCTCGCGGCTCAGCGCCACCTCAGCCGCCCAGTAGTCCGCTTCATTGCGCTTCACGCCCGCTTCGCTCGCGTCGCGCGCCGCCAGCGCGCGGCTCATCTCCGCGTTCGCCGTGCCGAGTTTCGCCTGCGCAGCGGCCAGTGCGCTGCGATATTCGCTGTCATCGAGTTCCGCCAGCACCGTTCCGGCGGCGACGGTGTCGCCTTCGCGCACGTGCACGCGCCGCACCACGCCTTCCACCGCGGCCTGGACCTTGGTGGTTGTCTCGGGCGTCACCACTGCGTCGCCCACCACGCGCATCGGCAGCGGGAATACGGCGAGGAAGAGCACGACCGCCGCGGCCAGCGCGAGCGTCGCATTGCGTCGCCGGCTCTCCATCTTCAGGAACTTCTGCTTCTTGGCCAGCAGCGGCTCCAGCACGCCGATGAACGGCACCTCGGTGTAGAGCGACGCGTTGCGCAGCGCCACCGTCGTCTGGCTGGCCAGCACCTTGATGACTTCAAAGTGGGTCTCGGTCAGGAAGTTCGGGTCGCGGCTCTCGAACGACAGCACGCCGAGCTGGCCCTGTTCATCGGCCAGCGGCACGGCGTAGAAGCCGCGCATCCCGCTCTGGGCAAAGTACTCCTGGAACTTCAGCCGGGTCTCTTCGCGGTCGGCCTCGATGACCTTCCCGTTCTGGACCACGTAGACTTCGGTCTCCGACTGCATCGCCCATTCCAGCGTCTCGCGCAGCCGCTTGATGCCGGGGTCGGCGGTGTTGATCTCCGGCTTGCCGGAGAGCGCCTTTAATTGCAGCTTGCCGTTCTGCTCCAGCGCCACGGCGCCACGGTCGTAGAGCATGATCTTCTGCGGGCCGTTCACCACCAACTGCAGGATGCGCTCCAGGTTCAGCGTGGAGGTGATCTCGCGGCTGACTTCGGTCAGCGTGTTCAGGATCTCGATCTTGCGCTCCGCCTCGAGCAGGCTGGCGTTCCGCAGCGCGTTCCCGACGGTCGGCACGACCGTCGCCATCACGTAGTAGTCGTCCTCGCTGAACGGGGTACCATCTTGCCGGTTCACCACCTCGACCACCGCGACCTGGTATCCCTGCGCGACCACCGGGATCGCGATGATGGACTTCGCCGCGCCCGCGTGCTCCTCGCCGTTGCGCTTCGCCAGGCGCGGATCATCCGGCCGCGTGATGAGCACGGCCTTGTGCGTATCTGACACTTCCGCCGCAATCCCCTCGCCGCTCTTCTGCGTGGTGCCTACGGTGACCGTCGGGTCTTCGCCGTCGCGTGCCAGCAGGATCAGCTCTTCGCCATGCACCATCCACAGATTGCAAGCCTCAGCCTCCATCACGTCGCGCACCTTCGACGCTACCAGCGGAAGCAGCCGGTCCATCTGGATGGTCGAATTGAAGACGCGCTCCAGGTCGTAGAGCTGCGTGAGACGCGAGATGCTCTGGAACTGCGCGTTGCGCTCAGACTCGTACTCCAGCCCGGTGGCCAGTGCTGCGACGGCATGCTCGCGCACGGCCTCCACGACGGCCAGCGTGTCCTGGGTGATCGGGCGCTGCGTGCTGACGATCTCGATCAGCCCGAGGAAGCCCTCGCCCGTCGCCAGCGGCACATATGCCAGCGACACCAGGCTCTGCCGCAGGTTGAGGTGGGCGTAGTCTTCGCGCGGCACGTCCGCGCCGGAATAGATGATCGGAGTCGTCGCGGCGCGCGCTCGCTCCAGCGTGCCGGCGAACGGCACTGCATTCTCGAAGGTCCGGGCTTCACCCTCCTGCGCCAGGCGGGAGAGCCGCTCCGGGGGGCCGGCGTCGAGCGTATATATAAGGATGCTGTTCCCGGGAATGGCCTTGCTCAGGTAATTGACCAGCAACGCGGCGCGCGCACCGGCTTCGCGCTCCCTCAACAGCGCGGCGCTGAGTTCCCAAACCGCTGTCGCAAGGGCCGGCATCTGCGTCGCCATGTGGGTCTCCTGATGGGCCTGGGAAGAAGAAGGGCCTTAGGTGCTCCGACGCTTGCAAATCATGAGGGGTTCACTTAAGGTATGCGGGGTTATATCAAACGGTTACTAGGGTGTCAACGCAAAGGGGAGGCCGCTTTTGGACATCAGTCTCAGCTCCATCGGCAATGTTCACGTCGTGAATCTGCGCGGTAAGTTCAACCTCGGCCCCGCGGTCGACGAATTCAAGTCCACCACAGACACCCTGATGAAAGGCGGCAACGCGCGCTTCGTCGTCGTGCTCGCCGAGGTCCCATCCATGGACTCCAGCGCCATCGGCGCCCTGGTGCGCCTCATCGCCACGAGCAAGAAGTCGGGTGGCGATGTGAAGCTGGTGAATCCCTCCAAGATGGTGGTCCAGACGCTGAAGATCGTCGGCCTGCTGAACCTGTTTTCCATCTACGACAACGAACAGTCCGCCGCCGCCGCCTTCAGCACCGCCGCCGCCGTCTGATCCCATTTTTCCACCTGTGACATTTGTCCTCGCGGCCCCCTGCGCCTGCAGGTCTGGACAGTCATTGCATTGTCGCCCGAAATGTACGCTGCCGCACATATGCATAGTTCCAATAACGGAAAACACCTCTGTGTACGATGTAAATATCTTTACCGCATTGTGACCTATGTCACATAACGCACCTAACCCACACAGTACATTGGTCAAACCTTGTGCCGAATCCGCGAGGCGCAAGTGATGTCTTGAACCTGCCTGATCCAAGCTTATGGGCATGGGGAGATCGCGGGGACGTTGGAGCCGTACAGCCGTGCACGCAGCCCCCGAATTCGAACGTGGCCCGTCAGCGCTCAGCGCGACCATTGCTCTTCTTACTGCTGCAGTAGGAGTGATGATCCTGCTGGGCTGGACATTTAACATAGCGGCCTTGAAAGGCATCCTGCCGGGCTGGGTGACCGTAAAACCCAACACCGCCATTGGTTTCATCCTCTGTGGCGTGGCGCTGGCATTGCTGCGAACCGAGACCCGTACCGCTTGGGCTGACCGTGTCGGCAAGGTCTGTGCCGTTGCCGTCACGCTGCTCGGGGCCGTCACCCTCGCCCAGTATCTGCTCGGGATCAACGTCGGTATCGACGAGTTGCTCTTCCGCGACGCCCCGGACGCCCTGCTGACCTCGCATCCCGGCCGTATGGCGCCGGTGACCGCCCTGAGCTTCATCTTCTGCGGCGCCGCGCTATTGCTGCTCGATGTATCGTCGCGCCGCGGCCAGCGTCCGGCGGAGTTCATCATCCTGTTGCCGATGGCCTTGTCCTTCTTGGGGGTACTTGGGTATCTCTACGGATCGAGTTCTCTATACAGGGTCGCAGCCTTCACGCCGATAGCTCTGCCCACGGCGCTGACGATTTTGCTTTTCGGTCTCGGCCTGCTGCTGGCTCGGCCAGAAGCGGGTTGGATGGCGGCATTCACCAACCACGGCGCCCGCGGCCTTCTTGCCCGCCGGCTGATACCCGCCGCCATCGCTGGCCCGGTGCTGATCGGCTGGATACGCCTGGTCGGCGAGCACATGGGACTTTACGGCACTGAGTTCGGAGTCGCCATCGGGTCGCTCTCCACCATCCTCATCGCCGTCGGCATGATCCTGTGGACGGCCGAGTCCCTGCATCAGGCTGACCTCCAGCGCAACCAAGTGGAAAGCCGATTGCGCGACATCGAATGGTTGCTGACCAAACCGGTGCAATCCGACCCTCAGCTTCCCATCCTCGGCCAGCAGTATGGAGACCTCACCCTCCTCAATAGCACCGGTGAGATCATGCGTTCCGTGGGCCAGCCGGTGCTGCACGACATCGTGAAGGACTACCTGGACCTGCTCGACACCTCCGCGGCCGTGTATGAGAAGAACGGAGACTATGCGCTCGGCATCTTCACCTCCGGCTGGTGCCGCTTCATGGATGAACGCTCACGCGCTCTCTGCGGCACTGCCGACAATGTGGAGGCCCTCAACAGCGGCAAATGGATCTGTCACGAATCCTGCTGGAGCAACCATTCCCGACCTTCCATCGAGACTGGGGCGGCTGTTGACTCAGACTGCCTGGGCGGCCTCCGCATCTACGCCGTTCCCATCCGCGTCGGTGATGAGGTCATCGGCTCCATCAACTTCGGCTACAGCGACCCGCCCTCGGATCCGGCCCGGCTGCAGGAACTCGCCGCCAAGTACCAGGTCAGAGTGGAAGAGCTGGAAACACGCCGGCGGAACTACAGCACCCGTCCGCCCTTCATCATCGAGCTGGCCAAACGCCGGCTGCATGCCTCGGCGCGCTTGATCGGCGAGATCGTAAGCCGCCGCCGTGCCGAAAAGGCGCTCCGCCTCCACGCGACAGTCCTCGAAAGCGCCGCCAACGCCATCGTCATCACCAACGCCGCTGGGGTAATCGAGTGGGTGAATCCCGCATTTGAGAAGCTCACTGGATACTCCAGCCAGGACGCCGTCGGCCGCAAGACCAGCTTGCTGAAATCAGGACGCACCCCGGCCCCAGTCTATGAAAACATGTGGACGACCATTACCGCGGGTGGCGTGTGGGAGGGTGATATCACGAACCGCCGGCGGGATGGGACCCTCTACGAAGAGCACATGATGATCACCCCCGTGCGGCATGAGACCGGGGGATCAGCCACTACATCGCCATTAAGCAGGACATCAGCGACCGGCGTCGGCTGGAGGAACAATTGCGCCTGGCGCAGCGCATGGAGTCCGTCGGTCGTCTGGCCGGCGGCATCGCCCACGACTTCAACAACATGCTGATGGTCGTCTCCAGCTACGCCGACCTCATGCTGCAGCACAGCAGTGACCCCACCCTCGTGCGCTCCTACGCGGAGCAGATACACGAAGCCGCCGCCCGCGCTGCCGGCATCACCCAGCAGTTGCTGGCCTTCAGCCGCAAGCAGGTCATGGTTCCCACCGTCATCGACCTCAACCAGGTGGTCTCCGGCCTCATCAAGATGCTGCGCTCCATGCTGCGTGAGGACATACAAGTCGAAGTGGTCGGGGCGCGGGACCTCGCGCTCATCAAGGCGGACTCCGGCCAACTCGGCCAGATCCTCATGAACCTGGCCGTCAATGCCCGCGACGCCATGCCCAACGGCGGCCGCCTGGTCATCGAAACCGCCAATGTTGAGCTTGACGCTGCCGTTCCGGGGCCACAGCGCATGCCCCCGGGCAGCTATGTGATGCTCGCCGTAACCGACACCGGCTGCGGCATGGACGAAGCCACAAAGGCCCACATCTTTGAGCCCTTCTTCACCACCAAAGAGCCCGGCAAGGGCACCGGCCTGGGACTCTCCACTGTGTACGGCATCGTGAAGCAAAGCGGCGGATTCATCTGGGTCTGTAGCGAGCTGGGAAGCGGCACCACCTTCAAGATCTACCTGCCGCGCGCCGTGGAGCAGCAGGCTACGGCCCCGGTGGCGGAATCGGTAGCATCGCCGGCCGCTTCGGCGGGCGGGGCGGAAAACGTGCTCGTCGTCGAGGACGAACCGGCGCTTCGGGAAGCGATGTGCGCTTACCTGGAGTCCCGCGGCTACAAGATCCACGCCGCGGCCAACGCAGGCGCCGCCTTGCGCCTATGCTCCGAACATCCCGACATCGCCGTCCTGGTCACTGATCTGGTGATGCCCGGCATGGGCGGCGCGGAACTGGCCCGCGCGGTGGAGAGTCAACTGCCCGGCCTGCCCGTCATCTACATCTCCGGCTACACCGAGAACACCGTGGACGCATCACAATTCCTGGCCTGCGGCACCCTGCTGCAAAAGCCGTTCCGGCTGCAGGACCTGGTGGAGAAGATCCGCTCCGTCCTCGACAACCCCGCGACTGCGGCCAGCGCCTAGGCGAATATCTTCGCCGCGTCCACCGCGTCTTTGCCGATCGTCTCCAGCAGGCTCGGCGGCCCCTGCACCACGAAGCGCCGGTGATACAGCGCCAGCACCCGCAGCCCGGCCAGCTCCTCGCCGCCGCCCGCGCGCCCCGGCCCGCCATGCAGGCAGTTCGGCATCACGTTGCCGTGGCCGGTGTGCTGCGTGTTGACGGAAGAATCCACCACCATGATGCGTCCGTGCAGGTTCGCGATCCCCAGTGTGACCTCCGCCTTGAAGGCGTCATCATCGCTGAAGATCGACGCCACCAGCGACCCGCAGCCGCGTTTGGCCAGCGCGATCGCCTCAGCGGTCGAGTCGTACGGCATGATCGTCGCCGCCGGACCGAAGACCTCGACCTCATGCACCAACTCGGCCTGGGCCGGCTTGTCGCAGTAGAGCAGTGTTGGCTCCACGAACGCTGCCTTCGCGCCATCGGCATCAATGACCTGGAAGTCGCTGCGCCCACCGCACAGCACTTGCGTCTCGCGCTTCAGCTTCTCCAACCCCTCCTGTACGTCCTGCTGCTGCTTCTTGTTGACGACCGGCCCGCACCGCACCTCCGCGTTCGCCGGATTGCCGACCTTCGCCGTCGCTAGTCGCGCCGCGATCGCCTCTCCCAGCGCCCTCGCCTGCGCGCGCGGCGCCAGCACGCGGCGGATCGCCGTGCATTTCTGTCCGGCCTTCTGCGTCATCTCCTTGGCCACTTCCTTCACCAGCAGGTCGAAGGGCACGGTTCCGGGCACATCATTCGGGCCCAATATCGCGCTGTTCAGCGAATCCGCCTCAACGTTCACGCGCACCGCGCGCGCGACGACATTCGGATGCGTCTTGATGCGGGCCGCCGTCGCCGCCGAGCCTGTGAATGCGACCACGTCATCCTCGCGCAGGTGGGCGAGCAGGTCGCGCGCGCCGCCGCACAGCACACTGATCGCGCCCGCCGGCAGGATGTTCGCCTCCACCACGTCCTTCACCATGCGCTGCGTGAGCCAGCAGGTGGCCGTCGCCGGTTTCACGAAGATGGGCACGCCGGCCAGCAGCGCGCCCGCCGCCTTCTCCCACAATCCCCAGGCGGGGAAGTTGAAGGCGTTGATGAACACCGCGACGCCGGTCAGCGGCTTGAGAAAGTGTTGTCCCTGGAAGGCTCCAGTCTTGGAAAGCGGGATCGCCGCGCCGTCTTTTATTAGCTTGCCCTCGAGGGCCGCGCCCCACTTCGCATACTGCTTAAGGGTGTAGGTCGCGCCGTCCACATCGAATGAAGCGTCGCCCTCGGTCGCGCCCAGGTTCTGGCGGCTGATGTCGAAGTACTCGGCGCGCTTGGCGGTGAGCGCGTCAGCGATCTTGCCCAGCATCTCCGCCCGCTCTTTATAGGTGAGCTTCTGCAGCGCGGCATTACCTTCGCGGCGCGCGTACTCCAGCGCTGCGCGTAGGTCCAAGCCTTCGCTGGACGCCGTTCCCAACTCTTCGCCCGTCACCGGGTTCCAGAGTTTCTCACCCGCGCCGCTGCCCGCCGCCCATTTTCCTGAGAGATAGCTTTCAATCTTCAAGACGTGCTCCTTATATATGTGCTGCCCTTGAAACTGCACAATACTTCATGCAAATGCCTATTCCCGGGGTATTTCTATCACTAACCCAAGGGATTCTGTTATATACTGCATCCTATTGTCATAGATTGCAGGAGTCAGTAATGGAAGTCATCGCCGAAAAGCCCCAGCCGACGGCCACCGCAGAATCCCAGTTCGTCGACTTTCAGGTCGAGCCCAGCCAGTATAAACACTGGCAGTTGCACATCGAAGGCGCTGTCGCCACCCTGGTCATGGACACCAAGGAAGACGGCGGCATCCGCGCCGGCTACAAGCTCAAGCTCAACTCCTACGATCTGGGCGTAGACATCGAGTTGCACGACGTCCTCAACCGCTTGCGCTTCGAGCATCCCCAAGTACGCACTGTGGTGCTCACCAGCGCCAAGCAGCGCGTCTTCTGCTCCGGCGCCAATATATATATGTTGGGGACTTCGTCCCACGCGTGGAAGGTGAACTTCTGCAAGTTCACCAATGAGACGCGGAACGGCATCGAGGATGCCAGCCGCAACTCCGGCCTGAAGTTCATCGCCGCCTGCAACGGCACCACCGCCGGCGGCGGCTACGAGCTCGCGCTCGCATGCGACGAGATCATCCTCATCGACGACCGCTCCTCCGCCGTCAGCCTGCCGGAAGTCCCGCTGCTGGGCGTGCTGCCCGGCACCGGCGGCCTCACCCGCGTCATCGACAAGCGCAAAGTGCGTCGCGACCTCGCTGACATCTTCTGCACTGTCTCGGAAGGCATCCAGGGCCAGCGCGCGAAAGACTGGAAGCTGGTCGACGACATCATCAAGCCCGCGCAATGGAAGGAAGGCATCGCCGCGCGCGCGCAGGAGCTGACCAAACAGTCGGACCGCCCCACGGGCGAGAAGGGCGTTACCCTTACGCCGCTCCAGCGCACCATCGACGCCGCCGGCTATCACTACCAGTATGTCGACGTCGCCTTCGACCGCGCCGGACGCACCGCCACCATCACCGTCCGCGCTCCTGAGTCGGTCACTTCCAAAGACTTGGCCGCCATCAAGCAGGCCGGCGCCGCGTGGTGGCCGCTGCAGATGGCCCGCGAGCTGGACGACGCCATCCTCAGCCTGCGCACCAATGAGCTCGAACTCGGCCTCTGGATCCTGAAGACCGCCGGCAACGCCGAAGCCGTCCTCGAGATCGACCGGCAGCTCACGCAGCACGCCTCTGACTGGTTCGTGCGCGAAGTGACCAACTATCTGCGCCGCACCCTGCAGCGGCTCGATGTTTCTTCGCGCTCGATGTACGCCGTCGTCGAGGAAGGTTCCTGCTTCGCGGGCACGCTCTTCGAGCTGGCACTCGCCGCCGACCGCACTTACATGCTCCACCTGCCGGACAGCCCGGAAGCCACCTTCGTCGCGCTTTCGGAGATGAACTTTCTCAAGCTCGAATCCGTTATGGGCGTCACGCGCCTGGCCGCGCGCTTCTACGGCGACGAGACCAGCCTCACCACGCTGAAGAGCATGGCCGGGCAAAAGCTCAACGCAGAGACCGCGCTCGAACTCGGCCTGGTCACTGCGACGCCCGACGATCTCGACTGGGCCGACGAGCTGCGCCTCGCCATCGAGTCGCGCGCCGCGCTCTCGCCCGACGCCCTCACCGGCCTGGAGGCCAACCTGCGCTTCACCCTGCCGGAGACGATGCTCACCCGCGTCTTTGGTCGCCTCTCCGCGTGGCAGAACTGGATCTTCATCCGGCCCAACGCGGTCGGCGCCACGGGCGCGCTCAAGGTGTACGGATCAGGCAGCAAAGCAAAGTTCAATTGGGAAAGGGTCTAGGAAAAATCATGTCGACCATTGATTACGTCGAGCGTATTCCGAACAACGTGGACCTGGCCAGCGACAAGACGCTGCAGCGCGCGCTGGAGAAGTGGCAGCCCGCCTTCCTCGACTGGTGGAAGGACACCGGCCCGGTGGACACCACTTCCATCGAGGTCTATCTGCGCACCGCCATCAGCGTGGAGCGCGATGGCTGGGCCAACTTCGGCTATGTGAAGATGCCGAACTACCGCTGGGGCATCTTCCTCGTCCCGCCGGACCCCGAACGCAAGATCCCCTTCGGCGACCACAAGGGCGAGCCTGCCTGGCAGGAGGTGCCGGGCGAGTACCGCACCCAACTGCGCCGCATCATCGTCACCCAGGGCGACACCGAGCCCGCCTCCGTGGAGCAGCAGCGCCTGCTCAGCAAGACCGCGCCTTCGCTCTATGACATGCGCAACCTCTTCCAGGTGAACGTCGAGGAAGGCCGCCACCTGTGGGCCATGGTCTACCTGCTGCAGCGCTACTTCGGGCGCGACGGCCGCGAGGAAGCCGAGTACCTTCTCCAGCGCCGCTCCGGTGACACCGACAACCCGCGCATCCTGGGCGCCTTCAACGAACAGACGCGCCACTGGGTGGCGTTCTACATGTTCGCCTTCTTTACGGACCGCGACGGCAAGTTCCAGCTCGCCTCGCTGGCGCAGTCGGGCTTTGACCCGCTCGCGCGCACCTGCCGCTTCATGCTCACCGAAGAGGCGCACCACATGTTCGTCGGCGAGTCCGGCGTGGCGCGCACCATCCAGCGCACTTGCGAGGTCATGCAGCAGCACGGCCTCACCGACCCCAACGACGGGCGCCAGCACGGCGTGGTGCCGCTCAGCCTGCTGCAGAAGTTCATCAACTTCCATTACAGCGTCACGCTGGACCTGTTCGGCGGCGACATCTCGTCGAACGCCGCTACCTACTTCACCACCGGCCTCAAGGGCCGCTATGAGGAAGACAAGCGCGACGACGACCACAAGCTCACCAGCGACGAATATCCCATCCTCGAACCCGAGGACGGCAGGATCGTCGAGAAGCGCGTTCCGGCGCTCACCGCGCTCAACGCCCGCCTGCGCGACGACTACATCAAGGAGATCCAGGGCGGGCTCGACCGCTGGAACCGCATCCCGGAGAAGCATGGTTTGGAGTTCCGCTTCAAGCTGCCGCATGTCGGCTTCCACCGCGCCATCGGCACCTTCGCCGGCAAGCACGTGAGCCCCCAGGGCCAGGTGATGTCTGAGGCGGAGTGGAACGCGCGCCGCGGCGAGTGGATGCCCACCGAAGAAGACCACCAGTACATCGAGTCGCTGATGGGCCAGGTCATCGAGCCGGGCAAATTTGCCAACTGGATCGCGCCGCCGGCAAAGGGCATCAACGGCCTGCCGGTCGACTTCGAGTACGTGCGCTTCAACTAAGAGCCATAAGGAAGATGACCGTCGCCACCCATGCCGCCCGCGCCGCCTTCGACGAGCTCGCGCCGCGCCTCGCGCAGGTCTCCGAGCGCGCGCGCAAGCTGCTGGTGCAGGTCGGCGACCTCGCTTATGAGGTCAAGCTCGCCCGCCGCGCGCCGGACACGGCCTACCTGCCGGAGCTGTTCGACTCCTGCGGCATCGGCGTGGAGGAGATGTATCCGCTCCTCAAGGAACTGCACGACGCCCAGTTGATCGAGGTCGAAGGCGACTATCCCTTCGAGGATGTGCACGTTCCCAGATCCGGAAACGGCAGCGTGCCGCTTGCTGACCTGGCGCACTATTGCGACGAGAACAAGGTCTCGCTGCGCGACGTCCTCGTGGACCTTCGCAGCGACCTGTTGAAGTAAGAAGTAACGCAGTGAAACGCAACGCTCCAACCCGCGAGAAAGCCGCCCCGCCGGCTGAAGACTCCTATCTCCGCGCCCTCGGCGACAACTTGCGCGCCCTTCGCGCCCGCCGCGGCGTCACTCGCAAGCAGCTTGCACAGCAGTCGGGGGTCTCAGAGCGCTTCCTCGCGCAGTTGGAAGGCGGCACCGGCAACGCATCGGTGCTGGTGCTGCGCCGCATCGCCGCCGCGCTCGCGGTCGAACTGGAAGACCTGCTCGCGCAGCGCAACGGCCCCACCCGTTCTGACGACCTGCTCGAATCGGTGGGCATCCTGCGTCGCCTCGATGAAGCTGCGGTGGCTAAGGCGCGCGGCCTGCTCGAAGAGAATTTCGGCGCCACGACGTCGCCTTCCGACGAAGCCGCCCGCCGCCAGCGCATCGCGCTCATCGGCCTGCGCGGGGCAGGGAAGTCCACCCTCGGCGCGCGCCTCGCCAAGGAACTCGGCGTGCCGTTCATCGAGCTGGACCGCCTCGTCGAGAAGGCCGCGGGCTCGCCCCTGAACATGATCTTTGATCTCTACGGCCCCAGCGGCTTCCGCCGCTTCGAGCGCCGCTGCCTCGATGAAGTCCTGGAGAAGCACGATCGCTTCGTCATGGCGACGGGTGGCAGCATCGTCTCCGAGCCCGCCACCTTCGACCGCTTGCTGCGCGCCTGCTACACCGTGTGGCTGCGCGCCACGCCGGAGGAGCACATGGAGCGCGTCATCGCCCAGGGCGACATGCGTCCCATGGCGCACAATCCGGAGGCAATGTCGCAGCTCAAGCAGATCCTCGCTGAACGCGAGCCGCTCTACCGCCAGGCCGACCTTACCGTGGACACCAGCCGCCGCGCGCTGGAGAGCCTCACCGCCGACTTCCTCGACGCCTTCCGGCCCACGGTAACCACCGCCCGCTAGCCAAGGGCCATCGGCCTTTCGTTACCGCGCTTCCCGATATGGGCGCATTTCCCGCGCTTGCTTGTGACGCCCGCTTTGATTAGGCTGGGGGCGTAGCGCGGGCTCCCAGGCACCCCACCCATGGCGACCACTGTGGACAACTTCCTTCGCCGTCCTTGGCGCGCCGGAAACATCACCCAATTTTGTGGTTTTGCCCTGCTGCTGCTCGGCTTCCTCGTCATCACCGGCTGGATCTTCGACATCGACCGCCTGAAGTCGGTCCTGCCCGGCTTCATCAGCATGAAGATCAACACCGCGCTGGGTTTTGCCTTTGCCGGCGCCGCGCTCGTGCTGGTAGGGAAGCGTAAGGCGCCGCCCTATGCCGCGCTGCTGGGCGCGGTGGTCGCGGTCATCGGCCTGCTCAATGTCATCCAGTATGCATTTGGCGTGAACCTGGGCATCGACCAGTTGCTCGTGCACGATCCCTCGCCTGGCCCTTATCCCGGACGCCTCGCGCCCGTGACCGCCCTCGACTTCACCGTTTGCGGCATCGGACTGGCGCTGACCGCTTACGGCCGGCGCGTCGTGCTGGCCCAGTCGCTGGCCTTCCTGGCGGGCGTGACCGCCTTCCTCGCCATCATCGGATATGCCTTCGGAGTGCCGCTTCTGTACGGCTCAGTGCGTTACACCTCCATGGCGTTGCACACGGGCTTCGGCTGCCTGCTGCTCGCCGTCGGCCTGTTCGCGGCGCGCCCGCGTGAAGGTCTCATGCAGGTCCTGACCAGCGCCGGCCCCGGTGGATGGCTCGCCCGCCGCCTGGTCCCGGCGATGCTGCTCCTCCCGCCGCTGCTCGGCTTCGTCTTCCTCAACCTGAGCGGCTGGCTGGGCGACCTGCGTCTCACCGTGGCGCTCATCATCGTCACGCTCGTGGTGCTCTTCCTCGCCATCATCTGGACGCTGGCGCACTCCTTTGACGCCTCCGAGTCACTCCTGCGCCGCGCCCAGGCCGAGACGCTGGAGACGCAGAAGGCGCTCTCGCGCTCGGAGGAACTGCTGCGCCAGTCGCAGAAGATGGACGCCATCGGCCAGCTTTCGGCCGGCATCGCGCACGACTTCAACAACCTGCTTGCCGTCATCATCGGCTACTCCGAGCTCATGCTCTTCCGCTCGCAGCTCCAGGACACTGACCGCGTCAAGATCCAGCGCATCAATGAAGCCGGCGAGACCGCCGCCGGGCTCACGCGCCAGTTGCTTGCCTTCAGCCGCCAGCAGATGGTCCAGCCCACCGAACTCGACCTCAACGACGTGGTGACCCGCTTCGAGGGCGTGCTGCGGCGCTTGCTGAAGGAAGACGTGCAGTTCGTCATCAGCCTGCATCCCGATCTGGGACTCATCAAGGCCGATAAAGGACAGCTCGAGCAGGTCTTGCTCAACCTGGCGGTCAATGCCTCAGACGCTATGCCCGACGGCGGCAAACTGCTCCTCGAGACGCGCGAGGTCCGCCTGGGCGCGCCCGCTGCCGCCGAGTGCGGCCTCGAGCCCGGCCGCTATGCGCGGCTTACCGTCACCGACACCGGCGCCGGCATCCCGCCCGAGGTCCAGGCGCGCATCTTCGAGCCGTTCTTCACCACCAAGCCCGTGGGCAAAGGCACCGGCCTCGGCCTGGCGACCGTCTTCGGCATCATCCAGCAGAATCACGGCGCCATCCGCGTCGAGAGCGAGATCGGCAAGGGGACCACCTTCACCATCTACCTGCCCATCACGGAAACGGCCACCGGTGAGGCCGCCGCCGCTGAAGCCGCGCCCACTGCCCGCGTCGGCGCGCGCGTCCTTGTGGTCGAAGACGCCGCGCCCATCGCCGAGCTGGTGAAGGAAACGCTGGAAGAAGAAGGCTACGAGGTACACCTGGCCACTGACGGCGCCGAAGGCCTGGAGTTGTGCCGCAGCCTGGACCGTCCCGTGGACCTCATCCTCACCGACGTCATCATGCCGGAGATGAGCGGGCGCGAGATGGTGGAACACATCCGCAAGATCTGCCCCGCCGCCAAAGTCATCTTCATGTCCGGCTACACCAATGACGTCATCGTCCGCCACGGCGTCTTCCACTCCGACGTCGGCTTCCTCCAAAAGCCCTTCACTCCCAAGCAGCTGGTGCAGAAAGTGAGCGAAGTGCTGGCTGCGGTGTGATTGAGCTTCTGGCTGCGCCTAAGTACCTTTAGGGAAGGCTGTGACCCTTCGCACCAGCTTCGCCACCTCGAACCATGCCACACTCCCGACCCCGGCCAGAGCGCACCATCCGATGTTGCTCCACGGGACCGGCGCGAAGCTGAAGAGCGATTGCAGCCCCGGCGCTTCCACCACGGCCAGCAGGAGCACTCCCGCGCCGCCGAGCAGCCACCACAGTGTCGGGTTCGGCCGCCGCAGCGTGAGCCAGAAGGGCTCCGTCCACGAACGGTTCACCACGATGAGCGCCAGGTTCGCGACGATCAGCGTCACAAAGCTCAGCGTGCGGGCCGACGCCTCGTCCTGCCCCTGTGCGCGCGCCACCAGCACCACCGCATACACTGCCGCCGCGATCACCGCGCCCTGCAGCATCGCCATGGCCATGATCGGGAAGGTGAGGATGCGTCCTTTCGCCGGTCGCGGCTTGCGCCGCATCACGTCCGTCGCCTCCGGCTCTGCCTCAAAGACCACCGAGCACGCCGGGTCCGTAACCAGTTCGAAAAACACGATGTGTATGGGGAAGAGCATCATGGGCCAGCCGAAGAGCACGGGCGCCATCGCCAGCGCCGCCAGCGGCACATGCAGCGCCACGATGTACGCCATCGCCCGCCGGATGTTGTCGTAGATGCGCCGCCCCATGCGCACCGCCGCGACCACCGAAGTGAAATCATCGTCCAGCAGAACGAGCCCCGCGACTTCGCGTGCCACATCGGTGCCGCGCTTGCCCATCGCGATCCCGATGTTCGCCGCCTTCAGCGCAGGCGAGTCGTTCACGCCATCGCCGGTCATCGCCACCACATTGCCTTGCCGCTGCAGCGACTCCACCAGCCGCAGCTTCTGCTCCGGCAGCACGCGTGCGAAGATCGTCGTCTGCGCGGCGCAGCGGTCCAGCGCGGCACCGTCCATCTGTGCCAGCTCTTGTCCCGTGACTGCGCCCCCGCCCTCGATGCCGATCTGCCGCCCGATGTTCTCGGCCGTCAGCGGATAATCCCCGGTGATCATCACGACGCGGATCCCCGCGGTGTGGCACTCGCGCACGGCCTCGGCGACGCCAGGACGCACCGGATCTTCCAACCCGATCAGTCCCAACAGCTCAAAGTTAAAGTCCCGCTGGCTCTCGGGCAGAGTGTGCGGGTGGTGCTCCGCTCGGGCCACGGCCAGCACGCGCAGCCCGGCTGCAGCCATGCGGCTCACTTGGTGGCGTTCTACCGCGTTCTGCGGCATATCGCACAACTCGAAGATCGCCTCGGGCGCGCCCTTTGCCGCAATGACATAGTGATCATCTTCCTGCCAGGCGCGCGACATGGCCAGCAACGCCGACGAGAGCGGATACTCCCGGCGGAACAGCAGCTTTTCCGGATGCGCCAGCAGCTCGCGCCCTCCCAGCTCGTGGAACGCCCGCTCCATCGGGTCTACCGCGTGTGACTTGCTCGCCAGCATGCTGGTCGCGATCAGCGGATGAAATCTTGCCGCCAGGGGCACGCCCGCCGTGACTTCCGCGGTCTCGCCACCCGCCCATAGCTGTTTCACGGTCATCCGGTTCAGCGTGATGGTGCCGGTCTTGTCGGAGCAGAGCACCGTCGCCGCGCCCAGGGTCTCGATCACGCGCATATCGCGCGTGAGCACATTGCGCTTGGCCATGCGCCACGCCCCCAGCGCCAGGAAGATGGTCAGCACCACGGGGAACTCTTCCGGGATGAGTGAGATCGCCAACGTGATGCCGGCCAGCAGGCCGTTCACCCAGTCGCCGGTGGCCAGGAAGAAGTACAGGGCCACGATGACGCACAGCGCCGCGCCCATGGTGCCGAAGAGCCGCACCAGTTGCCGCACCTCGGCGTTGAGCATCGGCTCGGCCACCTCGATGTTGCGCAGGCTGGCGCCGATGCGCCCCATCATCGTCCGGGCGCCGGTGTGCTCCACCTCTGCGATGCCGTGCCCGCGAACGATGAGTGTCCCGGAGAAGATGCGGGCTTCATGGCCGTTGACATGCTTGGCCACCGCCACAGACTCGCCCGTGAGCAGCGACTCATCCACCTCGAGGTCCGTGGCCGCCAGCAGGCGCGCGTCAGCCGCGACGCGGTCGCCCTCTTCCACGATGAGCACATCGCCGCGTACTACTTCCGCGCCAGGGATGCGTTGGACCTCGCCATCGCGCAATACCTGCGCGCGCGGGGCGGAAAGGTCGCGCAGCGCCTCCAGCGCGTGCTCGGTGCGCCGCTGCTGCACCAGCTCGATCCCGACGATCAGCAGCACCGCACCGCCCAGTAGCAGCGCCTCGGCCCGGTCGCCGAGTACCAGATAGAGTCCGGCAGCACCCAGCAGCAGGAGCAGCATCGGTTCGCGCAGCAGTTGGAGGGTGGTCTGGAAAAGCGTGCGCGGGCGCGCGCGCGGCAGGGAATTCGGTCCCTCTTCCCGCAGGCGGCGCGCAGCTTCCGCAGCGTTGAGTCCTTGGAGCGTGCGAACGTCCATTCCTTCGTCACTCAGCTCCGCGGATGCGGTGCCGCCCTGGCGGGAGGAGGTCATCTCATCAGCGTCTCCGGCTGAACAGCATGCCGGCGGCGAAGCCCACGACCATTCCCGCCACGGCGAATGTCGCCACCGCCGCCAGCGGATGCGTCTTGATCTCGTGCCGGCCTTCTTCCAGCAGGTCTTCCGTCTTTTCCTTGGCGCGGCGGAGGTTGCGCGTCACGTCGCGCTGCACCGTCTCCACCTTCGCCCGGACTTCGTCCTTCATCTGGCTCATGCAGCCGCCGAACTCGGCGGCGCGTTCTGTCACATCTTCCATCGTCATCGGTTTCATGTGTGTGTGTCTTCCTTTCTTCCTTCGCTCAGCTCCGTACGCTGAGGATCGGGCAGTGGGCGTTGCTGAGGATGCGGAACGCGGTTCCCCGTCCCATGTGCGTCTGCCACATTTCCGCTGGTTTGGCGCCCAATACGATCAGGTCTGCCTCCACCGAGTTCGCCACCCGGACCACCTCTCGTGCCGTGTCGCCGAAGGTCACGATGTAGTCGGCCTCGGCGAACTTCACCGGATGCGTCGCGCCCGTGCGCAGCTCGTCCTCGAACATCTGCTGGAAGCGCACCGCCCGCCGGCTGTCTTTGAGCGACTCCGGCAGCACGTGCACCACTGTGACCTTCGCGCGGGTGAACTCCGCCAGGTCGCAGCCATACTTCATGGCGCGCTGCGCTTCGGGTACCAGGCTCTCGCAAAGCACGATGTGCCGTAGCGCGTGTCGCGGGTCCATCGGCTCGGTAGCCTGCGGCCCCATGGCCAGCACCGGCGCCTCCAGGCCGCGGAAGATGTACTCCGCCATCGAGCCCATCAGCAGCCGCTTGGCGCCTCCCGCCGCGCTGCTCCCGATCACCACCAGGTCGATCTCGTGCTTGGTGATGAAATCGTTCAGCTCCTCCAACAGGTCGCCATAGCTGACGTGCAGCTTGTCTTCCGGCCACTCGATGTTGGCCTCATCCAGGAACTGGACGAAGCGCTGCCGGGCATCCTGTACCAGTCGCCCGACTTCGGTCCCTGCTTCCGGGGGCACCATCGTAGGCACCACATGCACCAAGTGCAGTTGCGCGCCGAAGAGCGCCGAGATCCCCCGCGCATGCTCGACCGCCAGTAGCGACGCTTCGCTGAAATCGGTCGGCACCAGTATGTTTGCCATCCGGAAGCCGGAACGCGCTTTCTTGGACTTGCTCTTGATTGCTGTCGCCATCGCAATGCCTTTCATGGCTCGCCTCCCTACGCGGTCGTGGAAATCTCCACCTGCGCCGGCCGCAGCGCCGCCGGTTGATAGACGCAGCACGGTTCTTCCGCGAACGCGTCGCCGCTTACGGCCAGCGCCCGCGCGCGCGACCCGCCGCATACCTCCTTGAACTCGCACACCTTGCACTTGCCCTTCAGCCGCGACGTATCTCGCAGCGCCTGGAAGAGCGGCGCATATCGATAGAGCCACCACAGCGGCGTGCGCTTCACGTTGCCCGCGCTCACCGGGAAGAAGCCGCTCGGGCACACGTCCCCGATGTGCGAGACGAACACGAAGCCCTTGCCATCGTTCACCCACGGTTGCGCGCTCTCGCGCTCGGTGAACTGGAAGTCGCGGCCGTTGCTGCCGTGTTGCTGTTGCAGCATGTACCGCCGGTAATGCGGGCCTTCCGTCGTCTTCACCCGGAACGGAAGGTCCTGGGAAAGGCGGTAGAGGCGGGCGAAGGCCTCTTCGAACTCTTCGCCCGTAGGTAGGTCGCTCAATTGTCCTCTACCGGTGGGAACCAGGCAGAACAGGCTCCACAGCACGATCTTCTGGTGGCGGAGCAGATCTGCCATCTCGTCTAACTGGCCTAGGTTGCGCTTGGAGATGGTGGTGTTGATCTGCACCGGCACCCCCAGCTCGTTGGCCCAGCGGATCGCGTCCAGGGTGCGCGCGAACGATCCCGGCACCCCGCGGAAGGTGTCATGCACCTCTGCCCGCGGGCCGTCCAGGCTGATGGCCAGCCGACTCAAGCCGGCCTCTTTCAGCTGTTGGATGGCCGCGCGGGTCAGGAGCGGAGTCGCGCTCGGGGTCAGCGCCGGACGCAGCCCCCATCCGGCTGCGTATTTCACCAGCTCGTACACGTCCTTGCGCTTCAGCGGGTCGCCGCCCGTCATCACAAAGATCGGCGGCTTGAGCTGCGCCACGTCGCGGATCAGCTTCATCGCCTCCTCCGTGTTCAGCTCCCTGGGATGGCACTGCGGCTGCGCCGACGCCCGGCAATGGAAGCACGCCAGGTCGCATGCCCGTGTCGTTTCCCAGATCACCACCAGCGGCTTTTGGCTGAAATCGAAGTGCGAGTACATCGTCCCTCCTGCGGCCCTTGGTTTATGTCCTTAATGTAGAAGGTGACCCGATGGGGGGTCGGTGATGGGGGGTACTCGCAGATGTGACGTGGGTCACATGGCCTGGACTTCCTCCCGTCATTCGGGCTCGTGAGCCCCTCGGCTGGGTTGGTTCGAGCAACGAGAAACGGTTTTCAAGTACACTTTCCCGGCTATGACAAAACGTTTCGTCACGCTCTTTGCGCTGTTCGCCCTCACCCTCTCCGCCTCCGCCCAGCAGTGGGCCAAGGAGGTCCTCGAGAAGTCGCCGCGCCACCAGGAGTGGGCCGCCATCAAGAACGGGGAGAAGACCGTCAACGCGTTTGTCGTTTATCCGGAGGTCAAGAACAAGGCCACGGTCGTCATCGTCATCCACGAGAACGCCGGTCTCACCGACTGGGCGCGCACGGTCGCCGACCAGCTCGCCGCCAACGGCTACATCGCCATCGCGCCCGACTTGATCTCCGGCATGGTGCCCGCGGAGATGAAGCCTGCCGACTTCCCCGGCACCGACGCCGCGCGCCAGGCCATCCGCCAGCTCACCCCTGCGGGCGTCACTTCTGACCTCGATGCTGTCTTCGCTTACGCGAAGAAGATTCCCGCCGCCAACGGCAAGGTCGTCGTGTCGGGCTTCTGCTGGGGCGGCGGACAGACCTTCCGTTACGCCACTCACAATCCCAATATCGCCGCGGCGTATGTCTTCTATGGGCCGCCGCCAGCCGAAGGCATCGCCAACATCAAGGCCCCGGTCTACGGCTTCTATGGCGGCAACGACGAGCGCATCAACGCCTCCATCCCCAAGACCACAGAAGACATGAAGGCCGCCGGCAAGACCTACGATCCGGTCATCTACGAGGGCGCCGGGCACGGCTATATGCGCAGCGGCATGCAGCCCGAAGCGACCGAGCCCAACAAGAAGGCTCGCGAACAGTCCTGGGAGCGCTGGCTCAAGCTGCTCAAGGACGTAAAGTAGTCCCGACCACCCGCCCGCTCGTCCGCTCACAACTTTGTCCCGTCGCCGGGGTTACTGCTCATCAAACAGTTCCCCGGCCCGGGGCTCGCCCGGGCCCTTGTGAGGCTCAAATGAAACGCTCAGCTCTTCTCGTTGTGCTGCTGGCTGCAGCCCTGGTCATCGCCGGATGCTCTTCTTCCGGAAAACAGGCAGCGACCGCCGTGCCGGACGCGCAAAAGGCTGACGCCAATCTGGCCGGCGCAATCCAGGCGCGGCTCAACTCTGACCCGCTGTTGGCTTCGAGCCAGCGGTCGAGCGTTGGAGTGCGCGTGCAGAACGGCGTGGCCACACTTACGGGCTGGGTGGTTAACGACGCCGAGCTGAACGCCGCGCTCAATGCGGCGCAGGGCGTCGAAGGTGTGCGCCAGGTCGTAAGCCGTCTCCAGGTCGGACAGGAATTTGCAGCGATGCCCGGAGCGGCCCCGGCCTTTGCCGAGGCTCCCGAACAGGCCGAGCCCCGCTACACTCCCCGCGTGACGCGGAAGCCCAGCGCCACTCGTACAGTTTCCAAGCCCGTGTATCGTCCCGCGGTGCAGACGGCCACGGTGGCCCAGAACACAGATTCGGCGCCGATGAATGCAGCGCCTACACAGACGCAGCAAGTCCTCTACACTCCGCCGGCGGTGACGCTGGCGCCCGAGCCGAAGGCGCCGGAGCGCATCGAGATCCCCGCCGGGACCGAAGTGCCGGTGCGGCTGATCGATTCGCTCAGCTCGGAGACGAGCAACCGCGACCAGCTCTGGCGCGGCACGGTGAACGGCGACATCGTGGTGGATGACCGCGTGGTCATCCCCAGCGGTTCGAGCGTGGAAGGCCGCATCGTAGAGGTCAAGAAGTCGACGCACTACACCGGGGCGGCGCAGCTCACGCTGGCGCTCAACCGGGTGACCTTTGGCGGCAAGAGCTACGCCGTCTCTAGCGATCAGTGGTCGCGCAAGGGCGCGGCCCGCGGCGGCAACACTGCCAAGAAAGTCGGCACCGGTGCGGCGGTGGGCGCGGTGCTGGGCGGCATCTTCGGCGGCGGCAAGGGAGCGGCCATTGGAGCGGCGGCCGGTGCGGGCGCAGGCGCTGGCGCCAACACCATCACCAAGGGCGAGAAGGTGGAGCTTGACTCCGAAAGCCTCATCATCTTCCGCCTGGCCAGTGGCGTGAGCGTGGTGCCGAGCGCCGAGCGCGAGCGCGGCTGGACGTCTTCACCCCGGTATGTGCCTCCGGCGCGGGACTACGATTCCGACTCGGACACGGTCAGCGACCGTCCGGTGCTGAAGCGGCGCGGGTAGCGAAAAGCCAGAACCCACCACAAAGGCACAGAGCACACGAAGGGACACAAAGCAAAGCAGTGATCGGGGAGTGGGTTTCCACTCCCTGTCTTCTTTGTGCAGCTTAGTGTCCTTCGTGACTTTGTGGTGGGTTCTTACTCGGGTTTCTTCAGTCGTGCCTGCAGCCGTTCGGAGAAGCCCTTCGGGATGTCGAAGGCCTGGAAGTCGCCGACGAGCTGGATGATGTTGCGCGTGCCGTCGTAGATGGCGGTGCAGTGGTCGCACTTGCGGAAGTGGGCCTCCATGCGGGCGCGGAGCTCGGGCGTGACATCGCCCTCGATGTAGTTGGAGAGCTCCATCCAGACTTCTTCGCAGCTGATCTCGATAAGAGTCACACGTACCTCATCAGGGTTGGGATGCGCGACAGGCGCGGAAGTTTCATTTGGGCTTCCTCCAATTGGGCGGGGGCGGGCCCCAGGGGCGGACCTTGCGGTAGCTGTTCTCGCCCAGCGACCAGGCGCCGTCGATGCCGGGCGCCAGCGCATCGCGCATCTGCAGGCGCGCCCGGAGCAGGCGGATCTTAACGGTTGCCTCCTTCAGGCCGAGCGCGGCGGCAGTCTCAGTGATGCTGAGCTTCTGCACGTCGCGCATCATGAACACCTCGCGGTACTTCGGGTCGAGCGACTCCAGCGCCCGCTGCAGGGCCACCCGCAGCTCATTGCGCTCCAAAGCTTCGCTCGGGATCTCGCGCCAGTCGGCGTAGTCCTTCGGCATGTAATCCAGGCCGGAAGACGCCTCGGTGGGAGAGGCGGGCTCGTCGGTGGATTCATAGAGGTGCTTGCGGTCCTTACGCACGCGCATGCGCGCCTCATTGATGGTGATCTGGATAAGCCAGGTGCTGAACTTGGATTGGCGGCGGAAGCTGGGCAGCGCGGTCAGCGCCCGCAGCATGGCCTCCTGCACGATCTCCTCGGCGTCGGCCTCATTACGGCAGATGGACATGGCGGCGACGAAGATGGCGCGCTCGTACGGGCGGATGAGTTCGTAGAAGCAGTCGCGCTCGCCGGCGAGCACGCGGTCGAGGAGGGCGGCTTCGGCGTCGGTCACGAACTGAGGCCCGGGTGAGGCCATGCAAGGCATTATAGGCTGCGCGAGCCGGAAAAGAGGCTGAGGAACGCGGGGACTGCTACAATCCGCGCAGCTTCGTCGCAAGGAGGCGTGACATGCTGAAGGGATTCAAGACGTTCCTGTTCCGCGGCAATGTGGTGGACTTGGCGGTGGCGGTGGTGATCGGCGCGGCCTTCGGCGCGGTGGTGACGTCCTTCGTGACGCACATCGTGACGCCGCTGATCGCGGCGGCGGTGGGCCAGCCGGACTTTTCCGCCATCCAGGTGGTGGTGAACGGCACGCCGGTGCTGGTCGGCAACTTCCTGAACGCATTGCTGGCGTTCTTGCTGGTGGCGGCGGCAGTGTACTTCTTCATGGTGGCGCCGATGAATGCGTGGAACGAGCGGCGCAAGCGCGGCGAGCCTTCGCCCGATCCGACTTCGAAGAAATGCCCGGAGTGCGTGAGCGAGATCCCGATTGCGGCGAAGCGGTGCGCGTTCTGCGCGCAGCCCGTGGCCTAGGCGGCTGAGGGTGTGGCGTCTGAGTCGTTGTCGCGGTCTGAGTCGGTGGAAAAGAGATCGCGCGCGTACTTGAGCCAGCGGTTGATGAGCGTCTCTTCCTGCTCGTGAGCTTCGCGGGCGGCGCGGCGCTCGGCCTCGGTGGTGCGGTAATGAAAACGGTGCTCAGCCATCGGTGAAACCGTTCCGGTGGGGGCCGGAATCAGGAGAAAGATGGCGGCGCGCCCGGGTAGGTTGCCCCTACCTTCTTGCACCATCTTGAATGCAGCTCCCTTCCGTGGAAGCTTGAGCGTTCCATCGCGCGGAGAATAGAATGTTCGCGGTGTCCTTGACGCAGATCCAACCCGCCGGACGCGCGATGCTGCCCATCGTTTGTCCCCTGAAATTCGTCCAGGGATACCGCTGTTCGCGCTGCCCATGGGCGCGCCTGCTGACCGACTGCCATGTGGCTTGGGCCGTCCCCGTCTGTGAGGAGCGTTGCATGCTCGCCGACTTCGAGCAGCACGTCTGCCAGGCGCCGATGGATGAGCCCTTCGTGATCCTCCAATAGGAGCCTCTAGCAGTCGGCGCAGAGGACTAGCAAACCGCTGAACAGTTCGCTTCGCGATGCAACAGAGCCGACGCGAGGCTCATCGTAATCAGTCGGCGGTCGATTTTGCTTAAACAACCCATCCTCTCCATCTCTTACGACGAAACCCTTCTCCGAACCAGGCAACTGTTGCTCGAAAGTCGCGGGCACGAGGTTGTCTCCGCGCATGGCTTCACCAACTCGATGGAACAGTGTGCGTTTCCGCATTGGAAGCTGCTTATCATGGGACATTCGATCCCGGACCGCGACAAGCGCGTCATCATGCGGGAGTTCCGGAAGAACTGCGCGGCTCCGGTGCTTGCGTTGCACCGCCTGGGCGAGCCGGTGCTGGAAGGCGCTGAGCACACGATCATCCAAGACCATCCCGAGCAGCTATTGACGATGGTGGAAGAGATCCTCGCCGGACAAGCGAAGAAAAAAGGGATGTCAATAAAGTAAGGGGCGCGGCTCCCGCTGCCCTAAAACGGATGTGGCGGCTATCCCGCCTTTATGACGCACGCCTGGAGCATCGCTTGGGCGGCATGCTCAGCGCGATCTCGCGAGCGCTCTTGTCCCCAGTAGAGGATCTCCGCGTCAGCGATACGCGAAACGACATAGAGCCAGGCGCGCGGCTGCACGTCCGGGTTATGGAAGATGTCCGCGGCAAAGCCGTCCTGCTCGAAGCCGGCGATGGCTTTGTTCTGGACGGCGTCGCGATGGAACTGGAGTACCCTGGAAGTCTTCACGCCACTGCTGCTCATACGTTGTTCTACCCGACCACCGACGTTCGGCGGCTGAGGGATTCAATGCATTCGCGCGCCTGACGCTCGGCCGCTTCTGCCGTGCGCTCCTGTCCCCAGCCCAAAATCTCCACTGACCCCTTCCGCATCACCACGTAATGGTGCACAGGAGGGTCTACCTTCTCGTTGACGAAGAACTCCGCCAGGAAGCCATGCGCCTGCAGCATGCGCTTGCTGCTCTTCGCCCGCGACGGGAACTCCAGGATCTGGGTGCCTGCTTCACTCATAAGATTTCCGGGGGGAGGGGCCCTTGTTCGGCAAATACGATGCCTAAGCAGTGAGGCATGGTTGTAACTGGTGGGTTAGTAATCTGGGAACCAACGGATGACCAGGTAATTCTTACCTATTCGTCAGGGTCGGTCCGTCACCCGGTCCGTCGCAGCGCGGTCTTCACGCTGCTCATCGCCTCATTCAGCGAAGGCTCCTGTCCGCTCGCGACCAGCGCGGGAGAGTCGTCCCTCAATACCGCGTAGTGGAAGACCGTAGGCAGGCTCCGGTCAAACACGATGTCGCCATAAGAGCTCCCATGGCGCAGACGGATCGACCGCTTCGCCGGCTCCGGCAGCGAGAGCGCCACTTGATGCAGTTGCATCAGCTCCTGCAACTGGAAGACGTCAAAGAGCCGGATGTCATAGGTGCAGAGGCCCACGGCCGGATTGTGGGGATAGAACTCGGCCATCATCGCCTCGTAGGCCGGAAGCTGGGCGCAGCATCTGGCATCGCGCGCCGCCCAGCCCAGGTCGCCCAGGGCGCGAAACCCGGTGAACCCGTGCGCCACGGCGTCCTGCACCGCCGTCTTCAGCAGTCCGGTCATGCGCGCGCCGTCGAAGCGGCCGTCCGGAAGGTAGACCTTTTCCGGGGGCTGGATGACGAGCGTGCCGCGAGACTCTTCGGCGGCCAGGTCCACCCCCACCGCCCGTAGCGCCGCGCGCAGCGCCAGCGCATGCTCTTCCGGTACCACACAGAAGCACCGTTCTTGCCGGCTCAGACCCAACTGGACATAGGGCGCCGCAGTGGAGGTCCAGTCCTCCAGGTCGCGGTAGAAGAGGCAGACGTGGTCGCCTTTGGTGAATGCCAGCACGTGAACGACTGAGGCCATACGAAGACTGCCTCTTGCGGCCGACAAAAGAGCTCAACCGGCAGGAGGCTAAGCCGATTGTGTAACCAGTCACAGTTGGTGTCAAGGCTGGGCCGCTGCCCGGCCTAGATCCTCACCACAAGACTCGGTTCAGCATCGACCCGAGCAGGGCGTCGGAGACGCGTCCGCGCTAGCCTGCGGCGGTGTGCCGCTTGTACATGTCGTGCATGGCGTCCATGGCAGCGCGTTGGGCGGCTTCCATCGACGACTCCTGGCCCCAGGCCAGGATCTCCGCCTCGCCCTTGCGGCTTACCACGTAGTGGACTACGGGGAAATCGGCGGACGGATCCGTGAAGAACTCCGCTTCATAGCCACCCGAGGACAGCGTGCGTCTGACCAATGGTTTCTTCCTGGCGGGAAAGTCGATCAGTTTGCTCTTGCTGGACACGAACGGGGCCCGGATACAACTCTAACTCGGACGTTAGACGAAAGTAAACCACGTTTGGGTTGCGTGCGCCCCCGGTCGCTTGTCCCCTTTTTTTGGCCAAGGCCAGAAGTGACCAAAAGGACTAAGGTGCCATCTAATCCCGACGTAATGGTTACCCCGCGCAAAAAAATCCTGCTGATTGACGCCGACGACGCCCGCCGCGACACCCGCGTGGCGATGCTCGAGCGCGCCGGATACGAGGTCGCCGTCAGCCGCGACCACAGCGCCGCCATGCGTGACGGCGAAGAAGCCTCTTACGACCTGGTGATCATCGCGGTGCACCGGGAGAAGATGCAAGAGGTCGCCGCCTACAGCGAAAAGCTGCGCCAGGCCAAGCCGTCGCTGCCGATCCTGCTGCTGACCGACCAGGGCGTCTTCGTGCCGAACGGCACGCTGAGTCCCACGCTGGACGGGGGCTCGCCCGGCGAGCTGCTCGAAGAGATCGCGGGCATGCTGGCTGATAGCACCCACATCCGCGAGCTGCGCGCGCTCCGCACGCTGTAAGCCCTGAAAGCCCACGGCGCGGCTTCTATAATCGAAGCTCTCGCATGATCTCCCTCACCGCCGCCGGGAAGCGCTTCGGCCCCAAGCTGCTTTTCTCCGATCTCGACTGGATGCTCACGCCGCAGGAGCGTGTAGGCATCGTGGGCGCCAACGGCACGGGCAAGTCCACGCTGCTGAAGGTACTGGCCGGAATCGAAGCCCTGGATTACGGCCGCATCAACGCTACCAAGGGTCTGCGCTATGGCTACCTGCCGCAGGATGGCCTCACGCTCAGCGGCCGCACCGTCTTTGCCGAATGCCTGAGCGTCTTCAGCGAGCTGCACGCGCTGGAGCGGGAACTGGAGTCGCTAGCCGCGCAGATGACCGACCTCGACCATGAAGGCACCGAGTACGCGACCGTCGCCGAGCGCTTCCACCGCGTCGAGAACGAGATCCGCACCCGCGACGGTTACGCCACGGAGGCGCAGGTCGGCGCCGTGCTCACGGGCCTCGGCTTCCGCAAGGAAGACTGGACGCGCCGCACCGAAGAGTTCAGCGGCGGCTGGCAGATGCGCATCGCGCTGGGCAAGCTGCTGCTGGAAAAGCCCAACCTGCTCCTGCTCGACGAGCCGACCAACCATCTCGACCTGGAGACACGCAACTGGCTGGAGACTTTCCTTAACGACTATCCGTACGCCTACGTGCTCATCAGCCACGACCGCTACTTCCTGGACGTGACGGTGAAGAAGATCGCGGAGATATGGAACCAGCAGGTCCACTTCTATCCCGGCAACTACGAGAAGTACCTGGCGCAGAAGGCGGAGCGGCGTGCGCAACTGGAGGCGGCGCACAAGAACCAGCGCGACAAGATCGAGCAGCTCGAGGCGTTCATCAACCGCTTCCGCTACCAAGCCACGAAGGCAAAGCAGGTGCAGAGCCGCATCAAGGAGCTGGAGAAGATCGAGCGCATCACCATCCCGCCGGAGGAGAAGACCATCCACTTCCGCTTCCCGCAGCCGGAGCCGAGCGGGCGCGTGGTAGTGGAAGCGCAAGGCTTGGCGAAGAGCTACGGCGCGAAGCAGGTATTCGCGAATGCTGACTTCGTGATCGAGCGCGGCGACCGCATTGCGCTGGTGGGCGTGAACGGCGCGGGCAAGTCCACGCTGATCAAGCTGCTGGCCGGCAGCGAGGCGCCGACCTCCGGCACGCTCAAGCTGGGCCACAAGGTGGAGCCGGACTACTTCGCGCAGGACCAGTACAAGGAACTGGATCCCGCGGCGCGGGTACTGGACGACATCGGGCAGGTGGCGCCGCGCGCGACCCAGACCGAGCTGCGCAACCTGCTGGGCTGCTTTCTGTTCACCGACGACGAGGTCTTCAAGCAGATCGGCGTGCTGAGCGGCGGCGAGCGCAACCGCTACGCGCTGGCGCGGATGCTGATGCGGCCGTCGAACTTCCTGCTGCTGGACGAACCCACGAACCACCTCGACCTGCGCGCCAAGGATGTGTTGCTGGAGGCGCTGCAGAAGTTCACCGGCACGGTGGTGTTCGTCTCGCACGACCGTTACTTCATCGACAAGCTGGCGACGCGGGTCTTCGAGATCGGCGGCGGCGAGGTGCGCGTCTTCCCCGGCAACTACGAGGACTACCTCTGGCGCAAGGAGAAGGGAAGCACGCCGCCGAAGGAAGAGGGCGTACCCGAGCCGCTGGCGGCGCCATCATCGGCACCGCCCGCAGTGGCGGAGACGAAGCCGCCCGAAGCGAAGGGCAAACGCCTGAACCCCATCAAGCTGCGGCAGATGCAGGAGCGCTGCGGCGAGCTGGAGGAGGAGATCACGAAGCTCGAGGCGGGCATCGCCGAGTGCGAACGCGAACTGCTCACGTTCGTCAGTGCGGCGGAGACGGCCCGCGTGGCCGCCTTGCTGGAGCAACGCAAGCAGGACTTGGCCGAGCGGATGGCAGAGTGGGAGGAAGTGACGGCGGCATTGAGTAATTGAGAAATTACTCAATCTGTATCGATCTGGATGAGCAGCGGCGGGTCCAGCGGGTAATTGCGTTCCTTCCACGCCTGCAGGCCGCCGGCGAGCGGACGCACGCGCTTGGTGCCGCGCTTCTTGAGCAGCAGCGCCACCCGGGCGCTGGTCGCTTCGTTCGGTCAAGTGCAGTAGAGGATGACGTCGCGGTCGCGCGGGATGAGGTCGTGCTTGTGCTCGATCTCCTCCGGCGACATGCGGATGGCGCCCACGATGGAGTGCGGCGCGGACTCGAAGTCGAAGGGATGGCGTAGGTCGACGACCACGTGGTCTTCGCCCGCGTCCATCATGCGCTTGAGCTCTTCCGGCTCCAGCCGCAGCACGCGCAGCTCACGCAGGAAAAGCTGGCGCTTGATCCACTTGAAGAGCACGTACGCCGCGACCAGCGCAATGACGATCTGCGCGGCGTTGCCGCCGAACTCGAGCACGCGCCGGGTGATGGCCTCCAGCTGCGCGGCGAAGATTCGGCCCAGCCCGAGGAAGAACCCCGCCCAGATGATGCAGCCAACGGCGTCGTAAAGCAGGAAGCGCCAGTACGGCGTGTTGACGATGCCGGCCAGCGGCGGCGCGGCGGTGTTCAGCCCGGGCACGAACTTCGCGATAAGCAGCGCGCGCATCCCCTGGTTGGAGAAGGCGAGCTCGGTCTGGCGGACGCAGGAGTCCGGCTCGAGGGAGACACGGCAGAGGAAGTTCAGGACCTTCATCCCCTTGCGGCGGCCGATCTCGAACCAAAGCGAGTCGGCAAGCGTTGATGCGACGAGCGTGACCACCAGCGCCAGCGCCAGGCTCATGTTGCCGCTGGCGCTGAGCGCGCCGGCGGCGAGCAGGACGGGGATCGCCGGGATGGGGAAGCCGAGCTGCTCGGCCAGCACCCAGCCGAAGAGCACCGAGTAGCCGTGTTCGGAAACAAAGCAGAGTGCGTCCATAGGCGTTGGATGAAGCAAGCATTGTAGCGGGTTCAAGGAAGGTGCACGTCTTGGTAGAATCCCTGCCATGAAAATCGCGCTGATGACCGGACTCCTGCTGCTGGCGCTGCCGCTGGCGGCGCATGACCTTTATCTGGTGGTAGACGGCAACAAAGTGTGTGCGCGGGTCGGGGAGCATTTTCCCGAGTCGATGAGCACGATGCCCGCCAACCGCCCGGGCCTGTGGCAGGCGCGCGGCGCCGGTGCGCCCGCCAAACTGACGGGCACCGTGGAAGAGGCCAAGAAGCAGCTTTGCGCGCCGCTGCCGGAAAAAGCCCCGGTCGTCGAGATGACCGTGAACCCGGTATTCATCCGCCTGCAGGCCAAGGATTTCAACGGCTATATAGAAGGTGAAGGCTTCAAGAGCGTCATCGCGGCCCGCAAGGCGAAGGGCGCGACGGAGAGCGAAGGCCGCGAGCTGTACTCGCGCTATACCAAGCTGATCCTGCCGGGCGCAGGCGCGGAAGGCACCAAGGCGCTGGGACACGTGGCGGAGATCGTGCCGGAGAAATCGCCGGACCAACTCAAAGCGGGCGAAGCGCTGCCGGTGCGGGTGATGTTCCGCGGGAAGCCGCTGGCGGGGGTTCGCGTCTCAGCGGTGTATGCCGGTGCGAAGCTCGAAGGCCACACCTATCCGGTGAATGCGGAGACGGACGTCAACGGCCGCGCGCAGTTGAAGCTGGACCGTCCCGGGCTGTGGTACGCACGACTTATTCACATGGTGCCGGCGGAGAATGACCCCGACATCGACTGGCGCAGCTTCTTCGTAACGCTGACCTTCGAGGTTCCGAAGTAGGTGTGGCTGATCTGCGAGTTGCTGTTCAACCTCGCTTTTGATGCGTTGATCGAAGGCGCGTGGAAAGTCGTGTCGAGCCCTTTCAAGGACAAGTCCAAGAAAGAACCTCCGCCAGTGATGTGAGGCTCGGATAACGCGGCGCAGCGCAGAGAAACCAGATAGACTGGAAGCATGAGCAGCCAGTCAAAGCATGTCAGCCGTTTGATCCAGGAACACAGCAGCCTGAACCAGCGGGGCGCCGACGGCTTGGCCGAGGCTGACCAACCCAGCGAGCGCGTGACCGAGATCCGCCAGGAACTCGTGGAACTCCACCGGCCCGACGAGAAGTAGCTAGAGGGCGCGTGCGCGGCGCGTGGGCCGTTGCGGCTCACTCACCACGACTTCCGGCCGTGCCAAGGATGGATCCTCAACATCACCGGCTCCCGTGCATTGCGGGCAGGTGTGCCCGTCCTTGGTTCCCCGACCGCGGCAGACGGGACATCGCATGGTTGTAGAGCGCTGCATCCTTCTATTGTAGTTGCACCGCGAGTGAAATGCCGGAATAAACAGTGACCTAAGGCATTTTTAGGGCAGGGCGGCGAGCAGCGAGGCCATCGGTGCGTTGTCGCCGAAGGTTTTGCTGATGTGGGCGAAGCGGTCCACATCGCCAGGCCCGAAGACGAAGCTGCCGCCGAGCTGGAACGGATCCTTGCCGAGCTTGTACTGGCGAAAGCCGGCAAAACTAGCGCGCTTCCGCGCCGCAGCGTTGTCAGAGCGGAAGATGTGAAGGATGTTCGCCTTGCCAAGGCCCGCGGCTTTGTGGACGGCGCTGGTTTCGTCGATCAATAACGGAAAGGTGATGCTGGTCTCCTGGCGGAAGTGACGCGCGTAGTCGGCGCCGCCCAAGCCGATGGCGACTACGTTGGCGCCCTTTTCCCGGAACTGAGGTTCGTGCTCGCGCAACTGCGCGACATGCTCACGGCAGAAGATTCAACCCCAGTGGCGCAGGAAGACCACAGCCGCCGGCCGGTCAGCCCACAATGAGCCGAGGCGGACCTGGTTTCCGTCAGCGTCCGGCAGCGTGAGGGGTGCGAGGGTGGAAGCCAGGGACATTCACGGCATTGTAGCCGAGCACCGTCTTCCGTTCGTCACAACCGCGAGTCCTGGCGTCCCCGGGCAGCGTATATTTTTAGAAACCCCCAAGGAGCCTTTATGTTGAAGCGTGTAGCCCTGGCCATGATGGTGCTGGCCCTGACCCTGACGACGAGCGCGGTGGCGCAAGAGAAGAAGGCAGCGAAGGCCGAGAAGACGGCGGCACCCAAGGTGCGCAGCGAGATGCTGGTCTCCACCGAATGGCTGGCACAGCACCTGAACGATCCCAACGTCATCGTGGTGCATGTGGGCGGCTCCAAGGCCGACTACGAGGGCGGACACATCCCCGGCGCGCGCTGGCTGGATATCGGCACCATCGTGCGCAACGAGCCGCCGGGCTCCGAGCTGCCGACCAATGAGAACATCGGCAAGGCGTTCACCGACCTCGGCATCGGCGACAAGGCGCGCGTCATCCTCTACGCCAACGACTGGCAGCCCCAGGCCGCGCGCGCGTACTTCACGCTGGATTATGTCGGTCACGGCGACCGCGCAGCGCTGCTCGACGGCGGCATCGAAAAGTGGCTGATCGAGAAGCGTCCGCTCTCGACCGAGACGCCCAAGTTCGAGAAGGCGGAGTTCACCGTGAAGCCGAACCCGGGCATCCTGGCCACGCGCGACCAGGTGGAATCGCTGGTAGGGAAGGCGACGATGATCGATGCGCGCCCGCTCTCCCGCTACCGCACGGGGCACATCGCCGGCGCCTCGCCGCTGTTCTGGGAGAAGAACCTGGTCAGCGATGCCATGCCGATGCTCTCAAAGCCAGATGAGCTGCGCAAGAAGCTGGAAGCGGCGGGCATGACGACCTCGCAGCCCGCGGTCATGTACTGCGAGACCGGCTGGCAATCGTCATTCGCATACTTTGTGACCAAGTACATGGGCTACGACCCCATCAACTATGACGGCTCAATGAGTGACTGGAAGGCGCAGAAAAAGCCCATGGTGAAGGGCGACGCCAAGCAGTAATCTCCACAATATCTTTCCTTTGTTTGCTACAAGATAAGGTCGGGAGCGGCCAATCCGCCTTGACTCCCGGCCCTTCGTCCGCATAGGGTAAAACCTTCCAGTGTTCGCCAGCGAACACTTTTAGCCGGCCTGCATCTAACCCTTTAGCCGGCCCACCGTCCTGTACGACTACCCCGGTCCCGTTCTTCTCCGAGCAGGCAGAAAGGCTTCTGCGACGCATGCGCGTGCACCTCGTGAACCCGAGCGACACCTCCTTTGGTACTGCGGTGATCACGCCGCGCTGGCTATTCGTCCTGGCCGGAGCCACACCCCGCGAGTTCGGCGACCCCCACATCGTTGACGAAACCCTGCTGCACCTTGACCCGCAAGATATACAGCCGGGCGACGTAGTCGGCATCGGCATTCATACCGGGAACGCGCTGCGCGGATATGCCGTGGGCCGGGCCGCCCGCGAACGCGGAGCCTGGGTCGTATACGGTGGCATCCAGGCGACTCTTTATCCCGACGAGGCCTTCGAGCGCGGCGGCGCGCATGCCGTGGTCAAGGGTGACGGCGACCTGGCCTGGGGACGTGTGCTCAACGACATCCGCAGCGGCAAGCCGCATGACATCTACGAAGGTGGTCGCGTGGAAGCCGGCCAGTTCAAGGCGGCCCGCTGGGACCTGCTGCCGCCGGAAAGCTACATGTGGGCCTCGGTGCAGACTGTGCGTGGCTGCCCCAAGCACTGCTCCTTCTGCTCCGTGTGGCGCACCGACGGGCAAAAGCCCCGGCAGCGCGCCAGCGATGTGGTCATCGAAGAGATCGTGGAGCTGCGGCGGCGCGGCTTCCGCTTCATCGCGCTGGCGGACGACAATTTCTATCCCGTCTCGCTGACCGACCTGAAGCTGGCGGAGCGCCAGAACAACCAGGCGCGCGTAAGCGAACTACAGGCCATCCGCACCGAGCGCTTTGAGCTCATGGAGCGGCTGGCAGAGCTGCCCAAGGACATGATCTTTTTCACCCAGATCACCATGGAAGCGGCCGAAGATATCGAGTTCCTGAAGGCCATGAAGAAGGCCAAGATCAAGGGCGCACTGGTGGGCGTGGAGGCGGTGACCCCCGAAGGCCTGAAGGCCGTCTACAAGGACTTCAACCTCTCCGGCGAGAACCTGGTGAACCGGCTGCGTACCTTCAGCGACCACGGCGTGCACGTGCTGGGGTCATTCATCTTCGGTCTGCCGACTGATCGCGAGAACACCTTCGGCGCTACGCGCGAGCTGGCCGAGCGCGCGGGCCTGACCTTTGCGCAGTTCGTGATGCTGACGCCGTTCCCCGGCACCGTGGATTTCGAACGTTGGGAGAAGGCACAGGGCGACGATCCCGAGAAAGTAGAGGGCGTGCCGTTGACGCGCTATTGGCTGATCCCGGCGGAGAAGCGTCCCAAGATGTTCATGCCACACCCCACGATGAGTTCTGAGCAGCTCCGCGCCCGGACGCAGCAGGTGTGGGACGACTTCTACAGCCTGAAGTCAGTATGGGCCCGCTCCCGCTGCACCCCTACCTTGCGGGCGCGGCTGGCATTCATCTTCATCTCCAAGCTCTACCGGCAGATGTACGCGAGCACGGGCATTGCCACCGACAGCGCGCGCCGCAACAAGGCGAACCGCTGGGCGCGCTGGCTGGCCAAGCCGTGTCGCCGCCTGTTCCAGGCCCGGCCCATGCCGGATCTGGAAGTGCCCTGGAAGATGCAGGGCGCCCAGAGCCCGGCTCTGAACGTGCTGCAATAGGCGGCCGGGGCTCATATTCTTGACCCCTAATCCCAACGGCGTACAATAAAAGCAGTTCGAGTCTCACAACATATCCGTCGCGCTCCAGGTGCGAAGAAATCTGTATCTGCCGCGGCTGTGGGACATCGAATAGAGAAGAACTGCCAGCTTCAACAACCCCGCAGGTCGGGAGCGAAAGTGCTCAGTGGACCTGCTGGAGCCGGCAGATGCTTTCAACATCTCCGCTCGCGGGCCGCATGGCCTGAGGGCTGAAGGCGGAACCAAGATGGCGACGGCGACACCTAGTGTTGCGTGCTCCCTGGACAATTATCTGGCGCTGCCAGACCACACCATGGACGAGCGCATTGCTGCGGCCAAGCGCGAGTTGCGTGGCCAGGCCGTGGTGCTGGGGCATCACTACCAGCGCGATGAAGTCATCCGCTTTGCGGACTACACCGGCGACAGCTACAAGCTGAGCAAGATCGCTTCCGAGCAGAAGGCGAAGTACGTCATCTTCTGCGGCGTGCATTTCATGGCGGAGAGCGCGGACGTGCTCGGCCGCCCGGGCCAGCAGGTCATCCTGCCGGACCTCAACGCCGGCTGCTCCATGGCGGACATGGCCGAGATCGGCCAGGTGGAAGATGCGTGGCGCCAACTCGTCAAAGCCGGCCTGACCGACGACATGGGCAGCGGTATGGTGCCGCTCACCTACATGAACTCGGCGGCGAACATCAAGGCCTTCTGCGGTGAGCGCGGCGGGCTGGTGTGCACGTCGTCGAATGCGCTGGACGCCTTCAAGTGGGCATTCGCGCGCGCGCCCAAGATCTTCTTTCTCCCTGACCAGCACCTGGGCCGCAACACCGCCTATGGACTGGGCATTCCGCTGGACCAGATGGCGGTGTGGGACCCGTTCCAGCTTGGCGGGCTCGGCGGCAACACCCCGGAGAAGCTGCGTAAAGCCAAGGTCATCCTGTGGAAGGGGCATTGCTCCGTCCACCAGCGCTTCCTGCCGGAGCACGTGGACAAGGTCCGCGCCGCCCATCCGGGCATCAAGGTGGTGGTGCATCCCGAATGCCGCTGGGAGGTCTGCCAGAAGGCGGACGCGCTAGGCTCCACCGAGCGCATCATCCAGATCATCGAGCGCGCGCCCAAGGGCTCGAAGTTCGCCGTGGGCACGGAGATCCACCTGGTGAACCGCCTGGCCAAGCGCTTTGCGCCGGACAAGACCGTGATGACGCTGGACGAGTCCGGCTGCCTCTGCACCACGATGTTCCGCATCTCGCCGCAGCACCTGGCGTGGGCCCTCGAAAACCTGGTGGAAGGGAACGTGGTGAACCGCATCCAAGTGAAAGACGACGTGAAGCATTGGGCGAAGGTCGCCCTCATGCGGATGCTCGAAGTGGGCGGCAAGGCCAAGACCGCGGGAAGAGATTGACGCGATGAGCAAGCAGAAGACATTCACGCTGCAAGAAGCCAACCTGCTGCTGCCGGTGCTGGAGTCGCTGCTGAAGCGCGCCATTGCAGCCAAGGACGTCATCGCCGCGGCCGAGAAGGAGTTCCAGGACCTCCAGCACAAGGTCTTCCTCTCCGGCGGGACGCTGGTGAACATCGCCGAGGTCAGCCTGAAGAAGGCGACGCGCGACAAGGCCGTGCAGCAGATCAAGGACGCGGTCGGTGAGATCCACGCCACCGGCGTGCAGGTGAAAGACCTCGACGTGGGGCTGCTGGATTTTCCCTGCGTGGTCGAAAATGAGATCGTGCTGCTCTGCTGGAAGCTGGGCGAGCCGCATTCCATCCAGCACTGGCATGGACTGGAGGAAGGCTTTGCCGGGCGGAAGCCGATCGGGATGCTGTTCAAGGACTCAGAAAAACCGAATTAGGCAGCGGCCGGTCTCCGGTCTCCAGCGAAAAGCAAAACCCACCACGAAGGCACGAAGGACACAAAGCAGCACAAAAAGATTTCAAGGGTAAGACACGCCAGATCTTCCGATCTGCCACCCGTTTTACCTTTGTGAACTTCGTTTTCTTTGTGGCTTTGTGGTGGGTTTTGTTTTTTGCCCTACGGCTTCTTCCCCGGCAGCCAGTCCGGCTTGAACGTCGAGTTCGCCAGCCACAGCACCGGTTCCAGCATGGAGTTTATCGATCGCGCCATGTGGGCGAAGTCGATGTGGCGGACCTCGTCGGCGGGCGTGTGGTACTCCTTGTGCAATCCGAAGCTCGACACCGTTTGCGCCACCACGCCGCGGCGGGCGAGGGCGAAGTTGTCTGACCGCATGAAGAAGTTCTGGTCCGGGTGCGGGTCTGCGACGATGCGCGCGCCCATCTTCGCCAGCTCCGGCCCCAGGTTGGTGCGCTCCCAGCCGGTCAGCCAGAGCGTCTCCGCAGCGACTTTCGGATCCGGCCGCCCGATCATCTCGAACTCCAGGTTGGCGGCGATGTCGGTCAGCGGAACCGGCGGATTCGCCAGGAAGTATTGCGCCCCGTGGCCGCCGCGCTCCTCGCTGCCGAAGGTCACGAAGTACACAGTGCGCTTAGGACGCGGGCCGGAGGCGAGCTTGCGCGCCAGCTCCAGGACGGCGGCGCAGCCGGAGGCGTCATCATCGGCGCCATTGTTGATCTTGTCGTCGCCGGGCGCGTTCGGATTCACGCCCACGTGGTCCATGTGCGCGCTCAGCAGGATGACTTCCTTGGCCTGTTTGGGGTCGCTGCCGGGCAGCACGCCGATGACATTCCACGTCGAGCCTTCCGTTCCCGATTTGGTCTTGCCCGCGATGGTCACCGTGGCGCCATCGGTGGCGGCTTCAAACGCAGCGGTAGCGTCGGCATTCAGGATGACGATGCTGCTCGGTCCGGCTCCGCCTTGTGCGCCGCCGGCCTGCAATGGGAGTTCCGGCATCTCTTTGCTGGCAGCGGCAAAGCGCTGGCGGATCTGCGCAGCGTCGGCGACCACCACTGCGGCCGCGCCCCCGCGCAGCGGCGCCATGATCTGGTTCAGAACCGGGCCGTCGTTCGCGCCTTCGCCCAGATGGATGTAAGCGACCGCGCCACGCTGCGGCGTGTCGCCGGGCTTGAGCTTCTGCAGCGGCCCGCTGACCGACGCAGTGCGCGCGCGGATCACCGCCATCTCTTTGCCGTGCGTGAAGGTGGAAGCGCCAAGCGTCAGCGTCGGGGCTTCGGCGAATTGCTCCTGCTTGAGCGGCACGCGCTGGAGGTAGCTCTTGTTGCCGTCGGCGTCGGTATCGCCTGCCGGCTCCACGCCGAACTGGCGGAGTTGCGATGCCATGTACGCACCCGCGATCTGCTCGTCGCGCGTGGCGGAGCGGCGTCCCTGGAGGGCGTCGCTGGCCAGGAACTCGAGGTGTCCGCGGACGTTCCGCTCGAGCGCGGTTAGGTCGGCTGGTTTGGCAGCCTTCTTGGTGGCCGCGGCGGACTTCTTCGCCGGAGTTGCGGGCTTTTTCGTGGCCGGAGTCTGGGCCAGTGCCAGTGGGACGAACAGCAGGAGAGCCAGAGCGCGTTTCATGGGGTTTGAGTATACCGAATGATTCACCGCAGAGGACGCAGGGGAGCGCAGCGGAATAAACGTTTCGCGTTTCGAGTGTCGCGGCGTGAGCGAAACGGGACCGAAGCAGGCACCGGCGGAAGACCGAGACTGGAGACTGAAGACTGGCGGCTGGTAGCTGGTAGCCGCCGGCTTCCGATAGAATCTTTTCCATGCTGCCCCGGGACCAATGGCGGTTCGTCACTGCGCTGCTCGTCATCGCCACGGTGGCCATGCTGCCGGGTTGCGGCGGCTTCTTCACCCCCCGCGACGACAGCGGCAACGGCGGCGGCACGACCGCGCGCTTCGCCTACGTGGTGAACTTCAACAACGGGGGCTCCGGCACGGTCTCAGGCTTTACCGTGAACCAGACGAACGGTAGCCTCACCAGCACCGGGCAGAACATCACCACTGGTGGCGCCGCCGCGGACGGGCCGGCTGCGGTCCTGATTGTGGGGGGCAAGTTCCTCTACACGGCCAATGATGGCGGCTCGGTCTCCGGCTTCACCATCGACAACATCACCGGCCTTCTGACCACGATGAGCGGGTCGCCGTTTGCCGCGGGCTTTTCGCCCTCGGCCCTGGCGGCGACGCCGGATGGCAAGTTCCTCTACGCCGCCAACACGGGCGGCGCAACCATCACGGGCTACTCCATCAACGCGACTACCGGAGTACTGTCCGCGCTGGGCGAGGTCCCGACGTCGAGTGGCTCGGCGGGTCTCGCCGTTCACCCCACTGGCAAGTTCCTGTATGCCGCCGTAGACGCGGACGGCATCGATGTCTTCACCATCAACACCACTAGCGGCGGCCTCACGCTCGTCCGCAACGTGCCGCCGCTCTTGAACGGGCGTCCGCAGGCGCTGGCCGTGGACAGCAGCGGCCGCTTCCTCTATGCCGCTGACGGCGTGAGCGGCGTGGAGTTCTACACCATCAACCAGACGACCGGCGACCTGACCGTTGGGCGCAGCAACCCCTTCGCCGCCGGCACGGGCCCGGTGGCCATCACCACCGACAGCGCTGGGAAGTTCATCTATGTAGCCAACCAGGACAGCAACAACATCTCCGGCTACGCCATCCTGAGTGACGGCTCGCTGGCCGCGCTCAGCGGCAGCCCATACGCGATCGGCGGCTCCGATCCCAGCCCCATCGCCATCAAGATGGACACCGCCGAGAAGTTCGTCTACACCACGAACTTCAACGGCGGCGTCTCCATCTTCACCATGGACACCGCTACTGCCGGGCGGCTGCTCACGCCGCCGGCCGCGGTGAGCGCCGGCACGAATCCGGCGGGGATCGCCTTCAAGTAGCGACCGGGCACTGCTGTTGTACAATCCCTCCAACTTTTGCGACAGAGGACCTTCCATGCCTGAGATCCGCAAGATCGGAATCAGCACCGGCGGCGGCGATTGTCCCGGCCTGAACGCCGTCATCCGCGCGGTGGTCAAAAGCGCCATCCTGAAGTACGGCTGGGAGGTCTACGGCATCCGCGACGGCTTCGACGGGCTGATCTTTCCGGAGCAGAACAAGGTCTGCCCGCTCACCCTTAAGGACGTGAGCGGAATCCTGCCGCGTGGCGGCACTATCCTAGGCACTACCAACCGCGGCAATCCGTTCAAGTACAAGGTCATGGAGAACGGCAAAGAGGTCATCAAGGACATCTCCAATGACGTCATCGCTAACGCGAAGAAGATGGGCCTAGACGCCGTCGTAGTCATCGGCGGCGACGGCTCGCAGAAGATCGGGCTCGACCTCTTCCACAAAGGGCTGCCCGTCGTCGGCGTGCCCAAGACCATCGACAACGACCTCTCCGCCACGGAGATCACCTTCGGCTTCGACACCGCGCTGCACACCGCCACCGACGCCATCGACAAGATTCACACCACGGCCGAATCGCACCACCGCATCATGGTGGTGGAGGTGATGGGCCGCGACGCCGGCTGGATCGCACTGGAGGCGGGCATCGCGGGCGCGGCCCACGTGATCCTTATCCCGGAGATCCCGTTTACGGTCGAGAAGATTTGCGAGTTCCTGCACAAGCGCGAGGCGCAGGGCAAGCACTTCAGCATCGTGGTGGTGGCCGAAGGCGTGAAGGGCGCCACCGACTTGCAGGCACGCTATAAGTCGGAGCGGCGCGAGGCGCCGCGCATGACCGGCGCCGGCAACCAGATCGGCGACGCTCTGGCCATGTGCATGAAGCGTGAGACCCGCGTCACTGTGCTGGGACACATCCAGCGCGGGGGGTCGCCCTCGCCCTTTGACCGCATCCTGAGCACGCGCTTCGGCGTGGCCGCGGTGGAGCTCATCGCGCGCGGAGAGTTCGGCAAGATGGTGTGCCTGCGAGCCACCCGCATCCAGAGCGTCGATATCGCCGAGGCCGTGGGCAAGATGAAGATGGTGGAGCCGGACGGCGAGATGGTGCAAATGGCGAAGGCCATTGGCATCAGCTTCGGAGACTAGACACGTCGTCAGAGCGGCACTGGTAGAATCATCCTTCTACCCATGTGTCCGCTTCCCAAAACAGTTCCTCTGACTGTTCGTGCCGCGATTCTTCTGCTGGCATCGGTGTGTTTGCTGGCGCTTGCCGGCTGCGGCGTTGGCGATAACGAGGAGAAAGCCGAGTACGGCTACATCACCGCGCCCACCCTGGCGCTGCGCGACCGCGTGGCGCAGGTCTACAACAAGGTAGCGTTCGTCAATAACGGCGACCGGGTGCGCATCGTGGAGCGGCACGGCAACAAGCGCTTCGTGAAGGTTCGCACTGACGACGGCAAGGAAGGCTGGATCCCGCAGCGCTACCTGGCGCCGCAAGAGGTCTTTGACCAGTTCGCGGGGCTCGCGCAGCAGAACTCCGCCAAGGTGTCGCAGGCCGGCGCGGTGACTCGGCGGGTCGTGAACATGCACGCTACCCCGGCGCGCGAAGGGGCCGTGCTTTACCAGCTCAAGGAAGGCGAGCGGCTGGAACTGCTATCCCGCCAATCGGCGCCGCGGGTGCAACCGCGGCCCGCGCCCCGGGCGCCCGAGCCGCCCGCGCCCGACGAAGATCGCGACAAGGCCAAAGAGAGTGAGGAAGAGGAACCGGCTCCGCCGGAGAAGCCGGCGCCCGTTCCCGCCCCGAAGAAGAGCGCGGCCAAGGCTGTGCCACCGGCGCCCGGCGTCCCGATGGAAGACTGGTGGCTGGTCCGCGACAGCCGCAAGCGCGTGGGCTGGATACTGGGCCGGATGGTCGACGTGGACATCCCGCTCGACGTCGCGCAGTACGCGGAAGGGAAGCGTATCGTCGCCAGTTATGTGCTGAGCGAGGTCCCGGAGAAGGGCGGCCCGCAGGACAAGCTCGTGCCCCAGTACCTGGTATTGCTCACCGAGCCCAAGGACGGCATGCCCTTCGACTTCAACCAGCTCCGCGTCTTCACCTGGAACCAGAAGCGGCTGCGCTATGAGACGGCCTATCGCGAGCGCCTGACCGGCCAGTTGCCCTTCCGCGCCGGTCAGGAGGGCGGCAACCCCTTCTTCGTGATCCGCGCCGAAGGCCCGGACGGCACGCTCACCGAGCGCCGCTACCGCATGCAGGGCGTAATGGTCCGCAGGGTCATCGACGAGACGGCTCAACCTGCCCAAAAGAGCCCGCCCGCACCCGCCAAGCGTCCCGCTTGAGCCTCCCCTAGAAAATCTTTACTTAGTCCCGGGCAACTGAGCCACTTCAGAGGCAGCAGGCTGCATTTAGGCTGAATCCAACGGGTCATGGCTGAGAAAGTGAACCCATTGCACCTGGAACGTGATTATAAGCAGTACCTGTACTTCATCGACGGCGAAGGTAACGTTTGCCGGAAGGCGAAGGCCGGGGACAGCGCTTCGGAGATCCTCCACCGCAACGCGGTGCAGCGCGAAGACGGCTATCTTTATTTTGTGGATAAGGATGGCGACGTAGCGCGCTCGCCCCGGGTGGCGCGAGGCCCGAACAAGAAACCCAGAGTGAGGAAAGCCGCCTAGAACCCCTTTCAGGCGCCCTCGCTCTCCAGCCTGGCCCGGCAAGGACCCGTCCCAGTCCTTGTCAGCCAGCGACCCACTCTCAAGCTTCCCACAGCAACAGCGCCCTCGGAGGCTTCTTGGTCGGTATTGCTTTGCAATACAAACTTCTTTATGATTGAGCGATGAACACTTTGCGGAGCAACCTGCTGGTCGGCCTGGGGCTCATTGTGCTCGGCTTAGCTTTCGCCGGAGCTGGGGTCTACGTGGGTGAGACCGATGATGCGCCCGGCGCGGCACTGCTCGGCTTCCTGCTGATGATCGGCGCGGTGGTTCTCGGCATAAAGAGGATGCGGCGCAAGGCGTAGCTGCCCAAACAGTCGCTCTAGGAGTAGAACTCTGCGATGGTGTGGACTACCTGCGCCTGCTCGTCGGAAGTCAGCTCCGGGAACATCGGCAGCGCGATCACTTCCTTGGCCGCCTTCTCGCTATGGGGCAGGTCACCCTCGCGGTATCCCAAGTAGATGAAGCATTCCTGCATGTGCAGGGGCACAGGGTAGTAGACCTCTGAGCCGACTCCGTGCTGCGCCAGGAAGTCGCGCAGCTCATCGCGCTTCTCCGCGCGCACCACATATTGGTGGTAGATGTGGTGGGCCTGCGGGTGCCGCGCCAGCAGGCGGATGGGCCCGGGCTTCGCCTTGGTGCCCAGCAATCCCGCCGACTTCAACAGCAGGTCGTACGCGCTAGCCCGCTTGGCGCGGGCGGCGTTCCATTCATCGAGATAGCGGAGCTTCACCCGAAGTACCGCAGCCTGTACCGAGTCGAGGCGGCTGTTCCAGCCGATCTCCTCGTGATAGTAGCGACGGCGGCTGCCGTGCGCGCGCAGGCGGCGCAGGTGGTCAGCATGCTCGGTGGAGGCGCAGGTAACCAGTCCACCGTCGCCGAAGCAGCTCAGGTTCTTGGTGGGATAGAAGCTGAAGGCGGCGACCGGCGCCAGGTCGCCGGCCCGGCGTCCCCGCCAGGCGGCGCCGAAGGCCTGGGCGGCGTCCTCGACCACGGCCAGCTTGTGCTCGGAGGCCAGGCGGTTCAACTCATCCATGTTGGCGCATTGGCCGTAAAGGTGGACCGGCAGGATGGCCTTCATCTTCGCCGAATGGCTGCGGTGGATGCGAGCGGCAATGGCCTTGGGGTCGATGTTGAGCGTGTCGGGATCGACGTCGACGAAGACGGGCTTGGCGCCGCAGCGGGTGATGGCGCTGGCTGTAGCGAAGAAGCTGAACGGCGTAGTGAAGACCTCGTCGCCGGCACGCACGCCGGAGACGGCGAGACCCAGCCAGAGAGCGTCGGTGCCGCTGGCGCAGCCGACGGCCTCCTTCACGCCGAGGTACGCGGCCGCTTCCTTCTCGAACTCCCTGACCTGCTCGCCCAATATGTAGTGCTGCGAGGCACAGGTGTCCAGCACGGCGGCTTCGACCTCGGCGCGGATGTTGGCGTACTGCCGCGCCAGATCCAGCATCGGGACCGGCTTGGACTTCTTTGCGGGCGCCGGCGGAGCGGCGGTCGGGGCCGACTTCTTCATAAAGAGTAGGGCTGATTTTACATCATTCGCGAGCGGGCTCCGGCCCGCCCCCCGAGCTTTCTCTACCCGCGTAAGTTCAGGAAAACACGGGATAGTGGCTGGCTGCGGCCATGAAAAATAGCATGGGGAAGGATAGGGCGAAGTTGGCTCGCGAGGCGAGATAGCTTTCCCGTGCCATGGCGGCCGCTTGAGCCGGCATCGGGTCGCCCGACTTGGCGGCAGCTTCAGTCCATTGGATGAGGCGCTTGTTGATGCGCCAGATCACGCCCCAGACGTTGAAGACCATGATCCAGCCCATGCCGCCGCCGATGCCGATGCACAGCAGCCGATTGCTCTCCCATCCGTGGGAGTTGATGCGCACGTAGCCGTAGCTCGCGGCCGTGACGATCACGGCATACGCCAGCAGCACCAGGGGAAGCTTGTCGAGCTTGGTGGAGAGTGAACAGAGCCACCAGGCGAGCGTCCATATGAGGAAGAAGCCGCCGATGGCCATGCCTCCGCTGATGTTCTCCCCGGGATGCAGCGCGCGCGCGTTGCGCAGGTCCGCGCCCACGATGGACATCCAGTACCAGATGCCCGCGAACACCGTGACGAACGCGCTGTAGCGGAACCAGAAGAGCGCGCGCGACATCAACGGCGGGAAGACCTGATTCTTCGTCGCCGGCTCCAGCCCCTTCATGAAGGGCACATTCACCAGGTTGAAGAAGTACAGCAGGCCGATCCAGATGATGCCGGCGGCCAGGTGGACCCAGCGCAGGAAGAGTTGGATGAGCGCGGTGCTTTCGGCGGTGGTCATGGTGCGAAATGGTAGCACTTAGCCGCCGGTCGTGGCTCTGGTTGAAAAGCCGCCCCGGAGGACGTATCGTGTATGACCGGAACCCAGCCCCCTGCGTTCTCAAGGAGATCGGCAAATGGAAACGAAGCCGGCACAGAACATACAGGATTCCTTCCTCAATACGGCGCGCAAAGACAAGGCGCCGATCACCATCTACCTGCTGAGCGGCGTGAAGCTGACGGGCCGCATCCGCTCCTTCGACAAGTATTCGGTGGTGCTTGAGACCAACAACCAGGAACAGTTGATCTTCAAGCACGCCATCTCCACGGTGGTGCTGAACAAGGGACAGCACAGCGCCGACCGCCACATCAGCGCCCAGCCGGCGACGGCGCCCGCATCCAGCGGACCGACCGGCACGGAGTCGTAGAGCATTCCCGGACCGAGACACGGCTGGAACCCTAAGGAACGTCGCGCCGGCATCCTGACCGCCCGGCCCGGGGCGGAGCGCGCCTTCCTCATCGGACTGGAGATCCGCTCGGGCCGCCGGGTGCGGCTGCAGCAGGCCCGCGCTGCGCGCGACGCCTCCCGGCAGCGCACCGAAGACGAAGAGAACGACGCGCCCGCCGCGACGTCCGACTTTCTTACCTCGTTCACCGCGGAAGAGTCGCTGGCGGAGTTCCGCGAACTGGCGACCAGCGCCGGCGGCATCGTCGTCGGCGAGATCCTGCAAAAACGCGACAAGCCGGACCCGGCGACGCTCGTCGGCAAGGGCAAGCTGGAAGAGATTGCGGGCGCAGTAGCTTCGTCGCAGGCCGACGTCGTGCTCTTCGACCACGACCTCTCGCCCTCGCAGCAACGCAACATCGAGCGCGAACTGAAGGTCAGGGTCATCGACCGCACGCAACTCATCCTGGACATCTTTGCCCGGCACGCCCGTACCCGCGAGGGTCAGCTCCAGGTGGAGCTCGCGCAGCTCGAATACATGTTGCCGCGGCTGGCCGGGCGCGGCGTGGAGATGTCACAACTGGGTGGCGGCATTGGCACCCGGGGACCGGGCGAGACGCAGCTCGAGACCGACCGCCGCAAGATCTACCGCCGCATCCGCCATATTAAAGAGCAGGTGGAAGAGGTGCGGCGCATCCGCGCGCAGCAGCGCCAGCGGCGCGAGGCCGTGCCGGTGGCGACGGTCGCGCTGGTCGGCTACACCAACGCCGGGAAGTCAACGCTCTTCAACGCGCTGACCAAGTCGGATGTGCTCGCGTCGTCGCGCATGTTCGCGACCCTCGACCCGACGATCCGCTCCGTCGCGCTGCCCTCCAAACGCAAGGTGCTGTTGTCAGACACGGTGGGATTCATCCGCAACCTGCCGCACACGCTGGTCACGTCATTCCGGGCGACGCTGGAAGAGGTTCAGCGCGCCGAGCTGGTCCTGCACGTGGTGGACGCCGCGGCACCCGCCTTCATCGCCGCCGAACAGAAGGCTCAGGTCGAGAAGGTGCTGGAAGAGCTGGAAGCGCTGGCTAAGCCGCGCCTTGAAGTCCGCAACAAGACCGACCTGCTGTCCGAGTTGGAGCGCAAGTCGTTGCGCGATGAAGACCGGGTGGTGCACGCCTCCGCGCTGAAGGGCGAGGGGCTCGACCGCCTGCTGGCGAAGATCGACGCGGAGCTGACCGGCGACCCCGTCGTTACGGTGAAGCTGAAGGTGCCGCAGAGCGAAGGCCGGATGCTGGCGCAGCTCGAAGCGAAGGCGCGCATCCTCTCGCGGAGCTTCCGCGGCGGTAACGTATATATGAGGGTGCAGGCGGCCGAGTCACTGCTGCGCGGGATGCGGAAGTTTGTCCAAGAGTCCTAGAACCCACCACGAAGCCACGAAGGGCACAAAGGAACACAAATCAAAGACGAAAGAAAAAATAAAGAGACACACCCAATCTAGTACCGCCCCCTCAAGCACACGGCTGGCTCTTTCCTTGAATGACCGCGATAGCCACGACTTTAATAAGGTCTTTGCCTTTCCTTAAGTTTTTTCTTAAGTGAGTCTTTGTGTCCTTCGTGTCTTTGTGGTGGGTTTTGCTGACAGCTGAATGCTGATGGCTGAAAAAATTAAAAGGGCTTGCTGCCAAGAAGCGGTGACAATTCCTTGGCCTCAAGCCCTTTCGATCCAGAAATGGATCGGAGGTGATAGGAACAGTCTGCGCCTCCCGCAGGTGAAAGTCAAGGTGGCGTCTAAGGTCCCTCTGGCTCATCCCCAAAACATTCGCAAACCGCCTAAACCCTTGATTCTGGTAGGCGGAATGGGCCTCGAGTGCGTTGACACTGCGGCTTTCCGGCTGTTAGATTGAATAGTTCCTTATCCCTGTTCTCCGTAGCCAGTAACCCCAGGACACCGATACTCCCGCATGGATGCTGCACTGCAAAAAGCGCTAGGCGAATTACTGCTCAACGCAGTCCCCACCATCATCATTTTTCTGTTGTTGTTCGTCGCCTACCTTAAGCTCGTCCACAATCCCCTCCTGAAAGTGCTGGCGGAGCGCCACGCCAAGACGGCGGGCGCGGTGGCCAAGGCGCAGGCGGACATCGCCGCCGCCGAAGCGCGCACCGCCGACTACGAGCAGAAGCTGCGCGAGGCCCGTGCCGGCGTCTTCAAGATGATGGAAGCCCGCCGCAAACAGTTGATGGAAGCGCGCGCCGGCGCCATCGCCGAAGCGAAGGCCCGGGCGACGGAGCAGGTCAAGGCGGCAAAGGCGGAGATCGACAAGGAAGCCGCTACGGCGAAGTCAGGACTACAGGCCCAGGCCGAGACGCTGGCGCAGGAAGTCATCCGCGCCGTCACCAGCACCAAAGCCGGACAGCCGGCGGCAGGGCGGTCCTAGCATGAAACGACTGCTGGCACTCATCTTTGCCGTGGCCCTGCTGGGCGTATCGTTCGTTTTTGCCCAGGAAGCGCCCAAGTCCTCCGAGCAGGCCGGTCACGAGGCGCAGGCTGCGGCCGAGCGTGGCGAAGTGAAGAAAGAAGAAGCCGCCGCCGACCCGCACGCACAGTTCACGCAGTCGCCGTCAGTGAAATGGCTGGCGCGCACCCTCGGCGTTGAGACCAAGACCGCATACAAGATCTCGCTCGGCATAAATTTCTCCATCCTCGCGTTCGGTCTGTGGTTCGTCACCCGTAAGAGCGTGCCCGCCATGTTCCGCGACCGGACCAGCGCCATCCAGAAGGGCATGGAAGATGCGCGCAAGGCCAGCGCCGAAGCATCAGCGCGGCTCACGGAAGTAGAAGCGCGCCTGGCGCGGCTTGATGAAGAGATCGCCGGCATCCGCAGCCACGCTGAGAACGAAGCCAAGTCTGAAGAAGAGCGGCTGCGCGTGGCTACTGAAGAAGAGAAGCGCAAGATCGTGCAGTCGGCCGAGCAGGAGATCACCGCCGCCGCCAACAACGCCCGCCGCGAGCTGAAGAACCTGGCCGCGGAGCTAGCCGTCTCGCTCGCTGAGAAGAAGATCGCGGTCTCTGAAGACATGGACAAGGCGCTGGTGAAGGACTTTGCCGCCAGCCTGATGAGCAATCCCGACGCGAAAGGCAGGAACTAGCCGATGGCCGCAGTCAGCAGCCGCTACGCCCGCGCCTTCGCCGATGTGGTGATGGCGCACAAGCTGGACGCCGCGCAGACCATCGCCGCCCTCGAGCAGATGAGCGTAGCGCTGGATTCCAGCGCCGACCTGCGCAATGTGTGGGACTCGCCCTCGGTGCCGCAGCCGCAGAAGCTGAAGGTGCTGGACGCGATGGCCGCGCAGGCAGGACACAGCAAGCACCTGCGCAACTTCCTGGCCGTGCTGATCGCGCAGCGCCGCATCCGCCTGCTGGACGAGATCACCGCGCTCTTCAAGGCGGAGCTGAGCGAGCGCATGGGCTTTGCCGAGGCGGAGATCACAAGCGCACGCGAGCTTTCGCCCGAAGAGCGCAGCACTCTGGAGGCGCAGGTGGCCAAGGCCACGGGCAAGACCATCCGCGCCAAGTATGGCCGCGACCCCAAGATCCTGGGCGGCGCGGTGGTGAAGGTGGGCAGCACCGTGTTTGACGGCTCCGTGAAAGGCAAGCTGGAGCGCATCAAGCACGAGATGATGAGCTAAGAGTTCAGAAACATCCGATCGGACAACGAATATGGCGCAGATCAAAGCAGACGAAATCACCAAACTGATCCGGGAGCAGATCGAGAACTTCGATTCCAAGGTGCAGGTCGACGAGGTCGGCACTGTGATCTCCCTCGGCGACGGCATCGCCCGCGTCCACGGCCTCGACAAGGTCATGGCCGGCGAGCTGCTCGAGTTCCCGCATGACGTGGCCGGCATCGCCATGAACCTGGAAGAAGACCAGGTCGGCGTGGTGCTGCTGGGCGAGTACACCGAGATCAAGGAAGGCGACCAGGTCAAGCGTACCGGCCGCATCATGAGCGTGCCCACGGGTAACGGCCTGATCGGCCGCGTGGTCAACGCCCTGGGCCTGCCCATCGACGGCAAGGGCCCCATCACCGCGGAGAAGTACATCCCGGTTGAGCGCATCGCGCCGGGCGTCATCGACCGCCAGCCGGTGCGCGAGCCTATGGCCACCGGCATCAAGGCCATCGACTCGATGATCCCCATCGGCCGCGGCCAGCGTGAGCTGATCATCGGCGACCGCCAGACGGGCAAGACCGCCGTGGCGCTCGACACCATCATCAACTCCAAGGGCAACGACCTCATCTGCATCTACTGCGCCATCGGGCAGAAGCGCTCTTCCATCGCGCAGGTGGTCAAGACGCTGACCGACTTCGGCGCCATGGACTACACCATCATCGTGACCGCGTCGGCCTCCGAGCCCGCGCCGATGCAGTACATCGCGCCCTACGCCGCCACCGCTATCGGCGAGTTCTTCCGCGACAGCGGCCGGCATGCGCTCGTCATCTACGACGATCTTTCGAAGCACGCGGCCTCTTATCGCGAGATCTCGCTATTGCTGCGCCGTCCGCCGGGCCGCGAGGCATACCCGGGCGACGTGTTCTACCTCCACAGCCGGTTGCTGGAGCGCGCGTCGAAGATGTCGGCCAAGATGGGCGGCGGCTCGCTGACCGCGCTCCCCGTCATCGAGACCCAGGCGGGCGACGTCTCGGCGTACATTCCGACCAACGTCATCTCCATCACCGACGGCCAGATCTACCTCGAGACCGACCTGTTCAACTCCGGTGTGCGTCCGGCGGTCAATGTGGGCCTCTCCGTGAGCCGCGTGGGCGGCAGTGCGCAGATCAAGGCCATGCGCCAGGTGGCGGGCACACTCAAGCTGGAGCTGGCACAGTACCGCGAGCTCGCGGCCTTCGCCCAATTCGGCTCTGACCTGGACAAGGCGACGCAAGCCCAACTCAACCGCGGCAAGCGCCTGGTCGAGATCCTGAAGCAGGGCCAGTACGAGCCGCTGCCGTTCTCCAAGCAGATCATGATCATCTACGCCGGCACCAACGGCTTCCTCGACGACCTGGCGGTCGAAGACGTGAAGGCGTTCGAGACCGAGCTGTACAAGTACGTGGACACCGTGAACCCGGGCATCCTGAAGACCATCATGGAGAAGAAGACGCTCGATGATGCGCTCAAGGCTGAGATCCAGAAGGTGCTGACCGAGTTCAAGCAGCGCTTCGTCGCCGAGCGGCAGGCAGTAGCGGCGAAAGCGTAGTTTTCTGGTTATCTCTTAAGGAGGCGTTATGACGCTGAAAGAGATCGAAGAGCTGATCGAAGATACAAGACGCACGGCGCGCTCGAACGACAAGGTCGCGCTGGCCGCGGCGCTGGGAACGCTGGAAGTAGCGCGGCAGCTTTCGATATTGAATGCGACGCTCGCGCAAGACCCGACCGCCAAAGGCGCCGTGGCGGGGAAGAAGCGTTAGAAGTTTCCCGTTTCCGGTTTCCTGTTTCCCGAGGGGCGGGGATGGGCCATCGGAGCAAAAGGCGAGTTTTATCAGTTCCTGGGGAACGCGCGCGGCTCGATCGAGGAGTTGCGGACGCAGGTGCTGATCGCGCAACGGTTGAGGTTCGTACTCGACCCGGAAGTGCAGAAGGTGCTGGAGCAGGTCGAGCGGGTGGCAAGGTTGGTGAATGGGCTGATGCAGGCAGTGAAGCCCAAGGTTTTGCGGGCAACCGCCGGGGAGTAGAGCTCGCCGGCACAAGAATTCGGGAAACGGGAAACCGGAAACGGGAAACCTGTGAGCTAGAACGCAGGCACCAAAGACAGGACAATGGCCAATATTCTCGACATCCGCCGCCGTATCCGCAGCGTGAAGAACACGCGGCAGATCACCAAGGCCATGCAGATGGTCTCAGCGGCCAAGCTGCGCCGCGCGCAGGAGCGCGCGCTGGCCGCGCGTCCGTACGCGCAGATGCTGGTGAACGTGCTCAAGTCGCTGGTCTCGCGCGCTGAGGTCTATGACCCGCACACCGGCGAGGTGAAGCACCCGCTGCTGCTGCGCCGCGAAGAGAACAACGTCGTTCTCATCGTCGTCACCGGCGACAAGGGCCTGGCCGGCGCCTTCAACACCAACATCCTGAAGGCCGCGGCCAAGTTCATCGCGTCGAAGGACGACAAGAACATCGACATCATCGCCGTGGGCCGCAAGGGGCGCGATTACTTCCGCCGCCGCTACCCCGCGGTGGAGGCCGGAGCGACCGAGCGCGCGGGCCGCATCCAGATCATCAGCGAGCAGGTCGGCATCCTCAATCGCGTGCCCTTCTCCGCCGCCCGCACCGTGGCAGAAGACGTGGTCGAGCGCTACACCAGCGGCTCCGCCGACGCCGTCTACCTGCTCTACAACGAGTTCAAGAGCGTCATCGCGCAGCGCCTGGTCGTCGACGAGATCCTGCCCATCGAGGAGATCGGCGCCTCTGACGTGCGCATGGCCGAAGAGAAGTCGCTCGAAGAGCGTAAGCGCGACCTTGAGGCCGCGCGCAAGGCGGGTGCCAGCATCCGCGAGCTGGACACCGCGGAAGCCGACAAGAAAGCCGCCGCCTTCGGCACGGCGCAGGTCGATTACATCTACGAGCAGGACGCTGAAGAGATGTTCCGCGGCCTGCTGCCCAAGTACATGGGCGTGCAGATCTATCGCGCCATGCTGGAGTCCGAAGCCGCCGAGCACGCGGCCCGCATGACCGCGATGGATTCGGCCACCAACAACGCCTCCGACATGATCGACAGCCTTACGCTGGCCATGAACCGCGCCCGCCAGGCCAAGATCACCAAGGAGATCATCGAGATCGTGAGCGGGGCGGCGGCGCTTTAGGGTTTCCCGTTTCCGGTTTCCTGTTTCCCGAGGGGCGGGGATGGGCCATCGGAGCAAGGCAGGTCCTTTCAGGGGGTAAAACGACTCTGGAGGGAAGTATGTCGACGGCCGTCAAAGATTTGATCGCCTGGCAGAAGGCGATGGACCTGGTCGAGCTGGTGTATCGGTTCACGGCGAAGTTGCCGAAGGAAGAGTTGTACGGTTTGACGTCGCAGATGCGGCGGAGCGCGGTGTCCATCGCGAGTAATATCGCGGAGGGACAAGGCAGGAACTCAAAGGGCGAGTTCTACCAGTTTCTGGGGAACGCGCGCGGCTCGATCGAGGAGTTGCGGACGCAGGTGCTGATCGCGCAGCGGTTGAGGTTCGTACTCGACCCGGAAGTGCAGAAGGTGCTGGAGCAGGTCGAGCGGGTGGCAAGGTTGGTGAATGGGCTGATGCAGGCAGTGAAGCCCAAGGTTTTGCGGGCAACCGCCGGGGAGTAGAGCTCGCCGGCACAAGAAATTCGGGAAACGGGAAACCGGAAACGGGAAACCACCCAGAAGAGAAACGGATTATGGCAGAAAACATCGGAAAAGTGATCCAGATCGCGGGTCCCGCGGTCGACTTGCAATTCGGCGAAGGCAAGATGCCGCCGATCTACCAGGCCGTTCGCGTCACCAGCGAAGGCTTCACCACCACCGAGAAGATCGACGTGATCCTCGAAGTCCAGCAGCACCTGGGCGAAGGACGCGTGCGCTGCGTGGCCATGCAGGCCACCGACGGCATGGTGCGCGGCATGAAGGCCATCGACCTGGGCGGCCCCATCTCCGTGCCCGTGGGCAAGCAGACCCTGGGTCGCGTGATGAACGTCATCGGCGAGCCGGTCGACAACCTCGGCCCGGTCAACGCCGAGAAGCGCCTGCCCATCCACCGCCTGGCGCCTTCCTTCGAAGAGCAGTCGACCACCGCGGAGATGTTCGAGACCGGCGTGAAGGTCATCGACCTCATCCAGCCGTTCCTTAAGGGCGGCAAGATCGGTCTGTTCGGCGGCGCGGGCGTGGGCAAGACGGTCGTCATCATGGAGCTCATCAACAACGTCGCCAAGCAGCATGGCGGCTACTCCGTCTTCGCGGGCGTGGGCGAGCGCACCCGTGAGGGCAACGACCTGTGGCTGGAGATGACCGAGTCCGGCGTCATCAAGCCCGGCGATCCGGCGAACTCCAAGGCCGCGCTCATCTACGGCCAGATGACCGAGCCCCCTGGGGCGCGTCTGCGCGTGGCGCTGACCGGCCTCACCGTCGCCGAGCACTTCCGCGACGCCGAAGGCGCGGACACGCTGCTCTTCATCGACAACATCTTCCGCTTCACGCAGGCCGGTTCTGAGGTCTCCGCGCTGCTGGGCCGTATGCCCAGCGCCGTCGGCTACCAGCCGAACCTCGCCACTGAGATGGGCGAGCTGCAAGAGCGCATCACCTCCACCAAGAAGGGCTCGGTCACGTCCGTGCAGGCCATCTACGTGCCCGCCGACGACCTTACCGACCCGGCCCCGGCCACGACCTTCGCTCACCTGGACGCGACCACCGTGCTCTCGCGTCCGCTGACCGAGATCGGCATCTACCCGGCCGTGGACCCGCTGGCTTCCACCTCGCGCATCCTCGATCCCCGCATCGTCGGCGAGGAACATTATGCCGTCGCGCAGAACGTCAAGAAGATCCTGCAGCGCTACAAGGACCTGCAGGACATCATCGCCATCCTGGGCATCGACGAGCTCAGCGAAGACGACAAGCTCATGGTTGCGCGCGCGCGCAAGATCCAGAAGTTCCTCTCGCAGCCGTTCTTCGTCGCCGCGCAGTTCACCGGACTCGAAGGCCGCTACGTGAAAGTGGCGGACACGGTTCGCAGCTTCAAGGAGATCGCCGAGGGCAAGCACGACGACATCCCCGAGCAGGCCTTCTACATGAAGGGCTCCATCGAGGAAGTGCTGGAAACGGCGGAGAAGATGAAGGCGGTCAACGCGTAAATGGCGGATACGCTCCAAGTCGAGATCGTCACCCCCGAGCACCTGGTCGTCAACGACCAGGCCACCGAGCTGACCTTGCCGGGCAAGAAGGGCTACCTCGGCATCCTGCCGGGGCATGCTCCGCTCATCACCGAGCTCTCCGTGGGTGAGATCAGCTACCGCAACGCCGCGGGACAGATGAAGTTCCTGCACGTGGCGTGGGGCTTTGCCGAGGTGCTGCCCAACAAGGTGACCATCCTCGCCGAAGTCGCGGAAAAGGCCGAGGACATCGACGTCGGCCGCGCGGAGCGCGCGCGCCAGGAGGCCGAGGCCGCCCTCAAGGCTGCCGCCGGCAAGGACGAATCGGCCTACGCTAAGGCCGAAGCCGACCTCGCGCGGGCCAGTGCGCGCATTGCTGTGTCGAAGAAGTTGAACAGCGACGTGGCGAACCTGGTGCCGTAAAGCTCGAACCTCGAAGAAATTCAAGGCAGGGTCTTATTGGCCCTGCCTTTTTGTTTGCATCTCTCCGCCCGATTCGCTCGCTTCGCGGTTCAGCTTCTCTCTTTTGGCTCGCTCGCGCTCGTCCAGCCGGCGCAGCGGCTCCCACACCAGGAAGATGACCGCTACCACCAGCAGCTTCAAGCCGACGGCCGTCGCCCAGATGGTGTCCCACTCGTTGATGCCGTCATAGACGAGCAGGGCAATGCCGCTGATGAGGAACCACGTGCCCATCACCGGGCGGTTCATCTCTGTGCTGGGCTTCCCCATGCCCTCATCGTAGCCGAAAATGTCGCGTCTGCCGGCGCGCGAAGGTGCAATAATTCTTCCCGATGGCTGATGCAGGCAGCGCAGTCCTTCTGGTGAAGTGTCCGGAGCGCCCGGGCGTGGTCGCGGCGCTGGCCAACTTCATCTACGCCCATAAGGGCGACATCCTCCACGCCGACCAGCACCGCGACCCCGAGCAGAACCTGTTCCTGATGCGCCTGGAGTGGACGCTCTCGGGCTTCACCCTGCCGCTCGCCGACTTTGCTGCCAAATTCCAGCCCGTCGCTGCCGACTTCCAGATGGAGTGGAAGGTTGCGGCGTCGGCCGCGCGGCCGCGCGTCGCCATCATGGTCTCCAAATCCGGCCACTGCCTGGCGGACCTGCTCTATCGCCACCAGATCGGCGAGCTGCCCTGCGAAGTGCCGCTCGTCATCAGCAACCACGACGACCAGCGCAAGCTCGCCGAGTTCTACGGGCGCAAGTACTGCCACGTCCCCGTGACCAAGGACAACAAAGACGCGGCCGAGCGCGAGGTCATCGCGCTCATCGAAGACCACCAGATAGACCTCATCGTGCTCGCGCGCTACATGCAGATCCTGTCGAAGGACTTCATCGCGCGCTATCCGAACCGCGTCATCAACATCCACCACTCGTTCCTGCCGGCGTTTATCGGGGCCAAACCCTATCACCGCTCGTATGAGCGCGGGGTGAAGATCGTCGGCGCCACGGCGCACTACGTGACCGAGGTGCTCGACGAAGGGCCCATCATCGACCAGGACATCGTACGCATCTCCCACCGCGATTCGCTCGAAGACATGATCCGCAAGGGCAGCGACATCGAGAAGGTCGTGCTCTCCCGCGCCGTGGGGTGGCACCTGGAGAACCGCGTGGTGGTGTATGGGAACAAGACGGCGGTGTTCGCCTGAGCTTTAACGATCAGCTCACCACGGAGGCACAGAGGCACGGAGAATGCAAAAATCAAAACACAGCGGTAAAGGAGATAACAAGACACGCTCCGGGAGTGTGAAGGTCTATCTACTCTGGTTTGTTGAGGAGCAAGAGGAATCCGACATTGAGCTCCTTATCGGGGTCTATGCGACCAGGGCTGATGCCAAAGCAGCAGTCGAACGAGTCAAGAGTCAGCCGGGGTTCGCGACGTACCCAAAGGGATTCCAAGTCTGCCCATATGAAATAGGCAAAGATCACTGGTCGGGCGGCTTCGTCAAAGCCTAGTAACTCATTAATCTTTCAATCTTTCTCTGTGTCTCTGTGCCTCCGTGGTGTTTTTGATTGCTTGTGGTATATTGAATCCGGCATCAGGAGCGACCCTTCGGGGTCCGGCAACCGGGGTAGAGACGCCTCGGTGCTTAGAGCGGGAAGCCGCTCGATGTGCGGAGTCAAATCCGAACAAAAGGTCTCACAAAAAGTGTCCATCCGATGCCGCCGGCTTTTTCCAAAGCCCGGCGGTTTTGCTTTGGCAGCCGCTTTTTGAATCTCACCTCCTGATGCATGCGAAGGAGCATGCATCGATGAGCAACGAACAGAGCAGTACTCCAGACCTTTACTCCCGCGCCTCCACCCCCAACCCCTTCAGCCCGGACTGGCACCACCACTTTGGCGCCAAACTGTGCGCTTTCCCGCGCTACCTGGTGCTGCCGGATCCGGCCGCCGGCGGCGGGGCCCAGTTCTGGCCCGACCTGGCCACCTTCGTCGAAAGCCCGCGCTGGACCGCGCTGATGTACTACCCCGGCGCCAGCCGCGCCAGCGTGTGCGTAGTCCATTGGACCGGCGCCGAGCGCTGGGAGGCCTTCGTTTTCGACGATGACCGCATAATTGCCAAGCTGTGTGGCTCCAGCTATGCGGAGCTGCTCGCCGAGTTCGGGGAACTGGCGCACGGCTAAGAAGGGCAAAACCCACCACAAAGCCACAGAGGACACGAAGGAACACGAAGAAGGGAATCAAGAGATTCAAAACCTCACCGATACCTTCTTTAAATCTTGTGTTCCTTTGTGTTCCTTTGTGTTCTTCGTGGCTTCGTGGTGGGTTTAGGGTTCTCGCCGTATCCGCCGCCTAGGGCAAACCCCTGCCCTAAGTAGCTTATTTTTCTTGCCTTTCGCGGGATGCCGAAAGTAAAATCCCACAACCTTTCCCCTGGGTTTTATCCGGGCTGGCGGTTGTGCGTTCACCCCCGCCCGGACAAGCGCCACACCAGCACACAGAACTCGCGAGAGCGGCAGGACCGGGAGCCAATGAAAAAATTCAAGTTTGCGTGGGCAGATGTCGCGATCGGGGCGGCCGTCAGTGCGGTGATCTTTGCCGTGTTCTACCTGAACTGGGCCGACGGCCTGGAGGCCAAGCTCTACGACGTGCGCGCCAAGATGCGCGCCAAGGGCAAGGCCGGCGACAAGGTCATCCTGGTCACCATCGACGACAAGAGCATCCAGGAACTGGGCCGCTGGCCATGGCCGCGCAACTACATGGCCGAGATGATCGACCAGCTCACCGAGGCCGGCGCTGAGACCATCGGCGTGGCCGCCATCATGGACAAGCCGGAGCTGAATCCCGGCCTGGTGAAGATCCAGGAGCTGGCGAAGAACTTTGAAGCGGAAGCCGCCGCTGCAACGACTGCGCGCCCGCCCAATCGCCTCGCTGCCGCCAAGGCGCAGGAGTTTGCCGACGTGCTGAAGCGCTCGGCCGCCGAACTCGACAATGACGAAAAGCTCGCTGGCTCCATCGCCTTCTCCGAGAAGGTGGTCCTCCCCATGTACTTCATCGAAGGGCAGGGCATCGGCAAGAGCAACAAGGCGATTCCCGCAGAAGTCGAGAAGAACTTCATCGCCAACCTCAAGGCCGACCCGGAGATCTTCCCGGTGAAGGACTTCGTCGCGCCCTATGAGAACTTCGGCAAGGGCGCCAAGGCCATCGGCACCATCAACAGCGCGCCCGCGTCAGACAGCGTGAACCGCGCCTTCCCGCTGGTCGTCAACTATGAAGGCCGGCTCTTCCCGTCGTTCCCGCTGCAGGTGCTGCGCTCGTTCTACAAGCTGGAGATGAACGACTACCGCTTCACCCCCGGCGAACTCGTGCTGGGCAACGCCAAGATCCCGGTCGACGCGCAGGGCCGCATGCTGGTCGACTACATCGACCGCGAGAGCTTCCCGCGCTATTACTTTGCCGACGTTCGCAGCAAGAAGGTCGACCCCGCCGTCTTCACCGGCAAGATCGTGCTCATCGGCGTGGACGTGACCGGCGGCGGCGACGCCCAGCCCACGCCGCTCGGCTCCGTGCCCGGATATGAGATCCACGGCAACGTCATTCAGGGGATCCTGAACAATTCCTACATCATCCGGCCCACGTGGGCCAACATGGCGGAGGTCGGGCTGCTGGTACTCTTCGCCCTCTTCGTCTCGCTCGCCATCCCGCACATCAGCGCGGGCAAGAGCGCCATCATCGGCGCGGTGCTGCTGCTGGCCACCGTCGGTGGCGGCTTCTACCTGTTCACCTCCAGCGGCTACTGGCTGAAGATCGTCTACCCGGTGCTGATGCTGGTCGTCGGCTATACCGTGGTCGTCTCCAAGCGCTACCTGGTGCAGGAGAAGCGCACCGAGGTGCTGGAAGGCGAATCGGCCGAGACCAACAAGATGCTCGGCCTCAGCTTCCAGGGCCAGGGCATGCTGGACATGGCCTTCGAGAAGTTCCGCAAGGTGCCCATCGACGACAGCATGAAGGACACGCTCTACAACCTGGCGCTCGACTTTGAGCGCAAGCGCCAGTTGAACAAGGCGGTCTCCGTCTATGACCACATCATGACGGTGGACAAGAACTTCAAAGACATCTCCACCCGCGCGGAGAAGCTCCGCGCCGCGGGTGAGACCATGATCTTCGGCGGCGCGCTGGGCGCGCGCAAGGGCAGCCCGGACTCCACCGTCATGGTCGGCGGGGGCGTGGGCGATCTGGCCAAGCCGCAGCTCGGCCGCTATGAAGTCCTCAAGGAACTCGGCAAGGGCGCCATGGGCATCGTCTATCTGGGCAAGGACCCGAAGATCAACCGCGAGGTCGCCATCAAGACGCTGCGCTTTGAGGACGAGTTCGAGCCCGCTGACATGCAGGCCATGAAGGAGCGCTTCTTCCGGGAAGCCGAAAGCGCCGGCCGGCTCGTGCACCCGAACATCGTGACCATCTACGACGCAGGCGAGGACGGCGACATCAGCTACATCGCCATGGAGCTGCTGAGCGGCACCGACCTCAAGGACTTCGTCACTAAGGACAAGCTGCTGCCCGCGCACGAAGTGATGGAGACCATCGCCAAGGTGGCCGACGCGCTCGACTACGCGCACAGCGAAGGTGTGGTGCACCGCGACATCAAGCCGGCGAACATCATGCGCCTCAATGATGGGCGCATCAAGGTCGCCGACTTCGGCATCGCGCGCATCACCTCGCAGTCTAAGACCGCCACCGGCACCGTGATGGGCACGCCCAGTTACATGGCTCCCGAGCAGCTTGCGGGCAAGAAAGTGGACGGGCGCGCTGACCTGTTCTCGCTCGGGGTCACGCTCTACGAGCTGCTGACCGGCGAGAAGCCGTTCACCGGCGAGAGCGTAGCGACGCTGATGTTCCGCATCGCCAACGAGCCGCATCCGCCCATCATGACGCACCGCGCGGACCTGCCTCCGGGCGTGGCCGCCATCATCGACAAGGCGTTGGAGAAGAACCCAGACACTCGGTATGCGAGGGGTTCGGAGATGGCGCGGGACCTGCGTGCCGCCCTGGCCAAGGCGGCGGGTGCCGGAGCCTAGGAGGGCGGTTAGTCCTGAGGTTCATTGGCCAGGAATTGTGGCTGCGGTAGGTAAAAATTGCGTTACGATTGCCCCCAACGGCGGGTGTCAGGCACTTGGAATGCCGGGGCAGTCGGGAAGTGACAGCGGTCTCAGGGGATTGGTAGCGTGAGCTTAAGCATCCAGGTCGCCGGCAAATCCGACGTCGGCTGTGTGCGTACCAACAACGAAGACAACTTCGGGTACGACGCGCGGCACGGGATCTTTGTGGTCTGTGACGGCATGGGCGGGGCTGCGGCCGGTGAGGTCGCCAGCAAGCTCTCCGTGGACACGGTGCTGACTTATTTCCGCCGTGCCGCCGAGACCAAGCGCTTCCCCAAGGTCGGGGAGCCGCTGGAAGATGGGTATTCCGAGCGGGCGCAGGCCCTGGCGAGCGCCATCCACCTGGCCAACAAGGCCGTGTTCGAGATGGGCAAGTCCAAGGCCTCGCAGCGCGGCATGGGTTCGACCATAGTGGCGGTGCTGGCGGAGAAGAACTTCTTCTCCATCGGCCACGTGGGTGACAGCCGGATCTACCTCATCCGTGGGGGCGAGATCCAGCAGCTCACCAACGACCACTCGCTGGTCATGGAGCAGGTGCGGCGCGGGCTCATCACGCGGGAGCAGGCCGAGAAGAGCGAGATGCAGAACATCATCATCCGCGCGCTGGGCTCGGAAGACACGGTGAAGCCGGACGTGGAAGACCTCGTCGGCCTCCCCGGCGACGTGCTGTTGCTCGCCTCCGACGGGCTCACCAAGCACGTCAAGGATGAATGGATGTTGGGGATCGTGCAGGAGGCCCACAGCCTGGAAGGCGCGGTGCATGACCTGATCGATTCCGCCAAGGCGCACGGGGGCGATGACAACATCACCGTGCTGCTGCTGAAGATGGTGGAACTGCCGTGGTACAAGCGGCTTTGGCAACGGTTCTTTCCCGGAGGTAAGAAGTGGCAAAACTCTATCTGAAGTTCGAGCAGGCAGTGCTGAAAGAGGTCCCGCTTTCGCAGGGCGTGGTGACCATTGGCCGGCTGCCGGACAATGTCATCCACGTGGACAACCTGGCCGTCTCCGGGCACCACGCGAAGATCTATTGGGACATGGATAAGTACGTGATCGAGGACAACAACAGCCTCAACGGCACGTACCTGAACAACCGGCGCATCAGCAAGGCCGCGCTGAAGGATGACGACGTCATCCTCATCGGCAAGCACACCATCGCCTTTAAGGACGAGTGGCATGAAGGCCCGGGCGCCGGCCAGGTGGCGGAGAAGACCGGCCCTGCGCTGCCGAAGATGGAAGCCACCATGGTGCTGGACACCAAGAAGGCCAAGGAGATGATGCAGGCCGCGGCCCTCGGCCAGACCGGCCAGACCGTGCCGGGCGTCGAAGCCCCTCCGCCCGCCCCGCCCAAGGAGCGCATCGGCGCGGTCACCATCGTCGACGGCAAGACCGACCAGCCGCGCTACTCGCTCACCGGCAAGATGACCGTCATCGGCAAGAACGACATGGCGAGCATCAAGCTCAAGGGCTTCTTTGCCCCCAACATGGCCGCGCTCATCAACAAGCGCGACAACAAGTACTACATCGCGGCGTCGGAGGCCAAGATCAAGGTCAAGATCAACGGCGCCGAGATCGCCGGCCAGAAGGAACTCAATGAGGGCGACCTCATCGAAGTCGCCGGCATCAAGATGACGTTCAGCTTCGAGTAACTCGGGGTAGTCTGTGGACGAGGGGCGCGCGCCGAGCGCGCCCTTTGTTTTGCCGCGGTGAGTTAGACTATCTGGTTCGACCTCACGTCAAGGACCAACCAGCATGGACATCCTCAAAGTCGGCGTCGTCGGCGCCGGGACCATGGGCAACGGCATCGCCCACGTCTTCGCCAAGTCGGGCTACAACGTCATCCTCTGCGACCTGAAACAGGAGTACATCGACCGCGCCATCGGGTTCATTACCAAAAACCTGGAGCGCGAGGTGGCGAAGCAGAAGATCGCCCCCGAAGTCAAAGACCAGGCGCTGGCCCGCATCACCACCTGCACTGACCGCAGCGAGTTCGCCAACGTCGACTTCGTGGTCGAGGCCGCCAGCGAGCGCTTCGACATCAAGCGCGAGATCTTCCAGGACCTCGACCGCTACTGCCGCCCTGAGGTCATCCTCTCGACCAACACCAGCTCCATCTCCATCACCAAGCTGGCTGCGCTGACCCAGCGCCCGGACAAGGTCATCGGCATGCACTTCTTCAATCCCGTGCCGATGATGAAGCTGGTGGAGGTCATCCGCGGGCTGGCCACCTCCAACGAGACCTACGAGACCGTCAAGGCGCTCGCGCTGAAGCTGGAAAAGACGCCCGTCGAGGTCAACGACGCGCCCGGCTTCGTCTCCAACCGCGTGCTCATGCCCCTGCTCAACGAGGCAATGTACGCGGTCATGGAGGGCGTGGCCACGCCCGAGGCCGTGGACGAGGTCTTCAAGCTCGGCATGGCGCATCCCATGGGCCCGCTGACCCTCGCCGACTTCATCGGCCTCGACGTCTGCCTCGACATCATGCGCGTGCTGCACGACGGCCTCGGCGACCCCAAGTACCGCCCCTGCCCCCTGCTCATCAAGATGGTCGACGCCGGGTGGCTGGGGAAGAAATCAGGGAGAGGGTTCTACAAGTACTGACGTGTCGAGCATGTTTTTGACGGAGAATCGACGCGCTAGCACTTGTCATCCTGAGCGGAGCGCGTCGCCGCAGGCAAGCGCGCAGTCGAAGGACCCCTACCCTCGATCGTCTGTTACCACCTTGAGACAAGAACCAAGCTGATTCCTCGCTTCGCAGACCCCCACAATTCCCTAACCTTTCCACACCGAATCAGGCTAAGATTTGAGCCAGCAGATGTCTGTACGCCTCACAGTCCTGGCCAGCGGTAGCAAGGGGAATTGTGCCGTCGTGGCCAATTCCTCCACGCGCATCCTGGTGGATGCCGGCCTCTCCTGCAAAGAGACTCTCAAGCGCCTGGCCCTGGCGGGCGAGGACCCCGAACAGATCTCCGCCATCCTCATCACCCACGAGCACAACGACCACGTGCAGGGTCTGGCCGTGCTGGCCCGCAAACTCAAGGTTCCGGTCTACATGACGGGCGCCACGCACCAGGCGTGGAAGCGGTGGTCGCGCAAGGTGCAATACAAAGACGAGCCGGAGAAGGCGAAGCTCGACCGGCTGGAGCACTTCGAGTCCGGACGCAAGTTCTCCATCGGCTCCATCGATGTCCAGCCCTTCACCATCTCGCACGACGCCGTCGACCCCTGCGGCTTCGTCTTCACCATCGAGGGCGTGCGCGTGGGCTTCGTCACCGATCTGGGACAGATGACCCGCAACGTGGCTGACCGGCTCAAAGCCTGTGATGGGCTGCTTATCGAGTCGAACCACGACACCGAGATGCTGCGCAACGGCCCGTATCCCTGGAGCGTGAAGCAGCGCGTGATGTCGCGCGTGGGCCACCTCTCGAATGAGGCCCTGGCGCGCTTCTTCGCCGAAGATTACGACGGCGGCGCGGCCTTCATCGTGCTCGCGCACTTATCGGAGAACAACAACCTGCCGGAGCTGGCGCAGCACTCGGCGGAAGCGGTGCTGCAGACGCGCCGCAATCTGCTCCACGCCAACACGCTGCACCTCGCCCCCCAGGATCGGCCCCTGGCCGCAATCGAGATATAATCGTAAGAGCAGCAGCCAATTGCCAGTCTTCAGTCTGCGGCGGCTTTCCCGATGAGGGACTCCGCAGATTTGCAAGCTAACAGCTAGAAGCCAAGAGCTAAAAGCGCAATCCAATGTCAGCAGTCTGTACAGATAAGGTCGTCGGCCAGATCCTGGCCGGGTGGCGGTACGACATCAGCGGCCTGGCCCGGGAGATGCGCTCCGACTACGTGGCCCACTTCCGCGAGTGCGCCCGCTGCCGCGCCAAGCAGCGCCTGCACCGCATCATCGACTTCAGCGTGCTGTTCGTTGCCAGCGGCTCGGCGCTCGCCTTCCTGCTGGCCGTGGGCCTGATCCGCCACTTCAATCCCGCTCAGGCCGTGCTGTGGTACATCGGGGCCGGCATCGGCTTTGCCGCCTCCGCCGTCGTGTGGGTCATCGTCATGGTCTCTACGCCCGTGCCGGTCGTCGCCAAGGGACTGGCGCTGGCGCAGGCGCGCAAGCTGCATGAGAAGCTGCCCGAGGAGATCAAGAACAAGATTCCCGAGAACCTGACGTCTCGGATCGCGGAGTAACGGTCGTAAAAACCCACCACGAAGCCACAAAGAACACAAAGAAACACAAAGTAAAGAGAAAGAAGAGCACTAAGGCGGGCGCAGCGCTTAAGCCGCCTGGATCCGCCTAGGTCACCTTGCGTCCAGAGGACGCAACGAGAATAGCCCGGCACGCAGTGCCGGGCGACCGAAGGTCATTCGAGTGGAGTCCCGGAGGGACGGCTGAAATCAGTGCCGAAGAACCTAGCTGACTCCAAGATCCTCAACAAAACGGGCGTCGTCACTGAAGTCGGGTCTGATGCCAAGTTGCTCAATGATGATCTGCCTCACAGTGAGTCGTATTGACTCCGGTGACCATCCCTCGGATGGCTGCACCGCTCTTCTGGCGATGGTCAACCGAACGAGGTCTGCCACGGTAGCTGCGGACTCAGGGATCCGCACCGCAAAAGGTTTCGTGGCAAGGAAACCAGACAACGCTAATACGCCTGCAGCGCTGAGGGCGCTGCCGATTCCTATCCAAGACATCAAGAACAAAGGAAATATGGAAAGACTCATGATCACCGCAACTGTCTCTGGGCTTCGAGTCAGTTCCGGCCAGCGATCGAATTCAACCGCTGCACCGTAGGATGTCCAAAGACGGCGTCGGTCCTTTTTGGGAACGAGGTCTTCCAGCCTGCTGTTAATGCTGAACTGATGTCTTTCAACGCCCAGTGTCCACACAGCGGCTCTTCTCAACCTGTGGAAGGCCCTCTGGCTCAGACATTCGCTGCTCTTGCGGATGCTCAACTGCCTCTCGACATAGGTCATTAGAAGGCGAGGTGTGGTGAGCTTCACTGCATCCTCATCTGGGATGGCAACGTCGAACTTCTCTTCGACTGCCATGATGAGTTCGACGCCATCTAGTCCCATAGCGCTACACCTCCAGCCCCCCGATCAGGTCCGTCACGGCCTTCACTCTGTGGTCCAGACACCATCGCTCCAGGTCGCCGACGATGCGCTCGGTCGCCACTGGATCGAAGTAACTCGCCGTTCCCACTTCCACCGCAGCCGCTCCCGCCAGCAGGAACTCCACCACGTCCGTGCCGGTGGTGATGCCGCCCATGCCGATGACCGGTACATCTACCGAATGCGCCGCCTCGTACACCATGCGCAGCGCGATGGGCTTGATCGCGGGGCCGCTCAGGCCGGCGGTGATGTTCGAGATGCGCGGCTTGCGCGTCTCCGCGTCAATGGCCATGGCGACGAAGGTGTTGACCAGCGAGATCACGTCGGCGCCGGCCTCGGCCGCGGTACGCGCCATCTTGGGGATGCTGGTCACGTTGGGTGAGAGCTTCACGATCAGCGGCCGCTTCGCCACGCCCTTGGCGCAGTGGACCACTTCTTCCAGCAGCATCGGGTCGCTGCCGAAGCTGATGCCGCCGTGCCGCGTGTTCGGGCAGCTCACGTTCAGCTCGTAGGCGGCGATGCCTTCGCCCTCGTTCAGCGCCAGGATGGTCTCTTCGTAGTCCTTCACCGTGTAGCCAAAGACATTGGCGATGACGGCGATCTCCTGCTTCTTCTGGCGCTTGTTCAGCAGCGGCAGCTTCTCTTCCACGAACGCCCGTACGCCGATGTTCTGCAACCCGATGGAATTCAGCATTCCTGCGGAGGTCTCGAACATGCGCGGCGGCGGATTGCCCGCCATCGGCTCGCGCGACAGCCCCTTGGTGACAAAGCCCCCCAGCCGCTCCAGCGCCACGATGTCCTCGAACTCCACGCCGTAGCCGAAGGTCCCGCTGGCGGCGATGATTGGGTTCTTGAACGTGAGCCCGGCAAAGCTCACCCGCATGTCGGTGCCGGTGAAGCGCTCAGGCTTTGGCCCGGTCGGCTTCGATGTTGGCTGGGTCGGAGTACTGCTCACTGCGGCTTCTCCGTCTTGTCGGCTTTCTTATCTTCGGCCGACGCCGCGGCGGCGCGCGGCCGCTCCGGCGCCAGCGCCTCCGTCAGCACCCGCCCGATGGCGTGCGAGGGCTTGTTGATGCCGAGCAGGGAAGAGAGCGTCACCGCGAAGTCGATAGGTTCGACCTTAGTGCGGTACGTCCCGGGCTGGAACGGGAAGCCGAAGAATGCCAGCGGGATGTGCGCGTCGTAGCTGTACGGCATCGTGTGGTCGGTATCGTTCTTGTATTTTTGGTTGCCGTAGGCGTTGTTGAAAGGAGGCGGCTGCAGCATCACCCACCAGCCGCCGTTGGGCGAGTAGCTGTTGAGGAACTTGCGCCCCCAGGCATCCGGACGCACGCGCCCTTCGCGCAATTGCGCCTTGGTGTAGAAACCGGCGTACTCCTGCCGGATGGTCAGCGCGATCTCACCCACCAGCCGCTCCGCCTCTTCTTCCTTCAGGCTGCCGAAGGCCTCTTCATTGAGCGTGAGGATGGGCCAGTACGCGCCCCGCAGGTAGCCGCCCTGACGTGCACCCAGCTTCTGCGCCAGCGCAGCATTGATCTGCGCCCGCAGGTCCACGGTATCGAGCCGGATCGACGGGATGCGCTGCGCCTGCGCGCTTTCTGACATCGGCGCAATGCCGTGGTCCGACGAGAGCGCGATCCACACATTCGCCAGCCCGAACTGACGCCCCAGGAAGCCGAAGAAGTCAGCGAGCTGCTTGTCCAGGGCGAGCGTCATCGCGGCATGTTGCGGCGAGTCCGGCCCGATCTTGTGGCCCAGGATGTCGTACGACGACAAGCTGATGACGAGGAAGTCGGTCGCCGGCCCGGTGCCGACCTTTTCGTTGACCACCAGTTCGCGCACGAACTCGAAGTGGTAATCGTTGGAAAAGGGCGTGCGGCCCACAATGTCATAGAAGCCGAGCGCAGAGCCGTCGATGTCCTTTTGCCCGGGATCGGTGGTGCGCAGGACGTTGCCCTTGGCGTCCTTCCACGTCAGGTTCCAGTACTTCTCGTTGCGCTTTTGCGCGTTAAAGCTGGCGACCCACGCTGGAAGTTCCTTGGCGTAGAACTCTGAGGTGATCCACAAACCGGAGTCTTTCTCGATCCAGTACGCGCCGTTCGCGCTGCGCCCGCCCGGCAGGATGGCGGAGCGGTCCTTCAATGACACGGAGAACACCCGCGCCTTGCCCTGGGTAGCGAGCTTCAGCTCGTCGGTTACGGTGCTGGCCACCAGGTTGCGCGGCGAAGCGCCGGTATCCGTACTCTTGGCGCCCACCAGCTTGAAGTTCACGTCTTCCACTGAACTGACGCTCTTCTTGCGCGCCGGGTCGTACCACTCGTTGCCGATGATCCCGTGTCCGCTGGTGTAAGTGCCGGTGAAAAGCGTGGCGTGTCCCGGTGCGGTCTTGGTATTGGCGTAGTCATAGTGGCACTCGGTGAAGTTCGCGCCGCGGTCCAGGAAGAGCCGGAACCCGCCGGGGACGAACTGGTCGCGGTAGCGCTCCAGGTAGTCGCCGCGGAACTGGTCCACGATGATGACGACCACAAGCTTGGGGCGTCCGTTATAGGCGGAGGCGTCAGCCAGCGGCGGAGTGATGAGGATGAGCGCCAGAAGCAGCGCGACGAGACGGCGCGAGGCGGTGTGCATAGGCATGGCTAGTGTAATAGAAGTCTTTCATTTAGATTAGAACCCCTATGCTCGAACTTGCCTTTGTCCGGGAGAACCTCCCGCTCATCACGGAGAAGCTGCGCCAGCGTGGCATGGACCCCACTGAGGTCCTGGGCAAGTTCGCGGAGGTCGACAAGCGCCGCCGCGCCGTCATCACTGAGGTCGAGACCCTCAAGGCCGCGCGCAATGCCGCCTCCCAGGAAGTCGCCGCGCTGAAAAAAGCAGGGAAGAACGAAGAAGCGGCCACGCTTATTGCCAAGACCGGCGCCATGCGCGGCCAGATCGAAGAGTTGGAAAAGCAGGCCGGCGCCTTCGACGAAGAGCTGCAATCGATGCTCGCCGGTATTCCGAACCTGCCGCATGACACGGTTCCGGTCGGCGCGGGCGCGGAGCAGAATGTCGAGGTGCGCCGCTTCGGCGCGCCCCCCAAGTTCGACTTCGCGCCCAAGCCGCATTGGGAGCTCGGCGAAAGTCTCGGCATCCTCGACTTTGAACGCGCGGCCAAGGTCAGCGGCGCGCGCTTCGCCGTCTATTGGGCGCTCGGCGCCAAGCTGGAGCGCGCCCTCGCCAACTTCTTCCTCGACGTCCACACCAAGGAGAACGGCTACACCGAGGTGCTGCCGCCGTTCATGATCAACTCGGCGTCGCTCTTCGGCACCGGGCAGTTGCCCAAGTTCGCCGGCGATCTGTTCAAGTGCGAAGGCACCGACCTCTGGCTCGCGCCCACCGCCGAAGTCCCCGTCACTAACCTCTATCGCGACGAGACCCTCGACGGCGCTGCGCTACCCATCTCGCTCACTGCCTGGACGCCGTGCTTCCGCAGCGAAGCTGGCTCCTACGGCAAGGATGTGCGCGGCATCATCCGCCAGCACCAGTTCCAGAAGGTCGAGCTAGTGAAGTTCACTAAGCCCGAAGACTCCTACGAGCAGCTCGAGAAGCTCACCCGCGACGCCGAGACCATCCTGCAGAAGCTGGGCCTGCACTACCGCGTGGTCGCGCTCTCGACCGGCGACATGGGCTTCTCCTCCGCCAAGACATACGACATCGAGGTGTGGTTGCCCGGCCAGGAGCTCTTCCGCGAGATCTCCTCGTGCTCGAACTTCGAGGCCTTCCAGGCCCGCCGCGCCAACATCCGCTTCCGCCGGGAAGGCGCAAAAAAGGCCGAGTTCGTCCACACCCTCAATGGCAGCGGTCTGGCCGTCGGGCGCACCTGGCTGGCCATCCTCGAGAACTACCAGCAGGCCGATGGCAGCGTCCGCGTACCCGACGTGCTGCAGCCCTATATGGGCACCGAGCGGATTGCGCCGGTAAAGCGCTAGAAAGCCCGGATTTGCCCCCTTCCGTCTAAGGACATACACTTAGTGCAGCGCATCCCAGTGCGCGCCATGCCCAAGATGAACCCCTGGAAGACGGTCAAAAGCTACATTTGGTGGACCCACGACCGTGGCGGCCTCCACTATGACGTCATGGTCACGCTCATCCTGCTGTTCATCTTCATCGCTCCCCGCTATATCGACTTCAAGGACAAACCGCTGGAGCGCACGCCGCATCAAAGTGGAGTAATCGTCAAACCAGATGGGCAGGAAGGGTTCTTGTATGAGATACCCGCGTCCGCCGTGGCCAATGAGCCGGATACGGACAAGGCTTTGCTGCGGGTGATCGAGCCCATCGCCGGCGAAGTGCGCCTGGTGGATAAGCGAGCCATCACCGACGCGCGCGGCCACATCACCCATTACAGCGTGCGGGTGCGACGGCCCTAAGGAGACTGAATTATGGCGGCAATGCGGAAGTGGGGAATGATGATCAGCGGAGCGGCGTTGCTGCTTGCCGGCAGCGGTGCGCTCGTCGCGCAGACGACCACCAAGACGTCCAAGCCGAAGCCTGCCCCCAAGTCCGCGTCTAAGACGACGGCGACGACTCCCGCCAAGACCGCTAACACGCCGCCCGCACCCGCCCCGGCAGAGACCAAGCCCGCGAATGACAACGCCGCCCTGGAGTCCGTGCTCGACCAGCTCGACAAAGCCGCCGCCGACTTCAAGTCCACCGAAGCCGACTTTGTCTGGGACCAGTACCAGAAGGTCGTCGATGAGACCGACACGCAGAAGGGCCGCATCTACTTCGTGCGCCATGAGAAGGACACGCACATGGCCGCCAACGTCAGCGAGCCCGACAAAAAAGACCTCGTCTTCCACGACGGCAAGCTGAAGTTCTACCAGCCGCGCATCGACCAGATCACCGAGTACGACGCCACCAAGAACCGCGGCGAGGTCGAGACCTTCCTCGTGCTCGGCTTCGGCGGCCGTGGCCACGACCTGATCAAGACCTTCGCGGTGAAGTTCGCCGGCTGGGAGAACATCGACGGCGTGCGCACGGCCAAGCTCGAGCTCGATCCCAAATCGCCCAAGGTGAAGAACACCTTCGAGAAGATCATCCTGTGGATCGACCCGGCGCGCGGCGTCTCGCTCAAGCAGCAGTTCATCGAGCCTTCCGGCGACTACCGCATCGCCAAGTACACCAACTTCAAGATGAACCAGAAGGTCTCCGACGACGTCTTCAAGCTCAAGACCACGCCCAAGACCAAAGTGGTAAAGCAGCAGTGAACCGGCGAAGGCGGTGGCTGGTATTTATTGGGACAGCCGTCGCGGTCTTCCTCGTTTTATTGGGGAGCCTGGTTCCCGCGTTGGAGTTTCTCAACGCGCCCGGGTTCCTGCTTGCGCTGTTCCTGTTTTCCAGCGGTCATGATATCGGGCCGCTCTTTATCCCCGCGGGGATCGTCTTCAATGCCGCCCTGTTTTCGGTCTTGCTCATCGTTGCGGACAAAGTTTTGACCTCTCGGCGTCGCTGACTCCACTTCCTTTCTGCTTGCAAAGACAACCAAACGGGGTAGGATTACGTCTGACAGGTATCCGCCGAGTCCTGCCCTATGGCCCGCGTCCTGACCATTCCCGTCCTCCCGAACCCCAAAGCCCGCAAAGGCTCGCGCAAGCCTGACCCGCGCTATGTGGACGGCCAGCAGACGCTGGTCAACGCCATGGCCTACCTCGCCAAAAGCGACCCCCAGGGCAACAAGGACGCCGTCAGCCTTCTCTCCGAACACTTCCGCACGCAGTTCCGCATGAGCGACCGCCCCGAAACTGTCTAAGCGTTCTCAAAGACAAGCTTCCTCTCAGAGTTGTAAAATCATCGGTTGGGACAGGCTCGTCGTGCCGCCTGTATCCGCAGCATCTTTCCTGGAGACTCCCATGGCTACCGCTGAGATCGCCACCGCCGTCCGCCCCGCCTTCCGCAACGAGCCCTTCATCGACTTCACCCGCGAGGACAACGCCCGCGCCATGCGCGCCGCCATCGCGAAGGTGCGCGCCGAGCTGGGCCGCGAATATGACCTGGTCATCGGCGGCAAGCTCATCAAGACCGCGGAGAAGATCAAAACGCTGAACCCGGCCAAGCCGTCCGAGGTCGTCGGCGTCTTCCAGAAGGCGGGCCCGGAGCACGTCGAGCCCGCGATGAAGGCCGCGCTCGAGGCCTACAAGCTGTGGCACATCACGCCGGTCGAAGAGCGCGCGGATCTGCTCTTCCGCGCCAGCTCCATCATCAAGGCGCGCCGCTTTGAGTTCATGGCGTGGCTGGTGCTGGAAGTGGGTAAGAACTGGGCGGAGGCCGACGCCGACATCGCCGAGACAATCGACTTCCTGGAGTTTTACGCCCGCGAGGCCCTGCGCCTGGCGCAGGCCACCACACCCATCCAGCTTCCCGGCGAGCGCGACGAGCTGCATTACATCCCGCTGGGCGTGGGCGCGGTCATCCCGCCGTGGAACTTCCCCTGCGCCATCATGGCCGGCATGACGTCGGCCGCTATCGTCTGCGGCAACACCGTCATCCTCAAGCCATCGAGCGACTCGCCCGCCATCGCCGCCAAGTTCTTCGAGGTGCTGCAGGAGGCCGGCATGCCGGACGGCGTAGTGAATTTCTGCCCCGGCTCCGGCGCCACCTTCGGCAACGCCATCGTCGAGCATCCGAAGACGCGCTTCATCGCCTTCACCGGCTCGAAGGAAGTCGGGCTCGACATCAACGCCCGCGCCGCGCAGCATCGCCCCGGCCAGATCTGGATCAAGCGCACCGTGCTCGAGATGGGCGGCAAGGACTCCATCATCGTTGACGCTGACGCCAACCTCGATGCCGCCGTCGAAGGCGTGGCGCTCTCTGCCTTCGGCTTCCAGGGGCAGAAGTGCTCGGCCTGCTCGCGCGCCATCGTCGACGAGAAGGTCTATGACGTCTTCCTGAACCGGCTGAAGGAGCGCGTCGCAAAGATCGTTGTCGGCGACCCATCAGAGAACAAGCCCGTGGGCCCCGTCGTCAGCGCGGGCGCCATGAAGTCCATCCTCGAGTACATCGAGATCGGCAAGAAGGAAGGCCGGCTGCTCAACGGCGGCGGCCCGGCCAAGGAAGCCGGCGAGGGCTATTACATCCAGCCGACTGTCATCGCGGACGTCTCCCCCACCGCGCGCATCGCGCAGGAGGAGATCTTCGGCCCGGTGCTGGCCGTCATCAAGGCCAAAGGCTTTGAGGACGCGCTGGCCATCGCCAACAACACCGAGTTTGGCCTCACTGGCGCCATCTATACCGGCTCGCGCGACAAGATCGAGCGCGCCAAGCGCGACTTCCACGTCGGCAACCTCTACATCAACCGTAAGTGCACGGGCGCTATGGTGGGCGCGCATCCGTTCGGCGGCTTCAATATGTCCGGGACCGACTCCAAGGCCGGCGGCCCGGATTACCTGCTCCTGTTCACCCAGGCCAAGTCCATCGGTGAGAAGTTAGGATAAAAGGCTCAATCGGCGGCTCATACCCGGATTTGGGCCGCCGGCGGTTTGACAGCAGGGAAGGCCTGCTTGAGAATAAGCGCTATTGGTCGGGCCAGGCGCCGGGCGCCTCGGCCCAACGGCAGGGAAACGACTCATGGCAAGGATCCTCTGTGTTGATGACGAACCCAACACCGTAAAGATGAAGTGCGCCATCCTGGAGTCCGCCGGGCACCAGGTCACTCCCGCTACCTCCGCTCAGGCGGCCATCGAAAAGCTCAAGGTGGAAGATTACGACGCCGTCGTCACCGACTGGCGCCTCGGCGACGCCAACGGCCGCGCCGTGGTGCAGGCCGCCAAGGACCACGCCAACATGCCCGTGGTCGTCGTCTCCGGCTATGTGAATGACGCCTTCCAGGCCGCCGAGCCCCTCGCCGACCTCTACCTCGAAAAACCCGTGAACCCCGAAGAACTCGTGACCATCGTCAACGAGCTGCTGAAGTCGGGCGAGAAGGCCGCGTCGAACCAGTAGTAATTACTGGCTGCAGGATTCTCACACGTTCCTCCCCACTTGGACACAGTACATCTAATTTATGAGTGTCATTGCCCACTGAGAAATGATGCTGCAATCATGCATCGAGGAGTGATGAAGAATGCGGATATTCGGATGCGCGCTCTTGCTTTTCGGGATGACGTGGGCCCAGGGAGGCAACATCAATGACCACATACTCGGGATAGATGGGCGGCCGGCGGGCGGGGCCACCGTGAAGGTTTGCCGTTACGATGCGAGTCCTGGCGATGGTTCGACTTCATCCACAGCCTGCTCTCCGGCGGCGACCATCTATAGCGACCGTGAGCTGACTTCTGCCGACGCAGATTCCGTCGTCACCGCCGACACTTCCGGAAACTACAAGTATTACGCGGAGCCCGGTTACTACATCGAGCAGGTGTGCAAGTCGGGTTCGTGCATCGCGCGCATGGTGAACGTGGCGGGCGACGGAGCCAAAAGCTACGACCTGCGCAACGTGCGGTTCTTCTCGCCCGGCGGTTCGGTGACCGCCAAGATCGACGCCTGCCTGACAGATGCCGCGACCATCCATTGCATCATTCCCTCGTCAGTCGGGGCGGGTGCGGCCACGGCAGCTCCGGCGGCCAACAAGATGCTCTGGGACTTGCGTAACGGCGGGGTCATCCTGACCGGGCGCGGCGGAACGGCGCAGACCTTTGACGCGCAGACCACATTCATCAACTGGTATGCAAGTTTCTCGCCCGTAGGCACGGCGCAGCAAGCGGCCCAGATGTGCAACATGCTGACCGACAACTCTGCGGTGCTGTCGCTGACGACCGACTACCGCATCTGCGACGGTGTGTACATGAAGCAGGGCACGGGCTCGACGGACGACATGGAAGGCCGGAACACGGTGCTGCAAAGCACGCTGGGCCAGCCTGAGATCGACGTTCTGGGGCATGAGTACACCATCAGCAACAACCAGGCCGATGACGCCAACCTGTGCTCGGAGAACTGCCACACCGGTATCACCGTGACCAACAACGGCGCGTTCATCGGCGCGCTGGGGATGGGAGTATTCGGTACGGGCAAGTGGCGGCGTGGACTCGCGGTAGGGGAAGCGGTCATTCCGGCAGGTAACTCGGCCTTCTGGTACGGCGGCAACGGGACCAGCGGCGTAGCAAGGATGCGCGCTGACGGGACCATCCAGTTGGGGTTTGAGGGAAACGCCCTGGGCGATCCAAATGAGATCCATCTCGCGAACGGTCGGTTTCTTCAGGGTCTCAATGCGGCGGGGAATGCGCTGATCCCGATGATAAGTATCAGCAGCGCTAACAAGGTTTCGATCGACGCTCGCGCCGCCGGCGTAGTGTTTGGCGGCGCGGCTTCTCCCGCTGCAAGCGGCCAGCAACTGGGCGCTGTTGCCGCAAGATGGGACTTGTTCGCGGCCAGGGCTGATGTGGCGACGTCACTGACCATCAACGGCGGCACGGCCATCACGAAGCACTTGTCCGGAACAGCATTCCTGGATTTTGACCTTTCCGGCGCAGGGATTACCGAGCAGGACTTGACCATTACCGTGACCGGCGCAGTGGCAGGGGATGTGGTCTCACTGGGACTACCGAGGGCCTTACAGGCGTCAGGGATCGCGTGCCATGGCTTTGTCTCTGCTCCTAGCACCGTGACGGTGCGCTGCCATGACGTGACCAGTTCTGATCCGAATCCCAGGGCGGCTGCGGTTCGCGCGGATGTCTGGCAACACTGAGCCGGGCGCCGATTCTTCTCGGTGATGGATTGGTTAGAGCTTGAAAGACCCACCGGAGCAAGCGCTGCATGAAAAATGCCGCGTCAGAAAGGCTCGCCTTACCCGCCCACGCCCGTCGCCGCGGCCGCTTCCAGCAGGATCTTGTGGTGGATGGTGAACAGCGCCAGCTCCAGGCGGTCGCTTACGCCGATTTTGTCGTACACATTGCGCAGGTAGTTCTTGATGACCTGTTCGGTGGTGCCGAGCTTCGCCGCGATCTCTTTGTTCTTGTAACCCTGCACGATCAGCGCGACGATCTTCAGCTCCTTGGCGGTGAGCCGGTCGCGGACGCGCGCGCCCACGGCGTCGCTCTCCTGCACCTCCTGCTCCACCACCGAGTCCTGCACCCAGGACTCGCCCTTGGCCACCTTGCGCACGCAGTCCACCAGCGCCTGCCCGCTGACGTTGCGGTAGATCACGCCGGGAATGCCATGGTTGATGAGCTCCTTGGCCTCTTCGCCGTTATCGGCCACGGCGATCATGCGCGTCTTGTTCTTGCGCGCCAGCTCCGTGAGGTGCTTCACGTCCGGATTCAGGCTTTCAGCGAAGATCAGCACGCCGGCGCGGAAGTTCGACAGCGCCATCTCCAGCTTGTCTTTGGAGTCGGCCTGCGCCACGATGCGGAAGTCGTCTTCCACGGCCAGCACCTTGGCGGCGCCCGCCCGGAAGATCGCTTGATTGTCCGCCAGAATGATCTTCAACATGTGTCCCGCTTACTTCTTCTTCCGCACGAACTTGTACTGGTCGATCACGCATGCCACTCCGGCCTTGCGCTGTTTCGGCTTGCCGGTGTTGTTGATGCGCACCACGCGCCCCTTGCACACGATCTCGACGTCCGTCTCCGTGCCCGCGACCGCGGCCGGCAGGGAAATGTCGAACTCGATCTGCGTACCTACTTCCAAGTCTGCATCCGCCTCGATGTACACCCCGGCCGCGCTGACGTCGGACGTCTTGGCGGCCTTCAACCGGGAGAACTTCTTCCCCTTGATGGTGATGGGCAGCGACAACGGAAACCGTTTGCCCGTACGCAGCTCTGACAAAATGACCCCTCCTGGGGCAGTTCGCTTGTGGGGGAGCGCAAAGGGGTTATATCACGAACGGCGGGGGGCGGCCTATAGGCAAAGGCCAGCCGGCCCGGCGCTCAGTAAAGAGCGCCAGGCAGCTTGAGGGAAAGGCCTTAGCGGCCGTTGCGACTGGAGAAGAACAGCCCGGCCACGATCCATCCCAGGCCCATCCCGATGGCGGCCAGGGCCCCGGAGGCGGGCAGCATGTAGCGCCGGGCGTTGGCGGTCACGTCCAGCCGCTCGCGCACCGCCCCGCGCAGGTCCTCTACCGACTGGTGCAGGTTCCGCCGCTGTTCGGCCGCCCGGCTTTCGAGCGCGTCGATCGAATGTGGGTTGGTCATGACGCTTTTGCCTCCGTCTGGATCCATTGCTGGTCCTGCTTGAGCACGCGGAGCGTGCGATCCGGGACCACGCCCTCGGCCGAGAGCTGCTTGCTTCCCATCCACGCCAGCGCCGCGCCGATGACGGCGTAGATGCCGAACACGATGCCCGCCCCGATGGCCCAGCGATACTCGCCGCCCACCAGCACGGCGAACAGCGCCACCAGCCCGAAGGTGAAGGCGAACAGTGCCGCCGCCAGCAGCGCGATGCCCGCGGCCAGGATCGGCACCGCCGCTTTTATCGCCGACCACTTGTCCACCAGTTCGGCGCGCAGCAGCTCCACGCGCGTGGAGATGAAGTCGCGCAGCTCGTCCTTGATCTCATGCAGCACGCCCTGCAGGGATTTGTTGTTGGTATAGATCGGCTCAGCCACGGCGTCCCCTCCATGCTCTGGCCCCTGCTCCCAGCAGGATGCCGGCTACGCCCGCCGCCGCGATGACCGCCAGCGGCCTTTCATGGGCGAACTGTTTGGCGTGCTCCACGCGGATCTGCGCCCGCGCCCGCAACTGGTCGAAGCTCTCTTGCGCGGCCTCCGCTGAGCGTCCGCGGAAGTTGCGCAACAGGTGCTCCGCCGATTGCCGCAGGTCATGCACGCGGCCCAGCACGCGGTCACGCGCGTCGCGCGCGGCGCAGACGCCCGCGCCGATCGTGTGCCCGACTTGCGTCGCCAGGTCGTTGATGGCGGCGCCCTCGGCTCGGGTAGACGACGCGTGTGAACTCAGCAGATGGTCGCTGGGTGAGGCGGGATATGTGGAAAAGTCCGGTATGTCCGACGTTGAAGTCCGGATAGGCGCTCCCATGTGTTTCCTCCTTGGAATGTGTGGGCCCGGGGACGGAGGCCTATTGCGGGTTGGATGATGTGCAGGGCTGGGATGTTGACAGCCTAAGGTCCCATCCGGGATGAGCCAACGCGTAGGGTGCCCGATTTCTCTCGATGCGGCGGACGCACCGCGTTCGCACTTGTTTTTTCGGCGATATTTGTTAACATCTCCACCCTATAAGAGGTGTGGCGCATCCCTGCGCCGCAGGTGTTTCAGGTTGGTCGGGCCGCCAACCGCTCAGACTCCGAGCGACAGCTCGAAAGGGTGGTCCATGGCGCTTTCCCGCGAAGATTTTCGTCAACAGGCCCAATTCCGCTATCACCTGCGCCGCTTCCTCTGCGCCTGCGAGGCCAACGCACGCAAGGCCGGCCTCGATCCCAGCCAGTACCAGCTCCTGCTCTGCATCAAGGGCATGCCGGATGACTTCAAGCCCAACATCACCACGCTGTCCGAGCGCCTGCTCATCGAGACCCACAGCACCGTGGAGTTGGTCGACCGCTGCGTGAATAAAGGGCTGGTCGAACGCTTCCGGGAAGGACCGGACCGTCGCAACGTCTTCGTGCGCCTGACCGAAGAGGGCAGTTCGCTGGTCGAGAAGATCGCCCAGCAGAACCGCCGCGAGATGCAGTCGTCGGTGCCCGCCTTCATCGAGTTCCTGGAAGTGCTGCAGAACGAGCGCCGCAGCATCCGCGATAACGCCGACGCAGCTGCCCACGCGCAGCCTTAAGCCGCGCGTGTCACCCTCGGCGCTATTTCTACTCCGGCCGGAGTAGTGGGCTCTCTGTGCTAACCTGAAAGGGCCTCTCTCCTCGCCGGGATGGCGGAACTGGCAGACGCAGCGGACTCAAAATCCGCCGGGCCTCGCGCCCTTGGGGGTTCGATTCCCCCTCCCGGCACCACAGCCACCAGCGCTATCCTGCCGCCAGCAGCTCCCGCGTCTGCGGCTTCGCCATCAGCTTCAGCAGGTCGTGGCGGGAGACGATGCCCACCAGCGTCCCTTCGGACATCACTGGCAGCCGGCGGTGGCCCGTCTTCAGCATCCGGTCCACCACTCTTTCCAGCGTGTCGGTCGCAAGCACGGTGGAGACCGCGGAGCTCATGATCTCGTTCACCTTGCGGACCCGCGCTTCGGCATACATCTTGCCCACGCCTTCTTTGGACACCCATTGCTCGAACCATTGCGGATGCCGGTAGACAGAGAAGGGCACACCCCTCTCCTTCTCGTTGAAGTCGGAGTCGGTCACAATGCCGACCAACTGGCCGAGCCGGTTCGTCACCGGCAGACACCCGATGTGACTCAGCAGCATGGTCTGCGCCGCCGTCTCCAGTGAGCAGTTCTCATCCACGGTGTGGACCGGTTTTATCATGATGTCTTTGGCCAGCATGTTGTTCTCCTTGTTTACCATCCGCCCATGGGCGCCATCTCCGCTTCGGTCTCCTTGATCATCACCTTCAGCAAGTCATGCCGCGAGATCACCCCGGTCGGCTTGCCGTCCTTGCTCAACACCGGCATGTAGTGGCAACCGGTCTGCAGCATGCGTTCCAGCACCACCTCCAGCGAATCGTCGTGCGCCAGCGTCTCGACGTGCACCGTCATGATGTCTTTCACCTGGCGCGCGCGGCCTTCGCCGTACATCTTGTCAATCGTGTCTCGACCGATCCAGCGGCTGAAGACCTGCGGATGGCGATAGAGGGAAAAGGGAAGTCCCTTGTCCTTCTCGTTGAAGTCGAACTCGGTCACGATGCCGACCAACTCGCCCTTCGCACCGGTCACGGGCAGGCACCCCACGTGCAGCAGCAGCATGGTCTGCACCGCCTGTTCGAGCGACTGGTTACGGTCGACTGCCACTGCGGGTGTCGTCATGATCTCGTGGGCTCGCATTGCTTCTTCCTCCTTCTGGCGGACTAAGGAACCGGACCTTCGCGGTTCCGGCGGGGACCTTGGGGTGCGCGCAGGCCCTGGATGCTGAAGCGTTCATTCCGTTTCTTCGAAGCGCGCGCGGAGTGTTTGGTATGGCCTTGTTTCAACGCGGTGACCTGCGGGAGGGGTTCGTCGCGCATGAGGCGTTTTCTGAGCGGCATCGGGAGGCGCTCCTCCGGCCTGGTTCCTGCCAGGGAAAGCCTGACGTCTCCGGCTCGGCGGCGCTGTGCGCCCCGTAACACCGGCATGTGACTCCTGTCACATGACAGCGCTCCCCCAGCCTTGAGAATGGCCGTAGGAGAAGACGATGATCACCTTCGAGGCCCTCCCCGCCGCACCTGAGACCAAGTCCCCCGCCCGCCGGACGGAAGCGCTCCGTACCATGTTCGACCCGCGGACCATCGCCGTCATCGGCGCCACGGATCGCAAGGCCAGCGTGGGCGCCACCGTGCTCCACAACCTGCTCAAGGACGCTCAGGGCCGCCAGATCTTCGCCGTCAATCCCGCTCGGGCTGAGGCGCAGGGCCTGACCTGTTATCCGACCATCGCCAGCGTGCCCGGGCCGATGGACCTGGCCGTAATCGCGACCCCCGCCGATTCCACCCCAGCCGTCATCGAAGAATGCGTCGCGGCGGGCGTGCGCTCGGCCGTCGTCATCTCCGCCGGCTACAAGGAGCGCGGCGCTCACGGCGCTGCCCTGGAGAAAGAGATCGCGCAAAGGCTGCGGGCCAGCGGTATGCCGCTCGTCGGGCCGAACTGCCTCGGCATCATGAATCCGCTGAATGGGCTGAATGCGACCTTCGCCGAGACGCTCGCGCTCCCCGGCAATGTCGCTTTCCTGAGCCAGAGCGGCGCGCTCTGCACCGCGATCCTCGATTGGAGCCTCGAGGAACTCGTCGGCTTTAGCGCCTTCGTCTCCACCGGCTCTATGCTCGACGTCGGCTGGGGAGACCTCATCCGCTACTTCGGCGATGACCCCAACACCAAGAGCATCCTGCTGTACATCGAGTCCATCGAAAACGGCGCTGACTTCCTCGCGGCCGCGCGTGAGGTCTCGCCCCGCAAGCCCATCATCGCGATCAAGGCCGGACGCACCGCCGCCGCGTCGCAAGCGGCATCGTCGCACACCGGCGCTATGACCGGCGACGATGAGGTCCTAGACGTTGCCTTCCGCCAGGCGGGCGTGCTGCGCGTGGAGCGCATCGCTGACCTCTTTTATATGGCGGAGGTCTTCAGCAAGCAGCCGCTGCCCCGCGGCCCGCGCCTCACCATCGTGACCAACGCCGGCGGGCCCGGCGTCCTCGCCACCGACGCGTTGCTTTCGAACGGCGGCGAGCTGGCGCACCTCGATACCGCCACCATCGAGCGCCTCAGCGGCTTCCTGCCGCCGCATTGGAGCCATGCCAATCCCATCGACATCCTCGGCGACGCCGACGCCCAACGTTACGCCCGCGTCTTTGAGGTCGCCGCCAACGATCCCAACAGCGACGGCTTGCTCGTCATCCTGGCGCCGCAGGGCATGACCGACCCCTCGCACTGTGCCGCGGCGCTCATCCCTTATGCGCAGAAGTCGGGCAAGCCCGTGCTCGCCAGCTTCATGGGCGGCAAGACCGTGCACAAGGCGGAAGCGCTGCTCAACGCCGCCAGCATCCCGACCTTCACCTACCCGGACACCGCCGCCGGCTGCTTCACCTACATGTGGGAGCTGGCGCAGCTCCGCTCGGACATGGAAATGGCGCGCGCGCCGGAGGCCGTGCCCATCGACATTCCCGTGGAAGCCCGCGCCCTCGCGCTCCAGGCCATCGAGCCCGCGCAGCGCAGCGGCCGCAGCATCCTGACGGAGATCGAATCGAAGCAAGTGCTCGAGGCCTACGGAATCGGGACGGTGCCCACGTTTCTCGCCCTAAACGCGGGCGAGGCGGTCGCCATCGCCCAGCACCTGCGCTATCCCGTGGTGATGAAGCTCCACTCAGAGACCCTCACCCACAAGAGCGACGTGGGCGGTGTGCGGCTGAATCTGGAGAATGATGCGGCCGTCGAACGCGCCTTCACCGAGATCCGCGATGCCGTCACCGCGCGCCGGGGCGCCGAACACTTCCAGGGCGTGAGCCTGCAGCCCATGGTCCGCCGCGAGGGTTACGAGCTCATCATCGGCAGCACCACCGACTTGCAGTTCGGCCCTGTGATGCTCTTCGGCCTCGGCGGCGTGCTCACGGAGGTTTTCCGCGACACCGCACTCGCCCTTCCGGTACTCTCGCGCTCCGGCGCGCTGCGCCTCATTGAGCGTACCCGCATCGCGCAAGCATTTTCCGGTATTCGCGGCCGTCGCGCGGTGAATACCTCCGCGCTGGCCGACACGCTGGTCCGTTACAGCCGCATGATCGCCGAGCTGCCGGTCATCGCGGAATCAGATGTCAATCCGCTGCTGGCTTCCTCGAGCGGCGTCGTTGCCCTGGACGCCCGCGTCGTCCTCAAGCCGGAGCCGGACCCGGGAGGTGTGCGATGAAGACCGTTCTAGCGCCGGAAAAGCCTGAAAAAGCCGCGTCCACTCCGCGGACCTTTGCCAACATCCTGGTCGCCGTCGACCCCGCCTTCGACACCGAGCACCTGCTCGCCGTCGCCGCCGGTATCGGCAAGCGCTTTGCTGCGCACGTGTCCCTGCTGTACGTGCTGCCCGCCGGCGAACTCGACCCCGGTGATCCTGCCCAGCGCTCCGCCCTGCACCTGCGCGGCGAGCACGGCATCCGCGATTGCGCCGACGTCATGAAGATCCGCCATTGTCCCTGTACCACAATGGTGCGTACCGGCGACATCGTTCCTGAGGTGCACAGCGTCGTCCGCGAGCAGGGAATCGACCTCGTCATCGTCGGCAGCGCCGGGGCCAGTGGGCTGCAGAAGGTGCGCCTCGGCTCAGTCGCCGAAGGTTTGCTGCGGACTCTCAAGGTCCCCGTGCTCACCGTCGGCCCGGAAGTGCCGCGGACCTTGGGTGAGACCGACTTCCGCAAGATCCTCTTTCCCGTCTCGTTCGATGTGGATCCCCATGTTGCCTGCCGGTGGGTTGAGCCCATAGCGCGGCGCTTCGATTCCCACCTGATCATGCTGCACACGCTGCCGGTAGCCCGGCGCCACCACCGCCAGAGCTCGGAGCTGGCGGTCGCGTATCAGCGCAAGCTGGAAGAGACTCTCCCGTGCCACGGCCAGCCGTTCCGCGTGGATTATGTCGTAAACTTCGGCCGTCCCGCGGAGGTCATCCTCCAGACCGCGCACACCTGGGAGGCCGACCTCGTCGCGCTGCCGGTGCGGCGCAGCAACTCCCTGGCCTCGCACCTGCCCGGACACATCGCCTATGAGGTCATCCGCCGCTCGCCCTGCCCGGTCTTGACCGTGCGCGCCTAGCCCACGTTCACCAGCCACCGCAACTGGCGCGCATGGCTGCGGCTGCACTTCAGGCGCGTGCCGGAGTCCAGCGTCAGCACGTACTGCTGCGGCGTGGTGTCCAGTTCCCTGATGTGGTGCACATTCACGATCGCCGACCGATGGATGCGCACGAATGTGTTCGGCGGTAGCGTCCCCTGCAGCCCCTTCAGCGTGCCCCGCACCAGCAGTTGCTCCCGTGCCGTGTGCAGCAGCACGTAGTTGCCCTGCGATTCCACCCACTCGATCTCTGCGGGGTTGACGAACTTCACGCTGCGGCTGCTCTTTACGATCAGGCGTTTCGCGCCCGCGTCATAGAAGGCGTGGTTCGGGGCTGCATCGGCCTGCCCCGAGCGTCTCGCGCCCATCGCGTTCCCTCCTTGTTAAAACACTGTCGTCTCCGGTGCTTGGTTACGCAGTGGCGGCTGGGAACCCGCGACGGCGTGCAAAAAACCGGGGAGCCACGGCGGGCTCCCCGGGTGGATTCAACCGGGTCCTTAGAAGATGAACTTCAGGCCCATGTTGATCTTGCGGCTGTTGGTGAAGCGCGCTCCTGTCGGTCGTCCGTCCGAGTAATCCAGGAACTTCGCAGTCGAGTTGATGTTCACGTTGTTCCACGGCGCATAGTTGAAGTTCTCGTGGTTCGCCAGGTTCGTGATCTCGGCGCGATACTCCAGTTGCGTACCCTCCGTGATCCGGAACTTCTTGATCGCCGTCATGTTGACCAGCACGCTGCCCGGAGTGGTCAGCGCGTTGCGCCCGATGGTCCGGTCTCCCGGGAGGCTGTAACCCGCCACCTGGATCCAGCGCACATCGTTCGGCGTCACGCAGCCCACGCCCACGGCCGTGCCTACGTCCGGGTTCTGGTAACCCGAAGAGCAGGTCGCGGTCGAGACGATGCGCGCGCGCGTGTTGATCGGAGCGTTCCAGTTGCCCACATCCGGACGGTCGTTCGTGCCGCCGTCGAAGTCGCGGTCGCGGCCCTGGAACAGGTTGAACGGCTCACCCGACGTGAGCGGGATAAGGAACGCCAGCGTGAATCCGCCGAACGCGTTGTACTTCCATCCCTGCTTCGGCCCGCGCACGTCCCACACCAGCGACGTCTGCCAGGTGTGCGTGCGGTCGTTGTCCGAGCGCCCGTAGTCGATGTTCCGGTTCTGCAGGAACACGTTCTGGAACTGGCTGAACGACGTTACCGCCTGGTTGGTGGTGAACTCCGCTGACGCCACGTTGTCCATGCTCTTGGACCACGTGTACGCCGAGGCGAACTGGAGGCCGCCGATGACCGTCTCCGAGAAAGCCTTGCGCACGTCCACCTGCAGCGAGTTGAAGTTGGCGTTGCCCGCCGGCACGCGCGGCGTACGTCCGCCGATCGTCGGGATCAGGCGGCCGGTATTGTTGGCCGCGTTGTTGATCGGCTGTACCGCCGTGAAGGTGGCGTTCGGTTGCCGTGGATTCAGCTGCACGTTGATGAGCTGCTTCCGGCTCTGGGTGCCCACGTAGCTCACATCCGCCACGATGCCCCAGCGCACTTCACGCTGCACGCCCAACGAGTACCGCAACGTGTATGGGTTCGGCATGTCCTTCATGAACTGGCTGCCCGTGTCGGTCAGTGGGTTGAGCGGGGCCGGAGTCAGGGCAGAGAACTGGCCGCTCCAGTTGGCGATGCCGCGCGGTGTCGCATTGTTCGCCGCCGGCGCCGGCGCCACCGCGCCTACCAGGTTCGGCACGCTGCCCGCCATGTTGGAGTACAGGTTGTTGAACCACGCGTCGTAGCTCATCTGGAAGCCGCCGCGGATCACCGTCTTGCCCTCGCCCAGCAGCGAGTTCAGCCAGCCGCTGTCCGGCCGCGGGTTCCAGGCAAAGCCCACGCTCGGCCCGAAGTTGTTGTTGTCGTTGTTCACCTTCGACGGCACGCCGTACGAAGCGGCATCGAGCGTTACGACGGGGTACTTGAAGATGTTCGCCGTCTGCCCGAAGTTCTCATACCGCAGGCCCAGGTTCAGGGTGAACGTGGGCGTCACCCTCCAGGAGTCCTGGATGAAGTACGCCTGCTGGAAGTTCGTCGGGTGGTACTTCGGGGTGCCGTACACGATGTTCATCGTGCCCGTCGGTCCCGAGAAGTTGTCGATGAAGTTGGCGAACGCCTCCACCACGCCCGTGTTGGCTTGGCCGGCCACCACCTGGCTGGAAGTGTAGGTGATGTTGCCGCGAACATTGGCCGGGGCCCTCTGGGTCGCGATCTGCCGCAGCAGGTCGGCCCCAAAACGGATCTGGTGCTTGCCCCGCACCATCGTCATCGTGTTCTGCAACTGGTAGTTGTTCGCGGTGCGGCCCTGCGGGAAGGTCGCTGCCGCGCCGAAGCCGCTGACGGTGCCGATCGTGTAGGCCGGCAGCGTGCCCGCCAGCGCCGGGTTCGACAGCGGGAACTGCGGGTTGATGCGTCCGTAGTTCAGCCGCAGCTCGTTAGTCAGCGTGGGCGAGTGCACGTAGTTGTGGGTGATCAGCGCGCTCATGCTGCGGTCGGACTGGTCCGCGTCAAAGAACCGCGAGACCGCGATCGTCGCATTGTTCGCGAAGCTGTTGGTGTAGAGCCAGCGCCCGCTGAGCGAGTGCCGGTCGTTGATGCGGTGGTCGATGCGCGCCACGTGGTTGTCGTTCAGCTGCACCGAGGCCGCCGCGCGCGTCGCATTGCCGTAGGGAATGCGCATGCCGGTGCGGGCGTTGCCGTTGCATGATCCCGTCACGGCGAACACGTTCGCCGGGATGGCGATGCTTACGCCGTTCTGCGCCAGCGACGATGCATTCTGCGCGGGCGCCACGAGCCCGTCGATGGAGTTCAGGTACAGCGCCACGTTCGGGCAGGCCGCGGCCAGCGACTGCAGCGTCGCGATGCCCGCCGCCGTCGGTACGGTGAACGTCACCGCCGCGCCCGCGTCGGAGTAGCGGTCCCATTGCCCGCCGGCGAAGAAGAACGTCTTGCCGCGCCCGTCATAGAGGCCCGGGATGTAGACCGGCCCGCCGATGGTGAACGCCGGGATGTTCTCCTTGAACTTGGCCCTTGGGTCCTTGGCCGTGGGGTTGCCCAGCCGCTCGTCGCGGTCAGACGCGTTGAACAGTTGCGAGCGGTACACCCATGCGACCGTGCCGTGCAGGCTGTTGGTGCCCGACTTCGTCACCTGGTTCACCACAGCGCCGCCGGCGCGGCCGAACTCGGCGCTGAAGTTCGAGGTCTGGATCGTTACTTCCTGGATGGCGTCGTTGTTGGTCGGCGTGATCGCCGGACCGGCCACCGAGATGTCGTTGTTCGACACGCCGTCGATCAGGAAGTTGTTGCCGCGCGGCCGTGTCCCGTTCACCGAACCGATGCCCGAGTTGATCGACCCGCCCGCGTCCGTCGTCGCAACGCCCGGCGCTGTGAGCAGCAGGTTCAGGGAGTTTTGCTGCTGGATCGGCAGGTCGGCCAGGGCGCGCGCGTCGATGCTGCGGATGCGCACCTGTTCGGTGGTCTGCAGCGCTTCCGCATTGCCCGTGACCTCCACTACTTCTGCGTTCCCGATCTTCAGTTCTACCGGGATGTCGATGGTGCGCGCGGCCGTTACCGTCACGCCGGTGATGCTGGCGGACGAGAAGCCGGTCATCGAGACTTTCAGGTCATATTCGCCCAGGTCGACCGCGTCAAAGCGGTACAGGCCCACGGCGTTGGTCTTAGCCTCGCGCTCCAGCTTCGTGCTCTTGGACGCCAGCACGACGGTCGCGTTCGGAATGACTGCGCCGCTCGGGTCGGTCACCGTGCCGGTGACGGTGCCGCGGCTCGTCTGCGCAAAGCAGGTAAGCGCGGACAACACCAGCAGTGTGACCACGGCGGTGATGTTTCTAAACGTTGCTCTCATATCTCTCCTGTGTAACTAGTTGCAGTTGGACTCGTAGGGATCGAACCACTATGAGGAATGCACCTCATCGGCCAACAGCAGCTTTGCGATTGTGACGGGGGTATCTGCGTCGCGGAGTCAGGGACGTGCGGAGTGCGCGGCGGTGCGAACGGAAGAACTATGACACCGGGCTGGATGGCCCCTCTGGGACGAAGCGTCGCCAATCTACTGAATCGAGAAGAACCACTGCGTTCCGGATATGGAAATGCATAATCGCGGGACGGATCAGTGCCGTCCCGTCGTTCTCAACCCCACCTGTAGCGGGGATTCACCTTAGCTGTCACGAAATGATCGAGTCCGCTTTGGCGAACGGCACATCACGCTGCCGCCGGGTGCGCGTGCTTCATTCCGCGGTGCAACCGGAGCAGACGCCAGCCGAACCACGCCATGCTGACTGCGAGCAACACTGCGTACCCGAAGAACACTTCCAGAGCCACCTGGACCGTCCCGCCGAACGCCGTCTGGACTAACACCGCGAACCCCAGCGACGCAGCCCCCACCGCAAAGCACGACCACTCCTCGCCCACATGGCTGGTGAAACGCAAGCCCGCGAGGATCTCGAACAGCCCAGTCGCCGCAGCCTGCCCCGTCACCAGGTACAGGAACCACTCCAGTTGCGCGTCGCGGAACAGCACCGTCAGCAGCAGCGTGCCGAACACCATGCCGCACACGCCCTGGGTCAGGTTGATCATGCGCGCGGGGGCGTGAGGAGGGAACTGCCAGCCCAGGTAGAAGACCACCGCGCTGTCCAGCAGCCCATAGGTACTGAGGGCAGTGACAAGGAAGGGCACGGTCACCGCATCCAGCAGCGGATACTTCGCCCATGCCTGCAAAAGCAGAACGGCGCCGGCGAGTGCAAGCGCCAGGAGCGCGCGTACGGCGAGTATCCACCAGTGATGGATGACCTCTCGCATGTGCCCTTCCTCTCGCCCCCAGTCTGCCTCCTTCCGCTGGCCCGCGAAGTGATGGGGGTCACACCGCACGGTGAGCCGATGCACACCGCTTCGCTGCCGTTCGTCCCCGGACTGCTCTCCGCCGTACCCTCTGTAGTACCATCCATGCACCCGCCGTTTCATTTTTCAGGAGAGCCCATGAACCTCCGAAGACTTTTTGCCTGGCTGTTGTGCGCGGCGCTGCTGGCTTCGTCCGCGGCCGCCCAGGGCCTTGACGTCAAGACCCACCAGCTCAAGAACGGGATGAAGATCCTGGTGCAGGAAGACGCCAGCATTCCTAACGTCGCCTTCTACATCTTCTATCGCATCGGCTCGCGCAACGAGCGCCCCGGCACTACCGGCCTCTCGCACTACTTCGAGCACATGATGTTCAACGGCGCGAAGAAGTACGGCCCCAAGCAGTTTGACGTCGTCATGGAGGCCGCCGGCGGCGCCAACAACGCCTATACCAGCCGCGACCTCACCGTCTACCAGGACTGGTTCCCCAATACCCAGCTTGAGCTCATCTTTGATATGGAGGCGGACCGCATCGAGCACCTGGCCTTCGATCCCAAGATCGTCGAATCCGAGCGTGGCGTCGTCTACTCGGAGCGCCGCAGCTCCGTCGACGCCAACAACAACGGCATCCTCTTCGAGCAGCTCTACGCCACCGCCTTCACTGCGCACCCGTACCAGTGGCCGGTCGTCGGCTGGGCCAAGGACATCGAAAGCTGGACCATGGACGACCTCAAGGAGCACTTCCGCAAGGGCTATTCGCCCAACAACGCGACCATGGTCGTCGTCGGCTCAGTGAAGGCTGAGGAAGTCTTTCGGCTCGCCCAGAAGTACATCGAGCCCATCCAGCCCAGCACGCCGCCTCCGCCCGTCGTTACCACCGAGCCGGAGCAGTTGGGCGAGCGCCGCGTCACGGTGAAGAAGTTTGCCCAGGTGCCCATCGTCATGATGGGCTTCCATGTGCCGAACGCCAAGAGCCCGGACTACTACGCGCTGCAGGTCCTGCAGACCGTTCTCTTCAGCGGCCAGAGCTCGCGCATGTACCAGCGCATCGTGGACAAGGACCAGCTCGCGATCAACATCGGCGGCGGCAGCGGCATCACCTTCGATCCCACGCTGTTCACTGTCTCGGCGCAGCTCAAGCCCGGCATCGCGCCGGAGCAGTACGAGAAAGCGGTCTACGATGAGCTGGACAAGATGAAGGCTTCCGGCCCTGCCGACCTCGAACTGCAGAAAGCCAAGAACATCCTGCTCGCCAACTTCTATCGCCAGATGAAGACCATCAACGGCCGCGCCAACGCCATCGGCCAGTATGAAGTCTTCTTCGGCGATTACCAGAAGCTCTTCAATGCGGCCGACGAGTACTCCAAGGTCACCGCGGCTGACGTGCAGCGCGTCGCCAAGCAGTACTTCCACGAAAAGAACCGCACCGTCGCCACGCTCATCCCGGAGAAGGAAGCAGGGAAATAGCCATGAGGACATTCATCCGCACATCGCTTGTATTCACTGCCTGCCTGGCGCTGGCCGTTTCCCTGCAGGCGCAGGCCAAAGGTGCCACGAAGAAACCCGCTACCCCGGCCGCTACTCCTGCGCCGGCCGCCGGCGGACTTCAGCTCCCCGCGTATAAGAAGGTGAAGCTCAAGAACGGGCTCACGCTCCTGTTGATGGAGCAGCATGAGATCCCCATCGTCAGCTTCTCGTTCATCGTGCGTGCCGGCTCCGTCGCTGACCCGCAAGGCAAGGAAGGCCTCGCCTCGCTGACCGCCGGCCTGCTGCGCAAAGGGACCAAGGCCCGCAACGCCGACCAGATCTCCGCCGACCTCGACTTCATCGGCATGAGCTTCGGCGCCAACGTCAACCACGACTACACCAGCGGCTCCGCCGAGTTCCTCAAGAAGGACATGGACAGGGGGCTAGACCTGCTCAGCGACCTGCTCCTCAACCCGACCTTCCCGGAGGCGGAAGTCGCCAAGATGGTCAAACAGCGCGTGGACCAGGTGAAGGCCTCCAAGGACAGCGCCGCCGGTGTCATCGGCAACTACTACAACGCCTACCTGTTCGGCTCGCATCCCTACGCGCGGGCGTCATTCGGCGATGAGAAGAGCATCGCCGCGCTCAACCGCGCCGACGTCGCCGCCTTCTACGCCGCGAAATACGTCCCGGCCAACACCATCATCGCCGCCGTCGGAGACTTTGCCGCCGCCGATATGGAAAAGACCCTCACCGACCGCTTCGGAGCTTGGCAGGGCGCGCTCGGCGGGGCGCTCACAGCCTTCATCACAAAGATTCAGCCGCCCCTGAAGCTCGCCGCCGCGCCGCCCGTCACGGGCAAGAAGCTGTTGCTCGTCGACAAGCCGGATCTGACCCAGACCTACTTCATGATCGGCAACGTCGGCGTCGCCCGCACCAATGCCGACCGCGTCGGCCTCGACCTGGTCAACACGCTCTTCGGCGGACGCTTCACCTCCATGCTCAACTCCGAGCTCCGCGTGAACACCGGCCTTACCTATGGCGCGCGCTCCTTCTTCGCCGAGCGCCAGGCCCCCGGGCCGTTCGCCATCAGCACCTACACCCGCAACGCCACCACCGAAAAAGCCATGGACATGGCCCTCGACATCCTCAAGAAGCTCCACACCGAGGGTGTGACCGAAGAGCAGTTGAAGTCCGCCAAGGCGTATCGCAAAGGGCAGTTCCCGCCTAACATCGAGACCACCGACCAGCTCGCCGGATTGCTGACCGAGCTCGAGTTCTACGGCCTCGACCAGCGCGAGATCAATGAGCTCTACGCCAGGATCGATGCCCTTACCGTCGACGGCGCCAAGCAGCTCATCCAGAAATACTTCCCGCAGGAGAATCTGGTCTTCACTGTTGTCGGCAAGGCCAGCGAGATCGAGCCCGTCGTGAAAAAATACGCGCCCAAGATGGACAAGAAATCCATCACCGAGGCTGGCTACTGACTGTTGGCTACTAACTAAGGTTGGAAAGGTTTCGGAAGGGCACGGCTTCAGCCGTGCCGATAGGAGCCGCTAGAACGAGCGGCTTCAGCCGCTTAGGTAAGAACCGCTCTACGCCGTCTCCAGCGACTCCACCAGCCCGCGTAACCGCTCGCGGTCTTCATCCGACGCGAATCCCACGATCTCCATCCCCATGCCGATCGACGGATGGCACGTACGCACCACCGTGGTCACATCCACGCTGCGGCCTTCCAGGTTCAGGATCACGTGCATCTCCGTCCCGGTCGGCGACGGCGCGAACGTCTCCACGTAGCATCCGCTGCGGCTCACGTCGGTCAGCTTCGCCGTCGAACTGGCCCCATCGGCGTTGAACAGCGTCGCGCTGCCGACCACCGGGATGCGGTTCTCCCGGCGCCGCTCGCCCCGCGGCACCTCCACATCCGGCGACGCCATCTCCTCCCGCCACATGCACGTCGTGCCCATGTCTTCCAGCGTGATGCGGTAGGTGTTTGCCGCGAACAGGAATGACTGCACCACCTTGAAGCGCGACTTTTGCCCCTTGTAGCCCAGCCCGATGATCTCGCCCATCGCCAGTAGCCGGCTGAATTCCAGCTCCACGGCGCGCTCGGCGAGCTGCCGTGTCTTCACCTGGGTGGTGAACGGCTTCAGCTCGGCGTCCATGCCCCAGATAGAGATGGTGATCTTCTTGGGCACGAAGTCGTACTGCGTGAGGTCTGCCATGGGAAGGGCTCGCACCATCCTACCGCCAAAACATGCCGTACCCCAGCCCCGAATCGGGATTGCCCCCTGTCCTTCCGGACGTGTCCTCTTGGGCACATTTGTCCCGGGGAGTGCATCTTGCCCGGCTTACCCGGCCTCTAATCTGGCAGGAACGGAATCTGGCCATGGTAGGACGCGCCACCAATTGGGACTGGCTGTTGACCCGCGCCGCGGGCGAGACCGGCCAGGGCCGCATCGACGAATCCGCCCTCCCCCAGCGCGAGTCCGAGCGCCAGGAAGCGCTGCTCGCCATCGCCGACATCGAGTTCCGGCTCTACGGTGGCGGCAAGTGCAGCGTGTGCCGCGCCCCCGTGCGCGCCGTCATGAAGACCATCGCCGTAGATGATGACGGGCACCGCTTTGAGTACGACTGCCTCTGCCGCCGCTGCCTCGAGGCCGAGCGCGCCTACGCGCGCGCCGTCACTTCTTACGTCCACGGCTATGTCTTTGATGAATACCTAAATCGCAAGCCGCTGGTCGAGCGGCCCCCTTCCGGCAGGGGTAAAGCCGCGGCTTAGGCCACCGCGGTGGACAGGAACTGCGGCGCCAGCGACTTCGCCGTATTGCCGCCTTCGTTGCGCGCGGCTTCCAGCGCCGCCTCCGCCCGGTTGATCACTTCCGTCACGATGTCGATCGGGTCATACTGTGACTGCATCACCGCCTCGGCGATGCCAACCGTGATCGACAGCGGCTTGTCGCCCGGCGCACGCACGCCCGCCAGCGCCTTCCGCATCTTCTCCACCACGAAGAATGAGTTCTTGTCCGTCGTGTCCGGCAGGATCAGCGCGATGGTCGTCAGCTCGTAGCGCACTGCTACGTCGTTCTGGCGGATCTGCGCGCAGATGTTCTGTCCGATCTGCTGCATCAGGTTCTCCACCCCGGCCTCGCCGATCTCCTTCACCATCGCCGACGCCTTCCCGAAGTGGAACAGCAGCACGCTTGCCGTCGAGTTCTGCGAGATCGCGCGCTTCGCCTCGGACAGCAGCACGTCCAGGTACGACGACCGCTTCAGCAGCCCGGACTTCTCGTCCGTCACCGCCAGGTTCTTCATCAGGCTGCGCAGCTTGGCGTTGTTCACCGCCAGCACCATCTGGTCGGCGATCGTCTTCAGCACCACGGCGTCCGTCTGGTTCCACGCCCGCCCGCGGTCGCACTGCTCCAGGATCAGCAGCCCCACGTGCTCATCCGTGGCCGAATCTACCAGCGGCACCGCCAGCAATGACTGGATGCCCAGTGCCGTGATCGACTCCCGCACCGCCGCCAGCTCCGGGGTCGCTGCGGCGTTGGCCAACGACACGATGCCCACCTGCACCGCCATGGCCTGCACCGCGCCCAGCAGCTTGACCAGGTGCTGGACCTCGCTCTGCTTCACGCCCGGCGCGCAGTACTCCAGGGCCGCCGAAGGCGGTTTGCCCGGCGAGCACAATCCCGCCACGCAGCGGCTCGAGTGGTAGTGCCGGCCCACGTCGTTCACCGCCGCAAACAGCACGCCCTTCACCGTGGACTGCCGGTAGATGTTGCGCGTGATCTCCGTGACGCGCGCGAAGTTGTCCACCGCATTCTCGTCGTGCGACATCGCGGGCATCGCCGGGGCGGGCGCAGGCGCTCCGCCGCCGCTGCCATAGCTGGGCGCCTGCCCGAAGGGCGAGACCGGCGCCGCCGGGGCCGCCGCCGGGGCGGGCGCGGGCGTGTCGTACTTCGGCACGATGCCCGCGTTCGAATACAGCTTGTGCAGCTTCTCGTTCTTGTCTTCCTCGCGCGGGAACAGCTTCTGGATGCGCTCCAGCCGCTCCACCGCCTTCGACCGCATGCCGTACTGCAGGAAGATCTCCGCCTGCAGCATGAAGTCTTCCAGCACGGTGGGCTCTTCCATCTCGCGCGGAGGCGCCGCTGCGCCGCCCGCCGCCGCGCCGCCGCCTTCGCCCAGCTCCACGCCCACGGCGCGCAGCCGGTCCGCGATCGCCGTGAAGCGGTTCTGGTCGATCTTGCCGCGCAGCGTCTCCAATCGTCCCTTGTGGCCGCTCTCGTACGGGTCCACTTCCACCGCGCGGTCGAGCGAATCGGCCGCCTTCAGGTAGTTGCCCGCGGCAAAGTAGAGCTGGAACAGCTTGATCAGGGTGTTGCAGTAATCGTGCTCGCGGTTGGCGGAGTTGTACACCTCCACCATGTACTCCAGGAACTCGGACGTCGGTTGCGACGCGTTCACCACGTCATGCATCACCGCGATGTATTCCTTGCGCTTGCCCAGCTTGCCCATCGTCTGCTCGAGCTTGCGGCTCACGCCCAGCGCCTTGTCGCTCTGGTCCTGCGAGATCAGCAGCAGGATGAAGCTCTTCATCTCGTCGATCTGTCCGGGGTCTTTCTCGAACAGCTCGAAGACGAACGGTTCGGCTTCCGCGGCGCGCTTCAGCGCCATCAGCGCCTGCGCGTACGCCTCGCGGATGGGCGGCGTGGAGCCCTGCATCGTCGCCGCGGGCTGTAGCACCTCGACCGCCTTCTCGTGCTGCTTGGCCGCATTCAGCGCGCGCCCATAGGCCAGCATCAGGTCATTGTTCGTGGAATCGAGCTTGTAGGCGCGCTCCAAGTGCGCCAGCGCGTTCTCCGGCTCCAACTCGCCCAGCTTGAAGAAGCTCGCGCTCGCCGCCTTCGCGTCGCCCAGCACTTCGGCCAGCTCGCCCAGCCGCTTGTGGTTGCGCGCCGTGGGCTCCAGCCCGACCAGGCGCTTCAGGGCGGCCAGCGCGTCGTTGCGGCGGTCGCTGGCCTCGAATGCCCCAATGGCCAGCTCGTAGCCTTCCAGCGCCGTCTTCTTGTCGGTCTTCTCGATGAACTGCGAGTACTTGAAGGTCTGGTCGATGTTCGGCGTGCCGACCTTGGCCAGCTTCTTGTAGTTCATCACCGCCTTGGCCTGGTCGCCGATCGAGGCCTGGTGGTCGAACAACGGTCCCAGCAGCTCGGCGGCTTCCTTGTTATGGCCCAGGTTCAGGCACAGGTCGGCGGCCGTCTGCCGGACGGCGTGGTTGTTCGGGTCTTCATCCAGCGCGCGGAGGTATTCGTCCAGGGCGTCGGCCTGCTTGCCCTTTTGCAGGTACTTCTCCGCCTTTTCCAGCCGCTTGTGGATGTCTGCCATTCGGGGACCTGTTGGGGTGTCTTACCAGCTTATAGGAGAGCGTATTGTAAGCGGAAGGGGCAGGGCGGGCAATGAGTTGGAAAACCTAGGGGTTTTAGGGCTTTTGAGACATTTCGAGCGCCAGCGAGAAATCACTATGTCTAGCAGGATGTCGGACTTCGGAACGGTCTTGCGGACGCGATCGAGTGGGCGCCTCCCCTTTGCGCCCTGGCGTTGGTGGGTTTTCGGGAAACCGGAAACTGGAAACGGGAAACCGTCTTTGGGTGGGACTCAGGCGTGCGGCCGCACGCCTCGTTTTCCGGATTTCCGGACAAGAAGTTTTCTCCGTCTCCGGCGCCGACCCCGGACGTAGACTCCGCCCATGACGAAAGGGCTTGTCCGGTACTACGGCGCCGGTGATCTCCACTTCATTACGTGCAGTTGTTACCAGCGCCGTAAGCTGCTGAACTCACCCGCGGCCCGGGAAGTATTCGAGCAGGTCCTGGAAGAGACCCGCCGCCGGTTCGGCTTCTTTATCCGCGGATACGTCGTCATGCCCGAGCATTTCCACATGCTCGTCTCTGAACCCGAGCGCGGGAACCCGTCGACGGTGATGCAGGTGCTGAAGCAGCGGGTCGCGCGCCGGCTGCTCGGGCGCTGGCGCGCGCGCCTGGATCTGCGGCAGGCCGAACTGTTCCGCGGCGGCAACCTCAGCGTCCTCGACCTGGAGCATTTCTGGCAGAAGCGCTTCTATGACTTCAACGTCTACACTGGCGCGAAAGAAAGCGAAAAACTGCGCTACATGCATCGCAATCCGGTGACGCGCGGGTTGGTGCAGCATCCCGATCAGTGGCGCTGGAGCAGCTTTCTCCATCACATGACCGGGATCGAAGGCACTGTGGAGATCGAATCGCCGTGGACCGCGCGGAAGAGGGAGAAGGCGGGAATCGCGCTCACGCTGACCCGCAGGGGTTGAGTCCGCCCACCCTTGGCCAAAAACGGGCCAAGAGTGGGGCACCCAGGTGGTAGAGTTTCGTCGGGGGGGATTGAGGGTGGGCCACCCGCCACCCAGGTTATATAGTTTCGTCGAGGAAAGGGCTGGAGGGTGGGCCACCCGCCCGGGACGATTACGAAAGCAGAGCAGAAGACTTTGAAGGTTCTTGTAACAATGAAGAATCAGGCGGAAGGGGCACTTCAGAACTATCAATCTCAAAAGCCTAGATGACCACGATGAAAACTAACAAGGCGACTGTTTTCGGCATTCTCTTTTTTGTTATGCTGTCCTTATCGGTAGCGTTTTACTCCTCTGCCAGATTCAGGCATCAGGCACACCCGATTACCCAAGAGCTGATAGATAGAGAGCCTGACGCTTCGAAACGGGCTCTATTGAGTGAGCTTCGAGCAAGAGATGCCGCCGCGATTGAACAATATAAGTCAACTAACAGAACGAGGGCGCTGTGGTCGCTTGCAGCCGCAGGTGCATTTGGCGTAGGCTACTTGTGCTTTGCGATGGCAACTCTTAGAAAGACTTAAGAAACATTATCTGAGTAAGGGGGCTTGGCAAGCCTCTTCCCCATTTTAGAACATTCCCATCTTCCTTGACAGCCGTCTTCAATTTCTGATAACGTTATTTCAGAATATATATCAAGAAGATATACTCAGCGGGTCGGCTCCTAACTCCTTTGGGAAAGTCCTCTAGATTCAAAGTAGGGGTGCCTTCCCGGGGGTTGGGCCGGTAGCTGGGCGGCCGACAGCCGCTCCTAAGTCCCTTGTTTTGTATTACGAGCCTGCAAGTATCTTTAGAATCACGTAGTTGGAACGATGTTGTTGAAAACGCCGAACTTAGCCGGCATTGGCGAAAAGTTTTTCGATCCACAACCGAGGGCGCTTGTGCCGCCTGACTTGCGAACTCGCGAAACGCGAAACTCGAAACGCGAAACGGCGACCAGCTAGAATCGGAGCCATGCACCCGCCCGACCCGCTTCTCCGATTCCGGCCTGAGTTTCCCATCCTGGAGCGCAGCGTCTATCTCATCAGCAACTCGCTGGGGGCAATGCCCCGCGGCACCCGCGACGCGCTCAATGAATACTGCGACCTGTGGGCCAGACGCGGCGTCCGCGCCTGGGAAGAGACGTGGTGGGACCTGGGCCGCACCGTCGGCGACGAGATCGGCGCGCTGATGCATGCGCCTGCCGGCTCGGTCTCCGTGCACCAGAACGTGACCCAGTGCCAGGCGGTCGTCGCCAGTTGCCTCGACTTTTCCGGCGCCCGGAACAAGGTCGTCTACACCGACATGAACTTTCCGTCGGTGATGTACTTCTGGGAGGCGCAGCGCGCGCGCGGCGCCCGCATCCACATGGTGAAGACCGACGACGGCGTCACCATCGACACCCAGCGCCTGCTCGACGCCATCGACGACCAGACCAAGCTGGTGCCCATCTCGCACGTGCTCTTCCGCTCGTCGTACATCAAGGACGTGCCGGCCATCGTCGAGAAGGCGCACAAGGTCGGCGCGCTGGTCATGCTCGACTGCTTCCACTCCGTGGGCGTGATCCCGGTCGACGTGCAGGCGCTCAACGTGGACTTTGCCACCGGCGGCGTGCTCAAGTGGCTCTGTGGCGGGCCCGGCACCGGCTACCTGTACGTCCGGCCCGACCTGGCGCGGAAGCTGGAGCCCACGCTCACCGGCTGGACCGCGCATGAGAAGCCCTTCCGGTTCGAGACTGGGCCCATCCGCTACGCGGAGCCGCCGTATCGCTTCATGAACGGCACGCCGAACGTGGCCGCGCTGTACGCCGCGCGTCCGGGGCTGCGCATCATCCGGGAGGCGGGCATCGAGGCCATCCGCGCCAAGTCCAAGCGCCAGACGGCGCTGCTCATCCAACTGGCCGACGAGCGCGGCTGGAAGGTCAACACCCCGCGCGACCCGGAGCGCCGCGCCGGAACAGTCTCCATCGACATGCCGAACTCCAAGGAGGTCTGCGCCGAGCTGCTCAAGCGCGACGTGGTGGTGGACTGGCGCCCGAACGCCGGCGTCCGCATGGCGCCACACTTCTACAACACGGACGAGGAGTTGCACCGCGCCATCGCCGTGGTGGAAGCGGTGCTCGCCGGAATGAAGGTGGCGAAGTAGGAGAGGAAAGCGAAACGGGCGGAGCTTGCGCCCCGCCCGGCGGAACTCGCGCCGCGCTACAGCGGCGTGACCGTCACTTCCACTTGCGTGCTGCGCGTGCTGTTGATGTCGTCGTAGCTGGCGATCATCGTCTTCTTGCCCAGCGGCACGACGGCGACGACGCGACTGCGGTTGGAGCGCACCACCGGAGCGCCGCTGATCTTTTCCGCGATGCGCATCTGGTCATCGGCAAGCAGGTTGGCCACCTCGATGGTCGACTCCAGCGACACGCGGTCATTGCCCCGCGGCTTGATGCGGCAGTCGATGTTCAGGCCCACGTCCATGTAGGTCGTGGTCGGCTGGCCTTCCTTGTTCGCGGTCGTGAGCGGCACGCGCGTGCCCACGCGGATGCTGGCCGGCGAGTAGTTGCCGCGCTCTTCCTCTTCGAAGAGCATGGTGTAGTTGCGGGTGTTGAGGCGCTTGCCGTCCTGCGACTCCACCAGCACGTAGTCCACGCGGTAGGCGCGCAGCGTCTTGGCCGCTTCCTCTTTCTGCTGGGCCGCGAGCGTAGCCGTCAGCACCAGCGCCGCCGCCATAACCATCCATAGCTTCATTCTGCACATCTTCTTCATCCCATCCTCCGATTCCACTACTGAGTGTCTGCCAGTGCTTCTACCTTCAGCGGCGCCACTGCTACCGGCGCTACTTCGATGTCCTTGATCTCGGCGGCCGGCGCTCGGACCACCTCCACCGGACGGCCGATGCGCGCATACACCAGCGCCAGCCGCTCCTGCTCCGTCAGCGGCAGCGGCGCGGGGAAGACCTCCGTCTTCACGACGGCTTCATTGGTCTCGCTCGCGGGGGGCGCGGCGGGCTGCGTCGGCTCCAGAGGGAACAGCCCCGGAACGAACAGCGGCTGGGTGCGCCGCTCGAACGCCTGGCGGATGACCTCCTGCGAGATGCTCGGCGGCAGCGGCGCCGTCTCCGGCTGCACCGTGCCGCTCTTCACATCCATGGTCTCGCCGCCGTCGACGTAGTAGCTGATGTCCTCGCCCGGACGCGTGACGAAGTAGATCCCGGTGCCGATGCCGGCGACCAGCACCAGCGCGGTGAGCGCGGCGCTCCACTGCTGCATGGTCCAGGCCGAGTACCAGCGCGCCTTGGCGTCGCCCGCGCTTTCCAGCCGCGCGAGGATGCGGTCTTCGATGCCGGCGAGCGGCTCGGCCTGCGTGTACTCGCTCAGACCGGCGTCGAGCAGGCGGTCGAGCTTGTCCGCATCGTGTTTGTGGTCGTTCATAAGTGGGTCCCCAAATGCTGCTCCAACTTCTCCCGCAGCAGCTTGCGGGCGCGAAAGAGCCGCGTGCGTACGGTGCCTTCGTTCACATTCAGCACGGCGGCGATCTCCGCCGTGTCCAGGTCGTCGGTGGTCGAGAGCAGCAGCGCGCCGCGCATTTCCTCCGGCAACTTCGGTATCTCCTGGCCGAGCCAGGCCTGCATCTGGGCGCGGGCGGCTTGCTCGTCGGCGGCGGTGGCGGTGTCGCGCAGGCCGTCGCGAATTGCGGCGTAGGCGGCGTCGTCGAGTGAGACGGTGGCCGAAGGGCGGTTACGCGCGCTGCGCTCCACCGCGACGCGCCACGCGATGCGCGCGACCCAGGCCTTGGCGTCGGCGACCGCGGGCAATTTATCGCGATAGCGCCAGACGCGCAGGAATACCTCCTGGCTGGCGTCTTCGGCGTCGTGATGATTGCGCAGGACCGAGTAGGCGATCTGGTAGACCATGCGGGCGCGCTCGCGCACCAGGTCGGCGACCTCCGCATTCGCGGGCCCGCTGCGGGCTTGGCTGGCGGCGATCAGCATCGTCTCACTCAAACTTACCTGCCCCGTCATATTGCGCTCTCAAGGTATAAGACCGGGCCCAACGGAGAAGTGTTCCCGGTCACATTACAGGAACCGGGACGATTTTTCCCTTGACAACTTCGCTTTTTCTTCGCCACAATGGCGAAAGTCCGATCCGCGGGGAAGATGAGCCCCGGAGCCGGACGCTCTAACGATAGCTTTTGCACCGCGGCCCCATTCCCGCCTGAGCGGGACACAACTATGGCTCTGACCAAGCGGCAACGCGAGTTATACGACTTTCTCACCAACTTCGTGGCGAAGAACGGCTATTCGCCGTCGTTCGAGGAGATCGGCGCCGGGCTCGGGCTGAGCTCGCTGGCCACCGTGCACAAGCACCTGACCAACCTCGAGAAGAAGGGCCTGGTGAAGCGCGACTACAACCGCAGCCGCTCCATCGACGTGCTGGCGCCCAAGGGCCGCTTCAAGGAAGAGATGGCCGTGGCGCCGGGCGTGGAGCTGCCGCTGCTGGGACGCATCGCGGCGGGGCGTCCGGTGGAGACGCTGGAGAATCCGGAGACCATCTCGCTCAATGATGTCACGCGCTCGAAGGACGTCTTTGTCCTGCAGGTCAGCGGCGACTCGATGCAGGATGAGCACATCGTGGATGGCGACTACGTGATGGTGGAGAAGATCAAGACGGCGCGCAACGGCGAGATCGTGGTGGCGCTGGTCGACGGGTCAGACACCACGCTGAAGCGCTTCTACCACGAAGGCGACAAGATCCGCCTGCAGCCCTCGAATGCCGCGATGGCGCCCATCATGGTGCCGGCCGCGGCGGTGCAGATCCAGGGGCGGGTGATCGGTGTGCTGCGGAAGTACTAGAAGGCTGATGAAGAGTCATGGCACTGGCAAGATTCGGCGACGGCGCTTATGCCGACCTGAAAGGCGGCATCATTCCCGCCCGCGCGCTGGTGTGGCGCGCCGCGGAAGGCTGGGAAGCGGAAGTCTTTGACTACAACCGCGCTTCGCCCCACGGACGGCAGCGCATCTGGGGTCCGGAGCCTCATCCGGAAAAGCAGGTAGCGATGCGCGCCGCTGAAGCCGCAGCGCGGCAGTATTCGGCGGACCAGCAGTCGGCGGTGGAGTGGGTGGAGTTCCGCTGAGTTGGAATCCAAATGAAAAACCCAGCCTCACGGCTGGGTTTTGGTTTTTCTGAAGACTGAAGACCGGAGACTGGCTGCCCGGCTGCTGCCCTTAAACGTGCTTCTTCAGCGCGTTCTCGATCTGCTCTTTGCCCACGTAGCCGACGATCTGCTCCTGCACCTGACCGCCCTTGAAGACGAGCAGCGTGGGGATGCCGCGCACGTTGTAGCGCATCGGCGTGGACGAGTTCTTGTCCACGTCCATCTTCATGACCTTGGCCTTGCCCTGGTAGGCTTCGGCGACTTCATCGACCAGCGGAGCGATGGCCTTGCAGGGGCCGCACCAGGCCGCCCAGAAATCCACCAGCACGGGCTGGTCAGACTTCAATACGTCCTGATCAAAATTCGAATCGTTGACTTCCATCACTGCCTGGCTGGCCATGTTATGCGCGTCTCCTGAATAGTTTTGCGGCTCAAAATGATTGAGCTTCTATCGTAACACTCGATTAGATGCGCGAGCGCGGGGAAGGACGCATGAGCAGCAGCTAGCACTTAGCAGCTGGCATTTAGCCAGCAAAGGATCTCTTTGCAGGGAGGAAGCACAGCGATGTACGGGCTGAAGAAACTTCAAAGCTAGCTAGTGGTAATCGGGCAGCCGGAAGAGCCGTTTGGCTAAGTGCTAGATGCTCGACGCTAAAGTAAAAGGCACCCAGCGGCCAAGTTCGGCCACTGGATGCCTTCGGCAGCCCTCCCCCAGAACTGCCTACAAGGGGGACTATATGTCCGGCCGGACAGGGTGGCAATATGTCGTAAGTAACCTTGAAGTAACCGAGGGTAATAGGGCGGAAGGAACTTGGGTAAGGGGCGTAAGTGGTTGAAAGTGAAATACTTGCAAGGTGAGAGGAGCCGAGAATCGCTCTTGGCTCTTGGCCTTTAGCTGTTGGCTTGGTTCCGACTTGGGCGTTCATGGGAATCACGACCGCGAACCGCGATCGAAGGCAGGGTACGAAGTCGAAGTATGGAGGAGATGGGTCCCAGCGAGGGCAAGCTATCAGCCAGGAGCTAAAAGCTAAGAGCTAAGAGCTAAGAGCTAAAAGCCAAAAGCCAAAAGCCAAGCGCCCACTACCGGATCTGCACCAGCTCGCCTTGTTCTTTCTTCTGAGGGACGGCCGACGGGCCTGTCGGGCGCCACGGACGCTGCGGGTCGCGCCAGTGGTCGATGTAGCTGATCATGTGCACGCAGGAGATGGTGCAGTGCGGCGCGCAGTATTTCTCCGACACGTATTCGCGCCGGATGTCGTGCACGGTGTAGTCCTTGAGCGGCTTGGCGGGCGTGCCGCGTTGCTGCGAGCACCAGTGCACCAGGCCGTTCTCGCAGATATACAGATAGCGCGCGCCGGAGCGGCAGCGCCAGTCGTTGGCCTTGCCGTAGGCGATGTTGCGCTGGAAGTGGTTGAACTGCGAGTAGTTCTCTTTCTCCGTCTGCATGATCTCTTCGTACACGGAGATCTCTTCCGGACCGAGGGGCCGCAGTTGGCCGTCGCCGTCATGGATGATGCCGACGGTGGAGGTGAAGCCGAGCTCGAGCGCGCGCTTGCTGACGACGAGAGCATCCTTCGGGTTGTGGATGCCGCCGCCGACGACGGAATTGATGTTCACGTGGAACTCGGCGAACTCGGAGAGCAGTTGCAGCTTCTTGTCGAGGACCTTGAGGCTCTTCTTGGAGACCTCGTCCGGCATCACGTTGTCGATGGAGATCTGGAGCGAATCCAGCCCGGCCTTATTGAGGCGCTTGATACGGTCCTCCACCAGCAGGTAGCCGTTGGTGATCATGCCGGCGATGGCGCCGTTCTTGCGGATGCGCGCGATGATCTCGTCGAGGTCGGGATGCAGCAGCGGCTCGCCGCCGGAGATGGTGATGATGTTCGTGCCCAGGCGCCCGAGGTGGTCGATGCGCTCGAACATGGTCTCCAGCGGCACGGGCTTGGAGAAATCGTCGTACTCGTTGCAGTACGAGCAGCTCAGGTTGCAGCGCCGCATGGGGATGATGTGCGCCATCACCGGGTGGTCGGTGGACCACAAGGCGCGCGCGATCATGAGGTACTCGCGGGTGCGCCGCTTGGCGATGATGAGGCGGTGACGCAGACTGGGCTTAACGTGCGACATGGGCTATCTAGCTATTACATCACAGACTTGCGCAGGTTAGACCGCCGCGGAGGCGAGCGGCTCATTTCCCGCTCCGAACGGGGGAAGAGACGGCGTGAACTGCGCCCCGCTAGCTGCCGGCCACGCGATGGCCGAGCATCTTGATGGGCTTGCCGCAGACCGAGCAGGTGACGCGGTTGAGGGTGATGGTGGCATCGGGATCGACGTAGACGGTCGTCTCATGTCCTTCCGGGCACTTCACGACCTTCGCCATTTTGTTCTTCCCCACGGCGATATCGTATCCGACTTCCTGTCGCGCGGCGATAAGTGTGTTG